>Ga0209345_10000012_pt1 | contig 482575 bp, 375 predicted proteins | sample Cruoilmetagenom7_FD_187294 | JGI IMG/M metagenome (GOLD analysis project Ga0209345, IMG submission 187294) | Oil polluted marine microbial communities from Coal Oil Point, Santa Barbara, California, USA - Sample 7 (SPAdes) (version 2) | ecosystem: Environmental > Aquatic > Marine > Oil seeps ... | reverse complement strand
AAAAGGGGAAAGCTTAAGAAAAGGAATTTTAAAAAACGACTAACACATTTTTTTTGTATAATTGAAAGATCTTTCAAAGTGGCACTGTTTGACCGAAACAGGTGGCACCATCACTCCGAAATAGCCAGATGTAACAAAAAATCTTAAATTTTCATTTTCCTATAATGTAGCTGCTGCTAATAACAATACTCAAAACGATTTAACAGTAAGTGGTAGTGTTGATGTGTTTGTATTAGAATCAATTGACCTACGCTAATACTAATGTAGGGATTGATAAAAAAAACTCTAAATTTTAATAAAAGCCTTCTGAAAATATTTTCAGAAGGCTTTTATGGTTAAAGAAGGGACTATCTCATAAAGTAAAGGTGAATTCTATAAATCCACCTGTAGGACACGATTCCAACAAACAGTGCACTTTGCTGGCATGTCTGTCCTGAGGAGCAGTTGCCCATCAGTTCCCTTTTCTTGGAAAAGGCACTGTCCTGAGGGGGCGTCCACTACCGCCACAACCAATGGGCAGGTTGTGTACCTGCCACCCAACCGCTTGGACACTAAATCAGTGGCTGAAAGGCCCTCAACCCTTGGCCATTTATTATAATTCCTGACAAAATATTCCTAAAAAAAAGGTTTAGATAAGTTTATTGTGCAATATGTAATGTATCTATAGGTTGTATCCTAAGCGAGTCTAATGGCATGCTCTCAATTTTTAACTGTAATTTATTGATTTCATCCACAGACATACCATCACGAATGGAGTCTTTAAGGAGGGACATACGTAGTAGATCATCTTCAGAATAACTTTCTTCTGTATTATCCAAAGAATTAAGGTCGGGAGATTTTGAACCAAGCTTTACATCAAAATCTTCACTATCACCTTCTATAACCACCGGAATACCCAAAAGTCCGAAAGGAGGCAAACCTATGCGCATTTTAAGACTTAGTTTACCATCCAATGTAGTTTGACCCTCAGCCCTTAAATTAAATGGGGACACTTTAAACTTAAAACGCTCCAATTCCAAAACATTGTTTTTTATTTTGGACTTGATCGTAATCTCGGATACCTTAGGGTTGTTCAAGGCCTCAAAACCCGATTTTTCTGATACCCTACCCAATAGTTTATAACCATTAAATTGAACACTATGGACTTGTAATATTCCATTTCCCTGCAATTCAGGAAGCACAGGCAACATTTGATCATCCAAGGTACCCGTCATAATATAATCAGTAGACATTATACCAGCAGCTTGCTCGGCCGCGGGTGCCAATTCCTTAAATAGGTCTATACTATTATATGCTTTCTCAATGTTTAGATCTTTGGCTTTTATATCCATAGAAAAGAGTGCCTTTCCTTTACTGATCGGTTTATAATAACCTTCTAAGGATGCCGTACCATCAACCATATATAGATTACTGTTTTTTAAGAAAAGTGCTTGCTCTATAATGGCTAAATCCCCGGCAAGTCCAGTAATATCCAATCTATCATATGTAAGGGAATCTAATTTAACATGAAGGGTCAAATCTACATTTTCGGGTAATTGTACCACTCCACTTACCACCTCTTCATTGGTATTTGAATTACCCACACTATCCAATGGTTGCTGTATTTCTTCCTTCGGAAAGAATTCGGTAATATCAATTTTTGGTGACTGTAAGTTTACATCTCCTCGTAGGACTCCTTCAGAGGAAATAGCATAATCCATATAATCTTGAAAATAACCATTCATGGTCACATTGGTTGACTTATGTTCCATAACCAATTTAGAAAAAGCCATTTTATCGTTCAAGAAAGAAAATCGCCCTTCTTTTACCAAAACTGGGTACTGTAGCATATCGGTCTGAACCATAACTCCCATAATATCCAAAGTTCCTCTATTCACATATTTACCCTCTGGATTATTTAATTGACCTTTTAAGTGTACATCGGCCGTCAATTGCCCATTTGAAATTATAAAGGGCAAGTCAACTACTTGGTTTAGCGTTGTAAAATCTATAGTACCCTTGCTATTGATGCTGTATTCCGGATTGTCGAAATCCTTAATAAAGACATTAGCAGTAAACTGGTTCTCGAGAAAGGAAAAGTTCAACATATCAATGGTCAATGAAGACTCGGTATACGTTTGTCCCTTATTTTCTACTACTGCACTAAGTTCTATATTTTTAATAGGCTGCGGGTGGCCAGAGGTTTGTAAAAACCCATCAGTTAATTTAAATATGCCCTTTGTTTGTGGAAGTTTGGAAGTTGCCGGTTTATAAATGCCATCAACATCAATATCTGCATATAATACACCTTTAAACCCAAGGTCAGGAAAATTCAGGGTTTGGTTAAGAATGTCAAGGTTGATATCGGATTTAATGTTGGACTTCACATACAAAGAATCGGTACTGCCTTGGACAAACATATGCCCTCTGGTAATTTCGTTGTTAAGAGTAAAGTTAAGGCTATCCAGTTTTAGCCCTATCCAGTTATCTTTTAGACTTCCATTAAATTTTAAGAATAGGTCTTCTAGGGCCTGATCCGCATTTTTATGCTTTATGCTACCATCATGAATATCTACATCTAAATCTATCTGTTCCACTTCCAATACTTTAGGAACCGTTCCGGTATAACCGGCCAGACTCAAGGTTGCATCCAAATCCCCTTTAAGGGTTACATCTTCTGCCCAAGTTGAATATTTTGGAGGCAGCGCACTCATAACATCTTCAACAGTCCCGTTTTTCGTATTAAAGATCAAATTGTAAGCAAGACCATCATCGAAAACATTTAATTTTCCATGAAAATCAACCCCAAGGTCGTTTAAGGAAATGGTATTCTTATCAAGCTCTATGGATAGGTTTTCGGTATCATATATTGTAAATGACCTAGCCTTTAGTTTTTTCCCTTTTAGGTATTCTATATTATCAAAAACCACATTGATACCATCAATATCCAATCTAGAACCCAGTTCCAATTTACCATCTACGAGCCCACCCCTTCCATTATAATTAAATCCGTTAGAGCCTATGGTAATACCTAGATCAGCATCTTGGTAAAGAACAGTTGCATTCTTGATCTTCAGTCTCCTAAAATTCAAGTCCAACCCCAAGCCAGTTGTATCTTTTTCCGTAGTAACCAAGGTATCCGTAACTTTATAAACGTCGTAGTTGTTTCTACCAAACTTATCTTTTATAAGATTAATGTTACCATCCGTAAGGTAGGTTTCTTCCACTACGACTTTATTGGAAAATAGGAGTTTAAAAACATTGATGCCAAATCCCAGTTCTTTTGCATTGATCAAGGTTTCTTTTTCAAATGGTTTGGAACTCCCCAGGTTTACATTTTCAAAAGAAAAGGTCAATGAAGGGAAATGATCGAAAAATGAAATCCTTGATTCCTTAAACTGAATTTCTGTTTCCAAATTTTCGTTGATTCCCTTCTTTATTTCATTGGCAATAGTGTCATTGAAAATGGAGGGGATACTGAACAGAAAGATAATAATGATAACTAAAATTGCTGAAGTCCATTTTAGGAATTTTCTAAAACTGCTCTTACCTTTATTTGCCTTCTCCATTAATGTGGCTCTTAATTACCATTAGAAGGGGTCAAAATTAAAACTATTTTACCGTATTTTAACAGTGCGGGCTAAAGAAGACTGTTAAACAATTGTGAACTTTTCATAAGCAAATAATCTATTTAAAGTTAAACATTTATTCGCCCATAATTCTCTAGTTCTAAACTGTCCGGTTTAACGGGAGGAGGTCACAACAGATCAATTTATTTTTTGCGGACTTCCATTTTATTACAGAAATTTTTTTGAAAAATTTTCGCCAGGTTTTCTGCTTCCAAATTCTATTTGTGATTAATAGTTCATTTACTATTAATTATCTCTTTGATAACCTTTTCTACCCCTTTTATTCAAAGTGTTTATTCAGGACTCCAATACCTTTTAAAATAACCCAAGCCAAATGATGAATTACCCGGGGTATTTGATATACTTAATTATCTCTATTTTTTTATCAAACATAACATTGTATATAACCTCAAGAACTGCTCCCATAGGACTTTGTCAATTTCCTTATTCTTTAAGGCTAGCAAATTAGACTTCACATCAAAATCCTTGAATCTCACAAAAACCCTTGACTTAAATAATTCATTAGCCTGGGTTATATCAGATTTCATATAGACATTTGGACCCGGGTTAGCTAATTCACTATCTGAAATCATTGTATTTACATCTAGAAGCTTTGAAACTGTTAACTCATCAAAAATATATTTATTGAATTCATCTTGATGTGCCGCAAACAAGTAACCTACTTCTGCTTTTAAGTTAATACTGTTACTATTCGCTAAAAACCACAACAATCGCTCTATTGAATTTTTTGCCTTTATTAAACCTTTATTTAGTCTTTTAGACATTGGAAAACCGTTTAATGCTTGAATTGCTTTTTTAAACCGAAAGTCATCAACATATAAATTATCAGCTCTCGAATTTTCATCTTCATTTTCAAATAGCATTACATCTGTCCAACTTAAGGACCATGGAATTATATTAGGCGTTTGTGAAATAGCATCTCTAATTACAATATCTTCATAAAAACGCATGTGCTTATCAGAAGCATGATAGGTATAGCCATCTAAATAAATAGCCACTTCTTTAAAAGCTAATAAATCATCAATATCTGTAATTACGTTATTATTCTTTTCGATTTGGATACACTTTATCAAAAAATCTGTTCTAGTACTTACTGAAATACCGTCTTTTTCCCCTAAATTTATTTGGGGCCTAATGGCATAGATAATATCACCACCATCTATAGGAAGTTTTAATCGATATGTTTGAATGCCATTCTCTTTAACTTCTTCAAAAGTTAAATTTTTATCTTGATATTTTATAGCATAGTTTTTTAATGCATAAATAAATTTAGATTCTAATTCGCTTTCCTCAATCATTCCTGTTTTAGTCAATGAGGAAATTCCTTGATTTATAGGCTCCCAATCTTTTGATTGCTCTACAATATTTTTAAATATATGTTCTGCTCTTTCTCTACTCAAGTCTTCACGTATGTATTGATTAGAATAAGTTAAAATACATCTATAACAACCGTCTTTACCTTGATCTTTACAAGAACATTCTTTAATTGCTTTATAAGCTTCATTTAATAAAGCTGTAAATTCTTTTGGGTCAAATAATTTTTGTAAATATCCTGTACCACCGGGAATGGTATCGTATGCGACCAAATATCTGTCAAACCTTTGGTTGGCCTGATTATATTCTGAATAGAAGTCAAATGCTACGTGATCTGGATTTCCTTTGTAATATTTCTTTAAGCCTAATTGTAATCCTGCTTTAAACATTTGCTGTGTCGCTTCATTTAAAAATTCTTGGACAGGCAATAGTATTTTTATAGCCTCCGTTTTTATGCTTCTAAATAAAAAGACTTCTTCGAAAATATCATTGGGAACACCAGTATAATCTTCTTCTCTATATTTGCAAAAACCGTAATGAAACTTTTTATCTGTACTATTTAAAACGAAATTAGGTTTTGATGTTGACTTACCACAATGCTTGCAAGTAACAAAACCGTGACGTGCTACATTTTCAAATTGATTGATTGTTATGTGACTTGAATTTAATAACCCTGTGCCTAAATTCACCTTTGTTAATTGAACATCTTTAACATATTCTATACCAAATGGAATTTTCACCATTCCCCATGTACCTTCAATAGCTTTTGGATTGAATTTGAAATGCGTAGAAACTGTATAGTGCTGTTGCTCTCTTTCGTCTTTAGAATCATTAAGTGTTGATTTATTTCTAGAATTCACTGATTTAACAGTCTGAAGCTTCGCAAACATATGTTTATTAGATGCCGAGTTCCAGGATTCATGACCACATTTAGGGCATAGTCCTTTTTCGGCCTTTAAATCTTCTTCAAGGTGGTCGCAATTGGAACAAAATCGCATGGCTATCAAACTGGATTTTTCCCCGCTCCAATCGTAAGTGTTTAATCCTGAAATTTCTAATCTATTGCCTTGACTATAGAAATAATTATCGGGTGCAAACTCTTTCAATGCTGAAGCAGCAGAACGTACAATTTCATAAGATTTGTTTTCAGGTTCTTGTTCGGCACCTTCGGGTTTAAAACCATAGACATGCGCATTTAAGGTTACTCCAGTTTCTGGAAAAGCATAATTTGGCAATACACCTACATTTGTAAGGTGTTCAATAACTTGTCTGGTTTCAATTCCTTTTTTTAATTGCCAAAGCGCCCTTTTTTCGCGTGTTAACTCTTTATGTTCGTCATCGGTTTCACCTAATTCTTTTTCCTTTATATAGTCATCAATATCCGCTACTTTTTGAATGATAAAAAAACATTCCTCTTTTAAATCCTCAAAGACTCTAACTAATTTATTCTGAAAAACACCTTGTTGAATGGCTATTTTAATATCATCCATAATGGTCATGTCTATTTGACCATCGTAAGTTGTTATAAAGGCCTCTATTAATTGTTTTTGATTGTCTAAAACAAATCCTAACAATTGATTTATAAAAAACCCTTTACTATTTAATTTCCCTGCCTCTAGTAAGTTTAATTGTTTAATTAATGCTGGTATTTGATGTCTTTCAGGATCTTCCTTGGTCCAACTGTCAAAACAATAAGCTGTAAAATGTCTGAACAAAATATCTTTCGCATTTAAGAAGCAACCAGGTGTATTTATATCACCCTCCATCATTTCATTTGGTTCTTCATAGTAAAACAAATCATGCGCCTTATTTTGCGAAAAATTTGTAATTAGCGCAGTTCCCGAAGAACGACCTGCACGTCCAATACGTTGTAAAAAATTAGATGGCAACGGTGGAATACTTGTATTAATTGCGGCATTTAAAGATCCCACATCAATACCCATTTCTAAAGTTGAAGTAGCTACTAACGTATTTAAAGAATTGTAATTTGGTCTTTCCTTAAAATCTAACTCGGTTTTTTCCCTAACTTTCCTATCAAGAACGCCTGTATGTTCTGACGCATAAATTCTTGGGGAATGCTCTCTGTTATATATTAGGTTATAATAATTGAATGTGTTGTTGTTCGATTTACTATACTTACCGGGACATCTATAATTTATACAAGTCGTTTGTTCCATTAGCGCATCATTGCTAGCAACATTTAAAGTCGATGTACACTCATTACAGCTGTAGGTAGCTACTTTGTTACTGATAATAATTTTTTCAGGGTTTATGGCAAAATTAGCCCCATCTTTTGCTGTTTCACCGTCTAGAATTTCAGCTTCCAACAACTGCTCAAACAGTTTTTGATAGAACTCGTTAATAACCGCTGTATTATCGGGTACAAATTGAAACGATTTTTTAAAATAGGCATGAAACCAATTGGTTGTTCTAGCATGTGTGCTATCAATAATCCCTCTATTATCAGGATAATTCACTACCAATTTAGGAATACGTGTTCTAGGGTGATAACGTCTGCTTAAATAATGTCTTCCATCACGCATCCAATTTAAATCCCAAATTTTAAGGTCTCTAGTTCTAAATTTTACTAAATACTCATGATTTACAGCACCTCGAATACGCATTCGATGTAAGCAACCAGTTAGGAATTTTAAAAAATCATCTTTCGTCATGCGATCTAGCATGTTCTCATTTAGCCATGATTCCATTTTTGAAAATACATTCTCAAAATTTTCATGATTAAAGCTAGGTGCTGACGAGCTTGTTTTTTCTAACGTTCTACCAATTCCTGCATTATACCCAAACTCTGAAACTATTTCCCAAAATACACGTGTATCGAACTCTTTTTCAAATGTTTTAGAAAATGTATTGGTAGATAGATTTCTAAAATCTTCAACTCTCGCTTCTCCAATTCTGTCCGATGGAAAAAATCTATAGAAATAGGCCTCCAGATGTTTTTTTTCTGTTGGGTCAGCATGTGTTTTCCAATAGGAAATAAATTTCTCTTTTAGGGTAACAAGGTCTGTAGGCTCATTAATTTCATTAATCACTTTTTGTAAAGAAGCTCTGAAGGTAAACCTATAATTTCTAGACTCTATAAATCCTGCTTGGTGGGCAGCATCCTGAACACTATTTGAAAACGCTAATACTTTGCGATATTTTTCACCACGCTCATCTAAATTTGAAGCGAGTATTTGACTGGTTGTAATAGAATTTAAAGTTGCGATACGTGTACCTATAATACTCATATCATTATTTGCATTACATTCTGGACATGTATGCAGTCCTTTATTTTCTCTAACTTTTCTATATGCTAATAAATGGATTCTTCTATCTGAAGGTGTATCATGAAATTTTAAATCTACCTCATTTACGTAGGGTGTTATCGCCGCAGTAGGCTCATATTCCTCAATTTTATAATGTGCAGGGGTATTGTAGTTTACAAAATAGACGTTTTTGTGATTGCTAAAATATTGTTCGTAAACTTCTAGAGGATCTAACTCAAATTGATTACGGTTGTCTTGCTTATTTGCTAGCCATCCACTTGCACCACATTCGCGACAGAAATACGGTGGTAAGGCCACTGCTTCATTTTTGCCTCCAATTTTATCGCGCCATGTAAACTTTGGTTGTTCTGAAAACACTCTTAGCACACCACTTAACTCCCGTATCCATATTTGAATTTGAAGGAATAAAAAGGGGAACCGTTCTTTTTCGTCTGCTTTAGCTTCTGCTATTAAGGCTAGTATAGATGTGATTACTTCCTCTTTTGGATAATAATCATGCTCGGCATCGTATTCAATGATATTTTTAAAATTAGCGTTTATATCATCTAACCTATTAATGAGTTGATTTATAGATACAATACCTTTACTACAAAGGGTACTTATCTCTTTAACTATTTTTAATTTCTTTAATTCGGAAGCTAGTTGATAAGCCGAAATTGTTTCGGGAATCTGCCATAGTTTCTTTTGGCGCTTTATATAATCATGATACTCTTCGTTTATGCCTAATCTACTTTGTTGAATACCTACCAACCTCGGCAAAAAGCTATCTAGTTTATTGTCTGGAATCGTATAAAATTCTTCAGACGTTAAGCGATGTTCGATAATTACAGATTCTGGTGGAAAGGTTTCTCCAAAAACGTCAGAAGCATATTGTGTGAGCAATTTAACCGAATCTTCCCCTTTTCCTATGGTTGCAGACGTGCCAATAGGGCATAAATAATCTTTAGGAATATCTAGCTTTAATTTTAACCTACGAATTAGGTTTGCCACATCAGTTCCTTGGGCACCATCATAGGTATGTAATTCATCCAACACTAAAAAACGTAGTAGTTCAGGATTTTCAAAGTTATGTGACCATAGTTTGTTATAATTATGACGCATTAAACCATAATCTAACATTTTAAAGTTGGTGAGTAAAATATCTGGTGGATTGCTAATAATGTGGTCTCTATTCTCAATGACATGGGTTTCTCCCATGGTGGTTGGAAATTTGGTTTTATTTTTCCCTTCACCAATGAATAAACCAGCAGTAACTTTTCCCTTTAGTTTTTCATCATTAAAAATAGTCTCTGCTAGACGTTTAGCCTGGTCTGTAGCCAAAGCATTCATAGGGTATAAAATAATAACTTTTATACCGCTTTCTTTTTTGTGTTTATAGCAATAATCTAAAATAGGAAATAAGAACGATTCTGTTTTACCCGAACCTGTTCCTGTTGTTAGTAAGGTCGATTGTGGCTTATGACCTTCGTTTGTATGCAGACGTTTAAACGCTTCAAACTGATGTTTATAAGGTGGAAAATTTGGTTTTATTTCTAATGGCAACTCTTCGTCATCTGTATATGTCACAAAAGGTAATTTCAATGAAACATAAGGACCTTTAAAAATACCTTCTTTTGGATGCTCTATAAAATTATAGAACGCATCGGACACTACTTTTTCTTTAAAACTAAATGTTGCTTTTAAATACTCTATTATGGATTGCTTTACTTCGTAGGCTTGTTGTAGTGGTAGCATATTTATGGAATGTAAATCTCCTTTATAGCATCAAGAATTCTAGTAGCACATGCATTAGGTTTTTTACTTTTTGTAACAAATGGCTCTTCCCGAAGAATGCCTTCCAAGCTACCTAAATTTACCTCTTTCAAATCTCTCATTTTTTCTTGAGCTATTTTCCATAAATTTTTATCCTTACTAGATTTAATTTCCAATTTTGAATCAATTCCTGAAATTAGATTATCCAAAACTTCTTCATTCCGCTTTGTGTAACTAGATTCATTGGTTTGTCTATGTGGATATTCTTCTTTATGTGGATCTGATTTTAATTTATTTTTATCTTTTTGATGAATGAAATTCTCTTTAGTGTCAAATCCTAAACCGAGTTCTGGCTCAGCATTAATATTTTTACTTTTATATTTGCTTTTTATATTTTCATCTTTCTTTTCAATATTGATTTTTGATTGATAGTGCTGGTTTTTTCCTGATTTAACTACTTTATTCGAGAACAGAGGAGCCTTATTTAATTTATGAATAGATTCGTATAATCTATCTATAGAATGCACTGAACAAAATAACACCATTGCATAAAAAAGCTCTTTTTCATTATTTAGTTTTATCTCTCTTAAATCATTATCAACTAATTCTAGGTTAAATTCATTTTTAGAAACTAATCTATTCAAAGACAGATAGATATAGTAAATCAGAAAAGTATTGGTTTCAGGAAACTCTTTCTTCAATTCATCAAGTAATTTATTAATACTTCCTCTCGCATTTGAACTTAAAACTTCATAATTATTGTTAAAAGCTTTATATCCATTTAAAATACTTCCTGCATTAATTTTACTTTTTGAATCCATACAAACATTATAGAAATCTCCTCCAGTAATATTTTCTATATCAGATTGATTTGCTTTATATACAATACAACCTATTTTTATAATAGATTCAATATTCCCTTCAGGTATAAAACTTGGTGTAATATCAAATGTTAAAAGGTTATACAAAATACTAGATTTATTAACCTGTGAATTCGGATTTAAAACTTTCTCTATAGCCTTGTGAATCATCTCAATGAATTTATCCCCTTCATTTGGCAACATAATACTATAATGATTGATTAATGCATCTATTGCTTCTCTTCTATATTTCTTTCTCCTTATAAACAACACATTTGAAAGTATTCTTGCTGGTAATGGATTTGAAAGCTTAATTTGTGGCGGTATTCTTGTAGAAAGCATATCAAAAGCCTCTTGGGATAAAGGGATAATGTTTAGGATGCCTTGAAAGCTCACATAAATTCCATTGTTAAACTTAAGCTTACTTTTATTAAATTCTAAAATAACAGCATCCATATCCCGTTCAAAAACTGGTAACGCTCTCTCTAACGCATTAATATTTAAATTATCAAATATTATGTTTTGAGCTTTATCTAAAGCACATTCAACAATGTTATATTCTGAAATTAAGCAACTATTATACTTATACAAGTTTAAATATTTACTCCATTCTATTGCTATAAGGACTTTATCGTTTTCCATCACTTAAATTTTAAAATAAGATATCATTATTAGATTGGTTTATTGACCTTACTTTTATGTTTTTTAGAAACTTCTTAAAAGTATATGATATCTCATCAGTAAATGTAATAATTAAATCTCTTTTTGATCTTGATAGCGCTACGAGAGCCAATGCATCCGGATTTGATGCTGCCATAATACCTGAATTAATTTTTGGAAGAAAAACCGCATCAAAATCTAATCCCTTAGAAGAATGATATGTCATAATAACAATTCTACTATCACGATAAGCTACATCAAGCGACCCATACCCGTTACCTACAAAAATTAAAGGAATGTTTTTTTCTTTTAAATAATTATTCAAATCATTAAAATCTAGCTGGTCCCTTCCAAACCTTTGAATAGTTTTTTCTTGCCAAAAAGGCTTATTTTCTATTTGCAAAACTCGATTAATAAAATCTAGAATATGATCCTTTTTAAAAAAAAGAATAGCAGACACTTCAGAAGCTCGATTAGTATTTATTAATTTAGCTTCCTTCCAAACCCACTTAACTTCTTCATCATAATTTTTAGCTTCAAATAATCTAATATCGGTGTTTTCTTTTCCAATTAATGTTTTACTGCCAAGTAACGAAGAAAATACATTCTGCAAAACAGTCAACACATTTTTAGTTAACCTAAATACTAAGCTCAAAACTTGGTTGTCTGGTTTAATCTCCTTGTTAATTTGTTGTACGCTCGCAGTTGGTAATCTTAAATTTGGGTCTTCATCATATATTGATTGAGCAGAATCTCCAGCAATAACTAATTGGTTACAACTTTGCAACATACCTCTAATAAATTCAATTGGTAAATCTTGGACCTCATCACAAAATATTCCATCATACTTTTGTCCAGCATCAATACTTTTATTCATTTGATAAACGGTCAATACAGGTATATGTTTGTCTCGCAATGCAGGAATTTGCGCTAAGCCTCCTTTGAGTAAATCTTTTAAGGAATGGGTAAAAACTACAACAGCAACTTTAGCATTTCTATTTGTAATTAAAAAATCACTCAGTGCATATAGTAGAACTACTGATTTACCACTACCTGCATGACCTTGCACCCAAATAGGCTTATTACTATTCTGTCCAACTTTATTCATTATCTCCCTTTGTTCTGGGGATAACTTCTCTTCAGGTACCATCCATTTCATATATTTGATATTTTAGGTGCTATATTAATTATGTCATCTTCAGAAATTAATTCTACATTTATATCTAGATTATTATCTATAAAAATAGTTATTTCTTTTCCTTGATAATCTTCCCATTGGTAATCAAAAATAGTATTACCATAACAAAGAATCAGTTCTTTACAAACAGAAATCACAACAGGTTTTTCAATTGTTGGACAACTTTCTCCTTTCGTAAATAACACTTCATCGTCCTTATCTTTAATCTGAATAATTACATCATGATGTAGAACAGGATTAATTATACTTTTCCCAAAAACGTTATGCACTAATGATTGTAATGCATTTCCTCTTGAGACTTGTTCTTGAATATTGTCAGATATAATAAAATGAGCATCGGTAAAAAAAGAACTCATATAAGATTGGATATATGGATTTCTAAATCCTCCACCTGTTAAAATAAGTAAATCGATATCTTTTGCTTTGAGCATAGCATCACTGAGTCCATCATTAATAGTTTTTAAAAGATTCTCTCCATTATTGCCATTCCAATAGTCTTTCATTATGGATGTAAAATCCATATAAGACATAGAACAAACTTCATTAGAATTTTCAATTGGAACAGATATTTCAATATTACCATCAACAAATTCAGGCAATGCGTAATCTATACTTTTATCTGTTTGTATATTATTGCAAATTTTATGTTTTAACTTTTCGCAATGGTAAAAAAGGTTTTTTGAACTAGAATTATTCTTTTTCAAATGATTAACCATTAATTCATTCACTAGATTTCCGCCTACCCTATCTATTCTTTTTACAGCTAATAGTTTAGAATTAATATTATCTGTATCTTTATTTATTTTTAGGATGGAAATATCAAACGTACCAGCCCCTAAATCAGCAACTAATATTTTTTGATTATCTCTAATTACTTCGCTATTGTTTTCTTGAATAAAATTCAATAATGCAGCAACAGGCTCTTCTATAAAAGATACATTTGTCATATCAAAACCTGCATCTTGAGCACAACTTATTAGTTCAAGTTTTTTTAAATAACTGTAATCAGCAGGAATACTCCAGCAAAAAACAGGCAAAGTAGAAACGCCTTTAGCCTCTAATGCTTCAATTATGGATTTATGAAAATATTTAAAATACTCAATAAGTGCCTCTCTTCCGTTTTTTATCGTTTTTTGTGAATGGTTATATAAAATTGAATCTGGATATTGCAAATCTTTCAAACCACCTAGATCATTTTTAAATAAAGACCAAGCATTCTCACCTAGTTTTAAATTTGCCAGGTTTAACGCAGCATGTTTACCAACCATGTATTGATTATTATAAATACCTATAGCTGATGGTAGAAGTGGTGAAGTATCAATAGAACCATTATGGTCTTTTTGAGGCAACTTAAGAGATTCTATTATAATCTCACCTTCTTTTACATACGCGACGCTAGCAACAGATACTGAGGTTCCAAAATCTATTCCTACATAGGCCTTATCATTAATATCTTTAATAGCTGATAAGTTCTTTTTATTTAAAGGCCCATATAGCGTAGAAAACATCGTTTCCGTTAATTCTTCAGTTATGTCAATTGAATCCCCTTTATGTATTAATGAATAATCATATTTAAGATTTTTTCTAGGTATAAGTCCATTTGCACCAGTTAATACATATTTTCTAACCTGAGGATTAGGATAGGGATTGATAGAAACCATCGAAGAAGGTGACACATTATCCAAGGTACTCATAATATCAAAAGGTGAATACTTCTGAACTAACCTATGTTCTAGTTTTCTTAAAATGTATCTAACACTAGATGTCAAATCAACCATTAAGAAAGAACTGGTCTTTGGCAAAAGTTGATATACGTATTCTATGTTTTGTTGCAAGATATCATAATGACTTATACCAATTTCATTAATGCAATTTTGGACAACTAGTAAATCAGATTTTTCAATAATATTCTTATTTACACTAATCGTTTCTTTTTTGGTCAAATCCGTAAAAGAAGCACTCCACGAAACTTTTAAGTCATTATCCTTGTACAATGGGTTTATAAGATTACTTTTCACAACCTCATGACTGTAACACCATGTATGTGCATTAATGTCTAAAATATTAACCGATATATGCTTAACGTTTGGAAGATGTTCTATAATATATTTGAGTGCTCCAAAGGCTTCAGAACCTGGACCTCCGCCAAAAAAAGTAATTACTAAGGTTTCTTTGTCTTGAAAAACTTTTAATTTTTGCTCTTGCAGTATTTTATTTATAAGCTGATAGTAATGTGGGAAATAAGTAATTAAATAGGCACTTTGAATTTCTTCTAAACTATAATCTACATATACAGGGCTTTTTCTATATGCAACACGAAGTTGTTTTACATAGGATTGAAGTGAACTTAAATAAGTGTTTAAATCCTTTCCAGATGTTTGATATAGTTCAACACCCTTTATTATATGGTCGTAGATTTTCATTAAGCCTTTATAGTGCGATAGGTTAGATTAATTCTAGAATCTTCTACTCTTTTTTGTACAGGAATTTGATGCAACCAATGGTGCTGTAAACCACCTTTCATAATAACTAAAGAACCTGGTGTTAACTCCAATTGAAGCTTATGATCACTTTCTGTCTTATGCTTTAGATCAAATCTTCTAGTAGCACCTAAACTCACTGAAGCTATTGTTGGATTTTGTCCTAGTCCCTTTTCATCGTCTGCATGCCAACTGACTTTGTCATTACCATTTCTATATAAATTTAATAACACACTATTAAAATCTTCTGAAGGTAAAAAATGCTCAATAACCCTCTTTATATCTAATAACTCTTTTGTCCATGGTTCAGGGTTACAAAGTATGCCAGAATATTTATAGTTAAAACCTTCATGGCCATACCATGCTGTTTTTCTTGGAACAGGATGTGTTTTACCAAAAAGTTTAATCTCTTCTTGACGCCAATTTATAGTCTCATATAATTTTTTAAAATAGGAATTTGCCTTATCTAATGGCATAAAGTTTGGCATAAACCAAACCTCTCCATCTAAAAGGCTAATTTTTTCAAATTCTCTAGGTTTTGGGTTTGGGTTAAATAAGTCCATATATAATTAATATTATTCTTTGTTTTTAAAAATCTCCTCAAAATGCGCCCAAGCCACCTTATAATCCTCAACTCTATCACATTTATCAAAAGGGGCGTGGTAGGTTATTTTTTTGCCTTTATATAACTCACTTTTTTCTATGGTATGCTCGTAGGTTTCTCCTGCTTTTAGGTTTTTAATGGTATTCCAAACAGGGCGGTCTACACCAACGCCTGTTAAACCTTTAGAGCAGGTAAATACAATATTACCAGTAGTATCGTACCAGGTATCGTCTTCATTTTGTTGCAGTACCGGGAACTGTACGTTGTAAATAAGAATTAACTCCTCTAATGTTAAGCCCAAAGCCATAGCTGTAATAACATCTATTTCTATCAAGGCTTGTCTGCGCTCAAACCAATTGCGTAAGGGTGTTGCCCATTGCCACTCTTTGGTTAAGGTGTTAAAAGGTTTTAAACGAGTATCTGGTTTACTCCAAGTATCTTGTTTAAAAACTTCTTGAAAATTACGTTCCCATAATGGTGCGTAATATTTGTTTAGACAGTTCATTTGTAGAGTCCTCGAACTTAAGGCTTGTATAAATTTGCTAGGAATAGAAATTGGAAATTTAATAGTAGTATCATAGTTAATATGACCTTTACCAATTGACTTTACAAAAAAATCTATAATAATTGAGTTTGTTAATCCACATAGTTCTATAACTTTTGATTCTTCTTCAAAAGATATTGTAAATATTGTGTTTATATGAGACACTTTTGGTGGAATTATTGCTGGTTGTAAAGACCTTTCTGAAGCAGTTCCAATCATTTCCTTATATGACAATCGATATTGGTCAATCCATAAACGTTCCCCAAAATCTTTTTTTAATAAATTTTTAAATTCTTCTTTCCCAAGAATAGGTGTGTAATTTACTCTCGGAACAAAATCTTCACTTATTTTACAAAGATCTATAACATCAAAGTCTGAATTTAATTTGCAATTTGCCTTTGGGTTTTTGTATAAAGGGTTTCCGACATAAAAATTAGGACCACTATAAATTATTTGATAATTCTCTATTTCTGGAATTACAGTATTTCTTTCAATTAATTTATCATTTACTGCATTTGTTTCGTTTAAACCATCAGTTGTATAAAAAGAAGTATCTCTAACAGCTTTACCTTGACCAATTTTTTCTAAAACTGAAAGTATTTCCCTAGAATGTATATTCACAAGTTTAACACCTTCCCAATGATCATTCCCTTCGAATGTATGAGCAATTATTCTTAATTCATCCTTTCCAATATTTACTAATCGTGAATTATGAGGTTGAACATTCCAAACCATTTTACTAGAATGACTTTCTTTTATTTTAAAACCACCTACCAATCCTTTACCAGAATGAATAAATGTTCCGTCTATTGTTGAAGGATGAAATAAATTATTGATAGAGTAAAAATCTACTTTACTAGTTTGCCCTTTATAAATATTAATTCCAAAAATAGTTTCATGATGTACTTCTGAAAAAAGCATTAGCTCATTTTTAAACTGAAAATGATACTTCAATTTTGTATATACTTTTTTCCTCAAATCTTGACCGTTAGGATCATCATAAATACCTTCAGGATGCACTAACCCACTAAAACCTTTTTCTGATATTAAGTTCAACGCATTCGTCAATATACTTTTATATAAATTATTCCTTTGTCCTTGCAACAACGGATAATTTTGAATAGAACCTAGAAACTCCTTTGTGGAATTTGCCCATATATTTTCGTTGTTATATTCCTCATTTATTTCTCTATTTTCTTCTAATATTTTTTTTGCTAGTTTTCTAACCTGTGGTGCGGAAAACTTTCTAATAAAAAGTTCAGGATTTTTTTCTGATAAAATACCTGTTTCATCCATTGTAATATTTACCCAAGGTGGATTACCTACAATCACATCAAAACCACCACGTTCTTTAAACACCTCAATAAACTCAAGTTGGTTATGAAAAAACTTGTATTGGTCTGCTAGTTGGTTTACAATTTTGCTACGCTCGTTTTTAAATAATGAGTCTGGGTTGCTTTGTAGGGCTTCGCCTAGTTTTTTTAAAGCTGCGCTTTTGTCTTTACGGTAGCTTCTTAGGGTGTATTGTTTGTTAGGTTCTTCAAACAAGCTGGCTTGCCGTAAACTTGGTTTTGGTAATAGGTCTTCTTCAACTTCTACGTCATCGTCTTCCAATAGACTTAAATCTATGTTTATAATTTTTTCAATATCATCGTACCATTGTTGGCGTGTTGGCAGTTCTTTGGCATCGCGCATATCCCAAAACCATAAGGCACACCAATAGTCCATAATGAGTTTTAGTTTGTAATAGGGTGCGTTAGTATTGTTACGTTGGGCTGCGAGTTGTTCTTTTTCGTCGTAACTACGTAAACCTAATTGCCCTTGTTCTTCATCTTCATAAGCGCCAAAAAAACCACCTTTGGTTTTGGTCTGGGCATTAATACGTGCCTGGAAGTGGTAGTGTTCTTCTAGCAAGAAGTCTATAGCTTTTGAGAGTTTTTGTAAGCGTTGGTATTCGTCGCCATTAATAGGGGTGCAAAAATCGCTTTTCCAATTGCGGATATGTGTCGCTTCGGTATCAAATTCGTTCTTCAACAATTTAATGCCAGCAGATGGCACCATGTTTTTATCCGGTAATAGGAAATGGTAAATTTCATTGTCCGTACGTTGTAAAGCATCATTGGGTTTAAAATGAATGTGTTTTGGTGCTTTGTCCCACCATTCTTTTTTAATAGGTTTATTACGTTGTGCTGTGGTTCCTGTTTTTGGGAATTCTACAATAATGTCTTTCTTTTTATAGACTTTTAACCAAGCCCCAACCACGGCATTACCAACACCCAAGCGGTAGCCAAAGAAAGGGGTTTCCATATCTTTATGTATGACGTTGAGCCAAAGTGAGAGCTTACCTAGCTCAATGGCTGTTGGATTTAAATCGACCCCATAGGTATTATTGGTAGCTATATAGGCTTTTACTTTTTGCAGTTCTTCACGGAATTTTTCAGGCGATATTTTTAGTTTTAGCTCTTTTTGGCGGTAACTTAAATAGGCTTCTGCCAATTGGTTGATGAGCTCGTTATGAAACGCTGCTGCACCCATAGCAGGTTCCAGCAATTTGAGTTCTAATAACTCCAAAGCTTTCATTTCGCCTGTTTCTACTTTTTCTAAAATAGATTTCAGTGTGTATTTAACAGTGCACTGTGTAAGTACTTCTGGCGTATAATAAGAAGCCGATTTTTGACGGTCGCGACCACTTAAACGGTATACAAATTGTCCTTTGGGTATTACGACTTCTTTGTTGTTTTTATCTTTTAGAACTTCTGCATCATCAAAATCATCACGACGTTTACGAGGCACTAACAAGGTGCCTTCGTTCGGTTTGATTTTAGGATGGACTTCGATATAATCTTGTTCCGCATAAAACCCACGGAAAGCCAGTAAACTTTCATACACAGAACCCAATTGGTTGATGCCTAAATTGGCGTACGATATTCGACCACGTGCTTTTCCTTTTTGTTTACGTGACAAGGATAGTTGACAAATAACATCTTGCCAAACATAGTTTCGGAATTTTACACCTTTTAGTTGGTTGAGTTTATCATCATCAAATAATGGCGAATCGATATGACGAATTCTAAAACTTTTGTTGCTTCCATTTTCATTTTCGCGATAGCCAGCACTCATTAATTTGAATAACTGATGTAATGAGTCATGAAAGAAGTAGCCATTTAAACTATGGTCTGTAATGAGCTGGGTTTGCTCTAAATCGCGCAGCATTTCTAACGAATACCCTTTTTGGTAGACACTATCGGAAATTGGAAGAATGTCTAAATCGGCTCTAGATTCGGCATAAAACACGAATAACAATCGATAGACGATGCTCAAACAATCGTCTTTCACTTGGGCCTCAAAATCATCATCGGTTTCATCAAACTCTTCCGAAAGGACTTTTTTACGATAGTACAAGGCTTCATTTGCTAAAGCTTCTACTGCGTGAATGATACCTTCTTTTAAATCTTTGGTTACTTCGTAGGCACTTTTGTGGCTATCTTCTTCTAGCTGGTCCATGAGTACCATATCGCTTTCTGGCGATAGCATCTCTTTAGACAACAATAAATAGAATAATGAGTAATACGCACGTGTTACCGTTGCTTCTGAAAAGAACTCTTCTAAATCGAAACACAAGTACGAACCTCTAAACCATTTTTCGACATCAATTAAAAACACCACGTTGCCAGCCAATAGCAAAATGTATTGCGGACGCTCTTTTTGGTCTAACAAGCACAATTGCGAAATCGCCTTATTGATAATGACAGGTGATATTTTTAAACTATCATCTACTTTAAAAATGCGACTCCATTGTGCTCTGTGGTAGCGTTGTTCTTTAGATTGCAGTTCTTCTTCAATATTGTAGCGCTGCTCAAACAACCCGTCAGGTTCTTCATCACCTTCTTTAATGAGCGGTTGCATCTCCATGACCATCATATGTAACTTATCACCACGATAGAGTTTATGACGTACTGGTAAGACTTCGGTTTCACTAAAATGAAACGGATCGTTGTATTGATGGTTATTACCATCATATCCCAAAGCATTTAAAAGCAACGTATGAAATTGATGGGTTTCGTAAATTTTATCTTTGGTACGTAAACGTCCTTCTATTATGGATTGCTTGTACTTAAAATATTTATCCTTTAAAGGACTGATACGTTTTTGAAGTTCCTTTTGGTCTTCGGCATTATAGCCCGATTTGGCATGTACTTTTTTAACGAAGTCCTCATCAAAATAATTGGTAGCGAAAAAATCGCCTATGTTATCTATAAACTTAATCATACTTATGCGTTAAAAAATACGGCCATTACTTTAATATATGCTTCTTGGTCTAGTGCCAACACGTTTTTAATGTATTGACTAGAATGTGCTACTATGGTGTTGATTTCGTCCAATTCCTTTTCCTTTTTGTTTTTCATAAAGTTGGTATCGGCTGTATTTTCAAATTTTACTTCTAGTTGTTCTAACGAAGCCGATTTCCATTTCTCTAATTTGGTTTCAAAATCTACTAATTCTAAAAACATTTTTTGAGACAATTCTGATTGTAGCTTGCTCATGTGTTTATGTTGTGCAAAGTCTATGGCCATAGGTAGACTTTTATGAAGTTTTTCTAATTCTTCGGTTGTGATTTGTTCATCATATAATTCTTCTTGCAACTTATAAGTTTCTAGAAATTCAACTATAGGCAGACAATTGATTACTTTATCTTCAGAAACTCCCACCACAAAGAAATCTGAAATAACAGGTTGCCCCAAATTGTTAGATACTTGACCTTGTAAAATATACCACGCACTATTTTGAGGTAATTTGGTGCTTAATTTAGCTGCCAACGCTTCATTTTTAGGCACACTAGCTTCTAACTTGGTCATGTAATATTTAATAGCCGGATGCAAATCGTATAACATTTGAAACTCTGCCCATTCGTCTGTTTTTTTACGAGCATTTTCAATAGCTTGTTGTACTAAATCTTTGTCTGTAGTTAGCTTAAATAGCTCCTTAACCTTGGGTTTGGATTCTGAAGGTAAATCATATAGAATTTTATTCAGCTCTTTGGTATTGGTAAGCTCTAAATATTCATCCTCTTTATGAAATGTATAATCTCCAGACTGGATTAATTGGTCTCCATTTAATTGTGTAAATAGAGATGTGTAATACGAAAAGTCATTATTGTATATGGTTAATTCTTTCTCATAGGGATTATCGGTAATGGTTGCAGCAGTTGTATCGTCTTCACTAATAAAAGCTGCTCCGTAATCAAAATTTTCCAATTCATCTAAGAAGTCTTCATCTTGCTTTTCAATAGCTTCAATAACCTTTTTCTCTTCTTCATTAGCGTTATAAAGTTGCATAATGGAACCAATATCACCTAACGTTTTATGCTTTTCTTCTTCCTTTCGAGTTAAATTATCAATAATATGTAAATCGGTTCTTAAGGCTTCATCATCTGTTTTACCAATTAGATAATAGATGAATGGTGTTTTCTTTTGCCCATAACGATCTATACGTCCATTCCGTTGCTCTAGTGTAATTAATGACCAAGGGATGTCGTAATTGAACATACGATTACAGTAGTAATGTAAGTTTACCCCTTGTGAACCCGCATCAGAACATAATAGAATTCTAACCTTGCTATCTGCTTTTCCGAAATCTTCAATTTTTCGTTGTTGCTCCACATCAGAGTCGGAACCACTAAAAGATTGAATTGCATCTTCTTTTAGTCCAAAATCTCTGATTAGATTTTCCTTTAAATAATCGAGGGTTGCAATACGTTCTGCAAAAACCACATATCTGTCGTCTTTCTTTTTACCAGACCAACCTAATTCTAATAAGGTTTTCTTAAACTTTTTGTATTTACTATCTTGTTTTGCTTTGAGGATATCTTCTAAATAGGTTTTAAGTTCCTCTAATACTTCTAGGCTATCTTCAAATTTATCAGAGTTAAGATTTAACCCTTTCACCTTATCAATTCTATTTAATATAGACGTGAGCGCTGCGAAAGGTGAAGACATGAACGATTTGAAAATCATAATAGAAAACAATAAATCGTCTTTTGATTTTCCTTTTCTTAAAGCCCCTAAACCCTGAATTCTTAAGGTTTGTTGATAGCGTAAAAATGCTAATTCTTCAGAAGATAAATCTGTTTCTAAACGAATGATTTCACGGTCTTGAAAATTGGCACGAACAGCATCTTCGGTAATATCGTTTTTAAATCGCCTTACATAATATGGTTTTACATCTTCGTTGGTGTAATTACCACTTTTCGGAATAGCTGTAGGTTCAATCATGTTGATTAAATTCGCAAAGCTTTCCTTTTTTCCATTATGAGGTGTTGCGGATGTTAGAATTAAGGACTCACATTGTTTTGCTAGAAACTGTGCCAGATCCCCACGTTGACTTTGATTATTAGCTACGGTATGGCATTCATCAATAACTATGATATCCCATTGTGATTTTTCTATATAATGCCTGAATTTGGCATTGTTTTTTAAGGTATCAATCGAAACAATCGTTTTATCGTAATAATCAAAAGGATTTTTATTCGCAGGAAGCTGTGTTTTTATTTTAGCAATTCCTTCACTATCTAATCTTACCAATGGAATTGCAAAACGATTCCATAATTCTTGTTGAAATTGACCTAAAATTGATTTTAGAGCCAAAACCATGATGCGTTTTCCTTTTCCGCGTTTCATCATCTCTGTGATGAAAATTCCAACTTCAATCGTTTTTCCTAAACCAACACCATCAGCAATTAATAAACGAGGTCTTGGTAGTTGTAGAGCGGTCAATGTTGGTGTTAATTGATATTCAGAAACATTAAAGGCAGCTTTGGTAGCAATGGTAATTTTATCTGAATAAATTGTAGAATTTCTGATATGTGTTTCTATATATAATTTTGTTTTTCTATACCCACTTTCAGTATCAGCAATAAATTGTGTATCGTTAGGATCAACTGGCTTTATTTCACTATCAATTTTAGTATCAAATGCAAAGCGTTTTCCTTTAACTAACTCACTTATTCCTTCTACATCTAATAGTTGACTGCCATCAGAATTATTTATGATATTAGTAATTAAAAAATCTTCACCTCTTGTTGTGATTCGTTGGCCTACTGATATAGATTTGACGTTCATTATTATGTGATTTGTACTGTTACTTATTTTACAATATAATCTTTAAAAAAGGTTATGAATAAAAAAGAATTTTGGCGTACATTTTTTAATGGTTGTTAGCGAAATTTAAAGATAACAAAGCACTTAATTAAACCTGTATTTATTGAAGATGTTTATGAAAATGACTTTAGCTCTAAAGGGATGTTCAATATTTAAAATATTCAATTGCCCTATTGAAAATTGAGATAAAGTAAAACTTAGTTTTGTCATTGGTCTATGATGTTATAGTAAAATACAACGAAACTACAATCAAGGGTATTGAAGGCAACAGTTAAAATATTATTGCACTCGGTTAGTGTTAAATGTATTAACGGTAAAGCTATCTAATATTATTGATAACATATTACGGTTTTCCACACCATTCATTGAAAAATGAGCTAGTGGACAAAGTTTAAAAATCATATTGCACAGTTTATAAGTGTTTTAGCGGGGGTGGTAATCAACCCATAAATTTGATAATAATATTTGGCGGGAATTCTTAATATTTTGTTAAAGTAAGAGTGGTAGAGATTGAAAGGTAAACTCAAAATTTAATGCCACTTATGAAGCTCTTACGAGTGAATTACTAATTAGCTTGGATCTGGCCAATAAATTATTTCACGGCACAACAATTCTAAACCGAGCCCGTTCTAAATATTCATAAAATTACATAAAATGGCAAAATTTTTAAATACTACAGGGGTTTCTTACCATTTAGAAGAATTAATAAAAAATACGAATGACAGATTAATTTTGATAAGTCCTTATCTTCAGTTTCATAAAAGAGTCAAAGACCATTTAGAAAATCTCAACATTCAAAAAAGAGATATCCGAATTATTTACCGGGAAAATAAATTACAAGTTGAGGAAAGTAATTGGCTTGAAAGTCAAATTGGAATTAGAACTAGTCTTTGCAATTCACTACATGCAAAATGCTACATAAATGAAAACGAAGCTATTGTTACTTCTATGAACTTATATTCCTTTTCTCAACAAAATAATGATGAAATGGGCATTTACCTAACAAAAGAAAATGATCCGGATTTATATAATGATATTTATAATGAAGTACAAAGATTATTGACAATAAGTGAAGAAATTCGAGTTTCTGTTAAAAAAGTAGACAAAGAAACCAACAAGGAAATAGAAAAACCAATTTTAAATGTTCCAAAAGTTAAGGACTTTTCAAATTCAAAACTTTTAACAACAAAAGAATTATCAGCTCTTTCTGGATTGAGCAGCCGTAAAGTTAATAGTTTGTTTACAGACCAAAAGCTTATGTATAAAAAAAATGATGACTGGTTTGCTACTAAAAAAGGTGAAAATCTAGGGGCGAAACAACGTGAAGGCCAATATGGAAAATTTGTTGTCTGGCCCGAAGTCGTATTGGACGAATTAAAATTGAATTAATCTCTTGCAATACATATTAAAGTCAAATTAGCATTTAATACTGCATATGTTGGCTAACCAAAACAGCCTTTAACTGTCTGTTTAATTTTTGCAGGTGTATAATGTGTTTTATACTTTGATTTCAAAGTAGACAGGCATGTGGGATGTTCCTAAGCGTTCAGATCAATATAGCTTCCAACCAGGCAGGAAAAACACAACCTCATTTCTTTTATGTTCTTTCTTAAGGTCAATAGGTATTTAACTCATTACCTAAGAATGAGACTATGAAGTTTAACTACCACATCGGAATCTTTGTAAACGTCTTGGGGGATACCACCAGATTCCATTAAAAAGGGTACAACCATCTCTATGTCCTCACCTATACTCCCAAGGCGCAATAGGATTGGGGTCCTTCCATAAGCCAACTTTGGCGGTTCGGGCTTCCCTTTCCAGCAAGTCATAGCTCATATCATCTGAATATTTTTTAAAGTGCCAGGCCATACCTAGGCGTACCATTTCCTTATTCACATTTAAGCTATCCTTATTAAAAATCACTCCGATCAATCTTCCATTTCGGTCAAATTTACCATGGATGAGACACTTACCTTTTGGCCAAAACACAAGTCGGACAGCACCATTTTAGCTCTATTCCCAAAGGGTTGTTTCCCTCTTTTTTCAGGACAATCTATATGTTCCAATCTCAGTTTAATGGGCAATTCACCATATAATATCTCCACAGTATCACCGTCTAAAATCCTTATGATTTTGGCTTTTAAATGTTTTAATTTTGTGGTGTCAGTTTCAGAAAAATCGACCAGCTTTTCCTTTTCCTGATATTTCAAAGTAAAATTCTCAGGTAGTTGTTTTGAATTGTTTTGCATATTACTCCAAGAAATAGAGATAAGTGCAAGCAAGATTACTATAACAATGGATTTACTTAATTCTATTTTGGGCTTCCTCATAAAGCAATTATACTGTTTCAAATTTTAATTTAAAAAAAACATTAAAGTTACTGGATATAGATTCAATGTCCGTCTATCACAAATAAAATATGAGCATCCCTTGAGACTTTCCGTAGTAAAATGATTCTAATATTTACATTATTTCAAGGAAAGGGATATTGGTGAGCGAATCCTATATAAAATGAAGGAGTTTGTCCAACTTGCCAACCTATGGTATAAAAAAGATACCCTCTAGGGGGTATCTTTAATTACGATAATAAAGCTTTTAAAAGAATTCGAAGTATAGAGATACTTCTTTTTACTTTAAGACTATAATTGGGTTATTTGTACTCATGTTTTTTTAAGAAAATACTAGTGCCATCATTTTCGGATATAGTTGTAAAGGTTGCCGAAATTGGGTAATCATCCTCATCATAAACATAGTCCGCTACCAATTGAAATGTAATTGATCCACGCTCAACGTCTGTGACTACTATTTTTTTAATGTTGTTCAATGGTAGCAATTTTCTAGCTTGAATGAGGTCTGGTGATTGAGTAGACAAACCGATATTGAATTGGACCTTATCCAATACAGTAATAACACCAGCGGCTTTTAGGGTGTAGAAAAAAGGGTTAGGTGTTGGGTCGTAAGATATATCTACTTTAAATTCTTGTATACTACCATCATAATCTTCTTCAAGTAGCCTTATAATCGAAGGGTTCTTGTTAGAATCGTATTCTAGAACCTCTCCAAATTGAAAAACATCATAAGGCATTTGATAAAATTCACTGGTTTGCAGCGGTTCACTTCCTCCTGTAATGTTGGACAATTCATCGTTCTCGTAGACAAGTACACTAGAGTCATAACCATCGGTAAAACTACTTACCCTGTTTTTTGAATCATAATTAATAAATAAGGACGCATTATCCTCTGAATCTTGAACTGACATAAGATCCATCCGAGTAATTAATTTTTCAGCGACCTTGCCGTTGGCTTGTTCAAATTCATCAGATGTAGATTCCTTGCTACAACTCCCCAAAATCACAAGTATTGAGGATAATACTACTATTGACTTAATTTTCATAAAAGTACTTTAGGTTAAAAATTGATTTTGTGTTTGGCAATATCGCCTGGTTCAAAACTAAAGCCGAATTATCACGTTCTATTGCGGTTTTCCACATAACTGCTCTGTTTATTGCTATTAACTTGGCGGTTGATAAACTAGTTCCTAGAAAAAATTACAAACCAAATATCGAATTCAGAAGAATAAATTATGAAAAAAGTTACCTTATTATTTTTACTTATCATCACTTTTTTAGTTCCAAAAAATGCACAAGCTCAAGATAACGGAGCTGCTATAGCGGCTGGAGCGGGGGCCTTGTTGGCCATTGGCGCAGGAATTGCGGCAGTGGAGCAGATGAAGGAACGGGCAGAATTAACGGCAACCGAATGGATTCTATCCAATAATCCGGAACTGGTCAATTTTTCCTTACAAACACTGGATTTTAATGGTAAAAAATTAAAGGACATGTCAGCCACCTCGGTAATTTCCTTTAAAATCCAAGAATTTGTCCCTCAGGACAAACCGGAATTAGATGGAAAAAAGCAAATTTTACTTGGATTTACCAGCTATGGTTGGATAAACGAATATGGCATTGACTTTGACAAAGTACGCTGGTTTTTAATAGATTCAAAAGAATGGATCAATATGATGACCTCCTATACAAAAGTTGCCTCAGGGGAAAAAAATGACACTTTCGTTAGGGAACAACTTGCCGATGGGAAAATTGTAAATAAAGGAATAAAAGTAAAAAGCAAGACTACAATTCCGTTTTATCAACTTTCTGGTGACATGTATGTAACTACCGATTATAATGAAGAAATGAAATTTATTTACAATGAAAAGTCCCTGGGTATTTATTTGAAGGAAACCAAAAATTTAATTCAAATTAAAAGAGGTAATATTATTGAAATACATGATTTCTTTTTTGATGAATAAGGAAATATTTTCAAAATATTAAAGGCCATAGCCCAAATTGGGCTATGGCCTTTAATATCAATAGTATATTATGACTTGGATTATCAGCATCATACTTCTTGGAATAGTTATAGGTGTCGCCCGTACCTTTCCCAAGACCAGCATTTTAATTGCTGTTATACTTCTTGTTGTCTATGTAAACAGGGATTCTGACTCTGCTCCTAAAAAGAAAACCAACAATACAGAATTAATTCAAAATTCAAGTAGTTCCAATCGTGTCAAGGAAAATCCGAGTAATTATTATATGCCCAATACTTTAGAGCGTAAAGGTGATTACAACTATAGGCCATCGATCACAACCCCAAATAAAATAAAAACGAACAACCTAAAGACTAGAATTGGTGCTGTCTGCAAAGATGGAACAACTTCTAGGGCAACTGGAAGAGGTGCCTGTTCCCATCACGGAGGAGTTTCTTATTGGCTTTATGAATAGATTTAACGCAAAGCAAGTTTAAATAGCTAATCCGTGAGCCCAATCTGTTCCGAATCTTTCTTTTTATCCAAAACATACGTTTGATATATATAATCTGTCACACTTTTTAATGGCTTGTTATTTTCAGGATGATAGCCGTGATAGGTAAAGAATTCAACCTTTCCATTGGATTTATCATACCAAAGCTCTTTACGGTTCTCCCTTCTTTCCAATAAGGAATCAATTTCTGTAATTCTTCTAAGATTTTTTAAAATTAATGCATTAATTGGTATTTCTAAGGGACCCCCTGAGCATACAGTTTGCTCATAATGATTCTCTTTCCATATCATGCAATTTTGCTCCTCCTTTACAAATCCAAAATAAGTTAAACAAGTAATAGTGATTGCCGAAAAAGCTAATATTAAAGCCTCTTTATATTTTTCAAATACTCCTACTTCTTTTTCTTCCACTTTTACTTCATTCTTTTCTTCAGTTGAGACTTCCATCTCAGACGGAAGCTCTGTAACAAAATGGGCATAATCCCTATATCCTAAATATTGGCAAAAACACTTGATAAGCTGAGGTTTCAGCTCCTCATTATTGGCCTCATCCTTTTCAATATAAACCGTATAATAATCTCTAAGTGTTCTTTCGTTGATGGGGTATTTATAATCATCAAGAAGTATATCCGAAAGATGTTATGCCAATCTCGTTTTTACAGAAGACCCAATTTGTATTTCGACTTTTTTAAAAACAAGTGTTACTAATTCTTTAGACATAGCTATTATTCCTAGGCTCCCTAAAACTACTACAAATTTGGAAATTCCATGGAAAAAAACTACTGGAATTTCTTTTCCACAGGGTTTCCAGTCCTTCTAAGGTGAACCCCATTTCTTTGCCTTGTGATTGATGATGTACTCATGATAACATCCCAATTACAGTAAAGGAAAACAGTTACAGCGGGCGAATAGCCATTGGGAAGTAGCTCCTAGCTTCTGTAAATGTTTTCCACTTCCCAACAATAAAAAAGGAGTACTCCAGCACTCTAAATGTGTTGCTGAAAAATATTTGGACAAGTCCGAACAGCAACACCTATGTCTAATTTTTAACAATAGAAAACATGAAAAAAATAGCTTTATTAACAGTCCTTTTAATTTCCAATTTGTCTCTTATTTCGTGCGACAAAGATAACGTAGCAGATACTGACGCTTTGTATCAAAATCTATCGGCTACGGAGGGGGATGATGGTGATGTGAAAAAAAATCCTGATGAAGATTAACCTTCCTTTCCCATTATTGGGTATTTAATTAAAAGCGTTCCTTTAATGTGAACGCTTTTTGTATTTTGGAGGTATGAAACTTAAGTTTGGTTTGCCCCTCTTTTTTATGCTCATTTTTAGTTGTTGCCAGGCAGGGTTTTCCACTGAATATGTTGTGCATAATTATGACCACAATTATGCTGTTTCCTTAAAAAATTCAACGGATTCAATAGCCCAACTAAAAAAACAAATTGGTGCTTTTGCAAAAAATAAAGACTATAGGAAGGCCATTATCCATTCCAAAAAATTACTCGAACAAGCCCAATTTCTAGCCGATAGCAATCATATAAGTAATGCCTATTGGAGACAAGGTTATTACTATAGAATAATAGACCAATTAGATTCTGCTTATTACTATTTAGACAGATCCTTTACCATAAATTTAAAATTAATGGATAGTATCGGTGCTGGTGACCGATTATTGGATATGGCCAATATTCAGAAAAGCTTAGGCGATTATAATGGAGGCCTGATTACGGCTACGGAGGGTTTACAATATTTGGAAGGCTCCCAAGAAATAGAATCCACCACTGGTCTGTATCAAACTATTTCCGTCTGCAAGAAAGAATTGGGCAACTACCAAGAAGCGCTCCGATGGAACAATAAAATTTTTAGTCTGTTAAACCAGCATCCTTCTCCGGACATATCTACAGAAAATTTGTATGCCATGAGAATTACAAGAGCAAATATATTAGCGCTACTAGGTGACTTTAATACCAGTTTTGGCATTTTAGACAGTATTGCCAATAGCACTCAAGAAAACAATCAAGATCAATACTCACGCGCCATATGCAATATGGGGCATTATAAATGGATGGAAAATAAGAGGAACCCGGATAGTGAGTCCCTCCTTTTAAACTCCTTACAAATACGTCAAGAATTAAATACCGTTTCTGGACTAATATCAAGTAACGTTCATTTGGCGGAATATTATTTTGATTCCAATCCACCCAAGGCCTTGGCTTACGCCCAAGAAGCCTTGACCAACTCAAAAAAATTAAACAATTCTGTCGCCATATTGGAATCTTTGGATCTAATATTGCCCTTAAAAAAAGCCCTTGGCCAGGATGTATCCGAAGAAGCCATATTTTACTCGAATGTGCAAAATAAACTCGAAAAAACAAAACAGGCCGTACGCTCTATTTATGCCGCTACAAAATATGATAATGACACCTTGGAAAAAAAGAACCTTATCCTATTGGCCCAAGTTGCCATTAAAGAGAAACATAAAATTATGGCGCTTTCAGTTGCTTTATTTTTATTGGCACTGATAGGCTTCGTTATATATTTTAAAAATCAGCAGAAAAAAAAGGAACAGCTGGAGACAGCTTATAAAACTGAACTACGATTGTCTAAAAAATTACATGATGAGCTCGGCAATGATATTTTTTACTTAATGACCCAAGTACAAAAAGACACTCCAGAAATGCCGGCTTCTAAAGACTTAATAATTTTGCAAGGTTTGGACAGCATTTACAAAAGAATAAGGGATATTTCCAAAGAATTTACGGCCATTAATACGGGAGAAAATTTTGAAAAGGAATTTTTCGCCCTGCTTAATTCCTATAGTTCTATTAAAACGAAATTAATAACCAAAGAACTTGCTCCCAACTTTTGGGACGATATCTCCGCAATTGCTAAGATTGAAGTGTATAGGGTATTGCAAGAATTATTGGTAAATATGAAAAAACATAGTCAGGCTTCATTGGTTGCCATTACTTGTACAAAGAGCAAAAAACAAGTGACCATTAAGTATAAAGACAATGGGGTAGGCTTTTCTTTGAAGGAGAATTATTCCGGAAACGGTCTTAAGAATGTGGAAAACCGTATGAAGGGTTTAAAAGGAAATATTAATTTCGATTCAAAACCAAACGAAGGTGTCACCGCCACCATTACGTTTGCCATTTAAAATACATATGCAATTCAACAGGATATTTGTTTCGGAGGATATAGACAGTAACAATTTAGGCGTCATTACCATGCTACAATCTTTGGGATATACCCATATAGGACATTCCCAGTACTGTGATGAAGCCCTTTTGAAACTTAAAAAAGCAATTATGGATAGCAGTCCATATGAGCTTTTAATAACCGACTTATCCTTTGATAATCCTAGGGATAAAAAAAGCATCCTAAATGGACAAGAGCTTATTTCGGCGATAAAGGAAATTTATCCAGAAGTTAAAATAGTGGTCTTTTCGGTGGAGGACGATCACAACACCATAAAATCTTTGTTTGAGGACCAGAAAATTGATGGGTATGTATGTAAGGGATTGAACGGACTAAAGGAACTCAAGAATAGTCTTGAAGCCATTTCCCTAAACAAACAATTTACCTGCCCTATCGCTACAGCCGTTCTACAACGAAAAAATGTACTGGAACTGGATGCCTATGAACAGCAGTTGCTCTTGTTTTTGGCCCAAGGACACAAACAAAATGAAATAAGTAAGTTGCTAAAAGATAAAGGAATCTCTCCAAACAGCATACGATCTATTGAAGCCAATATTAGTAAGCTAAAGGATTATTTCAATGCCTCCAACACTACACAATTGGTTTATGTAGCTTCGAGCATGGGGCTAATTTAGTACTGCCTAATTATTTTTGTTGTCAAGGACACTTTATAGAAACTAAAACTTTGGGCAAATAATTAACTTCAAATTTGAGTGTCCGGCAAAACGAACTTTTTAAAAACAGACACCACCCCAAACCTTACCCTTAAACTTTGCGCGTGGTTCCTGCCCGATTTTTGTAGTGTTCGAGAAGATAATCGTACCTGCCTGCCCGCCAGGCAGGAAGCAAAAATCGGACAGGGCGCAGTTGCTTAGATAAATTTGGAACGACATTTCTTTTGAGCTATGGCAATGACCGTGCGTTGGCAAAGATAAAAGTATGGGGCATTTTTCTATACCCCATACTTTTATAAGCGGTCATGAGGAGGTTGAAAGATCCAGAGGTTTTCCAACTTCCGCAGGGATTGGAATTATTTTACGCAATCATCCAATAGGACTAGCCTTTTACAATTCTTTTTCCAACCTTATTTTAAGCTTTTCCCACTCTTCTGTAGAAAGAAATACTACTTCTTTCCTGACCCGACCGGGTTTGTGTTGTACAAATGGGTCTTTTTGAAGATATCCTTCCGCTACGGCCACCTTAATAGGCTTTCTAAGGCGCTGTACTGCCTTGTTTGCTTCTGACCCCTTACAGTCTTTAAATAATGCTCGAAATCAGTTAAAAACTGGGGGTTTAGCTTGTTCAAAGGAAAGTCCTTCTTCTTATATTCAGTATAAACAAATGCCTCAAGGTCATTGCAGACATATTCAAATTTTTTCTAGGTAGCTTCCTTAATATCCTTATTTACTAAATGAGATTTTTTAACTAGGAACCTCCTAAAATAGTTCACCACGTTGTCCTCTTTACGGACTATCTTACCTGCGTATTTATCAAAAATGTCATTAATTCCATAATCATTGGAAGTTAGTTCCAACTCGATGAAAGTATTATTTAGTTTCTGACGTATTATGGACAGCTGCCCTTTTTTGAATTTACTTTCCAAGTCAGAGTCAAGTACTATTTGTCTTTTCGCATTCCAATACTCTGGATTAACAAAAAGGCCTGTAGCAAAAGCCTGTCTTTTCTTTTCAAAAGTAATCCTGCACGAGATGGGGCACAAACCCCTTTGATTCATTTTCACCTTACTAATTACAAAGCGAATAGATAATTTGTTTTGATTCATAACCAATTGATTTTAGTGTTAAACAATTGGCATGCAATACGGTTTCATAAATGGAACCTTTTCTTCTCAAAATAACCTGGCAAGTTGGCATTTAACTGGAAAGTGTTCTTATGACCTCAAACACAGGTAATCCCAATGTTTAACGACCAAAAACAAAAAAATCCAACCTAAACAAATAGATTGGATTTCTATAAAAAGCTCCCCCTCTTGGGCTCCCTTCGACTCCGCTCAGGGTAAACTTCTCACTCAAAACGGGTAAAAAATAAAAAAGCCACCATTTCTGATGGCTTGTCTAATATAGCTCCCCCTCTTGGGCTCGAACCAAGGACCCTCTGATTAACTGCTCAGATGCTTTTACCAACTGAGCTAAGGCCAGGCCGCTATACCCAAAATTACTCTACAATACCAAGCCTTTCTGCAACTTGTTCATATGTCATTTTATCCCAATCTGCCTGCATTTCTCCCTTACCGCTAAGGTTCACGCCTCCTGGGATAAGGACATATCTGACCCATACGTTATCTTCGTAGGTATTGTATAATAGGTCTGAACCACTCTCGTGGAAATAGCGAATGGTAACTCCCTCTATATTATCATCCGGTACATTTATATACAACGCATCTAAATAATTGTTACTATCCATAAAATATGGAAATTGAAAAATTCCTGTAGCACTAGTATCAAATACTTTCAAAAACACTAATACCAGCCCTCCGTTATCTATAAATTCTTCTGTAACCCGTTCATCTTCGATAAGCATGACTTTAATGGTTGAATAATTCTGCAAATTCCAATCTATCGGTATCCAATCCGAGTACATAACATTGGCCGTGCCGGGTTCACCTTGGGGTCCTTGCTCCCCTTGGATTCCCTGTTCCCCCTGTGGTCCGGGCAATCCATCTTCCCCATCTTCTCCTTTGGAACAGGAGGAAATACTAAGTGCCGCCATAAACATCAGGCCATAAAAAAACGTGGTCTTCATAAAACTAAATTTTAAATGATTATTAAATATTAAATGATTACTAAATATTTAAGTTTAGTCCTAGCTACTGTGGGGGGGGGGGGACAACCTATAGGTTCAGTAGTAGCTTGCAGTTACTTCAATAGTTCCAATAATTGGGCATGGCCAGTATTGCTGCAACTTGTTCATATGTTATTTTATCCCTATTGTCTGAATTTCTCCATTACTGTTAGGGTCTATACCTTCAGGAATTAGGAAATATCTGGCCTATACGTTATCTCCGAATTCATTGTATAAAAGGTCTGAACAACTCTCGAGGAAATAGCGAATGGAACTCCATTTCTATCATCGCTCGATGATTTAACATACAACGCATCCAAATGGAAATTATTATTCTTAAACTACGGAAGTTGGATAATTCCTGTAGCACCAAAAGAATCTATTGCTTTCAAAAACACCAGTATTAGTCCTCCGTTGTCAATGAACTCTTTTGTAACCAATTCATCTTCGATTAGCATGGATTAAAAGTTGGATAGTTCGATAAATTCCAAACAATAGGCCTCCTATCCGAGGACATAACACCGGCCGTGCCGGGTTCCCTTTATAGCCCCTACTTTCCTTGTATGGCCAGTTCTTTCTAGCTCTCTTTTACTATTGATCTCCAGGTTTTCACCACACTGTTCGCCTTCATATTATTTCTAAGACACTAGTAGCATATAAGTTTTTCGTTAATCCCTTTTAAGTTTTAGGCTTTAATATAACCATATTCATTAGTAAATTTTTTGCTCAAATATTAAGAAGTTTAAGTGCTTTGACTCCTTCATCAAGTTAAGAGTCTATGGTATCTCCGAATTTTGATACTAGTTGAATAGTGGTAATGATACTTATAATGAGGGTGTTTATATACTTGTAGAAGTATTAACAATTTAAAAAAAAACGGTTACACTTTTAAAAAGTATAACCGTTTTGGTTTATCTGCTCCCCTCTTGGGCTCCCTTCGACTCCGCTCAGGGTAAACTTCTCACTCAAAACGGGTAAAAATAAAAAAGCCATCATTTCTGATGGCTTGTCTAATATAGCTCCCCCTCTTGGGCTCGAACCAAGGACCCTCTGATTAACAGTCAGATGCTCTAACCAACTGAGCTAAGGAGGAGTGTATGTATTTTAATATCTCTTTAAGAACGTTTCCCCTATGCTCCCAAAACTATCGGGATTAACCTAGAAGGTGTTTATTTTTATCGCCTAAGCGGGTGCAAATATAAATGTTTTTTCAAATACGCCAAACAAAAGATGACTGTTTTATACCTAAATTTTAAAAATATTTATTTCTCTTACAAAAACTTCTTGATGATATTCCAGATATCGTTTCCAAACACCACTGCCATAAGACCCATAAGTAATACAAAACCAATTATTTGACCCGTTTCCAACACTTTCTCGCTTGGCTTTCTGCCAGAAATTATTTCGTACAACAAAAACATTACATGTCCGCCGTCCAAGGCCGGAATTGGTAGAATATTTAAAAAAGCCAACCAAACCGAGAACATGGCCATAAAATTCCAAAAGAAAGTCCAATTCCATGTCTCAGGCATCAATTCTACTATTCCAATAGGTCCCTTTACCTGTTTGTAAGCTCCCGTCTTGGTGTTGAAAATAACTTTAAACTGTCTTATCTGATCGGTCAAGACCTGTATGGTCCTATTATAACCCGCAGGAATGGCCGCAAAAAATCCGTAATTATCTGTAACCCATATATCCTCAAAATCTGGATACACCCCTATTTTCCCTTCTTGGGGAACCTTCAGCTGCAAAGCTTCCAAGGACCCGCTGCTTCTTTTAACCTGTAAAGAGAGTTCTTTGTTCGGGGAAGATGTAATAATCTTGGTAAACTCATCCCAATAGGTAACAGGACTTCCATTTATAGCTACAATTTCATCCCCTGCCAAAATTCCAGCGCTTTGTGCCACTGAAGTGTCAATTACTTTGGAAATAACGGCTTTGGACCTATACCCGAGGAAATTTTTTCCCTGGGTAGCAAAGACCGTCTCCTTGCCCTCATCGGATAGAGGTACTTTAATTACCTCTCCATCCCTTTTAACCGTTACTTCATCCCCAAGGATGATGTCCAAAACGGCCTCATTGAATTTTTTGGTTTTCTTATCATCTACCATCAAAATCTGATCCCCTGTTTTCAACCCCAATTGCTCTCCAATGGAATCTACTAAAATACCGTACTTTAAATTATCCGAAGGAATATAGGTGTCCCCATTGCTGACCAACATAGTAGTATAAATGACCCAGGCCAACAAAAAGTTAACAATTACCCCGCCCGTCATAATAATCATGCGCTGCCAAGCCGGTTTGCTTCGAAATTCCCAAGGCTGTGGCTCCTGCTTCATCTGTTCGGTATCCATACTCTCATCGATCATCCCGGATATCTTCACGTAACCGCCCAAGGGCAACCAACCAATTCCATATTCCGTATCCCCTATCTTCTTCTTGAAAAGCGAGAACTTCACATCAAAAAACAAATAGAACTTTTCTACTTTGGTCTTAAAATATTTTGCGGGAAGAAAATGGCCCAATTCGTGTAGAATCACCAAAATGGATATAATAAGTACAAACTGTACAATCTGTATTGCTAAGGTCATCAAGTATTTTTTTTAAACTTTAAAAGCGCACAAAAGTACATTATTAGGTGGTCTTAAAAAAAAAACTATTCCTCCCACCAGTTTTTTTAAGAAAGATTTAGTAGGGACGCTCCTAAAGATGCTTGAATTATAAGGACTTCTATACTACCTTTGACAAAAAAACCATGCGTTCGTTTTTTGCAAAATATAAATTCTTCGGTATTGTTCTGTTCATCATATCCGGGTTAATCATTTCTCTTTTCTACAATGCATTGCAACCCAAAAAAATATTGCCCGTGTACCAACCGGCCATGGTGAATTTTGAATTGGTGGACAGCACCTTACAGCATGTGAAAAAATACCACACCATTGCCGATTTTGCCTTGACCAACCAAAACGGTAACTTAGTGACCCAAGAGGACTACAACAACAAAATTTATATTGCCGATTTTTTCTTTACCACCTGCCCTACAATCTGCCCCATAATGACAAATAATATGGCAGGTATACAGAATAAAATTATAAATGACGAAGATGTAATGCTACTTTCACACTCTGTAACCCCAGAAATCGACTCCGTACCGCAACTAAAAAAATATGCCGAGGAAAAGGGGGTCAAGGACAGCAAGTGGAATTTGGTTACAGGCGATAAGAGGGAAATCTATGAACTTGCCAGAAAATCATATATGGCCGTTAAGACCGATGGTGATGGTGGTCCTTTTGATATGATCCATACAGAAAATTTTATTTTGGTGGACAAGGAGCGAAGGATCAGAGGTTTTTATGATGGCACGGACTCCGAGGCAATGGAACAATTGATGGACGACCTTGAAATATTAAAAAATTCCTACAGCAAGTAACAAGTAATATTTCCCGGAATCCTGATTTCATAGGTAAAAAATAGTATTTCAATAGCTATTCCGAAGCCATAAATACAGGCTTTGTTGCCACTATTAAACACCCCTCCCCCATTAGCCAAAAAGATCCAACATACAAAGCACCAACTTTTTTCGCTTTTCCCTGTTTACTTCATCTTTTTCTTTTATTTTTGTGCTTAATTAAAATCAATCTAAATAAAAATTGACTACTACAGTAGCACTTTTAAAGCGAGGACAAAAGGGAATCATCAAAGAATTTGCTGATGGAATTCTCCCCATTAAACTATTGGAATTGGGATGCCTCCCTGGCAATGAGATTGAATTGGTACAGGTAGCTCCGCTAAAAGACCCCATATACATTAATGTTAACGGTACCCATATCGCCATTAGACGATCAATGGCCGCCTTGATAGAATTAGAAATTATTGAAGATTCTCCACTATGAGCAAACAGATCAAGGTTGCGCTTATAGGCAATCCCAATACTGGTAAAACTTCGGTATTTAACCAACTTACCGGTTTAAAACAAAAAGTGGGGAACTACCCTGGAATTACTGTCGAAAAAAAAGAAGGGATTTGCAAATTACCCCGCGGCGTTAAGGCCCATATTTTGGATCTGCCAGGTACTTACAGCCTTAATACAACTTCCTTGGATGAAAGTGTTGTGGTAGAGCTACTGCTAAACAAAAATGACAAGGATTTCCCCGATGTTGCCGTTGTGATCAGTGATGTTGAAAACCTAAAAAGAAACCTTCTCCTCTTTACCCAGATAAAAGATCTTAAAATTCCTGTCATTTTGGTCATCAATATGGCAGATCGTATGTCCAGAACGGGTATTTCCTTGGACATAGAATTACTGGAAGAAAAGCTGGATACAAAAATTGCCTTGGTAAGTACCAGAAAAGGAACGGGTATAGAACAAATCAAGGATCTGATCGCCGATTATAAAAGCCTATCTATTAGCCCCAATGTTGATACTACGGTAATTGCACCAGATTATTTTGAAAAACTAAAATCAACCTTTCCAAAAGAAGATCTTTATAAATTATGGCTGGTGATTACGCAGGACGTAAATTTTATGCCCATAGAAAAACAGCCGATTACCATTCCCTCTTCTTTTGCAACAAAATCCAAGACCGAATTAAAAAGGTTGCAACAAAAGGAAACCATTCTTAGGTATCAATTTATAAATGGCATCCTGAAGCAAGCCTACAAGGTAGATATTACCGTAGCCAAAGGACTTAGGGCTACCTTAGACAAGATATTGACACATAAAATATTTGGTTACCTTATCTTTTTCCTTATCCTGCTTACTATTTTTCAAGCTATTTACGATTGGAGCAGTTACCCAATGGATTTTATTGACGAATCCTTTGCTTCGGCAAGCGAATGGGTCAAAGCTACCTTACCCCCAGGTGTTTTCACCAATTTAATAGCCGAAGGAATTCTTGCCGGAATAGGTGGGATAGTCATTTTCATTCCCCAAATATCGTTTTTATTTCTTTTTATTGCCCTCTTGGAAGAATCTGGCTATATGAGCCGGGTTGTTTTTTTAATGGACAAATTGATGCGTCCGTTTGGATTGAGTGGTAAAAGTGTGGTGCCTTTAATTTCTGGAACAGCCTGTGCAATTCCGGCAATTATGGCTACAAGGACCATTGAAAATTGGAAGGAGCGACTTATCACCATTTTAGTAACCCCCTTTACCACCTGCTCTGCCAGGCTACCGGTATATTTAATAATAATAGCCCTGGTAATCCCTGAAGGTAGATTTCTAGGACTCAGTTATCAGGCATTGACCTTAATGCTCCTATATCTCATGGGATTCGGAGCGGCAATTCTGTCTGCTATGATCTTGCACAAGATCATGAAAATCAACAGCAAGACCTTTTTTGTCATGGAGATGCCCAATTATAAGCTTCCGCTAGTTAAGAATGTTATCTATACCGTTTGGGAAAAGACCAAAAGTTTTGTGTTGGGCGCCGGTAAAATCATTTTGGCAATCTCCATTATACTTTGGTTTCTGGGTTCCAATGGCTTTTCAGATAATTTTGCCAATGCCGAAGAAATCGTAACTGAACAAATTGAAAAACAAGGATATTCCGATTTTAACAAATCCAATATTGAAAATTCAATGGCTTCCTATAAGCTGGCTCTTCAGGATAGCTTAAAGAACAATGTTTATACCTTGGACCAAGCAGCAATATCCGACTCGCTGAGAATAATGGAAATGGCCTTAAACGAAAAGGCCACCAATCAGGAAGTAGCAAGCTATAAGCTGGAAAACTCTTATATGGGCTATATGGGAAAGGCCATAGAACCGGTTGTACATCCGTTGGGATATGATTGGAAGATTGGTATCGCCGTTTTAACCTCCTTTGCTGCAAGGGAAGTATTTGTAGGCACTTTGGCCACTATTTATAGTGTTGGTAGTGATGAAGAAGACACTATAAAGAACAGAATGGCGGCCGAAATAGATCCTAAAACCAAAAAACCATTATTTAACCTGGCCTCTGGCATATCCTTATTGCTTTTCTATGCTTTTGCCATGCAATGCATGAGTACGCTAGCCATAGTAAAAAGGGAGACCAATACCTGGAAATGGCCTGCTGCCCAGCTAGTTTTTATGAGTCTTTTTGCGTATATTGTAGCTTTGATTGCCTACCAGATACTAAAGTAATCGGGGCGACCAAAAAAAGAAAAACAGCATCAGACTTTGGCGCCAATAATGAAATAGGCTGCTTAAATTTTTAATCTGTTAAAAACTCAAAACGAGCAATAAAATGAGTATTCTTCAACACATATTGGTCTATATCACCGTAGCCTTGGCCTTGGGGTACCTAGTAAAGAAATTTCTTTTACCAAAATCCATGTTTGCCGGAAAAAAACGCAGCTCCAAACAATGTGGGGATGGGGATTGTGGTTGCCATTAATTAACTCTAAACACACTACCACATCCACTCAACTTAAATCTAATCCTATCTTTAAGGGATCATAAGGCGATTGCCATCAGCAATTCAACTCCATTGAGGAAAATAATTCCGCACTTCCCTCCTATATAACCAACTACGATCCCAAATTTCAAAATGGTCAAAATATTTGGGACCCAACCCAATTACCAAGGAACTTAGGCCAAATGTTGCATTGAATTAAATACTATACCAAGTTCTGTATAAAGGAATAGAACAGTAATGTCCAACCGCTTACCAATAGCAAGCCGCCCAATGGCGTAATAGGTCCTAAAATCTTGATTTTTTTACCTTTGGCTGCACTTATGGATAGGCCATAAATACTAAAGGAAAATAGAAACACCCCAATAATAAAACAATAAATCATATAACGTTCCAACGCCGTTTCCAGGTTCAGATTAAACCCTAAAACTAGCAACAAAATGGCATGGTACATTTGATACTTTACCCCTGTTTCAAAACTTTTTAACTGTTGTTCATTCAAGGTCTTTTTCAGGGCATGCGCTCCAAACGCCCCAAAAACTACTGCTAAAAGACCGTAAAGCGAACCCAAAACATGAGCTATAAGCACCATAACACTATTTTTTTTAAGATAACATATTATACTAATTAAACTCCACCGTTAAATCCAGATCCTCATTCAGGTTAAAGGCACATTCCTTATAACTTGGCGGACCAAAAGTCTTTAATTTGGCATTGGAAAAGGCAATGGATTCCTTTGGAATCCCCAACCAATTGGTATCCAACGTATCATTTTCATTTTCATCGTGAAAAATGGCCATGGCATACTCCCCTTTGGGAAGGTCTGAAATTTTAAAATGCGTAATCGTCTCTGTAGCGGCAATTCGCTCTGCCTTAAATACATCATCAAATTTCAAAAACCCCTGGGACTGGTTATAAATGGCAATATTGATATTTCCATTGGAAGATTTTACTCCAAGAACTTCAACCGAAAGATTGTATTGGGATATCCCTAAAAATGGAAGGGCCAGGGTTAATAACCATGTAATTCTCTTCATATAGATTTAGAATTGAAAACCTAAGTTAAACATCTATTCCTTAGGTGGATGAATTTTGTTGAACAAAAATTGATACATGGATACCGTTTCCGTACTGTCGGGCATATTTAGAAATAATTTTAACGAATCCTGATATACCAACCTTATTTTGGGCTGTGAAAGTTTATCCACATAAACATACACCTTTTTGTTACTTAGGCTATCTTCTTTAAAAACTCCTTTTTCCCTTTCTTTAACAGAAAAACCATTGATACGCTCCATGGAAGGTATCTTTTCCACCATCTCAATACTATCCATAGTACCATATGGAATTTTAACAAAGTAAATACCTGATAAAATTTCTAAATTCTCTTTTTCCGTCTTTATCCAATTTTTGTAATGCGCCGTAAATGCCAGGGCAACTACAATTAATGTGACTACAATAAGAATGTTTAATCCCCAATGCCTTTTATTATTGCCTGTCATAGAGTTATTCTTTTTGTTTCTTTTAAATCTGGACCAATTTACATTAAAACAGACAAAATGGAAGCAATATTGCATAGTCACTTTTAAAAAACACCATAAGCTCCAGTAAAGAGGTCTGAACCGGATTAAATTCATTGTTGTGTTTTTGATTATTGACTTGTTTTTAGCAACATTAAATACACTGGACGTATGGCAAAAAAAACATTGCCTAAAAATTGATGAAGTAGCCTTTAATGACCCAAAAATCATCCATAAAATAAATAATGAACTCGGTTTTCTATGCCGTTTAATTTGACGTGAAAACTAAGGATACAACAATTTGGAAAATACGTTTACAGCACAACAACGGTATCTCCAACATAATGCTACAAGACCATGACCGGCTATTATAGAAAAATCGAATATAGAAACCCCTTAATTTACCCTTAGGATATAGTTAAGTTCTATCAATAGAATTTGTACTTTTGAAATAATCCAACGAGTGGATATTACATCATTTCTAAATTCCGATCTTTTTCTTGTCTATAGATCCCACTTCCATGGCTACATACGACTATATTATTATTGGCGCCGGTGCCTCCGGCTTGTTGCTGGCGGATGCCTTGGGCAAGGATAATTATTTTGATGGCAAAACAATTCTATTGCTGGAAAAAAATTTAAATCGAAACAACGATCGTACCTGGTGTTTTTGGGAAATTGGACAGGGAGATTTTGACACCATCCTCCACAAGACCTGGGAACATATTATGGTCGCGGATAACCACTATTCCAAACGCATGCCAATTGCCCCTTACCGATATAAAATGCTTCGGGCAGCGGATTTTTATCATACGTACCTCAATAAAATTAATAGCCAGACCAACATCACCTTGTTGGAAGGCAATGTGAAAGAAATTCAGGATTTGGGCCATGAGGTTTTGGTCACCACCGATTCCTCTTCATTTTGCGGTAAAAAGATCTTCAACAGTATTTTTGATTATAGACCATTGTTGGAGCAAAAAAGGTATCCCGTCCTACAACAACACTTTATTGGCTGGTTCGTAAAAACAGCAAATCCTGTTTTTGATAAAAATCAGGCCACTTTTATGGATTTTTCCATCCCACAGCATGGAAACACCCGATTTATGTATGTACTACCATTCTCCGAAACGGAAGCACTGGTAGAATACACCCTGTTCTCTGCAGATGTACTGCCCCAATCTGAATATGAGGAGGCCATAAGAACATATCTCGAGAATGATATGGATTGCCAGGATTACCAAATAACGGAAAAGGAAAGGGGCAATATTCCCATGACCTCTTATGATTTTAACGCAGCAAACACAAAAAACATCATGCACATTGGGATTGCGGGAGGATGGGCCAAGCCAAGTTCGGGTTACACCTTTATGCGGACGCACCAAAAAACCAAGGCTTTGATTCCATTTTTAAAAGAAGAAACACCCCTAAATAACTTTTCCAAAAAAGATAGGTTCTGGTACTACGACCTCCTATTATTGGATATTTTGTTCAAAGACAACAGCAAGGGAAGATTAATTTTTGGGCAACTGTTCAAAAAACGTAGTCCCCAAAAAATCTTTAAGTTTTTGGATGAAAAAACTACCATCTGGGAAGACCTGATGATTATTGACGCCTGTCCTAAAAAAGAGTTTATCCTGGCTTTGGCACGTAGGATTTTATTAATTTAGCGAGAATTATTTTACAATACCATTATACACCCAAACATTTTGTTCCTTAAAAATTCAATTATTCCCATGCCCACCCTGACTCCCCTAAGAAACTTGGTAATATTATTGCTCTTTGGCTTGATTGCCATTTCCTGTGATAAAACCCCCAAACAACCACAAGAACCCTTGTTAGTAATAAAAGAGGACACCACCATTGCCTTAAGTAGATTTAAGGAAATAAGGGAAAGTGTCCCGGCCCAAGTCGCCGATGGATTAACGCTGTCCTTATGGGCTTCGGATTCTTTGGCTCCAGATCCAGTGGCTATGTCAGTAGATGACGAAGGACATATCTATATTACAAGAACCAACCGTCAAAAAAACTCTGAATTTGACATTAGAGGTTTTAGACAGTGGATGACCCCATCCATTGGCCTCCAATCTGTGGAAGACCGAAAGAACTTCCTGCACGAAACCTTCGCTGTTGAAAAAAGTTCAGAAAACGAATGGTTAAAAGACCTAAACAAGGATAGTATCCATGATTGGAGAGACCTTACGGTACAAAAGGAGGAAATATGGAAACTGGAAGATCAAAATGGCAAGGGTATGGCCAATGTTGCCACAAGAATACTAAATGATTTTCACGAAGAAATATCGGACGTAGCCGGCGCATTGTTGGTTAGAAAAAATGATATGTTTGTAGGTATTGCCCCGGATATGTGGCGAATCACTGATGAGGATGGGGATGGTATAATGACGGATAAAACCTCCATTTCCCATGGTTACGGTGTACATATAGGTTTTGGAGGACATGGCATGTCCGGCGCCATAGAAGGTCCTGACGGGAGAATTTACTGGGGTATTGGCGATATTGGTATCAATATTACCACTGCCGAGGGAGTACATCATAAATATCCGAATCAAGGAGTAATTGTTAGGTCCAATCCGGATGGAAGTGATTTTGAAGTTTTCGCAGCCGGGGTCCGGAATACCCACGAATTTGTGTTCGACGAATACGGTAATATCATAACCGCAGACAATGACGGCGATCACCGGGGAGAAATGGAGCGACTGGTCTATGTTGTGGAAGGATCGGATTCCGGTTGGCGTTCCAACTGGCAATATGGCAAATACACCGACCCTAAAAACAATGGGTACAATGTTTGGATGGATGAAAAACTATTTGTCCCACATTGGGAGGGTCAGGCAGCTTATATTATTCCTCCTTTAATGAACTTTCACAATGGTCCTACCGGAATGACATATAATCCAGGAACTGCCTTGGGAAAGGAATGGAGAAACAAATTTTTTCTGGTAGAGTTTGTGGGCAATCCAAGTAGATCCCACATTTGGAGCTTCGATCTAAAACCAAAAGGCGCTTCTTTTGAGTTCAATAAGGAACAAGATATCCTAAGCGGCATTTTACCTACAGCAATCCGCTTCGCCCCTGATGGCGCCATGTACATTGCCGATTGGGTAAATGGTTGGGACACCAAGAATTACGGCCGGGTCTGGAAGTTGGATGTTACAGAGAACAAAAACGACCTAGAAGCAGAACGAAAGGAAACAGAGCGATTAATGACCTTGGATTATACAGACCAAAACCTGGATAAATTGACCCAATTCCTTTCCTATCCCGATATGCGTATTCGCCAAAAAGCGCAGTTCGAACTGGCAAATAGGGGTGATAAGGGCCTAAAGGCCTTTACAGATGCAATTGTGCAGAAAGAGAATCAATTGGCACGTGTCCACGGCATTTGGGGCATTGGGCAATTGGCACGGCAAAAACTGGAAAAAGCCGAATCGTTAATGGGTCTTTTAAGTGACAGTGACCCTGAAATAGTGGCACAAGCTGCCAAAACCTTGGGAGATGTAAAATACAACAAGGCAGGTCAAGATTTAACTTCCTTGCTGGGTCACGACAATGCCAGGGTTCGTTTCTTCGCAGCCCAAGCACTTGGCAGAACCAAAGAAAAAAATGCGGTTCAGCCTCTTCTGACCATGTTGGAAGCAAATAATGATGAAGACCTTTATTTAAGGCATGCTGGGGTATTGGCATTGGCCAGAATTGGGGAAGTTGCACCAATTGTTGCCTTGGCCGATAGCGAAAACAAAAGCCTGCGCATTGTGGCTGTCCTAGTGTTGAGACGATTACAGAATGAGCAGGTATCGCTATTTCTACAGGACGGGGATGAGTATATTGTCACAGAGGCGGCCAGGGCCATCAACGATGATTGGTCTATTGAACCTGCCCTACCCGCTTTGGCCTCTTTGTTAAACGAGGAAAAATATACTTCGGAAGCATTATTGCGCAGAAGTATAAACGCCGCTCTTAGGGTTGGCGGGGAGAAGGAATTAGACCTACTGATCAACTTTGCAAGAAGAACCAATGTTTCCTATACCCTAAGGGCCGAAGCCTTGGCTGCACTGGGTACTTGGGCATCGCCTTCGGTTTTGGATCGTGTAGACGGACGCTTTAGGGGCGAAATTAATAGGGATGTCATTGCTGTAAGAACGAAAATAGAAAAGTTTATCCCAGACTTTTTAAAGGATGGAAATCCAGATATTTTAGTGGCCACGGCCAAGGCCATAAGCGCTCTTGAAATTGATAGCTATAATGCCCAATTGGCACAGATTATGAAAAGCCATGCTGCTCCAGAAGTACGTTCGGCCATGTTAACATCGCTAGGGGATTTAAATTACACCCATATAGAGGAGGCCATGAGGGTAGGCATGGCAGATAAGAACAGGAATGTCAGGACAGTAGCGGTTGGCCTAGTTACCCAAGTAGATATCCCTAAAGAAAAATTGCCCTCCATTGTGGAACCCATTTTTAGGAGTGGATCCATAGTGGAACAACAAAAAATGTTGGGCGTTTTGGGGGAGATGCCCTTGGAGAAAAGTAAGGACGTCCTGAGCTACCTTATAAAACAGGGAAAAGACAAAAAGCTTTCTAATGGTGTTATACTAGATTTAACAGAGGCTGTTGAGGCCACAAAATCCGAAGAACTTATTGCACAGTTGGGTACGCTAAAAGCCCATGGAGATGGATTGGATGCCTATACCGAAACGCTAAATGGCGGAAACAGACGGGCAGGCTCTCAGTATTTCAACACCAATTCTGCCGGGCAATGCGTTAGATGCCATTCCGTTGGTGGCGCTGGTGGTGCCGTAGGTCCGGCATTGGACAATATTGGAAATACGTTGAGCAGGGAACAAATCCTAGAAGCCCTAATTAACCCGAGTGCCCGTTTAGCTCCTGGGTACGGAATGGTGACCGTTACCCTAAAGGACGGACAATCGGTGACAGGTATATTGGAAGAGGAAACCGAAGATGAGCTTATTCTTAAAACCTCTGATGCGGAACCTATGGAAATTGCACTATCTAGAATAGATGAGCGACGAAATATGGCTTCAGGTATGCCCCCGATGGGATCCATCATGTCTAAAAGGGAAATTAGGGATGTTATAGAATTTTTGGCCGGTATGAAAAAGGATTAGGCTAAACCCAAATAACCCCTATAGCACATTAAACCTGGCGTTTCATTAGGGCTGTACCAAAATGCCTTAGTATTTTTTCTTTCTCGGGTTCTAAAGAGAGTAATTGCAATGTTTTGAACGCTTCGTCCGTATAACTTTCAATAACACTTAGGGTAAGGGCTACAGCGCCGGTTTCCACGAATAACTCCTTAACAGTATTTATTTTGTCCGTGGCATCTTTCGGCTTAATGGAATAAAGGTGTTCCAGCTCCTGTACCTGGGTTGGGGTTCCCATCTCCAATGCTTTTAGGTATAAATAGGTCTTCTTGTTTTCTATGATGTCACCCCCAACCTGCTTCCCAAAACTCTTGGGATCTCCAAAAGCATCCAGATAATCGTCCTGCAATTGAAAAGCAATCCCCAAATTCTTCCCAAAATCATAAATAAAATCTTGGGCATCATCTGGTTTATCCGCAATTATAGCACCCATTTTCATGGCCGCCGCAACTAAAACTGCCGTCTTATTAGTGATCATAAGCAAATACTCCGAAATACTGACGTCTTCCCGGTTCTCAAAATCCACATCATATTGTTGTCCTTCGCAAACTTCCAAGGCAGTTTTACTAAATAATTTCATCAATTTCTTATACATCTCGGCAGGATAACTTTCCAAAAGTTGATAACTATAGATCAACATAGCATCCCCAGAAAGGATTCCAGTGTTCAAATCCCATTTTTTGTGCAAGGTCTGTTTACCTCTTCTCAAAGGAGCCTCGTCCATAATATCATCATGGACCAAAGAAAAATTATGAAATACCTCTATCGCCAACGCAGCCTCCATAGCCTTTTTACAATCTCCCCCAAAAATTTCGGTAGTCATTAACGTCAAAACAGGCCTTAGCCGTTTCCCTCCTAGATGAAGTATATAAAAAATAGGCTCATACAGATTTACGGGCTCCTTAACGCTAAATTTATTTTCCAAAAAGTCCAGAAAATCGGACCTGTATTCTTCTATTGTATGCATAACGGCAATTTTTATCAAAAATACATCAAAAGAAATCACTTACATAAAGAAACAATTTCCAATACCTAAAGAAGAAAATAAGCCAAATGTAAAATAATGGCAAAACCATGGAAACTTTATTTGTTTTGTTAGTTTCCCTACGTATCTTTGCCACCTCTATGAAGGAAAAAATTTTAGAAAAGGCGACAGATATGTTTTTGAACTTTGGGTTCAAAAGTGTAACCATGGACGATTTGGCCAATGAGATGGGGATATCCAAAAAAACAATATATACCCATTATGAAAATAAAACCAAGTTGGTACAGGAGTGTACCTTCAGCCTATTAAATCAAATCAACTTAGGAATAGATCTGATCTGTTCCATTGGCAAGAATCCTATTGAGGAATTGTACGACATTAAAAAGTTTGTCATTTCTCATTTAAAAGATGAAAAATCCTCCCCCCAATACCAGTTGCAAAAATACTATCCCAAAATATTCCTAGACCTCGGGGAGAGGCAATATGAACTAATGCAGGAGTGCACGGTAAATAATATTAAAAGAGGGCTGGAACTTGGTATTTACCGGGAAAATCTAAATGTAGAGTTTGTATCCAGAATTTATATTTCGGGAGTAGCCAGTATCAAGGACGGTCACTTTTTTCCAGAGGGTAATTTCTCCGCAAATGAATTACAGGATTATTTTCTTGAATATCATTTGCGTGGAATTGTAACACCAAAAGGAAGAAAGATACTAAATGATATCATCGATTCCACACATGAATAAAACAACTTAATGACCCAATCAAAAAACATTAACTACTAGATTATGAAAAATAGTTTTTTAGCACTTTTGATGCTATTTACGGTCGCTTGGACCAATGCCCAGGAGCAAAAACATAGCTTTAGCCTGGAAGAAGCCATTTCCTTTGCCCTTGAAAATAATTATAGCGCCATTAATGCCGGGAGGGACTTGATGGATGCAAAAAAACAAAAATGGGAAACTATTGCCAGTGGACTTCCACAAATAGATGGGGCAGTGAGTTATCAAAACCAATTGAAGCAACCCGTCACCTTGTTGCCAGGCGAATTGGCGGGACAAGCCGCGGGAACTTTTATTCCTGTTGTTTTTGGTCAGCCACAAACTGCCACGGCCACGGCCACCTTAAAACAACAGATATTTGACGGCTCCTACATTGTTGGAATACAAGCGGCAAAGACGTTTATTGCCTATAGCGACAACAACCAGGAAAAGACAAAGTTGGAAGTGCGAACTGCGGTCGTTGAAGCTTATGGCAATGTGTTATTATCACAAGAAAGCGTTGCCATTCTAGAAAAAAACAAAACCAATTTGGAAAAAAACCTCTTTGAAACAGAGAAACTTTTCGAAAATGGTCTTGGGGAGGAAGAAAGCGTGGAGCAATTACAGATTACATTGTCATCTGTTGAAAACCAGTTAAAGAATTCCTTGCGCCTTCAGTCCATTACCTTACAGATGCTAAACTTAATTATGGGTTTGGATATTGACGCCCCCACCAAATTAAAAGAAAATTTGTCCGATTTGGCAGAAGCCAAAATCAGCTTAGACTTATTGGAAGAAGATTTGGTAATCGATAATAACATCGATTTCAAAATAATAAACAATTTAAACCAGCAGCGAGAACTGGAACTTAAACTACAAAAGAGCATGGCCTTGCCCACCTTAAATGCGTTTGTAAATTACGGCAGTACATCCTTTAGCGACCAATTCAACTTTTTTAATAGCGAAACCGATTGGTACGATTCTTCAGTGCTGGGACTGGACCTTCACATCCCCATATTTAGCTCCTTTGGGAGAAGCGCAAGAACGGCGAGGGCAAAGATTGCGCTTGATAAGGCAAAGACCCAATTGTCGGAAACAGAACAGAATATTCGCCTCCAACATAAAACCGCCAAGAGCAATTACCTTTTTTCTATAGAAGAATACAATACGGCAAATAAAAATTTGGCCTTGGCGGAACGTATTGAACATAAAAACCAGATTAAATACAAAGAGGGGCTCGCCTCCAGCTTCGAACTGAGACAGGCACAGACACAGTTGTATACCGCGCAACAGGATTATTTGCAATCCATGGTAGAGGTTATTAATAAAAAAACAGAATTGGAAACCGTTCTTAACACAAAACAATAAAAATAAAACATCAACCTAACAATAAATATTATGAAAAGAATACTTCAAATATTCACTTTGGCTGCCATTCTGGCCTCCTGCGGTTCCAATAATCAACAAACAGTAGATGACCTTATTTCAGCCGGAGAACTTAACGCCCTACGCGCCAAAAAAAGTGAACTTTTCGATAAACAACAAATGATAGAATCCGAACTAAAGAAGTTAGATTCGGTTATAGGGCACCTAAGCGGAAATGAAAACCTCCCCTTAGTCACCACAATTGTTATGAAGTCAATAAAATTTGACCATTATCTGGATTTGCAAGGTGATGTAAAAACAAAACAAAATGTACTCATATACCCGGAAATGCAAGGTGTATTGCAAAAAGTATATGTAACAGAGGGACAAAAAGTAACTAAGGGCCAAATCTTGGCCAGCATTGATGATGGTGGAATGAGCAGTCAACTTGACCAATTAAAAACCCAAGCAGCATTGGCAAAAACTACTTTTGAGCGTCAAGAACGGTTATGGGATCAAAAAATAGGATCAGAAATACAATACCTACAGGCGAAGACCAATTACGAGGCCGTTGAAAACAACGTGAAACAAATCCAGAGCCAATTAGGTAAATCAACCATTAGAGCTCCGTTTTCGGGTATTATAGACGACGTAATCAAGGACCAAGGTACCGTAGTTTCCCCAGGCCCGGGATCTGAGGTGTTCCGAATTGTAAACCTATCGGAGATGTACATAGTAGTAGAGGTTCCAGAAACCTATTTGGGCAGTATAAAAAATGGCAAGGAAGCCAAGGTCTATTTTCCTGTTCTAGGGGATAGCATAATGACCAATATAAGACAGACAGGTAACTTTATTAACCCCGGTAACAGATCTTTTACCGTGGAAATACCTGTTCCCAATGAATCGGGGGCTATTAAGCCCAACTTGAGCGCTAAAGTACAATTAAACGATTATACCAGTGAAGATGCCATTCTTATTCCGCAAAGTATTGTGTCCGAAAATGCAGAAGGAGAACAGTATGCCTATGTAGCCGAAGAAGTGAACGCAGACAACGAGGCCATAGTAAAAAAGATGATTATAACTACGGGGAAAACCCAAAATGGTTATGTAGAGGTGCTTTCCGGCATCAGCGATGGCAATCACATTATTAAAGAGGGTGCCAGAAGCGTAAAAGATGGCCAAAAAGTTAAAGTTTTAAACTAAAAAGTCCATGAGCAAACTACAAAAAAACGCAGACAAAGAATTTGGTCTATCATCATGGGCTATAGACAATCCTTCCGTAGTTTATGTAATGATCGGAATCTTTTTATGGATTGGCCTCTCGGCTTATTTTGCCATGCCAAGGGAAGATTTCCCGGAGATCATAGAAACCAAAATATATATCAGCACCCCATATCCCGGCAATACGGCTGAGGATATTGAAAGGCTAATAACAGACCCTTTAGAGGATGAATTAAAAAATATAAGCAATGTAGTAGAGATTGTCTCTACATCTCAGGAAGATTATTCCATTATTACGGTTGAATTCAATGAAGAAATTACGGTTGAAGCAGCCAAACAAAGGGTAAAAGACGAGGTAGATAGTGAGAAAGCAAGTGAAGACTGGCCAACTTTTAATGGCGCAAAAGTAGAACCCGATATCTTCGACCTCAATTTTTCTGAGGAAGTTCCCATTATGAACATCAACTTTACCGGAGATTATCCGGTGGAAAAACTAAAGGAATATGCAGAATACCTACAGGATGAAATTGAAAACCTTCCTGAAGTAAAAAAAGCCGACATCCGGGGAGCCCAAGAGAAAGAAGTAGAGGTTGCGGTTGACGTATATAAAATGATGGCGGCGAAGGTGAGTTTTGACGATGTTATGCAGGCCATAGGAAACGGTAACATGACGATGTCTGCGGGGAATTTAAAGATTGGCGGACAGCGCCGTACCATCCGGATACTGGGAGAGGTAGAAAACCCAAACCAATTGAACGATTTTGTTGTTAAATCAGAAAACGGAGCGGTATACCTAAGGGATATTGCCCAAGTATATTTTGACGAAAAGGATAAAACTACTTATGCCAGGGAATTTGGGGAAAGCGTAGTGATGTTGGATGTAAAAAAACGTGCCGGGCAAAATTCAATATCCGCATCAGATCAAATTAAGGAGATTGTAAAAACCACCACGGCCAACTATTTCCCACCAGATCTGCATATCTCCATTGCCAATGATTCATCCACTAGAACACTTAATCAGGTAGACGACTTGGTCAACAATATAATTTTTGGAATTATCCTAGTCGTAGGCGTTCTAATGTTCTTTTTAGGGTTCCGTAACGCCCTTTTTGTTGGCTTTGCAATTCCAATGTCCATGTTTATGTCCTTTATGATCCTCTCTTGGTTGGGCTATACCCTAAATACAATGATCTTATTTGGGATGATAATGGGCTTGGGGATGTTGGTAGACAACGGTATTGTTGTAGTGGAAAACGTATATCGCTTGATGGATGAAGGAATGCCACGTATTGAAGCAGCGAAAAAGGGAATTGGTGAAATTGCCTTCCCAATTATAATTTCCACCGCCACCACAGTTGCGGCCTTTGTTCCCTTGGGACTATGGCCAGGTATATTTGGGCAATTCATGATTTATTTCCCAATTACCCTATCCGTTGTATTAGGTTCGTCCTTGTTTGTTGCCATATTTATGAACTCTATGCTGGTGTCCAATTTTATGGATACAGAAGAAAAAGAACTGACAATAAAACAGTTGATAAGAATTAGTATTTTAATGGGGGGAATTGGCTTATTGATTCTACTGTTTGGCGGTGTAATGAGAGGTTTTGGAACAGTAATGATCGTAACAGCCGGCATGTTCTGGATATACAAATATGCCGTAAAAAAATGGGCCACACGTTTTCAAAAAAATACAATGACCCGGTTTGAAAACTGGTATGAGAAAAGATTAATTCATGCCCTAAGGGGAAAAAATGTATACTGGTATTTTGGAATTACGGCTATGATGTTGGTGGCTGTATTTATGCTTTTTGGAATGTCCGTAGGAAGTGGAAGAACCAAAATAGAATTCTTCCCGGACAATATACCCAATGAAATATATGTCTATATAGAATATCCAGAAGGTACGGCCATAGAAAAAACCAATGATATTACACTGGACATAGAGAAAAGGGTCTATGACATAGTGAATGATAAGGCCTATATGGACAATGGGGAAAATTTTATGATGACTACAGCTGTGTCACAAGTTGGTGAGGGTGCCAGCAACCCTTTGGCCGATGGCGGTTCTTCGGCCGAAATGCCCCATAAAGGAAAAATCACAGTTAACTTTAGTGAGTTTAAGTATAGGCGAGGAATGAATACGGAGGAGATTCGTGCCAAGGTTCAGGCCGGACTCAGTGGTATATACCCCGGTGTTGCCATATCCGTAGAAAAAGAAGCCAATGGCCCGCCAGCCGGTTATCCCATTAATATTGAATTGGAAGGGAAGGATTACAGCCAATTGATAAATACTGCCGAAGATATTAGAAACTTTATCAACACTAAAAATATTGCTGGTATTGAAGAAATAAAAATCGATGTCAACAAAAGCAAACCCTCCATGCAAGTTGTGGTAGACCGTAAAAAAGCTGGTGAGCTAGGAGTTTCGGTGGGACAGGTCGGAAACCAATTACGCCGGGCATTATTTGGCGAAAAAGCTGGTATTTACAAAGAAGATGGGGAAGATTACGACATAAACGTTCGTTTTAGCGAGGATTTACGGTATAACAAAAGCGCTCTATTTAATCAAAACATCATTTTCAGAGATCAATCCACTGGGAAGATTAAAGAAATTCCCGTTTCCGCAGTGGCAACCGAAAGAAATACTTCTGGTTTTAGCGCTATAAAACATAGGGACAACAAACGCGTGGTTACGGTATATTCCGGTCTACAACCTGGTTTTACAGATGCCGCCGCTATTGTGGCGGAGATTCAAAAGGAAATGGAAGAATTTAAAAATCTTCCAACAGGGATTAAAATAGATTATACGGGGCAAATAGAGGAGCAAAACAAACAAATGATGTTCTTGGTAGGTGCATTCTTTACAGGATTAGGGCTTATTATGCTGATATTGATATTTCAATTTGGCGGTATTTCCAAACCACTTATTATTATGATCGCCATTTTCCTTAGTTTTATAGGGGTATTTGGGGGACTCATGATTACAGGTTGGTCTTTTGTGATTATGATGACTATGATGGGTATTATTTCCTTGGCGGGAATTGTTGTAAACAACGGAGTGGTACTCTTGGATTATACACAAATTCTCATGGACCGTAGAAAAGTAAAATTAGGAATGGATGATAAATCCCTATTGACCAAGGAAGATGCCACAGAAGCCATCATAAAAGGTGGAAAAGCCAGGTTAAGACCGGTAGTGCTTACCGCGATAACCACTGTTTTAGGCCTTATCCCATTAGCTATAGGTCTCAACATAGATTTCTTTGCGTTATTTTCTGAATTTAACCCACACGTATACGTAGGGGGAGACAATGTGGTATTCTGGGGGCCTTTGGCCTGGACCGTAATCTTCGGATTAATTGTGGCCACCTTTCTTACTTTAATTATTGTTCCAGTCTTATTTAATATAACCTATAGGATTAAAATAGCGGTCAGAGGAACAGGAAAGACCAAAGCCGAGACGGTCACCCCGGCCTAAAATATTTCAAACTAAAAAAGTGCCTACATTGTTAGGCACTTTTTTTATTAGAAATTTTGCCTTTGGAATATCCTTACTTAACATTTCAATATTGGCCAATAATCTGCCAAAGCTGCGTTATATCAATTTTAGACAATAGACAACACCCTCTCTTAAACTAACCACGGCCGTAATACCGTACACTTCTCTTTGTTTATGCCAGCATATGCTCAGTATCCATACATTAAGCCATTAAAACATAGCCCCTAATCTGAAACCCAATGGCACTTAATATAAACAAAGAAGCCCTGCGAATATCGCCGGGCCTCTATTTATGACTAAAAGTCTCCGTTATTTATTTACGGCCAATTGACCTACACTGTTCCATTCGGTAACATTGGCAATTTTACTATCTACAAAATCTACTTCTTTCAGCATTTTATCATTCCAGAAGAACCATTTTCCGTTTTTCTTTCCTTCCCTATATTCACCCATCGCAATTTTCTTCCCCTCTTCACCAAACATCGCCCATTCTCCATGAAGCTTGCCATTTAGAAATTGACCCTTTTGGGAAACTTCTCCATTGTCATGAAAATAGGTGGCCTTTAAGATATCCCCATCTTGTTCAAAAACAGGTTGTATATCCTGTGCATTGACTACTACTGAAAATATAAGTGCGAAAACTAGTGTAATTCCTTTCATTTTTTTATTTGGATTTTAAGTTTATGGATAATCTATCAACGTATTAAAGATAAACATATTTTACGAAAACTAAACCTTTAGTTAACATTAAATTTACATTGAATCTATAAATACCTACTTTTCAGTAGGTTATAAAATAAAAAATGAACCTTGAACAGATTGTTTCCATTTTAAGAAGTGATCTGGTGCTTTACACGGATAAAGCTATTCTACTAAGATTCCTGAAAAGGCCGGCACTCATCGTGAATCGGGTTTGATAGTAAAAAAAATCCTCATGTCAGTACTAGCTAAATTCCCTTAGGGTATGATAAAGTATTGTATTTCGAATTCCTAAACCCCCAATTGCAGATATTTTTTCCAGCTTACCCTATTACTTCTTACATTTGCCTTTTCTTAGATGATATAAAAAAATGTATAGAAGTCATAATTGCGGTGAATTAAGGGAAGTTGATCAGAATTCAGAGGTTACACTTTCTGGATGGGTACAAACTGTTAGGGATAAAGGATTTGTAATTTGGGCCGATCTAAGAGATCGGTACGGAATTACCCAGCTCATTTTTGATGAGGAACGATCCTCAAAAGAGATTATGGAAATTGCAAAATCCTTAGGTCGCGAATTTGTGATACAGGTTAAAGGAACCGTAATTGAAAGGACCTCAAAAAACCCAAACATACCTACTGGAAATGTAGAAGTTTTGGTTTCCGAGATCAAAATACTGAACAAATCTTTGACCCCACCTTTTTCTATTGAAGATCAGACCGATGGCGGTGAAGATATCAGAATGAAATACCGATATCTGGATATTCGTAGAAATCCCGTAAAAAACAACCTCATATTTAGGCATAAAGTAGCCATTGAGGTTAGAAAATATCTCTCTGACCAAAATTTTATTGAAGTGGAAACTCCATATTTAATCAAGTCCACCCCCGAGGGTGCCCGTGACTTTGTGGTTCCGAGCAGAATGAACGAGGGTCAATTTTATGCCTTACCGCAATCGCCACAAACCTTTAAACAGTTATTGATGGTGGGCGGAATGGACAAATACTTCCAAATCGTTAAATGTTTTAGGGATGAAGACCTTAGGGCAGATAGACAGCCCGAATTTACACAAATTGATTGTGAGATGGCCTTCGTGGAACAAGAAGATATCCTAAACGTCTTTGAAGGTCTTACTAGGCATTTATTAAAAGAAATAAAAGGGGTGTCCATTGATAAGTTTCCTAGGATGACTTATGATGATGCCATGAAAAAATATGGTAACGACAAACCGGATATCCGTTTTGGCATGGAATTCGGCGAACTTAATGCCATTGCCCAACATAAGGATTTTGGAATATTTAACGAGGCCGATTTGGTGGTGGGTATCGCAATACCTGGGGGAGCAGCCTATACCAGAAAAGAAATCGACGCACTTGTAGACTGGGTCCGCCGGCCACAAATAGGAGCCAAAGGAATGGTCTATGCAAAATATAATGAAGATGGTTCCTTTAAATCTTCAGTGGACAAGTTTTATGATCAGGAAGATCTTTTAAATTGGGCCGCAGCAACCGGGGCCAAACCAGGTGACTTAATTTGCGTACTATCCGGGGATACTAATAAAACCAGGACACAATTAAGTGCACTTAGAATGGAAATTGCCCAACGCTTGGGACTACGTAAAAAGGACGAATTTGCTCCGCTTTGGGTAATAGATTTTCCATTATTGGAATTGGATGATGAGACCGGTCATTACCATGCCATGCACCATCCTTTTACCTCACCGAAGCCGGGGCAATTGGAGTTGTTGGATACGGACCCAGGAGCCGTAAAAGCCAATGCCTATGATTTGGTGCTGAATGGCAATGAAATTGGAGGTGGTTCCATACGAATTCATGATAAGCAGATACAGGCCACTATGTTTAAACATCTTGGTTTTAGTCCAGAGGAGGCCAAGGCCCAATTTGGATTTTTAATGGATGCCTTTCAATACGGAGCACCGCCTCATGGTGGACTAGCCTTTGGCTTAGATCGATTGGTGGCTATTTTGGGCGGACAGGAAACTATTAGGGATTTTATTGCTTTTCCTAAAAATAACAGCGGCCGGGATGTTATGATCGACGCCCCTGCTGCTATTGATGATGATCAACTGCAGGAATTACACCTAAAATTAGATTTATAATCTTACCTTTAAAAACCTGCTATGTAATAACACAGCAGGTTTTTTTTCAAATTAATGGCAACACTAAAAAAATCTTGGCTAAACAATTTTTTGGTTTGGCGCGCAAAACACATCTCCCAAAGGCAATTTATTTACCTACTCAGTATTTTGGTAGGTTTTACCTCTGGGATAGGCGCCGTTGTCCTTAAAAATCTAACCCACTTTTTTCAACATTTGCTGGAAGGCAATTTGGTGAGGTATTACCACAATGCCTTCTATTTTGTTTTTCCTATAATTGGTCTTACCATTGTTTATCTGATCATTAAATATGTGATCCGCAACAAAGTCAGTCATGGTATACCGTCTACCCTTTTTGCGATTTCCAAAAAAAAGGGAATTATGCGAAAATATCAAATGTTCGGATCTATCCTAACTGCACCCATCACGGTTGGTTTCGGGGGCTCGGTAGGACTGGAAGGCCCTACAGTGGCCACAGGGGCAGCCATAAGCTCCAACATTTCCCGAATGTTCCACGTCAATCAGACCACTAGGAACTTACTTATTGGATGTGCTGCAGCGGGAGCCATGTCCTCCATATTTAAAGCCCCTATAGCTGCCATTATCTTTGCCATTGAAGTCTTTAGCCTGGATCTGACCATCGCCTCAATGCTACCCTTGCTTTTGGCTTCACTTTCGGGAATTATAACCTCCTACTTTTTCTTTGGCAGCGATGTACTTCTGCCTTTTAAGATTGAAGACGATTTTATAATATCGGATATACCTTTTTTTATAATTCTAGGAATTTTTGCAGGATTGACCTCCATTTATTTCACAGAAGTATATGAGCGAATCCAAAAAATATTCGACAGAATAGACTCTCCCATCAAAAGACTACTCTTTGGTGGAACCGCTATTGGAATTTTAGTTTATTTAGTACCTCCACTATATGGTGAAGGTTTTGATGTTATCAACAATCTACTTAAAGGAAATCCTGAAAAGGTTTTGGAGAACAACATCTTTCAATTAGACCTTTCCAATATATGGGTAGTCATAGGATTACTGGCCGGCTTGGTATTTTTCAAAATTATTGCTTGTGCCCTTACTTTTGGTGCAGGCGGCGTTGGTGGAATCTTTGCCCCAACTCTATTTATGGGCAGCATAATGGGCAATTGCATTGCCAAAGTAATTAACAGTCTTGGAATACTGCCCAACCCAGTTTCAGAAAGCAATTTTACATTGGTAGGAATGGCGGGGTTAATGGCAGGGGTTCTTCACGCTCCATTAACAGCAATATTCCTAATAGCCGAGGTTACAGGCGGGTATGAATTGTTTATACCACTAATGATCACCGCTTCAATCTCTTTTTTAATTACCAAACACTTCCACCCCCATTCGGTATACAACATGGAATTAGGCAGAAAAGGCGAATTGATTACCCATGATAAAGACCATGCCGTTCTAACCTTGATGGATATTGATAAGCTTATAGAAGATAATTTTGCCCCCATTTACCCTGAAATGAATCTTGGGGAAATAGTGCACAAGGCCGTTGTAAAATCCAATAGAAATATTTTCCCTGTCATTGATAAGGAGGACAATACACTTTTAGGAATTATTTTGTTGGACGACATACGCCCTATTATGTTCGATCAGAAATTGTACAAGGAAGTGATGGCCGCCGACATTATGAACACGCCCCCGGATATTATTGAATTCGACAAGGATAAAATGACAGAAATCATGGAAAAATTTCAAAGCAGCGGCGCATGGAACTTACCTGTTATTAAGAATCAAAAATATATCGGTTTTATTTCCAAATCCAAACTACTGACCGCCTACAGAAGAAAATTAATAAATTTAACCTCATAAATCGCCACATTAGAATGAAGTATATCATCTCCTTAATTATTTTAGCCTCTTTAGCTTCCATAATTTACGGGTTTAGCATAAATGAACAAAATAAGGCCTTGTCTGATAAATGTATCGGGTTTGGAACGGTAGGAATCTTTTTGGTAGCGATGCCCTTATTTCTTATTAAAGTCAGTAAAGGCAAAAAAATGAAGGACTATATGCTCACTGAGGAAAACATTAGAAAAATGCAAGGAAAGGAAAATAAAACTAATGATAATGAATAATTATCATGTTTTTTTAAACTTAAAATATTAAATTTTGCCAAAAAAATCATAAATTAGTAATCTAAACGATTTTTATTTAATTACATTGGAATGACCGGAACAGTAAAATTTTTTAATGAATCCAAGGGATTTGGCTTCATTACAAACGATGACACAGGTAAAGACATTTTTGTTCATGCAACCTCATTAAACGGCACTGAACTTAACGAAGGGGACAAAGTAGAATACCAAGAAGAAGAAGGCCGAAAGGGAATAGTTGCTGCTCAAGTACAAGTAATTGGCTAATCCTATTTTATCTAAAAAGAATGGAAAACCCTTGACGAGCGCTAGGGTTTTTTGTTTTTATTTTCTTGATTAAATTAATGGATTACCTTTCCAGGACAAAAACAAATCCATCTGCACCACTACCTGCAGTATTGATATTTTGGTCTAGAACCATCTTTGTCCCTGCCCCTATAATTCCACCTATCTCTTTGCCGTTTACCAACAAATAGCATTTATCTTTCTCCTGTAAAACAGAATAAGCATAGGATCCTGTTGCCAAACCATTATAAATTGAGTTGGCATCAGTATTATTGGTGATGATCAATGTGTTGCCCTTGGCATCGAATTTCCAAATAATCACTCCCTTCTCAAAATCATCATCAATCCCTGCAAACCCTCCACTTACGCTGACGAGGTTCCAAATCCCGTTAACCTTATCTCTCGCTTCATTTTCATTCTCCGTGCTACATCCATTGAAAACTAACAGCAAACCTAAGCAGCATATAAAACCGTATACTTTCATATGAACCATTATGTTGACCTAAAAACTAGATGTAATAATAGCTGATAAGTTGCGTTTTGGATATCTCCAAATGGCCTGTTACTAATTCAAATTACGCTTTTGAATAAAAAAACGCCTTAAAATCTCAGATGCCTCTTCCTCCAGAACCCCGCTCTGCAATTCCGTCTTGGGATGTAGCTTGGTTCCCATGGTAACAAATCCCCTATCCACATCCTTTGCCGCATATACAATCTTTGAAATTTGACTCCAATACAGGGCTCCTGCACACATTTGACAGGGCTCCAGGGTTACATAAAGGGTACAATTATGAAGGTATTTTCCACCCAAAAAATTAGCTGCAGCGGTTATAGCCTGCATTTCTGCATGTGCAGTAACATCGTTCAAACGTTCTGTTAAGTTATGTGCCCGGGCAATGATTCTATTCTCCACAACGATAACGGCCCCAACAGGAACCTCCCCTTTATGGAAAGCGGCCTCAGCCTCTTGCAAGGCTTTTTTCATAAAATAAGTATCATCGAACGGATTGATCATGTTAAGAATTTTAAGGGACAATAGTAATAAATATTGGCGTAGGGACAAAAAAATACTATTTGCTTAAAATTTTTGTAAAAAAGCCTTAATGATAGACCAGGAAATATATAATTCAAGATTTAAATACCTTAGTTTTGCGTAACATTTTAAGTATGCCTAACGGAATTCTACCATATATTAACGACCCCAAGGATATTCGGCCCTTGGAAAATCTCGATTTAATACAACTTGCCCAAGAATTAAGAGAATTTATAATAGACATTGTTTCCACTAAAGAAGGACATTTAGGAGCTAGTCTTGGGGTAGTGGAGCTGACTATTGCCCTGCACTATGTTTATAACACACCTATAGACAAACTTATTTGGGATGTGGGACATCAGGCCTATGGTCACAAAATTTTGACCGGACGCCGGGATATTTTCCACACCAACAGACAATTAGGAGGAGTAAGTGGGTTTCCAAAGCGCTCAGAAAGCCCCTATGACGATTTTGGAAGCGGACATAGCTCTACTTCCATTTCGGCCATTTTGGGGATGGCATTGGCATCACAATTAAGGGGTGAAAGAAACAGACAGCATATTGCCGTAATCGGCGACGCTTCCATTGCCAGTGGCATGGCCTTTGAAGGACTTAACCATGCAGGGGACACCAATGCCAACATCCTTATAATTCTAAATGACAATGCCATAGGAATTGATCCTAGCGTAGGGGCCCTAAAAAAATACCTCACCAATGTAAAAAAAGGAACCGCCAAGGATGAAAACATTTTTGAGTGTTTAAATTTTAAGTATTCCGGCCCCATGGACGGTCATGATCTACCTTCCCTAATAAAGGAATTAAATAGGCTAAAATCTATTGAAGGCCCAAAATTATTGCACATCATAACCACCAAGGGAAAAGGTCTCAAAAAGGCTGAGGAAAATCAAGTAACGTATCACGCCCCGGGTAAATTCAACAAGGAAACGGGTGATCTATTACCAAAATCCGCTGAGAACCAACCCCCAAAGTATCAGGATGTATTTGGTTACACCTTGGTAGAATTGGCCAAAATCAATAACAATATCGTCGGAATAACTCCTGCCATGCCTACAGGAAGCTCCTTAAAATACATGATGGAACAACTACCGGAAAGGGCATTTGACGTGGGTATAGCGGAACAACACGCGGTAACCATGGCCGGCGCTATGGCCGCTGAAGGGTTAATCCCATTTTGCAATATCTACTCCACTTTTCTGCAGCGCGCCTATGATCAGATCATTCATGATGTAGCACTGCAGCATCTTCCCGTTATCTTCTGTTTGGATCGAGCTGGTATTGTTGGGGAGGATGGTGCCACCCATCATGGAATATATGACATGGCATATTTACGCTGTATTCCTAATCTTATTATTTTTGCACCGCTGAACGAAATTGAACTAAGGGATATTATGTTCACTGCCCAGTTAGGCCTAGGGCAACCTATTGCCATAAGATATCCAAGAGGAAGGGGGGTAACCCTTGATTGGAAACAAGATTTTAAAAAATTACCGATAGGAATATCCCAAGAATTAAAAAAGGGAACGAAAATTGCTGTACTTTCGATTGGTCATATTGGAAATATGGTGAGCAATGTACTGGAGAGCATAAATGATCCCACTAAAATTGGCCATTATAATATGCGTTTTGTGAAGCCGTTGGACACGGTAATGTTACAAAACATATTCGCCACCTATGAGCAGGTAATCACCATTGAGGATGGTTGTAAAGCAGGTGGGTTTGGAAGTGCAGTTTTGGAATATGCCAATGAGATCCATAGTTTTGCACCTATTAAAATGTTTGGTATCGAAGACGTTTTTATCGAACATGGAACGGTGGAAGAACTTCAACATATAGCGAAAATAGATAAATCGACCTTAAAAAATTATATTAACAACCTTTTGAATTCTGATTAGCATGTGCGGTAAAATTCTCATTTCTGTCCTTCTGTTTCTAAATTTTAATTTTTTATTTGCGCAAGATACTATTCCCGCTCCACAAGTACCGGACTCCACCCAGGTAGATTCCATGCGCGTCGACTCTATGCGTGTCGACTCTATGCGTATAGACACCATTGTGATACGGACTTTGCAGGACAAAATAAAATACATTCCCCGCGGTGCCGACCTAACCAATCCTGTTGTTTCCTTTAACCGCACCAAACCTCTGGAAGAAAAATATAATCGTTTTAGAATTCCTTCATTTTGGGAAAAAGAGAATAAACTTGGATTTAATTTTAGTGAGGTTGCCTTTGTAAACTGGAATGCCGGGGGTAACAATTCCATTTCAGGTTTGGCCAGTGCCAAATTTGTACGAAATTATAAATTTAGATACGTACAATTAAATAATGATCTAGAAATCCGATATGGCCTAAATGCACAGGAAGGTTTTAAATTGAGAAAGTCTGATGACGCACTACGGTTCTCATCCACCTTTGCATTTAGAAGGGATACAACTAGTAATTGGTACTATTCGGCCAGCGCAGAATTTAGAACCCAGTTCTCCAATGGTTATCAATACCCCAATAGGGATAAACCAATATCTAGGTTTATGGCTCCCGGCTACGCCCTTTTGGGTGCTGGTACCTCTTATATCCCTGAAGGCAAGAAATTTAACCTGCGCTTGGCCCCGCTTACCTTCAAATCTACCTTTGTTCTGGACCAAACCTTGGCGAACGGCGGTGCATTTGGAGTTCAAAAGGCACTGGTGGACGAAAACGGAAATATTATAAAGGAGGGCGAAAACGTGTTGCTCCAATTTGGTTTCTTAGTCTCCAACAGCTGGGAAACCATGGTCTACGAAAATGTGAAATTAAATCATAGGCTACAATTGTACTCGGATTACGTAAATAATTTTGGAAATATTGATATAGATTGGGAATTAAATCTGGACTTGACCGTAAACAAATACGTAAAGGCCTCCATTGGCACCCATGTAATATATGACCACGATATTGTCTTTGATGAAGTGAAAGCTTCCGACGGCACCGTTACAAGCCCAGGCACACGCAAAATACAATTCAAGCAATTGCTGGGCGTTGGTTTAGTCTATGATTTTTAAAGCTGTTTTCCCATAATTTTATTATGGATATGAACAGCAGCACTATCCGAAAGACTGGCCACATAACAGCAGGTATTTAGCAAAATGGAATAGGTTGAATCCGTAGTTTCCCTATAACTTTCTGGCAAAGTAGAAATCATTAATCGGTCGTAATTGGAGCTATTTCCCTCCTTTTCCATAATCAGCGCTGTGGTATATACATCCAAAATATCCGAAATAATCTTATAGCCTGCAATTTCTTTTTCAATTACCTCTTGGGACTGGTATACCTTCTGAACACTTAATTTAATAATATCCTCAATTTGGGCCTTGAACTTACTTTTGTCCAACAAGGATACAGAAAATTCCCCTTTTAAAATCGCATCCTCATTTTCAACAAAAACAGCAATGGCGTCAGAAATCAAGGTGTTGATTGCCAAAGCTCTTAAATAACTTAGGCGATCTTCCATATAGACCAGTTCATTATATTTTTTTATATTGATACTATCCTTTACCAACTTTATTAAATATTCCAAAGCATAATCCTCCGATATAAGCCCTAAGTTAATACCATCCTCAAAATCGATGATCGTATAACAAATATCATCCGCGGCTTCCACTAAATAGGTAAGTGGGTGCCTGCAAAAACCAATATCATTTCCCTTTCCCCTAGACTTCAGGCCCAGTTCAATGGCCACCTCACGAAAAGCGTCAATGTTCTGTTGAAAAAAACCAAATTTCTTATCGGATATAAACCTGGTCGGCCTTTTAGGTAGCGATTCTTTTGGATATTTCATAAAAGCACCCAAAGTGGCATAACTTAAACGTAAGCCACCTTCTACTCCCTTCCTGGTCTCGGTCAATAATTTAAACCCATTGGCATTGCCTTCAAAATCTATGATATCCTGATATTCCTTTTGGGTCAAATCTGCTTCAAATCGTTTTCCACGACCAGTTTTAAAATATTCCCCTATGGCTTTTTCACCACTATGTCCAAACGGAGGATTACCTATGTCATGTGCCAAAGCTGCAGCAGCTACAATGGCCCCGAAATCATTAAACTTATAACCATGTACCTCCCTTAGATAGGGATGTTTTTCCAAAATTTTCTTTCCAGCAATCCTACCAAGGCTTCTCCCTACCACGGATACTTCCAAGCTATGGGTAAGACGGGTATGGACAAAATCTGTTTTGGACAAGGGTATAACCTGGGTCTTGTCCTGCAGACTCCTAAAGGCTGCAGAAAATATTATCCTGTCATAATCCACTTCAAAACCCAGTCGGGTTTCATCTTGTTCTTTACGAATTCTTTTGTGGGTATCCCCAAAACGTTTTAAGGATAGCAGTTGTTCCCAGTTCATAGTCTCTATATAATTGCCGCAAGATACATTTTTAGGAATTCAACACATAATAAAAGCATATTACACGTCTCAGAATAAAAATAATCTACAGAATTTTTAACAATTAGTTAAACTTAAGGTTACAATGAATTTATGAGTTTTTCCCATCTTAGCAATTGTCTTTAGACTACTTGGGTTTCATTTTTGAGTATTAGTTTTTGTCGACTATTAATGTGAAATCTAAAGCTGCTCCTGGCCAGGGCAGCTTTTTATTTAAAGAAATATTGTTCTTGAGTTAACATTAAATTTACATTTATATTAGTACTTTGTTCTCGACAAAAACTAATATAGAATGAAAATGAAATGCTTAGCCCTTGGGCTAATTACACTCTCATTTTTCGTCTCTTTTTCACAGGAGACCAATGCTCCGGAATTTGGCAATGGACTTTTTAACCTGGTCGGGAAGGACAGTACCTGGAGTGCCAAAATTGCCGCAAGAATGCAAATTTTGAGTAGTGCTACTTGGATTGAAAATTCTAATGGCAACTACACCGACCCTACATTTAACAGTCTTATCAGAAGGGCCAGGTTAAAATTTGATGGGTTTGTATATTCTCCAAAACTTAATTACAAACTGGAATTGGGATTGTCCAACCGTGATATTTCTGGTGCTTCCCAATATACAGGTGACGCTCCCAGATATATATTGGATGCCGTAGTAATGTGGAATTTTTATCAAAATTTCGAACTTTGGGTAGGTCAAACCAAACTCCCTGGCAATATAGAACGTGTTATTTCCTCTGCGAATCTTCAAATGGTAGATCGGTCACTATTAAATAGCCTATTTACTTTAGATCGTGATATGGGATTACAACTTAGACACTATTCCAAACTAACGGATACCTTTTTAGTACGTGAAATTATCGCCATCTCCCAAGGGGAAGGAAGAAATATCACAACAGGGAATTTAGGAGGACATCAGTACACTGGACGGCTGGAACTGCTGCCGTTTGGTGAATTCGAAAGCGACGGAGACTATAGCGGAGCCGATCTAAAAAGGGAAAAATCACCAAAGCTCCTGTTGGCAGTCACTTACGACTTAAACCACAAGGCAGTAAAGACCAGAAGCAACCAAGGGACTTATATGGTCACAGATTTTGGTTTTCATCAAACCAATATCAGCACCCTGTTTTTGGATGCTATGTTTAAATACAACGGATTCTCCTTTATGGCCGAATTTGCCGATAGGAATGCCGATGATCCCGTGGCCAAGAATGCAGATGGGTCACTGACCGGAGAAGTGGTAGAAGTAGGAAATGGACTAAACTTGCAAACCGGATATCTTTTTAACAGTAATTGGGAAATTTCCGGGAGATACACAAATATAGCATTGAATGAAAATAATACTGGTGAAGCTATAGAAAACCAATACACACTGGGGCTTTCAAAATATATTGTAGGCCACAAATTAAAGGTTCAAACAGACATTAGCTACCTATCTGTTGGGCTTGGCCCTGATGAATTGATGTTTAGGCTACAAATGGATGTACATTTCTAGCAAGAAACATAACCTTAAGGTAACATTACGAACAAGGAGACTTTAGATATTTGCAAACTATTTTTATACGATAATGGACAATTTATATTTAATAATGATTCTTGCGCTTGCCTTTTTGGCAATAGCAGATTTAGTGGTTGGCGTTAGTAATGATGCTGTTAACTTTTTAAATTCCGCGATAGGTTCCAAAGCCATTTCGTTTAGGACCATAATGATCGTGGCCAGTTTAGGGATAGCCATAGGAGCTATATTTTCCAGTGGAATGATGGAGGTGGCCAGAAAAGGGATCTTTCACCCCGGTGAGTTTATGTTTAGTGAGATCATGATAATTTTCATGGCGGTAATGATAACAGACATACTATTACTTGATTTTTTTAATACTGTAGGGATGCCTACCTCTACCACGGTATCTATTGTTTTTGAACTTTTGGGTGCCTCAGTTGCCATGTCCTTTATTAAAATTGCCTCAAGTGGCGGTGATTATATGGATATATATAATTATATAAACACTTCAAAAGCTACCGAGATTATTATGGGTATACTATTATCGGTGGTTATAGCCTTTTCTGTCGGCGCTATAGTACAATACCTATCCCGTATTCTACTATCGTTCGACTTTAGAAAAAAGGCCAAGGCCCTAGGGGCAATTTTCGGAGGCTTTGCATTGACCGCAATTACCTATTTCATCTTAATAAAGGGGTTAAAAGGCGCTACATTCGTAAGTGAAACGGTATTGGAATATATTCAAAATAATACGGGCACCATTATAATTGGAAGCCTCGTACTTTGGACCTTCCTTTCCTATATTATTTCGGTAGTACTGAAATACGATGTTTATAAGCTTATTATTATTGTTGGAACATTTGCCTTAGCTCTTGCCTTTGCGGGGAACGACCTTGTTAATTTTATAGGCGTCCCAATTGCGGCATGGCAGTCCTTTGAAGCATGGCAGGCCTCCGGCATTCCCGCTAATGAATTTAGCATGACCGTGCTTGCCGAAAAGGTACCTACCCCCACTGTTCTGCTTTTCGTTGCCGGAATGGTCATGGTCCTCACTTTGTGGTTTTCCAAAAAGGCGAGGTATGTAACCCAAACCGAAATTAATCTTTCCAGGGAAGGAGAATCCAAGGAAAGATTCCAGCCCAATTTTCTTTCAAGAGGGATAGTACGATCTGCAATGATGCTGTCTACGGTTACTACTGCAATTTTACCAAAGGCCTTGCAGGAAAAAATAGATTCTAAATTTAAAAAGCCCACTATACCCCTTTCAAAGGATAAAACTTATGAAATGCCAGCTTTTGACATGGTAAGGGCTTCTGTTAATTTAATGGTCGCCGGTGTATTAATATCCTTGGCCACCTCTTACAAACTACCATTATCTACCACTTACGTAACTTTCATGGTAGCCATGGGTACATCTTTGGCTGATAGGGCTTGGGGCGCAGAAAGTGCCGTTTATCGTGTTGCAGGCGTGCTAAATGTGATCGGAGGCTGGTTCTTTACGGCTATAATCGCTTTTATTTCTGCATCTGTTATAGTTGCCCTTATTAATATTCACGTACCTTCCATGGTAGCAATATTATTATTGATTGCAGTCCTATTACTTGTACGAAACTATATTTCGCACAACAAAAAATCTAAGGAAATAAGAGCAGAAGACAGTTTAAGAAAGGCCGAAAGCAGCTCTATACAAGGTGTAATCGAGGAGAGTGCCGACAATATATCCAACGTTGCAAAAAGAAGTAATAAAATATACACCAACGTCATAGACGGGCTTGCAAAGCAGGATTTGGAACTTTTGAAAAAAAATAAGAAAGGTGTAGGTAAACTATCCGACGAAATTGACGAATTAAGAGATCATATTTTCTATTTTATTAAGAATTTGGATGATGCCAGTGTAGGGGCCAGCAACCTATATATAAATATTTTAGGGTACCTACAGGATATGGCCCAGTCTTTGGAGTATCTAAACAAAATAAGCCATAAGCACATCCACAATAACCATAAAAAATTAAAATACAACCAGATAAAGGAGCTCAAAGAAATAGATATTGAATTACAAAAATTGCTAGGTGCTACAAAAGCCGCCTTTGAAACACGATCCTTTGATCGAATCGGCCTCATTTTTGCCAGCAAACAAGAACTTTTGGATATGGTATCGCAAAAAATTGAAAAACAAGTCGCAAGGACACGTACCGAAGAATCCAGTCCAAAAAACACCACCTTGTACTTTACTTTTCTTTTGGAGACCAAAGATTTTATCAACGCTACAATGAATCTTTTGGAACTGTATTATAATGAGCACGATAGTTCGGTTATACCGGCAAAACTGGAAATTCAATAACCCCCTAAACAAACATAAAATGAAATACCTATTCCTATTTATTGCCTTTGGATTTACCTCATATTGTATTGGACAAAATATGACAGGTCAGGAACTATTGGAAAAAGCCATCGCCCATCATGATCCCGATGGCCATTGGAATTCCTTTAACGGCGATTTTACAATTACTTCGGAATCTCCAAAGGGCGACAAAAAAATAAGCCAGATTACCATTAACCTCCCTTCCTCTTATTTTAAATTGACCACAAGTAGTGAGGACCACATTATAGAGCAAACTGTAAAAAAGGACGAATGCCTTTTGATGCTCAACGGCAATGAAAATATTACCGATGCGGAAAGGGAAACCCATAATATCTCCTGCAAACGGGCAAAAAAAAAGAAGGACTTCTACACCTATCTCTATGGCCTCCCCATGAAGTTAAGAGATTCAGGTACCATTATTGATCCCCATGTAGAAACCAAAACTTTTAAAGGCAAAGAGTACCTAAGACTAAAGGTAACGTACTCCAACGAAGTTGGTAAGGATACCTGGTATTTCTATTTTGACCCTACCACCTATGCCATGGAAGTCTATCAGTTTTTCCATGACGAATCAAAAAATGATGGGGAGTATATTGTACTTTCAGGGGTAGAAATAATTAATGGCGTTAAAATGCCGAAGACCAGGGCATGGTATTTTAACAAAAACAATCAATATTTAGCGACGGATGTTTTGAGCAAAAATACCCAATGATCTATCTATAAAAATTCATTTCATCCATATATTTCCAAACCCTTTCTGGTAGCAGAGGTTTTATGTTCTTTCCCAATTTATGTTGCGCCCTAATAAAGGTAGATGATATTTCCATGATAGGGGCATCAACTTGTTGTATCCTGGCATTACCAACAAACCTATGCGCCACTTCCCCTTCAGAAATCCTAGGGTAAACATAAATGGTATGATTTTCCAATATCACCTCATGGTTTTTCCACTTATGCAATCCTTTTAAATTGTCCTCCCCCATAATCAAACAAAAATCATGTTTTGCATTGTATTTTTCCTGTAAATAGGCCAGCGTATTAACCGTATAATTGGGCTGAGGAAGATCAAACTCTATCTTGCTAGGCTTTAATTTGGGATAATCCTGTGTCGCTTCCTCTACCAACTGGTAACGATGATAATTCTCCAACAGGGTCTTTTTCATTTTAAATGGACTTTGTGGAGTAATAACAAACCAAACCTCATCCAAGTTGGAAAATTCCACCATATGATTCGCAATTATCAAATGTCCAATATGAATTGGGTTAAACGTACCAAAATAAAGTCCAATTTTTTTATTCATATAAAGCTTGATTCAGCATCATTTTCAATGAACTGTTTTTCATTCATATGGGCCTATTGCCCTGAAAAAACATTTTCTTTTTATGTTTAACCTTTAATTTCAGCACCAACAAAATCGGCCACCAACTTATGAGCCTCATTTAGGGCGGTTTCCAGGTCGTAATTCTTGATAACGGTATCAAATTGAGGTGCAGTGGCCAATTCCACAGAGGCTTTCGCAATTCGCATATTTATTTTATCCTCTGATTCTGTACTGCGCTTTTTCAATCTAATCTTAAGCTCATCCACACTTGGTGGCTTTACAAAAACGGCAAGGGTTTGCTCCGGGAACTTCTTTTTGATTCGTAATCCACCAACCACATCAATATCAAATATCACATTTTTTCCTTCTGCCCAGAGTCGGTCAACCTCACTCTTTAAAGTCCCGTAGAAATTATCCCTATAGACCTCCTCCCACTCTAGGAAGTCATCATCTTTAATGTGATTTTTAAACTTGGAAAGGCTCATAAAATAATAATGATCTCCGTTCTTTTCTTTACCACGTCTAGGCCTGGAAGTAGCCGAAATTGAAAAAGCCAAATTAAGCTCTGGCTGGTTTAGCAAATGTTTGACAATAGTTGTTTTTCCGCTACCTGAAGGGGCAGAAAAAATAATTAGCTTTCCTCCTTTCATTATAAAACATTAAGCATTTGTTCTTTGATCTTTTCCAATTCGTCCTTCATCTGTACCACCAACTGCTGCATGGGCGCAAAATTTGCCTTGGAACCAATGGTATTTATTTCCCTTCCTATTTCCTGGCTAATGAAGCCCAGTTTTTTACCATTGGAGTCATCGGATTCCAATGTACTGGCAAAGTAATCCAAATGGTTTAGCAAACGTACTTTTTCTTCTGTGATATCATATTTCTCTAAGTAATAGATAAGCTCTTGTTCAAAACGATTAGAATCCAGGTCGGCCTTAAGGTCCGCCACGGCCTTTTCTAAGCGCTCCCTTATAGTCAAAATCCTGTCAGGGTCCATTTGCCCAACTCTTTCCAACAAACTCCTTAAAACCTCTATTCTGGCTCTAAAATCGGACTCCAACACCCTTCCTTCCTCGGTTCTAAATATATTTATTTCTTTCAACGCTTCCTCCAGTGATTCTTTTATAACCTTATACTCGTCATCATCAATATCCTCTCGTTCGGTTTTCATGGTGTCGGGCATACGCATGGCAATCTCCAATAGCCCCATTTTGTCTCCGGAAACAATATCACCCAATTGCTTCATATACTGCCTTACCACCACTTCATTAACTTCCGATGAGGTCTCAGCACCCGTGTTTTCAATATACAATCCAAAATCTACCTTGCCCCTTACCAAAGAGCCGGCTATTGCCCTACGCAATTCCAATTCTTTTTCCCTATAGGTGGAGGGTATTCTGGCATTTAAATCGAGACTTTTACTGTTGAGCGATTTAATTTCAATGGTTATTTTTTTCGAAGGAAGTTGTATTACATGCTTCCCGAACCCTGTCATTGATTGGATCATATATGATTTTTAATTTTTTTCAAAGGTAAATAAAATTGAGGTTCCTATTCTTTGCTTCCCAAGACGCCTACAAATTTATTGTTTAAACCACCACATGGACCTTTTATCAATGGGATTGTCTCTCCTAATTTATAAGTGTCCCATTCCTATCCTAATTAATCTCCAATAGCCGCCCACAGAAAACACAGCAACAATTAGAAAAAACAAGAAAACATCTAAGTCCAATGGGAAGAAATAATATAGGCGATGGTATCAGCTATTAAGGTTGACACCCGTACTTGAAACATTATTTAGTCTCCTATTATACGAGCAAAATCCAAAGTTTTCTCTGTTATCATGCTTATCCTGGTTCAATAGCCATAAAAAAATAATTCTTTATGAAGGGTGTAATTTAAAGTACCGGGCAAAAATAATTATTAACGAACAAGGAGGTGTAGCCCTAATAAAAAATACCCATTACATTTAAAGCTCCCTAACCCAGATATTTCTATAACTTACCCTACTGTTATCCCCATGGTCCTGAAGTTTAATGGGACCTTTCCCATGTGCAGGATTCTTAGGCCAACCTACATAAGGCGTTGTCCCCTTAATTTCCACATGATCCTGAACAAGGATACCATTGTGTAAAACAGTTATCGTTCCGGATTTAATTTTCTTTCCCTCTTTATTGAACTCCGGCGCATGATAAATAATATCATAAGTATTCCATTCCCCAGTGGGTACCGAAACCATGGCAAGTGGGGTGTGCTGTTTATATATGGACCCCACTTGACCATTTACATAGGTGTCGTTATCATTATTGTCCAAAACCTGGACTTCGTAAAGCCCTTGAAGAAAAATACCGCTATTACCCCTACTTTGACCTTTCCCCTGAATTTCTGCAGGAGATTTCCATTCCAGATGTAACTGAATATCACCAAAATTTTGCACCGTCTGTATATCCCCTGTCTTGTTATTGACGGTCATACTACCATCCTTGTTAACAATCCACTTGGCCGCTGTACTATCCTTGGACGAAATCCAATGGTCCAGATTTCCGCCTTGGAAAAGCACAATCGCATCACTGGGAGCATTTTTATTGGGATCATAAGGATTTACCGCTGGGGGTACGGGCTTATAAAATTCCGTTTCTTCCGGTTTACTTGGTTCCGTACCGGAGTATTCCTCGTGAACTATTATTTCCTCACCAACTGTACTTTTGTCCTTTGGTTCCAACGGATCCACAACAACTTTTTCCTTACAGGCGAATACCAAAAACAAAATTAATGGGATATAAATAAACCTACTTTTCATAAGCATAACAAATTAATGGTTTAATCCAATGGTTTAATCTTAATATTTCTAAACGAAACTATATCCCCGTGATCTTGTAGTCCTATTTTTCCGGTACTATATTTCCCAAAATGCTCCGACCCCTTAAATTTGGACTTGGCGATCATGGCTTCCCATTCTTCTCCATTAACGGGAAAAGAAGCCACTTCCGTACCATTTAACACCACATTTCCTTTATTGGTCTTATGGTTTACGGTAATAACACAGTTGTTCCATTGCCCAACGGGTTTTGTGGCATCCTCACTTGGGCCTACCATATCATATAGGGCACCGGCCTGGCGTGTAGGACCATTTTTGGAATCAGGGTGCTTTTCATTGTCCAATACCTGGATCTCCGGTCCAGAGTGGTAGGCTTCGCGAAGGTTTTCTATTTCTTGAACTCCCCAAAAAATACCGCTATTGCCTCCTTCGGAAATCTTCCATTCCATAGATAGCACAAAGTTGGTAAATTCTTCATGGGTCACTAAATTGTATTTCTCCCCTTTCTTTGGATCTTTAGGCGGATAAAATACCATAGCGCCGTCCTCAATTTTCCAAGCATCCCCAACCCCGTCTTCCTTATATCGTTTCCAGGCATCAAAGTTGGTTCCATCAAAAAGTACCTGCCATTCTCCTTCAACAGGAGATGGAGGTGTAGTTCCTATCTCGGAATTGGCTATTGAATCTGCATCCATCTTATTCTTATCCGTTTTTTCCTTACAGCCAATTACCATGACCGCTATTATGGCACTAAAAATTAATTTTTTCATATCTTATTGTTTTTTTTTAAAGTCCTAATATTTTCTTCAATACTGTTTTATCTATGGCCGCCCCTGCAAAATCGTCAAAGGTTTTTTCAGTGGCCTCGATAATATGGTCCTGGATAAATTTGGCCCCTTCCCTGGCCCCTTGTTCCGGACTTTTTATACAGCATTCCCATTCCATTACCGCCCAAACATCACAACCGTATTGTGTTAATTTAGAAAAGATGGTCTTAAAATCAATCTGTCCGTCACCGAGCGAACGGTACCTTCCTGCCCGATCGCCCCAATCGTTAAACCCTCCAAAGGCACCCTTTTTGCCAGTTGGGTTAAACTCCGAATCCTTCACGTGGAACGATTTTATGAATTCGTGATAATGGTCAATATATGCAATGTAATCCAATTGCTGAAGTACGAAATGACTTGGGTCGTACAAAATATTAACCCGTTTATGGTTGCCGGTAGCGGCCAAGAAACGTTCAAAAGTATCCCCATCATGAAGATCCTCGCCTGGATGAATTTCGTAACAAACATCCACACCTTCCTTATCAAAATGATTGAGGATGGGCAACCATCTTTTTGCAAGCTCTTCGAAGCCCATTTCTACCAATCCAGCTGGTCTCTGTGGCCAAGGGTGTGCGGTATGCCATAAAAGTGAACCAGAGAAAGTAGCATGTGCATTAAGCCCCAATCTCCGGCTTGCGGTAGCTCCTTTTTTAACCGTATCAATAGCCCATTCGGTTCTTGCTTTTGGATTGTTCTTTACTTTTTCGGGTGCAAAATTGTCGAACATGAGGTCATAAGCCGGGTTAACCGCCACCAATTGCCCTTGCAAATGTGTGGACAACTCTGTAATTTCCAATCCATAGGAATTTATCTTTCCCTTCAACTCATCACAATACGTCTGACTCTCTGCCGCCTTATCCAAATCGATAAGAAAATCTACCCATGTTGGTATTTGTATTCCCTTATATCCTAAATCTGACGCCCATTTACACATACCGTCCAAAGAATTGAACGGTGCTTTCTCATCGACAAATTGTGCCAAAAAAACGGCTGGTCCTTTTATTGTTTTCATGTATGTATGTATATCTATTTATTATTTTTTAATTGTATTACGGCAAGGACAATTATACAATATCCCAATCCATTCCCAAGACATTAACCTTTACCTATTTAACCTCTTGTTCTTACCACATTTTAAACAGCGTAATCCATGCCGGAGATTCAAAATATCCAGCATCTTCATCCATGCCACTTCCATTGGCTGCTATGGTAATTTTAGACAAACTTCTTCAGAGCAATTATGGATTAAAAAAGATTAATAATTAAATCCTATATTTAGACTAAATTACGATTTTATCCTTTTTTATAGCAAAGTGATAAATATAGGAATAACTAAATAATTTTCAGAATAATAAAGCATGAATCAACCATTGAAATTTGGCCGTGTTTTGGCCCAACCTAATCTTTTGGGAGCATTTTGCTCTCCAAAACAGGGGATACCTTTTAACTCGTTTGACCATTGCCCTTCTAATTTAAACCCTTACGGCTCCGCACACTCCAAAAAGCCATCGAGAGCCTTGATAAATATCATAAAAAATAAAAAAGCTACTGTACAATTATCCAGTAGCACCGACGTTTCAATAACGAATAACCCTAATAGTAAATGGGTGGATAAGTTTGCTACCCAGCAATTTAATTCAGGTAAACTTTTTTAATGGAAAATAGCTCAGCCAGAAATATGTGGGGGGATTTTTTAGACGCCCACTTGGAATTCGCTTTTGAAGAAGCGCCAAAAGTCATTAGTTTTAGCAACATTGCACAGGATGCCGACCAATCTGTGGATTTGGTAATAAAAAATATTAAAAAGGCAGCCACCTTTTCCCTCTTAGGCCTTCAAAATAGAAAGGAACCACTTCCTAAAATAGGATCGTTTATAATTATTACGGATGGGAACGGCATGGCCAAGTGCATTATAAGGACCACCTCGGTAAAACTGAAGCCATTTTTTAGTATTACCCAAGATTATGCTCAATTGGACGGACTAGGGGATAAAAGTCTAGAACACTGGAAAAAATACCACTGGAATTATTTTACCCGTGAATTGGCCGCTTTTAAACGTGTTCCCAGTGACAGTATGATTGTAGTATGTGTAGCGTTCGAGCGGGTATACGGATAAACGTTTTATTTGAAAAAGCTTAAAAAAAAATGGCCGCGATTGCGGCCATTTTTATAGCTACTACCTAAAATTTATTTCAAATCGATCCAAACATTCCCTTTTTTATTGGACTCCACCGAGCTCTCTATAAAGTCGAGCCCGCGAACACCATCCATCATGGTCGGGAATTCACCGTCGTTATACGCTTCTCCGCGAATGGCCCTTGATACCCCCAAATAGATATTGGCCATGGAATCAAAAATACCTTCCGGATGTCCGGCAGGCAATTTTGTCCCATCCAAAGACAACTTGGAGTTATAGGCATGACCCGGTTTGTATACCTGAAGCGGTTTATCATCGCTTAGAACATAAAGGAAATTTGGATTTTCCTGCTCCCATCTAAGCCCCCCTTTCTCACCATAAATAGCAATAGAAAGTCCGTTTTCTTCCCCTGTAGCAACCTGACTTGAGCGAATAACCCCTTTCACGTGATTGCCCATGCGGATCAAAACCGTACCATCTACATCCATTTGGTTATCCTCGTATAAATAGTTGAAATCTGCCAAAATAGATTTTATGGTTAATCCTGTAGTATATTCGATCATATTAAAGGCATGTACCCCTATATCCCCCATACAAGAACTAATACCCGCCTTTTTCGGATCCAATCTCCAAACAGTGGAACGCTTGGCCTTGTCATGTATAATGGAGTTGATCCACCCTTGGTAGTACTTCGCATCTACTTTATGTATTTTACCAATAGCCCCGGCTTTTATCATCTCCCGCATTTGCCTAACCATAGGATAACCAGTATAGGTATGGGTAACGGCAAAAACTGTTTTGGCTTTTTCCAAGGTGGCCTGTAAAATTTTAGCTTCCTCATAAGTAGTGGTCATGGGCTTTTCACATATTACATGAAACCCATTCTCCAACAACTTTTTAGCCATGGGGAAATGCAAAAAATTTGGGGTAAGTATCGAACATACCTGAATACGTTCATCCTTTGGCAGTTTCAATTCCTCTTCCACTAAAGTATCAAAATCCTTATAGATTCTGTTGGTAGGCACGTCTATTTCCTTGGCAAAAGCGACATTCGCCTCAAAGTCAGGATTAAAAACTGCACCAACAATTTCGTAATTATCATTAATCTGTGATGCCACTCTGTGCAACACCCCAATTAGGGAGTCTCCACCACCTCCTAAAATTCCTAATCTAATTTTCTTACTCATAATGTATTTTTTTTGCTAATTACTCTTTATACTCTACTTCTTCATTTTTAAAAAATATTGAGAACAGTACCATTGCCCCTAACGCAAAAATAGCAGGAAATGTCCAGATATCCGTCCAGCTGTGAATACCTTCACTTAGCAAATAGCTATCGGTTATTTTACCTGCGACCCAAAAACCAATCAGCATTCCAACGCCATAGGTCGCCAATGTAATCAATCCTTGGGCTGCGCTCTTAAATTTATCGCCTGCCTTTGAATCCGTATAAATCTGTCCAGATACAAAGAAGAAATCATAGCAAATACCATGTAGTGCAATACCCAAAATTAACATAAATGCCATATCTCCGGCATTTCCGTAAGCAAAAAGAAGATATCTTACCGTCCAAGCCAGCATGCCGGCAATTAAGGTTTTTTTAAATCCAAATTTCTTAAAGAAATAAGGTAGCAATAGCATAAACAGCACTTCCGAACCTTGGCCTATGGTCATTTTACCCGTTGGATTTTCCATTCCAACCTCCGACAAAAACGGATTTGCATTTTGATAATAGAACGCCAATGGAATGCAAATCAGAATAGACGAAATAAAAAATATCAAGAAATTCCTATCCTTCAGGAGTTTCAGTGCATCCAGTCCTAGAATACTCGAAATCGACACCTTTTCTGGCGTTGTAACCTTTGGAGGTGTTTTTGGCAAGGTAAAACTAAAAAGCCCCAGAGTGGCTGAAGCGATCGCCACCATTAAAAAGGTGTTTTTTAGTAAGCCCTCCTCCCTGGAAGCTTCTGAATCCCATAGGAAAACATAACTAATTATTAATCCCGCCACTATCCAACCCATGGTGCCAAAAACCCGTACAAAAGAAAATTCTTTGGCTGGATTTTTCATCTGACTAAAGGATATAGAATTGACAAGGGCCAAAGTGGGCATATATAAAATCATGTATCCAAGCACATACGGATAGAATCCGGCAAAGTCAACCGCGGTGTACATTTGATACATCATAACTGCACCCAACAGATGTAAAACCCCCAAAATGCGCTCAGCGTTAAAATACCTATCGGCAATCAATCCAATAACAAAAGGGGCTATGATCGCACCCCAAGATTGGGTTGAATAGGCCATAGCCGATTCCGCTCCCGTGGCCTCCAGATTTTGTCCCAAAAAGGTACCGAGGGTAACGAACCAACCTCCCCAAATAAAGAATTCGAGGAACATCATTAATGACAATTGTACTTTGATTTTTACATTCACGGCTTCGGCGGTAGTTTTATCGCTTATACAAGGCATAATCCAGAACCAAAGGCTCAATGGAGTTATTTCTAAAATCAACGGAAATTTGGGCCCTGTGATGGGTAGAATGGTTTATAATGTGAAACAACATATCTTGAACGGTATTGGTAAACAACCTACCCTGGGTGTTCTCATAATCCAATCGCTTTTCAAAATTATCTACATTCGTGATAATCTCGAAAGAGCTTCTTTGATTTTCGTAATGAACATCTCCCCAATCTGCCAAGGAGTGCAACTGAGAAACACCATACTCTATCTTTTTATCAAGAATTCGAGCATTCCAGATGTGATGGGCATTTAAAATGTGACTGAAGAGTTCCGTTGTTCTTTCTGGAACATTTTCCAACTTTTGGCACTCTTCAATCAATTTTTTATTGCAGTAAAAGTTATAATCGAAAAGCTGATTGAAAAAAACCTTCATAGCTTCCAATACTAATTAAGTTCCTTACCCGCCTTTATCAGTAAATCCCTAGTAGCAAGAATTCCTTCCTCCTCACTTAAACCATGGCCTTCATACTCCACCCCTATGTATCCAGTAAAACCATTGTCTTTCACTATTTTCAATATTCTAGGATAATCTAATTTAGTTTCATTACCCTCCGCATCAAAATCATGGGACTTCGCACTTACCGCCAAAGCATGTGGCATTAATTCACTAATTCCTTTATAAATATCATATTCTTCGGCACAACCGTCCTTAGTTCTTTCGATACAGAAGTTACCAAAATCTGGAAGCGTTCCACAATTGTCCATATTCACCTTCGTCATTACTTCTGCCAACTTAACCGCATTTGATGATAAACCACCATGGTTCTCAACTAAAACATTGATATTTTTACCTTTGGCATAGGTGGCCAATTGGGTTAGACCATCTACCGAACTGGCCACCCACTCTTCAGGGATTTTACTTCCGGAAAGATTCACCCTTATAGCATGACAGCCCATATCGGCAGCTGCATCTACCCATTTGTAATGGTTTTCCACAGCTTCCATTCTTTTTGTAGCATCGGTAGTGGCTAAATCTCCTTGACCATCGATCATGATAAGAACATTCTTCATACCATGTTTCTTGCTTTCTGCATTACTTTTTTCAACGAAGGCCGCCATGGCTTCTTTGGAAAAATTATCTTTTTTTAATTCATTATAATATAACCCACTTACATATTCCAATCCTGAAAAGCCCCAATTTTTGGCTTTTTCGGCAAAAGTATAGGGGTCAACGCCCTCTTCACGTACCATTCTATGCATGGACCATTGGGCCAGGGACAACTTAAAAAATGGTTCATCAGCTTTAATGGATACTTCGGAAATATCAACATCTTTTTTTGACTGTTCCTTTGGGGCTTCCTTACAAGAAAAAACAATTGATGATAAAGCCACCAAAATTACCGCAATACCCTTGATTTTTAAATTGTTAAGATTCATTTTACTATTGAGATTAAATATGAGAATCAACTATTACTATAACGTTATAGTACTGTAGTTTTAATAAATATTGAGTTTAAATGTAGAAAATTAATTTTATATTTAATAAATATATAAACAAACAATTTTATAAATGAACAAAATTTTAAACAATGAGGTGCAGGATTCTTATGATGCAATCGTAGTGGGAACGGGCATTAGCGGAGGATGGGCCGCAAAGGAATTATGTGAGAAAGGGCTCAAAACCTTGGTGTTGGAACGCGGAAGAATGGTGAAACACATTGAAGATTATGAGACTGCCAATATGGACGACTGGGACTTTCCAAATGCGGGGAAAGCCACAACGGCAGACAAGGAAAAACAACCTAAACAGAGCCGAACGGGATATACTACAAGTGCCGCTAACAAAATGTGGTTTGTCAACGACCTTGAACACCCTTATAATGAAATAAGACGTTTCGATTGGATGAGAGGTTACCACTTAGGTGGGCGATCCTTGCAATGGGGGCGTCAAAGTTATCGTTGGAGCGACATTGATTTTACCGCCAACCAGAGAGAAGGCATAGCGGTTGATTGGCCTGTACGCTATAAAGATATTGCTCCATGGTACTCAAAAGTAGAAAACTTTATTGGAGTTAGTGGAGAAGCACTTAATTTACCTCAACTACCGGATAGTGAATTTCTCCCAGCTATGGAAATGAATTGTCTAGAAGAACATTTTAAGAACAAAGTAACGGAAGGCTTTGACGGGCGCCCAGTTACCATAGGTCGGGTTGCCCATATAACCGGGACCAAAAATTTTGATGGACGTAGCAAATGTCAGTATAGGAACCGCTGTATCAGAGGCTGTCCATTTGGAGGATATTTCAGTAGTTTGTCGTCTACCCTGCCCGCAGCAGAAGCGACCGGAAATATGACTTTGCGTACCGACTCTATTGTTCATGAAGTGATGTACGACGCCAATACAAAGCGGGCCACCGGGGTAAAGGTTATAGACCGATTGACCAAGGAGACTTTTGAATTTAAGGCCAAGGTTATTTTCCTATGTGCCTCTTCCATAGCTTCCACTTCCATATTAATGCAATCCAAATCCGACCGATTCCCAAATGGTATGGGAAATGATTCCGACCAATTGGGCCGCAATATTATGGATCACCATTTAGGTGTAGGAGCTTCTGGAAAATTTGATGGCTTTGAGGACAAATATTACAAAGGGAGAAGACCGGGTGGAGTATATGTTCCAAGATTTAGGAACCTCGGAGGTGATTCGGATAAAAAGGACTACAAACGTGGCTTTGGCTATCAAGGCGGGGCTAGCAGGGGAAACTGGCAAGATACGGTTGCAGAACTCGCTTACGGAAAAGACCTTAAGGATAATATACTTAAACCCGGAGGCTGGAGCATGGGCCTTGGCGGCTTTGGTGAAGTGCTCCCTTATGAAGACAATAGAATGACCTTAGATTACGATAAACTAGATGGTTGGGGACTACCTACGGTAACCTTTGATGCCGACTTACAGGAAAACGAGTTTAAAATGCGTAAAGACATGCAGGAATCTGCAGTAGAAATGTTAGAAAAAGCAGGGCTACGTGATGTTAAAGGGTACGATGGACCAACCGGCCTTGGTCTAGGCATTCACGAAATGGGTACAGCCAGAATGGGACGTAGCAGTAAAACCTCTGTCCTTAACGGGAACAACCAACTACATGATGTACCTAACGTTTATGTCACCGATGGATCATTTATGACTTCGGCCAGTTGCGTTAACCCGTCATTGACTTATATGGCCTTCACCGCTAGGGCCGCTGAACATGCCGCTAAAGAACTTAAAAAAGGAAATATATAATGGATAGAAGAAAAGCACTTAAAAATATGGGGCTGGCTTTAGGATATACCGTAGCTACCCCAACTCTGATCAGTATCGTTCAAAGTTGTAAAAAGGACGCTGCCATGGTATGGACACCAGATTTTCTATCAGCCTCAGAAGGATCTGTTCTAACCCATTTGGTAGACATCATACTCCCGAAAACCGATACGCCTTCCGCTTCGGAAGTACAAGTCCATATCTTTATAGATCGTTTTGCGGACCAGGTAATGAAAAAAGATAAACAAGATCTATTAAAGATGACCATGGGAAAATTCATGGACAAGGCACTGCTGGGTTCTGGCAAAACTGAAATTGCAGACCTGGAACCCAAAGACCTGGAACCCGTACTTTCCAATGCCCTAAAATCATCAAAAGAGGAGCAAGCCAAATACTTCAAGGCAATAAACACTTATACAGGAGATGTAAAAGAGGGCAAAACAACCACCTTGGACGATGATTCATCTGTATTTGCCTTTGCCAACAACATAAGAGGTCTTGCCATTTTAGGCTATAAATCATCCGAATATGTAGGTGAGAATGTTCTGGTCTATTTGCCCGTACCTGGCGAATTTATTGCCTGTGGAGATCTCCAAGAATTAACTGGGGGAAAGGCCTGGTCAATCTAAATTAAAATCCGATTCCAAATTAACAATTTGCTAATAGAACTAAATCACGTTTTGAACTTAATAGTTCTATTAGCATTATTTTATAACCAAATTTCAAGCATATCCAAAAATGACAATGAAAAGACGAGATTTTATACAAAAGACAGCCCTTAGCACTGGTGCTGTTACACTGGGAGGCTCCCTGGCCTACGCAACCAAGCCCAATGTAGAAGCAAAGCATTCATTTAACTTAAAATATGCCCCTCATTTTGGGATGTTTAAAAACCTTGCCGGCGACGACCTAATTGACCAAATTAACTTTATGGCAGACCAAGGGTTTACGGCATTTGAAGATAATGGCATGATGCGAAGGGATGTTGCCATGCAGACCAAAATAGGGGAAGCCTTGGCCAAACGGAATATGACCATGGGTGTTTTTGTAGTGGACAAGGGAGGCAATATGGCCAACACCCTAGCGGCCGGAAAACAGGAATATATAGATATCTTTTTAGATGGCTGCAGGAGAGCCGTAGAGGTTGCCAAACGTGTGAATGCAAAATGGATGACCGTGGTACCAGGGGGGTTCGAAAGAAAACTGCCGATCGGTATTCAGGATGGCAATGTTATAGAGGCCTTAAAAAGAGGTGCCGAAATTCTGGAGCCCCATGGCCTGGTAATGGTACTTGAGCCTTTATCAGATTCTCCAGATCTTTATTTACAGAATTCCGACCAAACATATATGATCTGTAAAGGGGTGAATAGCCCTTCATGTAAATTACTCTACGACATCTACCACATGCAGAAAACAGAAGGTCACTTGATCCACAATATGGAACTTACTTGGGATGAAATCGACTATATTCAAATTGGGGACAATCCAGGTAGAAAAGAGCCTACAACAGGTGAGATTAATTACAAAAATGTATTCAAGTATATACACGATAAAGGATTTAAAGGAGTACTGGGCATGGAGCACGGCAATTCCAAACCGGACAAAGCAGGTGAACTGGCCGTAATAAACGCCTATAAGTCGGAGGACAATTTTTTATAGTCCAAAAGACGTTCCTGGGCTCTAGTAAATGAATTTAACGTTGCATTTAGAAAGTTTCCATCTTGTTTCCCCGTCAAAGAAACAAGATGGAACTTTACTTTTACACCATAGCTATTTACATAATATTGTTCGTACTGGCAAGAATACTATATCACCATCATTTTAAAAAATGATGAAGAAGCACTGCCCTATATCATTGTTTTTGAGATCATTATAGTCCCTTTTCCCATTTTCATCGTATATTAATTAACTACGTTTTTTAATCAGGGGCAAAATGGATAATTACATCACAATTCTGATCATTTATTGTCTTGCGATTTTATGTGCTTTTATACTTAAGCCATATTTATCAAATAAATAGATGCATTACAGGGCGCTTTTAATAAAACTATTATAAAGTTTAGAGCCATTAGTTACATAAAAAAATCCCCAAAAATTACTTTGAGGATTTTTATTGATATTTACTGTAGTTTTGCGTCCTTTAGGAGCCACACATTAGACAATCGTCATCTGCCTGACCCTCTTTTGACCTAGCGATCAATTCCTTCATCTCAGCAGCTGTCATTGGCTGTACTTCCACCTCCGGTTGGTTGACCGAAGCAGTCTGCACCGGAATGGCTTTTGCAACTTCTGGAGCAACCGCCTTAGTTTCAACAACCTCAGCAACGGGCAGTATCTCCTGCTTCTTACTATTGTCCAAGGTAAACTTAATGGCATCTGCCGCAGCTTTGGTCCTCAGGTAGTACATCCCAGTTTTAAGCCCGCTCTTCCATGCATAGAAATGCATTGAGGTTAACTTGGAATAATTGGCATTCTCCATAAACAAGTTTAAGGATTGACTTTGGTCTATGAAATAACCACGATGTCTAGACATATCAATAATATCTTTCATGCTTAATTCCCAAACCGTTTTATACAACTCCTTAATATCCTCAGGAACATTCTCAATATGCTGAACAGAACCATTGGCACGCATTAGTTCCTGCTTCATATTTTCGTTCCAAAGTCCAAGATTTACCAAATCTTCCAACAGGTGCTTGTTCACAACAATAAACTCCCCTGACAACACTCTACGGGTGTATATGTTGGACGTATATGGTTCAAAGCACTCATTGTTCCCCAATATTTGTGATGTGGAAGCGGTAGGCATAGGAGCCACTAGTAATGAATTTCGTACTCCGTTCTTTTTAACTTCCTTCCGCAATTTTGCCCAATCCCATCTGCCGGATAACTCTTCGTCCTTAACACCCCACAAATTGTGTTGAAATTCTCCTTTGGATATTGGTGAGCCATCATAGGTAGAGTAGGCCCCTTCCTCTTTTGCCATTTCCATGGAAGCGGTAACCGCAGCAAAATACAAAGTTTCAAAAATCTCTTGGTTCAATGCCTTGGCAGCATCACTGGTAAAGGGCAACCTCAACATAATAAACGCATCGGCCAAACCTTGAACACCCAAACCAATGGGTCGGTGACGCATATTGGAATTTTCGGCCTCTTTAATTGGATAGTAATTCCTATCTATGACCCTATTTAAATTTTTCGTAACCCGCTTAGTGACCCTAAACAATTCTTTGTGATCAAACTCCCCATTTTTAATGAACATTGGAAGCGCAATGGAAGCCAAGTTACAAACTGCCACCTCATCCGGGGAAGTATATTCCATAATCTCCGTACATAGGTTTGAAGAGCGTATGGTACCCAAATTTTGTTGGTTGCTCTTTCTATTGGCGGCATCCTTATAAAGCATATATGGCGTACCTGTTTCTATCTGGGACTCTAAAATCTTTTCCCAAAGCTCCCGTGCCTTAACCGTTTTTCGCCCTTTACTAGCCGTTTCGTATTTCAGGTACAACTCCTCAAATTCTTCACTGTGATGATTAAAAAGTCCAGGACACTCATTAGGGCACATTAGTGTCCAATTTTCATTTGCCTCTACCCTTTTCATAAATAAATCCGGAATCCACATGGCATAAAACAGGTCCCTAGCCCTCATTTCTTCCTTTCCATGATTTTTCTTCAGGTCCAAAAATTCATATATATCGGCATGCCACGGCTCAACATAAATAGCAAAACTACCCTTGCGCTTTCCACCTCCTTGATCTACGTAACGTGCAGTATCGTTAAAAACCTGTAGCATGGGCACAATTCCATTGGAAGTGCCATTGGTACCAGCAATATAAGAACCTGTAGCCCTAACATTGTGGATAGACAGACCTATTCCCCCCGCTGATTGGGAGATTTTTGCTGTCTGTTTTAGCGTATCATAAATACCATCAATACTGTCATCTTTCATAGCCAAAAGGAAACAAGAGGACATTTGAGGTTTTGGAGTACCCGAATTAAATAAAGTAGGAGTAGCGTGGGTAAAATATTTTTTGGACATCAGCTCATATGTTTCCAAAGCCGAATCCAAATCGTTTAGATGAATCCCAATAGAAACCCTCATAAGCATGTGTTGCGGTCTCTCCGCAATCTTACCATTCAATTTTAAAAGATAAGAACGTTCCAAGGTTTTAAATCCGAAATAATCGTAGCCAAAATCTCGGTTATAAATAATGGTAGAATCCAATTTATCCGCATTTTCCGAAATAACATTAAAAACCTCATCAGATAGTAGAGGCGCCTTTTTTCCAGTTCTTGGATTTACGTATTCGTAAAGATCCTTCATGGTTTCGGAAAAGGATTTTTTAGTGTTTTTGTGTAGGTTAGATACAGAAATACGCGCCGCTAACTTCGCATAATCAGGGTGGGAAGTTGTCATTGTAGCCGCAATCTCAGCTGCAAGATTGTCCAACTCAGAGGTTGTAACCCCATCATAAAGTCCTTCAATCACCCGCATGGCCACCTTTAATGGATCCACAAGGTCATTAAGTCCGTAACACAGTTTTCTTACTCTAGCCGTGATCTTATCGAACATAATCATCTCTTTCCTGCCGTCTCTTTTTACTACATACATGTCGCTACAATTTTTTTAAATGATACATAAGTTTGGGCTATGGTACAATATGTTAAAAACGTTAACATATCAAATTCGTCGCACAAAAATCCCCTTATAACCCAAAGGGGATTTTTATAATAAATCTACACTTTAAAAATCCGCGTCGAAGCTAATTTTCTGTGAATCGTCGTCTTTATCCTTGTTGTTAGAGACCCCCGCCTTTTGATATTCAGCAACTCTCTTTTCAAAGAAATTAGTTTTTCCTTGCAAGGAAATCATGTCCATAAAGTCGAACGGATTGGTTGAATTGTAAACTTTATCACATTCCAACTCCACCAACAAGCGGTCTGTTACAAACTCCAGGTACTGTGTCATCAACTTGGAATTCATACCTATTAAACTGACAGGAAGAGATTCTGTGATAAATTCCCGCTCTATATCCAATGCGTTGACCAAAATCTCAGTTATACGTGCCTTGGGCACTTTATTTACAAGGTGGTTGTTGTGCAGATGAACAGCATAATCACAGTGCATCCCCTCATCCCTTGATATCAATTCATTGGAAAAAGTCAAGCCTGGCATCAAGCCTCTCTTCTTTAACCAAAATATAGAACAGAATGCACCAGAGAAGAAAATTCCCTCTACAGCAGCAAAGGCAATAAGTCTCTCCGCAAAACTAGGCGAGTCTATCCATTTTAGTGCCCAATCGGCCTTTTTCTTAATAGCAGGGAAATTCTCAAGGGCATTAAAAAGCAAATCCTTTTCCTTTTCATCCTTAACATAGGTATCAATCAACAAGGAATAGGTTTCAGAATGAATATTCTCCATCATTATTTGAAAACCATAGAAAAACTTTGCTTCTGCGTACTGTACTTCGCTTACAAAATTTTCCGCAAGATTCTCATTTACAATACCATCAGAAGCAGCAAAAAAAGCAAGGATATGTTTAATAAAATAACGCTCATCACTATTCAACTTGTTGTTCCAGTCATTGAGATCTGTATGCAGGTCAATTTCTTCGGCCGTCCAAAAACTTGCCTCACATTTCTTATACCAATCCCATAAATCATGATGCTTTATTGGGAAGATAACAAATCGGTTAAGGTTTTCTTTCAGAATCGGCTCTATAGCTGCTGACATATCTTATTTAGATTTATAGGGTTTCTTAAACTCAGGCGAAAATCTGCCCTCGATTGGAGATAACAAAGATTGCAAAATACCCCCAATAACTAAAGCTTATAAGGCATTATTAAACACAAAGTTTTTAACACAAAATGTTGAAATGTACCTTCGCCATTGATGTTCATTACCTTTAGAGAATAAAGGGGGCTGATAAAATAACAGGAACTGTTTGATAAAAAAAAGAGTCCAAAAAATAAACCAAAAAGTATATAAAAACATACTATTTGGTTTATGCTTACACGTACCTAATCCCATCCATCGTTATGGATCAAAAAGATATCAGGATATTACCGAATTCTGTTCCAAAATTAAATTTAAAAACTTAAGTCGTCAATGCTACCAAAATCATAAATACAGAAATGGCAATCATAGCCAAAAAAACTAAGCGTATCGCTTTAATATTAGTAGTAACCATAGTAGTGGAGTTTGATTAAATTAGGTTTAATAATTTTAAGCCATTGCATAAACATACAATCGAAATTTCAAAAGTGTTTTCAACTAATCATAATTGCAGCAAATTGGTCTACTTATTGCAATCACTGTATAATTGGGCTCCATCAAAGGAATCCAAATTTACCTTAGTGATGCGAAAGGGCATGTCAAATATGTAACAAAGTATGCAAGAAATGTAACACCCCTATCCCTATTACGGTTTACCTGACTCCACGTATTCAGTTGGTGTTTTGCCGTAGACCTCCTTAAAGCACTTAATAAAATAAGAAGGCGTGTTAAAGCCTACTGAATATGCCACCTCATTGACCGAAGCATCTGTGGTCTTCATAATTTGAATAGCTCTTTTTAAGCGTTGTGATCTTATAAAAGCTGTAGTAGAAAGACCTGTATAGGTTAAAAGCTTTCTATGTAGCTGCATACGGCTCATTCCTAATTTTTGGCAAAAAGCGCTAGCATTGAATTGAGAGTTTAATAAATTGTCTTCCAAAACCTTTTCCAACCTATTGAGAAATACCTCGTCTGTTGGAGTTAAAGCGATGTCCTTTGCTTTTAAAACAAACTCATGGCTATAGCGTTTACGAAGCATTTTTCTAGTACCGATTAAGTTCTCAACACGTGTTTCCAAAATACGCAATTTAAAGGGTTTGGCAATAAAATCATCTGCCCCTGACAATAGCCCTTGTAACTCCTGTTCCTCTTCCAGGCCTGCCGTGAGGAGAATAATGGGAACGTGGCTAGTTCGTTCGTCGGTCTTTAATTTGTTACAAAGTTCTATACCGTCGCTAAGGGGCATGCGAACATCCGAAATAATAAGGTCTGGAACCACCTCAAGGGCCATTTTCACACCTTTCAAGCCATTGCCCGCTTGTAAAATCCGGTATTTTGTGCTCCAAACGGCATTAAGGAATTCACGCACTTCCTCATGATCTTCCACAATCAAAACAATAGGTAAATTTTTTGCTTCTAAAGTCCGCCCCAAAGGCTTTTTTTTCTGCACCAAGCCCATAGGGCCATTATTGATTGGAGCTGAACATTCCTCTTCGATCTTCTCTATTACCTCCAAATTTCTAAAGTCGGACATCAACAACGGCAAGCTTACCATAAAATGAATAATATCATCTTCTTCCAATTGTACCGTTATAGTTCCTTGATACATATGCACCAATTCCTTCACCAAAGAAAGTCCAATTCCCGCTCCGTCCGAATAAGCATCTTTTTGGTAAAACCGTGTGAAAATAAGTTCCACATCAATATCGGAATAGTTATCCACCGAATTTTTTACACTTATCTGAACTTTCCCGTCTTTTTTAACGGCTGTAAATTGGCATTCGCCTTCCTGCTTAACATATTTAAAGGCATTGGAAAGAAGGTTAACAACAATCTTCTCCATGGCATCCTCATCGAACCAAGCTTTGGGCAAAGGATCTATTTCAACCCTATAATCAATCTTTGCCATCATTGCCCTGTATTTAAAAGAGGAGGCTAACATTCCCAAAAAAAGGCCCAGATCACCTTTTGCAATTTTAAGTTTTAATTTGCCCTTTTCCAATTTTGCCAAATTCAAAAGCTGATCTACCAATGCTATTAACCTATTAATATTCCTTTTCATCAAGGAAAAACTGGCTAAATCGGTTTCAGAAAGGTCGGCCTGCCCTAATTTAACATCCACTGGTCCTGATATCAAGGTCAAAGGAGTGCGGAATTCATGGGAAATATCCGTATAGAGTTTGGACTTTAAATCATTAAGTTCTTTGAATCTTTGTGTTTCCTCTGCTTTTAAACGAAGGTTAACCTGCATACGCCACCTCCATTTCAGGTAGGCGTAAACCCCATAAAGTATCATAAAAAGCAATAAGACATAGACCATTTTGGCATGGGTGGTTAGATACCAGGGTGCTAAAATTGAAAAAGAATAGCTTACGGGCACACTATTCCAAAGTCCGTCATAATTACTGCTCTTTACCTGAAATTTATAGTCCCCAGGTGGTAAACGGGTGTAGCGTGCAAAGTTTTTGTTCCCTGAATAAATCCATTCGGTATCAAAATTAACCAGCCGGTATTGATATTGATTTTTCTGAGGAAGGGAATATTGAAGACTAGAAAATGTAAAGGAAATCGTATTTTGATTGGCTTCCAAAGCGAGCCCTTCCACTAATGGGACTGTGGAATTAAAAACTTCCAACCCGGTAATAGCCGTTTTGGGCAAGATGCTATTCACATTTATATTCTTAGGTCTAAACCAGTAAAACCCGTCCAATCCCCCGAAATAGAGGTTTCCTTCAGCATCCTTATGTGCCGCTCCAGTATTAAATTCCGTCGCCAGCCCTTCGTAATTGTTGTAGTTCATTATTTCGGGAGTCGCATCCAAGGAATCGCCAATTGTAAATTTTGTAATTCCCTTGTTGGAACTTAACCATAAATTATTTTCATCATCAGGTAATATCCCATAAATAACATCGTTGGCCAAGCCGTCCTTTTCACTATAATGGTAAAATTGATGGTTTTTAACATCAAAGGCATTGAGGCCACCTCCATTAGTGCCAATCCAAAGAATATTGTCGGTGCCTAAGTATAAGGTTTTTATGCCATTGGCTGATAAGGCCTTGCCATTGGTCAAATACTGATATGACTTAAAGCTTTTCTTTTCTAAATCAAAAAAGGCAATTCCATGGCTATCAGTCCCAATCCACAAATTACCTTCGTCATCTGCCGCAATCGCCCTAATATTATTGCTGGGGATACCATTTTCCTCCTTTACGTCATAATCATACTGAGCCATTACCCCTTCTTCTTTATCGAATTGAATTAAACCATGGTCACGTGTTCCCAACCATACTTTAAATTCCTTGTCTTCATAAATACACCAAATGGAATTGGCCGTCAATTTAATTTCCGAGGTACTGGAAAAACGCAATATATCACCATCAGGTTCCATAATATTTAAGCCACCCTCTTGGGTACCAATCCACAAATTATTCTCCCGATCCATATACAGGCTCATTACCCGGTCGGAGGATATGGAATTATTATCTCCCTGCAAAGTTTTATAGGTTCTCCAACTACCCGAGCTGGGATTATACCGGGTAAGCCCTTTGCCAGAGGTACCTATCCAAACCGATTTCTCCCAGTCTACCAAAATTGCCCTTACTACATCTATACTTACATTCTCCGGGGTCTGAAAATCTGTAAAAGAATTAAATTTTTCCAAGTACTCATCGTAATAGCTCACACCAGCTCCATCCGTACCAAACCACAAAGTGCCGGTATAATCCTCATAAATACTTAGTACGTCATTGTAATGTAGCGCGGTGGGGTTATGCTTTTCTACCTCAAAATTCATTATTGACATCGCTTCAAAATCGATCATATAGAGCCCTTGACCATAGGTGGCAATCCAGAGTCTATTTTTAAAATCAAGATGCAAATCCGTTATATTCAAATTTGCTGGCAATGCTTCTGTAAAAGACAATTCATCGATACGATTTAACACCTCTCCGGCCGAGGACCTAACATATAATCCATTACCAAACGTTCCAACCCATTCCCTTCCCATATCATCTACAACAATATCACTGTAATTGGCTTCAATTTTTTCTCCCAACTGCGTATGTGTACTTAGACGCTTAAACCTATTGTTATTTGGGTCGTACTCTGCAATTTCATTCTCCATAGCCAACAACAGATTACCTTTATCATTTTGGGTCAAATTGTATATTGTATTTCGAAGCAATGAAGCCGGAATAACGTTTCTCACCTTGTCCTGACCACTTTTTAAAGCATACAACCCATTGGCATACGTTCCTATCCAAAGATTAAAATCCCTATCCATAAAAATAGAGCTGGCATCGTGTACACCCAATAAGGGGTCAAAAATATCTGTATTTCTATTTAATTGATAAGGGATACGATCCATTGGGATTATCCAAACATTTCCATTTCTATCTGTATAGACTTTTCCCAAATTACTGTAGTTGGGTTTTGTGATGTCTACAAAAGTAAAAGGGTAGGTAGTAAACGTTCGGCCATCGTATTTGTTTAAACCATCCTGGGTGGCGATCCACATATAACCTATACTATCCTGAGTAATTGATATGGCACTATTTTGTGACAATCCTTCCTGTACGGAAAGTTGTCTGAATTTAATTTGAGATTGAGATTGGGCCGTAAAAGCAGCATTGAGGCACACGAGCCCCAACATAATCCGTACCAGTGGTAAGGTAATTCTTTTGTCCACAGCCATCCAATTCTTGTATAATTTTACACAACAAGATAAGCTTTATCTGACAAGAAGTCAATCCTATTCTAAGAGTGGTTTGTATTCCATAGACTTTAAGGACTAAGGACAATGTGAATTTCTAAATTAAAAGATGCGTGTAGTCTTTTATTTACTGGGCCAAGCCAAAAAAAGAACTACCAAATAAAGTGCGACCCATTCGGTGTAAAGTGATTATGAATTACGAGAGTCGGATTCTAATGCTTAGGTAGTTCCCCCGAAACCTAAATACAATAAGAAATCCAAAACCTACAAGTTGATTGCGTTTTTCAAATTTACATTTACACCAATAGGACCGTTATTTAAAACAATAAGATGTTCTATATAAACTAAATCCTAAAGGACCGCACTTTATTTGGCAGTAATCTTAATTACAATTTGTTTTGGCCATTGAATACTTTAATTATCTTACCCCCTAAAGGATTATTTATTCTAGACTGCTTTAAATTTCTAAAATCTCCTGTTAGACACGGTTTTGTTCTCCACCATAGTTCTTGCTACATTCGAATCCGCTTTGTGTTCTACCACAATATTTTCATGCGGCTTTTTGCTATCGTTGTCTGTAATAACAGCAACAGCAAGAATTAAAATTAAAGCAATAAAAAAAACGATACACTTGTTCATTACCTATAAATTAGTAAGATATTATACCCCAATCAGGGGACACCTTTAAGTTACCAAATGTAGCAGAATTAGATTCGTGAATATTATCTTAATGTGTAAATGGTAATTTATTCTGTATAAATGACATAAGTCAGATTCAAGATTAACTTAAATTACCCCAACAAGGAGGATCACCCCTCTATTCCCCATTTCAGAAAAGCTCCGATTTTAAATCATTTGCCACCAATCATACTCAATTCAATCCCATCGACACAAAATATAGAAGCCTGACAAACATTATTTTTAAATTTGATTATCTTTCCTACACCTATGTTAGAAGCAGTTTTAGTAGACGATGAAATTAAAGCCCTCCAAAGCTTATCTTGGGAGTTGACCAACTTTAGTGATGAGATTAAAGTGATCGCTTCCTTTACCGACCCTATAGAGGCGTTAAAATATTTAGAGGAAAATCCTCCAGATTGTTTGTTCCTGGATATTGAAATGCCCACAATGGATGGCTTTCAATTTATTCAAAAGCTGCAGAACAAGGAATTTCCGGTGGTAATAACCACGGCCTACAACCAATACGCCATAAAGGCCCTTAAAAATGAAGCCATAGACTATCTTTTAAAACCAATAGATACAGACGATTTAAACGCCACTATAGCCAAAATAAAAAAGTTCAACAACAAGAATTATACAACGGAAAAGCTGGAGAAAATTTTATTGAAATTCAATTCGGACTCACTTCAAAAAAAGATTACGATCAATACAGATGGAAAATTATTATTTTTACAAAGTGATGAAATTCTATTTGCGGAATCGGACGGCAATTACAGTACGCTATTTTTAAGTGATGGCCAAAAAATTTTGCTTACCAAAAAATTGAAGGAAGTAAATCAAATACTGCCTAAGGATACTTTTTTTAGAATCCACAATTCTTTTATTATAAATCTTAATAAAATTAAGGAATTTCTTAAAACAGATGGTTATGTCATTTTACAATCCAACCATAAAATTCCAGTTTCCAGACAAAAAAAGTCTGATTTTTTAGATTTAATGTAATCTATTCCCTGAAGATGAATTTTCCCGCCAGTGTACTTTTATATATACGTAAACTGCTGTCCCTACAATGGAGCACATACGTATTTTTTGTAATTTCTACATTGACCCTAGCTAACAAGGGAATTTCACAAGAAGTTACGGAAGATTTTAAAAGGGTATCTGATAGTCTAATAGAAGCTGCCCCAACCACCTACCGTGAATTAGATTCAATCCTACATTACAAAAGAAGCGATACCATATATATGCGCTATTTTAATAAGGAAGCTGCAAAAAAAAAGTATTCAACAGGACAATCCTATGCGTTAAACCAGCTTGGGAGAAAATATAGGGACATCTCGCAATACAATAAGGCCATTGCGCTTCACAAAAAAGCCCTAAACGCAGCAGAAGATGCCCAAAACCTTGAATTTAAGGTGTATAGCTTAAATATGCTGGGGGTCGTTTATCGCAGAAGCGATGCTATTAAAGTAGCTTTGGATTACAATCAAGAAGCTTTGGAATTGGCTGAGAACGAAGAGAACCCCTCCGACGGCCTCAAACGAAGCATAAATGTTTCCCTTAACAGTATTGGCAACCTTTATTTAACCCTTAAACAATACGATATTGCCATTGCACAATTTAAAAAGTCGATGGAATTGGAAAAAGAGCTCGACAATAAGTTAGGTCTCGCTATTAACTATCAGAATATTGGGGAATGCCTGGAATATAAGGGAGAATTGGAAGAAGCACTGCACTACTATAGGACTTCCCTAGGTTACAATAATGAAATAAACAGTGATAAGGGCAAGGTTATTTGCAAAAATAGTATCGCCCAGATTTATATAAAGCAAAACAAATTGGATAAGGCCCTAGAAATTTTAGAACCCAATCTACTGGCTGCGGAATCTTTGGGGGATATGTCTATTATTACGGCAATCAACATTAATATAGGTTGGGCGTTAATGAAGTTGGAGCAATTTAACGAATCCGAAAAATATCTCACCTCCGGTTTGGAAATGTCCAAGAAACACCACCTGCCAAGTTCAATTGCACAGGCCTATACTTTTCTATCCCAGTTATTTACACATAAAGGAGAATATAGGGATGCCTTGATATATTACCAAATGGCGGAAAAATTTCACGAAGAAATCAATAGTGAGGTCAATCGTCGTTATATTAATGATTTGATCATTAAATATGAAACTGAAAAAAAGACCAATCAAATAGAGGCGCTGGCAAGGGAAAATGAATTTATGAACCTTCGGTTACGCAAAAAGACCAATACCTTAATTATTGGGGCCTTAGGGATGGCCCTTTTAACTTTTATACTGTATATCCTCTATAGGCAGAAAGAATTAAAGAATGAAAAACAAATACTTACTTTGGAACAGAGTATTTTGCGCAGCCAGATGAATCCACATTTTTTATTCAATTCCTTGAATTCCATCAAGCTATATATTATAAATAATGAAAAGAAGAATGCGGTGCACTACCTAAATAAGTTTTCAAAATTGGTCCGCAAAATTCTCGAAGCTTCTTCCCTAAAAGAAATTTCCTTGGCAGACGAGCTGGAAACCATCGACCTGTATATGAACATTGAGAACATTAGGTTTTCGAACGAAATAAATTTCAAGGTGAGCGTAGAAGAACCTATAGATGAGCACAATGTTAAAATCCCTTCATTAATTCTTCAACCATTTTTGGAAAATGCCCTTTGGCACGGACTTTCCTCCAAGGAAGGGGAAAAGAACATACTACTTAATATAAGTAGGGAAAATGATAAATTTATTCAAATCAGCATCACTGACAATGGTGTTGGACGGGAAGCCTCAGAGAAAATTAAGGAAAGTAAGATTTTGAAACGAAAATCCATAGGCATAGATATCACCAAGGAAAGATTGGCCAATTTCTCCAAAGACTTCGAGAATTCCTTTCAGGTAGAAATAATAGATCTTTATAATGATGATAAGATTGCTTTAGGAACTAAAGTAGTACTACATATTCCTACCCATTAGTATGGTCCGTTGCAATTTGCTCTAACTCGGCGTACCATTTTTTTCCAAATTTACGAATCAGGGCTTCTTTTACAAATTTATAGATTGGAACCTTAAGCTCATTCCCCAAAGAACATGCCGGGTCACAAATATCCCATTTGTGATAGTTGACCGCCGTGAGTTCAGAATATTCGCGTACCCGTATGGGGTACAAATGACAGGACACCGGCTTTTTCCATTTGGTTGCGCCTTGATTATACGCTTCTTCCAGGCCACATTTTGCAGTGCCATTGGCCTCAAAAATAGCATAGGCACACTCACTTCCATTTACCAAAGGGGTCTCCCATTCTCCATCTTCCCCTCGTATAAAGGCTCCTTGTTTTTCTATTTCGGCAATACCCTCTGGTCTTAAAAAGGGTTTCACCTTACTATAGATGTCTACCAAAATTTCTGTTTCCTTATCTTCAAGTGGTGCACCAGCCTCACCATCTACACAACATGCTCCTTTACAAGCACTTAAATTACAAACGAAATCGTTTTCAATAATTTCCTCTGAAACTATTGTTTTTCCCAATTGGAACATACCATTTTTTTAGGCAGCAAATATAATCCTTTAAGGGGATATATTTTCCCTTAATTAAATCCAAATACCCCTAATAAAACGTAAATTTGCCGCGCCTTAGGTTGAAAGTGTACAATAAGCAGCCTATGTCCAAGATTATATATTTTTAAGGTATGGAATTCAATTTTAATTTTAGGGAAATAGTCACGGCCAGTATGGTGCTTTTTGCTGTAATTGATATTATGGGGAGTATTCCTATCATTATTACCCTGAGAAAGAAAGTAGGGCATATAGAATCAGGAAAAGCATCCTTTGTCTCGGCCTGTATAATGGTGGCATTTTTATTTGTTGGGGAAGAAATCCTAAATCTTATTGGAATAGACGTTAATTCATTTGCCGTTGCCGGGGCTTTTGTAATTTTCTTTTTGGCAATAGAAATGATTTTGGGAATTACCCTCTATAGGGACGAACAACCGGAAAGCGCATCCATTGTACCAATTGCCTTTCCATTAATTGCTGGGGCCGGTACCGTTACCACCCTTCTTTCCCTAAGGGCGGAATACTATGTAGAGAATATCATTGTCGCGATTATAATAAATGTTATTTTTGTGTACCTCGTTCTTAAATCTTCTAAAAGAATAGAGCAAATATTGGGCAAGAACGGGCTTAATGTGATCCGAAAAATATTTGGTGTTATACTTTTGGCCATTGCGGTCAAGCTATTTACCTCAAATATTAATCAGTTATTTTAATTTTTAAATGAAGACCTTCAGATGAACAAAATTCTTATAATAATACTTATGGTATTGGGGCTGGCCTTAATAGCCTACAACGTAACTTTAGTGGACTTTAAAGACCCGTTTCAAGGGAATAGCATAATAGCCTTAATAGGAATAGTGGCCTCCTTGTGTGCCCTTGCGCTATTGCTAATATACAGTACTTCTAAAAAGATCCAGAAAAAAATGGAGGAGGATTAGTTTTTAGCTTCAATTTTTTTCTGCTTCCTCTTGGCTATTGGTTGGATTAACCATTTTCAAAACCTGTTTCAGCATATCATCTCCACCACTTTTTATTTTGGCATAGGTATTGGGGTCGAACAATTGCTCGGCTAGGGTTGCCTTTACATATAATTTTATCTTTTCCTCGAAAGCATAAAAGTCCATCTTAATATTCCTGACCAGGCAATAGTCTATAAATTCCTCAAAGAGGATATCATCTACTCTAAAATCAGTTATAAATTCGCTCTTGGAGTAGCCCTTATACTGTGCCCTATTCCCATCCAAATGTTCAAATACAAAATAGGACAAAAAACCAACACTCTCCATACTTTCAAAATATTCGGCTTCATTGGTCCCAATAGGCACAAAAACATCGGGAATAATGCCTCCGCCACCATAGACCACCTTGCCTTTCGGGGTTTTAAACATTAACGAATCGGCCACTTTAATGCTGTCTACCGAAATTAGTTCCCCGTTGTGGTACCTATCCAGGAATTTCTGATAATAATCCTTATTTCCCTTGTCATAAGATTTCTGAATGGAACGTCCGGTTGGCGTGTAATACCTAGAAACGGTTAAACGCACAGCAGAGCCGTCCCCCAGATCCATTTCACGCTGTACCAAGCCCTTCCCAAAAGACCTACGTCCTACTATAGTACCAATATCATTGTCCTGTAAAGATCCAGCAATGATTTCACTGGCAGATGCGGACCGCTCATTAATTAGCACGTAAACCGGCTTATCCTCAAAAGCGCCTTTTTTGGTTGCAAAAACCTTATCTATTCTCCCCTTCTTGTTTTTGGTAAATAATATTAGTTTGCCATCTGTTAAAAACTCATCTGCCATCTGTTCAGCGATCCCCAAATAACCTCCTGGGTTATCCCGTAGATCCAGGGTCAATTTTTTAGCGCCTTGTGCCTCTAACTTCTTAAGGGCCGACCTAAATTCTTTATAGGTAGATTCTGCAAAACGGTTCACCTTAATATACCCCATATCACTGGTGAGCATATAATACGCTTCTACACTTTTAATAGGTACTACATCTCTTTTGATATTAACATTGAAAGTGGTTTTGTTGTCCTTTCTATAAACCTTTAACAAAACTGGAGACCCTTTTTTCCCTTTCAATTTTTCAACAACCAAGTTATTTGGGATATTCTCCCCAAACAAAGTGTCATTGTCGGCCATTAATATTCGGTCTCCAGGCTTTAGCCCCTTGAGAAAACTTGGTCCGTCCTCAATGGTTCTAATCACCGAAATAGTATCCTTGTACATATAGAAATTAACTCCAATACCTACAAAATCCCCTTTCATATTTTCAGATACCTTATCCATCTCCTGTTTTGGGATGTAAACCGAATGGGGGTCTAATTTTTCTAGAATATTATTAACAGTAACATCTACAATGCTATCCGTATCAATCTCATCCACATACTCATAATCTATATAATCTATAAGCCTATTTAGTTTGTCCTTTTTAGAATTGGTTGTGAAAAGTTTTTCAGGCGAATCATTAAAGTTCAATTTTCCACCAATAAAAATACCAATGGCAACTGCCAGAGCTATAATTGTAGGCCATATATAGGAATTTATTTTCTTCATGATTCAAAATCGCATTTTACCCATTCACAATTATTGGCATATGAACGAGTTGTACCCCAGCTTTTTCAAGAAATTGCAAACCGGAGTTATCTTTATAGGCTGTCTGATATACTACACGTTTTATGCCAGACTGATGTATTAATTTACTACATTCCTTACAGGGTGATAGTGTAATGTACAAGGTAGCGCCTTCACAGGATTGGGTTGAAGAGGCCACTTTGGATATGGCATTGGCTTCGGCATGTAAAACATACCATTTAGTATAGCCCTCCTCGTCCTCACAAATATTTTCAAAACCGGTAGGCGTTCCATTGTAACCATCAGAAATAATCATCCTGTCCTTTACGATGATGGCTCCTACTTGTTTGCGTTCACAAAAAGAGAGTTTTCCCCACTCACTCGCCATACGCAAATACGCTTTATCGTACTTTTCTTGTTTACGTTCTTTCATCCAATATATTTTCCCTTACCGCATTGGGCCACTTTTGAGTATTATAAAAAATACCCCTTATAACCTACCCCACTTGATTAATTTCTACAAAGGTAAGTCAACTTTGTGTTGAAAATAATAGCGAACATGGAATAAAATAACTTTTCCAACCTTGAATTGCTGCTATTTAAAATTTTTGCGGTCCCGAAAAGTTAAGATTTGGCCAAACGCTACCAAGGAAACGTTGTTATCAACATGGGTATTGTAATACACAGAACAATTATCGACATAATTTGGACAAAAGATGATTGTTTCACCTTAAAAATTGACCTTGCCATATAATTGCCCGAAAGAACAACAAGTAAAACTAACAACTGGGAAAATTCTATCCCGGCCGCAAAACCCAATAAAGGGGTAATTTTTTCCTCTTCTCCGGCCATCAGCATCTTAAAGTAATTAGAGAACCCAAAACCATGCACCAATCCAAAAATTCCAGTTGCTACTAGATAGGCAGTTAAATTTTTTGAGTCCGTGGCTTTTTTCGAATAGATCAAATTATACATCCCAGTAAAGAATATGGTGACTGGAATCAAAAATTCAATAAGACCTACGTCTACTGAAACCACCTCATATACGGACAGACCAAGTGAAAAACAGTGGGCTACCGTGAACACTGTAGCCAAAACTACCACTTTTTTCCAATCTATAAAGGTAAAAGGTATCGTCAAAGCCGCCAAAAACAAAATATGATCATAGGCGCTCAAATCCAATACATGTTCCAATCCTAACTCAATATAAAATCCAAAATCTCCCATACTTAAGAATTATTGCTGATATAGTTAAATTTTCTAAAAAAGGTCCTTAGAGACCTCTCTCTTGTTGAATAATTTCATACGCTTTCTGAACCTCCTTGAATTTTTCTTCCGCCCCTTTCTTAATTGCTTCGTTTTCGGTATTCACCCTATCCGGATGATATTTTTTAGCCATGTTCCTGTAAGCCTTCTTCACCTGGTCGTCCGACACCGATTTTTCGATTTCCAAAATTTTATAGGCATTATCCGCCGATTTGATAAACATGGCCTTTATACTTTCAAAATCGATCTGACTTACCCTAAAATATCCGGCAATTTCCGAAATTTTATCGATTTCAGCAGGGCGTAGGGTACCATCGGCTTGGGCTATACCAAACAAAAAATGCAATAATTGAAGTCTAACTTCATATCTCGTACGCTGATTGAGGTAATTACAAATGCGTTCCGCGGACACCTCCCTTTTCTTAACAACCTCATTAAAGGTCCTGAAGATGGCGTTGGCCTTGTCCTTGCCGTAAGTACTAATGAAATACCTCCTTACATAATCCATCTCGGTCTGGCTAACAGAACCATCCGCCTTTATGACAATGGAACAAAGGGACAGTAAATTAATCTCAAAATCGGCAGGTGTTACATTTTGCTGGGTGATATCCCTAAAAACAGACCGCCTACCGCCAGAGTTTCTTAAGTTATCGATAAAACTACCAATAACAAATCCTAAAATAGCCCCTGGAAACCTAAAAGTGTAATATCCTAATAATGCGGCAAACCATTTAATCATCTTAAATCCAAATTTTGGCAAAGATATAATTTTAGGTTACAACAGAAGGTCTAATGAAAAGTTAAGGTATTTCGTCAGGATGCTCTAAAATGGTTATCTTTGAAAACTTTATTAATAATCGAATAAAAAATAACACTATGTATCCTGCGGAATTAGTAAAACCTATGAGACAAGACTTGGCAGTTGCCGGTTTTGAAGAATTATATACTGCCGATGCGGTAGAAAATGCTATCAGTAAAGAGGGAACTACTCTGGTAGTAGTTAACTCGGTTTGCGGATGTGCTGCCGCCAATGCAAGACCAGCAGCCAAAATGAGCTTACAAAACCCAAAAAAACCGAATCATTTGGTTACCGTATTTGCCGGGGTGGATACTGAGGCTGTAAACGCGGCAAGGAATGCCATGGTTCCCTTTCCTCCATCTTCACCAAGTATGGCTCTGTTCAAAGATGGGGAATTAGTTCATATGATAGAACGTCATCATATTGAGGGAAGACCTGCGGAAATTATAGCAGAAAATTTGATGGAAGCCTACAACGAATTTTGTTAGTGAATTGACATCCCATTAATATTTGGAAATATTCTTTAATGAAACCGCTCTGTAGAAGAGCGGTTTTTTATTTTTGTATTATGCAAAAAGTATTGGCATTTCCCTTGTCGGCCCTTTACCTCATATTATTTGGGCTTACCTTGCTCCTGTTCCACCCCATCCAATGGGTCTGCTTTAATTGGTTTGGTTACGATGCCCACAGAAAGAGCGTGGCCCTATTAAACCTAAGCCTATTAAGATGCACCCATGTACTCGGTACCCGGTATTCTTTCAATAATCCACACGATATACCAACAAATAGGCCTGCTGTAATAGTGCTCAACCATCAAAGTATGCACGACATACCTCCAGTGATTTGGTTCATGCGAAAACATCATCCCAAATTTGTTAGTAAAATAGAACTGGGCAAGGGCATCCCTAGCGTTTCCTATAATTTAAGACACGGTGGTTCGGTACTTATAAATAGAAATGACAGTAGGCAATCATTGACCGAAATAGGGAAATTGGGAAATTACATTGAAAAGTACAGCCGTTCTGCGGTCATATTCCCTGAAGGCACCAGAAGTAAGACCGGGCAACCCAAAAAGTTCTATACAACCGGATTAAAAGTGCTTCTAAAAAAGGCCCCGAGTGCTATAATAATTCCTATTAGTATCAACAATTCCTGGAAAATGTTAAAATATGGTAAATTCCCATATGGAATTGGCAACCACATCACCTTTGACGTGCACAAGCCATTGGAAAACACCGGAGATGTGGATGAACTCATAGAGGACATTGAAAAAACAATAACCGAGGTTATAATTCCATCTGTATGACCAACACCCAAATCATTGAAGAGACTATTTCCTTTGTAAAAGAAACACTGAAAGGTGCCGAAGGTGGACATGATTGGTTTCATATTCAACGCGTCTTTAAGAATACCTTGCTCATAGCCAAGGACGAAAAAGTAGATGTGCTTGTGGTTAGTCTAGGGGCATTATTACACGATATTGCCGATGCAAAGTTTAATGACGGAGACGAAACTGTTGGTCCGAAAATGGCCGAAGAATTCTTAAATTCTCTACAAGTAGACAAGAAGGTCATAGCACATGTGGTAAAAATTATAGAAAACATCTCCTATAAGTCAAGTCTGGATTCCAAAAAGTTATTTACCTCCAAGGAACTTATGGTGGTTCAGGATGCTGACCGTTTGGATGCCATGGGCGCTATAGGGATTGCACGTGCCTTTAATTATGGTGGATTTAAAAACAGGGAATTATACAACCCAGAAATTGCCCCCAACCTACAAATGACCAAGGAGGAATACAAAAAATCCAATGCACCTACTATAAATCATTTTTATGAAAAATTACTGCTCTTAAAAGAGAAAATGAACACCGTATCGGGCAAGCATCAAGCAGAAAAAAGGCATGCATTTATGTTGGATTACTTGGAACAATTCTATAAGGAATGGAACGGAAATGCCTAATAACAAGTATTAATACCGTTCAGTACAATCATTTATTTTAACAATAGAGCTCCTTAAATTAATACTTTATAACCAACGGTATACTCCTGTTTATACCAACCCTAAAAACTAAAATAACTTTAGCTGACCATCTCTTTTGGCATCAAACAAACTTGTGTTGAGTTTGGGAAAGGTTTTGTCCTTAAAATACTTTTTACGCGCTAGGTGCGCCATAGCATTGATTTGCTGGGCTATTTTGCCCTCACCCCTATTACGGATACCAAATCGATTATCGTTTAATGTACCCCCATGACAGTCCGCTATCTGCTGTAAGACTTTATTGGCCCTATCAGGTAATGTTTTCATTATCCAGTCTTCAAAGATTTGGCCTATGGCACCATTCAACCGAACCACGGTAAACCCAAAAGAAAGTGCCCCGTTATCCGATACAGCCTGAGCCAGCTTAAGCATCTCATGACTGTTTATGCCTGGTATAATAGGAGCCAACATGGCATTTACTGGAATATGGTTTTCGGACAATAAACGAATGGTCTCCAGTCTCTTTTTAATTGTGGAGGTCCTAGGCTCCAATATACGCCTGGTCTCTTCCGATAGAGAGGTTACGGAAATATTGACACCTATCAAATTCTCTTCGGCTAATTTTGTCAAGACATCAAGATCTCTTAAAACCAATGCATTTTTAGTGATTATCCCCACAGGATGCCGATATTTCAAGAATACCTCCAAACATGCCCGTGTTATTTTAAATTGATTTTCGGCAGGTTGATAACAATCTGTATTCCCCGAAAGCACTATGGTAGCCGCCTTCCAATTCTTACTTTTCAGTTTGGCCTCCAGTAAGGCAGGAGCATCTTTTTTGATCAGAATTTTTCGTTCAAAATCGAGTCCGGCACTGTAACCCCAGTACTCGTGACTATTACGTGCATAACAATATATGCAGCCGTGTTCACAACCCTGGTATGGATTTAAGGAAAAACTCATACCTACATCCGGACTATTTACCTTGTTCACAATAGTTTTTGGAAAAATAGGAAGGTACTGTGTCTTATTGCGGTCCACAATTTCTCCTTCTACGCGACAAAACTCTAAAAAATCGTCCCTTAATTCATCGGAGAATTGGGCAAATTTATTATTCGTATTATGTTGGGCCCCACGACCTTTTATATACCTATTATTCGTCAAAGTATTGGATTTAATCCAAAAATATGGATTATTTCCGTATTTAAGTAGCTCCAAATGTTAATTAACAAACCAACCTATTTAGAGGTACCAAAAAATAAGAAGGGGTAGTTTATTAGTGGGAGTTAATCTCCACCTTTACCAACTGTTTTTTAGAACCTCTTTTGGCATAATACAACATATTACTGTGTTCCCTGTCTATTAAAGGCATGGACACCATTAAGGGGAGTCGAGCTTCATGGTCGTCTATAACTTTCTCATAACTGATCTTTCCATCCTTGTCCAGTCTAATCATGAAAACATTTCTATTTCGACTTAGGCCCTGTCTAAAAATAAGTCTTTCCCCACTTAATAGTTGTGGGTTTTCCGAGGCGGTGCTGATTAAATAATAGGTATCGTCCCCTCTAGCGCAGGAGCTGTAGGAGGCATAGGCCCCGTCCCCTTGGGTAACCTCTGACTTGTTTATGTTCCTAGCCCACATAATATCCCCTTCTACATTTAGTTTAGCACTCACAATATCATTATAATGAAATCTCTCTATTTTAATCCTAGATCCAGTTGGATCTTGCTGTACACTTGAAGTAACAAAATATTCCTCCGCATTAAAAAGAATGGAATTATCCTCGGTGACACTAATACCCTTAAAAACTAAATTCTTAATCTCTATATTTTCCTCCCTACCAAATTTATCTGCCATAAATTCTTGAGAAAACGGATTGTACTTTTTAGCGTTTATAGCCAAAGTGTTTCTATCTAGTTCAAAATAGGCCAAGCCATTATATCTATTATCCTTTCTATCTGCATAAAACCCAACACAGATCAACTTATTACCGACGATGATGGGTTTTAAAGCTTCAGAAAATTTCCCCGGGTCATCAAAAGATTGGATTACACCACCGCTAGTGGTCACCTTGAGCATTTCATATTGAAATTTGCGATCTGTAGCGGCAAACCGTTTCTTTTTGTAATAAGCCTTACCCACCAGATACAATTGACTTAAGTCTTTGGAAGTAACCATGTTCTCGAAGGCATAGTTTTTTTCTTCAATTTCCGCTGAGAAATCGTAGTCCATGAGTTTTTTCAAGCTACTGTTAAAGAGATGAACAATATGTTTATCACTCCTGCCCTCCTTAAAGTGGGTACTTATGGCAAAAGCTGATTTATCCTCGTTAAAAAAAGTTGTGGTTGTAAAACCTGATGAAAAATTCCTTTTGTAGTAATTATGATCCAAAGGCTCATTTACCTGTCCTGAAGGTATGGAAAGTATAACCTCCTCCGAAAATTTAAAATTATTTATTGGACTTCTATGTACCACATAATCATAGGAACGTCTCCCAAGGTTGTACTCCAATAACAAGATATTCAAGTGTCCGTTCTTAACATAGGCATTTACAAAATCGAGTCCCTTTATTTTGTAATTGTATTCTCCAACCAACTCTAGATCCTTATTGTAATGCTCAATGAAGTATCCCTTTGGTTTTAAGATTATACCTGTGTAGTAGGAGCGCACCAAAATGGTGCCGCCCATACCATCGCCCGATATTTCCAACAGGTTGGAATATTTGTACCTATCATTATATTTTTCCCCGAATTTATAATTCACAGGTAATTCCTGCGCTTGTGAGAGATAAGAAAAGGACATAAACAAGCAAAGCAACCCAATATTTTTCCCAATATTCATAACAAGCTATTTGGGGTAATTCTAAGCTCCTGGAAAATTGGCCTTCCTTTTTTCTAAAAAGGCAGTGGTTCCTTCCTTAAAATCAGAAGTTCCGAAACAACTGCCAAAAGCCTCTATTTCCGCTTTATACCCATTAATACTATTCTTAAAACCAGCATTTACGGCTTTTATTGCATAACTAATGGCTACGGGCGAATTATTTGATATCTTACTAGCAAATTTCATACATAAGTCCAATAGATGTTCTTGTTCAACCACATTATTGACCAAACCGAACTCCAGCGCTTTCGCAGCATCAATCATACCAGCCGTAAGAATCATTTCCATAGCCCTGCCCTTACCTATAAGTTGGGGCAGTCTCTGTGTACCACCATAACCGGGGATAACTCCCAAAGAGACCTCGGGAAGCCCCATTCTGGCATTATGGCTGGCTACCCTAAAATGACAGGCCATGGCCAATTCCAAACCACCGCCCAAGGCAAAGCCGTTTATAGCGGCTATGACCGGCGTTGATAGGTTTTCTACAAAATCGAACAATTCTTTTTGACCTTTTGATGCCAGCTTCCTACCTTCTTCCTCAGAAAAATCAGCAAACTCGGCAATATCGGCACCGGCTACAAATGCTTTTTCACCACTCCCCGTTAAAATAATGACCTTTACCTTTTTATCATTTTCCAAGTCCTTAAACGCATTGTGTAACTCTTTAAGGGTCGCCTTGTTCAGTGCATTTAATTTGGTAGGCCTATTAATGGTGACAACGGCTACTTTTGCTTCTGACTTAATCAATAAATTTTCGTATTGCATTTATTTAAATTTTAGTTACTCCTTATAAATCTGGTTTCACAGTATGAACCTTACTATCCGATTGAGCCAGCTATGTGCCCCTTGGCTTTTGCTATTGGAAACCGAACGGTAAAAACGGTTCCATTATTGGGTTCGGAGGTAAAGCTTATAGTGCCCTTATAGTTTTCCACAATATTTCTGACCATCCCCAAACCAAGGCCCATTCCACTTGTCTTGGTAGTAAATTTCGGCTCAAATATCTTTTCCTTTACTTCCAATGGTATACCAAGACCATTATCTTCGACCGTCATTTTAACAAAATTACCATCCTTAGAAACAGTGACCAAAACATGGGGAGAAGCTACGTTAGCAATTGCCTGGGTAGCATTTTTAACCAGATTGGTAACCACTCTAATTAGTTGGGTCTTATCCAATTTAGCTATTATCTCCTCTTCCTCAGCGTCAAAATGAATATAATTTTCATCAAAAATATCTACGGCCATTTTAACAATCTTCACAAAATTTAAGGTCTCGTTCTGTTGGGCTGGCATATTGGCAAAATTGGAAAATGCCGAGGCGATGCTGCTCATAGTATCAATCTGCTGAATCAAAGTTTTCGAATATTCCGACACTTTTTTAGCAATATCCGGATCATTGGGATTGAACTTACGTTCAAAGTTCTGCACACTTAAGCGCATGGGCGTCAGTGGGTTTTTGATTTCGTGGGCCACCTGTTTTGCCATTTCACGCCATGCCTGCTCCCTTTCACCTTTTGCTAATTTAGCGGCACTGATCTCAAGCTCATCGATCATTTCATTGTAGGAGGTAATCAATTTCCCGATTTCTTCACTGGGATTCTCCACAATAATTTTTTCGTTTCTTTTGGTGAGATCGGTCTGATTCAATCTATCCGAAATAGTCTGTAAAGATCTAGTAATGTATTTGGAAATAAAATAGGCAAGGCCTATTGCCAATAGCATCAACAATAAATAAGCCCCCGTAAGCCTTAACAGTATCTCCTTTAATTCCTTGTCATTAAAGGAATTGTCCTCATAATAGGGCAGGTTTAAAATACCAACATGCTTAAATCTCTTGTCGCTTATATAGGTATAAGTAGCCTGGTAGTCAAAGCCTGAGGCCGATTTTTGCTCCACATACCTCTTCGTAGACGTGCTTGCCAAATTGTTCAACACCTCGGCATCCAAACAAGTTGAAATGGAGTCTATTTCAAACTTAGGCCTGGAACTTTTGATCAACTGACCTTGTAAGTCGTAAATATTAAAATTAATATTCTGAACCAAGGCAATCTCATATATTTCATCCCTAAAAATATGGCCTAAATTTTCCGTTGTTACGGGATAAGTAGTTTTTTGAAGGACCAAGTCTATGCTTTGCCTAACCTGTTCCTCCTTACGCTCCAAACGTTCGGCATGATAATCCCTGTTCTGTTCACTATATTGGTAAACGGTAACCGATGCAATCAATACAAAAGCGATTACCACCCAGAATATCATGGAGATAAAAATTCGCGAACGCAAGGAAAAATTTGTTAGCAACTGAAAACTAATTTTAAATTTTAAAGATAACGATTATCAAGCCAAAACGAATAGGTGTTGAGGCTCAAATGACCGCTACGCCTCTGAATTATTATCACGGATACGATTGTAGAGTTTAATGCCCAGCATTAGCAGCACCCCCAGCACAATAATCCCGGCAACTCCGAATATCCAATTAAAAGTACCCTTTAAAATAACCAAAAAGACCACTGCGAAAAGAATCAGTGTAGCTCCTTCGTTCCAAATACGCATAAATTTGGAAGAATAGTGTACCTCATCCCGCTGCAACTGTTTAAAAATCTGATGGTTTTTTAAATGGTAGACAATTAGAAGCACTACAAACACCAGTTTTATATGCATCCACGGCTGTTGCAACCAGGCCGGATATAATATCAACAGCCAAATAGCAAACAACGTGGCCAAAATTGCGGACGGCCAGGTAATAATGAACCACAATCTCTTGGTCATCAATTTTAACTGACGGGTTAATATTTCCTTTTCAGGTGATCCTTTTTGATCCGCCTCAATATGATAGATAAACAATCGAGGTATATAGAACAATCCGGCAAACCAGGTAACCACAAAAATAAGGTGCAGGGCTTTAATGTAATTGTAATAATCCGTCATATAATGGCTATTGTTCCGTAAAGATAGTAGACGTAATTCTGAAAAACTAATCTTTGGTTTCCATCCTATTTTACAAATTAACTACCTAAGACAATTCCACCTATGAAACACCCTAAACGCATTGGTATTTAGAGAATTTTCATAATTGTTTTGTTTTCAGCAAATGTCGTTAGGCCGTCAAAATTATAATCTATTCAAATGGATTAATTTTTTAAGCAATAAGACTTTATACCCTACAGAAGTTACGTAAATTGGTTAAATGCAAAAAAAGCTATCCATAATAAACCTACTCTCGGTGATTTTGGTCATTGCAGTAAATTATATTTCACAAGCTGTCCGTATTAACAATACCACTATAGGGGAGTTAAGTCAACGGTACACCAATCTCTTTACTCCTGCCGGCTACGCCTTTGCCATTTGGGGCCTTATTTTTTTAGGCTTGTTGGCCTATGCCCTATTTCAAATTAAAGTTGTTTTTTTTGATATGAAAGAACTTGCTTACATAGAACAGACGGGATATTGGTTTGCCTTTGCCAATATCTTGAATGGGATGTGGGTGGTTGTTTTTACCTATTCATATATAGGTTTATCAGTTGTCATTATGGCGGGTATCTTAATCTCGCTGATTAAAATTATTATCAATACCAATATGGAACGATGGGATGCCCCTAAAGAAATAATTGCCTTTTCCTGGTGGCCCATATGTCTTTACAGTGGTTGGATTACCGTTGCTGCGATAGCCAATATTGCCCTTTATTTAACCAAAATTGGATGGAATGGTGGGTTTCTTACAGAAGTGCAATGGACCATTGTCTTAATGGTAGTCGCTACTTTGATAAATCTAGTCATCATCTACAAAAGAAGTATGCGCGAATTTGCAACTGTAGGGGTTTGGGCCCTTTTTGCAATTTATATTAGGCATCGGGACAGTATGGAATTCCTAGCATATACGGCATTGGCGTGTAGTGTAATTCTTCTATCGGCAATACTAGTCCATGGATATAGCAATAAAAAATCCAACCCCTTTTTAAGGCCTTAGGGTATTAGAATAGAAATACTGTTTATGATCGTTCCACCAAACTTGACCGCACCTCTTTTCTTAAGAAATAGCCTGTAACCAGCGTAGCCAATACATCTGCAATGGGGAAGGAAATCCACACCCCCAATTCCCCAAAGTAACCAGGTAAAATTAAAATGAGCGGTATAAAAAAGAATCCCTGTCGACTCAAAGTCAATAACAATGCAGGTACGGCCTTACCAATGGCCTGAAAATAGGCGGCACCGATCAATTGAATGGCTATAATTGGTGTAGCTGCAAACACCCAGCGCATGGCCGAAGGGGTATGTTCCAATACGTAGGAATTCATAGCAAGTTCTTTCGCGGACATATCTGGCCGGTTACTTAAAAACAAGGCTGCAATTTCGTCCGGAAAAATCATCAGTCCAAGAAATACAATAAAAGCTAGGCCGGCCGCGTACATAATGGCGGTATTGATAGACTCTCGTACCCTTTGGTATTTTTTTGCCCCGTAATTAAAGCCCGCAATGGGCAGGAAACCCTGGGTAACACCAAAAACAGGAAACAAGGCAAACATCAACATCCTACCAATAATAGCATAGACGGCAATCATAGCCTCTCCCCCCAAACCAAAAAGGATATTGTTCATCAACAAATAAATTAAGCTTACTACGGCCTGCCTGGACAAGGTTACAAAACCCAAAGCCCCAATTTCCTTTAATATGGTACGGTCCAACCCAAAGTGGGACCATTTTAATTTAAGTTCAGAATTTTTGGAAAGAAAAAAATAAAGGATATAGACAAAACAAAGAAAATATCCAATGGTTGTGGCCCAAGCTGCCCCTTCCATACCCCAATCAAAAACATAGATAAAGACATAGTCCATTAATAGGTTGCCTACCGAGGGGATAATCATGGCATTCATAGCAAATCTTGGTTTCCCTTCCGCCCTAATAACCGTATTACCCATCATACATAGCGCTAAAAAAGGCACCCCGTACAAAACAATGGTATAATATATCTTTGCCGGGCCAAAAATATCACCTTTGCCGCCAAAGGCTGGAATAAGGCTATTTACATAATACAGCCCCAATATCACCATGACAATGGTGACCAAAAGTGTCAATGTAATTTGATTTCCAAAAGTCTTTAGGGCCCTTTCCCTATTTTTTTCACCAAGGGCTCGGGAAATAATACTGGAGCCCCCAATACCAATAGCCATACCTAGGGCCGCTATAAAAAAGGAAACAGGAAGCACTACATTGATCGCCGCAATGGCTATGGAACCGATCCAGTTACCAACAAATATAGAATCGACCAGAACATTCAAGGACATGACCAAAATACCTATAGAGGCCGGAACTGCTTGTTTTACCAGCAATTTGCCAATAGGCTCACTACCCAACTGATCTGAGGAAACCTTGGCCATTACACGGGAAGTGTTTCCTTAACCTGCCAATCCCCGATCCACTTCACCATTAAATTCACCCAAGCCTCGTTGTCATTAAGACAAGGTATGTGTTTATAATCTTCCCCTCCAGCTTCCTGGAACTGATGTTTCCCTTCCATGGCAATTTCCTCTAAGGTTTCCAAACAATCCGCTACAAAAGCAGGGGTAATTACTGCCAAACGCTTTATTCCCTCTTTCCCAAAACGCTCAAATTCAAAGTCCGTATAGGGCTTTAACCAGGGGTCGTTGGGCAATCGGGACTGAAAGGAAAGACTCACTTTATCATTGGAAAGTCCAAGCTTCTCCTTTACTTTCTCGGTCATTTCATAACACTGATGACGATAGCAGGTATGGTGTGCCACCGAATTGGTCTTGCAGCAACTTTCATCTATTTTACAATGAAATTTTGTTGGGTCGGACTTTCTTATATGTCTTTCAGGAATACCGTGATATGAAAATAAGATATGATCGTATTCAAAACCTATTAACCCTGCCGCAATACTTTCTGAAAGTACTTCAATATAATCCTTGTTGTTATAAAACGCTGGAAGCGTTGTAATTTTAATCTTGGGAAAAAATTCTCCCTGTACCTCCATGGTCTTTACCACTACGGTTTCATAAGAAGACATGGCATAATGTGGATATAATGGAACCAATAGCACCTCGTCTACCCCTTTTTCGGAAAGCTCCCCCAAGGCTTTCTTAATCGTCATACTCCCATAACGCATCCCCAGAGCTACCGGAATTTCACTTTGCATTTTTACCTTATCGGCAAATCGCTCGGAGATTACTATTAAGGGAGAACCCTCTTTCCACCATATCTTTTGATAGGCTTCGGCCGATTTTTTAGGTCGAGTTTGTAATATAATGCCTCTTACTATTATGTTCCTTAACCATGTGGGAACATCAATGACTCTTTCGTCCATTAAAAACTCATCCAAATAAGGCTTAACATCCTTGGGTGTGGGACTATCTGGGGAACCTAAGTTTACCAACAAAACTCCTTTCATTCTTCCTCTTTTATTTATTTTCTACCACAAAAATAACACATGAACGGGAACTAAAATTTAAATCCTTTAAATAGTTTCTTTATACTTGCATAGACAATGTCAATATAGCGCATAGAGAAACCAAACCTCATTTAATACCATTTAGTATTTATCACTATGACGTTGGACGATTTGACCTACCTTACCAACCTAGAGGAAGGATTTGTAGTCGCTGTTTAATTTTATACAGGATTCAATGGTTTCTGAATTTTTATTTCTAATTGATTTCAGTATGTTAAAGACAATATAGAATTAAATATAACCTAGATGGAAAATATCTTTGAGAACGTAGACAACCAAACCTTTATATACGCTTTGGGAACGTTTGTATTTTTGGCCATTTTTTACATCGGCACCTACATCACCCTACGGAAATTGGGAAGCAATCCAAAATATTTAATTCCTAAGGACGCCCTGAAAAAAGCGGGCACGCCACTTTTCCTTTTGTTCCTCTCATTTTTGATTCGTTCCAAATCCCTTCACACCCTATTAGCGCTAAACGAATTTAGTTTTACCATTAAAAAAGCTAGCACCCTTTTTATCATATTTTCTATTACCTGGTTGATTTTAGTGGCTCTAAAATTTGCTAAAAAACTGATTATCAAAAATTACGATGTAGAAACATCCGACAATTTAAAAGCTCGAAAAATATATACCCAATTCAATATTTTGGAACGAATATTTATTGTTCTGGTGGTAGTACTGGCTTTAGGAGCGGCTCTAATGAGTTTCGAAAGTATCCGTGAAATAGGTGTAAGTCTTTTTGCTTCTGCCGGGGTTGCGGGCATTATTATTGGGTTCTCCGCACAAAAACTTATTGCAAGCATTCTAGCTGGCATACAGATTGCCATTACCCAACCTATTAAATTTGACGATGTAGTGATTGTGGAGGGCGAGTGGGGCCGGATAGAAGAAATAACACTTACCTATGTAGTGATTAATATTTGGGACAAGAGGAGGCTAATCGTTCCAACTACCTATTTTATCGATAATCCCTTTCAGAACTGGACCAAAACATCCTCAGATATTCTGGGAACCGTATTTATCCATACCGATTATAGCGTTCCCTTTGATAAACTTAGGGAAGAACTCACCAGAATCTTGTCTTCTACAGATTTATGGGATGGAAAAGTAAATGTACTACAAGTTACAGATGCCAAGGCCCAAAGCGTTGAAATAAGAGCGTTAATGAGTGCGGTTGATTCCCCTACGGCTTGGGATTTAAGGGTTTTGGTACGAGAAAAACTGATTGGTTTTTTACAAGAAAACTACCCTGAAAGCTTACCACACAAACGTTTGTATATTAATAAAGACTCCCAGCCAAACTTTTCTGATAAATAGCCGCCATGCAGTAGAGAATGGCATGAATCATGCTATTTTAATACAAATAAAACGTTAATTATGCCCTTAGCTTTTCATCCTAATAATTTTTAAAGCACTTTTAACTAAAATTTGGATTTGGTATGCGATTTCACCTAGGTTTTATATTACTACTCCTATCCCAAGGAATCTTTTCCCAGGAGAAGAACAGTCTACTTTGGGAGATATCCGGGAACAACCTAAAGGAATCATCCTATTTGTATGGAACCATGCACGTAAGTCAAAAAATCGCCTTCAGGTTGGACGATGTTTTTTATGAAGCCTTGGAAAAAAGTGAGGTTGTGGCCTTGGAATCAGATCCCGATTCCTGGCTGGAAGATTATGGGAAAATGCGCGGCACTAGTTTGGGCTATGGCACCGGTTTTGTAACTAAAGGCTTTTACGTCTACCCCTTTACAGTAAAAAACCCTACCAAAGAAATGGTATCCTCCTACCTTTCCCTCGATGATCACTTAGTGAACAATATACTTTACCGAACTAGTGAAAGTTCCCAGAACTATGAGGAAGAAACTTATTTGGACATGTTTATTTATCAGGCCGGTAAAAAATTTTTGAAGCCGATAGTGGCCTTGGAAGATATGGAGGAATCAAGGGCATTAGTGGGCAGGGCCAACATGAATGCCATGAAAAGCAAACCAGATGAGTGGCTTCAGAAAAAAATGCGGTCCCAGGATGTAATGTCATTATTGCAAAATGCCTATCGGGAACGCAATATTAACCTTATAGATTCCCTAGATCAGGCTATGTATACCGAATACTATCTGCAAAATATGCTATATACCCGAAATAGGAATATGGTGCAGCGTTTGGACAGCTTAGTGCAAACGGCAAAAGTATTTGCAGGCATTGGGGCCGCCCATCTTCCAGGAAAAAATGGGGTAATACAACTCTTGAGAAACAAGGGATACAAAGTAAAACCACTTACGTCCAGATTTTCTACTAAAGGACGGGCTTTAAAAGATTCGCTGGAAACCAAAATTCTAGAAAATGAATATAGTAAAAGGGCTCCTGACGATGGACTTTTTACCATTCTTTTGCCCAACAAGCTCTATCCTATTGTGGAATATACCAATACAACCTACGTTTCCCCTGATTTAGCCAATGGCAGCTATCTAATGGTTAACCGCATCCCCACTTTTACCTTTCTAAAAAAGGATTACAGCTATAACCTGGAGGATATAGACCAACTCCTTTTCGAGAATATTCCGGGAAAAATCCTTGAAAAGTCGAAAATCGAAAACAGACCATTTCCTGGTCTGGATATTAAAAACCAGTTGAAAAATGGTGACCTGCAACGATACCACATCTATATTACCCCCTTGGAAATACTGATTTTTAAAATGAGCGGACAAGGCGATTATGTTGCAAAATATTCCGACACTATCTTTAACAGCATCAGTTTTAAGTCGATAGAAAAAAAACGAACGGTACTTTTCTCCCAATTCGATGATTTTGAAATAGAGATGCCCTCCGTTTACAATTTTACCAATCAGAAAAGGAAAGGCAATCGATTTATTGAAGGTGTGGATCCCGAAACCTCCTCCTATTACTTTTTAAAAAAAGTTACCTTAAACGATTTTAATTTCATAGAAGATGACACCTTTGAATTAAAACAAATTCAGTACCGATTTTATGAAGATCTTAAACTAAATCCAAAATATAAAACTTTTAACCAGCAAAGTTTAACTTCCTCTGCCCACTTTAATCCTATTAAATCTCAAAAGATTTTTTTGAAGACCGTTATACAGAACAATAATTATTATCTTCTGGGCAGTATAACCAAGGATAGCACAGAGGCAGAGCACTATTTTGACTCCTTTAAGACAAGGCCACAAATTTATACCGAAGAGTTTAAAAAAATTCAGGACACCGCTTTGTTTTTTTCCACGGTCAGCCCTATCGACCCTCCAAAATTTGTTGAAAACAGCAACAACTATTACGAACGTCATAAAAAACCGAAACCATATAGTGCCTATACTAAAAAATCTGTTTATCAGCATAAAAACAACGAGGCCATATTGACAACCGTTAACAAGTCCCATGATTTTTTAATGTTTCCCAATATTGATTCGGTATGGAAACTCAGAAGAAAACTATATCGTCAAGGCACTTTTAATATTATTCACGAAAATCGCCCCCAATACAACCATAAATATCACGAGCTAAACCTAACACTTGTAGACTCTTCCAGCACGAGAGGAATAATGGTCAAAAATATCGTTAAGGGAGGCTTGCTTTACGAAATTAGGGCTATGATAGATACCATGGCACCAGCCAGCAAGTTTGTAACGGATTTCTTTGAAAACTTCACCCCACATGATACGCTCATTGGCTCCTCTATTATAGGCGATAAAACCGCTGATTTTTTCAAAGCCATCAGGCAAAACGATAGTATTGTCCACGATGGATATCAATTTGTGAAATTTTACAAAAGACACGAAGACTCCCTTAAATATTATATTTCCGAATATAATTTTAAGGATAACCAAAAATATTTACAGGCCCATTTAATACAAAAATTGGCCGAAATGCCAGACGTGGATGCCACACAGTTCTTTGAAGCCTATTATACCAAATCCTACAATAACTCTAAGGCTCAAACTAGGATATTACAGGCTATTAGTAAAAAACAAAACGAAAGTTCCTCAGAACTGCTCCTGCGGCTAATGTCGACCGACCTACCTCTGGTGTCCAGCAAACAAGAAATACAAAATATTTTTCAACCCTATTTAGACAGTCTACCTCTTGCCCATAAATTGTTTCCTGAGATTTTGGATTATAGCGCCATAGAAGAATACAAATCCCCCATTTTTTCCATGCTGGCAAAACTCAAGGCCCGTAGGCTTATTAAACCCAAAAGCTATAAAAAATACAAGAACCAAATTCTAAATGATGCGAAAATCCAATTGAAAAGGCAAATAGGCATTTCTATGGACCAATTAACAGGCACCACCCATTCCAGAAAAGACAACAACTACGACATCCTGGAGAATTACGCCATACTACTTTACCCTTTTATTAAAGAGGTAGAAGTAGCCGCCTTTTTTAAGCGACTTTCCACAGTAGAAGACCCGCAAATTCAAACCTCATACATATCCCTGCTCGTAAAAAATAACGGGAATCCAACAGGAGGGCAAAACAAAATACCAATTGGTTTAATAAAATCCCTGGCAGAAGACCCCGCAACTCGACTTTTACTATTCAAAAAATTGCAGCAAATTGGAAAATTAAATTTTTTCCCTCCCTCTTTCCGAAATCAGAAAGCCATCGCCGAATCCATTCTCTATAATAGCTTAGAGTTAAATCAGGAGCAACACACCCTAGAGTTCATCAAGGACCAAAAACTATACTATCCAACCCGAAATTGCCATGGCTATTTCTTTAAAGTAAAAGATAAGGATACATACAGTAACAACTTAAAATTGTATATGTTAGTTTTTAAGGATTTGAAGTATATTCAATCTAAACCATATTACCTAAATAAAGGATTTGATATAGCCGACATTTATACCGAAGAGGAAGTAATAAATTTAACTACCGAAGAGTATAATTTAAAGGATAGACAGCGAGCCATGGTTAACAACCCTTCCCTATATTCCGGTTTTACCCATTAGTCGAACAAAAAATAATCACGGTTACGTTGACCAAGCAATTTAGAGTACGTTAAATTATAGGTATTTAGATGCTTCTTTTAACTAACTTTTTTTGGCTAAAAAATAAATGAAGAGCCATAGAAATATTCAAAATAAATTTATAGGGTAATTTAAATACCTAAAAGTATATAAAAAACATAATTTATTTAACATTAGATAAATAGAACCCATTATACAAACTAATTATTTAATCCCTTTAGATGAAAATTATATTTTACCTTCTATTATTGTCGTATGCCATACCTAATGGTTATAGTCAAAATCTAATTTGCTCCCCACAGGACAGGGAAGCCTTTACTGACAAGATAGGTGCCATCTCAGGAATGAAGATGCAAAGTATAGGGCCAACTATGGTAACTGTTGGTAAAACTTTCACAGGCACACCCTATGTAGCCAAGACTCTGGAAATAGGGAAAACAGAATCTCTGGTCATCAACCTTCAAGGTTTGGACTGCACCACTTTTGTGGAAAATGTGTTGGCGTTTAGCCTAATGTTACAAAACCACAAAAAGGATTTCGATTCCTTTCTCGACTACCTGGAAACCATTCGGTATAAAGACGGAAAACTTAATGGCTATGCCTCACGGTTACATTATTTTTCCGAATGGATTGCGAACAATGAGCACAAGGGTCTATTAAAAGATATGACTTCCAAAATTGGTGGTTTGGAAAGTAAAAAACCAATCAATTTCATGAGTACACATAGAGAGCTTTATCCATTTCTCAAAGATGATGGCAACTATGCAAAAATTAAGGCCTCAGAGGAATTTTTGAAAATGCAGTCCATCTGCATCCTACCCCAAGATCAGATCGAAGCACAGGAGCACCTAATTCAATCTGGAGATATAATTGCCCTGACCACGTCCATTAAAGGACTGGATATTACCCATACCGGAATTGCAAGTAGGGAAGCAGACGGAAGAATACATTTATTACACGCTTCTACAGGATCAATGGAGGTAGAAGTTACCAAACTACCCTTGGCCGATTACCTGAAGGGAATTAAAAACAATACGGGCATTATGATAGCCCGCCCTTTATAAAGTTACCCAATATTGGTTCTTGAACCGGAAAATGTTAATGGGGATACCCCCTTAACCATAAACACTTGGAACACCTGGCAAACCTCCATGCGCATTAATGCCCACGGGGGGTATAATTGTTTTATAAGCCTTATATCACGAACGGTATATTACTGGAAGACATCACTCCCAATTTTCCCATAGCGAAAAAGAATGTGCGTTTGTATACCTGAACTGTTCAACCACCCGCAACTATCTTAAAATCAAGGTCTCCACATATGTTTTTGGAACACCCCGGACCTCCATAATTCGTCCCACCATATGTCTTGTAAGGTCATGAACTTTGGTCTAATACCATCATTTCAATATTGCCGCTAAACATCCAATATTTCCTTGGAAATACTGATTAGGCCCAAACCACACAAAAACAGGAGTGGGACAGGGGGCATATTAAAGAAATTCAGCGATTTTTTCCGACTTCAAATTCAGAACAACAATACTGCCCCAGGCGCAGGAATTATGCTAATTATCGGATTTCAAGTTAGCATTTTTCTCTAGGATTTGTTGTAGCACTTTACCTAGTTTTCGGTATCCCTTTGCGTTGGGGTGCAAGCCATCTGAAAAAAGCCTGCCATCAATGATCTGGTCCTTGCCCAAAAGCGCTATACCAATATCCGCATAGTCCACACCTTTGGAGCTTGCCAAGGCAGCTATTCCAGTGTTTAAATTCCGCATTCGTTTCTCCTTATCCACCCTAGGCAATAATCCCAGTAATACCAATCTAGCGTTAGGTTGTCTTTCTTGAACGGCATTGATAACCAATTCCAATCCACTTAGTATCTCCTCATCGGTGTTCAAGTGTTCGTTATTGGTGCCTATCATCAACACAATTTGCTGCGCTTCAAAACCATCCAATTCGTCATGATATATCCTCCAGAGAACGTTCTCTATCCTATCATAACCAAACCCAAAATTACGTACCTCCAAATCCTCCAAGTTTGCCTTCCAGGAATCAGCCCCATTGCTTAAATTTGCTTTTGGCGTACCACCCCAATAATGTGTTATACTATTTCCAAAAAAACATATTTTTGGAGATTTTTCACGATTCATTTTTAATAGCTCCTGGTGCCTATTCTCCCAATGGTACATTCCAGGCTCCCTGGCCTGAGTTACCGGAATAGTTGTGGAAAAGGCTCCAACAGCTTCCTTCAGTATTTCACGTATTGCATGTTCGTAGGCCACGGCATATTCCATCATACCTAAATCCGTAGGATGGGTACCATCTACAAAACTCTCATTGGACAGGTTTAATTCCTCCTTGGTCAATAAATGAATATCCCGTACCCCTTCGGCCTGTAATTGGGAGAATGCCTCCTTGGCTATTCTATTTAAATCGGTATAGGTCTTATAACGTCCAGCATCTACTGCCCCATCTGAATACCCGTCGTGTTCCACGACTAAAATAGGTGTAGACGGGCGTCTTTTCCTTATTTGTTGAACGGCCGAAATAAGAAGTTGTCTTACCTCCTCCAAAGAGCGATCTTTACTAGCTCCTAAGTTGGGCAAACAATCCAGCACATAGATTTTGGCCTCTATTTCGGTAACATAATTTATTACCTCTTCCTCCAGTCTACCATTTCCCGAAAACCCCAAATTAATAAGGGGTCTATCCAATTTTCTCCCTAATATGGAAGTCCATGCCATCCCTGGACGAGAGGCACATGCGCCTTGCGCAATTGAAGTACCATACACAACCACCGGTTTCTCCAGTCTAATTGGTAGAGGTTCCAAAACAGCCTTATGTGGTACTCCAATTTCCAACCACTCCACCTCATTGTACAAAGGCAGGTACAACTGGTATTCCCTGCCTTTATTGTGGTACTTCTCTTTAGGGTCGATGTTGGAAAAATGGTACTGAATGGTATCGGAAAAGGAATAGTTGCCACGGTACCATCTCCAATCTCCATCACTGGTCTTGGCATAAAGATCCACCCCACTAACGCCAGTTGCCGGCATATGTGACATGGCATGATTCCCTTTTACCTTGTAGCGCACCGTAATAGACTCAGCATCACTTCTAAACCTAACGGAAAGTCCGGCCGATTGTTTGGACAAATTCCAAACAGAGGACCTAACTACTCCCTCGGCCTGCCTAGGTAAACGGTGATAAATAGAGGCCACTTCACCGGGCCAAGCCTGTCCATCAATCACTAAGGAATTGGAGTCTGCAGGATTCCACCAGGTAATACCCGTTTCCTCCTGGGCATTTGAAAATTGGAATAGCAAAAAAATTGACAAACACCCTAAAAGACACTTTGTTCTCATATAATCTTATTTTTGATTTCTTTTTTTAATTGGAATATAGACCTCTTCTTCTGAACTAGGATCATTGTTCCTGTATTTATCACCTAAAACCTCAAAATGCTCCCTATGATCCAAATCATAATCGGATTTTGGTAACCATTCCCCAAAAATATACTGCGCCATCCTAGGAAAGGAACTGGGAAGGCCCTTGTGTACAAAAACAGCATACAACCCTCCGGACAATATATACGACTCCATTCCTTCCGGAATATTAGCATATTTATCTACCTCGACACTTGCCCACTTTTCAAATTGGGTAGTTTCATTAAAATCCGAAAAACGCAGCGGTTGACCATACACCTGCATACTTATTAGATCACCGTTGATCGGATTATCAATTTCCTTTCTTCTGACCATAAATCCCTGCCAGAGCTCCTTAGTCCTATCTTGGGACGATGAGATCATCAATCGGTTTCCTATTAATCTTTTTTGAGATATCACTTCTATTCGAGGCACTTTATTCACACCCATAGTACCTCATTATAATTACTTATCATAAAAGCATAAATTTAGTCTTCTTTTTGAGAACTTATAAACGGTATTCTAGGAGCCAAAAAATACCCCGTTAAACTAGCAAACAGTATAGGGATAAAATAGCCAAAACCGGTCAAGGTTGCTAAAAGAATCGTAGTGCTCATAGGTGTTCTGGTAACACAAGCGTTTATAGCCGCCATGCAACTTATAATGGCCAAAGTTGGATTAATGCCAGGGAACAGGATATGCAATATCATTCCTAAGGTTACGCCAACAAAAAATAAAGGTATAATAAAACCACCCCGCCAACCAGAAGTAACCGTAATAGAAATGGCTATAATTTTAAAAAACAAGATTGCCAGAAGGGTCGTGAGGGATAAATCCTGAGTAAGCAATTCATTAATTTCATGATGGCCAAAATATCTTGTAAGAGGAAAATAATAGGCAATTACCCCCAAAAGGAACCCCCCGACCAAAGTTTTTAAATATATGGGAATAAGTCTTTTTTCAAAAATCGACTTAAAGAATTTAATACAGTATATAAAACCCCAAGCCACTAAAGTACCAACCACCGCAAAAATAACAGCATAGAAAAAATCAAATGCTCCTGAAAATTCATAGGCCGATAAATTCCAAATAGGACCAATTCCTAAGTGAATTATCAATGCAAAAACCACATAACTAAAACTACTAGCGACCAAGGCAGGAATAATGGCCTTATAATATTCTACGGCATGTTTATGGTGCAGAATTTCCAAAGAAAACAAACTTCCGCCCAAAGGAGCGCCAAATAAGGCTGTAAAACCCGAAGCCATCCCTGCAATACTCAACGATCGTAGTTCTTCGCCCTTTAATCGAAATACCTTTCCCAACCAACTCCCTGTTGACCCGGTAACTTGCACCAAGGGTGCTTCTGGTCCCAGACTACCCCCGGAGGCCACACAAAGCAAGGAAGACAATATCATAGACGGATTGTTCTTGGGATTTAACTTTCCCTTGTTAAAACGAATATTGTTTACAATGAGTTCAATTTCACCCGGATCACCAATAAAGTGAATCACTAATCCGACCAACAAACCGGCAATGGACATAAGGGGTACTACCTGCCAACCTTCAAAAAAAGCCATTTTATGTGTCAAGAATTCCAGGATAATCCAATATACTCCGGCAATAGCCCCTCCCATTAAACCAAGTAAGGCCCACAATAAAAAGGTTCGACTGAATACAAAAGGATTGAACCGAATTGGCTGATCCAAAATATTCAAATAAGTAATGAGTTTTCTTCTTCGCCTTAGCTTCACTATTCAGTCCACTTATTAGGTAGGGAGGCCAACACCAGCCAATAATTTTAAAAAGCTTTAAATATAGGGACTTGTTGAATAAGGACAAAGTATTTTTAAGAAGCTAACCTATTTAAGGAGGGGTAGTGATCGGGAAATAAGGCAAATCCACCATCCCATGTTTTTCCTGAAAGTCAATCTGCTTTCGCCCTATTTCCGCCTTCTATAAGTTCCAATTAATAAAGCCAGCCCAAGACAATGAAGGCAGTTAGGCAAAAAATATGACCTAACCATTAAAGCCCAAACCACGTTGTTGTTTAAAATTTGCGGAGCCTATGGCACATCATTGAGACTCCAAAATTTACACCTTAAGGCAAGTGTCCATGTCAGTTAGAAGTCCAATTTTATAGCGAAATCACAAACTGATTGGTCAGTATGTATAATATTAATGCGATTTTTCAATGTAAAATGATCACTTCACCGATTAAATATGTATTTAACCCCCCATAGCCCATTAAAAACAAAAATCGATATAAAGCAAAAACCAACCGATCGGTTGGTTTTTATGTATATTCCTACACCTAGGCCAATACCAAGGTAAACTTAATAATAATAGACTCCCCTCTAGTTTACGGCAATCAAAGAAACCTCAAAAATAAGTACGGATCCACCAGGAATCCCATTTCTATCCCAACTACCGTATCCCAAATGCGACGGTACCAAAAGTATTCCATTACCACCTTCCTTAAAATACGTAATCCCCTCTGTCCATCCTGCTATTACTTGGTTTAAGCCAATAGTAATGCCTTCTTCATTGCCTGGATCGAAGACCGATCCATTAAGGAAATACCCTTTATAGGCCACCGTTACATTGGAAGTAGCTTCGGCCTGTGTTCCTGTTCCTTCTTCCTCTATCACATAATAAAGACCAGAATTACTTCGTACGGCGGTTAAGTTGTTATCTTCAACATAAGCCTTAATGTCTGCTTCATTTTTAGCCGTAAAATCAATCTCCTCCTCGGTTTTCTTATCGTTATCGCAAGAAATAAAAAGCACTAAGGCCAAAGCAAAAAGTGTATTCTTCATAGTTATTTTTTTTAAGGGCCAAATATAGCAAAATACCTGAAGCCGTCTATGCTGGTATTCCATATGGGGTGTATAAATTTTAGTGAATTGGCAAAAACAATACACCCTTAAAACCACAACTTATAAGGTCTTAAGGGTGTTTAATTCCGTGTTATTCCGACTTATACTACAAAGCCAGGTCTGTAATTTCTGGTTACAAACTGGTTTGCCTCCTCCAGGTTGGTAATACGCATATTCTCTCCGTCCCAAAGTAATTTCTTACGGGCAAAGAACTCCATCTTACCTTTCTCGTTTTCCCTTTGCAACAAATAGCTGCGGATGGCCAAGTTACCCATTAGCACAGTTTCCGTCATTGGTCCGGCATAGTCAAAGGAAGAGGTTAATTCAAGGTGCTCCTTGCTGCCAAAACCTGCTTTACAGGCATCTATCCATTTGCGTTGATGTCCGTATTCCGGTTCATCGTTAGATTCCACTTCAGGACCAAAATCCATAGTGCCATCATTCATATACAATTTTGGCATTAAGGCAGAGCTATCATTGATATTGGTAGAGATTATACCTTTTTCCCCAATTATCAATACGCCATTACGACTACCATCACCTCCTATATCATGATCCGCAGGAATGATCTCTGGATGAGCAGGTCTAATGCCGCCATCGCTCCAGGTCATCTCAATTGGAGACTGACTTTTTACGGTAGCTCCAAAGTGTAATGTTATAAAAGAGGAAGCCGGACAGCCTTCTGGATGATAATCAGCACTCCTATTGGTGTAAATAGTACCTACACTACATTCAGCATCCGTAGGATACTTAAGCCCCAAAGTCCTAAAAGGAATATCTATGAGATGACATCCTACATCTCCCAATGCCCCTGTACCGTATTCCCACCATCCTCTCCATCCAAACGGATGCAGATTAGGTGTATATGGCCTAAATTCTGATGGTCCCAACCACAGATCCCAATTAAGGTCTTTAGGCTGGGCACTTGGATCTGGTTTTGGAAATGCACCTCCCTGCGGCCAAACAGGCCTATTGGTCCAAACCTGTACCTTGGATATCTTGCCAAGATTCCCTGAATCTACCCATTTTTGAACCATTCCCAATAATGGATTGGAACCTCCTTGGTTCCCCATCTGAGTGACGATTTTTTTACTTCTTGCCAACTCGGTGAGCATTCTTGCCTCACGAATATTATGGGTCATGGGTTTTTGAACGTATACATTGACCCCACGCTCCATAGCATAGGCCGCTGCCGGTCCATGAACGTGGTCTGGAGTAGAAATGGTAACAGCATCGATACCCTTTTCCTTATCCAGCATCTCCCTAAAATCGGCATAAAGCTTGGCTTTTGGAAACAGTTCAACGGATTTCTTAGCAGAACCAGAAAAATCCACATCGCACAAGGCTATCACCTTTTCCCGCCCTCCTACGGAAGCATTGCGAATGTCACTGGCCCCCTTTCCTCCGGCACCAATGGCCGCTATATTTAACCGGTCACTGGGAGCAGTATACCCAACACCTCCAAGAACATGCCTCGGCACGAAAAAGATGGAGGATGCCATGGCTCCTTTCTTAATAAATGATCTGCGCGAACCGACAGCCTTTTTAGATTTTTTTTTCTTCATAACTATGGATTATTTCATTTTTACAATCTCTATTTTACTTTTGAAAAAATATTTCTAAATCGGCGCCATTACAACAATTTTGTTATACTCCCAACCATAACCGCTTTAGGGACACAACAATATATAACAAATTAGCAACCCTAATCTCTTAGATTTGCTCAAATACTACTATAATTTTAACCCTAAAAAAACCCATCACTATGGGTGCCGGAAAGTTGAAAAAAGTAGTGTAACTTCCCAAATATTAAGCTATAGGTTAGCTCTACGGATTTTTATTTATATCCCAATGGGCACAAGCTTATTCTTGAACCCTTAATTGGTACGGCATCCACATGCCTAATTGTAAGTTAGAAAACAAGGTGATGTGTCCTATCAAATAGCTTAAGATAATTTAGTGCTTCTTTATAAGCGCTTCCGTCCTTAACACATAAATGCGACTTTCTTTTTCTTTAAAACCCAAACTCTTATATAAATTAATGGCCTCAATTCTCTTGTCGGCACTAAAAAGAAGGATCTCAGAAAGGCCTTTCTCCTTTCCCAATGCAACCAATTTTTCCATTAGTTTTCTCCCAATGCCCTGGCCTCTGCTTTCCTTATCAACAACTACATCCTCCACCCAACCTTTGTTGCCGGATATAACTGTATAGGTGCACATCAGGGCCATGCCCAAAACCTTACTCCCATCCCTGCAATACACCAGGCTTATTGGGTTTTCAGGATCAAGCACATGCCTAAGATCTATTTGCTTTAAATCAGCATTCAACTGTCGAAACAATCCAGCAAGTTGCTGTTCCATATCCGGATTTACATCCGAATGTTTTAGCACATGTATTTTCATGTATTCTTCTTTAATGTTCATAGGTAAAAACCTGGGACTTTAATAACTTTCAAAGTTAAATAAACTTCATCATTCGACCTCAGTAACCTTCCTTCTTTTGGTAAACCTTAACATAATCCACCATAAAAACATCTGGGAAAATAGTTTTTAATATTTCTTCCCTTTTGCCAGGATATTCCATACTCAATATTATATATTGTTCAATATTAGAGATACCATTGGTGACTTCATAGTATTTATAGCCATCCACATAAAAAATATACTTGTCCGGAAACCACTCCAGCCCAAAGGTGTGAAAACCAAGGCTTACTCCTCTCCTATAGCTTTGCAAGCCTTTAATAGATTGTTGATTAGATCCGTAGGCCCAATGAACGTTGTGGGATACAATATCCGTTCCCAACTTTTTAAAAAATTCCACTATGTCTATTTCGGCACCAAATTCCGCCGGATCCCCTCCCATGCTAATTCTAGGGGACTGCAGCCAAAAGGCAGCCCAAATACCCTCTGACTTTTGCAATTTGGCCCTGATTTCATAATACCCATATTTCGCCATAAACTTGCCCTGGGTACCTACAGCACTGCCCAATAGGGAATCGCCCCTTTTAAGGGCATATAATTTTAGAAATCCTTTTTCCACCTTCACAGCCTCCTCGGCTACAAAGGCAATGACCCTTGGCTCCACTCCCCTAACCGCCCATTTGGCAGTATCTAAGGCCTTTCCCTTAAACTGATCCTCCCAAATCAATTTATAACCCCTGTTTTCTGGATTAAAACGTGTTTTTGACACAGGTCCTTGCGCTGGACGCTGAGCAAGGACACAACCTATAGAGAATAAAAAATATACTAAAAGGGTTAATTTCATTTTACAGATATATAGTTATTTTTAAGTGAGAGAGACTAATTATGTATGACCAATATTAACACTTAAGGTAGCCGTAATACCCTGGATTCTAATAACCTAAATTTTCACCTTGCAGTTATACCCAATAACGAAAAGGCTGTTGCGCAAGATAATAAAAGCGAATCGGCACTTGCTGGCAGATTCTATCAAATACTGCTATAATATTAACCTTTAAGAAAAACCTTTGCGTGCACCCCTAGCAAAGAGGCCATACGCAGTAAATCCTCGACAACCTGCCTACGGCCATATAACTCCTGCCCCTACACAAAATTTAAAACAACTTTTTATAGACTTTTTGAAAGCCAACTATCAATTGATGAAAAGATATTATTACCTTTCGCATTCCTAATAAAAAAATAACCAGCAACATCAGGTCCTTATGAAAATACACTTTCTACTCCTTGCCACCCTTTTTATAGGGCTACAAGCTTGTAAAGACAACCAAAAATCACAAGAAAATATTACACAAAAGACAATTAGTGCCAATACCCATAAAGATTCCGCACCCTTCCCCGCTGAACTGGTAAACTTTGAAACCCATTCAGAAAATCCTGTTTTTACAAGTACGGGCTCAGGAACTTGGGATCAAAACATTAGGGAAAGGGGATATATCCTAAAAGAAGGGGACACGTATCATATGTGGTATACCGGTTTTCGTACTGAAGATGCACCTCATTCACTAGGTTATGCCACCTCTCCCGACGGAATCTCCTGGACCCGATATGCCGACAACCCAATTTTTGATCAAAGCTGGACAGAAGACATGATGGTCATTAAGGTAGAAGACACCTATCATATGTTTGCCGAAGGAAATAACGATGTAGCTCACAGGCTTACCTCCACCGATCGTATTCATTGGACGGACCATGGCTCCCTAGACATGCGCAACGCCAATGGATCTCCTTTGAGCGAAGGGCCTTATGGAACCCCTACCGTTTGGCGGGAAAACAACCTTTGGTATTTGTTCTATGAGCGCAATGACTTAGGCATATGGCTTGCCACCTCCAAAGATTTAAAAACTTGGACCAATCTTCAGGACGAACCTGTAATTGAAATGGGGCCCCAAGAGTACGACCAATATGGCCTTGCCGTAAACCAGATTATAAAATACAAGGGGTGGTACTATGCCTATTATCATGGTACCGCCTTGGAAGATTGGAGCCTATGGACTACTAATTTGGCCGCCTCAAAAGATTTGATACATTGGGAAAAATACACCCAAAATCCCATAATGGAGGAAAATAAATCCAGCGGAATCCTAGTTCCGGACGGAGATCAATTTAGGCTATATACCATGCACGATAAGGTAGATGTCCATTTCCCTATAAGCACCGAAAAGAACTAAAAACAACTTTTTAGAATAGGCCTTTGCGACCCGATTCCCAGCACTGATCTAGTTTTGGCAAAAATGCCAAATCCAACTGATTGGTATGTTGTTATTATATGCACATACAGGGCCATAGCTCATAGCTTCGATATACTACGCAACAAAATCTATGAAATACCAATATCTTAGCACAGGCTTGTCTAAAATAGACCAATGCGACTATCCGGTCTAATTTGGTAAGAAAATAACGAACCTTGTTCGTGGAACCTATATGCCAATTTTATTTAAATCGAAATTGAATTAACGGCCAATTCCCTATTTTTCCATGTTTCCGGAAATTTCTTTTTTCTCGAACGACTCAGCTCCCGCACTCAACCATCCCTTAAAGAAAATCTATTAAAATTTAAATAAAAAAAGTCCTGCGAGGCTTTTACCGACACATTAAAGTAAATTTAAGGTTGGTTATTTCATTGTCGATTGAACCTTGCAGGACTACAGTAAAAGTTGGTGGTTATTAAAAATTACAAAGCATTGGTATTAGACTTTGTTTTGTATAGGCTCGCAAATTAATTCCTATTCAAGCAATATTCGATTCCGCCCACTAAATGTTGACGGAAATTTAGGTCGTCATAAGCCTCATCAGTATGCCCCAGACCGGTATAGAAAGCTCGGCCACCATCATATTCATGGTACCAGGCAATGGGATGGTTATCTCCATTTTTACCTCCCTCATATGAACTTTCGTCCAACTTCATAATAACATTAATGTCCGGGTTTATATTTTTATAGTTGTACCATTCATCAAAATGGGTCCAAATATCTGCCAAATGCTTGGTAGCCGGGTGGTTGTGATCAACAACATTAATAGTAGCTGTTTGTTGTTTGGGGTGACTCACAAAATAGGCACCCACCAATTTATTATACCATGGCCATTCGTACTCGGTATCTGCAGCAGCATGTACACCCATAAAACTTCCTCCATTCTGTATGTATTGCTCAAAAGCTGATTCTTGGGCATCCCCCAACACATCCATGGTAGTATTTAAGAATACCACCAATTTAAACTTTTCAAGATTATCACTATTAAACTGAAGTGAATCCTCGGTGTGGGTAACTGCAAAATTGTTAGCTACACCCAATTTAACAAAAGTAGCCACTCCCTTTTCTATAGACTTATGTCGAAATCCATTGGTCTTGGAAAAGACCAACACACGGTCTTTTGCCAATGTATTGGCAGAAATTATTTTTTCCGGCACTTTTACCGGCGAATTATGCAAGTTAGGGTTTAGGATTACTTCTTCCTGAATTTTGGTGCTGCCACAACCAATCATAACTACTAAAGCAAATAAGGCAATAGTACATTTATATAAGCGCATAAAAATTGTAGATTATAAATTTTAAGTTCTAAATATCTAAAATTAACTGCAACTAAACACAAAATTTAGTGTTTTTTCGAAAATAAATACTAGTTCTCACAATAAGGTACCTTCTTGTGAGAAATAAAAATTGAACTTATTACGCTGAATTCTATCCCATAATTTTAACCAAAGCATACATTGGTACCAGAATCTTAAAATCGTCGACAGAACATAGGCCAGTGCCATAAGCCCTATCCGCTGGCCAAGGACATCAAATACTTTTTAGGCGTGGTGCTGTACTTTTTCTTAAAGGCTGCAATGAAGTGACTAGAGGTACTATAACCTACTTTTAAACCAACTTCGTTTACGTTGTGCTTCCCGGATTCCAACATTTTACGGGCGTATTCCATTTTGTAATCGAATAAAAAGCTGTATACAGAATCCCCATATATTTGCTTGAATCCCTCTTTCAATTTTTTTAAACTTAGTCCAATTTCTTCAGATAATTCTTGTAAGCCAGGTGGTTCCGCCATTCTAGAAATGATTATTTCCTTTGCCTGTCGAATGCGCTTCACATTGTCTTCATCCACCAAAAACGGACATTGTTCCACATCGGCATCCTGACTTTTATTAAAATAGAGTGAAATTAACTCATAAACCTTTCCCTTTATATACAATTCTTTAATGGACCGATGTAGGTTATAATTCATGACCTGACTCAAAACTACAGCAATTGCCGGAGATACCGCATCTTGGGAATAATACTTCTTATCCTTATTGTCAGGACTCAAAAAAGGAATATAATCAGCCTCCTTGGAAAATAGAGAATGGAACTTACGAATGGTCATTACAATGGACACCATCCAGGAATTGGTATTTAATACCAGGTTTAGGGGTAAATCTACCTGGGTATTATACAACAGAAGCGAGTTGTCCTCATTCACCTCCAAAGCATACCTGCCTTCATTAAAAATAAACTTCGCCCCCCCCTTTAAACAGAAATGAAACTGTATAAAAGAACTATCTATTTCCCGAGTAACCTTCTGGTTTTGAATACTATCGTTCTGTATTTTTAACACATAAAACCCATCTTCAATAAATACTTCCTCGAATGACCCTTCAGCGATATTTTCTTCCTCCATGTCTACCATATATTAAACCTATCTATTTAGAAGCATTCTAAATTGTGAATGTTAAAATTTCCCTTAACACCGCTAAAATATAGTATTTCAGGTATTTTCATATATAAAATACCGTTAAAAAACCACAAACGATACTAATTGTTCCTCCAGCGTTATTTTTATAAGTTTGATGCTGTTATTTTTGTGCCGCTCTCAAGAGTTCCTATGAAAGATTATCAAATTTCCAAACATAGTTCGTTTTATACCATTGGCCTTAACTACAAAAAGGCCGACGCCGAGGTTCGCGGAAAATTTAGCCTGGATGAGAATGCTATAAACCGACTATTGGAGCAAGCAAAACTAATTGGTACAGATGGCCTATTGGTAACCTCCACTTGTAACCGTACCGAATTGCACGGGTTTGCCCAACATCCCTTTCAACTAATAAAACTGTTGTGCGATAACACCCATGGTACCGTGGAAGAATTCCAAGAAGTGGCCTATGTGTATAAAAATAATGACGCCATAAACCATCTATTTAGAATGGGAACAGGATTGGATAGCCAAATCTTGGGAGATTTCGAAATTATTAGTCAATTGCGACAAAGCTTCAGTCGTTCAAAAAAGCAACATATTGCCAATCCATTTTTGGAGCGTTTGTGCAATTCCGTAATTCAAGCCAGTAAAAGAATAAAAAACGAAACCGAGATTTCATCCGGTGCCACATCAGTGGCCTTTGCTTCGGTACAATATATCATAAATACCATCCCCAATATTTCAGAGAAGAATATCCTATTGTTCGGGACAGGTAAAATTGGGAGAAATACTTGTGAGAATTTAATAAAACACACCAAAAATTCGCACATAACCTTAATCAATCGCACCAAGGACAAGGCGGAGCGTATAGCGGGAAAATTTAATCTGGTTGTTAAGAACTACGGGGACTTACAAACCGAAATCCGAAACACCGATGTGCTTATCGTAGCAACCGGGGCGCAATCGCCCACCATTTCCAAAGAATTGATATACACCAAGAAGCCTTTATTGATTCTAGACCTTTCAATTCCCAAAAATGTATCGGACAATGTAACGGATTTGGAGAATGTTACCGTAATACATCTAGATCATTTATCCCAAATGACGGATGATACCTTGGAGAAAAGAAAGGAATCCATACCCCAAGCGGAAGTAATTATTGAAGAAGTAAAGGAAGAATTTATAAAATGGTTGGAAACTAGGAAGTTTGCGCCCGTCATTAAGGCTTTAAAGAAAAAATTAAAGACCATGAAGGATGAGGAACTTGACTTCCAAAGCAAGAAACTCAACGATTTCAACTCCGCCCAAGCCGATATTGTCACAGAGCGTATCATTCAAAAAATTACCAAGCAATTTGCCAACCACCTTAAAGATGCGGAAATAGATTCCGATAGCAGTTTAGATCTTATTCAACGAGTTTTTCAACTAGAATTGGAGACTAAATGAGTAAAACAATACGCATTGGCACACGTGACAGTCAATTAGCACTATGGCAGGCCCATACGGTGAGGGACCAACTGGAAACACTAGGCTATAAGACCGAAATAATTTCAGTAAAATCTACTGGAGACCTGCTCTTGGACAAGCCGCTTTACGAACTGGGTATTACTGGAATTTTCACCAAAACCTTAGATATTGCCATGATCAATGGAACGGTTGATATTGCCGTACATTCCATGAAGGATGTACCTACTCGTCTTCCCAAAGGAATTGTTCAAAGTGCAGTACTTCCCCGAGCAAATACCCAAGATATTTTAGTTTATAAAGATTTGGATTTTTTAAAATCCAACGGTACCATTGCCACCGGAAGCTTACGAAGGCAGGCACAATGGCAGAACAAGTACCCATCCCATACGGTGGTGGACATCCGTGGAAATGTAAACACCCGCCTTCAAAAACTACAGGACAACCCGTGGAACGGGGCTATATTCGCAAAGGCAGGCCTGGAACGAATAGCCGTACTTCCGCAAAACCATATAGACTTGGACTGGATGGTCCCAGCCCCAGCTCAAGGGGCTATGGTGGTCGTTAGCATGACAAAGGATTATTTTTCAACCGAAGCAGTCCACCAGCTAAACGATTCCACTACGGATATTTGCACCCATGTAGAAAGGGAATTTCTACAAGTATTGGAAGGGGGCTGTACAGCACCTATCGGAGCTTTGGCGAAAATCACCAAAAACACTATAGATTTTGAAGGAATATTGCTATCCCTGGATGGCAAACTGAAGTTATCGGTCAAAAAATCGATACCCGCCCATGATTACATCAACTTTGGCAAATTGTGCGCCATGGAAATTTTAGAAAATGGCGGCAAGGAAATGATGGTGGAGATAAAAAAGGCGCTGGCATGACCCCAAATGAGGATTAGAAACCAAAGTTCCATGAGCATGACCATTCTTTCCACGAAAATCTTGACACCTTCCCAAAAACATATCCTGAACAATGCACAAGTAGCGGTTCAAGATTATGAGGCCATCAAGATTAAATTCAAAATAACCGACATAGACCCCAATTTCTCAAATGTCATTTTTACCAGTCAAAATACCGTAAAGGCTTTCCTAAAAATAATAGCGGATCAAAAACTAAACAGCCTTTCGTATTCTGCATTTTGTGTGGGCAGTAAAACAAAGTCACTTTTAGAGAAAAACGGCATTAATGTCTTGGAAATGGCCCATTACGGTACAGATTTGGCCAATATATTAATAAAAAAGCACCCAAATAAAACTTTTTTATTCCTGTGTGGCGACAAAAGACGACCTGAACTCCCCTCGTATCTAATAAAGCACAAGGTGACATTTAAGGAGCAGGTTGTATATCAAAATACCCCAAATCCACTTACCTTTGCCTCCAATTTTGATGGTGTTCTTTTTTTTAGCCCTAGTGGCGTCGAAAGCTATAGCATTAAGAACGATATAAAAAACAATATTGCTTTTTGTATTGGCACCACCACTGCCGCTGAAGCGCAAAAACATACCAACAATATTATTATCTCCAATACACCCACGGTAGAAAGTGTTTTAGAAAAAGTAATAGAATATAAAAGAACAAAAACGAAATAACCATGGCCTAGTTAACGGAAATTCCACATTAATGGATTGGAGGGAATACGATAAAATAAATAGGCAATAAGTACAGCAGTGAATTATGAGCATAAAAAACGATTTATTCTTAAGAGCATTAAAAGGAGAAACCGTAGAGCGCCCACCAGTATGGATGATGCGCCAAGCAGGTAGGTATTTACCGGAATTCATGGCCATTAGGGAGAAATACGACTTCTTTACCCGCTGTAGGACACCAGAACTTGCCAGTGAAATTACGGTACAGCCCATACGCCGATACGGTATGGATGCCGCCATTTTGTTCAGCGATATTTTGGTCATTCCCCAAGCAATGAACATAGAAGTGCAGATGAAACCCAATTTTGGCCCTTATTTGCCCAAGCCAGTACGAGATCAAAAAGGAGTGGACGAGGTAATTGTCCCGGACGTAAACGTGGAATTGGATTACGTTATGCAGGCCATAAAGGCTACCAAGGAGCTCTTGAATAACGACATCCCCTTGATCGGTTTCGCCGGTTCCCCATGGACCATTCTCTGCTATGTAGTTCAAGGTCAGGGGAGCAAAACTTTTGATAAGGCCAAGGAATTTTGTTTCACCAATCCCTTGGCCGCACATCAGCTGCTTCAAAAAATTACGGACACTACTATAGCCTACCTCAAGGCCAAAGTAAAGGCAGGTGTAGATGCCGTACAAGTTTTCGATTCCTGGGGAGGTATGTTATCCCCTGTAGATTATCAGGAATTTTCATTCAAATACATTCAGCAAATAATAGACGCCCTCAAAGATGAAGCGCCTGTAATCGTCTTTGGAAAAGGATGCTGGTTTGCCCTTGGCGATATGGCCAAATCAGGCGCGGCAGCCCTTGGAGTAGACTGGACCTGTTCGCCACGCAATGCGCGCTACTTATCAGGCGGCAATATTACACTACAAGGTAATTTTGACCCTACGCGATTATTATCACCTCCCGCGGTCATTAAAGCTATGGTCACCCAAATGATCAACGATTTCGGAAAAGATAGATATGTGGTCAACCTTGGCCACGGTATTTTGCCCAATGTACCTTTAGACAACGCCAAGGCCTTTGTAGATGCGGTAAAGGAGTACAGACAAAATTAGTGGGGCGTATCCCTTTCTTCCCTTTTTAGGGAAAAAAGGGTCGCGCTTTCCGTTATATCTTTTATTTTTATAAATCCATTTTAATCCTTTAGTAAAGCAATGAATTGCGACACTAAAAGTAATTAAAAAAATAAAAGGATGTCACTGCAATCGCTTACGCAAAACCAATAGTATGATCAAGCATATTCTAAGTGGTATTAAAGCCTATTCCGGCACTATCAAAATTATTTCCCAATTGGGTCTTTGGAAATTTTTCTGGGTTCCCGTCCTCATCAGTTTAGTTACGGCCATCATCATATTTAGTACTGCCTATACACTTTCAGACAATATTGGCGGGTTTCTTTCGCAATGGTATACATGGGGTTGGGGAAAACAAACAATAAATCTTATTAGCGGGATTTTTGGTGGGTTACTCATAGTCGTTTTAGGTTTCATACTGTACAAACATATAGTCATGGCCCTATCAGCACCATTTATGAGCCCGGTATCCGAAAAAATAGAAGCCCATTTATTAGGTAACCAAGTTCATAACCATAACGATTCCAAATTTACGGAACAACTCTGGCGCGGAATCCGTATCAATTTTAGAAATCTATTTAGGGAAGTCTTATGGACCATCCCTATTTTATTAATCGGTCTAATTCCTGTAATTGGTTTGGTTTCAACAATCCTCATCTTTCTAATTCAGGCGTATTATGCTGGTTTTGGAAATATGGACTATACCCTGGAACGACATTATAAATACGCGGAAAGTATAAGTTTTGTCCGTAAGAATAAAGGCGTGGCCATAGGAAATGGAATAGTATTTATGCTATTCCTCTTTATTCCTATTATCGGCGTAATCTTGGTTCTGCCGTTATCCGTAACGGCTGCCACTATTAAGACGGTAGAACTTTTGAAAATGGAAAAAAATGATTGACGCGAGACCAGCAAGGTTCAGATTTCGGCAAGACCTGCAAGGTTTCAAAAACCCATGACCTGCAAGGTTTCAAAAACCTTGTAGGTCTAAAACATGAAACGGAAAAAAATTGACCGTTGAGTTGGAAAAGAAACCTACAAGGTCGGGAAGACCTTGCAGGTTGTTACACCAGCAGGACGCACCAAAAGACCTGCAAGGTTTCAAAAACCTTGTAGGTCTAAGAACAGTTCTTAATTCTGAAAAACAACAAAAATGAAACTGGAAAAACTCGAAAAAGATTGTTATTATCATATTTATAACCGAGGAATAAACGGTGGGCATATATTTAGATCCGATGAGAATAAAAGCTACTTTTTAAAACTGATCAACAAGTATCTATCGGACAAAGTTTCCATTCTTGCCTATTGTCTAATGGATAACCATTACCATTTGGCAGTTCAGGTCCTTGAGGAAGAACAAAAAGTTACACAATCATTTTCCAATCTTTTCAATGCTTATGCCAAAGCCTACAATAAAATGCACAATAGAACTGGTAGCCTTTTTGAAAAGCACTTTAAAAGAATTAGAATTAAGGACACCTATTATTTGAGGAACCTGATTATCTATATAAATACGAACCCGGAATACCATGGAGTAAATAAAGATTATAAGAAATTCAAATATTCATCTTTTCAGACTACGATTTCTGATTTTAAGAGCGCGGAATTAGTGCCGATTGCAAAGGAAGAAGTAATAAATCTTTTTGAGGATAAAGAGAATTTTGAATATTTGCATCAACAAAAAAGGAATTTGGGTCTGAACGCATTAGATCTCGATTAACAAGACATGCAAAGTCCAGAGGATGGCAACACCTGCAAGGTTTCAAAAACCCGTGACCTGCAAGGTTTCAAAAACCTTGTAGGTCTAAAAACATAAAACGGAAAAAAATTGACCGATGACCATAAAAGGAACAAAACCTACAAGGTCGGGAAGACCTTGCAGGTTGGGTAAACAACAGAACAAAACCCAAGACCTGCAGCGTCGAAAGGATAGCAGGACCTGCAAGGTTACCAAAAACCCGTGACCTGCAAGGTTTCAAAAACCTTGTAGGTCTAAAACCATAAAACGGAAAAAAATTGACCGAAGACAAAAAAAAGGAACAAAACCTACAAGGTCGGGAAGACCTTGTAGGTTGGGCAGTCGAAAAAAAGAAAAGAAAAAGAAACATGAAAGATAAATTTTACGCATACATTCAGCAACTACAGGACACTATTACTACCAAGTTGGAAAAGGTTGACGGTATAGCTAAATTCAAAGAAGACCTATGGGAAAGACCTGAAGGCGGTGGAGGACGATCTAGGGTCATCGAAAATGGGGCAGTATTTGAAAAAGGAGGTGTAAACATTTCTGCCGTTCATGGTGCCCTGCCCAAAAGCATGCAAAATTATTTTGGGGTACAGGATGCCGACTTTTTTGCCTGTGGCCTAAGCCTTGTCATTCACCCAAAAAACCCGATGGTCCCTACCGTACATGCCAACTGGCGCTATTTTGAAATGTACGACAAGCAAGGTAAATTGGTGGACCAGTGGTTTGGTGGCGGACAGGACCTTACTCCTTACTATCTGTTTGATGAGGATGCACAACACTTTCATAAGATTTGCAAGGAGGCCTGCGATAAGCATAATCCAGATTTCTATACCACCTATAAGGCAAAATGTGACGATTATTTTTGGAATACACATAGAAACGAGGCACGGGGCGTTGGTGGTCTCTTTTACGACTACTGCAAAGCTACCGATAGCATGAACATGGAAGATTGGTACAATTTTGAAACCGAAGTAGGCAATAGTTTTTTGGAGGCCTACGTCCCCGTCGTAGAAAAAAGAAAGGACTTGCCGTATACCAAAGAACAACGGGATTGGCAGGAAATACGTCGTGGTCGTTATGTAGAGTTCAACCTGGTACATGACAAAGGCACTCTTTTTGGGCTTAAGACCAATGGGAGAATAGAAAGTATCCTCATGAGCCTACCACCACATGTGCAATGGATCTATGACCATCACCCAGAAAAAGGAAGCGAAGAAGAGCGTTTATTAAAAGTACTCACCAAACCTAAGGAATGGGTTTAGTCTATCTAAAAACGGAATAATGAGCAAAAAAGGCAAAGAAAAAAATACTGCCAATAAGGCAAAACATACGAAACTCCTCAACAGAAAAAAGAATAAACTCAAAAAAGAAGAGGAAACTCGGAAAGAGCGACTAAAAGCAATCCTGGCTCAGCACCGGGAACAACAAAAATCAAAGGATAATAATTAGCTAAAATACAGCCTCCAAACCATTGGCCGAGAGTAAATCATTAATCAAAAAAGCATGAATTGCCCCTGTGGATCAAACAAACCCTATTCCTATTGCTGTGAAAAGGCACATAAGGATCTTTCAACGGTTACAACTGCCGAACAGCTGATGAGGTCACGATATTCGGCCTTTGTAATGGCCAATGGCAGCTATTTGATGGATAGTCACCAATCCTCCACTAGGCCTGTAAAGGAAAGGAAATCTATAGAAGCTTGGGCAAAATCTGTTAGTTGGATCAGGTTGGAGATTTTGGATACTGAGAAAGGAAGGATAAACGACCAAAAAGGCACCGTTACCTTTAACGCCTATTTTTTTGAAAATAGCAAGGTAGAGGTCATTCATGAAAAGTCGGAGTTTGTTAAGGAAAAAGGACTTTGGATGTATTTGGGCCCGGCGGATCAATATTAGGATTAACCTGTTCACTTTATTATAATTTAGGACTTGTTCCTTTATCTTTGAATTTTTAAAATAAATATACAATGTACCCACTTAGCAGAAATAGAAGACTACGTACCAATGAAACCATTAGATCTCTGGTCCGTGAAACAATTATCTCCCCAAATGATTTTTTAGTGCCGCTTTTTGTTGTAGAAGGAAAAGGGGTTAAAGAAGAAATCGCCTCTATGCCCAATTATTACAGATATAGCCTGGACCTCTTGGAAAAAGAGGTAAAAGATCTTTGGGCCATGGGACTTAAATCTGTGCTACTCTTTGTTAAGGTCCCAGACCATTTAAAGGACAATAAAGGTAAGGAAGCGGTAAATCCCAAGGGATTGATGCAAAGGGCCATTAAAACCGTTAAAAATGCCTGTCCCGAGATGCTGGTAATGACAGATGTAGCATTAGATCCTTACTCCTCTTATGGACACGATGGCATTGTGGAGGACGGACATATCATTAATGACGATACCGTTGAAGTATTAACCAATATGAGCGTGAGCCATGCGCAAGCAGGAGCCGATTTTGTAGCGCCCAGCGATATGATGGACGGTAGGATATTGAGTATTCGGGAAGCCTTGGAAGATGAAGGATTTATAGACACAGGCATTATGAGCTATAGCGCCAAGTATGCCAGTGCATTCTACGGCCCCTTTAGGGATGCCTTGGATTCCACACCCGGTTTTGGCGATAAAAAAACCTATCAAATGGATTATGCCAATAGGTTCGAGGCCATTAAGGAAACCGAAATGGACATTGATGAAGGTGCAGATATCGTTATGGTGAAACCCGGGCTTTGCTATTTGGATATTGTAAGGGAAATAAAAAACGAAGTGGATGTTCCTGTAGCGGTATATCAGGTTTCTGGTGAATATGCTATGGTAAAGGCCGCTGCCGAGAAGGGATGGCTAGATCATGATGCGGTAATGATGGAACAGTTGACCGCTATTAAAAGGGCCGGCGCCAACATCATTGCCAGTTACTTTGCCAAAGATGTAGTCCGGGTATTGGGATAATTATAGCCATAACTGTCCACAGGTATCCATTACAGAATGGTACTCATGTAGCGCTTAACTTATACCATTGCACCATGAAAAAATTATTTTTTATACTTATCTGTCTTTTTATGATTCCCCTACAGTCCCAAGACATAGCCATTCCCACTTTTTTGGAAAAATGGGAAAACTCCAAATCTTATTTGGTGGCTATGGCAGAAGCCATGCCACCGGAAAAATATGACTATAAGCCTACTGAAGGACAAATGGGATTTCAAGATCAATTGCTACATATTAATAGCAACATGGAATGGTTAAGCAGCACCTATTTCGATGACTCAAAAATGGACAAAATTATAGACAACAAGTCCCAATTAACAAAAGATGAAACCATAAAATTACTCATTAATGGGTTTGATCGCGTCAGCACTATTATAAAAAACACCCCATCGTCCGCACTTTCAGATAATGTTGAATTCTTTAGAGGCAATAAATCCAAATTGCAGATATTAAATTTGTTGCAGGACCACGTTACACATCATAGGGGACAATTAATTGTTTATTTAAACCTCAATAATATAGAGCCCCCGAAATATGTGGGTTGGTAACTGATTCGCTATGAAAAAAAGTAATTATGGTGCCATTATTATATTGTTAAGTATATTTTTTGGCACACAGCTTTTAACAGCACAAATAACTAATCCGGAGACCCTTAGCTATGACAATCCATCTGCTGTAGGAATGGATTCTTTGTTTATACACTCCAAGGTAGATTCTATAATGACCATGGCCATTAAAGAGGAAGCCTTCCCAGGAGCACAGGTATTGGTAGCCAAAAATAACAAGATCATTTTTCACAAAACCTATGGATTTCATACCTATGACAGTTTACAGCCCGTTGGGCTGACCGATATCTATGATTTGGCATCCGTAACTAAAATAATGGGCCCGCTACCAGCCTTGATGAAACTACATGACGAAGGAAAACTGGATTTGGATGCACCCTTCAGTACCTTATGGCCAAAATGGAAAAATAGAAAGGATAAAAAGGAGTTGACCATAAGGGAAGTGTTTGCGCATCAGGCGGGATTGGCCCCCTATATAATTTTCCTTCAGAAGGTAATGAAAAAAAATGGTTTGGTTAAAAAGCGCTTTGTAAGAAACGAACCCAGCAGCCGATTTACTACCAGAGCTTATGAAAACATATATATCAAGGATAGGTTTAAGAACAAAATATATCGCCAGATCAACCGCTCAAAAGTGTCCAAAATTAAGGAATACAAATACTCCGGACTTACTTTTTTACTCTATCCCGAAATTATTTCCCGATTGACCACTATGGATTACGAAACCTACCTTACCCAAAACTTTTATGCACCTTTGGGTGCTACAACTATGGGTTTTAATCCAAAAATCAAAAATTACCCCAATAATATTGTACCTACGGAAAAGGATGACTTATTTAGGCACGCACTGACCAAAGATTGGGTACACGACGAAAACGCAGCACTTATGGGAGGCGTATCTGGAAATGCGGGTCTATTTGCTTCGGCAACGGATTTGGCCAAAATGATGCAGATGTATATGAACTATGGCAACTACGGAGGTAAACGATATTTGTCGGAAGCCACGGTAAAAGAGTTTATCAAAATTCAATATCCCAAAAACGAAAATAGAAGAGGATTAATTTTTGACAAACCGGAAATTAACAATCAAGAACTTCCGCTAGAAGATTCCTACCCTGCCCCTAGTACCGGTCCGGACAGTTTTGGTCATAGTGGGTTTACGGGAACATTTGTATGGGCAGATCCAAAGACCCAAATGGTCTATATATTCCTATCCAATCGTGTATATCCTAGCAGGACACACGCTAATATTTACAAATACAATATTCGCTCTGCAGTGCAGCAAGTATTTTACGATTCCATGGGTAATTGAGATATGCATATCTTAATTAATTAGTACATTAGTATTTTAAATTTCTTTATGGGGCTACTTATTTTTTATGCAGTTATATCCATTCTGGTATCCTTTCTATGCTCTATTCTAGAAGCGGTATTATTGAGTGTTCCACAAACCTTTATCAATCTAATGAAAAAGGAAGGCAAAACCTTTGCCCTTGAATTAGAAACGCTAAAAAAAGACGTGGACAAGCCTCTCATTGCCATTCTAACTTTAAATACCATCGCTCACACCGTAGGAGCCATTTTAGTGGGGGTCCAGGCAAAAGTGGCCTACTCCGAATTATATGGCAATTCCGAAAAATCGATAGTTGGAATAGAATTTACCGAAGCCGCTATGGTTGGATTGGTTTCTACCGTTATGACCATTCTAATTTTGGTAGCCTCAGAAATAATTCCCAAGACCATAGGAGCTACCTATTGGAAACAACTGGCCTACGCTTCTACTACATCTTTGAGAATAATGGTCTGGGGGCTTAAATGGACCGGTATTCTCTGGATTTTGCAGCTTTTCACAAAACTGGTTGGAAAAAAAGGTGTTCATGGAAGTGTGTTTAGCAGGGAAGATTTTAGCGCAATGACCGATATTGCCCATGAGGAAGGGGTGTTTGAAGAATCGGAATCTACCATAATTCGCAACCTTTTAAATTTTGATGAAATTAAGGTTAAGGACGTTATGACCCCAAGAGCGGTGGTAAAAATAGCCTCCGAAGCAGCCACCATCAAGGAATTTTATGATGCCAATCCCAAAATGCCATTTTCAAGAATTCCCGTATACAGTAATAAAATGGATAATATCACTGGGTTTGTACTGAAAGATATGATTCTGGAGGAAATCATAAATAAAAATGGCAATGCACCATTATCCAGTATAAAAAGAGAGATATTGGTAAGCCATAGACAAACCCCCATCCCAGAATTGTTCGAGACCTTTATTTCTAAAAGAGAACACATTGCCCTTGTTGTTGATGAATATGGCTCCATAAGTGGTGTAGTTACCATGGAAGATTTGGTGGAAACCTTGTTGGGACTAGAAATCATGGACGAAAGTGATAGTGTAGAAAACTTGCAGCACCTGGCCCGGACCAATTGGAACGAACGAGCCAAACGATTGGGAATTATTCAAGACAATAAGAAAGAAGAATAATGGAAAGTGTATTCATAGACTCACCTGTCGGTAGCATCAAAATTGAAGGTGACGAATATGGATTAGCATCTGTCACTATTTTTGATAGTGAAGAAAAGATAACCGATATCGTTCCAGAATTGCTCGAGGATGCGGTATACCAACTAAAGGAATATTTTGAAGGAACAAGGACAGCGTTTACTTTAACCTTGAACCCTGAAGGAACAGATTTTCAAAAAAAGGTGTGGAAGGCCCTAGGACAAATACCCTATGGCAAAACAGTTTCCTATCTAGATCTGTCCAAAACTTTGGGTAATGTTAAAGCTATTAGGGCAATAGCAGCCGCTAATGGTCAAAATCCTCTTTGGGTCGTTGTACCATGTCATAGAGTCCTAGGGAGTGATGGTTCCTTAACTGGTTATGCCGGGGGACTACATCGCAAAAAATGGCTTTTGGAACACGAAAGTCCCGTAAAACAACAATCACTTTTTTAATTTTTACAAACCCTCCGGTTTGTACCCAGTCTTTATGAACTAAGTTCTGGGCTCACGGTGGTTCTACATCGAGAGGGTGAGGTTTTTTATGGGTATATCCCAAATTAGCATTTATAATTCGGAATGTTCCACCAACCATGTGGTCGGTTGCCTAATTATTCTCCCTCCTTCAGAATTCAGTTTAATTCATATATAAAACACACACGACAACAGTTTTAAATTTGTTTGTATATTTATAACTCTAGCTATATAAATGAAATTATGGTCAAGCCTCTTATGTCCTAAAGCAACTTTGGATGTTACACAAAATTAAATTGGAGCACATACTCTTCCTAGATATAGAAACGGTTCCGGAAGAAGAGAATTTTAATGGGTTGGACGAAACCAAAAAGGAACTTTGGGAGCATAAATCCCGCTACCAGCGGAAAGACGAATTTACAGCCGAAGAATACTATGACCGAGCTGGAATTTGGGCAGAATTTGGAATGATTATTACTATTTCCGTTGGTTATTTCAATTTTAAGGGAAACAACAGAACGTTTAGGGTAACTTCCTTTTACGGGGAGGAATCGATCATCCTCAAGGATTTTAAGAATTTATTGGATACCCACTTCAATCGTCCCCATCATCTATTGTGTGGCCACAATGGTAAAGAATTTGATTTTCCCTATATCGCAAGACGTATGATCATCAACAAGATAAATTTGCCCACCAAGTTGGACCTTTTTGGTAAAAAGCCATGGGAAATAGCCCATTTGGACACCATGGAACTCTGGAAATTTGGGGATTACAAACATTACACCTCCCTTAAGCTAATGGCCAATATCCTCGGCATACCCTCTCCAAAAGAGGATATAGATGGCAGCATGGTAAAAACCGTTTACTATGAAGAACAGGGTCTTGATCGTATTGTAAAATATTGCGAATTGGACGTAATCACCACGGCAAAGGTATTTTTACGCCTGAGGAATGATGAGCTTATCAATGAAAATGAAATCAAAAGAATTTAGGGCCGTTAAAATTATTCCTTTACAGATTAGGACTTATAAAACTTAATCGATTTTGAGCCTTCCAGATCAGCTAAGGTAAGCACGTATAGCCCTGAAGTTAGATCGGCAATATAGATCTGCTTTTGCTCTGCCTTTCCTGATTTTATCACAGTACCGTTAAGGGAAACTATTTTATACATGGCATTCTCCGAGATATCACCATTTATGGTCATGGAAGTCTGTACCGGATTGGGAAAAATAGAAAACTGTACTTCCAAAGTTAAGGTTTCATATTCCACATATTCCATCAGCTCCGTTTCGGCACCTTTATAAGTAAATTCGTATTCTTCACTATATTCGGAACTTAGATTTTCGGAACAATATGTCTTCATCCTAAACCTATAGTCCGTTCCCATAACCAAATTTTGTAAGTCAATAGAATTATCAAAGGTTGTTACCACATTCCATTCCTTTGCACCCTCCTTTTTATATTCCATGTGAAAAAGTGCATCCGTATTTGCAGTCCAATTGAGTGTTACCCCAGTTTCATCGAAAGTAGTCAGTTCAATATTCTCGGGTGTAACAAGTACACAGTCGGTAAGGGAAATTCCCGTCACAATAATAGAAAAATTCTGAGGTCCCTGGTCCAGATTATTTTTATGGGTTACCGTTATGGTATATTCACCATTGGCATTTTGAATGTCTATTTTTTCAAATGGATCCACCCTATTGTCTCCCTTAACTGCGGGGGCATCAGCATTGTTTGCATTAAGTTTCCAAGGTAAAAAGGTCTTGCCATCCGTGATGATTCTAATGTCCAAATCATTGACAAGAGCTGCTGTCATATCATTTAGCGTTCCTGAGTTTACCGCTCCTGTTGCAGGATCTGTCCAAGAAATAGAGGCTGATAAAGGTTCCGTTCCATTTGCTACCACCGTAAAGGTTTTGGTTTCCCCTTCGGTAATTGTTTCTTCAGAAATCATAGAGGAAAATCCTTTATTCGCTATTACCTCCACGGCAGATTTAGAGTTGATAATACCCCATCCCATTTTATAGTCAGGTCCAGGGGAATCAACATCATCTGCACTATGCAATACCAAACCTTTTAATGTAGCGGCCTTCATAAAACTAGCTTCCATTTGCTCATAATACTCCTGGATCAATAGCATAGATCCAGTTACACCAGGAGTAGCTACCGACGTTCCATTGGCCGTCTCATACTTGGTATCATTGGCTATTCCGGTAGTATAAATATTGGTACCGTAGGCGGCAATATCCGGCTTGATACGTCCATCATCAACAGGTCCAAAACTAGAATAGGAGGATACTGAAGCGTTTAACAATTGCCCCTGGTCATTGGTTTCAATATCGGCTGCCGCAACGGTAACGCCGTTTTTGGAGGTAGCAAATCCCAACATCAAATCAAAACCATTGGAAGCAGACCCAAAAATGGGAGCCCCATTATCGTTACTTTTTTGGGAATTTCCTGCAGCGGTCACCATTAAATAATAAGGAGCATTGTACATTATCTTATCCCAATCCCTAGAGACTTGGATATAAGAACCAAAGTACCAATCCGGCACACGGTCAGACATAATGCCATAAGAGTGGTTGGATAATAACAGGCCATCTGCTGCCATTTCTGCAACTTCAATTTTATCTCTCTTCCAGTCATTGGAAACAGCCTTTGCTTTATAGGCTACTCCTTTCGACTTTTTATCCAATCCTGCAGCTACCAAAATTCCGGTAACCCTTGTGGCATGTGAATCCACAATTTCACTCTGATCTAAAGTCTGCACCCTATTATCAAATTCCTTATGGTTTGTTAAAACCGCACCTGCGTCCCATACCCCAACCATCATATTCTCTCCGTTTATTCCTAAATCCAATAAACCATTATCATGTAAGGCGTTGGCCCTGGTTGCAGTATTTAATTCCGCACTAAACGTGCTGTAATAAAGAGGGGTTCCATCGTCACCAATAGAAGTAAGTTCGCTAAAATTTCCGTCAGCCAATCTTTCGGTTAGTCTCCAACCATTAGTCTTGGCAGCCTGTATTAAGGTATTATTTTCTTTGGTGAATTTGTTTTTAAGGTCATTTGTAAACACTCCTAATTTGGAGCTGCGGTACTGGTCCTTAATAATATGAATTTGTTTTTCGGTTTGTGCAAATGAGCTAAAGCTAACAAGAGAAAAGGCTACTAAAAGTAGACACCTGCTAATCTTTAACGAAGTAAGGTTTGCGTACACCATGACAAAATTTATAGTAAGATTTGGACTACAAATATATCATAAGAGGTAAATATTATCGATTAAAGCGCCTTTTAATTCGACGAAATACATGGTTTTGTTGTGAACAGGTCAAAAAGCGACATGAAAGGCTAACTTATTAGGATAGAATATTTTAGATATTATACTTAAATTGTACATAAACTGGGAAATGATCACTATATCCACCCATATATCTCCTTCCTACGTAGGTCCTATGTGGATTTCCTTTGTACTTTCCTTTAAATTCGGTGAGATAGTCTTCATCAAAAATATTGGCCTCTGCAAAACTATGGGTCCCTTTTTCATAATTGAAAAAGTTATGGGACACCATAATTTGATCAAAAAGATTCCAAGATTTTTTATAGTTCGTGCTTCCGCGATGGGGCGACTTCAGCTTCTCCATGGGGTTATACAAACTATTCCTGCTCATCAAGGTCTGGATACTGGCCGATGACGGGTCATCATTAAAATCGCCCATAACTATATAATTGGGGCTTTTCATATTTTGCTCCAACTTCACCATGTATTCATTAATGGTTTCGGCCGCGGCAATACGTTTATTATTGGTTTCCACCTCCCCAGTCCTTCTGGATGGCCAATGGTTTACAAAAATATGGACCTCCTCCCCATTTAGAACCCCATGTACATATAAAATGTCCCTTGTAGTATCTCGTTGCCCGTTTATTTGGTGTATTATCAAAGGAATGGCTTCCGATCTTATTACCTCAAAATTATCCGTATTATAAAGCAGGGCGTTATCTATACCCCTCTCATCCGGGGAGTTGTAATGTACATAATCATAATTGTACCCATTTAAGGGGTCCGTAGTAATTAGATCCTGAACTACCTTACCATTTTCCACTTCGGCAACCCCAACCAAGACAGGCGGAACCCCAGTAGATTCCCTCCCAATTTCGCTTATGGTTTTGGCAAGTCTTGATAGCTTCTTTTGATAACGTTTTGGGGTCCACTTTCTAAATCCATTGGGGGTAAAATCGTCATCCAACGTATTAAGGTCATCTTTACTGTCAAATAGGTTTTCCAGATTGTAGAAAGCTACAGTGAGTAGGAAATTGCTCGATTTTTTCTTAAAAAAGGAAAATTTCATTCAAAATTTTTAACCGATTACGAAATTACAAAAAACACTTGGCAAGTATTGATTAGATTTGTACTTTAAATACGTATATGCTAGAGAAGAAGACTATAGAATATGAAAAGGTCGTACTCATAGGAGTAATGAACAAGGATCAAAATGAGGAAAAGGTAACCGAATATTTGGATGAATTGGAATTCCTTACCTACACCGCTGGTGGGGAGGTTTGCAAGCGCTTTGTACAACGTATAGACTTACCCAACCCTAAAACCTACATTGGAAGTGGAAAAATGTTGGAAGTGGAGGCCTATGTAAAGAGCAATGATATTGGATCGGTTATTTTCGATGATGAACTTACCCCAGGACAACAGCGAAACATAGAAAGACAATTGAAATGTAAAATTCTGGACCGTACCAGTTTAATTCTGGATATTTTTGCTCAAAGGGCACAGACCAGTTATGCCCGAACCCAAGTGGAATTGGCCCAATATGAATATTTACTTCCTAGGTTAACCGGTTTATGGACCCACTTAGAGCGACAAAAAGGGGGTATAGGTATGCGTGGTCCTGGTGAAACCGAAATTGAAACAGATAGGCGTATTGTTCGCGATCGCATTACGCTCTTAAAGAAAAAATTGCTAAAGGTTGATAAGCAGATGGAAACGCAACGGGGCAATAGAGGGGCACTGGTCCGCGTAGCCTTGGTAGGCTATACCAACGTAGGTAAATCTACACTGATGAACGTTATTAGTAAGAGCGATGTCTTTGCAGAAAACAAGCTATTTGCCACCTTGGATACTACCGTTAGGAAAGTGGTTATAGGCAACCTACCCTTTTTATTAAGTGATACGGTGGGGTTCATTAGAAAACTGCCCACACAGCTAGTCGAAAGTTTTAAAAGTACATTGGATGAAGTGCGCGAGGCAGATCTGTTGTTACATGTGGTGGATATTTCACACCCAAATTTTGAAGAGCATATCGATTCTGTAAAACAAATACTAGCAGAAATAAAAAGCTCGGATAAAAAAACCATCATGGTCTTCAATAAAATAGATCAATATGAACATAAGACCATTGAGGACGATGATTTGATTACCGAGAAAACCAATAAACATTTCACTATTGAAGAATGGCAGAATACTTGGATGCGACGTGTAGGCGATAGGGCCCTATTTATTTCGGCACTGAACAAGGAAAATTTGGAAGAATTCAGAAAACGGGTTTATGACGAGGTTCGCGACATACACATCACCCGATTTCCATATAACAACTTTCTTTATCCAGAACATTTGGACGAATATTGATAAAATTAGATTCGGGTATTGAAGGTTTGTTAGAAGCTGTTAGTTCATAAACTTCCAGTTCAAACATAGGGAATACAGGAAACAATAATGATATGAACATGCCCTTGAGATAGGCTTGGGCTGTTTACTTAGTACCTATATCCTTCAAAAATAATTATATAGTAAGTCATGGGCTGTATTTCGTCGAAGAAACAATACCATTGGTTTTTTTCACAACATTCTCGAGTGCGTTCACAACAAAAATCAAGTAAAACTATCTAATCCTCCTATCTTTACGTTGTATTTAAGTGGTCGTGTTTAACCCCAAGTCGAACACAAAACTTAATTAAAAGTGCTTTTTCCCCAAATCAGCACTTAACCTAAAGCAACGCTTTAAAGTATTAAACCAAATTTTACAGAAAGACCTGCTTAACTAAAAAATTGCCCCTCGTCAGAGGGGCTTTTTTTGTGAAACTCTATTGCCCCCCTAACGGGTCTAGGATTAAGAACAATAATAGCCCTAACGAAAACATATCAAATACAATTTCTGGGTTTTTGGATATTTATGCAAATAATTGAGTTCATCTAAATAGGTAGAATTCTGTATTTCTCGCACCATGATCAATTGTCTTTTTATTGTTTTGATCCTATTATCTGAAAATACCGAGTATAACTTAGGTAGAAATTATTCTTTCATTTTACTCAAGTGGTTTTTATTGTCTTTATCCGTTTTCGTGAATCTTCGATTTCATTGCTGTCCTATGAAACCGACGTAGGAGGTTGACGGAACAAAAGAATGGCCTATTTTCAATTTCGTCTTAAATCAAGTGGTTTCCACATAGGGTGAAGATAGGCGTCCGGCAGCGCAACTTCACCTAAGTGAAAGCGGCCTGGACTGTGCGGCCGTGGAAAGTGCGTGGATTTAAAGAAATTTAAAATCAGCCTAGCGTTTTTTGGGCGATGCAAAAAATGAACAAAACACGAATTTTAGAATAGACTATTCAATTTTTTCTAATTTAAACCCAAGTTTTGTTCTTGATCCGTTTTTCGTCCTTCGGTAGAAAATCGACGGAATTCAAAAATTCAATCGATTTGGAGATTGCACTAGACCATACCATTTGGCTCGTCCCATACATTACACGGATTAATATTCCATATTCCATTGCTGTTTTCAATAGGTTCTTTCCATAATCCTATAGCATGGAATCTTCCCAAAGCAGAGCCCCAATATCAACATACAGTTGCTCAAATAAATTAATCACACCAAGGGCATGTTTATAGTACAATTCACTTCCATACATAAGATATATCCTAAGTTTGGGATACTTCACCAGCACATCTTCAATAAGTAATGGGTCTCCATTTTTTATTCTAAATTTGGGAGTTCCCCTATATACAGCTATCAGCGGTCCGCCACCAGTACGATAAGCAACTGGAATGTTATATTTTTCCCAAACCTCCAAATAAGGCACATAAAAACTATCCTATAAAGTCTTCCAAAAATACACCCCAGTAATCATTGTCCATATAACTATGAAGATGAACACCTATAACCTGACCAAAAAGGATCTGGGGGCAGACTAGACCAAAAACTTTTGATAAGGACAGCAACTTTCATTTATTAGTATTTATTTGTTTTCTAGAGGGATACTCTCAACTAAAAGCTTATTAAATGACCGGAGGCGTTAAACTTCCATACAAGTTATTTAATTTTCCCCATATGCCATAACCCTAAAACCCAGATGACGGATATAGAATATTAAAAGTGATTATCTATTTGAGGATGTAACAATGGCCATAAAGCCCGTATAAGAGTCCTCAATGAACACATTATGAATTAAACCCCTCTTTGTTAATGTCTTTTATAAAGCAGGCAAGAAACCTCTCTAACCAATTCGTTTACCACCGGGTGCATTCCATTCATAACAAAAATTTATCTCCAAAAGATCTACTATCTACTTTAGCTGTATAATTATATGAAGTTTTATCCGGACAGAAATTTAATATATAAATAGCTTAACCAAGATTCACAAACACTACTTTGCAAAAAAAAGACCCTCTATGAGGGTCTTTTAATATATTACAATCGAATAGAGTTTTCTTTTTAGAACGAATAGTTTAACCCGAATAACCAATAGGTTTGTAAGTCGTTGTCTATAGAATCAAAAGTCGGTGTTGGGTCGCCTAAATCCAGGGTATCGATGGCATAACTTAACGCCTCCTGTCCATTGTTTCTTAGGCCAAATTCGAATCCTAGCCCAATTCCTTTCCATAAGGTATACCCAAAAGAGTTGGTCCAGGTCCAGTTGGAATAATCTGCGCTCTTATAGCTTTGAAACATAGACAAATTGGTCTTAAAATTAACCTTGCCCAATTTCCTAGTATAGTCCGCTACAATTTTTGCCCCCAATGAAGATTCAAAAACGGTATCCCCCGAACTGAACACAAAATTGTAGTTTAATGGATGTATAACCACTACCAGATCAGCTATCGGAGTCCAAGTAGCTCCAACCCCTAAATCTAAATACCCAGGATCATTAAAATTATCTATAATTGTCGTCCTATATTCCCCAAGGGTAGAAATAGCAAAGGTCTCGCTCAGTTTCTGCCCGTATAATGAGGTTATATTAAAAACATCTGTAGCCGAACGAAAGCTATCATCATCGGTAGCAATATCCTTGTCATCAATTTTTACCCACCCAAGATTGATATTCAATGAATTTCTCCAGAAAAACTTAGGTTGATTAAGATTGGCGAAAGCATTTGTAGTAATACCAATATTTCCAGCACTAGAATTTGGAGCTCCTTTGGAGTACCAATTATTAAATCCGGAGAGACTGGCACCAATGGTTCCAAAGGCACCCTTTTTCCAACCAGGTATAGCATCTATTTTACCTTGAATAGCATCTACCCTTCCTTGAATTGCTGAAATGGAGTCCTTTTTATTGGCTTTCTCGGCTTTTAATTCTTCAAGACTTTGGGCAACAGCAATGTTCATAGCCAACAAAGTGACTATTCCTAGTACAATTTTTTTCATTACAGTAAGTGTTTAATTTATTAAGCAGTAAAAATAAGGAATGTCGGCCAAAAATCTCGAATTGAAATGGCCCATTATTTAGCCTTGAACAAGGGTACCGAAGAACAGGCTTCCCCGTACATTACGCTTTTTGCTACCGATTGAATCTTGGTAGTTGCCCATAAATATGCATTGGCCGGAACAGGTTTGTTGGAACAACCTTTGATTATAACAGGCTTATCCGAAAATTCGGACACATCCAAATTTTCTATTATGGATTGATATAGGGAAGCTTCCAACATCTCCAAATTCCCTATAATAATTTTCTTAGCATAGGGCTGCAACCTTGTGGATATTAGCATATATGCCCAACCTGGAACAATGGCGTCAGAAGAACAACCTAATGCCACATAACAATCTTGGTACTGACTCCAATCACAAGACTCTATATGGGCCCTAAATTCCTTTTCCCTAAGTATTAAGCCCTCATACAACCAATCCTTTATATCTATGAGTATCCTGCTGCCTTTAGGATAGTAGTCCTCAAGGTTGAAGGTCACCAATTTGCTTTGGGATACACGATTTATAATTTCAGACATAAATATTCAGTTTTGAAATATCAGATTTTACCGCAGATTTAATAGTGTTAATAGATAATCTACGTATTGGCCATTGGGCCCCGTAATCAAATTACAACATCCCTAGTTCCAATTTGGCCTCTTCGCTCATTAGTTCTTGGGTCCAAGGTGGATCAAAGGTAATTTCTACCTCAACATCTTTTAGTTCGTCAATAGACTTCACCTTTTCTTCCACTTCCATGGGCAACGACTCCGCCACCGGACAGTTGGGTGAGGTCAAGGTCATGAGGATTTTAACTTCATTGTCCTCATTAACGAAAACATCATAGATCAACCCTAATTCATAGATATCCACAGGTATTTCAGGATCGTAAATGGTTTTTAGGACCCTTACTATTTTTTCGCCCAATTCCTGGGTGTCTATTGTTTCTATTTCTTCACTCATTATTTTAAATGTTTATCGCCCGCATATAAGATCTTAAATTTAAACCCCAAGGCCGGACAAATTAATTTAATTGTGTTTGATATGCGACGGCATATAATTTCAATTGCTTTATCATACTTACCAAGCCATTGGCCCTAGTTGGTGATAAGTGTTCCTTTAAGCCAACCTCGTCTATAAAGCTAGTATCAGCCTCAATAATGTCCATAGGCTTTTGGTTGCTAAAGGCCCTGATCAAAATAGCAATAATACCTTTGGTAATAATGGCATCACTATCTGCCGTAAATACCAATTTGTCGCCTTCCAATTCTGCATGTACCCAGACCTTACTCTGGCAACCCTTTATTATATTATCATCCGTCTTATACTGTTCCTTAATCATTGGAAGCGATTTACCAAGCTCTATCATATACTCATAGCGCTGCATCCAATCCTCGAACATGGAAAACTCATCAACAATCTCCTCCTGTATTTCTTTTATGCTCATATCAATATTTAGTGCCCATTAAATAATGGTAACAATTCCATACAAAAATACAATAAGTAATTTTGCATATCAACTATTTAAAATATGGAAAAATAAAACGAAGTTGTTAAGACAGCATTGTTTTTGCCCTACGTACACTTGCCACCAATGTATCCACTTCTTCCTTGGTATTATAGAAGCTAAAACTCGCCCTCACGGTACCAGGTATTTTATAAAAATCCATGATAGGTTGCGCACAGTGATGTCCTGTTCTTACGGCTACCCCCAATTTATCCAATATACTCCCTATGTCATAAGGGTGAAGACCCTCAATATTGAACGAAATCACAGCCGTCTTTTCCTTTATATCCCCATATATCTTTAACCCCTCAATAGCAAGAAGTTCTTTGGTAGCGTATTCCAAAAGCTCATGTTCGTACTGGGCAATAGCATCAAAACCAATGGCATTCATATAGTCCAAGGCAGCTCCAAAAGCGATACCTCCACAAATATTTGGGGTGCCTGCTTCAAACTTATGGGGCAATTCGGCGTAGGTAGTTTTTTCAAAAGTCACCTCTGCTATCATTTCACCCCCACCTTGGTATGGTGGTAGTTTCTTTAACCACTCTTCTTTTCCATACAGCATTCCCACTCCGGTAGGACCACACATTTTATGGGCAGATACCACATAAAAATCTACATCCAATTTTTGTACATCGGCCTTTATATGTGGGGCTGCCTGCGCACCATCTATTAACACTGCTGCCCCTATATTATGTGCTGCTTCTACAATCTCCGCAATAGGGTTAATGGTTCCCAAAGCGTTGGAAACATGGTTACAGAAAACCAACTTGGTACGGTCTGACAATAATTTATGGTATTCCCCCATAATCAACTTGCCCTCCAAACTCATCGGTATCACTTTTAAAACAGCACCTGTACGTTCACAAAGCATTTGCCAGGGTACAATATTGGAATGGTGTTCCAAGGCAGAAACAATAATTTCATCCCCCCTTTTTAATAGAGAGGCAAACCCATTGGCCACTAAATTTATTCCATGGGTTGTTCCTGAGGTAAAAATAATTTCATGAGACTGGGCAGCATTAAAGTGTTGTTGTATTTTATGTCTTGCCTGTTCGTAAACGTCCGTTGCTTCCTGAGACAGTGTATGTACACCTCTATGGATATTTGCATTGTACCTGCTGTAATAATCAACAATGGCATCTATAACATTTTGCGGTGTCTGGGACGTAGCTGCATTATCCAGATACACCAAGGGATACCCGTTGACCTTTCTGTTCAGAATTGGAAAGTCCTTACGTATGCTTAATATATCGAAAACGGTTTGTATCATATTATAAATTCAATGCCGGGAAATAGGTTGAAAAGAAACTTACTATAGGTCGAACCCTAAACGAACCCCTAATTTGTTCGCAATGAGTTTGTTGATCCTAACTTTTAGTTCCGGAATTCTTACGCTTTCCAATACATTGTTGGCAAAAGCGTACATGAGCAATGCCCTAGCTTCTTTTTTTGGAATCCCTCTGGACTGAAGGTAAAATAAGGCCTCCTCATCCAATTGTCCAATAGTACAACCGTGGGAACATTTTACATCATCTGCAAAAATTTCCAATTGCGGTTTTGTATTAATGGTAGCCTTATCGCTCATCAAAATATTATTATTCTGCTGAAAAGCATTGGTTTTTTGGGCAATTTTATCTACAATGATCTTCCCGTTGAAAACTCCTGTTGCATTTTCGCCATATATACCTTTATAATCCTGATGGCTTTCACAGTTGGGCTGTATATGGTGTACCAATGTATGGTGGTCTATATGTTGTTTTTCCTCAATAATGGTCACCCCTTTCATGGTAGAATCTATGCGCTCCCCATTCTGAAAGAAATTAAGGTTATTTCGGGTCAACTTACCGCCAAATGAAAATGTATGAACCTTTACCACGCTGCCGTCTTTCTGATCAATATAGGTATTGTCTATCAAAGAGGCAGTAGTTAAATCGTTCTGCACTTTATAATAATCCACATGCGAATTCTTTGCAGCAAATATTTCGGTTACCGAATTGGTAAACACCTCATTTTTTGTTAAACTCTGATGACGTTCTATTATTTGCATTTCGGCATTTTCCTCGGCAATAATCAAATTTCGAGGCTGTAATAATAGCGCAGCTTCATTACCGGTCGAAAAATGAATAATTTCTATCGGTTTTTTCGGAATCTTATTTTTGGGAATATAAATATAGGCTCCTTCCCTGCTAAATGCCGTATTCAAGGTTGTTAAAGAATCGTCCGTAGATGCTATTTTATTAAAATACACATCAATTATTTGCTTGTACATGGGTTTGTTCAAGGCAGAACTCATTAAACACACATCTACCCCATCATGGGTAGTCTCGGACAAAAAGGAACTGTACACCCCATCCACAAACACAATTTTAAAAGTATCTATTTCATGAATAAAGTATTTCTTTACATCCCTGTATTCCAACATGCTCTCCTTTTTTGGAAAGATGCTAAAATCTATTTTTTGTAGTGTATTTAAGGAAGTATATTTCCAGGCCTCCTCCTTTTTGGTCGGAAACCCCTTTGCCTCAAAATTTTTAATGGCCTCTGTGCGTATATCGTGTACTGGATGATCTACATCCACATCGTTTTCAAACGCCAAGAATGAGGAAACTAATTTTTCTTTTAAATCCATCTTTTTTGCAAGTTGTAATGTCTAAATGTTAAATGTTAGAAAGTGCTTTGTCCAATTATCCAAATACTTGATAAACCCACTTAACATTTTAAATATATTTTCTATTTTCTCCTTTAAAACAATAAACTCTTCTTTCTCCAAACATCCCAAATCCAACGCTAAATACAATTGAGATCTTACCGCTCCCGCAGTGGTCTTTGAAATGCATAGGAAATGAACAAATTCCCTATTTGTATTTCTTTCAAACCCTTCCGCAATATTGGAACTTATAGATACCGAAGCTCTCCTAATTTGCCTCTTTAAATCAAAATCCTTTTCAAAATCACCCTTATTCGTCAGCTCATAATTCCTTATTGAAATCCCTACTTTCTTTCCAAGCATTAATTTCTTCAAACGCATTTATTTTGGCCATCTCTAGAATGTTATCGAAAGCAATTTTGACTTTCAAACATTGAACATTAGAATTAAATAACTGTTTCCTGTTTCAACCAGTCGTACCCCTTTTCTTCCAATTCCAAAGCAAGGTCTTTAGTTCCTGATTTCACAATCTTTCCATTGTGCAATACATGAACAAAATCCGGCACTATATATTCCAATAAACGTTGGTAGTGGGTAATTACTATAACTGCGTTATCCTTACTCTTTAATTTGTTTACTCCATTGGCTACAATACGCAAGGCATCAATATCCAAACCGGAATCCGTTTCATCCAAAATCGCCAATTTGGGTTCCAGCATGGCCATTTGGAAAATCTCGTTACGTTTTTTTTCACCTCCGGAAAAACCTTCATTCAAAGAGCGCGACAAAAATTTTCTGTCAATCTCCAACATTTCCGATTTCTCTCGGATCAACTTCAACATGTCCTTGGCAGGCATATCTTCCAGTCCCTTGGCCTTTCTAGACTCGTTTATGGCCGTTTTCATAAAGTTGGTAACGGATACCCCCGGAATTTCCACAGGATACTGAAAGGAAAGAAACACCCCCTGATGCGCCCTATCTTCAGGGGAAGTGTCTTCTAAATTTTCACCTTCCAAATACACCTCTCCTTCGGTAACTTCAAATTCTTCCTTCCCGGCGATTACAGCCGCCAAGGTACTTTTTCCTGAACCATTGGGCCCCATAATGGCATGTACTTCTCCTGCATTAACCGTTAGGTTTATTCCCTTTAATATCTCCTTATCCTCTACTCTAGCGTGTAAGTTGTTAATTTTCAGCATTGTTCTTGATTCTAATTATTTAAAATAATTGGGTGCCTTCGGCATTTTATTATAATCTATTTTTTCTTGTGTAAAAACAGTAGTTTTTTTCTTTTGGCTAAAGACCTCTACTAATAAAAAGTGCGGTCCTTAGCAATCTATTCCCTTATCCTACCGATCCTTCTAAACTTATTTCCAATAATTTTTGAGCTTCCACCGCAAATTCCATTGGCAATTTATTCAGTACTTCCTTACTAAAACCATTTACGATCAGTGCAATTGCCTTTTCCGTATTTATTCCGCGCTGATTGCAATAGAATATCTGATCCTCTCCAATTTTACTGGTAGTGGCCTCATGCTCTATTTGTGCTGATTTGTTCTTCACTTCAATATAAGGAAAAGTATGTGCACCACATTCGTTCCCCATAAGCAATGAATCACATTGGGAAAAGTTCCTGGCATTATCCGCCCTACTGTTTACCTGTACCAACCCCCGATAACTGTTTTGTGACTTACCGGCCGAAATACCCTTGGAAATAATGGTACTCCTGGTATTCTTGCCCAAATGGATCATTTTGGTACCAGTATCCGCCTGTTGATAATTATTGGTTACGGCAATGGAGTAAAATTCCCCTATAGAATTGTCCCCTTTAAGGATACAGGAAGGATACTTCCAAGTAACTGCAGAACCCGTTTCAACCTGTGTCCAAGAAATTTTAGCATTCTTTTCACACAACCCCCTTTTGGTCACAAAATTAAAAACTCCACCTTTACCGTCCTTGTTTCCCGGAAACCAGTTTTGAACTGTTGAGTACTTAATTTCGGCATCATCCAGAGCAATCAATTCCACTACCGCGGCATGCAATTGATTTTCATCACGCGAAGGAGCGGTACATCCTTCCAAATAACTCACATAACTACCTTCATCAGCTATTACCAAGGTTCTCTCGAACTGTCCAGTACCGGCCTGATTAATTCTAAAGTAGGTGGAAAGTTCCATTGGGCAACGCACTCCTTTAGGAATATAACAGAAAGACCCATCTGAAAAAACCGCTGAGTTAAGGGCTGCATAAAAGTTGTCCTTTTGTGGAACCACAGAACCTATATATTTTTTAACCAGCTCAGGGTGCTCCTTAATGGCCTCGGAAATGGAACAAAAGATGATACCTTTTTCTGCAAGCGTCTTTTTAAAGGTGGTGGCGACCGATACGGAATCCATCACTATATCCACAGCCACCCCGGCCAACTTCTTCTGTTCGTCCAAAGAAATACCCAACCTTTTGAAGGTGTCCAGCAATTCAGGGTCTACCTCGTCCAAACTATCGTACTTGGGTTTTTTATTAGGGGCGGAATAATAGGAAATATCCTGAAAATCAGGTTTTTTATAGTTAACATTCGCCCATTCGGGCTCCACCATTTCCTTCCAAATTTTAAAGGATTCCAATCGCCATAAGGTCATCCATTCTGGTTCTTCCTTCTTTTTAGAGATAGCGATGACGATTTCCTCATTTAATCCAATGGGAAACGTGTCCGATTCTATATCCGTGTAGAAACCATATTCATACTCCTTGGTCTCCAATTCTTTTTTTAATTCTTCCTCTGTATATGCCATTCTTCCTAATTTAACAATTGTTCAATATAACAATTGGCCAATTACTTATCATCTTCAATGCACACATTGGTACATTCTAACGCTTTCGCCATTGTTTCATTAAAGAGAGAAACTCTCTCCACACCCACACGTCCTTTGGGCATTGGGATTATTAAAAACAAACCCTTTACCGTTAAGCCCCCCGGAATATTCCAGCACAGTACCGACTAGATAAAGAAAACTTTTTTTATCTACTACAATACGCACTGCATTATCCTCGAAAATTTTATCGGTTTCTTTGGTCATTTTATCAAAATCGAGCTCATAGGATAATCCACTGCAACCCCCGCTTTTAACACCTACCCGCACATAATCCTTGCTGGCGTCAAAGCCTCCTTCGGCCATTAAGGCCATTACCCTCTGCTTAGCTGTTTCAGATACTTTAATCATTCTTAATTGGATTTAATCTAAATAGTTTACAAATATAGTACATAAGAAGGGTTTTACCATATTTCCTAACATTAATATAACGAATAGTAAAATCAAAAAATCCTATAGCTTTTATCATTTAATTGATACCATTAAAACATGAATCTAGGCCAATTTTTAAAATCGGCGTTGGATGGAAATATAAACCACTAAATAATAACGCATTTCATCCTTGGTGGATTATGCATTTTCTAAACAGTAAAAGTGTAACAGTTGTGGGAACAATTATGTACCGGTCCCTGCTTAAAAATTTTGAAAAGAATCAAAGCACATTGACAACTCCAATTGTAATTCCCAACCCATATAAGCAATTAAGCAACTCCATTTTACGCTCACAAATTTAGGAATAATGCAATATATGGAAGTTATACCAAGGCAGGATTTAATAAATTAACAAAATATAAAGGTAATTTATTATTACATCCTTATGCTGATTACAAAAAATTAATCTAAATTCAAATCCGTTTTAAAGAATTAAAAAAAATTATTAAAAATTATGTCCAAAAAAAAGACTGCATTTAGTAACAATTCACGAAGAGATTTTATCAAAGGCACTGGCCTGGCAACTGCCGGATTTATGATCGTCCCACGACACGTATTAGGGGGACCAGGTTATGTTGCCCCTAGTGACAAACTAAATATTGCCGGTATTGGTGTTGGTGGTAAAGGTAAAAGTGATATTACATCCTTTGCCAAAAGTCCCAATGTTAATATTGTAGGACTATGTGATGTTGATGACAGACAGGCCGTAGAGTCTAGGAAATCATTCCCAAAGGCAAAATACTACGCCGACTTTAGAAAAATGTTGGAAAACGAGAAAGACAATATTGATGCAGTATCGATATCTACCCCAGATCACAATCATGCCGTTGCAGCCTATATGGCCATGCAAATGGGCAAGCACGTTTATGTTCAAAAACCTCTGACCCATGATATTTGGGAAGCTAGAATGCTCACCGAAGCAGCAAAAAAATTCAAGGTAGTTACCCAAATGGGCAACCAGGGCGGCTCTGGCGATGGTGTACGAAAAATGAAGGAACTATACGATTCGGGCATCATAGGCGATGTACACACGGTAAAATGCTGGACCAACAGAGCCATTTGGCCACAAGCATTACAGACCCCAACTAAAAAAGACAAAATACCAAAAGGGTTAAATTGGGACCTATGGTTGGGAACTGCTGAAATGCGTGATTATAATGATGCATACCTCCCTTTTGATTGGAGAGGCTGGTCCGATTTTGGAACAGGCGCCCTTGGGGATATGGCCTGCCATATTATGGATCCCGTATATAGAATACTACCTATTCTTTACCCTAACCAGGTTGAGTGTAGCGTTTCCGACTCCTTTAAAGGTAAATTTGAAACTGCGAATTACCCCAAAAGTTTCCCCAATTCCAGTAAAATTCATCTAAGCTACCCGAGAACTGATGGTAAAGGCACCGTAAAAGTTACTTGGATGGATGGTGGACTTCTACCAGAACGACCAGAAGAAATGGGTGATGACGAAGCTCTGGGCAACTGGGATGGCGGCGTACTATTTATTGGTACAAAAGGAAAATTATTGGCCGATTGTTATGGCGCAAAACCAAGACTACTTCCCTTATCATTAAATGAACAATTCGAAATTGAGGAAACTATCGCGAGAGTTCCTGAGGGTCATTATCTACAGTGGGTAAATGCCTGTATGGCCGGTTATGGAAACGCCGAAACAAGTTCGTCGTTTGATTATGCCGGTCCATTTACAGAAAGTATCCTAATTGGTAATTTGGCCCTTAAATCGTATTTTGAAATAGACCCCAATGCTGATCAAAGCAGTTTCTGGGGAGGCTCAAAATACAATGGAAGAAAACGTTTGTTATGGGACGCTGAAAACATGAGGGTCACCAACTTTGAGCCCGCCAACAAATATGTAAAACGTAATTATAGGGATGGATATTCCTTGGGATAGTCCAACTTCTTAACGCTTAGTATAAAAACGCCAGGTTTTATAAGTACCCTTAGGTACCTCTATTAAGCCTGGCATTTTCCTTGTGCACTGTTCGCGTCTTTATTTGCTACAAAGACGGGTTATAATACATTAACTCCTTATTTTTGCAGCATGATAGAAGATAAAAATCAAGAAAAGACCGGGTTAGACCAATTGGGGGAGTTTGAGTTGATAAAACATCTTACCAAGAATTTTACATTACAACATGAATCTACCCTAATGGGTATTGGAGATGACGCCGCTGTGTTGGATTTTCAGGACAAGAAAGCGGTAATATCTACCGATCTATTAATTGAAGGAGTACATTTCGACCTCAGCTATATGCCTTTAAAACACTTGGGGTATAAATCGGTCATGGTGAATTTATCCGATATCTACGCCATGAACGCCACAGCTACCCAAATAACCGTTTCAATAGCCGTTTCCAACAGATTTCCCTTAGAGGCCCTGGAAGAATTTTATAGCGGGGTTGCCCTGGCCTGTGAAATCTACAAGGTGGACCTAGTAGGCGGGGATACTACCTCTTCTACCAAAGGAATGTTGGTCAGTGTAACCGCCATTGGCGAAGCCATCGAAGAAAACATAATATATAGAAGCGGTGCCAAAGCTAACGATCTCTTAGTAGTTTCCGGGGATTTGGGTGGCGCATATTGTGGGTTGCAGGTATTGGAAAGGGAAAAGGAAGTATTTAAGGTCAATCCTAATAATCAGCCCGATCTATCCCCCTATACCTATATTGTGGAACGCCAATTAAAGCCAGAAGCGCGAAGGGACGTTAAAGGCTTGCTGGAAAAACTGGAAATCCTTCCCACCTCCATGATTGATATTAGTGACGGACTTTCTTCTGAAATTCTACACTTATGCGATAAAAGCGAAGTGGGGTGTAACTTATTCGAGGATAAAATTCCGTTAGACCCTACCGTCATTTCTGCTTGCGAAGAATTTAAAATGGACAGTACACTGGTAGCCTTGAGTGGAGGTGAGGACTATGAATTATTGTTCACCATAGACCAAAAAGATTTTCCTAAAATTAAGGGAAACCCCCATTTTTCTGTAGTGGGACATATGACAGATAAAAATGAAGGCGTTAATTTAATTTCTAGAAGCAACACCAAAATTCCTATCACTGCTCAGGGTTGGAATTCTTTTTCATAAAGGGAAAAACAACCATTCGCATAGTTTAGAAAAAAAAGAATTCCCGAAAATCATGAATAATCCTTACTCAACTGTCGTGGGGCGCAGGACAGTCAAGAATGTGGGTATTCATTTAATTTACGGGAATAACTTCAAAAATTCCGATACCGCTTAAGGTCGGGATTCATTTGCCAAGCATAATTAGGCTACCTGTTGGGTGGCCCTATGTCTTTTCTGATAAATATCTTGTAAGGTATTGTTGATATCCTGCAATTCTGGAGTTAAGACGGAAAGATTTCCTCTAACATCCGTAGTCACCTGTTTATTACAATGCACACATTTATATTCCTTGATATGTAAAGTAACATTTTTAGAAACTGAATAATGGTGTCCGAAAATACTACAGCATAATGCGCTGAGCCGTGTTCCATAGTCTGTGATAACTTTTTTCATAATGCAGGTTTTTAGGGTGGCATTGGTAAGGTTTAGGGACCGTAAAATGCAAATATTAAACTTAGGGTTAATTGGTGATTGTCACTTACTAAATGACTTTCAGATAATTAACGCCATCACCCTTCTTTTATTGAGTACAACCTGTCTTTTTTTTATTTTTTTTTAATAAAACTTGTTTTTTTCGACGAACTGCATCTTCCTCTTGCTTAAATACCCGTTTAAACCCATCGGTTTTTAAACTATCTTTCAACTAAATTTGCACTAAATGCCCAATACCAAGGAAACCCTAATCATTACTTTTGCTTTATTCTCCTTGTTCTTTGGAGCGGGGAATTTGATACTCCCTCCACTTTTGGGATTTCAGTCCGGCAGTTGGTGGTGGCTGGTAGCCATTGGCTTTGCAATTTCTGCGGTTTTAATTCCTGTTATGGGCATTTTGGCACATGCCAAATTGCAGGGCACTCTGTTTGACTTTGGCAAAAAAGTTTCCCCAACATTCAGTGTGGTTTATTCCCTCCTAATTTATGCCATTGCCATTGCCCTACCTGCTCCCCGCACAGCAGCTGTTACCCATGAAATTGCGGTACTTCCTTTCTTTAACACTTCTTCCTTTATTACAAGCACGGTCTACTTTTTACTAGTTTTTATCTTCGCTATACATCGAGCTAAAATATTGGATGTACTAGGCAAAGCACTAACACCACTAATTATCATCATATTACTATTAATAATAGGGATATCCATATATACCCTAAATTTCGATTTTGGGGCAAGCGAAATGGTTAGTCCGTTCAGCGATGGAATTTTGGAAGGCTACCAGACCTTCGATGCCATAGGGGCCGTTGTAGTGGGCGGGGTGGTTATGGTTTCAATTAATCTACGATCTAAGGCATCCTATCAAGACAAAAAAAAATTAATCCGCCATGCGGCATGGTTGGCCGGCCTAGGTCTCTTTATAATATACATTGGTCTTATCCTCACCGGAGCCCTTAATCATTCTAATTTTGAATCCAGTATCACTAGAATAGAATTACTTTCCGGAATCAGCAAACTAAGCCTAGGAAATACCGCCAATATTTTTTTAAGCATTTTAGTTAGTCTGGCCTGTTTTACCACAGCCTTGGGCATTGTTACAGGCACCTCAGATTTTATAAAAGACCGACTCCCCAAATTTAAATACGCATATAGACTTACTGCCATAATAGGTTGTTTTCTTGGGATTCTTATGGGACAATTTAATGTGGCTTATATAATAACAGTGGCTTTTCCTGTACTTATGTTTATTTACCCCATCACCATTATATTAATTCTCCTGAACATTGTTCCGGACAAATGGGCTTCAGCAAAAGTGTTTAAGACGGTAGTAATTACGACCGCAATTTTTAGTATCCCTGATTTTTTAGGCAGTTTGGGGGATTGGGCTCCAAGACAGGCAATTTTTAACTGGATACCCCTTGGCGCTTACCGATTGGGCTGGGTATTCCCGGCAGTAATAATTTTTTTTATTGCGAATGTATTCGGAGGACCCATTCCGTTAACGCACATAAAAGAAAAAATAGGGAAACATAAAAAAAGAGCCGATAAATGACAGCTCTTTTAAATCAATTTAAATTTAATATTCTTTATTAATTCTTGGCGTTCATCAACTCCTCAATCTCCTCCACCTCAATAGGGATATTTCCCATAAGGTTAAAAGGAGCTCCTTTTTCTTGAATTACCAAATCATCTTCTAACCTAATCCCCATCTTTTCCTCAGGGATATATATTCCAGGTTCTACGGTATAGACCATATTGGCGACCATAGGTGTTTTTAACGCCCCGTAGTCGTGGGTGTTCAAACCTATATGATGGCTGGTGCCATGCATAAAATATTTTTTATAAGCAGGCCAATCCTTATCTTCATTTTGCACGTCGGCCTTATCCAATAACCCTAACCCTAATAGCTCAGAGGTCATTAAATGACCCACTTCCTTGTGAAATTCCGCCCACATAGTTCCGGGCACCAACATATCAGTTGCATCATTCTTTACCCTCAGAACAGCTTCATAAACCGCTTTCTGTCTGGGTGTAAACCTGCCGTTAACAGGAATGGTACGTGTAAGGTCACTGGAGTAGTTGGCATATTCCGCCGCAACATCCATCAATAACATATCCCCATCTTTACATTCGCGGTTGTTTTCAACATAATGCAGTACATTGGCATTATTGCCCGAAGCAATAATCGGACTATATGCAAACCCCTTAGACCTATTTCGGATGAATTCGTGCAACAGCTCCGCCTCGATCTCATATTCCATTACCCCAGGTTTTACAAATTTCAACAGGCGTCTAAATCCTTTTTCTGTAATATCACAAGCTGTCTGCATCAGTGCAATTTCCTCAGGTTCCTTTACACCCCTTATTTCTTGCAAAATAGGCCCGCTCTTGGCCCATTGGTGCGCCGGATAATTCTGTTTGCATTTAATTATAAACCGATCCTCCCTAGTTTGAGTCTCCACGGTTTGACGGTAATGTTCATTGGTGTTAAAATAAACAGTTTCCACCTCGGTCATAAGGCCAAAAAAGATCTTTTCAAAATCGGTCAACCAATAAATGGTTTCTATTCCCGATACTTCCGTGGCTTTTGCTTTCGTCAACTTTTCACCTTCCCACACTGCAATATGGGCGTTGGTCTCCCTTACAAAAAGAACCTCTCTATGCTTATCCTCCACCGCATCGGGAAACAATAATAAAATAGTCTCTTCCTGATCGGCACCACTTAAATAAAATAAGTCCCTGTTCTGTTCAAAAGGCAAGGTGCTATCCGTACCGATCGGATATAAATCGTTGGAATTAAAAACGGCGATACTCTTAGGCTTCATCTGGGCCATAAATTTCGCTCGGTTCTTTATAAATAATTTTTTATCGATCTGCTGATATTTCATAACGCTAATTTTTAAGAACCAAATTTAATAAATAGGAAGAGCATAACCCACTAAGCATTAAATGAATTTCAAAACCAGGCCCGTCCAACCCTCCTAATTATAAAATAGGTTACCTTCACCACTTAATTGTGTGGTGTAACATTAAGATATACCAACATAAATGAAGTCCTTAAAATATTAGCTATAATAATGTCCAAAAACCTAATCGTCCTATTTCTCTTTTTCATTAACCTGAGTTGGGGCCAAGTAAAAAATTCTGCCGTTACTACGGATGATTATTTTGATATCCTAAGAGAAAACATTACCGGGGAACAAGCCTATAAAACCACTGCATTCGTAGAACAATTTTGGCGAGTAGTAGGTAACGAAGGTTTTAAGAAGAGTATTTATAACGTTGCAACAGCCTTAGAGGCCGCAGGTTATGTTTTGGAAGAAGAGGCATCCAGCTTCGACCGCTTTACCTACAGAATTGAAAAAAGACCCTTAGAGCACCCTACTTGGGAAATAGTGGGGGCAGAAATTACCCTGGTCGGGGAAATTAGCCCGTTATTATCCTACGCCTCCAACAGGAACATGGTTTATATTAATTCCAATTCGACCCCAAAGAATGGAACAACCGCAGAGGTTATTTATGTTGAAAATGTGGATGATCTTCAAAAGATATCCGTAAAAGGGAAAATTATCTTTACAGAAACAAATGGATCTGAAATTTATAAAGTAGGGGTGTTAAATAAAGGAGCCTTGGGTATCATCACTTATAATAATCCCGACTATTTAAAACCCGAAAAAAATGTGAATTCCATTCAATTTAGAAGCCTGCCATCCGACCCCAAAAACACATGGGGAATTGCCCTTTCCTATCAAGCAAAAGAAAGACTAAAGGCGGCTTTGGAAAAAGGAAAAGTATATACTAAGGTAACTATTACCAGCAAGATATATCCTTCCGAAGAACTAACCTTGGTTGCCGACATAAAGGGTTCGGAATTACCCGCAGAACGCTTTGTGTTTAGTGCCCATGTACAAGAGCCTGGAGCCAATGATAATGCTTCGGGGGTCGGTGCCCAACTGGAAATGGCCACTGTGGCTGCCAAGCTAATAAATTTAGGCAATATTGACACCTATAGGACAGTGACCTTCCTTTGGGGCGATGAAATATTAGCTACAAAAAGATACCTCCAAGAAAATAAGAAAAGGGCAAACGGTATTAAATGGGGACTTAGTTTGGATATGGTCGGGCAAAACACGGCCATTACAGGTGGTTCATTTTTGATCGAGAAAATGCCAGACCCCAGTGCCATATGGACCCGAGGAAAAGACAAACATAGCGAGTGGGGCGGCAAAACGCTCAGCTTAGAAGATATGAAACCGCATTACCTAAATGACTTCATAATCCATAATTTTATGAAACAAGGGAAAGCTGCCCACTGGGAAGTAAATACCAACCCGTTTGAGGGTGGCAGTGACCATACTCCTTTTTTGGATACCAATATCCCGGCACTTTTACTTTGGCATTTTACCGATCAGTTTTATCATACAGATAATGACCGCCTGGACAAGGTGTCCCAAGAAACCCTTAAAAATGTAAGTATTTCAGCATTGGCTAGTGCCCTAACTTTATTAAATAGTGATTCCTATACAGCAGTAGATATTGTTGGAATTGTGAAGGATGCTGCCACTCAACGTCTTGCGGAGGAATTTTTACTAAGTGAGAAGTCTATTAGAACAGGAAATTCTATAAAAGACGAAGTAGCCGTATTAAAGGCTTGGGAAGATTGGTATTTAAAGGCTGTTGCATCCACTACGGACCTGGCCTCCCCGGAGAACACTGTAATTTTAGACAAAGGTATTTTAGAGGCCCAGACCATTATTGAGTCCCAATCCAAAATGTTTATTGCGGAATTGGAAAAACGAGATTAATAAAATACACTTTGGGCAGCACACATAAGCCTGAATTAACTGATTTTAATGATTATTGCCGTTAGGTTAGACGCTATCGCCCGTTAACTATGAAATAATTCAAAAAATAGAGGTCAGTTTAAATTTTAGTTTTTACACTATCCTCCAAAACGCCCATTTGACGTAAATGGCATAATTAACATGGTAAGTCATAGAAATTTTACAAGGGTTTTGGAACCACCCAAGTTCAATGATTTGGATACTTCCCAAAAAAATATTTTACAGGTATCTCTTAACTACAATTAAGCAACTCTTTAAATTGGTTCTAAATACCGTACATAAATTCAACAAAATTTGTTAATAACTCGATTCTAGAGTAAATTTGCAATCAAAACAAATATCTAATGAGTGGATTTTTAAACTCTTCTATAGGCAGAAAGTACACTATGGCCCTTTCCGCATTTTTCTTAATGTTCTTTATCCTTCAACATTTTGCCATTAACATCCTGTCCGTTTTAAGTCCGGACACTTTTAATGAAACCTCGCATTTTATGGGGACCAATGCTTTGGTACAGTACGCACTGCAGCCTGTACTACTCTTTGGGGTTATCTATCATTTTGTTATGGGGTTTATTTTGGAAATAAAAAACAGGAACGCACGTGCCATCAATTACGCCAAAAACAATGGATCAGCGAATTCCACTTGGATGAGTAGGAATATGATCTGGAGCGGTGGATTTATACTTATTTTCTTGATTATCCATTTCTTGGATTTCTGGTTTCCTGAAATCAATACAAAATATATTCAAGGAGATATGTCCGGCTTGCTTGCCGATGGGGAAGGCTATCGCTATTATGAAGAACTTACCCATAAATTTGAACCTATATGGCGGGTTGCCCTTTATTGTCTTGGTTTTGTTTTTCTTTCACTACATCTGTTGCACGGTTTCAATTCGGCATTTCAGTCGGTTGGTGCCAACAATAAATATACAAAAGGGTTAAAAGGATTTGGAAAGGCATATGCTGTTTTAATTCCATTAGGATTTATTTTCATTGCACTTTTTCACCATTTTAACCATTAATAATACAATTCTATGTCTGTATTGGATTCTAAAGTACCAAAAGGCCCATTAAAGGATAAATGGACGACCTATAAGGATAAAATAAACCTAGTTAATCCTGCCAATAAACGAAACATCGATGTCATTGTTGTTGGTACAGGTCTTGCTGGAGGTTCTGCCGCAGCGACTTTGGCCGAGCTTGGCTATAGGGTAAAAGCATTCTGCTATCAGGATTCTCCGCGTAGGGCACATTCCATTGCCGCTCAAGGAGGTATCAATGCAGCAAAAAACTATCAGGGGGATGGGGATTCTACCTATCGATTGTTTTACGATACTGTTAAAGGTGGCGATTATCGTTCACGAGAGGCCAACGTATATCGTTTGGCAGAAGTATCAACCAATATAATTGACCAATGTGTAGCCCAAGGGGTACCGTTTGCTCGGGATTATGGCGGGTTATTGGACAACCGTTCATTTGGTGGTGTTTTGGTTTCCCGTACTTTTTATGCCAAAGGACAAACAGGACAACAATTGTTGTTAGGGGCATATTCTGCGATGAACAGACAGATTGCCCGCGGAAAAATAGATATGTACAATAGGCATGAAATGCTCGATGTGGTTAAAGTAAATGGCAAGGCACGTGGTATTATAGCACGTAACTTGGTTACCGGTGAAATAGAGCGCCATTCCGCTCACGCCGTAGTAATTGCCTCTGGGGGATATGGAAATGTATATTTCCTTTCTACCAATGCCATGGGGTCTAATGCTACCGCGGCTTGGAAAATACATAAAAAGGGAGCCTTTTTCGCCAACCCTTGTTATACCCAAATTCACCCAACCTGTATTCCAAGGTCTGGCGACTATCAATCCAAATTGACCTTGATGTCCGAGTCATTGCGTAACGATGGCCGTATCTGGGTTCCCAAAAATATGGAAGATGTGTTGGCCATTAGGGAAGGAAAATTAAAACCTACCCAATTAAGCGAAGATCAGAGAGATTACTATTTGGAAAGAAGATATCCTGCCTTTGGAAACTTGGTGCCGCGTGATGTAGCTTCCAGAGCAGCAAAAGAAAGATGTGATGCCGGTTACGGCGTTAACGCCACTGGGGAAGCGGTATATCTGGATTTTAAATCCGCTATTGAAAGATACGGATTGGAGCAGGCCAAAATCCATGGTATTCAAGGAGCTTCCAAAGAAAAAATCACTGCACTGGGCGCAGCCGTAGTAGAGGAAAAATATGGCAACCTTTTTCAGATGTACGAAAAAATCGTAGATGAAAACCCATATGAAACTCCAATGATGATCTACCCCGCAACCCACTATACCATGGGAGGTGTTTGGGTAGATTACAACCTAATGACAACAGTAGAGGGATTATATTGTATTGGAGAGGCCAATTTCTCGGATCACGGTGCCAACCGTCTGGGGGCATCTGCACTAATGCAAGGTTTGGCCGATGGTTATTTTGTATTGCCCTACACTATGGGAGATTATCTTTCCCATGAAATTAGGACCGGTAAAATTGCAACCGACACCCCTGAGTTTGACCAAGCCGAAAAGGAAGTAACCGAAAAAATCAACTTCTTTGTCAACAACAAAGGAACTCATTCGGTGGATTATTTCCATAAACGTCTTGGTAAGGTTATGTGGGATAAATGTGGTATGTCCCGTAACGCTGAAGGCCTAAAAGAAGCCATTACCGAAATTAAGGCTATCCGTGAAGAATTTTATAAAGAAGTAAAAGTCCCAGGATCAGCCAATGAGATGAACCCAGAGCTAGAAAAAGCAGGACGAGTGGCAGATTTCTTGGAATTAGGAGAATTGTTTGCCAAGGATGCCTTAATGCGAGAGGAGTCTTGTGGAGGACATTTCCGTGAAGAATCTGTTGAGATTGATGGAGACCAAAAAGGAGAGGCAAAACGTAACGATAAAGATTATGCTTTTGTGGCTGCATGGGAATATAAAGGAGAACCTTCAGATGCCATTTTGCACAAGGAAGAATTGGAATTTAAGGATATAGAATTAAAACAAAGAAGTTATAAATAAATAGTATTGAGATATTAGAAGTGAGAATTTAGAAATCTCACTACTCAGTACTCATTACTCAATACTTAAAATATGAATCTTACATTAAAAATTTGGAGACAGAAAGGACCACAGGACAAAGGTAAAATGGTCGAGTATAAAGTGACTGAGATTTCAGAACACATGTCTTTCTTGGAAATGATGGATGTTTTAAACGAACAGCTCACCAACAATGGCGACGAACCAGTTGCCTTTGACCATGACTGTCGCGAAGGCATCTGCGGTACGTGTTCTATGTATATCAATGGAGAAGCACATGGCCCGGATAGAGGGGTTACTACCTGTCAGTTGCATATGAGAATGTTCAAAGATGGCGACACCATTACCATTGAGCCTTTTAGAGCAAAAGCCTTTCCCGTAATCAAGGATTTGGTGGTAGACCGTAGTTCATTTGATCGTATTCAACAGGCTGGTGGTTTTATTTCCGTTAATACCTCTGGAAATACCCAGGATGCCAATGCCATTCCTATTGATAAGCATGCCGCCGATGAGGCCATGGATGCCGCTACCTGTATTGGTTGTGGTGCCTGTGTAGCAAGTTGTAAAAACTCTTCTGCCATGTTATTCGTTGGGGCCAAAGTATCCCAATACGCCCTACTTCCGCAAGGGCAAGTAGAAGCTACGGACCGAGTAAAAAATATGGTGGCACAAATGGATTTGGAAGGATTTGGAAACTGTACCAATACAGGTGCCTGCGAGGTGGAATGTCCGAAAGGAATTTCCTTGGAAAACATTGCCCGCATGAACAGGGAGTTTTTCAGTGCCAGCACAAAAGGATAGTACGGATTAGAATATAATTTATAATATACAGAAACAGACCCCATCCCTTTTCAGGGATGGGGTTTTTCTTTACCCAGGTCTCAAAAATCCAGTATCTTTAAGTATGCCGAAAGAATATAAGGAAGAAAGGATAATAGTTCCTCGTTTTAATGAAGAGTCTGGTTTTTATACCACACCGGAACGCTCCAAGATGATGGGAAAGATCCGCGGCAAAAACACCATACCTGAATTGAAATTTAGAAGGGCGCTGTGGGCGGAGGGCTATAGATACAGGATAGACTACAAGAAGTTGATCGGCAAACCAGATATAGTCCTAAAAAAGTACAAAACAGTTATTTTTATAGATGGGGAATATTGGCATGGTTATAACTGGGAAGAAAGGAAACAAAAAATTAAAACGAACAAAGAATTCTGGATTCCAAAAATTGAACGTAATATTCAACGGGATAAGGAAGTGAACCAAGAGCTACAACAATTGGGCTATACCGTTTTCAGATTTTGGGAAAGGGAAATTAAAAAAGAATTGGACCAATGCCTAAATCAGGTAATTCAGCATTTACAATCACAGCAATCCTAATCTATCAATTACAAATTCAAACGCTCACAAATGCCTAAATATAGTCACAAAATATTCTCCAAGCTTCCCAATGTAAGAACTACGATTTTTACCACCATGGGGCAATTGGCGCAAAAACACAGCGCCATTAATCTTTCACAGGGCTTCCCCAATTTTGAGCCCGATCCTTCCTTGATAGATTTGGTAACCCAGGCCATGAAACAAGGGTACAATCAATATGCCCCTATGGCAGGTGTCCTGGAACTGCGTGAAATGATTGCCCAAAAAATTGAACAGCTTTACGGCAGAAGCTATAACCCCGACAACGAAATAACCGTAACCATCGGTGCCACTCAGGCCATTTTTACCATCATTACGGCATTTATAGGCCATGGTGATGAGGTATTAGTCATTAAGCCAGCATACGACTGCTATGAGCCCGCCATTGAGGTCAATGGGGGCATTCCTGTATTTGTTCAACTAAACAATAGCGATTTTAAGGTAGACTGGGAGGAATTCCGTTCCAAGATTACCTCTAAAACCAAAATGGTCATAATTAACACCCCTCACAATCCCAGCGGCACCATATTCTCCAAAGAGGATATGCTTGAATTACAGCAAAGTCTTGAAAAAACAGATATAATTGTCATTAGTGATGAAGTATATGAGCACATCATCTTTGACGGCCATGAACATGAAAGCGCTTCAAAATATGACGGCCTTGCCTCCCGCACCTTTGTTTGCGGTTCCTTCGGAAAAACCTTTCATATCACCGGCTGGAAAATGGGCTATTGCACAGGTCCGGCCGAACTGATGCACGAATTTCGAAAAACACATCAGTTCAACGTGTTTAGTGCGGACCACGCCGTTCAAAAAGCCCTAGCAACTTATCTAAAAGAACCTCAACACTATTTGGGTTTAAACCAATTTTATCAAAAAAAACGGGATTTATTCCTTGCAGGATTAACTACCTCAAAATTTAAAATAAAACCTTCACAAGGAACCTATTTCCAATTACTAGATTATAACGATATTACCCAAGAACCGGATGGAATCTTTGCCGATCGTCTGGCAAAAGAACACCAAATAGCGAGCATACCCATTTCAGGATTTAATACCCAAGGAATTGATAAACGATTATTGAGATTCTGCTTTGCGAAAACCGACGAAACTTTGGAAAAAGCTACTAAAATCCTTTGCGAGCTTTAACCCACATGATCTAGCAGCAACTCTCCTTTAAATATCTAACCGCATCAACCAATCCGTTTGCTCATCCTTACCAATAAAATAAGGATGATTCCCCAACTTATTGAAACCCAATTTTTGGTGAAATTTAATGGCTTTGGGATTGTCTTCCCAAACACCGAGCCACATAAAAAACTTAATTCTGGCTTTTGCTACTGATATTACCTGCCGCAGTATCCACTCTCCAATTCCCTGGCCTTGAAATTCACTCAACAAGTAGATCCGCTCCAGCTCTATGGAATCAATATCCTTTATATCCGATTGGGATTCGTTTTCATTTAATTTTATGTATCCCACTAAACTGGAATCCTTATAAATAAAATAAAAGGATGAATTAATATCCTGGAGTTCCTTTAAAAGTGTTTCCTCGCCAAATGCAAATTCCAGGTATTCCTTAAAATCCTGCGCCTTATTGTCCTTTTAAAAAGCTTCTATAAAAGTCCTTCTGCTCAGATTAACCAAAACTTCCAAATCGGTAAGGGCGCCCGGCCTTAAATATAGTTTCATTGCTTTGCTTTCCTCCTTTAAAATACGACCTTTCATTTGTTTGAAAACAAAAAAGGGAGCAATACTCTAAAGTACGCTCCCTTTGTAAACAATTGATTTATGCTACAGCATAAATAATTTTTTTGCCAATCTTACAATGCCTGTGAAAAAGTCATTGCGATAAACTTGAATTTCTTTCTGTGGGCGGGTGTGATTAATTTGGGCTTCCATAGTAATTAAGGTTTAGTAGTTGTTAAATTTGGGGTTTAACTTCTGTTAGTAATTGCAATATAATTCAGATTAACGCAACATTTAGAAAATTGTTGTGAAACATACAGTAATTGTTGTATGTGCATAAATCTAGTTATTTAGATCGACATATGACACTTACCAAAATGTTAAATAAAGAGTTTTTATTCAAATGTGCTATAATATAAAAATTCAATAAAATCTGACACCCTTAATTGAACATCTTGGTTAAATATCCATCTCTGGGATTTCCCCTTCTACCATTAAATTACCTTCAGTAGCCTGCACTATCTCATCCACACTAACACCAGGTGCCCTTTCCAACAATTTAAATCCCTTCGGAGTTACATCCAGTACCGCCAAATTGGTCACAATTTTTTTTACACACCCAACTCCCGTCAGTGGCAATGAGCATTTCTTTAACAGCTTGGATTCGCCTGCCCTATTGGTGTGCATCATGGCAACAATAATATTCTCTGCCGAAGCCACCAAATCCATGGCCCCACCCATCCCCTTGACCATCTTACCTGGAATTTTCCAATTGGCAATATCCCCGTTTTCAGCGACCTCCATAGCTCCTAAGATAGTTAAATCTACATGTTGTCCCCGAATCATGCCAAAGCTCGTTACAGAGTCGAAAAATGAGGCTCCAGGAAGCGTTGTGATAGTCTGCTTGCCTGCATTGATGATATCGGCATCCTCTTCCCCCTCAAAAGGAAAAGGACCCATTCCCAACACCCCATTCTCACTCTGAAATTCTACACTGATATCATCCCTGACAAAATTGGCCACCAAGGTAGGTATCCCTATTCCCAGGTTTACATAATATCCGTCTTTGACTTCCTTTGCAATTCGCTTTGCTATTCCGTTTTTATCCAACATAATTAATGTAATAATTTAGTAATGTACCGATGTATCAATGAATTAATGTAACGAGAGACCAAGGTATCGTAGCATCAATTTCTTAGTGTAAAAGCTCCCCAATAATCCAAGGGGACAATCTACATTGTAATCAATAGAGGAATATGAGCTTAATTGATTCTTACCTTGAATTCCTTTTACTTGTACTTATTATTTTATATAAAATCAACCCCAACTCATCAACACTATTTTTCAAATCCATATCGAAGGGATATGATTTAGACCGTTGGCACAAAACAAGCCAATATTTAGTTTCCTCGAGCTCCTTGACGGCAATTTTCATTTTGTGAATGAAATCGGCCCTACTTTCCGCGTTTTGAGCTTCATGAATATTAGCTCCAATACTCGTTCCGGCTTTTAACAACTGTGTTGCAATGACGTACTTTCTTTTCTCCTCCAACACTTCACAATACTCGACAATCCTAATGGCAAACTCGATTGATTTTTGAACAACAGTATTTTCCTTATTTATCATACCGTATTTGATGTTAAAGTGGACCATTCGCCATTAACCAACAAAGCGCCTAATTAATAAAACCAAAAAAGAACACAGCAATTCATAACACCTTCGTTTTACTTCCTTTACTATTCAGCGCCCATTAAAAATAAAACCCAATCGTTACATTTTCAAATTAAGCAATTGATTAATTAACTTTCCGTACTGTTAACTGCTCAATTCTTTTCTCGTAATTTTCACCTTGGAAGATTCGTTGTACAAAAATTCCTGGGACATGTATTTGGTTGGGATCTAAAGTTCCGGCCGGCACTAATTCTTCCACCTCGGCCACTGTAACCTTGGCCGCGCCACACATGGCTGGATTAAAATTTCGGGCTGTTCCTTTAAATATTAAATTCCCGGCCGCATCGCCCTTCCAAGCCTTTATAAAAGAAAAATCTGCCTTAAAGGCCTCCTCCAGCACATACATTTTTCCGTTGAATTCCCTAGTCTCCTTTCCCTGAGCTACTTCGGTTCCGTATCCGGCCGGTGTATAAAAAGCTGGAAAACCTGCCTGTGCAGCCCTACATTTCTCCGCTAAAGTTCCCTGCGGGGTCAACTCAACCTCCAATTCACCGCTCAACATTTGCCTTTCGAACTCTTCATTTTCACCCACATAGGACGAAATCATTTTCTTAATTTGTCGTTTGTGCAACAATAGTCCCAAGCCAAAATGGTCCACTCCAGCATTATTGGATATACAAGTTAAATCCTTAACCCCCATCTTTACCAAGGCTGCAATTGAATTTTCTGGAATACCGCACAATCCAAATCCCCCGAGCATAAAAGTCATTCCATCCTTCACCCCTTCTAACGCTTCCTCTACGTTGTCAACTGTTTTTCGTATCATATAACCGACTTAATTTAACATATTTACCTGCTCTCCCTAAAATACGGGTTTTTAACGAAAAATGCCCTTAACTTCTGGTTAAAAGCAAGGGCATTTTTAAAAATATATGTTGGACTTATTTTAGAAATCCAAATCGTCCTCGGTATCAATATCATCCACAGTTTCGGTACCAGTTTTGGAGCAATCTACATTAATGGACAAGTTTTCAGGCTTTTCAAAATCTTCTTCAGACACGCCCAATTCCTTGTTTGCATAGTTTTTCTTCATATACAATCCCCATATGGGTAGGGCCATGGAAGCTCCTTGTCCATAGGTTATAGTCTTAAAATGTACCGCCTTGTCATCTCCACCTACCCATACACCAGTTACCAAATTAGGTACCATTCCCATAAACCATCCATCACTTTGATTTTGCGTTGTACCTGTTTTACCTGCAATTTGGTTTTTAAATTCGTACGGATACCCCGTTATGATTTCCTTATATTCCTTTCGCCATTTGTCATAACCAGTAGTCCTAAGCCTGGTTCCCGACCCGCCCTGGGTTACCCCAGACATAAGGTCGATCATAGCATAAGAGACATCCTTGCTTAACACATCCCTTGTTTCGGGCACGTACTCAAAAAGAACCGTGCCATTTTTGTCTTCAATTCTAGTTACCATGACCGGTTTCACGTATACGCCTTGGTTGGCGAAAGCACCATAGGCCCCAACCATTTCATACACATTTAAATCGGCTGTTCCCAATGCAATGGAAGGTACCTCTGGAATTTCCCCAGAAATGCCTAAATTTTTGGCGATGGCCACCACAGCTTTGGGCCCCACCTTATCAATTAATTGAGCAGTTATGGTATTTACAGAATTTGCCAGCGCGTTTTTAAGGGTACGCATTTCTCCGGAATATTTACCATCCGAATTTTTAGGGCACCAAGGATCTGGATTTCCATGCTTATTAGCTTCTATGCAATATTGGTTGTCGGGCAACAAGTCACAGGGCGATAATCGCAATTGATCAATGGCAGCTGCGTATACAAAAGGTTTAAAGGTTGACCCGACCTGTCTGGCCCCTTGAATCACATTATCGTATTGGAAATGTTTATAGTCTATACCCCCTACCCATGCCTTCACATGCCCCGATTGAGGCTCCATGGACATCATAGCGGTCTTAAGAAAGGATTTATAATAGCGAATGGAATCCATTGGAGTCAATACCGTATCCTTTTCTTTAGTCTCGCTATTCCAATCAAAAACGGTCATCTCCGCAGGCTCGTTAAACGAGGCCCTTATTTCCTTCTCACTTTTCCCTTGATCCTTTAGGTTGTGCCACCTGTGCGATGATTTTATGGCCCGCTCCATAATCCGATCTATTTCCCCATCAACCTCTTCAATAAAAGGTGCCGTTTTATTACGATCAGGAGTATTTTGATGAAAAAACTCCGCTTGTAATCGTTTCATATGCTCGGCCACGGCATCCTCGGCATTTTGCTGCATACGGGAGTCGATGGTCGTGTATATTTTTAGTCCATCCATATACAGATTATACTTATCACTCTCTCCTTTAATTGCTGGTTTGGGATTTTTTTCAATCCACTTGCGCATAAATCCCTGTAGATACATCCTAAAATAGGTAGCCAAGCCCTCTCTATGTGATTCAGGACTAAAATTGATGTCCATTTTCAAAGCCTGTAAGGAATCATTCTGCTTTTCCGTTATAAAATCGTATTTCGCCATCTGGGACAACACCGTATTTCTTCGATTTAAAACCAATTCTTCCCGTCGGATAGGGTTGTAATACGAAGAATTCTTAAGCATACCCACCAAAACCGCCGATTCTTCAATTTTTAGATTTTTGGGTTCTTTGCCAAAATAAATACGCGAGGCAGATCTAATGCCGTCGGCATTGTAGTTAAAATCATAAATATTAAGATACATCTTAATAATTTCTTCCTTGGTATAGCTGCGTTCCAACCTAATGGCAAGCACCCACTCCTTTATTTTTTGGGTAATAGTTTCAAAAATGTTTTTGGAACGCACCCCTACAAACAACTGCCTTGCCAATTGTTGGGATATGGTACTGGCCCCGCCCTTCTTGCCCAGATAGACAAATGCCCTAAGGGTTCCACGGGCATCTATCCCTGAATGATCGTAATACCTTGCATCTTCAGTAGCTATCAAGGCTTGCACCAGGGTTTTGGGCAACTCTTCATAAGCAACATCTGTTCTATTGTCGTCAAGATAAAATTTACCCAAGGTCTCCCCATCGGAGGAAATAATTTCACTGGCCAAATTGGTCTGTGGATTCTCCAAGCGCTCATATTCCGGCATGGCCCCAAATACACCCCAAGACGCCAAAAGGAAAATCATTACCACGGATAGTACCCCCATGATAAAGAGCACCCAAAACCACTTAATAAATTTAAAAAAATTGTTTTTGCTTTTTTTCTTCTTTTTGGGAGCTGTTGCCATAAGCCTACTGATTACTTTTTTCGATTAGGTACCCCACATCGGTAATACCTTCCAATTCGACAATTCCATCTACTTGGCCATTTTTACGCATGGCATGGGAAATTTCTAAGGTATATACGCCCGAAGACGGGAAAACGATGTTTTCTTTATACCATAATTTGTTTTCCTTTAGACTTCCGTAACCGGTACCCAACCACTGTCCATCCGGTTTGGCCATTTCATATTCCAAAGTATCGCGCTGCATATCGCCATTGGGAAATTTTAATTCGGCAATTAAAAAGAGGTTGCTATAAGGATATGTACCATCGTTCCTTAAATTGATGAACATATTGTACTCCTGAAGGGTATCCAATTCCTGGAAAGAAAACTTTACTATACTATCCTTGTTCCATCGTCCATTCTGTGTTGGACTGTAATCCGATTTTATGGTATGCCTATTGCAAGAAACCATAAAAATTACTAACAAAAAGGCACCTAAACTCTTATGCATTGTTGGCAGGTCTTTTTTTATAGTTGCTATTCTTCCTTTTCTTGTTATTCTTGTTTTTCCTATTGGACCTCCTTTTCTTTGGAGTATCAAAACGGGTTAAACTGTCCTGCCCCACCACATTTTCAAAAACCTTTTCCACTTCCTGAACGTTATCCACGGCATATTCCTCCAAACTGGCCACTTTCTCCCTTTTCTTGTTTTTTTCCAAAACCTCCAACACTTGTTCTTTGGACAAAACATGCCAATTGGCCGGTTCGTCCTTATACGAAAACCAAAGCGAAGCTTTAAAAATATCTACCTTCTGACAAAAGGCCATACCTTTTTCAGTAAACAGCTTGGTGTCCTGACCTGGGAAATCTTTTAAGGCATCCAAATAAACATCCAATTCGTAATTTAAACAACACTTTAATTTTCCACATTGTCCTGCAAGCTTTTGCGGATTAAGTGAAAGTTGTTGATACCTAGCCGCCGAGGTACTTACCGATCTAAAATCGGTTAACCAGGTAGAACAGCACAATTCCCTACCACAAGAACCAATTCCCCCCAAGCGTTGGGCTTCTTGCCTATAGCCAATTTGCCTCATTTCTATTCGGATGCCAAATGCCTTGGCCATGTCCTTGATCAGCTGCCGGAAATCTACGCGTTCCTCTGCGGTATAGTAAAAGGTGGCCTTGGAACCATCTCCTTGAAACTCCACATCGGAGATTTTCATCTGCAATTTTAAGACAATAGCGATTTGCCTTGCCCTCTTTTTAATTTCCTCTTCCCTGTCCCTGCATTTTTGCCAAATGTCAATATCCTTCTGGGAAGCCTTTCGATAAAGCTTGGGAAGTTCTGGATTATTACAATCCTCCTTTTTCTTTTTCATTTGCACCTTTACCAATTCCCCGGTAAGGGTTACCATACCCACATCATGACCGGAAGTAGCCTGTGTGGCCACTACGTCACCAATAGAAAGTGAAAGATTTTCGGAATTTCTAAAGAATTCTTTTCTGCTATTTTTAAAACGGACCTCCACACAATCAAATGGTTTTTGCCCATTTGGAAGTGACATATTGGAAAGCCAATCAAATACCGTCAATTTATTACAGCCGTCTGTACCGCAAGTACCATTGTTCTTGCATCCTTTAGGCTGTCCGTCCTTAGCGGTTGAACAACTACTACAACCCATATTTCGTATCTTGGTTTAGTAAAAATGTAACGTAACACTTTTACTAAAAAAGGTTCATAAAATTATTAAACGTAAAGATAGTGTTTTTTTAATGCGATGAAAAGAAAGAGTTTCTTTGACCAGGCAAAGCTTTACAAAAACCGTAAAAAGATACTCGCTAGGATAGCTCCCTAGGAGTGGATTGTATATGAACTCCTGACCGAAGCTCAGGAATTAAAAATACTCTTTCTTGGCACTTACTCAGAGATGGTGGACCAAACTAGGATTAACCCCATCATAAATAATCCTGACCTTCTTTGGTCAAGGGCCTTAAAACTTGGAAGCTCAATAAAAGCCTACTTCTTGTATTTTAAGACTTCCGATCGGCCCTTTTTAAAAATCTTATTACTTACTACCTGCCCTTTTCGCAACCTCTTCTGTTCCTCAAATGGCAATTCATGTATTTCCTTACATTCCAAAGAACAGCACTCATTCATGGCCTCGGCGCAGGCATCGCACTGGATAAATAGTAGGTGACAGGCCTCATTGGCACAATTTACATGGTTGTCACATGGGTTTCCACATTGGTGGCAATGGGCAATGACATCATCTGTAATCCGTTCCCCCCTACGGTGATCAAAAACAAAATTCTTGCCTAAGAATTTATTTTCCAGATTAAGATTTTTTACTTGACGGGTATATTCAATAATCCCACCTTCCAGTTGATATACATTCTTAAAACCCTTGTGTTTATAATAGGCACTGGCTTTTTCGCACCTTATACCTCCGGTGCAGTACATCACCAATTTTTTGTCCTCCTTATGGTCCGCTAGGTCATTTTCTATAATATCCAACGAATCCCGAAACGTATCCACGTCAGGGGTAATCGCATTTTTAAAATGCCCTATTTCACTTTCATAGTGATTCCGCATATCTACTAATACAGTATCGGAATCCTCAATAAGTTCGTTAAACTTAATGGCATCTACATGTATTCCTTTATTGGTAACATCAAATGAGTCATCATTCAATCCATCGGCCACAATCTTTTCCCGAACCTTCACCTTTAATTTTAAAAATGACTTATTATCCTGTTCAATGGCGATATTCAACCTAACATTTTCTAAAAAAATGATGCTGTCCAAGTGAGCCTTAAAGCTGTTAAAATTTTCAGCAGGAACGGATAATTGGGCATTGATGCCTTCATGGGCCACATAAATACGACCTAAAACATCCAATTCATTCCATTGGATAAATAAATGATTTCGAAAAATTGACGGATTGCCAATACGTGCATATTGATAGAAAGAAATGGTTAGGCGTTCCAATCCCGCCTCCTCTATGAGAGCTTCCCTTTCCTTTGCACTTAAGGTATTGTACAGTTGCATGCTATACTAATATATTAAGTTAAAGAATTATTTTACGAGTGCAAAAATAGGATTTATAGGTCGGGATTAAAAATAAAAAAGGATCTTGAAGATATCAAGACCCTTTTTAAGGTCAATACTGCTTTTTCTTTTTCATAGAATTAAAAAAAATATTGACCCACAACCCTTATTGTTTTACCAGAACAATAAGCAACCAAATTTGAGTTAGTTAATTCTTAGATGCAGTGAGCGCAAAAAGGTTGCGTCCAACAGTACAAATAATTAATCTTAATGGTAGTCTTAAGAAGCAAATATTTTAAGCCTTACCCGTGAATGCCTTTAAATAATGGCATTCCCCAAGATATTGAAAATTTATGAGATTTTAATATAACCTAAACAAGCCCTTAATTTCTTCATATAAAATCCATGGCATAGGTGGTTTAATGCAAAAAGAATTGGTATTTTAGCGTCCCTAATAAGATAAGAAAATGAGTTCCGAAAAAGACGCAAAATTAAAAGCACTTAAACTTACCCTAGACAAGCTGGACAAAACCTATGGCAAAGGTGCCGTAATGAAGATGGGTGACAGTGTAGTGCAGGACGTGGAAGTAATTTCCTCTGGATCCTTGGGCTTGGATGTAGCCTTGGGAGTGGGGGGTTACCCAAGAGGTAGAGTAATAGAAATATATGGTCCGGAGTCATCGGGTAAGACCACTCTTACCTTACACGCGATGGCAGAAGCCCAAAAAAATGGGGGCATCGCCGCTTTTATTGATGCGGAACATGCCTTTGACCGTTTTTATGCCCAAAAATTAGGTGTAGATATAGATAACCTGATTATTTCCCAACCCGATCATGGGGAACAAGCCTTGGAAATAGCCGACAACCTTATTCGTTCCGGAGCTATCGATATCGTTGTTATCGATTCTGTGGCCGCGTTGACACCAAAAAGTGAAATTGAAGGTGAAATGGGCGACTCTAAAATGGGCCTTCATGCCCGATTAATGTCACAAGCACTAAGAAAGCTTACCGGCTCTATTAGCAAAACAAATTGTACCGTAATCTTCATTAACCAATTACGTGAAAAAATTGGGGTAATGTTCGGTAATCCGGAAACGACCACAGGTGGTAATGCCCTTAAATTTTATGCCTCTGTACGTTTGGATATTAGAAGATCTACACAAATCAAGGATACCGATGGGGGCGTACAAGGAAACAAGACCCGCGTTAAAGTGGTGAAGAACAAAGTTGCCCCTCCATTTAAAACTGCCGAGTTCGATATTATGTATGGTGAAGGTATTTCCAAGGTAGGGGAGATTATTGACTTGGGCGTTGAGTTTGAAATCATAAAGAAAAGCGGATCATGGTTCAGCTACGGTGACACCAAACTTGGCCAAGGCAGGGATGCCGTAAAAGGTCTACTTTTAGACAATCCAGAACTACTCGAAGAACTGGAAGGCAAAATCAAAGAAGCCATCAAAACAGTAAAAGCATAAACTTAAAATCCCGATTCCATCGGGATTTTTTCTTTCTTCACGCAACCTTTATTTCCTGTTTACATCTTATAGCAAAACGTAATTGTTACGAAATCGATATGCCCTTAAAAATTCGAAATTTTCTCCGACTTTTTATGTGGCAGGGGTTTCCAAAGTATTTTAATTCAAACTAAATATTATGAACATGAAACGAGTATTCTTTTTGCTGCTTGTTGCCTCTTTTACACTCTTATCCTCCTGCGACATAGATGATGATGTTAACTATCATTTCGAAGCCCTACAAGTGAAATCTGTAGAAATGCCCGAGGCGTTTGATTACGGTCAAATCTATAAAATAAAAGTTACTTATTTTAGACCGAATAATTGTACCTTTTTCGAAGGTTTTGATGTCGTTAAGGAAGATATAACTACGCGGAAAGTAGTTACCATTGGCACTGTGATTGAAGAGGAGGACGAATGCACTGGCGAAGGTGAGGATTTAATCGCCACCTTTAACTTTGAAGTTTTGTACAATGAGCCTTATTTATTTAGATATTGGACAGGTGAAGACGCAGAAGGGGAGCCCACTTATTTAGAAATTACCGTACCGGTCAATGATATGGACAATATGGCCATAGCGGGGCCCAAGAATGCAACCAGCGCGCCCGATTTAAAAAATTAGCAAATAACCCAATCCATATTTTGAGTAATCCAGTAGAACTCATAAATAATTGCAAAAAGGGGAATAGACAAGCACAAGAACAGTTATACCGGGACTATTCCCGGATGCTGTTCGGTATCTGTCTCAAGTACTCGCGCAATAAAACGGAGGCGGAAGATAGTCTACATGATAGTTTTATGACTATCTATAGTAAAATTGAACAATTTAAAAACCAGGGATCTTTTGAAGGCTGGATAAAGCGTATTACTGTAAATACAGTACTTCAGAAATACAGAAAAGAGGAGACCTTAACCCTGGTTACAGATAATATTGAGGAGGAGATGCCCGAAGATTCAGGATATGCAAATCTAGATTTGGCCACCCTGCTTAATTATGTGCAGGAGCTACCCAATAAATACCGCTTAACCTTCAACCTGTACGTGTTGGACGGCTATAGCCATAAAGAGATCGGTGAAATGTTAGGGACTTCCTTAGGGACTTCCAAATCCAATCTTGCCAGAGCAAGAATGATATTAAAAGAAAAAATTGAGGCAAATAAGGCAGGTGTCATAATGGAAGGCTAATTCTTCCAATGGTTCCCGCTGAACAATTGAAAACATGAGTGAAAATAATTTAGACAAATTATTTCAAGAGAAGTTGGCCAACTTCCAAGAAGTTCCGGACGAAAAGGTCTGGAATTCAATAGCCGCTTCCTTGGATAATAAAAAACAGTCTCGCAAGCTAATTCCCCTTTGGTGGAAAGTTGGCGGAGCGGCAGCTATCCTTGCCATCCTATTTTTTGCGATCAATCCTTTTTCCTCCTCCGAATCGGTAACCCCCATTATTACGGATGTAGAAAATAAAACCCGCAGTTCCAAGGACGCCAATATCTTAAAGGAGGCTTCCATTGAAGCCACCAGCATTACCGATAACGAAGGGAGGACTACAGAGGAAGATCAAATTGAAATAAGCCCCCAAACAGCTAAGGAAAAAATCACCAATCCCCTGCCGAACAATGCAAGCATAGTTGCCGTAGGCAACGTAAAAAATAATACTTCGGGAAAAGCTCAAAAGAACGTTATTCCAACCCACCCAAGCTCTGAGGAATTGGCAGCAAATGATACGGACACAAAGAGCCTTGACAATAAAGCAGGCCAAGGCCCTACGTATTCAATTCAACCAGGACAAGAAGACGGCACATTGGCCCCTAAGGAGCTATCTAACCCCGTTAAGGAAGCCATTGCGCATCAGGAAAACAATGCAAACAACCCCATTGGGAATACCCCGGGGATGAATTCAGAAGACCAGCCATCAAATAGAAAATCCATCTTAGAGGCCATTGAAGAAAATGAGCTTGTGGATGTTGAGGAAACCCAAAGTGGAAGATGGTCTGCCGGCCCTAGTGTAGCCCCCGTTTATTTTAACGGGATAGGCGAGGGATCTCCGATCAACTCCATTCTTGCCTCCAATAGCAAAACGGGAGGTGTAACCCTTAGTTACGGTATTACAGTAGCCTATGAAATTTCTAAAAAACTAAGCGTACGGTCCGGTATCCATAAGGTAGATTATGGTTATGACACCAACGAGGTATCCTTTACATCCTCCTTTAACGCTTCAACGGGTAATCAAATTAGTAATATTAATTATTCCAATGACTCCCAATCCATTATTTTAAATAATCCAAAAAGTGACAATGTAATTCCCAAACCCGGATCCGTATTTGCTTTGGACGTAACTGGAAAAAACCCTACCCGTTTTGGAACAATGGGACAACAAATGGGATATTTGGAAGTACCGCTTGAACTAAATTACGCACTTTTGGACCGCAAATTTGGCGTTAACATTATAGGAGGGGTAAGTTCCCTATTTCTCATGGATAATTCCGTAGTGTTGGAATCCAGCGGACAGACTACGGAAGTCGGGGAAGCCAATAATATTAATTCCGTTAACTTTAGCACTAACATAGGTCTTGGGCTTGATTATAAATTTACCCCTAAACTTAAATTTAATGTTGAGCCCGTTTTTAAATATCAACTCAATACCTTTTCAAATACTTCGGGCTATTTTAATCCTTATTCCCTTGGTGTCTACAGTGGATTTACTTTGAAGTTTTAACCCTAAAAAAGTAAGCTGAATTAGTATACTGTCAAGGAGATCTTTAGTCTAACGGGAATGCTCCAGGTCATGCAGTATTCTCCTTCTTACGGATTCCCTAAGCTCAATCTTATCTGTTTCTTTAAGATTATTGGTCGCAAAAAATTTATGTACCTTAACACGTAACCTTCCCGGGCAACCGCTATAAAAGCTAAAGGAAAATCGCTTTTTATTGTCATAAAACGTCATAGGCACGACCGGAATGTTATGAGCAAGAGCCATTTTAAATGCACCATCCTTAAAATCGTCCAAAATAATGTGTTCATCGGGGACCCCACCCTCTGGAAAAATACAAATGCTCAACCCCTGTTGTAATCTTTTTTGTGCCCTTCTGTATACCGCGGTCCTACTTTTAGCGCTCTGCCTATCCACCAAAATACATACCCTTTTATAGAAGAACCCAAACAGCGGTATATTCGCCAATTCCTTCTTCCCGATAAAAACAAACGGATTTTTACTAACTTTTAACATCAACATTATATCCAACATACTGGTATGATTGGACACCAACATATAGCTTTCCCCCTTTTTGAGCCTTTGTTCCCACTTAATTACTGGAAAACACCCCATGCCATAAAGAATAGTATTGGCCCAAATATTACGCGCCATCCAAAAGAATTGCGGGTACGTGCGCTCAGAAATCGTAAAAATCACCAAGAAAGGCAACATTATTAAAATGGGCAAAAACACTAAAAAATAGAACCAAATCCGGTAAAGCGTATGGCCTATTTTTTTTAGGAATGATAACATGCGGTCAAAAGTAATAATTTTAGTCCTTCTTTAGAATTTCTTTTACCTTTGCCTTCCTTGAAAATATAATAATGGCAAGAATCTTAACAGGCATACAAAGTACGGGAACTCCTCATCTTGGGAATATTTTAGGGGCGATCATCCCCGCCATAGAAATGGCGAACAATCCCGAGAACGACTCATTTCTCTTTATTGCGGATATGCACTCGCTGACCCAAATTAAGAATGGCGAGGAATTGCGGAACAATACTTATGCTGTAGCCGCCACCTGGTTGGCCTTTGGCCTGGACATTAATAAAACTGTCTTTTACCGTCAGAGCGATATTCCTCAGACCACAGAACTTGCTTGGTACCTGAGCTGCTTTTTCCCCTATCAAAGACTAACCCTAGCACACTCATTTAAAGACAAGGCCGACCGACTTGACGATGTGAATGCCGGTTTGTTCTTTTATCCCATGCTAATGGCTGCAGATATACTACTATACGATGCGGAAATAGTTCCTGTAGGTAAAGATCAAATGCAGCATTTGGAAATGACCCGGGATGTGGCCTCGAGATTCCATGCCCAATTGGGAGAAACCTTTGTAATTCCTGAAGGTAAGGTACAGGAGGAGACCATGTATATCCCTGGCACCGACGGCTCCAAAATGAGCAAAAGCAAAGGAAACCTAATCAGTCTTTTCCAAACCGATAAGCAATTGCGCAAACAAATTATGGGCATACAGACGGACAGTACCCCTATGGAAGACCCAAAAGACCCAGATACGGATAACATTTTTGCCCTATATAAAATATTGGCTTCAGAAAGTCAAGTTGCCGAAATGCGGTCCAATTACATCAACGGCAATTACGGATACGGTCATGCCAAACAAGCGCTATATGAAGTAGTCCTGGAACGCTTTGGCGAGGCTAGGGAAAAGTTCGATTATTACATGAACCATTTAAATGAACTCGATGAAGCCCTGGTCGTAGGAGCCGAAAAAGCCACCAAAGTAGCTAATAGTGTCCTGGAAAGGGTGAGAACGAAGGTGGGGTATTGATTTTTATTATAAAATACTCTTTGGTTTGTTTACAACACGTCAAATTGCCTTGACTTTGTAACAATTGGGTTTAGCGGTAGTTTATCAAGGACTAACCGATTAATATTTTCAATCTCCATCATGTAACTATTGACTTGCAGACCCAACAGTCGGTTAGTAGTACCCGAGATTCCCCCTAAAACGCTCATGTTTATTGGGAGCTGTCCGTTTATTTATTTCTAAAAGGCGGCAAATAACTTCTCTAAATGGCCTCGAACAATTTTCCGGGAAGTGGCCTCACTACTCCTTTCATTTCCATATTCAACAAGGTAGAGGACACTTTAAAAATAGGCAGATTACAGTCCAATGCAATACTGTCCAACATTTGTTTGCCTCCCTGTTGTAAATAATCATATATTTCCTTCTCTGTAGCATCCAAATCCACAAACAGTTGCTTTTGAATAGTTTTAGGCTCCTTATCCTCCAACTGCCAACCCAGCATATATATTAGATCAGCCGCCGAGGTAAGCATATGGGCTTTCTGTTGTTTGATCAGGTTATTACAACCCAAACTGTATTTATCCTGAGTTCTTCCTGGCACGGCAAAAACATCACGATTATAACTGTTGGCAATATCGGCGGTAACCAAACTTCCTCCTTTTTCAGCCGATTCCACTACAATGGTAGCCTCGGCCATACCGGCAATAATCCTATTTCGTTTTAAGAAATTTTCTCTATCAGGTTGACTTGTACTCCAAAATTCTGTGAAAAAACCACCATTTTTATTAACCTCAGGGACGTATTTTTCGTGAATTTTTGGATAAATCTGATTTAATCCATGAGCCAAACAGCCTATGGTTTGTAATCCGTGCCTTACTGCCGCCCTTTGTACACAAATATCTACCCCATAGGCAAATCCACTAACAATTATCGGATCCAATGGCGCCAATTCCTCAATAAGCTGCTCGCAAAAAGCAGTACCATAACTCGTAATATTCCGAGTCCCAACTACGCTTATTATTTTTTGGCGGTTCAGTTCAATTTTACCTTGGCTAAATAGCAAAATGGGACTATCTATACAGTGTTTCAAATAATAAGGATAACTGTCGTCCATAAAATAATGAAAATCTACCCCCTCTTTTCCTAAAAACTCGAACTCTGCCTCCGCAGCTTCCATATGCTCCATGTCTTTCAGCCCTTTTAGCACCCCTGTGCCTATCCCATCAATTTTTAGTAATTGAAAATTTTTCTCCTCAAATATTGCCAACGGACTACCACAGCTCGATATTAATTTTTTCGCCGTTATGTCACCAATATTGGGCACATTCTGTAACCGAAGAATAGCAATTATTTCATCTCTAGACATTTATACAAACTGCTTAGTTGTTCACAAAATACATAAAATATAATGTTAATAAAAAGTTACGCCAAGAGTTTTGAACTTGTGTTATTTTTCCAATCTTTGTCCCTATGGGAACCGAACATTACATAGCGGAGCTGCTTTATAGATACAATTGTGTAATGGTACCAGAATTTGGGGCATTTCTGACGCAGATGAAATCTGCCGTTATTAACGATGGAACAAATTCTTTTTCTCCTCCTTCGAAAGTTTTATCATTCAATGAACAACTTACTTCCAATGATGGATTGTTGGTATCCTACATGGCCGATGCCGAAAAGGTGTCCTATGAAGATATGCAAAAGCAAATAGCCACTGTGTCATTGAAATGGAAAACCCTTTTAAAGGAAGGCAATCGATTAAGTCTTCCAAACATTGGCGAACTTTGGCTGAACAAGGAAGGAAAAACCCAATTTCAACCCTCTTACCAAGTAAATTATCTAACATCATCCTTTGGCCTATCTACCTTTGTTTCTTCCCCAGTTACTAGGGAAGTTTTAAAGGAGGAAGTAATTGAACTGGAAGAAAAAATTCCATTTATGATTACTCCTGAGACTCGGAGTGAATCTACCATAAGGCCCTATTTAAAGTATGCTGCGGTAATTTTGTTGGCCATTGCTACTAGTTTTACCGGGTATCGTCTTTATAATGAAAGTACGTCCAACCAAGAATTGGTAAGACAAGAAGCGCACCAACAAGTTTCCAAGAACATACAGGAAGCTACTTTTTTCAATACCGCCCCCTTAGAATTATCCTCGGTTTCTTTAAATGTAATCACAAATAAAAAAAGTAGTGTTCACCAAGTTATTGCCGGTGCTTTTAGGGTACAGGATAATGCGGAAAAGAAAGTACTTCAGTTAAAAGAAAAAGGATACGACGCCTCCTATCTGGGTGTCAACCAATATGGGTTGCATATGGTAGCCTATGGCAGTTTTGACGATGCCAATGAGGCGCTAAACTATTTACGGAAAATTAAGCTTTCCGAATCTCCAGAAGCTTGGTTGCGAACGGTAAAATAATTTCCACTCTACTTTTCAGGTCGATATTACCAATGTATCTTTGTCCAAAAGAAATTTATGGAGCCAAAGACGCCCAGTGAGTCACGTACCTTAATGACCGATATGGTCCTACCCAGTGAAACAAACCCTTTGAACAACCTGTTTGGAGGCGAATTGCTAGCCAGAATGGACCGTGCCGCCAGTATTGCCGCCAGAAGACATAGCAGACATATTACGGTTACCGCCTCCGTTAACCATGTAGCCTTTAACCAAGCCGTACCCGTTGGAAGTGTAGTGACCGTCGATGCCGCTGTTTCTAGAGCGTTCAGGACCTCCATGGAAGTATATATAGATGTTTGGATGGAAGATCGGTTTAATGGCGCCAAATCCAAGGTAAATGAAGCCATTTACACCTTCGTGGCCGTAGATGACGATGGAAAGCCAACAACCGTTCCGGAATTAAGACCCGAATCCGCACTTGAGATTCAACGATTTGAAGCTGCCCTACGCAGAAAACAGTTGAGTCTTGTACTGGCAGGTAAAATGAAACCAAAAGATGCTACCGAACTTAAGGCCTTGTTTATGGAATAATATTTTTCCTGAACTGATCAAAAGAGGCGGAAGCAACAGGGAATACTTATTAAAAGTCGAAGTTATCGGGATCGGGACCAAATCGCTGTCCCCGATTCAATTCGTCCAGTTTTTTGATATCCTCAGCTGCAAATTCAAAGTCAAAAATATCGGAATTTGCCCTAATCCGTTCCTTTTTGGATGATTTTGGAATGGTGACAACCCCTTTTTGTAAATCCCAGCGCAATACGATCTGGGCAATGGTCTTATTGTATTTTGCAGCAAGGTCCTTCATAATATCCAATTCAAAGACATGTCCCTGCATCAGAGGAGACCATGCCTCATACTGTATGGTATTTTTATGACAAAAATCAATCAACTCCTGTTGCACCAAATAGGGATGAAACTCCATTTGGTTCACCATTGGAACGACATTCGAGTTAGTAAGCAGGTCCTCTAGATGATGTTGCATAAAATTGCTTACCCCAATAGCCCTTACCCCTTTATGCTCGTATAAATATTCCATTGCACGCCATGTTTCCTTGTATTTTCCCTTTACCGGCCAATGTACCAAATAAAGATCTAAATAGTCCAAACCCAAACGTTTTAAGCTGTCTTCGTAGGCTTTTATTGTGCTGTCATACCCTTGATCACTATTCCATACCTTGCTCACAACAAATACATCTTCTCTTTCTATACCGCTTTCCTTAATACCGAGGCCCACGCCCTCCTCATTTTTATATATTGAAGCAGTATCAATATGCCTATATCCCCGTTCCAGAGCCCATTTAACAGCATTTTTAACTTCCGTTCCGTCCTCGCTCAAATAAACACCTAAACCAAAATAGGGCATCTTCACGCCATTGTGTAATGTAAATGTTCCTTTTAAATCTGTTACTTCTTTCAATTTCATATCATTTTATAGTTGATAAATCCAATCTTCAGGATTGAGTCGGGTAGTATCCTTGTACAAATAAAATTTTAACTGGGTATTTCCACTGGTTTTACTGGTAAAAATATCCCCTAAATCAGATTTAGTACTAACCTTATCCCCTTTCTTTACATAAACCCTTGAGAGGTTGTAATAAGTACTTATGTAATTACCATGTTTTATCTGTACGCCCTTATTACCACCTGGAACAGAAAGTATAGCAATGACCTCCCCTTCAAAAATAGCCCTAGCCTTGGAACCCTCATCCGTAGCAATAATAACCCCATTGCTTTGGTGCTTTATTCCAGGATAAACAGCATCACTATAAACCCCAAAACCCTGTCTTTTAACCCCCTTTTCCACAGGCCAAATCAATTTTCCCTTGTTGGCCGAAAAGTTATTGGCTACAATAGCGGCTTCAGGAGTTAAAACAAACTTACTACTACTTGCCGCAGTGGTACTGGTAGATTTGCTAGCAGCCTTGTTTGATGCCGCTATAGCGCTGCGAATTAAACTTTCAATTTGCTCATCGATCCTCTTCGCCTCTTTCTTCTTCTTTTCTATTGCCGCTGCATATTTACTTTCGTTCTGCCGTATACTTTTAAGCAGTCCTTTTTGGGATTCAATTTCCTTAAACAATTGATTCTTGATCTTGGTATTTTCGGCAACCAGCTTATCCTTCTCCTTACGCTGTACGGATAGGTCCTTATTTAATTCACCAAGCTCCTCTGTTTTAGCCACAATTTGTTCACCCTGTTCCTTTCTGTACTGAGTGTATTGCTTCATATATTGAAATCGCTTAAACGCTTGCCCGAAATTCTCAGAGGACAAAAGAAACATCAATCTGCTTTGACCAGATTTATTCTGATACGACTTTAAAATCATATTCCCATATTCTTCCTTCAAAAAGGCAAGATCGTTACGCAGTTTCCCGATGTTCCTTATATTGGTGTTTATTTGCCTATTTAGCAAGTTGGACTGTTGGTTTGTAAGACGGATCAACTGCTGGCGAACATTAATTTTTTGATCCATAGCCTCCATCTGGTCCAGGACATTTCCCTTTTCTTTTTTTTCTGCAAACAAGAGTCGGTTAATTTCCGATATTTCCTTTTGAAGTTGTTCTCGCTTGGACTCCAATGCCTTTTGTTCATTGGTTTGAGCATGTGTAATATCGGTCAATAGCACCAATATAATCAACAAATAATAAGATATATACGAGTTCCTGGTTCCCATATTAATTTAACACGATTTCTTTGAAACCATTTGGTATATTATAAGGGAAATTCAATGCCCTATTGAACTCCATATTTCTAAATTCGACCGTAATATTATTGGTCTGGTCCGCATCAATAGCCAAAATATCTATTTCCCCTGGCAAAATCCATTTATTTACTTTTTGATAGTTTTTGTAGTTAATCTCTAACATGCGTTTTTCCCATGGCTGGGATAATTGTTGCGCCACCATTTTATAATTTAAAGGTTCAATTAGAAACAGGGTTTTAAATAGCTCGCCAGCCTTTTTAGGCTTTAACTGATAATTGTCATTAGCGATGGCCACTGTATACTTTTCATCCCGTAAGTCATAAAGAGCTTCCCCTAAAAGTAGGTTCTGTATTTTTTCAAAATTCAGGTCAGTTCCCAAAAGGTGACTTAAATAAGAGAAATTACCATCGAAATATTCATTGTCCATCTTGTTGTAAAACGAAACGCGCTCTGGAGTAATATAGGCCTTTACGATTCCCAATGGCGCACTGATCCAAATTGCCTTATCTTTTTCCATCCTCAGGCTAACACTGACAGTCTGCGTGGATTCGCCTTTAGTAAAGTCAATTCGCATTTTGCCACTTAGTGTTTTAAAACTCAATTGCGAGTAATAATGATTTCGAATGATGGCCTTTGCGGTTAAATTCTCATCCACCGAACCACCTTTGATCACATTGGTGGACTTACAAGAAAATACCGTTATTATAAGAATGAACAGAACCGTCCATTTTTGAAGTTTAATTATATGATATCCCATAGATTTATGACCCGGATTTTATTTTACTAAGATACATATTTGCCTTGGAAGAATTTCCTAAAGCATTGTTAGCATCCACTAATTCTCTATACATTTTATTGGTTAGCTCCAGGTCTTCCAGTAAGTAATCCAAACCAGATTCCAAGATTACAATAGCCTCCTTATGCTTTCCCAGACTGTTAAGAGCCAGTCCGTAGGTGTAATAAAAGTGTGGTTGTGTAGGAAAACTTTCCATAGCTTCTTCACTTGTGGAGGCAGCGCTCTTAAAATCACTACTTGCCATAAATTCTGATATCATGGAGACATAATTTTGTATTGGGTCTTCTTTTTCAACCATTACCACAGGGACATCCTCTTGATTTTCAACTACTTTGTCTGCCTTAATGAAATCATTCATTTTTAAAGTAAGCTGCTGTATAAACGGAGATATTTTTATACCATTTAGTATTTCCAATGCCGCCTCATAGTTTTGCTGCCTGTAATAGATAAGGGCCAAATTTTCCCTGAACTTGGTATCGTTATATGGAATATAATCTTGCAGCATCTCCAAACTGCCACCTTGACCTTCCACTATTTCTACCAGGGTATGTAAGACCCAATAATTATCCGTCCTGGCTGCCAAGGCGGAAATTCCAAATTCTTGTGCCAAAATAAATTGTTTTGAAGCTAAATATGCCTTTGCCAGTTCATGGTCGACCGCCGAATTGTTTGGGTCCAAACGTTTGCATTCTAACAAAAGGTTTATTGCCCTATCCAAGTTCTCTATACCTTTATGTTTTAATGCCTCAAAGAATTTTTCTTGAAACTCATCGGTATATTCCTCCAGAAAAACCTCAGCACTTTCTTCTTCCTCAATTTCATTTTCTTGGGCACAACTGGGGTTGGGAAATAAAGTGAATCCCATAGCCAAAAGAAATATACATACCCTTCTTCTCATATTACCAAATTCTTCCTTATGGGAATAAGATGTTAAACCCAAATGCATTTTAATCCCAACATTAAATAGCACCAAAAAATGGGACAACACATAGTCCCCATAAAATTAGTAATAATGTAAGAGCAGACCTTGTTTTGACAAAGAGAAATTATTTTACTCCTGTACTCCCAAATCCTCCCTCTCCCCTAAAAGTTTCCGAGAGCACCTGAACCTCGTTCCAATCGGCACGTTCGTGTTTGGCAATGACCATTTGGGCAATACGCTCGCCGTTTTCAATTGTAAATGATTCCTTGGAAAGGTTTATAAGAATTACCCCAACCTCCCCTCTGTAATCAGCATCAACCGTGCCAGGGGCGTTCAAGACCGTAATTCCCTTTTTCGCCGCCAATCCACTTCGAGGTCTAACCTGTGCCTCAAAACCTACAGGAAGTTCTAAGTAAAGACCGGTCTTTACTATAGTTCTTTCCATGGGCAGCAATACAATGGGTTCGGAAAGATTGGCCCTTAGGTCCATCCCAGCAGAAGCCAAAGTTTCATAATTAGGTAATGCGTGGACCGATTTATTAATGATTTTTATAGTCATTTCCTTAAAAAAATTTGTTTGAGTTTATTACTTTCAAGCCGATATACCATGCCCAAAAATAAAATAAAAAATATACTACCAATAATCAAATTACGATCAAAAACATAAAATGACAACATGGAAAATAAGATGGAGAACGTCAGATAAAAAACTATTTTTCTGTGGTTGTAAGGAATAGGATAATACATACGGCCAAAAAAGAACGACAGGGTTACCATAGACCCGTAGGCCACCAAAGTAGCTACTGCTGAAGCAACATATCCAAAATATGGTATAAAGGCAAAATTAATAACAATGGTCAATACCGCCCCGATCAAAGAGATATATGCGCCAAACCTTGTACGGTCCGTTACTTTGTACCATACCGATAAATTGTGATAGATACCCAAACAAAAACTAGCCAAAACTACTATTGGTACAATGGACATGGCTTCCCAATACGATTCGTCCCTGACTAAAATAATCTTTAGCACGTCGGCAAACACCACTACCCCCAACAATATAATACTACCTAGTATTACAAAATAATTGGTTATTTGTGCATATGCCTTTTGTGGATTTTCGGAGGTGGAATGACTGAAGAAGAAAGGTTCTATCCCCATTCTAAAGGCCGTAGCAAAAAGAGTCATAAACATCGCCAATTTATAACAGGCCGAATATTTCCCAATTTCACTTTCGGCAATGTCCTCCGGTAAAAGATAGGAAAGCATAATCTTGTCAAATACCTCGTTCACTGTAAAGGCCATTCCAGCCACCAGAACCGGTAAAGCATAATGCATCATTTTTAACCAAAGCTCCTTATCGAACACATAAGGTCTTCTAAAATAAAGCCTAAGCATAAAAAGAAGCGTTATGCCGCTCGCAATCAAGTTTGACACAAATATATATGAGATTTCAAAATGCGGGCGGAAAAGGCCTCCAAATGAAGAATCGGGATTATCTGCCACCATCTTCGGCAACAGTATCAAAAAGAAAACATTCAACCCAAAATTTATGGACACATTTAAAATCTTGACCAAAGCATAGCGCATAGGTTTTTCATTGGCCCTAAGCCATGCAAAGGGCACTATCACAAGTGCATCCAAAGCCAAAATCCAAATGGCATAATTAATATACTTAACCTCTATATTCGTGAACCCGGCAATTGAATCCCTAAAAAGAAATGCCACAACTACAAAAATAAAAGTAGTGGCCAACAAAGAAATCATGGAAGTAGTGACTACTTTTTTACGGTCCTCGGTCTTGGTATAAAACCTAAAAAACGCAGTTTCCATTCCGTAGGCAAGAATTACGTTAAATATGGCAAACCAAGAAAAAATAACACTCACCTCACCAAAACCGGCAGTAGCCAAAACCTCTGTATAAAGTGGCAATAATAGAAACGACAGCATGCGGGGCAAGACCGTTGCTAAGCCATAGATAAACGTCTGTTTAAATAGTTTTTTAAGTGGATTCAAAGAAATCTATGAATTAGCTTTAAAATTAGGCATTTAATCAATGCGGGCAAAGTTAGTTAATTAGCTTATTTGGTAAATTCCCAATCCCTTTTTATAAACACAAGAAAGCCCCACATTCCTGTGAGGCTCTTTCTGTAATTTATATTCCCATAAAAAGCCATGGGACCTATATTTAATATTTAGTTGTTTAACGCCTCCGCACCACCAACAATTTCTAAAATCTCACCGGTAATGGCTGCCTGTCTTGCTTTGTTATAAGTAAGTTTCAACTGATCTCTTAGGTCGGTCGCATTATCAGTTGCCTTGTGCATTGCCGTCATACGGGCACCATGCTCACTAGCGAATGAATCACGAACCCCTTTATACAATTGGGTTTTCAATGATTTAGGAATCAACTGCTCCACAATCTCCGACTTGGACGGTTCATAAATATAATCTGCAGCGGAATTGGCCTCCCCTTCTATAGGAACAATTGGTAAAAATTGTTCTGTCATTACAATTTGGGTGGCGGCATTCTTGAACTTGTTGTACACAATTTCAATTTTGTCGTAGGCCCCTGTGGTAAAAAGATCCATTAAATCTTCAGCAATGACAGCTACATTCTCGAATGTTAAATCATCATAAACCGCACTGTGGTTTGCAATAACCTTATTCTTCCTTTTCAAAATATCGTTTGCCTTTTTGCCAATCGCCACAAAATGCACCTCTTTCCCTGCATAAGTTTGCTTTGCCAATAGGGCACTTTGCTTTAAAATATTAGTGTTAAAAGCACCACACAAACCACGGTTGGAAGTTATAGCCACTATCAACACCTTTTTTACTTCGCGATTATCAGCAAATTTGCTTCCAGAATCCGCATCCAGACTAGCGCTTAGACTTTGCAAAAGCTCCGATAATTTATCGGAATAAGGACGCATTGCGGTAATGGCATCCTGAGCTTTCTTCAACTTTGCGGCAGATACCATTTTCATGGCACTGGTAATCTGCATGGTTGAAGATACCGAAGCAATTCTATTACGTATTTCTTTTAAATTGGCCATAGGCTCCACTTAAGCTTCCCAAGGAGAGGAATACTGTGTTAGACATTCATTTATTCAATTTTTCTGTCTTCTTGAACCAAGAAGACAGAAAAATCCTTTTATTAATATTTTGCAGATAGATCTTTGGCTACAGAGCTCAAAACATCTATTACCTCATCTGTTAACTTTCCACTTTTAAGCAAATCCAAAACATCCCTATGCTTTGCATTCAAGTAGTCGATGTAATCTCTTTCAAATTCCTTAACTTTCTCTACAGGAACATTTCTTAATAAGTTCTTAGACCCAGCATAAATAATCGCAACCTGATCTTCTACAGTAAATGGATCATTCTGTGCCTGCTTTAGAATTTCAACGTTTCTGCGTCCTTTCTCGATTACATTCAAAGTAGCGGCATCCAAATCTGAACCAAACTTGGCAAAAGCTTCCAATTCACGGAATTGTGCTTGATCCAATTTCAGGGTTCCTGCTACTTTTTTCATGGATTTTATCTGGGCATTACCCCCTACACGCGATACTGAGATACCTACGTTAATTGCAGGACGTACCCCTTGGTTGAATAAATCCTGTGTCAAGAATATCTGACCGTCCGTAATAGAAATCACGTTAGTTGGGATATAAGCAGAAACATCACCTGCCTGAGTTTCGATAATAGGCAAAGCCGTTAAAGACCCACCACCCTTCACCATAGGCTTTAACACCTCTGGCAAATCGTTCATATTTTTTGCAATGGTATCATCGGCAATAACCTTGGCCGCACGTTCCAATAATCTGGAGTGAAGGAAAAATACATCTCCAGGATAAGCCTCACGTCCCGGTGGTCGTCTCAACAATAGGGAAATCTCACGATAAGCAACTGCTTGTTTTGATAAATCATCATAAATGATCAAAGCCGGTCTACCGGTATCCCTAAAAAATTCCCCGATCGCAGCACCTGCGAAAGGAGCATATACCTGCATGGATGCAGGGTCGGAAGCGTTTGCGGCAACAATGGTCGTATAGGCCAAAGCTCCATTTTCTTCCAAAGTCTTAGCAATAAGCGCTACAGTAGAGGCCTTTTGGCCAATAGCAACATATATACAATATACAGGCTTACCTGCATCATAAAATTCTTTTTGATTCAAAATGGTATCTACACAAACCGTAGTCTTACCGGTCTGGCGGTCACCAATAACAAGTTCTCTCTGGCCCCTACCTACAGGAATCATAGCATCGATAGCCTTGATACCAGTTTGTAACGGCTCAGTTACCGGCTGACGAAAAATCACCCCAGGAGCCTTTCGCTCTAATGGCAACTCGTACAAGTCTCCCGTTATAGGACCCTTACCGTCTATAGGATTACCCAAGGTATCCACAACACGGCCAACAATTCCTTCACCTACTTTAATAGAGGCAATGGTCTGGGTGCGTTTTACAACAGAACCTTCCTTAACATCTCTGGAGGGGCTCAACAATACAACACCAACATTATCTTCTTCCAGGTTTAGAACGATCCCTTGAAGTCCTCCTTCAAACTCGACCAACTCCCCGTATTGAACGTTGGATAATCCGTAAACTCTGGCAATACCATCACCAACTTGTAAAACGGTACCTACCTCGTTTAATGAAGCTGATGCTTCAAACCCCGATAATTGCTTTCTTAATATTGCTGATACTTCAGCGGCTTTAACTCCTGCCATTTGTTATAGATATAAGATTAGTGCGAGGTTGAAAGCCAACATCGCCCAGAAAAATTATTTATAGACTATTTGTAAATTCTCTTTTCAAATTACTCAATTTGTTGGAGATACTTGCATCGTACTGTAGGTCTCCAACCCGTAAAATAAAACCTCCAATAATGCTTTCATCCACCTTATTTCTAATAGTAGACTCATTACCGGTCATTTTAACAACCTGGTTTAGTATTTTCTTCTCCAGTTCCTCGGTCAATGGTACTGCGGTAGTAACCATGGCTACTCCCTGACCTTTTCTGGCTTCATTAATGATTATGAATTTTTCGGCAACCTCGTTCAATATAGAGATTCGTTTGTTATCCACCAAAACAGTAAGAAGTCCTTCCGTTACAGTATTGCTACCTTCAATAATAGCAGATAATACGTTTTTCTTTGCTCCTCCGTTTAAAATAGGACTTGCCAACATCTCCCGAAGTTCTGGACTACCGGAAATAGTGGCTACTATATTCCGCATATCCTTTTCCACGCCCTCGGTAGATTTATTCTCTACCGCCATGTCCAATATTGCCTTTGCGTAACGTACGGCTGCTCTAGATTCGTTCATTTTCAATCTTAGTTTAGCTTAATGTCCCCTACCATTTCCTCTACCAACTTCATTTGTTTGGCTTTATCGGAAAACTGACCTTTAATAACTTTTTCTGCAATCTCCAAAGATAAGGTAGCCACTTCATTCTTTATTTCAGCTACGGCAGCTTTCTTTTCACCTTCAATGGCCACTTGTGCCTGCTTGATCATTTTGTCGGCCTCGTCCTGCGCCAAACCTTTAGCGTCTGCAACAATTTTCTCCTTCATTTCACGGGCCTCCTTAATCATAGCCTCGCGTTCAATACGCGCTTCCTGCAAGAGACGTTCACTATCTGCAGTAACATTCTGCATTTCTTTCTTTGCATTCTCAGCCGCTTCCAAAGCATCCTTTATCCCAGACTCTCTTTCCTCAACGGCATTAAGGATCGGTTTCCATGCAAACTTGCGCAAAACAAACAACAATACTACCAACAGCAACAATTGCCAAAAAAACAATCCAAATGAAAACTGCTCTATTAATTTTTCCATGTCTTAATATTATGATATATACGTTTAGTGATTAATTACTGAAAGAACAGCTATAACCAACCGTTATAGCTGTTTCTTCTTTTGATTGACTAAGATGCGAAAAGCGCAGCAAAACCAATACCTTCGATAAGTGCAGCAGCAATCAACATTGCTGTTTGAATCTTACCTGAAGCCTCTGGCTGACGTGCAATGGCATCCATAGCAGAACCACCAATTTTACCGATACCGTATCCAGCACCAACAACAATTAAACCAGCTCCTACAATAGTTGGAATTTCCATAATATATATATAATTAATTATTAAACATTCTACTTTTAGTGATCATCATGCTCCTCAACGGCCGAACCAAAATACAGGGCGGACAACATCGTGAAAATATAGGCCTGTAAGGCAGCTACCAACAACTCCAAGAAAGACAGCGCGCTTGCCAATGCAAATGACAACGGACTACCTATCCAGTTTTTAAAAATAAACATCATTCCCAGGATGCTCATCAAGATCAAATGCCCGGCAGTAATGTTCGCGTACAAACGAATCATTAAGGAGAAGGGCTTTATAAAAGTACCCAATAATTCTATTGGAGCCAATACCACTTTCATAAAAACAGGAACATCTGGCATCCAAAAAATATGTTTCCAATAATTCTTGTTCGCAGTAAACGTAGTAATCAAAAAGGTAAGTATTGCCAAAGCAAAGGTTACCGCTATATTGTTTGTGACATTTACCCCAAGCGGAGTAAGGCCCAATAAGTTTATAATCCAAATAAAGAAAAACACCGTTAACAAATAACTCATGTATTTCTTATAATGCTTCTTCCCGATATTAGGAATAGCAATATCATCACGTATATAAAGAATAATGGGCTCCAACAAGCGCCCCATACCCTTGGGCAATGAGTTTCCTTTGTAAGACTTGGCCATTCTTGAAAACAAAAATAACATCAAGGCAGACACAAGAAATATAAAAACAACATTCTTGGTAATGGAGAAGTCTAATGGCTTTACATTGGTAGCATGGTGATCTTCATCGTAATTGATGGTTCCTTCAGCATTGGTCTTGACTATTTTGCTGTGGTATAAAGCATAATAATTACCATCTACCTCTGCCACGGATTCCCCATGGTCAAATTTAGACGAGGAGAACACTTTTAGACCGTTATCCCATAAAATTACTGGCAGCGGAAAACTTACGTGTTCATTTTTTTCTTCATCTATGGTGAAAAGGGTAAAATCATGGGAATCCAACAAGTGGTGCCCAATAAATTCCTTGATTTCAGCTTTTAGCCCTTCTTTCTCTTCGCTGGACGAATGGTCCTTTTCTTGTGCGAAAGTATTGATACCCAGAAGAAGTGTAACAGATAAAAGAACTTTAACGTAAAATGGTTTTTGCATATCGCTTAAAATATCGGTCTCAAAAAATCCGTGCAAATGTACGCTTTTATCTCATAAAGAAAAAAGCATTAAACGGTTTATTTTGGACCAAGACTTAAAACTATAATGGAAAAGAAAATGCGCTTAACTATTTAGCATTCTGGAAGCAAAGAATGTCTCTAAAATAAGGCATACCAAATAGGGCACAAAAAAGGAGGTAAACTCCAAAGATTCCATGTTTCCATCCCCGTTATACACGGGGTAAAAAACGATAAAGAAAAATACAAACTTGAGCATGCTGCCCCCTAGAAAAAGAAATCCGATCTGATCTCTCAATTTTTCCCTGAACAAATAAAGCACAGAAAATATGCTCAAGGCCAAAACTACATTGAGCAAATAGGCCAAAACAATCATATGGTCCAAAAGAGGAAAACCTAATAAATACAGTATTAGAAGATGAACACAAAATACCAAAAAGCTTAAAAATACCAGGGAAAGAAAAAAAGTAAAAAAATGTTTATGCTTGGACATTAATATTTTATGCGTTTCAATTGCTGTAATACCAAATAAATTGCGATGGCGACCCCCAATAAAGTAACAATGATAAGAAATGTCTTGGACTCCATTTCAAAATATTCATCCAGCCATTTTCCTCCTTTGGCCGCCAAAAAAATAATTCCGCCCATTTCCAAAGCAATTCCGGACAGCAGGGCAGCGTTTTTTAAACCATTGTTATTTTTAGGAGGCTTTTGCTGGCTCATTTGCGCTTGCTGAGTGTTTTAGGGAGGTGTTTGCCGCAGCCTTACCCTCCTTGCCCTTCATTGCACAGGAAGCATTAAAGGTGGCCCCTGGCTCAACCGCTAATTTGGCTACGGTCACCGTACCTTCAATTACTGCGGAGGACTTCAATGATAAAAGTTCAGAAACGATCAACTCTCCATTAAAATTACCTTCAATATCGGCATTGACACACTCCACTTTACCATGGATATAACCATCGATACCGATAACTACTTTTCCAGACGTTTTAACATTACCGTCCAATTTTCCATCGATTCTAAAATCCGCTTCCGAGACGATATCTCCCTTGATTTTAGTGTTTTTTTCAATTCTATTGGGTTGTCCGCCTAATTCTGTCATAACACGTGGTTTTTTGTTATCTGAAAACATTTTTCTAAGATTTTGGGGTTTATTGCTGCGCCTTATAATCGGCTATATTTTTATGTACTTGTATTATTTTATAGTTGTCGGATAAAATTACAAAATTCTCATCATCGATTCTGTAATCCTTGTTATTTTTTATCAATTCGGCATAACCCAGAGCAAAGTCTTTAGATCTAAAACCATGAACAACTACAAATTGGTCTTCTAGATTATAAATATCTTTGGAAACCTTGTTCTTATATTTTAGTTCCTCTATGGCATTTTCCAAAAGCTCCTTTAACCTCAAGGCTTTTTTATTGTCCCTTATTTTAAGCGGAAAAACTACCTTCCAATTTCCGGAACCCGTAGAACCGGTCTCAACAGAAAAAATTTTGGGCTCCAGCTTTGGCAACTGTTCCGCTACCATAGACTGCGCTTTTTTCCCTTCGGGATTGTTGGGATAATTTAGAGCTACATAATTTAGCGCCTCCTTAAAATCCTCAAATCCCTGTAACCTACCAATGGCATTGGCCTTTAACATTTCAAATTTTGGAACAATTGGATCACCGGTATATTTACTGATATTTTCCTCAGCCCCCGTAATTACTTGTAAAAACTCCTGATTTTGGAATTGCTTATATAATAGTTGGTATTTTACATCCGGACTGTCCGCACTTCCAGTAAGTATGGCCTGTGGATTTAGAAGGATTTCTGCATATCTGGATTCGGGATGGTTCTTAATAATATCATATTTCATATCTGTTGCCAAAGAACTTCCAGATTCTTCGTAAATCTTGTACAAGTTGTATTTTGATGGAATGATAAGCCTTTCCTCAGGATTAGATGCTAAAACGCTTTCCAATTTACCGGCTGCCAGAAGATTCTCTTTAAATTTTTCCTTATAGATCAACCCCAATTGATAATTGGCGAAGTTACGCTCGGTCCTTAAGCTGTCTATCAGTAATGGATCTGTAGGTATTTGACCAAGATAGAACTCAACACTGTATTTTTCCTCTTCCCCTACTACTGCAACATTATTCGCTGCCGTATCGGCCGGATTTTCACTGCTTGCCTCCAGATTTTGCGCTTTGGATTTGTTGGACCATCGCCAATCATCCTCTAAGCTTCGCTTCCCCCATCTAGTTTTAAAATCGTTCTTGCCATAACCTAAAGTCGTTATATTATAAAAATAAAACTTGCCCTTGTTCTCCTTGCCTCCCTTTGATTTACTAAAAGTAGCAAAACCGGCATTCGCCATATTCTCTTCCTTCTTCCTTTGGTTTTCGGCAGCCGCCTTTAATTGTGCAATATAATTCTCGAAGTACTGAATCCTATCATCCATTGAAAACTCATATAATCCAATGACACTATCCGTGTACTGCACCACCTCTTCATACTTTATAACATCTTCCAAATTATCCAGCTTCTTCTTCACCTGTCTAAACTTCTTGGTATTCTCCGTTAAGTTTTGCATAACACTGTCATAATATGCTCCTGACGCCTTATATTCATTTTGGTCAAAATTATAAATAGCCAAATTTTCATAGTTCAGCGCATTCAATTGCGGCATATTCTGGGTGGCACGTAAGGATTTATTGTAATACACCAAGGCCAAACTGTCGGATTTGGTGGCCAAATGAAATTCAGCTACCTGACGGTATATTTTATCTAAAAATGGCCTGTTTTCCCTATTTTCTTCCAATTCCGTAAGATACTCATACATCCACTCCCTATTCTCATCGGTAAGCTCTGTATTCTGAATTTTTTGTAAATGGGCATTTATCATATATACCCTGGGCGATTTCCTATTTAAGTCTATAACTTTATCAAAGGCATAATTGGCACTGTCCTTAAAGCCCAATTCATTGTACAACTGGCCAATTATATAAAGATAGCGGCCTTTTTCCGGATTTTTCTTGGTGTACACGGATGCAATCTTTAATTGTTGAATTGCAGTATCCTTAATTTTAAGGTTGATGTAAGCCTGTCCAATCATGGACCGGGCATCAGCATATTCCTGATCGCTCAGGTACTCCTGTTTTATTAAACGCTTTAAGTTTTTAATGGCGAGTTCCTCATTTTCGAGCCGAATATTTACCTTCTCACGCCAAATTGTAGCTTCATTAAGCTTATCGCTCTGGGAGTATTTATATAGGATATAATTGAAGGATTCCAAGGCTGGCATATAACGCTGATCAAAATACCTGGCCTTGCCCAGTAGTAAAAAAGCCTCATCGGTCTGAGGGTTGCGCTCCTCATCCTGAATGTCCATACTGTGTTTCTGTATTGCCTTAGTAGCCTTTTCCTCGGCAATAAGAAAATTAGGGTTGTTGTCTTCGGAATCCAACTTTATGTCTTCCGTAACCTCCAACCTTTCCACTGGCAATATTTCCCAATAGTTATCCTGATATAAAGCATTGAGCCCCTCACGGCCTTCCTCAAAGGCAATGTTGCCATTGTACAAAGTATTGTATTTTGTATTAAGGGCATGCCAATTACGGTTTAACATGGCATCTTTCTTGGTGGAACAGGCGTTAAAAACCAATCCCCCAAAAACAACTGAATATATAAGTCTATTATGAAGCTTCAAAATTCTATGTATTCGTACGTATCCTTAACTGAAAAACAACCGGATTATTATGCAATTGGCCGATAAAGACCAGATTATTTTTGGTTGATGGGCAATTACGAACCTACTTCATGAAATGATGAAGGGAAAAATACTTAGCAAAAAGGATTACTTCCCTTTGCCGATCTAAAAACGGGCACTATGCCATATTGATGGCAGATGGAAAAAACAATATTGATCAATAAGGCCATCAAAGGCCCCTATGACATTTTACCCCCCGAAAAACACTTCCAATTCCTTTAGGGTCTCTGTGGAGGTCTGAATGTCCTTGACTAATTCTCCCTTGTTCAGTACTACAATTCGCTCACAAACCTCAGTAACGTGGATAAGATCGTGACTGGAGACCAAAACCGTCACCTCTTTACTAGCAGTTACATCTTTGATAATCCCCTTTAGCCTAATTTGGGTCGTTGGATCCAAGTTCGCAAAGGGCTCATCCAATATAATTACTTCTGGCCCTCCTATGAACGAGGCTACAATACCTACCTTCTTCTGATTACCTTTGGACAAGTCCCTTAAGTATTTCTTCTGACCTAAAATTTCATCGTGAAAAAAATCCTCGAATCCCTCCAAGAGCTTGTCTACATCGGCCTTGTTCCGACCCCTTAATTCTCCAATAAAATAGAAGTATTCCTCCGGAGTTAAATACCCGATCAAAAAGGTCTCGTCTATAAAAGCAGAGGTAAACGGTTTCCATAACTCACTCGTATCTACTTGCACCCCATTATTAATAATTTGTCCGGTGCTGGGCTGAATTAAATCGAGCAACAGACTAAAAAAAGTAGTCTTTCCTGCTCCATTATTGCCCACCAAACCAAAACTCTGCCCCTTGGGGATCTCCAAATTTTCAATATTCAATACAATAGATTCACCGTATTTCTTGGTTAAATTTTGGACTGTAATCATAGATTCATTTCGTTTTATACTTTTTGTTTGTAGGCCGCAATGGTCTTGTACTTTTCTTTTTTATAGATAGCTTCTATCATGGTAAACACCTTATTTTTAAATCCAAATCCAACAACGCCAGCCATACCCACAAAAATATAGCCCGCGGTTGGACTAATCAGGTAATGGCCAAGGGCATAAATACCCAAGGGTAAAATCAACTTCGGCAATGTCAATAACAGTGTTTTTGAATTAAACGCCTGCTTGTCCCCAAACGCCTTTTTATTGGATGATAAATCGATAGGTGTTTTAATATAGGCACCGCCCCATAACACCAGATAGGAATTGACACCAATATTATAAATGCCCCCTACAACGACCGCCAAATAGGCGTCCCATCCAAAATATATATAAAAGGAAGCCAGAATGGTACTGGTCAGGGTGGCGATAATTATCAAATACCATTTGCTACTTAAATACTCCCTATACCTAATATTCTGACTCATCATAAGAGGATAGTAGGAGCTGTCCCAACTTGGTACAAACTGGCCAAAACTGAATAAGAACCCCCCGGAAATAAAAATCCCGGCAAATATCTTCCAAACAGGTCCTTCGTAAGCGTCTATACCGCCGGTAAAGAACAGCAGGCCATAGAAAATAAAGAAAAAACTCATGATTACGGAAGTTTTAGACCGCTTGTTTCTTCTTATCAATTTTATATCATTCTTTAAAAAGGTGCCCAAATTCCCAAAACGGTTCAACCAAATATAATCTTCCGTTTTTGCTACAGATTTTTTTCCAGCCAATCCCGCATCCAGATACATATGCCTTTTAAAATAGGTAAAAGCCGATGTTGCAAGTGCTATCAATAAACCCCATGTTAAGAAAGCCATCCATGGCAGCTCAAAAAGGAAATTAAAGAATGGCGCGGTGTAAACGGTTATATTAAACAAATCATAATACTGACAGATGCCCAGAATAAAGAATAGTCCCAACAGCCCATAAAAAACATTGTCCTTGTTGTTCACCAATACATTTATAAAGTTATTGCAGAAAAACAAAGCCATAATTCCCAGGTGCCATCCAATGACTCCCACAGGAGAATAGCCCTCCAACAATAGCACTACAGCAAAAGGAACAAAGAAAAAAGCATGCGCCCAATTAAAGAATGAAACTACCGTTTTTCCCAAGGAATACCTCACTACCTGACTTTTTTGAATGGGTAGGTAGAGCAAAGGTTTAATATTGGTAATAGGCATTTTCTGCAACATATACCGTAAGTATAGATCGCCTACCAAATAATAAATCATGAACTTATTGACCACCATAAGTGGATCTCCCCAACCTTGCTTTTCAATGATATAAAAAGCCCCTATCCCTAGGCCAAGGAATACGGCCATAAAATAAATTGCCCCAAAAATCATAAAAATTTTTATGGCCAGATTAGCTTTAAAAGAGGCAGATCTAAAAAAAGATTTCCATTCAAGCGTAAGAAAGTGCTTTAACATGCTAATAGATAATTAAACCTGATTGGTAAGTGCCTAAATTAGGGTATTTGTTACAAACAGCTGGTATTTTTTTAATTTCCCGTTTTAAATCGTCCCTGCTTTGTTTAATTTTGCCTCAAAGATTTATTATGGCCAACTTTCATTCGCTTACCGTTCAAAAAATTAAACCGCTTACCCCAAACTCAGTTGCAATCACTTTTGCCATTCCCAAAGAGTTGATTCAGACCTATACTTTTACTGCAGGTCAGTACATCACCATTAAAAAGGAAATAAAAGGCAAGGAATTGCGAAGGGCCTATTCTATTAGTTCTTCCCCTAAATGCGAGGGCATTACCATTGGCGTTAAGAAAGTAGATAAGGGAGGCTTTTCAGATTTTGCACATAACAAACTTAAGGTAGGGGATGTATTGGAAGTAATGCCGCCGGAAGGCAGATTTGTATTTAAACCTTCCACAAGTCCAAAAAATGTTATCGCCTTTGCTGCTGGTAGCGGAATTACGCCCATCATGAGTATTGCGAAAACCGTGTTGGAATCCAATTCGAAAAACAATTTTGTACTGGTTTTTGGAAATAAGTCCTATAAAGAAACCATGTTCTATACGGATTTGGTCAAGCTTCAATTGGAATACACCAATAGATTCTATATTTATTTTATTTTGAGCCAAACCCAGGAGGACGAGTCTATTTTTGGACGTATTGAAGCCTCAACAGTCAACTACGTACTTAAAAACAAACATAAAAATCTAGAATTTAACGATTACTATCTATGCGGTCCCGAAGCTATGATCCAATTGGTAACCGAAAACTTAAAAGATAAGGGCGTTCCAGAAGATAGAATCCATTTTGAATTATTTACCTCAACGGAAATCAAGGATGAACTTCCTGAAAAGCTAGAAGGGAAAACCCAACTTAAGGTTATTGTAGATGATGAGGAATTTTCCATTTCCATGGACAAAGGCACCTTGGTGCTCGACGCCGTTTTAAAAGAGAATATTGATGCCCCGTATTCCTGTCAAGGGGGAGTTTGCAGCAGTTGCATTGCCCGAATCAAGGAAGGAAAGGCCGATATGGTGAAAAACCAGATTTTAACAGACAGCGAAATATCCGAAGGACTGATCCTAACCTGTCAGGCACATCCTACGACCCCCACCTTAACCGTGGATTACGACGATGTGTAAATTGAGCAAAATAACCAATATTGCTATCAGGTCATAACGGAGAATATTGCAGTAGGCAATAGGCAATAGGCAATAGGCAATAGGCAATAGGCAAAATTAATATCCCTTATTCGGAAATCAAGAAAAATCTCCACAACCATATCATGTTTTAAGATTCACTAAAGGTTTGCTCCATAACCCTTACCGCATGTTCATATCCAATGGCATAGGCTTTTTCAATTCCCTTTTTGTCCAATATTCCAATCAGCTCCAAGGCTTTTGGCTCAAATAACAAGTCACATTTGTTAACTTTCTTCCTGTTAACGGCATACATCATTAAAGCAGTGGTCCTATTGGCCAATTGTAGGGATGATTTTATGCCTTCTTTAGGTATTTCCCTAATTCCGGAGACATTGCTCCCGATGATAAAGTCTGATGTAGCGGCAACTTCAACGTAGGGAAAATTGTTCATAATCCCCCCATCAGCATACAGTCTCCCTTTAATGGAAACCGGACTAAAAACTGGCGGTAATGCCGCAGAAGCCAATAATGGTTTAATCAATTCCCCTTCAGAAAATACGGTTTCATCCCCTTTTTGCAGATCGGTAGCTACTACATATAGCTTTCGCTGCAAAGACTCAAAAGTATTTGCCGGAAAATATCTGGCCAAAAGCTCGAAATACCTATCCGTGTCCAAGAGACCAGGTTTTAAAATTGTCATAAAATGATATCGGAAAAGCGGTGTCTCCTTAAAAAACTGAAGCATTTCCGAAATTGAGTTGCCATTGGCATATAAGGCTCCGATCAAGGCCCCCACACTTGTTCCCGAAACGGCATTGGTACTTATGCCAAATTCATTCAGAGCTTGAAGCATCCCTATATGGGCCATTCCCTTTACACCTCCCCCGGACAGTACCAGTCCAACCGATTTTGATTCAAGTTCCGATAAATTCATTGATGTCGTAGTGTATCGGATGTTTATAGCAACAAACAACCGTCAAATAATAAGCCCAAAATTACCCATAACCCTTCAATTTCAAAAAAATTAATCCTAATTAAACCTTATTTTACAAACTGTCCGGTCCGTAATCTCCATCCTACCTAGTTGAATTGTCCATTTTATCGCATTTCATCGAATCCATATTCCCGTAAACCAGATTTCCAACACCCGAACCTTATTTATAATGACCCTAAAACCGACTAGGTCGTATGTTTGGCCTTCTTGCCATGAATATTCCACTTATTTGGAAACAAGCAGTATCCGAGGCCCAAATGAAATAATAGGGTGTGGTTTTGGAATGAATTTATCCAATGGGTTTTCATTCGCCTTAAAGAAAATACAATTAAAACCTACCTCCGAAAAATGTCCTTAAGATTGTAACAAAAAAACAAGAAAAATGGCCGGCACAAAATAGATAGCTATGGTTCTAGCCCCATCATAATCCTTTGCCATTCGCTGGCCAAATAGCAGCATCAACAAAGCTAAACAGGCAACAACAGCCCCCTTCAAGGCAATAGTGCCATCCCCTTGAACAGAGAGTAAAAAGAAGCCCATTGCGCAAAGAGTACCAGCCAAAATTTCAGTTACCAAAACCGTACCCAATAAGAAGGGAACCATATTTTTAAATGGCGTTTGGGAGAAATGCTCTTTTAACCAGGATATATTGCCCTTCCAGTCCAGAATTTTATCAATGGCGCTTTGAAGAAAAGTTATGATCAAAAAAAGAAGTAGAAGTAGTTCTGTAGGATAATTAAGTACGTTAGCCATACACTTGGTTTATAATTTTACACTTGATTTACGCTGCTTTTTTATGCAGTAATCGGGTTAATTTTATAGATAGGTCCATTAGGATTAATTTGGAATTACCATTTCTTTCAATGTGATAAATGGCGTCCTCAAGCTCCTTAACAATTAAAATAATATTGTTTTCATGCACAAAGGGCGCAAACTTTTCCAATTGAAATCCCTCCACATGAATTCTCATAAATGCCAATTCATGGGTATTATAATTGATTAAAAGTGCCTGTCTCATGACGGACATACAATACTTAAGAAATTTTTTCTGGGTTTCCCTACCCGTCTTTGCCACCACTTCACTCCAAGAAATAAGATCATGGATAGCAGCTTTGTTGCCCTTTGCCTTGAACGCGCTTCTTACCCATTGCACAAACCACTTCTCAAACACCAAATCCTCGGAATCGTTATTCATGAAATCGAGGGCCTTATTAAAATTTCCATTGGCTTCATGCGATATTCTATGGGCCTCCTCCTGGGCAACCCCTTTTGCTAATAACGCCTGTGAAATAGCTTCTTCGGCTAGCCGGGGAAAATGCAATATTTGGCACCTAGATCGTATGGTCTGGATAATTTGTTCTTCATCTTCCGCAATCAAAATCAATACGGTTTTGTCTGGCGGCTCCTCTATTAATTTTAAAAGTTTGTTGGCAGTAGAAGTATTCATTTTCTCGGCCATCCAAATAATGAGGGCCTTATACCCACCTTCGTATGATTTTAGGGACAGTTTTTTTACCACATCCTGAGCCTCGTCCACACCGATCTGTCCTTGCTTATTTTCAATCCCTATTAACCTATACCAATCGAAAAGATTTCCATAAGGTTGTTCCATAATGAATTGTCGCCATTCCTCCAAATAATGATCGCTCACGGCGTGACTTTTTACCTTGTCCGAATTGGATACTGGAAAGGCAAAATGAACATCTGGATGGGCCAAGGAGTTAAATTTGGTATTACATGCACTATTGCCATTATTGTTTTCACCATCGCTGTTGCCACAAAGCAAGTACTGTACATAACATAGGGCCATGGGCAAGGTGCCACAGCCTTCAGGGCCGACAAATAATTGTGCATGTGGAATACGACCCGCGTCAGCGCTGGAAACCAAATGACTCTTTATATGGGAAAGTCCTAAAATATCCTTGAATAACATGGTCCAAATATAGCGGTTTTTTATCCAAAAACCACGCGGCACATGGTCTTTGAAAATTATACGGACTAACAATAATCCGTCTATAAATATATCCTCAAAATCTGCTTGACTAACAAGCCTTTATATTTTTAAAATCAAAATTAGGCATGTACCATGCAAATAAATGGAATAGTCTCTTTAAACACTACCTATAAATCTTTACATTTGTCACTCTCTAAAACAAAGTGGCATAATGAAAACCATCAAAGATTTTAATTTTAAAGGTAAAAAAGCATTAATAAGAGTAGATTTTAATGTTCCGTTGGACGCGGATTTTAATGTAACCGACGACAATAGAATCCAAGCAGCAAAACCTACTATAATAAAGATATTGGAAGATGGTGGAAGCGCCGTTTTAATGAGCCACTTAGGAAGGCCTAACGGCAAAGTAGTTTCTGATCTATCCTTAAAACATATTTGTAAAAAGGCCTCTGAAGTGCTTGGCGTGACTGTAAAATTCTCGGCTGAAAGCATTGGCCCGGAAGCTGAAAAAGCCGTGGCCGAATTAAAGAGTGGCGAAGTTCTCCTATTGGAAAATCTCAGATTTCATGCTGAAGAAGAAAAAGGAGACAAAAATTTCGCCGAAAAATTATCCACATTAGGGGATATTTACGTAAATGATGCCTTTGGAACTGCGCATAGGGCACATGCCTCTACCACCATAATTGCTCAATTTTTCCCTGAAAAGAAATGTTTTGGGTTCTTATTGGCCAAAGAAATAGAGGCTATAGAAAAGGTAATGCGCACAGGTGAAAAACCAGTGACTGCTATTTTGGGAGGTGCCAAAGTATCCTCAAAAATTACGATTATAGAAAATATCTTGGATAAGGTAGACCACCTTATTATTGGTGGGGGAATGACCTATACTTTTGTTAAAGCCCAAGGCGGACAGGTTGGAGATTCCATCTGCGAAGATGACAAAATGGAATTGGCGTTGGAAATTCTTGAGCAAGCCAAGAAAAAAGGGGTAGAAGTTCATATTCCTGTAGACGTATTGGCCGCCGATGACTTTAACAACGGTGCCAACACCAAGGTGGTGAATTCCAAAGAAATTCCGGATGGTTGGCAAGGTTTGGATGCCGGTCCTAAAACCTTGGAAATTTTTAAGGAAGTAATCCTAAAATCGAATACTATTCTATGGAATGGCCCTATTGGTGTTTTTGAAATGGAAAACTTTGCCAAGGGTACTATTGCCATTGGTAACTATATTGATGAGGCCACCCAAAAAGGAGCTTTTTCCTTAGTAGGTGGTGGTGATTCGGTTGCCGCCGTTAAACAGTTCGGTTTTGAAAACAAGGTAAGCTATGTTTCCACTGGTGGAGGGGCAATGTTAGAAAGCCTCGAGGGCAAAACACTACCGGGCATAGCGGCAATATTGGCCTAAATATCACGTTTCATTAATACATTATATGGGTTATTTGATTTTAGACTTGCTTGTAAATTTAAATTTTAAAGTTTAGAAAAAAATCACGATTTTCGTTTGCCCCGCTTAAAAAACAAACCTTATGAATACATCCAAAAATATAGTATTGGGCGTTTTGTCTATGGGTTTCTTGGTTACTGGCGTAGCACAGGAAATGGATTCAATTCCAGCCCGTAAAATTAGTCCGGACACTATACAAGTAAAGGAAATTCCTGCCGATACCACTGCAATGGATTTGGAGGGTGCAGCGCAGATGGAAACTATGGAGGCCAAGGATGATATTCAGGACAATCCCTTGGTCTTAGTTAAAGGTCAAAAAAAATACGACTTAAAAGATCATCCCGAAGCAGCCAAGTTCGATAGCATTTGGATGAAAAAATTGTACGATAACTCCTCCCTTTTCGATTCCATTTACCAGGATATTACCACCCTTGAAATAGATTCTACCTATTATTTCAATGTAGACACCGACACGTTAAAGGCACGATTGGAAATCTTGAACCAAAAAACACCTTTTAACATAGTTTACAATCCTTCTTTGGAAAATGTTATACGATACTTTCTAACCCGAAAAAGGGATATGATGAGTAGGATGTTAACGATGAGCCAGTTTTATTTCCCCTTGTTCGAGCAGGAATTGGACCTTCAAGATGTTCCCTTGGAGCTTAAATATTTGGCCATTGTAGAATCGGCCTTGAATCCTAGGGCACGCTCCAGAGTTGGTGCTACCGGATTATGGCAATTTATGTACCCTACCGGAAAAATGTATGACTTGGATGTGAGCAGTTATGTTGATGAGCGAAGCGACCCAATTAATTCGACCAAGGCCGCCAGTTTATACCTTAAAAAACTGCACGGTATTTTTGATGATTGGGATTTGGCCCTTGCCGCCTATAATTCCGGGCCAGGTAATGTAAATAAGGCCATCAGAAGATCAGGAGGCTATAAGAATTACTGGAATATAAGAAAAAATCTACCCAGGGAAACGGCTGGGTATGTACCTGCATTTCTAGCTACTATGTATATTTTTGAATATGCCGAGGAACACGGCCTTACCACAGAAGTTACGGATCGCCCTTATTTTGAAACGGATACGGTACATGTAAAGAGTACCATTACTTTTAATCAAATTTCAGAGTTGGTGGATGTAACCGAAGAAGAGTTGCTGTTTTTGAATCCGTCCTATAAGCTCAAGGTAATACCATATGTAAAGGATAAGAATTATGCGTTGAGACTTCCCGTGGATGCATTGGGGAAATTTGTCACCAATGAGGCCGCGATTTATGCTCATGTGGAAAATCAGTTAAAATCTAAAGAAGAGCCATTACCAAAAGTTGAACAATCACAAGACCAGATAAGATACAAGGTTAGGAGTGGCGATTTTCTAGGAAAAATTGCCGAAAAATACGGAGTGGGCGTTAGTCAGATAAAAAATTGGAACGGTCTAAGAAGTAATAATCTTAGAATAGGTCAGCGGTTGACAATTTATCCAAGAAAATTTCCTTCAACCTCCTCCTCGACAAAAAAGAGCAGCAGCTCAACAAATTCGGTGGCTGCAGCAGGCACTAAGGTTCATATGGTTAGAAGTGGAGACTCCCTTTGGACCATTTCTAAAAAATATCCTGGAATTAGTATAGATAATTTACGAAAATGGAACGGTATTAGTGGTAGTGACATAAAACCGGGCACAAAGTTAAAATTGTGCGATTGTTCTTCGTAAATAAATAACTCTATGAAAAAAATTGGTGTTGTAGTAATTTTATTCTCTTTAATTATTGTCTCCTGTGGGGAAAAGGAGAAAAAGAAATATCTACCGGAGTCCATTGGGGCTATCAACTCTTTAGCCATAGTAATGGAAAATGAGCTGTGGGAAGGAAAAGTTGGGGACCGGGTAAGGCAGCATTTTGCGGCACCGGTACTGGGTCTTTCCTGGGAGGAACCCCTTTTCACCATTAATCAATTGCCCCCACAAGTCTTTTCTGGATCTATTTTACAAACCCGATCGGTACTTTTTATTGCCAAGGACACTATTAACCTTGCCCACATTAAAACCGATGTCTATGCCACGCCACAAAAAGTAGGTGTTATTAAGGGCAGTACGGATGAGGAAGTTATTTCAAATTTAGATGCCAAAGCGGATGAGATTATTGAAGCATTTAAGGAAGTGGAGATCCAAGAATCCCAAAAGCGTTTTTTAAAATCGCTCAGCAAAGAAACCATATTGAACGACAAGTTGGGCATCACCCTATCCTTACCTTCAATTTACAAGGTAGGAAAACAGGAAAATAATTTTATTTGGATCGATAGACAGATTCAAAAAGGAACTATGAATATTATAGCATATGATATTCCCAATGATTATTTTAAAAACGACTCTACTTTTGTTAAGGACATAGTGGCTATGCGGGATTCTATAGGGAAACAATACATACCAGGCCCCGATGTCCCTGGTAAAGTAACTTATATGATGACCGAGAAAGCTTTTGCCCCTTATGTTTTTCCTGTGGAAATTACAGATAGGAAAGCCGCCGAAGTTAGGGGAATATGGGAAATAAGCGGTTATCCCATGGCCGGACCTTTTCTGACCTATATTCTCAATGATGATAAAAACAACCGGAAAGTGGTTATTGAAGGGTTTGTTTTTGCTCCCGCTACTGAAAAAAGGGACTATATGTTTCAGCTTGAAGCCATTTTAAAAACAGTTCAGTTCACCGATAACAAATAATGGCATCAGCAAAAAAAATTAAAACGCATAGGGCCCATTAACGGGCCCTATTTTTTTTAGCTTCATTAGGTCCTGAAAAAAAATAAAAACACCAATAAAAGGCTTAAAAACAATTTTAAACCTCGTTTTCTATTATGGTCTAAAATCAGTTTCAGTATAATAAAAGTTTATTAACCAAAAAACGCCCCTTCGGGCGTTTCTCGGTTTGGTTGGTTTTTTGGTTTAATCAAAGGCGAAGCCTGTTGTAATTCTAAATATAAAAGCATAGAGTACAATCAAGAAACTTGCGAAACATAACCAGCTCATTAGTTTAAAAAAAGATTTAAGCAGCGCGTGACCTAAGTTTCTAAATGCCTCTAAATAAATTTCTCGGAATAATAGCACGTTTTTCATAATAATTGGTTTGGTTAATTGGTTGGTTACTATATCTTTATAACTCAAAATCCGACGTTTAGGTATTTCATCGGACTTATTTGTTGTAAATAGGCCATAGCTTGTTGTAAAAACAACTTTGCCCTTAAATGAGTACTATTAATTTTAGTGTTTTTTATGTAGCACTAAACCGGATGACCAGAAAAAATGGAGTAAAATAAAGATATACATCCCGTTTCAAATGCAATACAGTACCTCTAAAACAAGGTAAAGGTGCAACATCAATATTAAAGCTTCTTTCCATTGGTTTGGAGCAATTTAACTTTCTTGCCAGATAATGAAAAATACGATATTTAACAGCTTACACATTTGGTATATTAGTATAAGACAAAAAACCGCCTTTCCCTAAAAGAAAGACGGTTAAACTTGAGTGATCCGTGTATATACTACTACTATTACATTTTAACTATTATAAACTCTGAACGCCTATTAAGCTCATGTTTTTCCCTACTGCAGCGAACACCATTTCCGCATTCATTGATCAAGCGATCCTCACCGTACCCTATAGCGCTTTCAATACGATCGCCAGAAATACCTTTGGATATAAGATAAGCTCTAGTTGACTTGGCCCTCCTGTCCGATAAATATTTATTGTATACATCAGGGCCCCTAGAATCGGTGTGTGATTCGATCTTGATTACCATGTCCTGATATTCCGTCATCACCTGAACCAATTTATCAAGTTCCAATGAAGCGTCTTTCCTTATGTACGATTTATCGAAATCAAAGAAAATCATATCGGTCTTAAGTTTTTTAATGCCATCTTCAATTACTATGAGCTCTTTTAACTTCTTCATGGTAACCTCCAAATTTATCTCCTCGTTCTCCTTGGTTTCGGCCGTCACTATATTTTCAAAGAATTGGTGCTTAGTGGTCTTGATCGTGTATTTGGTATTGGAGTCCAAATCTTCAAATACAAAGGAACCGTCATCCCCGGTAACCATCTCTTTTAATTTAATATTGTTCCCATCCAACAGGGTCACCAATGATTTAGGCATTAATTCGCCCGTAACCAACTCCGTAACTATCCCAGATATGGCATTTTTAGCTACCTCTTCAAGTATCCGCTTTTCAAATGAATATATATCATCATCCCCTTTACCTCCAGGTCTGTTAGAAGCAAAATATCCTTTTTGGTCTTCTTCATCTATGATATAGGAAAAATCATCTTGATTACTATTTATGGGTTGTCCCATATTAACCACCTCTTTAAAACCATCCTCATCATAGGCCACTTCATACACATCCAAGCCACCGAGCCCTACATGGCCATTGGAGGAGAAGTATAATTTTTTATCATTAATAAAGGGAAACATTTCCTTTTGTTCCGTATTTATTTCCGGTCCCAGGTTTTTGGGTTCGGAATACTTTCCATTACCCAAAACATCCACTACAAAAATATCCGTTTCCCCAATACTCCCTGGCATATCAGAAACAAAATACAACTTTTTGCCATCCGGACTCAAAGCAGGATGCCCTGTGGAATAGTCATCACTGTTAAAGGGTACTTCCTCCGCTTCTCCCCATTCTCCATCAATTTTTGTGGAAGTATATATTTTTAAATGACTAATCCCATTTTTTCCCCTTTTTAACTTTTTACCATAATTGTTCCTAGTAAAAAACATGGTTGAATTGTCTGGAGTAAAAGCAACTGATGCCTCGTGATATTTAGTATTTATTTTCTTTGAGAAATTTATGGCTTCCTTAAGGTCTTGAGATTCCTTATTCACCTTTGAAACATACAGATCCAAGTAAGGTTGATCGTTCCATTTATACCGTCTGGTACTAAATATAGAGGAGTCTTTGGCCGAGGCAAATACAATTTCATCCTTGTTGTAAAACATTGGAGAAAATTCAGAATACTTGGTATTTATGGCCAAGTTTTTAACTCCAAACTTGAGTTCCATATTTAGAATATTGTCTAAAACGGCTTCTTTTTTGCCAGCATCGAAATCCAAATTAGAGCCTGCATTACCGCTCCGGACCTCTCTGTCATAGAGGCGCATCATTCTTTTAGACTTGCCATACTTGCCCGTTCCTTTTAGGGTATGGGCGTATTTAAAGATTTGGTCCGGAGAAACTTCGGCCTCAAATCTTTCAAAAATTATATTGTAATAGTAATAGGCCCTCTCCATATTGGTATTGTAATAGTAAGCATCACCAGCCTTTTGAAGGATTTCCAAGGAATAATTATCAGCATCCTTTTTTATGGCTTCTTCATATAGTGCTGCAGCCTCTGCATACCACATTTTATCAAAATATTGATCTGCTTTTTGAATAAGCCTTGTGGCATTCGGATTTCCTCCTACCCTTGATTTATTTCCCTTTCCCCTACCCACGTGATCACTTTCCTCTATGGGCCTTAGCATATCATAGGTGACCTCGTTTATGGATAATTCGTCCTTAGGAGGCAAATTCTTATTGTGTTGGGAAGGTTTTTCATCCTGGACAGGAGATGGAACACCTTTTGGATAATCCTTCACCTCTTGAACAGTGGAGCTGTCAGAAGTTGTTGTTGGCAAAGGTAAATTGGATACAGAGCCATTACCGTTTATCCCTAATTTTTTGGTACTCCCACTATTGTCCACATTCATTAACCAGAACGAATCCGTATAAGTGCCGTCCAATTTGGATTTACAGGCGGCAACTGCCTTATCCAAACTATCAAACCTACTCAAATATACATAGTTGAGACCATTATCGGAATTACTGATATATCCTGCAGCAAAACCCTGCCCCTTTAATTTTTGGGCTAATTTTTGGGCATTCCTCTGATTGGAAAATACACCAGAGACTATGTAAAATCCTTCATTTGCACCTTTAAGGTTTTTAAACGTCCTGCTTTTTATATGGTTTTCAGTGGCCCTTTTTTTAAACATTTCCGGGCTAACGTAATTGTAATGTGTAGATACCGAATTAGGGCTTATGTCTAAATCCGAAAAGCGTTCCGCCAAATTGGCTGGGACATGTTTCCTTATTCCTTGGGCACTGCCAATTAAAGCAAGAAAGAGCAAGCAGGCTGTTAGAAGTTGTTTCATGGTAGTTTAATTAAAAAAATCTAGGGGATTTGAGTTTTTTGTCCTTTGTAATCATCTGATACCTAAAAAATATCTCATGTGTTCCCGAATTGTAATTATTTAGTTGATTAATACTATAGTCAAATGCATATCCCATATTGATTTTTGTACTGATCTGAAAACCGAAAAGGGCGCTCAAGGAATCCTCTAGTCTATAGTTAACGCCCAAATTTAAAGTTTCGTATGTTAGGAAGTTGAGTGAAACGTCCATGGACACAGCGCCTCCTACAACATTCTTTACAAAAAGGGATGGCTTAAATTTTAAATCGGGGGTAACATCAAAAACATATCCGCCAATTAAATAGAGATGAACATGATCTGAAGCTTCGGATTCCGCTACTGCGTCATAATGCTTACCCGTAAGTATGTTTGGGGTAGAAACCCCCCAATAAAACCGATTAGTATAATAAAAAAGGCCCGCACCTATTGCAGGTAGAACTTCACTATTAACGTTCTCATTAAATGCAGCTTCAGGTTCCCTATACCGACCTTTCGACCAATCCAAACTCAAAAATTTTATGCCTGCCTTTAAACCAAGAGCAAGTCTATCCCCATTTCGGTTAAGTATTAAATTATGGGCATAATTGCCGTCGATATAAGTTTCTTGGGAAGGTCCAAGTTCATCATGTACAATAGATAGTCCAAGCCCATCAAATAAACCAATAGGCGATTCTATACCGAACGTTATAGTAGATGGTGCCCCAACTATACCGGCCCATTGACTTCTATATAGGGAAACAACGGACAAATGACCACGTGAACCCGTATACCCAGGATTTATCGCCATGGTATTAAAATTATACTGGGTATATTGCGGCTCTTGTTGTGCAAAGGTAAAATTGGACAATAGTAGCAAAAAAAGTAATAAAAATTTAATTTTGGGGGCATTCATTAAAATCTGTTTCTAGTATTGAAATTAATCCAGGCATTATCGGCTAATGTATAGCCATCCACTTCTTACTGGAGTAAGGCCGTCTCCAAAATCCAAGAGATAAAAATAGGTCCCCACAGGCAAATAATTTTTTGAACCCATATAAATAGTTTTGGAAACCGTACCCTCCCAATCATTGGCATAACCTCTGGTTTCAAAAACCCGCTCTCCCCAGCGATTAAACACCTGTAAATAATTATTGGGATAATCTTCTATACATTCTATGTAAAAAACATCGTTAAGACCATCCTTGTTAGGTGAAAACTCATTGAAAACAATAAGGCAATCCTCATCCACTTCCTTGACCTCCAGGTCTATTAAGGAAATATTGGCCTTGGATGTATCATTTTCTGACTTAAAGTCCAATTGATCTACATAGGCCAGGGAAGCAATATTAAAATAGTCGTTCATTTCGGTAATGGTAGCGGTAATATTCAATTTTGCAGTTTTTCCTATAGCCAGTACATCCATTTCCCATAGTCCGGATAAAGGATCGTAAACACCATTATCAGCATGTGAGGACACATAATTATATCCTAAGGGAAGATCATCGATTATTCCCAGATTTGTAGCATCATAAGGCCCATGGTTGGTCAGAACAATTGTAAATTCAACCACATCCCCTACATATCCTTCTTGAGGCGTTACAGATTTCTGGGTTTCCAAGTCTATTATTGGTGTGGCGATTATGTGGCTATCTTCATCGTCTTCACTCTGGTCGTTATCGTCATTGTTAGGGTTAGAATCCAAGTCCAATTGGTCTACATGGGTAAGCTGGGCCGTATTTTTATACTCTTCAGACATTCCTCTAGGAGCATTTATAGTAGCCTCATAGGTAAGGGACAATGATCCTACGGTTAAACTAGGTATATGCCACTTAAGTACATTTTCATTATTAAAACCATTATCATTAATTTTTACAAGTGTATACCCAATGGGGAGCACATCTGTTATTTCTAGATTGGTGGCCGTATCAGGTCCACTATTGGTAACGGTTAAGGTAAAAAGCACATGGTCTCCTACATTGGGCGATAAATTGTCCACGGATTTGCTTAAACTGATATCCGCCACAGGAATTAGTGTTACATGAGCCTCATCCTCATCATTTGACTTTTCGGAATCTACCTGATCTACTTTTTGCAACTTTGCTACATTGGAGTAATCGCGGGAATCCAATACAGTGACCACCATTTCCAAAGTGGCCGACCCGTTTTTAGCAATAAATGGTATTTCCCATAACGCATTGGAGGAATCATAGCTGCCAACAGAGGCCTGTGAGGAAACTAAGGAATACCCCGAGGGCAATATATCCTCTACAATAACATTGGAAGCACTATAGTTGCCAATATTACTAACCTCAACCTGAAAAGTCACCGTATCACCTACATATGTTTCCGGTTTATCTACTGTTTTCTTTAAACTTAAATCTACCACTGGGGTGGGAATTGTTAGACTATCCTCATCATCTTCACTTTGATCGTTATCATCATTATTAGGATTGGAATCGGGATCAAGTTGATCAACACCTGTTATTTGGGCTATATTCTTATATTCGTCCACTGCTCCTGTGGGTGGATTTACTATAACCTCATAAGTCAGCACCTCCGTACCAACAGAAACGACCGGAAGCGTCCAGCTAATGTTATTTCCATCCAACAGCCCATCATTGCCAATAGAAAGGATAGTATAACCTATGGGAAGTTGATCTCTTATAGTTACGTTTGTTGCGGTCTCTGGCCCTTGATTGGTCAGCGATATAGTGAATTTTAAAACTTCCCCAACGTTGGGCCGGAGATGGTCCACAGTTTTGGTCAGACTAAGGTCTGAGTTACCATTTACCACTATGGTGATTGTATCCTTATTCTTACAGCCATTGGCATCTGTGCCTATAACCGTAAACACGGTGGTTGTATATAAAGTAACAGCTGTTCCATCAATGGCGCCATTATCCCAAATATAACTATCTGCGCCACTTCCCGTTAAGGTAACGGATTCCCCTGCATTGATAGCCAAGGCAGAGGCATTGGCCACGACATTGGGCGGCGAGTATACGTTCAATGTTGCTGGAATTGATGCATCGACCGGACAGATATGGGTACCGTTGGCAATAACTACCCGGTAAGTATTTCCATTATCGCCTATAGTAGCATGGTTAATATGCATTACATTGGATTTTGTTCCACTGTGAATTCCACTATCTGTAAGGTCTTCCCACGCCGAACCATTGTACATTTGCCATTGGTAGTTGTCCGTATTTTCAGTGTCTACCGAAAATGAGGTACTACTATCCGGACAAATGGATTTATCCGTTGGTTGCATTATAAAATAGGGAGCGTTATTTTCCAGAAAGTCATACACACTGTTATTGTTTATATCAGCGGGAACGGGATATGTAGCGTTAAGTACAGCGCCATTTGTTATTATTTTTGAAGGAGAACCTTCCCCGTAAAACGCATTATCACCTTCATCTGCATTGGGGTTGCTATATGCCTCATTGGCATCGCTACAACCATCATCATCACTATCTGTATCCATATAATCCGGTCCTTGACTACCATCAGAATTAACTATTTCATAATTAATGATTGCATTATCTGGTGTAGCTTCTACGGAATCCGCCAAACCATTTAAGCCATATGGCCCGGTAACAACACCATCTGTATGGTCCTGGTGATGTCCAGCTTCCACAGCATCATATATACCATCATTATCCACATCAAGATCCAATTGGTTGGTTACTCCGTCCCAATCGTTATCCAAACCATATATTTGGGGGTCAATGTAATTTGTGACACATCCAAACTCTATATTGTGCTGTCTTTGTGTAGAGGATGCCCCATCTATCCTTGCCATTGCACCAACTCGAATAGATATTTCCGACCTGGAATTATAATTTACGCCAAAATTTACTTGGGGAACAATATTACTTCCGGTAGGATAAGTAGTGGTTCCCGCTGTACCTATGAGCCATTTACCATCCGTGGACATCGTTAATTCCGTCAGACTTGAAATTACATAACTCGTGGGGTTATAGCTCCAAGTCTGTTCCCCGTATTCATGGGTTCCATCAATATCATTAAAATTCATAAAGATTTTATCGAGTACCACTGAATTAGAACCCCCAGAAGTCACAAATCGAATCTTATATTCTATAAGCCCTTGATCGCCCTTATTGGCAAAATTAAATGCCGTATAAGGCCTAAAGGCTTCTTTTGCCATACTGTTATTGTCGATTTCGGTTACCGTAGCATTATAAATCTGAACAATGGTAATCAAGGCATCGGTCCCTGAAGTAACATTCGGAATTCTATATACCGCACCTTGTTGCAAGGCCGTCCCGGAAAGCAGCACTGCGTTGGCACTGAAATCCAAAGTTGTTTCCCCTCCACATTGTGGTTGCGAATTAGCGATTACAGTATTTAACTCCTCAATATCCGGAATACCATCATTATCATCATCCAGATCCGAACGGTCGAGAATACCATCATTATCGGAGTCAATAAACGGTGGTAGTATCTCCTCAAAAGTCACAACGGTCACCAATCCAATATCACAAAGTCCATCCGCATCACAAATTTTATATTCAAAGGTATCTGTACCTAAATATCCAGGATTTGGAGTATACATTATCTCAGCGGTGGCGGTAGATATAGTTATCGTGCCATTGGCTGGTTGTAAAAGTCCTGCGTTGCTTATAGAATTTATATCGATATTGTTGTCGAGGTCTATATCATTGTCCAATACCTGAATAAGGACCGACTTGTTTCGGGTAACCTGCTCTTGGTCATCATTGGCACAAGGACTGGCATAAACTGTGATACTAGTTGCATTTGAAGGATCTGGGGTACAACCTGAACATGGTGCTATATTTAACCTATAGGTTCCAGGGCTTTTAATATCTATCAAATCTAGACCTACACCTTCCTTTAAACTACTGCCATCGGGAAAAGTAACATCTGGGGATAAGGATTCCCAATAATAGATAGCCGATGAAGATTTAAAATTGGCCTCCAATGCTATGGTTTGATCAGCCATACAACTATTAAAATTTATCGGACTAAGAATACTGGTATCCAATTGCCCTTCATATGCCGTTCCCAAGAAAGGATACGGTCCGGCAAAATCTACCAGTCCAGAACTGAATGAAGAAGAGCCCCTTGTTTTTATCAAAACCGCACTATAAGGAAAATAAAACGGACCATCCAATCCAAAAATCACTGCTGGATCAAAACCCAAGCCAGTAAAATTAAGTCCAACCTCAGCTAAGGCTTCTTTACCGTAGGAAGACGAAGGAGTTAAATCGTCTTTATAAGTACCCCATGGCGGAGCGGTTGTGGAAGTACTATTTATTTTACTGAAGGAATTTTGCCCATAGTCTACGTGTGCATAACCATATACTGAACTGTCGCTTTCCCCGTCAAAACTATAATAGGTAAATCCAGTGTTGGATGCATAATCCTCCCGGGATATCCAAATTCTAACATCTAAACTCATTACGCTAGATCCTGAATAGTCGAATCCAACATCAAGGTCGCCAATTGTTGTTACCTTTCCATCAATATCAAATTGCCAAGCAGTATGACCTTCTTCCTGACCTAAATTAGAAAAGGAATTTTCAACCAATTCTATTTCTTCAATAAAAAATTCAACATCCGTATAGTGTGCTCCCCCATTATCCGAAGTACTTACTGCCATGGTTACCCATAGGTCATCAGTTAAGTTGATTCCATCCCTTCGCACATGGACAAAGGAATCAACTATATCAGCCTTTTTTGAAATTTTGGAAGGTTTTACTTGCCAATTGGCAGGGTTGTCCCCATTTCGCCCCTGAGAAAAGGCAGTCTTATCATTCTCTTCGGTAATATAATCATGACCAAAATTAGCCCCATACCAAAGTCTACCGTTTTGGGTACTGTAATTTGGCTTGCCCATGGAAGCCTGAAAAACTGTGTTCGTTCCGGAATTTATTATGCCCTGAAAAGAAACAAAGTTACTTTCGTCAATGACACCGAATCCAGAATTCCCGGTAAACCAATCGTCATTTCCCGGGTTTGGCCCACCAGAATAAAGGTTTGCCTCAACACCAAAATTTGCTCCAACACCTGATTGTGCGGAAGCATCAATAACCAAAAACAATAAGATAGAACAACAAAAACACGAGATGCGATTGCTTAATTTATGCTTCATTAATAAATTTTACATAGGTATAAACCTATGGGGGGATTTTTTTGAATTTTGTTAAACAGCCCATATAAAATGGGATGAATGAACAAAACTAATACTTAACCCAAAAAGACTATTTTTATTGTTGTGTGTTTGGGCTTTACCGTGGTGAAACGGAGTTATAGTGTAGTGACAATTCAAAAAATGATGTTTGAAGAAATCAATGAAATATAGCCTTCATCGATAAAATGCAGTACTGAATCTTCATGACCTATAAATGGCCACAATTTTAACAAAAAAAAGCACTCGTATTAGGAGTGCTTTTATATACTGAAGTATAAAGCTGTTATTTTTCTTTATTCTCTTCCAATTTATCTTCGTCCTTGGAAGCATCCTTAAATTCTTTGATTCCGCTTCCCAATCCACGCATCAATTCTGGAATTTTCTTACCTCCAAATAATAATAAGACAATAGCCACAACCAAGGCTATTTGCATTGGACCAATGGCTAAGAATGTGTTTAATGTTATCATAGTATAATGATTTAAGAGAAACAAAGGTACTAAAAAAGATGTTAGAAAGCTGTTAATTTTAACACCTATAATAAATTTTAATTACGCTAAATTAGAATATATTTCACTAATAAATACATTTGCAATGAAATAAGTGCCACAAATCAAAATTAATAATAAAGGAATCAATTATAAATAGTAACCCTATCTTTGTTTAATATGGCCAAAAAGGTAAAGAAAAGAAAGGAAATTAAACAGAAGCTCCTACATAAGTATCGTTTGGTGATTTTGAATGAAAGTACCTTTGAGGAAAAAATTTCATTTAAACTGAGCAGAATGAATGTTTTTGTTACCGGATCCCTATTCATTATTGGGTTAATCGGTTTCACCATATTGCTAATCGCATTTACTCCATTACGGGAATATATACCAGGATACTCTTCCACCAAATTAAAGCGACAAGCCACGGAACTTACCTATAGAACTGATTCTCTAGTAGCAACTTTAAATTACACCAATAGGTATTTAGATAATATTAGAAAGGTGCTTCGAGGAGACATTGAGAATAACGAAATAAATAGGGATTCCCTATTTGAGCAATACAAACTAGACCCATCTACCATAGATTTGACACCGATTAAGGAAGATTCCCTATTAAGGGCACAAGTAGCTTTAGAGGATAAATATAATTTGTTCGAAAGGAACATTAATAATCCAGGCCAGGTTCTCTTCTCTCCCCTAAGCGGAACTTTATCCCAAAAATTTGATGCGGAAAACAAGCATTTTGCCGTAGATGTTGTTGCTCCGAAGGGCAGTCCCATCAAAGCCGTGGCCAATGGCACTGTAATTTTTGCCGAATGGACAGCAGAAACGGGCTACGTTATAATTCTGGAGCACGTGGATGGACTTTTAAGTGTTTACAAGCATAATGGTGCCTTAAATAAAAGCCAAGGCGATGTAGTACGGTCAGGAGAAGTTATTGCTTCGGTAGGAAATACGGGCGAGTTAACTACTGGGCCACATCTACATTTTGAGCTATGGAGCAACGGCAGCCCAATTAATCCGTTAAATTTTATAGATTTTAAATAAGGTTCAATGAGTTTAAAATCATTTGCGGCAAAAATATTTGCCAGGAAAATTGCAAAACAAACAGCCAAATGGGTAAGTAAGCCCATTATAACCCAGGAAAAAGTTTTTGAGTCGCTCCTAGCCATGGCAAAGGAAACCGATTTTGGAAAAGACCACCATTTCTCGAAGATAAGGACCCATACGGATTTTGTGGAACAGGTACCCATTAGGGACTATGAGGAATTAAAGGGGTATGTAGAGAAAGTAGTTGCAGGCAAAAGAGATGTACTTTGGCCAGGAAAACCGGCCTATTTTGCAAAAACTTCGGGGACAACTTCTGGAGTAAAATACATCCCCATAACCCATGAATCCATAAAATACCAGATTGAAGCTTCACGCAATGCGATTCTCAACTACATTCATGAAACGGGAAACGCCAATTTTGTAGATGGAAAAATGATTTTTCTTCAGGGAAGTCCAAAAATGAAGGAAGAAAACGGGATTAAAATTGGTAGGTTATCTGGCATATCTGCCCACTATGTCCCTAACTACCTCCAAAAAAATAGGTTGCCGAGTTGGGAGACCAACTGTTTGGAAGATTGGGATACCAAAGTAAATAAAATTGTAGATGAAACCGCTAAGGAGAACATGACAGTGATTGCCGGCATACCTTCTTGGGTTCAAATGTATTTTGAAAAATTACATGCGAAGACGGATAAAAAAATAGGAGACCTTTTCAAAGATTTTCAACTTTTCATCTATGGTGGTGTCAACTATGAGCCGTATCGAGCCAAATTTGAAAACCTTATAGGGCGAAGAGTGGATAGCATAGAACTATTTCCAGCTAGTGAAGGATTTTTTGCCTATCAAAATACTCAAAATGAAAAAGGAATGCTTCTGTTGCTGGATTCCGGAATCTTTTATGAGTTTGTCAAAGCCGATGAATTCTTCGTGGAAAATCCAATCCGTATTACCCTAAAAGATGTTGAAGTGGGAGTTAATTATGTTATGATTATCTCCACCAATGCTGGATTATGGGCATACAATCTTGGAGATACCATTCAGTTTATTTCTATAAGACCCCATAAGATAATAGTTTCAGGAAGGATTAAACACTTTATATCCGCCTTTGGGGAGCACGTAATCGGGAAAGAAGTGGAAGAAGCCATGAAACAGGCCATAGAGGGTACTGATGCCAGGATAAACGAGTTTACCGTGGCCCCCCAAATTAATCCAAATGAAAATGAACTTCCTTACCACGAGTGGCTCATCGAGTTTGAGCAGCCCCCTTCGGATTTTGAAAAATTCATTCATATTTTGGATACCGCCTTACAACAACAGAATAGTTATTATTTTGATTTAATTGAAGGGAAAATTCTTCAAACGCTCAAAATTACTCAGATAAAAAGTGAAGGCTTTCAGGATTATATGAAGTCCATTGGAAAATTGGGGGGTCAGAACAAAGTCCAACGTCTTTCCAATGATCGGAAAGTAGCAGACGCTTTAAGAAGTGAGTTCATGAAATAAATAATTTAAATTTCAGTAATTCCACTTTTTACGTACTACTTTCCAATGTAGATTAATAATCAGCAAATGACCAATATAAATTTTTACATTTGATAAGTTAATTCCACCACGGTGAAGGGTGAAAAGTAGACATGAAATATCATAAACAATTTAAATTGTAGTTTTGCACGAAACCTGCTTATGAGTAAATCTGTTAATACGACCAGGGCACAAGATTCCACAAATGCTATTGAGCGCTTATATATTACAATGCGCCATCTTTTCAATCGTGGGTTTTACAAGCCATCTGGTGTTTCAGGTGCTGCACTTAGGCAATCCCTTTTACAACTACGCCCTGAAATATACGGTTCCATTGCCGAAGAAAAAGCTGAACTGAACGGCCTAATATATGTTTTGGAAAGATTACCGGAAGGCATAGAACAATGTCGCTTTATAAACTTAACGTCAGATGAGGGCTATGCCACATCTCAATTTAAAGCCATTATCCCAACTAAAAGACGCAGAAATTGTTACCGGATCGATGATGAACAGATGAATATTGAGATTACAAGAGGCCGATCCGATATTTATGACATCCTTACCCATCTCACTTTTTTATTTATCGAATCGGAAAAAATTAGTAAAAAGGTCCTTATAGAGGATACGGATAAAACGATTAGAGATTGGGTAAAATTGGAAATGGCTGCTCAAAAGAAGGAACTTACCCAAATAGAAAGAGAGGTGGCTTTGATTCATGTAGCCAATATATTGGGAAGGCCATTCATAGAAATTATGGCGGTTCACAAACAGTTGTCCACCGTCAGGGAACCAGAACGTTTTTTAAATATCATCTATTGGTTAGGCAAACTCGCCATTGAGGAAGAAACTACCGGAAATAAAAGGGCTATTACTTTTAGTCCTATGTTACGGGAACGGTTGGGACATCACATTCATGGTGAAAGCTGGGCCAACAGGATAAAAGAAACCCTAAAGGAGAATGGACTTTTGGAACGTCCACTGCACATTATAAGTGCTAATATGCACAGTGTCATGAATTCTTTGTTCGCCACCAATGCCTTGTCCAAATCATTCAAAGGAAAAACAAAATTGGAAACCTATGAAGCTTTAAGCATTGCCCATAATTCTATTTTAAGGGAAAAAGTTATTGCCTACGCAAAGAAGAATGGGATGATTACCATTGATGACATTTCCGGAACCAATATTGATGTCCAAATTTTTGATATGGCCAAGTTGGGAAAAGGCGCCTGCTGCTACGAATTGTCCTCAAACTGCCCCGAGCTTGAAAAACCTGTTATATTTGTAATGGATTACGCATTTGGGGAACAGGCCTATGAAACTATAGACGAATTATTAAAACCCTACAGGTTTCAAAAAAACCAAGAGGTATTTTTGAATGTAGCGTCAATGACCATTATGGGAAAAGCAGGCATATTGGAAGGAGGCAAAGGAGATATCATGATTCCCGATGCCCACATCTTTGAAGGAACGGCAGATAATTACCCGTTCAAGAATGAATTGAGCAAGGAAGATTTCGAAGGCAACGGACTTAATGTACTTCAAGGAGCTATGATAACCGTTTTAGGGACCTCATTGCAAAATAAGGACATTCTTAAATATTTTCATGAATCTACTTGGAACGTGATAGGTTTAGAAATGGAAGGTGTTCACTATCAAAAGGCCATACAATCCGCTTCCAAAATTAGAAAAAGTATAAGAGAAGACGTAAAAGTACGATATGCCTATTACGCTTCTGACAATCCTCTAGAGACTGGTAGTACTTTGGCCTCAGGTGGCTTGGGAACTACAGGGGTTAAACCCACTTATTTAATCACGGACAAAATACTAACGCAAATATTTAATTCTTAAATAAATATGGCCAATCAGCAACCAACGCCAAACAATTCATCCTCCGAAGAAGTAGATTTGAGGCAATTGTTTCAATTAATTGGAAACACCATCAAGAAATTTTTCCGTTTTATCGGGAACATTTTTAAAGGAATTTTTCACACCATTATACTATTCCTACTTTTCCTGCAAAAACATTTTATAAAATTGGTAATAGCTGGTGTTGTTGGCTTCGCGTTGGGAATCTATTTGGACATGGTTAAAACGCCCAAATTTATTTCTACTATGGTGGTTGAACCCAATTTTAATAGTGTCCAACAATTGTACAACAACGTAAATTTTTACAATGAATTAGCGGAGGCTGAGGATTCCACCGCTTTGGCAGAAGCCTTGGATATCAGCGTTCCTGAAGCAGCCAAACTTAAAAAGTTTGTATTGGAGTCCTATTCGGATGAAAATCAAAAAGTACAATTGTTCGATAAGTTTGTTCGAAGTTTGGATTCAACCACCAAAAAGGCCATTGACATGGAGAATTATTTAAAAAACTTTAATTCCATGGATGCGCGTTTCCATACTATTTCTGTAACCGCTACAAATAGTTCAGTAGCCAAAACAATACAGCCCTCCATAATCCAGTCTATTTCCCGAAATGAATATTTCCAGTTACAACAAAGTATCAATGACCAAAATATTAGCCTTCAGGATAGCTTGTATAAAAAACAATTGATGGAAGTGGACTCCTTACAGCACCTATATAAGCGGGTAATGGAAAAAGAAGCCGAAAGACCACAACAGGGTACCAATATTAGTTTGGGAGAAAACGGAAGTCAGGAAAACAAGGAATTGGCCCTAATCAACCAAGTAGACAAATTAAAGGAAAACTTAGTATTACTCAATGAAGAACGCGCCAATAAATCTAGTATACTAAATGTTATCTCGGCCTTCCCTAGAAGGGGTGTAGAGGTAAAGGGAATACTCCACAGTTATAAATTTTGGATCCCAATAGGGTTTATTGTAGTGCTATTGATGTTTTTAAGTCTTTTGGATTTAAACACTTTTTTAAAGAACTATAAAAAGGAATAGAACATGAAAGTATTGGTTACAGGGGGGGCTGGGTTTATTGGGTCCCATGTAGTTAGAAGATTGGTTACCACTTATCCAAATTATAAGATAATTAATTTGGATGCTCTTACCTATGCTGGGAATTTAGAGAATTTAAAGGATATAGAATCTTTACCCAATTATACATTTATTAAAGGGGATATTACTGACACTGTTTTTATTGATTCTCTTTTTTCAAAGTACAGGTTTGATGGAATAATCCATTTGGCAGCTGAATCCCATGTAGATCGATCTATAACTGACCCCTTGGCTTTTGTCAAGACCAATGTCATCGGTACCGTAAATCTTTTAAATTCCTTCAAGTCTATTTGGAAGGATAATTTTGATGTTAAGCGTTTTTATCACATCAGTACGGATGAAGTTTACGGATCTTTAGGTAAAACAGGATTGTTTACCGAAACCACTGCCTATGATCCTAATTCTCCCTATTCCGCCTCAAAGGCCAGTTCGGATCATTTTGTCAGGGCCTATGGAGAGACCTATGGCTTGCCCTATGTTATTAGCAATTGTTCCAACAACTATGGTCCAAACCATTTTCCTGAAAAATTGATTCCTTTATTTATCAATAATATTATTCAAAATAAACCATTGCCGGTATATGGGGATGGCAATTATACCAGAGATTGGTTATATGTGGAAGACCACGCCAGAGCTATAGACCTAATATTTCATAAAGGAAAAAATACCAATACGTATAATATTGGAGGTTTTAACGAATGGAAAAACATTGATTTGGTGAAATTGCTATGTAAGCAAATGGATAAAAAACTGGTAAGGTCAGCAGGTGAAAGCGAAAAACTTATCACATATGTAAAGGATAGGCCCGGGCACGACCTGCGTTATGCCATAGATGCCACTAAAATTAATACGGAATTAGGTTGGGAACCATCCGTTACTTTTGAAGAAGGTTTGGCAAAGACAATAGACTGGTATTTGGCCAATAAGGATTGGCTAAACCATGTTACGTCAGGTGACTATCAGAAATATTACGAAAAACAATACAATTAAGAACTCTCAGCATAATGAGATAAAATTGGTCACTAATATGAAAGGAATAATTCTCGCAGGAGGTTCTGGAACTCGTTTACACCCTCTCACCTTGTCGGTAAGTAAACAGCTAATGCCCATCTATGATAAGCCTATGATCTACTACCCTCTTTCTACCTTAATGTATGCTGGGATAAGAGAGGTATTGATCATTTCAACTCCCAAGGACCTTCCGTTGTTTAAGGACCTCTTAGGAGACGGCAAGAAATATGGCTGTAGCTTTGAATATGCAGTACAACCAGAACCCAATGGGTTGGCGGAGGCCTTTATAATAGGGGAAGAATTCATTGGGAATGATAAAGTAGCCCTCATTTTGGGAGACAATATTTTCTACGGTTCTGGTTTAGCAAAATTATTACAAGCAAATAACGATCCAGATGGGGGAATAATTTATGCCTACCGTGTCCATGATCCAGAACGTTATGGAGTGGTCGAATTTAATGCAGAAGGAAAAGCAATCAGTATTGAAGAAAAACCGGAAAAACCTAAATCCAACTACGCGGTTCCTGGGATATATTTTTATGACAATGACGTAGTTAAAATTGCGAAAAATATTACGCCAAGCCACAGAGGGGAAATTGAAATTACTGACGTAAACAAAGAATATCTAAAACGGAATAAATTAAACGTAAGTATTTTAGACCGAGGTACTGCTTGGCTAGATACAGGCACCTTTGCCTCCTTAATGCAGGCCTCTCAGTTTGTAGAGGTCATAGAAGAGCGACAGGGGCTTAAAATAGGAGCCATAGAGGGCGCAGCATATGAAATGGGCTATATAAGCAAGGAACAGTTTGTAGCGCTTGCAGAACCCCTTATGAAAAGTGGCTACGGAAAAAACTTATTGGGAATATTGAATAATGATTAATGAAAGTTACGGAAACTAAGCTAAAAGGTTGTTTTGTTATAGAACCAGCCGTATTTAAGGATGACAGAGGATATTTTTTTGAAAGTTTTAATGCGAAAAATTTTAATGACGCCATAGGTCAAAAAGTTAGCTTTGTACAGGATAATCAATCCTACTCTTCCAGGGGAGTGGTTAGGGCTATCCATTATCAGACTGGGAAATATGCCCAGGCTAAATTGGTACGTGTCCTTAATGGAAAAGTATTGGATGTTGCCGTAGACCTTAGACAAGATTCTCCTACTTTTGGTCAACATGTAGCTATAGAATTGTCTGCCCAAAATAAAAAACAATTCTATATCCCCAAAGGCTTTGGACATGGTTTCTCCGTTCTAAGTGATACGGCTGAGTTCTTTTATAAATGTGACAATTTTTATAACAAAGCTTCCGAAGGAGGCATCATCTATAATGATCCAACCTTGAATATAGATTGGCAACTGGCAGTTGATGAAATTAAGGTATCAGATAAGGATTTGGAACTCCCTTATTTAGACAACATAACGTTATACTAGTAGCTTTGATTAAGGAAAAACCGAAAATAGTTATCACCGGAGCCAACGGACAATTGGGAAGATGTTTGCAGGATGTTGCAGAACGCTACCAAGATTATGATTTCCATTTTAAAACTTCCAAGCAACTAAATATCACTAAAAAGGAGCAGATAGATAAACTGTTTGCACTTGAAAAGTTTGACTATTGTATTAATTGTGCGGCCTATACCGCTGTGGACAAGGCAGAATCCGATCAGGAAAACGCCTTTTTGGTGAATGCGGATGCCGTAAAATATTTAGCAGAGGCCTGCAAGGCCATTAATACTACTCTAATACATATCTCCACAGATTTTATATTCGATGGGACTAAAGGCGCACCCTATACTGAGGACGACCTCCCAAATCCCATAAGTGTGTATGGAGCATCCAAACTAAAAGGGGAACAATACATACAAGAAATCTTGAATAATTATTTTATTATCCGTACTTCCTGGGTGTATTCTGAATATGGACATAATTTTGTTAAAACCATGGTCAAGTTGACAAAGGAAAAAGATGAGATCAATGTAGTAAATGATCAGATAGGATCACCCACCTATGCTGGAGATTTAGCTGCCGTAATAATGAAAATTATCAGTGCAAAAACGAGCAAGTATGGACTTTACCATTATAGCCATGAAGGGGCTGTTAGTTGGTGTGAATTTGCAAGGGAAATTTTTGCATCATATAAAGTAAAAATTAAAGTAAATCCTATTACCACAATGGAGTACCCTACACCGGCTAAAAGGCCGATGTATAGTGTTTTGGATAAAACCAAAATAAAACAAGCATTTAATTTGACTATTATACCCAATTTAGAAAATAGTTTAAAAGAAGTAATTAACAATACACTGTAACAATGCTTTTTAACTCTTTAGATTTTGCTCTATTTTTTCCTATTGTCTTTGTATTATATTGGCTATTTTCTAGTAATTTAAGATGGAGAAATATTCTTATTCTTGCGTCTAGTTATGTTTTTTATGGATGGTGGGATTGGAGATTTTTATTTTTAATTGCCATTAGTTCTATCGTAGATTTTTATGTGGGTCAAAAAATATACAAAGAAGACAATGCTAAGAAGAGAAAAAGACTTTTATTAATTAGCCTTATAGTAAATCTTGGGTTTTTAGCGTATTTTAAATATACTAATTTCTTTATAGACACTTTTGTTGATTCGTTTAATTTATTTGGGAAGGAGTTAGAGATTACCAGCATAAACATTATCCTCCCTGTGGGCATTAGTTTTTATACCTTTCAAACTCTGAGTTATACCATTGATATTTATAGGAATCAACTGAAGCCAACTAAAGATTGGCTATCTTTTTTTGCCTTTGTTGCTTTCTTTCCACAATTGGTAGCTGGGCCAATTGAAAGAGCATCCCATTTATTGCCACAATTTTATAAAACTTATAAGTTTAACTATAATCAAGTAAAGTCTGGACTTTTATTAATGGCTTTTGGGTTATTTAAAAAAATGGTGATTGCAGATAGAGCTGCATTATATGTTAATGAGGTTTATAATAATCCGGGGAGTTATGAAGGGGTGGAAACAATTATTGCCACAGTATTGTTTGCTTTTCAAATTTATTGCGATTTTTCAGGGTATTCAGATATTGCCATTGGAGCGGCAAGAACTATGGGTTTTGATTTAATGAAGAATTTCGACAGCCCATATTTATCTAAATCGATAACTGAATTTTGGAGAAGGTGGCATATCTCTCTTTCTACATGGTTTAGAGATTATGTGTATATTCCTTTAGGAGGTAGTAGGAATGGGAAATATAGAACTTATTACAATCTTTTTCTAGTTTTTTTAATAAGCGGTTTATGGCATGGAGCTGCTATGACTTTTGTTATATGGGGTGTGATTCATGGAGTAATAATAGTTATTGAGAAAGCTATTTACAAAAGAAAGGAGAAGGTGTTTAGCTTATTTAACATTGATAAGTCAATCCTTTCCATTAAACTAATTTTTATTGTGATAACCTTTACTATTGTGTGCTTTGCATGGGTGTTTTTTAGAGCAAACTCTTTTGCAGATTCAATCACAATAATTGAGGGATTTTTTACATACAACTTTTATGAATTATTTGGAGAAAAATTATATCTAATAGGATTAAAAGAGAATGAATTTACATTGTTAGTCCTTTCTATTTTGAGTTTAACATATATCGAGAGTTTTCACAGAAAGCAAAGTATGCTCTCTATTTTAAATAAACAACCCATTTTTTTTAGATGGAGTGTTTATCTAAGTATTGCTGTTTTTATTACAATATTTGGAGTTTATGGTAGTGAAATATCTTCCGAATTTATTTATTTCCAATTTTAAGCTATGAGGAGTAATTTATTTACTTTATTACTAAAAGGAGGTGTTTTTGTAACCATGATGTTCTTTGTTTTAATGGGTCTTTCGTTTCTTTTTACAGAATCAAAGCTATCTGTATGGAATGAGTTTTATAACCAAGAAAAGAATACAGTGGATATATTAATTTTAGGAAATTCACATGCAAATGCCGGGTTAGATTTGGATATAATTGATTCAAAAATAAAGGGTAAGACAGTATCGCTGGCAACTAAAGGGCAAAACATTTATCAATCTTATTATGTAGCATTAGAGGCTTATAATTATCAAACACCTGAGATTTTAATCATTGAAAATTTTTTGTTTTATGAAAGATTAACGATGGATGCATTTGTTAATCAGGATCCAACTATTAATGATTATATGAAGAGGTATTTAACGTTTGAAGGTAAAAAATTTGGAAATGTTAAAATAAAAGAGGCAAGAGATTTTTTTAAAGGAAGCTTGGTAGAAAATATGTTTCCAACTATCAAGAAACATTCGAGGTGGACTGATATAGAAAAAATAAAAAGGAGGTTGTATGAAAATGGAGAAAAAGGTAAACAGACAGGGACAACTGTTTTAAGTGTTTCGTCATCTAAAGAATATGAAAAACAATCTAAGTTTGGTCTTGATAAATACAATATATTGCCTGATGAAGAAGAAGCCCTTCAAGATATAATTGATCTTGCAAAAGAAAAAGGAACTAAAAAAATCATCCTAATGACAATTCCTTTTTATAAAAAATATAGAAATAAAATTGATTACAATTCACTAGATGAACCATTAAAAAGAATTGCAAAAAATAATGAAGAGGTAGTAGAGTATATCGATTTGAACAAAATATACCCAAATTGGGATAGAACATATTTTTCTAATGACCCTGTAGGGTATAATCAACATCTAAATTATAAAGGAGAGATTGTTGTCAGCAATTATATTATAGAAAATGTGATTGGTAAGACTTTTAACAAGCCCATAAAAATAAATAAACATGATTCTTTTGAAAAGTATTTTTATAATAAAACCATAAAGGACAGTGTAATATCTAATGGTGATTTATTAGGTAATTTGGAAAAGCTAAATAAAAAAGGATTTAAAGCTAGTGAAATTGTTAATCAAAAAGACAAGGTTTTTATTTTAGAAGGTTGGATGGCAATTAAAGATAAACAGTCTACCTTTGATGATGAAAAGTTAATAATCTTAAGTAGGGATAGTACATTTATTTATTTTAGTAGTCCTAGCCAGATTTCTTTTAAAGAAAGAAAAGACGTAACTAAATATTATGAAAAGGATAACAAATTATATAATTACTCTGGTTTTAATGTAAAAATAAAAAGTGAACAGTTGGAAAAAGGTAATTATACGGTATACCTTGCTTTAAAAAATGAAACAGGTGAAGTGGCAATAAAGAATACACATAAGACTATAGATGTCCAATAATTCAATTCAAATCTACAAAAACAAAAGACTGGAAATCGAATATTTTCGTTTGTCTGAAAAGTCTAAATGAACTCAGAACTCAAAAAAATAATTTCGGGGTTAAAGTGGTCCGGTGTTCAGCTTTTTGTGGATTCAGGCTTTCGTTTTTTGGTTCAACTTATTTTGGCCAGAATCCTTTTGCCCGAGCAATTTGGTTTGGTGGCCATGTGCTCCATTTTTATTGCTGTCGCCAATGCTGCATCAGAATTGGGCATGGGGGCGGCTCTTATTCAGAAAAAAGAAGATAGTGTAGCCGAAAGTATGTACTCTACGGCTTTTATATCGGGGATCATATGGGGTGGTTTTTTGTTCCTCTTAATGAGCTTTTTAATTGCCCCAATGGCAGCCTGGTTTTATCAGGAACCTTTCTTAAACTATCTCATTCCGGCACTTTCCATCTCGGTCATAGTTACTCCTTTGTCATTTATCCACCATGTCATTTTGGTTAGGAAAATGGATTTCAAGACGCTTGCCAAAATATTGAACGCTTCAGCTGTTATAGCAGGTGTTGTGGCGGTCGTTTCAGCAATAATGGGCGCTGGGGTGTGGTCGTTGGTAATCCATCAAGTGTTAAGTCCTCTATTGGCCTTGCTGTTCTATTATTCTATGGTTGGTTGGACGCCTAAGCTTGCTTGGAACAGGCAACATTTTAAAGCTATTTTTGGTTTTGGAGCCTATGCTACTGGCACCCGAGTGTTTAGTACTGTTGCCTATAATATTGATAATTTATTAATAGGGAAATTGTTGGGCTCATCACCGCTTGGGGCTTACTCATTGGCATTTAATTTAACCGAAACCTTAAGGCAGACCCTAAGCAAAATTATCAACAATGTAATGTTTCCTGTTTTTGGTAAAAACCAAGATAACAATGAAAAACTAAAAAACTACTTTTTAAATATCATCAAAATCAATGCTATTTTAATTTATCCAGTAATGGGGTTCTTGCTTTTGTTTTCCCGTGAATTAATATTTCTTATTTTTGGCGATAAATGGGAAGATGCGATTGTACCTATCCAAGTACTATCTGTGGCCATGATGGTTCATTTATTGATTAATTCATTTGCTTCCTTGTTAAGGGGCATAGGCAAACCAGAACTAGAAATGAAAATCATAATGGCACTTACCATATTGGTCCTTATTCCGGGACTTGTCATCGGAATTAAAATTGCCGGTTTAACAGGGGCCGCCTTTGCTATTTTAGTTAATAAATCCACATTGGTGTTAGCAGCATTAGTGGTTTTGAAAAGAGAAATTAATCTAAAAGTTTCTCAAGTTTTTCGCTCGGTGATAAAACCCGCTATGGCACTTTTGACCGCTATGGCATTGGTTCACTTAATTAAAATTAATGTGAATACAGGCGAAGGGATAATCCCATCGCTTTTGCTGATGATAATGTATGGGGTATGTTACGGGGGGTTGATTTTATATTTGGAGAAAAAAACGATGCAGCGCCTTTTAACGTTAATTAAAAATAAGAATGTCTAAACTTAAGGAATTGATAAAAAAAGTAGATAGATCCTTGTTATGGATTTGGTCTATGAATAAATTTTTGAGTTCGTTTTATTACTTTTTTATTTCTGGAAAGTTTAGACGGGAACATCATTCCGTTCTCGCCGGAAGGGCACAACACTTTAGAGAATTAAAGGAGGAAAAGGCTCACTTTTATACCTTGGTAAGAAATACACACAGAATAGAAAAGGGATTGCTAATGAAACCTAGGCGCGATGTTTTTGCCTTGGATTTTATAGAGGAAACCGTATCTCACTTTTTAGTTCTAGGCATAATCCCCCACCTTTCTTCCGAGCCTCAAATACAATGGTCATACGAGGTATTAAAAGAGTATTTTGAAGTTACTTCAAACCATCCTGTTATTGAAGAACAGCGTAAGCGGTTTTTGAGTGCCTCTACTACCCTATGGGACAAAACTTCTGGTCCCGACAACTTGATTCCGTATCAAAGGGACGAAAAGAAAAAACCCGACATACCTTTCGAGGATTTTTTAGCTTTGACCCAGTATAGGCGTTCGGTTAGGTGGTTTTTGAATAAGCCCGTGCCCCATAATTTAATAGACAAGGCCTTAATGGCGGCTCGTCAATCCCCAAGTGCTTGTAATCGCCAACCTTTTGAATATAGAATTATAGACGAACCCGAATTATTGTCCAAGGTAACTGACTTGCCCATGGGCATAAAAGGGTATCAACACAACATCCCCATGATGATTGTAGTAGTCGGGAACCTCGATGCGTATTTTAACGAACGGGACAGACATTTGGTTTACATCGATGCTTCTTTGGCCAATATGGCATTTATGTTGGCTTTGGAAACCTTGGGCCTCAGTTCGTGTCCTATCAATTGGCCTGATATTGAAAACTTGGAAAAGGGCATGGAAAAAGTACTTAATTTGAAAAAATTTCAACGCCCCATTATGTGTATGGCCGTGGGGTATCCTGATCCGAAAGGAAAAGTGGCATATTCTGAAAAAAGAGCGATTAAAAAATTAAGACAGTACAACTAAATGAAAATACAGATAGACGGTATTGATACCAAAAACAAAGGAGCTGAACTTATGTTGGTGGCGGTTCTTGAACAATTGGAGAAGGTATATCCCAACAGTGAAGTTTGGCTAAATCATACAGGAGAATTTAACCCAAACATACTTCCTAATTTTAAGTTGGACTTAAAAATTCCTAGTATGCGATGGTTAAGTAAGTGGCCGGCAAAAATTTGTAGGAGATTGGGTCGCCCGTTTCCCATTACTCGATTAACCCAATTTCATGTACGTAAAGATATTGATCTTTTGCTAGATGCTGGGGGATTTCAATTTTCAGACCAATGGAAGCTTACCGCCAAACAAGTGAAAGAAAAAGAAAAATACTACAAAAAATTAAAAGAAAATGGCACTCGATTAGTGCTTTTGCCTCAGGCATTTGGGCCTTTTGAGACCACTTACGGAAGGGAAACCGTTAAGATTCTTAACCGCTATACCGATTTGATTTTTGCCAGGGATAAACAATCCTATGAATGCCTTGTCAATGCTGGTGCAGAAGAACGAAAGATTAATATTTCGTGTGATTTCACCCTTCCGGTCAAAGGAGTAACGCCCATACCCTTCCAGTACCTAAAAGGAGCCGTTTGCCTTATTCCAAACCATAAAATGATTTCCCCTCAAAAAAACAATAAAGATGAATATACTGGGCTGTTAAAAAACATAATTGACCTATACGAAAAAAAAGGGCAATCTGTTTTTATGCTAAACCATGAAGGGTTTCGCGATAAAAACCTTTGTGACCAAGTTAATGCAGCAAGGGAAAATAAAATCCCCGTTGTGAGCGGTATTAACGCTCAGGAAGTAAAAGGATTGATAGGAAATTCGCATACTGTTATTTCCTCTCGCTTTCATGGAGTGGTTAGTGCTTTAAGCCAAGGAGTTCCTTGTTTGGCAACCAGTTGGAGCCATAAATATGAAATGCTTTTTAAGGATTTTGGGCAGGAAGACAGAATTTTGTCTGAAGAAGTAGATTGGGCTATAAATAGGGAAAAGATTATAACCGTGGAACAAAACCACGAAACGATAGCGGAAAACATCAAAGCGGTTAAAAACCCCTTGTTGTTACAAACTAAAAAAATGTGGAAGCTGGCCCTTGACCTTTAAAAATTCAAAAACGTTAGCCTAAATTATGAAAATATCACTATCAAAACTTTATAATGCTATTTTCCCCAGCATTGTTGCGTTTTGCTTTGTGCTTGGTGGAGCGTCACTTTTTTAGGAGTACCTAACACGGTCTACACTTTTTATGTGTTAAGGTTATTTTTTTGTTTTATGCGGGGTATGTCTATTCACAAGGTATATTAACCCTAATTTTTTTTATTAATAAAAGAAATTAGGGTTAATAGGGGTGGCTGTAGCACCGCTGTTTACTTAGCTTGTTTTAATTATAGGATAAAAAAGGTGTACACAAAATTTGTTATAATTGATTATCCTACCTTTGCAACAATATTGATCCCTGTGATTTATTTCTTTTTTTCATTAATTGTATTTACACTTATAAATCTTGGTTTCCTCATTCTCCTTTATGTTTTTATTATTTTAGCAACCATAACTATGGTAAGAAATAAAATAAAGGGGCTGTATAATTCAAAAAAATAGGCAGCCTATTATAGGGAACCACGGATTCTTATGAATTTAAGGAATTAGGAATGTTATGAAGAGTATTCTCCCGTATTTATTTATTGTATTAATATTATCTGTTTATTTTGTTGGTGGATTTTTCCAATATTTTTTAGGAATTCCCAGCACATTATATTCAATGCTTGTTTTGGGATTGGTATACCTAATTGTTTCATTGACAATCCTTATTAGGAATAATAAGGTGACCAGGTCAAATATAATATTAATTAGCTTACTCTATGTCTTCCTGATAATTGTGAGTGGAACGGTCAATAATACAGAGCTAAAAAAAATAATACTATACTTTGTGTTTCCCCTTGTACCTTTAGGTGTTTTTCTTGCAATAGACGGGCTTATTAAGGTAGGCATAAATGTAAAGAAATTAAGTTCATTATTATTTAAAGTTCTTATTCTTATTCAATTACCAATCATTTTGATTCAAAAATACGGCTATGATTTTTTGATAAAATTTAACAATTCTAATCAATCTATTGGTGATTATGATTTCATGTTTGGCAGTTTTTTTATCAAAGCAGACCATTCACTTGGTTTTTTTTTGTTGATTTATCTATTAGCAATAATATTTCAATTTAGAAGAGGAGGAGCAAAACAAATACCGTGGTTTCTAATAGGATATATCTGTGTGACAATATTGCTGTTAGAATCTAATCTAACGAAACTCTTGTTTTTTATTGTTCTCACCTATTATGGAGTTATATGGGCCAATAAAAGGGTTCGCTATTCGGGTATAATTGCTGTTTTTATTGTAGGATATGTCACGTTGAATTTGGCTCTATCTGTGCAAAAAATTCAAACTGAACTGTATTTTTTGAAAAATAAATATACCGTAAGTGAATCCGTAAAAGCAACCGAAAGAGGGTATGCAAAAAGACCACAAATAATAATATCATACATTCAGGATTCCCTGAAGATTATTGGTGAGGGGCCATATGATTATTATAATTTATTAACCGGAGAGTTTAAAAAGTCCATGAATTTTTCCCAATTGATATGGACATACAATGATTTAGGAATTATAGGTGTAATGGTAATCATGTTATTATTGTTTGTTATAATTAGTTATCTTGGCTTAGATAGGGAATCTAAAATAATATTAACATTCATAATGCTTTTTTATCTGCTTATGACCAATGTCTATTATGATATAGCGATGATGCTTTCTTTATTTGTAATTCTTAACCGAAAGATTAATTGATTTAATAATGCAGAGAATAATAATCTTTTGTTTCTCAATATTTTTATGTTCAGGGTGTAAGGATATAAACCCCAACCAAAAAACAATGGGAGTTGCAGATTCATTTATGATAACACTTTCAATTTTCGTGAAGAAAAAAGATGTGATTGAAATATTTTATCTAGATTCGAAAGGCGACGAAATAAAGTTTTCTGAAGAAAAAAAAATAAGAAAAAGTATTGAAGGAAGTAATGATGTCCAAACCCTTAGTTTTAAATTGCCGATAGAAGCTCTTACAAATACTATTAGAGTCGATTTAGGAAATAACATAGAACAAAATATTGTGAGTTTCAAAAACATTAAATTTAAGAGCCAACAAGGAGAATTAACGCTCGAAGGAAATGAAATGGAGTGGTTCTTTACAGTAAATAAATATTTGAAGTATAAGGGAAACGGACAATATCAAATTATTAAAATTGATGGTCGCGTAGATCCATTTATTGTTTCCAAGGCGGTTTTGAATAAAAAACTAGAAATAGAATTATAAAATCGAATATTAATGAATTTATTAATTGTACCCTTTCATGATTGGAGGAAAATACTAATTGAAGGTTTTAGGACTAGGGACGCTCATTTTATTGAGGAGCTTAATAAAAAAAACGATGATATTAAGATCATTATAAACAGACCAACAACTTTTCTTGAGATTTTATTAAAAAGGAAAAGAAACTTGATTAATGGTGAAATTATTGTTTCAAAGGGTAATTATAAGCTGTATAGGATAAGTCATAATGTCTATTTAATAGACTATGTGTCGTATGATATATTAGGTCAAATTTTTAATGGATATAAATGGTTCATTAATAAATATGGTTCAGCTAAGTATATTGGTTTTATAAAAGAATGCTTAAACCATTTAGAGGTTAAAGATAGCTTCTATCTATTAAATCAGAATATATTAGCTTACAAGATTTCAGAAGGGTTAACGGCTGAAAAGAAGGTCTTTGATGCTTGGGATAATTTTATGAAGTTTGATGTTTATCATAAAATAAAAGGAGATATAAATAAAGCGTACAAGCGTTATTCTTCCATTTCTGATTTTTGGATAACCAACTCAATCGATAATGTTAAAAATTTTCAGAAACTATATAGTCCTCAGAGTCTTTCTTTAATTAAAAATGGGGTTGATATAGTGCGCTTTGTTGAAAATAACAAAAGTTATTTACCTGATGACATGAAGAATATACCAAGGCCAATTGTTGGCTTTGGAGGTAAAATAACTCATTTAATAGACACCGATTTATTAAATGAAACAATGAAACTGTCTCCATCGGTTTCTTTTGTTTTCGTGGGTCAGATACTCGATAAAGAAGTATATGATAAAATAATAAAACTGGAGAATTTTTATTACCTAGGAGATAAACACTATGATTTATATCCTAATTATGTAAAAAACTTTGATATCTGTACGGTTCCGTATGTTGTTAAAGAAGAAAAAAAGTCGGGAGCCAATACCATCAAGGTATATGAATACTTGGCTACTGGAAAGAAAGTTGTAGGCACTAGGTCCAATGGATTAGAGGATTTGGAAGAGTATCTATTTTTGGCGGATAACCCAATAGAATTTGCACAAGAGATGCGAGATACAAAGAATACCAAAAAAAGTATTAATGTAGACGAACATTCATGGAAAAGTAAAGTAGATGATTTTTTGAAAATATTGATTAATGGGAAGTAGGTTAACTAAAGCTGCGTTTTCATTGGATAATTCTAAAATTAAATGGATTGTACTTGCTTTAATTCCATGCTTGCTTCCGTTTCAAATTAATTTAGGAAATTTAGCTTTAATTATAGCAGTAGCGTATAATTTCTTTTTTTTTAAAAAGCAAAATATTAAAAAGTTTAAATCTCCGGGATTTATATTTCCTTGTTTTTTTTTCATTATCGCACTTATAAGTTCCTTATTTAGTAAGAAATATGAAGTAGGGCTTAAACATTTGGATTTAGACTTGTTGCAGTTGCTTTTGGCATTCGTTGTTATAAATCAGTCATTTGAAAAAGAAAAAGTCAATAAACTATTTGATTATTTTTTCTATGCATGTTCTTTGAGTTCAGCAATTCTCCTGTTCAATAATTTTTTAAAAGCATTATCAGGAGATTCATATGAAAAACTATTCTTTCATGACTTTACTTTGTTATACGATCAACACCCAGTATATTATTCAATCTATATCTCTTTGGCTCTTTTCTTTAAATTTTACAAGACAAAAAGCTTTAGTTCATTAAAAAACAGGGATATATTACTTGCTTCACTTTTGTTACTGGCCATAGTTTTTTGTGCATCGAAAATAGTGCTGTTTACAGATATATGTTTTGTTTTAGTTTTCATCTTAACCCAAAAAATTAGTCTAAAGAATAAGATGTTATTTGTGATGCCTGTTCTAATACTTTCATTAACGGTGTATAACATCCCTTATATAAAAGAAAGATTTGTTGAAGGTTTGGATTTTGATACAGAAATAATACAATTCAATCCGACAAATGATTTTCAAAATAAAAAATTGTTTATTTATGAAGAGAAGGCTAATATATCAGATCTAGAACTAAGGTATATTTTTATTAAAATTGGATTGTATCATATAATTCAGGATGGCAAATTATTATTTGGATATGGTCAGGGAGACACACAGTTATATTTAGATTACTATTATTATTCATATAATTTGGGGCCAAATTGGTATGAAGGATTTAATGTACATAACCAATACCTTGATATATTATTGAACTATGGGATATTTGTATTATTGGCTTTTTTCGGGTATCTTTTGTATAGTTTCTGGATTGCATTTAAATATAGAGATTTTCCATTTATTTTCTTTCTCGTTATTAGCTGTTTGGTTTTTATATTTGAGGTAATGTTAACCAGAAATAAAGGGATTATACTCTTTTATTTTTTTAATACTTTTTTTATATTTAAAAATTTGAAAATTGAAAATAATCATTCTAGGAACACGCGGAGTACCTAACAATCACGGAGGTTTTGAACAATTCGCGGAGTATTTTTCAGTGTACATGGCTAATAAGGGGCATCAAGTGTATGTTTATAATTCCCACGATCATCCCTATCAAGAAAAAAGTTTCAAGGGTGTAAATATTATTCATCGTTATGACCCAGAGTATAAAATAGGTACTGCAGGGCAGTTTATTTATGATTTTAATTGTATCCGAGATGCACGAAAAAAGAAATTCGACATTGTTCTTCAATTGGGATATACATCAAGTTCAATATGGCACTGGTTAATGCCAAAGAAAAGCCTTATTGTTACCAACATGGACGGTTTAGAATGGAAGCGTACCAAATATAAACCTGCCGTTCGTAAGTTTTTAAAATATGCCGAAAAGCTGGGAGCTAAATATTCTGATTATTTAATTGCAGATTCCGTGGGTATTCAGGAACATTTAAGATCTACATATAAAAAAGACTCCGAGTATATTGCTTATGGGGCCACTAACTTTATAAATCCACATCCAGCCGTTTTGTCCCAATATAATTTAGAAAAGTATAATTACTCCATGATCTTGGCAAGATTGGAACCTGAAAACAATATTGAAACTATTTTGGAAGGTTATAAGAGGTCCAAAACAATTTATCCAATTGTTGTTGTCGGCGGACTGAATGAATATGGCCTTGTTCTAAAGGAAAGATATAAAAAAGATGCTAGAATCCAATTTATTGGCCCTAATTACAATCAGGAAGAACTTAACAATCTAAGATATTACTCCCGTTATTATTTCCACGGACATTCGGTAGGAGGCACAAACCCGTCACTATTGGAGGCAATGGCCTCCAATGCTTTAATAATAGCTAACAATAATATATTTAACAAAAGTATCTTGCATGAAGAAGCTGTATATTTTGATACGGATAAACAAATTACTGAAATCCTAGATGAGGATACCTACTTCTCGTCAAAGGCAAAATTCACTAGTAAAAATAACATAAAAATTGACCGTGAATTTAACTGGGAAATAATCAATAAAAAATATGAGCAATATTTGATTAGTTTGCTTAAATAAAATTTAAATACCCCTATGCTGACTACTTTTTAAAGCTATTTAATAGCCAAATCTGGTTATTGATAATCCCACAATCCAAATACCAGATCTGCTAAATATCAATTCTTAATCCTCTTTCCAATTATAAAATTTATCTTTGCTCCTAGTTGACAACCTAATAGCCTGGCCCAAAATTAATGTTTTCTAAAAGACACCGTTATTCCAGTCTCATTACTCCCATATCGTATGGGATGGATTTATTGGTGATAAATCTTTTTGCCTATTTTTTACCCATCAACTTTCAATACCCCATACTTTTTCACTCTTATCTCAGTTTGTCCTGGATAATTCTATCCTTTAAGAACAACTTTTATGAGGTTTTTAGATACACCAAAGTTTCCTATATCCTAAAGCTTCTATTTAACCAGTTTGTATTCTTCTTTTTAATATTATATGCCTTTATTGGTTTTTTTAAGCAACCGAATATAAGTCGCCTGGCATTGGGCGAGTATTTTATATTTGCTGGGTTGGCTATTTTTACCATTAAGTTTTTGAACTATATATTTTTGATGAAATACCGCGAAAGGGTAAAAGGGAATATAAGAAACGTGGTAGTCATCGGAAAAAACAAAAAAACAGATCAACTGATTGATGTTTTTAACGACCGTCGGGAGTACGGGTATCATTTTATGAAACAGTTCTGCCCTTCAGATCCCTCTTTTGATATCTATAAGACTTTCGTTTACATAGTGGAGAATAATATCGACGAAATTTATTGCTCAGTTTCGGAACTAAAGAACAATCAAATAACCGAATTCATCAATTTTGCGGATAATAATTTAAAAACATTAAAGTTTATCCCGGACAATAAAAATATCTTTTCAAAAAAACTCACCTTTGAATATTACGATTATATCCCGGTATTATCTTTAAGGGATATCCCCTTGCACAATCCCCTTAACGCCGCGTTAAAAAGAGGTTTCGATATTGTATTCGCCCTATTTGTAGTGGTTGGCATTCTTTCTTGGTTAGCTCCTATTATTGCACTGATAATTCGATTGGAAACAAAGGGTCCCATCTATTTCAGACAGAAAAGAAATGGAATAGACAATAAGGAATTTTATTGCTATAAATTTCGTTCCATGGCTCCCAATGAACATGCCGATACACTTATGGCCGTTAAAAATGATATGCGAACTACCAAGGTGGGAAAATTTATTCGCAGAACAAGTATTGATGAACTTCCGCAATTTTACAATGTTCTATTTGGAAATATGTCCGTTGTTGGTCCCCGGCCCCATATGGTAAAGCACACTAATGAATTTGCCAATAAGGTGGATAAATATATGCTACGCCACTTTGTTAAACCAGGAATTACCGGTTTGGCTCAGGTCCGTGGCTATAGAGGGGAAATCGAAACAGATATTGATATTCTTAACCGTACCAAGTTTGATATTTTTTATATTGAAAACTGGTCGTTGTTCATGGATCTGAAAATAATAGTACAAACCGTTTTGAACGCAATTTCTGGAGAAAGAAAAGCGTATTGAGTAAGAAAATTATGCTTAAAAATTCAACCCAACTAATAAGGTTATTTAATCTAATGTGAAGTATTTATATATTCATATCACACTTTACCCCATTATTTCGGTTTTTAGACCATAATTATTTTTAACAATGTATTTTCCACCTAAATTTGACCATAACCAATTTGGCTATAAAAAATTCAATAGATGAAAAAAGTACTTATTACTGGCGCTGCTGGTTTTTTGGGATCACACCTTTGTGATAGGATGATCAAAGAAGGTTTTTATGTGATTGCCATGGATAACCTTATTACCGGCGACCTTAAAAATATCGAACATCTTTTCCCTTTGGAACAATTTGAATTCCAACACCATGATGTTACAAAATTTGTACATATTCCAGGTGATTTGGATTATATATTGCATTTTGCCTCACCTGCAAGTCCCATCGATTATTTAAAAATTCCCATTCAAACCCTAAAAGTAGGAGCCATGGGAACCCATAATTTATTGGGATTGGCCAAAGAAAAAAATGCCAGGATACTTATTGCCTCCACTTCTGAAATATATGGCGACCCCTTGGTGCATCCACAAACAGAAGAGTATTATGGCAATGTAAATACTATTGGACCCAGAGGAGTTTATGACGAAGCCAAACGATTTCAAGAATCGATTACAATGGCGTACCACCGCTTTCACGGTGTAGAGACAAGAATAGTTCGGATTTTTAATACCTATGGCCCAAGAATGAGATTGAACGACGGTAGGGTTATACCTGCTTTTATGGGACAAGCCTTACGAGGTGAAGATTTAACGGTGTTTGGGGATGGTTCCCAGACCAGATCCTTCTGTTTTGTGGACGATGAGATTGAAGGGATCTATAGACTGTTGATGAGCGATTATTCACTACCTGTGAATATTGGTAATCCGCATGAAATAACGATCACTGAGTTTGCGGAAGAAATTATCAATTTAACCGGGACGGACCAAAAAATAATCTACAAACCCTTGCCACAAGATGACCCCATGCAACGTCAACCCGATATTACGAAGGCAAAAGACATATTAGGCTGGGAACCTAAGGTCAGTAGAACGGATGGTATGAAAAAGACATGGGATTACTTCAAAACCCTAACGGCTGATGAACTGAGAAAAACGGAACATCGTGATTTTTCCGATAGAAATAAAAAATAGAATTGACCCACCTTTTTAGGTGGGTTTTTTATGCCATATCGATTCGGGAATAGCTACATATTTTAACAGAAGTATAGCCAATATCCATTTCAAACCGTATTTTTGGGGAAATTTTTAACAAATGAATATCCTTATCCTTGGTGCCGGAGGGCGCGAACATACCTTAGCTTGGAAATTAAAGCAAAGTCCAAGACTTAAAAATCTTATTGTGGCTCCCGGAAATGCAGGGACTGCAGCCATAGCTAAAAATCTACCTATTGGTGTAAACGATTTCGCTGCCATTAAAAAATGTGTGCTCTCTGAAAAAGTCGATATGGTCATTGTGGGTCCGGAAGACCCCCTTGTAAATGGAGTGCACGATTTCTTTCTTAACGATAAAGACCTAGTAAATATTCCTGTCATAGGCCCTCAAAAAGCAGCGGCTACCTTGGAAGGAAGCAAACAGTTTGCCAAGGAATTTATGATGCGTCACAATATTCCTACCGCGGCATACGAAAGTTTTACCGCTGCAACATTGGACAAAGGCTACGCTTTTTTGGAAACCCTAAAACCACCTTATGTATTAAAAGCAGACGGACTTGCGGCAGGGAAAGGGGTATTAATCCTAAATGACCTCCAAGAGGCCAAGGACGAACTTAAAACCATGTTGATCGACTCCAAATTTGGGGCGGCCAGTACCACTGTGGTAATCGAAGAGTTTTTAGACGGAATTGAACTGAGCTGTTTTGTCCTAACCGATGGAAAAGGTTTTAAGGTCTTACCAACTGCAAAAGATTATAAAAGGATCGGTGAAGGCGATACTGGATTGAATACTGGCGGTATGGGGGCTATTTCCCCTGTTCCCTTCGCGGATAATGTATTCATGGCTAAAGTACTGGAGCAAATCGTAAAGCCTACCGTAGAAGGCTTTAAATTGGATAATTTGCCCTATAAGGGATTTGTGTTCATTGGCCTTATCAAAGTTGGGGACCAACCAAAAGTAATTGAATACAATGTACGCTTAGGCGATCCAGAGACCGAGGTAGTCATACCTAGGATAAAAAATGATTTGGTGGAAATTTTTGAAGCAGTAGCAAACCAAAGCCTGGATAGCATAGACCTGGAAATAGATGAACGCGCGGCCACCACCGTTATGGCTGTATCCGGGGGTTATCCTGAAGCGTATGGGAAAGGAATGGAGATAACTGGTTTTGAAAATATTAAGGATGCCGTGGTATTCCACGCCGGTACCAACTTAAAAGATGACAAAGTTTTGACCAATGGAGGAAGGGTTTTAGCAGTTACCGCTTATGGCTCCACCTTCAATGAGGCATTGGCACAATCTTATAAGAACATGGAAAAATTACATTTCGATAAGATGTATTACCGCAAAGACCTTGGATTCGATCTTAAGTAAAAGCTCTACATAAAGAAATTAAATCTTAGGACAAAAAGGGATGGCAAATGCTATCCCTTTTTTATAGATTATATAGTACTTAAATAAAGTTTGTATAAAACTGCTGTTTCAAAATGGAAGCCAATTCCAAACAGAAATCAACCTAAATTTATAAGTAGGAGTGTGCGGTGGCGTCCTTATTCTCTTCGCCACTATCGTTGTAATTTTTCAACTGTAACATCCAGTAAACGAAGGCCGCAGCACCGACAAGCATAAAAATCCAATTCAATGTATTTGCTCCCCACCAATTCTCCATACCGCGCAAAGCGTCTAAAGGTGCAAAAAGCACATTTACAAATAAATCCTCGATACCGTAAAAAAATGATTCCATCTTAATTATATTTACCGTACAAAAATATAAAAACCTAGGATGATTTCAAGCATTTTTGGAAGAACAAAACCAATAAATTATATTATACTTCTGGTATTTCTATTTTTCTTCTACTGGTTTGTGCACTTTTTCCTTTTTCAAAAATCATATTCACCTGAACAAATTTTAGGAAAAACAGCTATTCTGGGATTTTTGTCCTTTAGTATTTTTGTGGTTAATTTTATTACCTTAAGAAATAAGATTACTGGTGGAAACTCTTTGGCCATCCTATTTTATACTTTGTTGATCGTTCTTTTCCCTGAAGTTTTAATCGATTCCAACGCCATTCTATGCAGCTTTTTTTTGTTGCTTTCCTTTCGTCGTATTTTAAGCTTCAGGTCTTTAAAAAATATTAAGCTAAAAATTTTTGATGCCTCCCTTTGGATATTGATTGCCAGTTTGTTTTACGATTGGGCCATTCTGTATCTAATAATAGTAGTAGTTGCCATATACTTTTACGAACCAAAAAACATAAAAAACTGGTTGGTACCCATAGCAGCTATTATTGCCATGTTCCTAATTATGCTAGCTGTACTGATTTTAAGCAACAATATAGAATTTTTATGGAATCATTATATTTTCGACTTTAAATTTAATGGGGTGTATTTTTATGACTGGAGCAATAGCTCCCTCTTGTTCCTATATGTTACTACCGTTTTGCTCTGTGGCTTTTTGGCGTTCTTAAAATTAGGAAACGTTGGGGTGGGTAAATTGGTGACCATGCGTTTGATTCTTATCCTATTTATTATTGGTTTGCTGGTAAAAGTTTTAAAATCCACCCCAGATACACACCCAATTTTGATTACATTCTTTCCCGCTGTAGTCTTCATTACCACCTATGTACAGGCCATTAAAAAAGATAGTGTTCGCGAAATGGTTTTAATTACCTCTGTAATAGTGCCCTTTATTGTGCTACTGACCAATGTAATAATGAATTAAAAAAATCATTTCTAAGAAAAACTGCTATCTACAGGCTGTGCCCTGTCAAAACTTATGAAACCGCAGACTAAAAAGCAAAGATTAATTTTAAGTGAAACCATATAAGAGTCTGCCATTAAATAAAACAGTTTTTTAAATAAAAGGTATCTTTGTCCTAAAATATTGTTACTATGTTCAGTGATTTTGCATTTAAAAAATTTCAAGAAAGTATCGAAAAATATCATTTATTGGATGATGTATCCCAAACCTTCAGCAATCCTTATCCAAAAGATGACATTGCCCATTTATTATACCGCAAGAATTGGATAGACACCGTACAATGGCATTATGAGGATATTATCAGAGACCCCAATATTGCCCCGGACGAAGCTCTTCTGCTTAAAAGAAAAATCGACGCCAGTAACCAGGATAGAACCGATTTGGTAGAATTCATTGATAGTTATTTTCTGGATAAATACCAATCCGTTAAAAAAATTGAAAATGCCACTATCAATACAGAAAGTCCCGCCTGGGCCATAGATCGACTCTCAATTTTGGCATTGAAGGTATACCATATGCAGGAAGAAGTAGATAGAAAGGACGCCTCGAATGAACATATCCAGAATTGCAAGTCCAAGCTTAGTGTCTTAATGGAGCAGAAGAAAGATCTTTGCACGGCCATAGACCAACTATTATCAGATATTGAATCTGGTCAGAAATATATGAAAGTATATAAGCAGATGAAAATGTACAATGACGAGGAATTGAATCCTGTCCTAAGAAAATCGAATTAATGACGTGGAAGAATGTCCCACTTAAAATAAATTGATCACAGTGGAAGAATGTCCCACTTAAAATAAATTGATCACAAAAAGAATAGGTAGTATCCTATAAGGCCATGCTCCGGCCATTGTCCCTAAAGGCATTAAAATAATTAAAAGCACAACTTTGAAGAATAAAAGGCTTCATATATTGGTCATCCGATTATCCGCTATGGGCGATGTGGCCATGACGGCCCCTGTGTTATCAGGATTAATAAAGGATTATCCGGGAATTAAGGTTACACTGCTCACTAGAAAATTTTTTAAGCCGATCTTTATTGACCTTGATCCAGTAGGTATATTCGAGGCTGATGTAAAGGGCAGGCATAAAGGATTTTTTGGACTCTGGAAGCTCTACAAAGAGCTAAAAGGGTTGGATATTGATATGGTTGCCGATCTACACAATGTGTTACGTAGCAATATTCTAAAACTGTACTTTAAGCTAGGGGCCATTCCATTCGTTCAAATTGATAAGGGCAGGAAAGGGAAAAAAGCGTTGACCTCCCTCACCAATAAGGTTTTTACACCCTTAAAAACGACGCACCTGCGCTACGCAGAGGTGTTTGGGAAACTTGGAATGTCTATAGATTTGGATAACGTTAAATCGCTTCCTAAAAGACCCATTATGCCCTCCACAGAGCAACTGGTGGGTAGCAAAGAAACAAAATGGATAGGAATAGCTCCTTTTGCCGCCTTTGACGGCAAAATGTACCCTATGGATTTAATGGAAAAAGTTGTTGGCGCACTGAACGAATCAAATGGATATAAAATTTTGCTTTTCGGTGGCGGGGAAAAGGAAAAAGATGAATTGAATAAATGGACCGATAAATTCAGCAACAGTATTAATCTGGTAGGAAAAATGACCTTTGAAGAGGAACTGTCCATAATTTCGCAGCTTGACCTTATGCTGGCCATGGATAGTGGCAATGCCCACTTGGCGGCTTTGTTTGGAGTCCCAACCCTAACCCTATGGGGAGTTACACATCCTTACGCCGGTTTCTATCCTTTCGGTCAAAACCCTACTCATGCCCTTTTGTCGGATAGAAAAGACTATCCATTAATTCCAACTTCTGTCTATGGAAACAAATACCCTCCTGGATATGAAAATGCCATGCGGACCATTTCCCCCGAGGATGTCATCCAAAAAATTGGTGAAATCATGGATAATAATTAATGGCGTTGCTTAAACTGTGTCACTTCGACAGCGTCTCGAGAGCACCAAGTCATGAGACTTTGCGCAGCGTGGAATGACGAGAAGTCGCACAAGTAACCTTTCTACGCGAATAATTATTAAACTAGGCCGGCTCCTTGTGTTCTATTAATTTAAAGTACTGCCGAAGTTGCTGAATGAACTTATATCGCAAGGCTTTACTATTGCCCTCGACCATTAAAGTGCGTATCCCAATATAGGATGATATAAGATAAGTGGCCACTGCTTCACTATCCACATGCCTGTTAACATATCCGTCCGTTTTCCCTTTTTGAAGGGCCGTTACCAGGTTTACCTCCCAAACTTTTAGAATATCCTGTAGGTAATTCATGATGTCAGGGTTCTTCCCGTTAAATTCGGTAATGAAATTACTAAGAACAAATCCGTAATCCAGAAAGTTGTGTTCTGCGGTTTCCAAAGCATCATCAAAACAGGCCACCATCTTATTTAAGGGATCTTCTTCACCCTCAATGGGCTCTATTAGACTACTGTAGACCTTTCTAAATAAAAGGTTTTGCACAATACTAATAAAAAATTCCTCCTTGGACTGAAAGTGGTAATAGAACGCCCCTTTGGAAAGGGAAAGTTCCTTTAGGATATCATCGATACTGGTATTATAATAACCTTTCTGGTAAAAAATATCTAAGCCAGTAATTTGTAAACGCTGCATCGTTGCTAGGCGTTTCAGTTGTTTATCCATAAGATTTGGTTTTCTATAAACAGACCCTGAAGTCTGTTACCCTAACTCAAAATTTGGCCTTTTATTTAAAAAGTAACGCTAAAAATAACTTTAAATCGATTAAATACACGAAAAAAGCATTTTAAATGCCAAAATTGAAGGGTTACAAACCGAAGGGTCCATTCATTTTCTAATTATAAATGGACTTTTAAATTAAAAAGGCAATGGATTTTAAGTAACCGAACCCTGACAGCTGCTTCCTGAGCCTGCCGTACAACCATAACAATGCTGTGAAATTATAATATCCCTATTGTTTAGGACTTCTTCATTGTATTCCTTGATATGTTTATTTTTGCTCGCCACTTTTAAGCCTAACATCTGATTAAAGTCACAATCGTATAGCCAGCCGTCCCAACTTACCGAAATGGTATTGGTACACATTACATTGGCCACTGCCGACGGGTTATACGCGTCCACCAGGGAATACATATAATCTTCATAATTATCCGATGCGATCAAAAAATCCAAAAAGCGGGCAATAGGAAGATTTGTAATGGCAAAGAGATTATGGAATTGAATTTTAAAATCCTCCATTAACGCCTTTTTAAAGTCGCGTTCCATGGCAGCCTGGTCTCCCGGCAAATAAGCCCCTGATGGATTATAAACGAGGTCTAAACGCAATGAACTGTCCGGCATTCCATAACCCACGGCATTTAGCTCCTGAAGGGCTTTAATGGACTTGTCAAATACCCCCTCCCCACGTTGCTTATCCGTTTTTCCTCGTGTGTAGTGGGGCATGGAGGATATCACATGAATATTGTGTTTCTTAAAAAATTGGGGAAGGTCATAATATTTCTTATTGGCCCTAATAATAGTAAGGTTGGATCTCACTATAAAATCCTTTGCCCCTGCTTTCGCCGCTTCCTCCACGAACCACCTAAAATCAGGGTTCATTTCTGGGGCACCTCCTGTAAGATCCAGGGTGTGTGCCCCAGTGGTGCGGATAACCTCCAGACACTGCTCCATAGTTTCCCTGGTCATTATTTCCTTACGGTCAGGACCGGCATCCACATGGCAGTGTTCGCAAACCTGATTGCACATATAGCCTACATTGATCTGTAAAATTTCCAATTTTTTTGGACGCAATGGAAACTGCCCAATCTGAGCAATTTTATCCTTAAAATAGGGAAGTTCCCCATCTTCAAAGATCCCACCATTAAGGATTTCCATTTGTTTGTTATCCATTACAAGGGCTTCCTCCCTTGCCTTTAAAGATTTTGTTGCCATTATAATCGTATTCAGTAATTAGTACGTAATATTATTGAAAGATTACAAAAATTGGGCATTTCCCTCCAATCTTTTCCCCTAAATCAATCCTATAACATTAGTCTCTTATTAATATAAAATGCTACATCTATTACATGGATAGCTTATTGTATTTATTCATCATTTGCACCCCATGTACCAAGGTGGCACCGCTTTCAATAGCTGCACCAGCGTGTACCGCTTCCATCATTTCTTCCTTGGTTATCCCTTTTTGCAAACCATCCTTGGTATAGGCATCTATGCAATAGGGACATTTAACTACGTGGGCCACGGCCAAGGCGATCAGCGATTTCTCCCTTGCACTTAATGCTCCTTCCTCAAATACTTTTCCATAATAATCAAAGAACTTGGTTCCCAATTCCTCGCTCCAATCGGTAATGTTTCCAAACTTCCGTAAATCTGCCGGATCATAATAAGAATCTGCCATTTTTTCTATTATTTAAATTGATTAAATTTTTAACTACTAAAATTATAAGGGCTCCCTCTTAGCTCCCTTTCTTCCTCTGGAAGTATTTCCATATTGTCCCAAAGCCCCAAAACTAAACTATTTGCATATCCTTCAGGAAGCTTATTTTCCATCATGGCATTATAGGCCAACAGATGGTTATATTCAAAATGATGATGGGTATACCTCAATATTCCCCCCACATCCTCCAAAATCATATACCAGACCCTAGGCAAGCCCTCGTTTGCCGGCATGCCTACCACCCCCGGGTTTAACCAAATTTTACCCTGGAGCTCTTGATGAAAAGGTAGACCACAATGGCCCGCAACAATGACATCGCTTTGCGAAGAAGAAAAACTAACTGCCTTGATACCTTCTGGAGTAGATCTAAATACAAAATCGGAAATTTGTTCAAAAGTACCATGTACTACCGTTACTCTCTTATGTGCCATCTCAAAACTAATATGATGTGGAAGTTGGCCCATCCAGGAGATAGACTCACGGGACAATTGCCGTTGTGCATATGGGTACCATCTTTTTGACAAACCGTCACATATACTACCAGGGCTGAAATCACATCCACAATCTTCTTCCCCATCAAATAATTGTTGTTCAACATTGCCTAAAATACTCCTAGCCCCCCAGTCACGAAATAAGCGAACTGTTTCTTCCGGTTGCGCACAATAACCCACAATATCTCCGGTACAAATACAATTTTCAGAAGGAATATCCGCTTCTAAAGAGATTTGTACGAGCTGCTCTAAAGCTTGCAAATTACTATAGACTCCTCCAAAGAGTAGTAATTTGCCGCTTATATTTCCCAGTTGTGTTATTGTCTTATCCATTTCGGTATAAAATATAAAAGTAAACAGGCCAAGATTCCCCAAAAATTGATCCAAAGAAGATCGGCATATTTTCCATTGGTCAAAATTAAATTCCTAGGGAAAACTTCAAAAATCAGTAAAAACCCAAATATAATTCCACAAAAAACACTTAAATAAAAACTGATTTTGGGAGTATCCATTTTCCAAAAAACAAAAACTGGCGTAAGTCCTATAACCATTGTTCCACTGATGGTAGTAGCAGATAAAATTTCTGCATCAAAAAAAATAGGGATTGTTCCTAAAATGGCTATAACTGCCATGGACAACCGACCAAAACTTAAGGTATTCCCTACATTTAGGTCTACTGATAACAATTTTGAAAAAGAAGAAAATGTAGAGTCTAAAGTTGACGCTGCCGAAGTAATCATAATGAAATTGATTGCTAACAGGATGATCAATCCAAATGCCTTTCCCACTTCAACAGCTGCCTGCCCTATCATTCCCTCAAATTGGGCATATATGCCTATAATACTAAATAGAATAATACATAGGGCCCCTACTCCCCCGGCCCATAAAAAACTTTTTAAAGTAACCTTAGGACTACTGATGAACCCCCTGTCCGTAAGTACAGGATCATGAAATGGGTAACTCAAGGACTGTAATAATGCCGCCAATAGTAGATTCCCACCCATTTCCATGGACCAATCCCCAGTGGTCACCACTTTTTCAACGGTAAAACCCCTGCCCTCGGCAAAGATATTCATAAGTACTACCATTAATAATACGGAAAAGAGGCCCATCTGAATCGTATCTGTAAAAATAGAACTACTTAGCCCTCCTTTTAGGGCGTAGGCCAAGGTAAGGGAGGTAAAAACCAGAATAGACCAATAATACTTAGAGGATCCCGTTTCCCCAAAATAAGAGCCAATGACCATGGTATTGCTCCATACTTCATTAAAGAGCCTAATAACGATTAAAATGGAAAAAAGCGCCACCGCACCTTTCCCAAATTTTGAACTTAAGAAATGATGGATACTATTAAAATTACCAAAGGTCCGCATTCTGTAAATTACTATTCCTGCTATTACAAAGGAAACATAATAGGCCGCGTAGGCCACTCCGCCCACTATACCAAATTCAAGGCCCAAATTAGCCGCATTGGTTATGCTTTTTGCAAAAATCCATGAAATTACCAAACTGCCCATAAGGATAAAGGCACTAGGTTCCTTCTTACCATGTAAGGCCTTAAAAAACTGTTTCGTGTTTACTGCTTTGGGAGACAAGATAAAGAATACCATACTGGATAAAAGTATTAACGCCCATTGTAGACCTTCAACCCCAAAAAGGACAGCATATGTATTTATATGTATTCCCATTTAATCATTTTATAAAAGCAATTTTAGCACTTACATCCTCTGGGTTTACGGATGTTGATTTCAACAAAATAAACTATAAACACTATTTCCATTGTTTGCCTTCGAGTCTGCTGAGTAGTTCGTTTTGTTTAGTGCCTCCAATAAGGAAAGCGTAAGGCAAGTGTGCCAATATTTTCTTGTTATTCAACATACCAAAGGGGTCTTAAATACCGAAAATCCCTCCCTACTAACCTCCATCCTTCCCAAAGAACTATTGCTTATTCCCCATTCTATCTTACGCTATAAGCTGTTATTAAGATCTACCACCTTATGGGTAGACACCACAAGTCCTCCTGACAGATAATTGTTAGGCAACCTGATCTGCCAATAATTAAAATAGTTGTTAAGATGAATTGGTAATGGTGAAAACATTACGTCCTTGTCAAATAAAAAGGGAGACCGATTGTGGAGAGCCTTTATTAAAATATTCCCGTAGGGTGACAGAATATGCGTAGATTCTATAATAATTAAACCTTGTGATGGATAAGGCTATCAGTGATAGAATAATTTGAAAAATTTGATCCGGAATTGTCTTATATCCCAAGAGAACTTTCCTCAGGTCAGATGGATTGTCCAAGTCGGATAATCTTCGTAAAAATTGCACTTGAATTCTTTTTACCTCAAAAAGACTTTTGATTTTCGAAGCAACTTGACTCGTCTGCCATGGTAAGGTTAAAAATAACTCTTGGTTTAAATTTCTTTTGTCAAGGCCCATCAAATAAAATCCACCATCGGTAGAGAGGCCCAAGACAGTCTTGTTAAGACCAAGAACCCGATCGGCATCTAAAATATCGGATGTTTTTAACTGTGGGGTGTCATTTCCTATGGTAATAACCCTTTCAAAACCCTTATCGAATACTGAGGTAATCGCATTCAGGAACCGCTCTCCAAAATTGGACCCTTGCTGTTCTTTTTCCGTAAAATGAAAATAGGGAAGACCGGTTTTACTAACAATTGATATGGTATGCTTTGTGAGTACGTCAAACAATATTTCTCCATTCCCCATTGCCTTGTGCTTCAATTCTTCTTTCGAGGAATTGGCAAACACTAGAATTGCGGTTACATTCATTTTTAAGGGTTCGAACATTACTAAAGATGTTACATATACATATATTAATTCCTGCCGGATGTTTGGTCGATACCTCAAGATCATCATTACAAAAATAGAAACCTAAAACACCCTCATTACCATCATAAATAGACTAATAGGTCGGTTCTGCAAATAGAGTTTACCGGCCTAAAAGTAAAGGGAATGGATTATAAGCTAGATAACTCAGTTTAAGAAGCACAACTAGGGATTCTTTTCCTAAAAAAGAGAAACTACCGACCGCTCAGTTCAAAAAAAACACAGCCTAAATCGTTTTCGGAAGCTTCTAAAACAGGACCTTCTTACTTCTTAATAAGCCACATTGACTTTAAAATAAAGATACTCCAATGCCAATTGGGATACCGGAATTTTTCTGAACCCATAAGTGTTAAAACCACTGCTCATGATGTTATAAAATCTAAAGGGAATTCACTTCTTAATGGGTAAGCGAACTCTTTAAGTAACACCAAGGCCATTCTACAATTTCTTTGTTGTAAATCCATAATCAAAAATGAATATCCCTTCTCTTGTCTTGGGTCTTTATACAAAATTGATTAGGTAATGAATTTCAAAACAACCTGATTAAAACTAAAAATACGACCAGGATATTATTTGGTAAGGGCCAAATAGCAAATTTGAAGGCGGAGATTCCTGCCACTGTAAAAATTTAAAAGCACTATCGCAGCTATGCCATAAAAATGGGTATTTATACGTAAATAAAGGCTTATTAGATAATTGAATTAGGTAGTATTCCTGCCCCTTCGGAGTACTCCATTTTTCTGAAAACATTGGAAGAAATCAAAACAGAGAGGATTACTTCTGTGTCCGCAGTAGGCGGTGGCCTTGTAATAGACGAAACCACGTTCTTAACAGCTTTAGCATTTTACCAAGGTGATACTCCTTCAGATCTTTTAACACATTAAGAGTCAACTTTAAAAGGTTTGACTTTTTGGCACGGTAACTACATTAGTGCTATTCTCCAAAGATAACTGGCCCATGCTTTAGCATAAGTACTTACCCATATATGGGAACAATATATAGCCTACCCAATAGGAGCTTCCGTACCAGATGGAAAAGCAAAGCGTGTTTTACCAACTTTAATAGAAGTTGCTCCAACCATAATAAATGATTCGCAGATTATAGGCCGGCATCCAATCTTATATGGAATTGGAGAATAGCCCTTAACCGCATACTGCCCCTGGGTGTACTAACAGACTGGGCTGTGTATGCCATTCGTCATGAATTAACAACCTTGTTCGGAATTGATCATGCCAGAACACTGGCCATAATAGCACCTACTCATTACCCTACAATTTTAACATAAAAAAGGAAAAAAAGGCACAATACATAGGTCTGTACGGAATATAAGCAATGGGACTTTTGGAGGACACAGCCAATTTGAGTATTGAAAAAACCAAACAATCGGATCACCTCAAATCGTTGGACGAACTGGGTAAAAACATTTCCGATCTCTTTATAAAGAGGGACTAGAAGTGCTTAGAGGAAAAGAAGACCTTGTCCCCTGCAGATATAGCGAAAATTGCTGAGATGGCGTATATAGCCCTTGGCAACAATTATTGTAACCAGGGAAGGAACAACAAAAAAACCCTTCAGACGATGGCCTGAAGGGTTTTGTTATCAAATTTCTTTTAGGGTATAAGCTGCTACTTCTTATAATTATCGTTTAAGATTTTTACAATGGCATCTGTTACATTATGGGTTTCGGTTCCATAAAGCACGCTACCACCGTCTCCACCAGTCAAAATAAAAGAATATCCATTGGCTTCTCCATAAGCCTTGATTTCATCTTTTACTTTAGTTACCAGGCTATCCATCTCTGTCTGACCTTCCATCTGCAACTGTTGCTCTTCCTGTTGCAATTGCTGCCCTATCAACTGACTACGTTGCTGTAATTGACCGTACTCTTCTTGGGCTTTGGCCTGAGCCATTTTTTGAGCCTTTTCTTGAAAAGCTTGGGCCTCTATTTGAAAAGCCTGTGAAACACTATCCCTCTTTTTACCAAAAGATTCCGTTCTCGTCTTAAATTTAGCTTCAATATCAATTTTCTCCTGATAGGTATCCATCAACTTTACATTGTCTACAAAACCTATCTTTTCTTGTTGGCAAGATATTGTTCCGATAAATACCAAAGCCAAAACTAATTTTTTCATTTTCTTTTTAATTTATATTTGGGCAAAAATAGAAAAGCTTTTTTAAAATAAGAGAAAAATTATTGTCAAACATTAGAACTCAATAATTTAGTCGAATTCTTTTTCTACCTTACCATATGCCTTTAAAATTCAATTAATGGATGCAATAGGAAATTTCTATATAAAATTAAGTTTTCATAGTTTTAGATTATAGAATAGACTGCCCTAAGAAAGCCCCTGAAAGCCTTTTAAATAAAGACAATACCAGTGCTAGGACATTAGGGTAAAACCCTCGCAAAACGCTTTAAAATAAGTATTAATCACGTTTTATAACATAAATAAGGGAGGAATACTCCTTCGACTTTGTTGCCAACAAATTAGATTTTAAACCGAGCCAAAAACCCTTTACAAAATTCTGTCGCCCGGTTTTATATTTTTCAGAAAGTAAGGAAACATAAAAGGCATCAAAAATCATAGGCTTTGTTTTTACTGTGCGCATTCCATGCCTAGAAAAAATCCGTTCTATACTATTTCTTGAAAAATGCCAAAGATGCCTAGGTACATCATATGCTGCCCAAAATCTATGATAGTAATTGGCGTCATAAGATTTAAAATTAGGTACGGCCACCACTAGAGTTCCCGTTTCCGAAAGGAGTCCTACCAAAGTAGAAATCTGCTTATCAAGGTCTGGCATATGTTCCAAAACATGCCAGAGTGTAATGACTTCAAATTCTTTCTGCGGAAGAGCCCCTAAATCAGCATAGAGCGCTATCCCTTTTTCTGAAGCTTTACGTGTTGCCAACTCACTTGGTTCTACCCCAAAAATTTCCCAACCCTGCTTTTTGGCCACCGCTAAAAAATCGCCAGTACCTGCCCCAACATCCAATAGCGTTTTGCCTGAAGAAGCATAGGAATTAATAAGAGACACTTTAGATTGCAAATTAATTCCTTTAACTGTCTGATAGATTTTATCAAATATGGATTTCCTGGAATCTGTATGCGAAATATAATCATCACTTTCATAATACTTCCCCAAGTTTTCTGGTTGCGGTTTTGTTACCAACATGTCCAAAACAGGATCGTGCCTTAACTCAAAGGATTCGCCGGTAAGTGTGTAATCTTTAGTCTCTAAATAAGGCTTCATGATTTTGATAAGCGGATAATTATATTTTCCCGAAGCTACGAAGATACTTTAAAAGAGTAGTTCATAAAAGTGAAACTTAGGGAAGATTTCTATTTTTACAATAGCACTCCCCTAACAAGAATATAAATAGATTTAATAGACTAACATTTTTTGTCAAAACTATTCAGTTCCAATTGCACATCGTATCGCCAAAAAATCTAAAATACATTCAAACCGATTACCTACCCTAAAACCAATCCGCCTTCTTCGAAAAAACACTTCCCGATTAGACCACCCCAATTTCATTTTAAAATAAACCACAATGGCCTAAAATAACATAAGTTTTCAATCTGAAGAAAGCCAACAGTACGTAATCACTCGTGGATAAAAGCATCTCTATTTAATTTCCTGTAAACTTAAAATATTCACATTTCATTTTATCAGTGATATTTCCTAAACCAAATCACCCGAAACTTATAGCCCAAAAATGACGGCTCAATAACAGGTGTTCATTTCCGGGCATTCCCTTGTAATCTATTTGAACTTTTACTTTTTAACTTTTACACAAGAGCGCCCATGGCTTTAGAAGGAGAATATTCTAGGTCCTTATGGTCTTTACTTACTACTCCCGTCAAGATTTTCACCCCCTCTGCATCGCCAACATATATCAAATACAATCTGCCTTCTATTTTTACACCACCTATTAGAACAATGTCACTGTATTTGGCACTCTAAACCAAATGGAATGTGCTTCCAGAAACCTTATGACCATTTACCCCTTGTCCTACAATAACACAAAAGCAGATCCTTTTAGAAGCTGAAGCCAGATACATTAAAGCGCATAGTCCTCACTATTTTTGGGACCAATAAAAAGCTTTAAATAAAACTAAAAATTACATAGGGCAATACTTTCAAAACCGTCCTAACTTTAAGTCTGAAACCAATATATTTTGGTTTTAACGCCATAACCGTCTATGGGAAAACCTCGGACAACTCCTTATTGAAATTTGGTTTTTTTTTAAATAGAATGCACTTTTCAACTGTAGAATTTGCCCTTCTACCAGAACATAGTGCACCACAAACAAAGGACAAAAAAAAGGAGTTTTGAATTTATAACAACCCAAACTCCCTTTTATAACAACCAAATACGGCCACTCTAAACGTACTCTATAAAATAATCGCCTCATATATGTTCCACGTGGAACATATATAAATCTATTCAAACTTAACGCCCCATATAAACTAGCAAAACGCTAATATCACTTGGAGAAACCCCACTAATTCTGGAAGCCTGTGAAATAGTAACTGGCTGTATTGCCTTTAGTTTTTCCCGAGCCTCATAAGACAGCGACTTCAATTTACTATAATCAAAACCGTTCGGAATTTTTATGTTTTCTAACCGCTGTAGCTTATCGGCATTGTTCTTTTCCTTGGCGATATAACCAGAATATTTAACCTGAATTTCCGTCTGCTCCAATATCTCACGATCCAAATTATTATCTAAAACAAACTCAGAAACACCTTCCAACTGCATCATATGCTCCATGGTTACTTTGGGCCTTGAAAACACCTTAAACATCTTATCCGGTTGCTTTACTGTGGAGGAATTCAACTCTTCCAACATAGGATTTATCTGTTCTGGCTTAAAACTAGTTTGTCTAAAAAATTCTACAAAAGCATTGGATTTACGCTCCTTCTCTTCCATCTTTTCCAGCCTATCTTTTGAAGCCAAGCCCATTTCAAAACTTCGTGGAGTAAGCCTTAAATCAGCATTATCCTGTCGCAATAATGTCCTATATTCTGCCCTCGAAGTAAACATACGATACGGCTCTTCCGTACCCTTTGTAATTAGATCATCGACCAATACTCCAATATAAGCTTCGTCCCTATTCAGAATAAAAGGTTCCTTATCATTGATTTTTAAGTGCGCATTTATACCAGCCATCAATCCCTGGGAAGCTGCCTCCTCATAACCTGTAGTTCCATTAATTTGACCTGCAAAATACAAATTATCAACAAGCTTTGTTTCCAAAGTATGCTTCAATTGTGTTGGCGGAAAATAATCATATTCAATAGCGTAACCAGGTCTAAAAAACTTCACTTTCTCAAACCCCTTTACAGATTTCAAGGCCTTATATTGTACGTCTTCCGGCAAGGAAGTAGAAAAGCCATTAACATAAACTTCAACTGTACTCCACCCCTCAGGTTCCACAAAAAGCTGGTGGCTATCCTTATCGGCAAAACGATTGATCTTGTCTTCGATAGATGGACAGTATCTTGGTCCCAAACTCTTAATCCTACCATTGAACATAGGAGAACGATCGAATCCTTCTCTAAGCAAATCGTGGACCAAAAGACTGGTATGTGTCATATAACAATCCCGCTGATGAGTCAATGCCTTTGTGTTGGAATAAGAAAACTTCTCTGGAATTTCATCACCAGGTTGTGGAATCATCACCGAATAATCCAAGGAACGACCATCTACCCTTGGTGGTGTACCAGTCTTCATCCTTCCACTTTCAAAACCTAAATACACCAGTTGTTCCGTTATCCCAGTAGCAGCTTTTTCCCCTGCTCTACCCCCTCCTAACTGTTTATCTCCAATATGGATTAAGCCATTCAAAAAAGTACCATTGGTCAACACCACAGATTTTGCCCTGATATTTAGACCAAGTGAGGTTTTAACCCCTACGGCCCTACCTTGTTCTATTAAAAGTCCAGACACCATTTCTTGATAGAAATCTACATTTGGGGTGTTTTCCAAGGCCATTCTCCACTCCTCGGCAAAACGCATCCTATCATTTTGGGTCCTAGGACTCCACATAGCCGGCCCTTTACTTTTATTAAGCATCTTAAACTGAATGGCACTTTTATCGCTTACAATACCACTATAACCCCCCAAAGCATCTATCTCACGGACGATTTGTCCCTTTGCAATTCCACCCATAGCCGGATTACAGGACATTTGTCCAATAGTTTGTAAATTCATTGTAACCAATAGGGTCTTAGAACCCAAATTGGCAGCAGCGGCAGCAGCTTCAGCACCAGCATGACCGGCACCAACTACTATAACATCGTATTCCTTTTCAAACATAACTTTCAATGTTCCACGTGGAACAATTTAATTTTTTCATCTTCCTTAGACCTCATTACCAAGACCTCCTCTTTAGTTTTATCCCCATACCCCAAAAGGTGAAGCACCCCATGGGCCATTACACGTTTCAATTCCGTATCAAAATCAACCCCATATTCCACGGCATTGTCTTTAACCCGTTCCACTGATATAAAAATATCCCCAGCTATTCCACCCAAGTCTTCATAAGGAAATGTTATTATATCGGTAAAAGTATCGTGATTTAAATACTCTTGGTTAATTTTCAGAAGATACTCGTCATCACAAAAAATAAAATCCAATTGCGCATGATTTCTATCCTCCGAATTTACAATCCTACCAATCCAATCAGCGTACTCTAATTCCTCAACAATACTAAAATCCGTCTCGTAATAAAAATCAATCATCACTTTTAAAATATTCCTTAACCTTATTTTGAAAATTTTGCTGCAAAGGTAATGCTTGTCGATTTAAAATCTCCACATCACTGCGATAATTCTCTAATATAGAGGGTTTAGTAAGTATTGGGTTTTGAAAAGCGTCAATGCCCCTATTACTTTCCCTTTCCCTAGACTCACCTCGTTTGATAGCAGCATTTTCCAACTTCAACATGTCCCGATTAATATTGTTCATCTTATTCACATTTTCTTGCGTTATACCATTGCTCAACAAATCATTCTGAAAATCTTCCATTTGCCGAATTAATTTTTCCCCCAACTTTCGGTCATCATTATTAATCAGGGTTTTCAATTGATCTTCCAATAGTTCACGCAACTTTTGTTGTTCCTTATATATTTCATAAATTTCGCTTAATTCTTCTTCTGTAGGGCCTGGAATACTACCTCCAGAACCCAACTGATTTCCATTTCCCCCACCAAGATCACTCCCATTGCCAGAGCCCTTCATTTCTCCCTTTCCTCCGTTCCCATTGTTACCAGGTCCCTCTTGCCCCTCACCTCCATTATCTCCAGGCTTATCTCCTTTACCACTACCCCCATGAGCTTTTTCAGCATTCCCCCGTTTCCCCATCTCTCCTAACTTTTCACCTAACTTCTCCTGACCCATAATAATATCTGGTAATTGAAAACCACCGCCTTCACCCTTTCCAGAACCCATGCTTAAATTCTGTTGCATATTCTCCAAAACGTTGGCCAAAAAATCAGATAGACTATTGGATGCATTTATAACATACTTTTGGTAAGAAGCGCCTTGGTACATTTCACTCTCTGCCATACTTTCCAAAGCCTTATCTACATTATAATACACCTCTGAAATTTGTTCATTAACAAACTCCGAAAGATCCGCTTGCCTCAAGGAAAGGGAAAATAAACTATCGTCAACATGCTTAAACAAATCCCTTAATTCCTGCTGTTTCCTAATCCTTCCAGAATTAACGGTACCCGAAATACCAGATTGACTTAAACTATTATACAAACTTTCCTGTTTAAAAGAAAAAGTTATTAAATTATCCAATAACTGTCTTAACATTTCGGCATCCTCAGCCTCCGATGAACTCCCTCCAGAAGCCAAACCCGATTGCATCAACTTATCTGCCAATTCCTTCATCTTCACGGCAGCAGCTTTCTGTTTAGACCTAGACTTATCGCCAGCTCCCTCATTAGATGGGGAGTTCTCCGGAGATTTAAAAGTGTTCTCAATTTCCTCAAGGGACTTCTTTTGATCCATCTTAATTTGATTAATCTTGTCCTTATTAACATCAAAACTTGTTGGCTTTCTAAGACTAGCATTGTCCTTCCCCAATTCCTCCAAGTCTTTAGAAATCTTATCAAAATCACCAACTAACTTTTCCTGTTCCTTTTTCAAGGCCTCCTTTTCCCCTTTCTCCTCACTCAGTGCATTCTGTTCCTCACTTAATCTTTCCAACTCCCTACCCAATTGATCCGCCCTTTGTTGTACGTAATATCGTTTGGTTAGTTCCAACAATTGTTCCAAATTACGATCCGAATTTTTCTGTTTCTTACCCAATTCTTCCAGCCCTTTAGCCAATTCCTCCTTATCCAATTTATTTGCTAACTTGTTTAATTCCTCCAACAATTTTTCATTCTTCCTTGCTTCCAACTCCTGCCTTTCTAAACGTTCCTCTAACAATTTTTTTAGCTTACTATTGTCCGCTGACTTCTCCAGATTTTTTTTTAATTGTTTACTAAACTCTTTCATCAATCCCTCTTGTTCTTCTTGCTCTCGCAAAAAGTTTTTTAGTTTATTTTGATCAGCAAAACTTAAACTATTACTTTCCCTATGCTCTTTGGCAATTTCCTTTAAAACACGCTCTTGTACTTTACCACTTTCCAAAGAATTATCCAGTTTATTGAAAAGGGCCTTTTGAACCCCTAACTCCCTGTTTTTCAATTGTTTATCATCTAATATAACCGTGCTAAATACCTGACTTTTAGTAACTTTACCCTTATGAATAGCATCATTATCCTCCACCTCAAAATAAAAATCATAAGGAACTCCCTCCTCCAATTCCAATCCAGATGGAAAGGTATAGTAGAACTTGTCATAATTAAGGTTTGGTCTAGCCAACACTAAAACCTTGCGCCCCTTCTCTCCTTTCGCGTAATAGATTAATCTAATATTCTTAACTTCGTAATCATCGCTGGCCTCCCCTACATAATAAGATACATTTGGATTTAATGAATCCAGTACCTGATCCACGCGCACACTAGGATAAGCATCCTTGACCACCTTAAAACGATAGCCCAACCTCTCGTACTCCTTAATATGGGTATTGGACGTAGCCAGCTCATAGTCCAAATCCCAATAAATCTTTTTAGTAAAACTAAACTTATCCTCTTCTTTGGAAAACAATTCAAAAGTGTCTTTAGTAATAAAACTAAGCTCATTGGTAGAACTGGCATTTATCCTCCACTTTACCTCTGTACCCTCCGGGAGCAGTGCATTGCCCGTACTATTAATTACCTCGTCTCTTTTTTGAGTATAATCAGGATAATCCAAAAGCATATCAAAATCCACAATAGATGGCGTCTCAAGAACGTTCAAAGCGTATTCCCTAGATTTAATACCATTAGCTTCAAAATAAAAAGGAGCATTACTTAAAGGGGGCGTAAAAACGTATTTATAAAAACCATCCACATATTGAAGTAAAAATTTATTGCCGTTCACTACTATGGACATAGATTCCGGCCTAATACGTCCTTCTGTTGTCACCAAAAGGGGGAATGAACTACTATCAAAAACATTAAGATCTGAAGTCACCAATTTAAATTGGAATGGTGCAGGAGCCTCATAAGCCAAATCATAATTAATAACCCTGTTATAGGAACTAAAATAAGATGTAATATTACCTGAAACCCAAACAACACAGAATATCGCGAAAGGCACCAACAAATATTTTATATATCTAATATTTTCTTTAAAATCAATGGCCTTAACAAATGGAATAGTATCGAGATCCTTGGACCGCTGTTGAATACTAGCCAATAACAATTCAGATTTAGACTCATTTTCGGCCAATTCCAACAAATTATATAGTTTGTCATCAACGTTGGGGAAATACTTTCCAATAAGCAAAGACGCTTCCTTATTATTAAGGCCACGTTTCCATCTCAATAAAAATAAAATTGGAATTAAAATATATTTCCAGAGCAAGTACAATTCAAGAGCAACAAAAGCTAGAAATAGAATAAACCTACCTACAGAATTTAACCATAAAAAATATTCGATACCTAAAACACCAAAGAAGAAAATCAATCCAAAGGTCAAAAAAAGCAATACCCCTTTTAACAGCATCTTCATATAAAACTTTGCAATAAAGTCATTAAGCTTTTTTAATATGTTTTGATAGTTCCCCAAAGTAAATCTTATTTAGATCCAAGATACAAAAAAGCTAAATAGCACCCTTGTAACAAAAACCCATAAACCAAATAAAACGCTTTATGTATCTTTGCGCAAAAATCATTACTATGACCAAGAAAGTACGTGTTCGTTTTGCCCCTAGCCCCACAGGACCATTACATATAGGCGGTGTAAGAACTGCTCTCTTTAATTACCTATTTGCCAAAAAGCACCATGGAGATTTTATTCTAAGAATAGAAGATACCGACCAAAACCGATATGTTGAAGGAGCAGAACAATATATAATAGACGCACTTAATTGGTGCAATATTCCTTTCGATGAAGGTCCAGGAAAAGATGGCGGCTATGGCCCGTACCGGCAAAGTAATAGAAAGGATCTCTATAAAAATTATGCAGATACCCTAATAGACAAAGGCCACGCCTATTATGCCTTTGACACGAGCGAAGAATTGGATAATCACAGAAAAGACCATGAGGAAAAAGGCAAGACATTTATCTACAATTACCATAACCGCCTAAAATTATCCAACTCCTTATCTTTAAGCCCAGAGGAAACCAAGGACAAAATAGATTCTGGCGTTGATTTTGTAATACGTTTTAAAACACCTGAGGATAAACAAATAATACTCCATGATATAATTAGGGGAGAAATTAATATAAATACCAACACTTTGGACGATAAGGTATTGTTTAAAAGCGATGGAATGCCCACCTACCATTTAGCCAATATTGTTGATGACCATCTCATGGAGATAACCCATGTGATACGCGGTGAAGAATGGCTTCCCTCTCTAGCACTACACCAACAATTATACAAAGCCTTTGGCTGGGAAACACCACAATTTGCACACTTGCCACTAATTATGAAACCTGTAGGCAAAGGCAAATTGAGTAAAAGAGATGGGGCAAAATTGGGCTTTCCTGTTTATCCACTTACTTGGGACGATTCCATTGGGTACCGTGAAGAAGGATATTTTTCAGAATCAGTTACCAACTTTTTGGCTTTACTTGGATGGAACCCAGGTACAGAACAAGAAATATTTTCAATGGAAGAATTGATAGCAGCATTCAGTCTGGAAAGGGTCAATAAATCAGGAGCACGATTTGACCCAGACAAAACAAAATGGTATAATCAGCATTATATGCAGACCATGGACAACACAGACTTGGCCGCTGCCTTTATGTTGCAGCTAAAAAATAATGGTATTTCCCTACCTCCAAACAAGGATAATACCAAATATATTACGCAAGTAGTATCCCTCATTAAGGAACGAGCAACCTTTGTAAACGACTTTTGGGAATTGGGCAATTATTTTTTCATAAGCCCAACTACCTATGATGAAAAAGCTGTAAAAAAACAATGGAAGGATGGTACAGCCACCATAATGACCCAATTACTAACGCTACTCGAAGGAGTTGACAATTTCACTTCCGAAGCTCTTGAAAACCAAGTAAAACAATGGATAGGCGACAAGGAACTTTCCTTTGGCAAAGTTATGCCTCCTTTACGTTTGGTTATCGTAGGTGAAATGAAAGGTCCTCATATTTTCGATATTATGGCTCAGATTGGAAAAAAAGATTGTATAGATAGGATACAAACAGCCATTTCCATGCTACAATAAACATTATACTAAGAAAAACACTTACCTATAATTTAAAGGTATCCAAGGTACAAATTATAATATACTGGTTTAAATGAAGCCATATCTGCAAAGTCTTTTGTAAATTCCGTAATTAATTCTAAACATTTAATCATGGGTTCCTTTTTACTTATACCGTTACTTTTATTCGGCTTTATTGTTCTTTTTTCTTCTTTCTTTACCGTTAAACAACAAACTGCGGTTATTATTGAGCGCTTTGGAAAATTCAATAGTGTCCGCACTTCCGGTTTAGGGATGAAAATTCCATTAATAGACCGCATTGTGGCCCGCGTAGGCCTAAAAATTCAACAACTGGATGTAATTGTTGAAACCAAGACCTTGGACGACGTCTTTGTTAAGCTTAAAATTTCTGTGCAGTATGTTGTTCTTAAAAATAAAGTGTACGAAGCATTTTATCAACTCGAATATCCACATGATCAAATAACCTCTTACGTATTCGACGTTGTACGCGCGGAAGTGCCAAAAATGAAGTTAGATGATGTATTCGTTAAAAAAGACGATATAGCCATTGCCGTAAAAACAGAGTTACAGGATGCTATGTTGGACTACGGATATGATATTATAAAAACTCTGGTAACGGATATTGATCCAGATTCCCAGGTAAAAGAGGCCATGAACCGCATTAATGCCTCTGAAAGGGAAAAAATAGCCGCTCAATTCGAAGGTGACGCCGCACGTATTTTAATAGTGGAAAAGGCAAAAGCAGAAGCCGAAAGCAAAAGATTACAAGGCCAGGGTATTGCCGATCAACGAAGGGAGATTGCCCGTGGTTTGGAAGAATCTGTAGAGGTATTGAATAAAGTTGGTATTAATTCACAGGAGGCCTCTGCCCTGATCGTAGTTACACAACATTATGACACCTTGCAGTCTATTGGGGAAGAAACGAATACAAATCTAATACTGCTGCCCAATTCCCCCCAGGCCGGAAGCGACATGTTAAACAACATGGTAGCCTCATTTACAGCAAGCAATATGATAGGCGAAAGTATGAAAACTAAAAATCAAAAGAAGGAAGAAAAGTAAATCAAATCTATTGACCAATTAAAAACCTTTTACCACCTGTACTTGACAAGGGGTAAAAGGTTTTATATTTTAATTAACCCTAGAACTAGCTAAATTTCTTTAAAATTTTGTTGGCAACAAAAGAAAGGACCAATTTTTTGGTTAAACCAGTAAAACCGCCCAGCAATCTTGTTGGATACAGACTAGTCTTAGCGGTATTAAGGTGCACTTTCAACTGCTCCTTATCTATTTCTCGCTGTAATCTTAAAATTCGCAATTTTTGATCTATTTCATCAAAAGAGTTAAATGAAGGTTTTGCCATAATATATTTAATCAAAATAATATTCAGAAAATTTCTTTAATAAGGCCTTATCCAATTTGTGTCGGAATAAATAACATAGTAAACCGAATAAAAAGTAGAACAGCCCCACCAATAAGAAACCAAAGAAAGTACTGTCCAACCAGAGTCCTATACCATACGCAGCAGCGAAAGACAACATAAACAAGCCTAACAAAGCCACGCTTCCAATCATTAGGACCTTTGCGAAGGAGGTAATACTCCGCATGGTTAGCTTAAATACCTGAAGTTTATAATACTCTCCCGTATTTTCTACATATGACCTAACATCACTATCTATTTCCGTAAAACTTTCCTTTAAGTCCTCTAATGCCATCTAGAATACTTTTACTTCTGTAAATGTGCGTTCTTAACCTTTAGGTCGGCCAACTTTTTTTCCAAAGCAGATATGATGTCGTCTGCCTTATAACTCATGTTGGAAATGGTTTCTTCCAGCTTTACTTCAAAATCAACCTTCTTTTCCTCAGCAGTTTTAGTAAGCTCATCCTTCGCCTGTAGTATCCTACTGGAAAGATCATCTGAGGTCTCTAACGCTTTTTTCTTAATTTTCTTTCTAGTTTTTACTCCCTTGTCCGGAGCATACAAAATTCCTATACCGGCTCCAATTGCAGCTCCTGTTAAAAGGGCCAATAAGGTATTTCCACTTTCGTTTGTCATAATTTATATATTTATAGTTAATACTTCCTATTTCAAATTAATGTACACCTAAAGATTTCCAAATGCTGTTAATAACCCGTTAAAAAATATATTAGGTCTTATTATTACCATCTCACAATTCAGAAGAATATAATAAGTGCATAGCACCAATTCAAAATATGTTCATCATTAAATTCAAAACTAAGGGGAAGTGAAAAAATGCATTGCCACTATCCAACAAAACTTTGCCCTAAATAGATGAAACCAGAGATTTTGTTCATTAATCCAATACAAGCCCCTTTATCAACGAATAATACCGGTAGTTATAGAATAACCTTAAGCCAAAAAAAAACCACAGCAAAAAAGAGCTGTGGCCTTAATATTTTATAGAAAATACCAATTGTTATGTAAGGAAGAATCAACTAAATTGATACTACTTATTTTCTCGAATTTTGGACCAGGTGTCCCTTAAACCCACCGTTCTATTAAAAACAATCTTACCGGGTTTACTATCTTGATCTATATTAAAATATCCCATTCGTTGAAATTGAAATCTATCTCCAATTTCGTTCTCGGCCAAACTTGGTTCTACATACGCTGAGATTATTTGCAAAGAATCCGGATTTAAAAATTCCAAGAAATTCTTATCCTTATGAGAATCCGGTGTTTCATCTGTAAAAAGGCGATCATATAACCTCACTTCCACCGTCAGGGCATGCTTTGCGGAAACCCAATGTAAGGTGCCCTTTACCTTTCTCAAGCTTTCCTCCGTACCACTTCCACTTTTACTTTTGGGATCATAAGTGCATTGCACCTCTGTAATATTCCCATCGGTATCTTTAGTGCAGGATTCGGCTTTAATGATATACCCATTCTTTAAACGTACCTCGCCACCTAGCTTTAATCTAAAGAATTTTCTATTGGCCTCCTCCTTAAAATCTTCCTGTTCAATATATAACTCCTTAGAAAATGGGAGTTGTCTAAAGCCCGCAGACTCATCCTCAGGATTATTTTCCGCTTCCAACCATTCCTCCTCCCCTTCCGGATAATTGGTCAAAACCACTTTTAACGGATTCAAAACACCCATTACCCTGGGGGCAATTTTATTCAAGTGCTCACGGACATGAAACTCTAATAAGGATACGTCCACCACATTATCTCTTTTGGCAATACCTATGGTATCAGCAAAATTCCTGATGGCTTCCGGAGTATAACCTCTTCTTCTTAAACCGGATATAGTAGGCATTCTGGGGTCGTCCCAACTTTTCACATAACCTTGTTCCACCAACTGAAGCAACTTACGTTTACTCACTACGGTATGACTAAAATTTCTACGGGCAAATTCCCTTTGTTTGGGTCGCACTAAATTTTTATCTACAACTTGATCTAGAAACCAATCGTAAAGCTCCCTATGCATGGCAAATTCAAGCGTGCACAGCGAATGTGATACTTGTTCTATATAATCGCTTTCCCCATGGGTCCAATCGTACATTGGATAAATACACCAATCGGTATTTGTTCTATGGTGTGCTCTGTACAAAATTCTGTACATAATGGGGTCACGCATCAACATATTGGAAGATGCCATATCAATTTTGGCCCTCAAAACGTGTTCTCCTTCCTTAAAGGATCCACTCCGCATTCCTTCAAATAAGCCTAGATTATCCTCCACAGAACGCTCCCTGTAGGGACTAGGAGTGCCCTCCTGGGTCGGTGTCCCCTTTTGAGATGCTATTTCTTCTGAAGATTGGCTATCTACATAAGCACTTCCCTGCTTTATAAGTACAACGGCCCAATCATAAAGCTGTTGAAAATAATCGGAAGCAAAACATTCGGTATCCCATTTATATCCTAACCATTTCACATCTGTTTTAATAGCATCTACATATTCCTGCTCCTCTTTGGCCGGATTGGTGTCATCAAAACGCAAATTGACCGGAGCTCCATATCTCAATCCCAAACCGAAATTAAGGCATATAGAACTGGCGTGACCAATATGTAAATAGCCATTTGGCTCGGGTGGAAACCTAAATCGCAGTCTATCCTTAGGAAAGCCCTTACTCAAATCTTCCTCTACAATATGCTCAATAAAATTTAGCGATTTTGATGCTTCACTCATATTCTCCTTTTTATGGCGCAAATGTAAGGAAATTGCAGGGAAGGCAGCATATAAAATACGTATACCATACAATATAGTGGGTTTCACAACAGATTTAATTGTCCTTACAACTTTAAATTTCCACTCATATAATTAAATAACATATTTGTGATTGAATACAATGAATTGCAGGGCATTACCAAAAAATATAAAAATTATCTGATAATTATCAACCAAAAATGCCGGAAGTAGCCCCTAACTACAACATCTTATGAACCCGAACAAAAAAAATAACCTACTAATTTTCGTTCTAACATTTGTTATGTTGGGTATTACGTCCATTTCTGCCCAGACATTGAACAAACCAACCCCAGCGGACAACCCCAATTTAGCGGGTAATTCTATTTGGACCGCTGCCTGTGCCTCAGCATCGTTCAACGAATACTATATTAACTTTAGCTGGTTACCAAGCGTAAATAGTGACAATGCTTTTGTATTGGAGCTATCGGACGCCAATGGATCCTTCGACAGTCCCAGCGAATTGAACAGGGTAACGGACAAAAATACCAATTTCGACTTTGAATTTAAATTTTCATTGCCTACAGATACTAGGGGAGATGCCTACAGATTCCGGGTAAGAAGTACAAGTCCAGCCAAAACAAGCCCAGTTTCAGATGCCTTTGAGATGTATTATATAGATTTCAATTCAACACTCGCTATAAGGGAAGTAGGTGACTCTAATGCCCTACCTTCACAAAAAATACAACTTTGTGATGGAGGCACTACAACCCTGGAGGTGTACAACGTTGAAAATCCAGAAACGTATAGATACAATTGGTATAAAAACACATCACCGTTTACCAGCAGTGGACACGGATCTTCCATTGAAGTTTCAGAAAGTGGCTACTATGTGGTGGAATTGGATTACGGTACCACCTGTTCCGGTTCTGCCAATACCCAATCCCTATCTATTGAGGTCGAAATAGGAGCTAGTGTAGGTTTGGCCTTAAACCCTCCCGTAGAAACGGCCATGTGCTCAGGTGAAAGTTATGCGCCCCTTGAAGCCAACATGAATTATCCAGATCTATACTACACTTGGTATAAGGGAGCAACAGTGATTCAATCAAGCACCTTAGGAGCCTATACCTTCACTATAGATACCAATAATGCCAATTTCCCAGGGGAATATTCCGTAAAAATACAGGGAGATGGTATATGTACCGAAACTTCCAATACTGTTAGCATTACCAATGCAGGAGACTTTACAGTATCTCGTGACAACAACGCCAATATGGTTATTCTACCAGGAGAAACAATAAATTTAGCGGTTTCATCAGATGCTGGATCGGTCACCTATCAGTGGTACAAGGATAACACCATTATAAGCGGAGCCACCAACAGTACCTTTACAGCAAACACTTTAGGGATCTATCATGCAGAAATTACATTGAGTGGCGGCGCCTGTACCTCCACCAGTAAAAATTCGGAAACCACTACCCTGGTAAATCCAGATTCTTTTGAATTCATTACCAACTATACCACAGAATATACCGATTGTGTTAATACTAGCGTAGCCTTGGAAGTGAGTACCATTAACGCCATCTTTTCCGATGGTTCAAAAACAGATGTAACAGCAGATTTAAAAAGCCAATTCACCTACCAATGGACCAAAGATGGAGTAAACGTAGCAGCTGCCAATAGTAGTACTATAAGTTTAACGGACACCAGTGAAAACGGTGAATATAAAGTAGTGGGAACCATGGACAGTTTTACTTCCGCCTCAAATACTTTAGCAGTTAGATTATTAACCAACCAAAATTTAACCATATTAGGGAGTGGAAGTGTACTATGTAATACCAATGAGGTCATTGATCTTTCCACAACCACAGACCTAACCGGAGAAAGCTTTGAATGGTATAAGGACGGGGTAAACTTAAATTCTTCGAGCCAATCAATCTCAGCTACCGCCCCTGGCACCTATCAATTGGTCATCCTTAAAAATGGTTGTGACCTAAAATCCAACGAAATCATTATTTCACCTCTGGACACTTCATTAATTGCTCTAAGCACAACCAATAATGAAGTTCTTTTCCCAGAGGGAGGTAATAAAACAATTTCCGCCAGCGGAGCCATAAGCTATAAATGGTACGACCAAAACAATGTTCTTATCAGTGACACGGACACCGTAACCATTTCACAGGAAGGCAGTTATTTGGTTACTGCAACCGTTAATAACTGTGAGGTTTCCAAATCCTTCACGGCTGCCTTTCAGGATACATTTGGCATACCGAATGTAATTACGGCAAATGGCGATGGTTACAACGACCAATGGATTATTCCGAACACCTATACTAAAGACCCTAATATTTCAGTTATTATTTATAACGATAAAGGAGTGGAAATACTTAGCCAAAAGCAATATCAAAACAATTGGCCTGAAGCTTCTATGAAATTTCCAAAACAGAATATGGTCTTTTATTATACCATTCAAAATGATAAGGAAACCTTGAAAAAAGGTACCATTACAGTAATACGCTAATACGCCATGTTTAACAAAAGCTACTTCTATATAATCCTTTTAATACTCTGCCTCTCCAAGGTTTCAGGGCAGGAAGAGACTCCTTTTGTGTCTTATGATGTTCCGTCACAGAACCTCCTAAAATTCAATAGATTCTTGATCAATCCAACCTTTTCAACGGTTAGGGAAGACAAATCCTATATAAATTTATTACATCGAAACCAATCGGTATCCTTTAATGATAACAACCAGGATTATTTCCTAAGTTATAGTGGTCGTGTAAACGATAGAAGTGGTCTGGGCTTAAGCCTATATACCCAGAGAGAGGGTCTAATTTCCAACTACGGGGTTATGGCCAATTATGCTTATGGCATCAAATTAAGTGATAAAAGTAACTTTACCTTTGGGGCAAACCTTGCCTATTACAATAGTGGTTTTGACAGGAACCGGGCCAACGCATTAGACCCCAACGATCCAGCACTAAATGGGCTACAGGATTCTAATCTCTTATCTTTTCAACCCGGATTCAATCTTTCATATGGGAAATTCGATTTTGGTGTATTCGCGGAAAACTTGTTCGATTACAATCTAAAAACTAGTGAAACAATTACTCAATTCGCTGATAAAACCTATTCTGGCCATTTACAATATACCCATCAGTTTGAAAACGCCGATGGTCTCTTGGAAGAAGGACGGTTAATGCCCTTAGCACGAGTTCGTAAAATTGGTACCGACGAGGTAGTGTTGGGAGGCAGCCTAATCCTTGATCTGCCCAAGTTAGGATGGTTGCAAGCTGGTTACGATAGCTTTTACGGGGCAGCAGCAGGTATAGGTTTTAACATAAATAAAAGACTTTCTCTAGGCTATACCATGGAAAAAGGAATGTCCAACAATTTTGACAATTTTGGTCTCACCCATGAAATATCATTTGCTTATTCCATTACCCCAACCCTTACCGAAGATCGAGTTATGTTGGAAGAAGGATACGAAGAGCTAGTCCAGAACGAAGAAGAGCCTGAAGAAAAGTTAACGGCACAACAACTGGAAATAGAAAAACTTAAAAAGGCCCTAGCAGAAAATGATGAAATTTTGGCCGAGTTAATGTTCCGTCAGGATTCATCGGAAACCAACCGTCAAAAGGACTTGGAACGCAGGTTCGAAATGGTTATGAAAATGGTGCGGGAAGAAACGCAGGGCAAGCGTCCGGACGTTGAGGAAAAGGCAAAAAAGATGTACCTGGTAAATAATGAAAACGGAGGCCTGGTCGCCAATTCAAAACCAACTACCAAGGCAAATAAACCAAATGTTATAAATTCAGTTAGCAAAACTAAGGATGCCATTGCACATAGGGAAGTAGCGTCCAAAATTAACCCAAGTAGCAAGGCAGCAGAAAACCGTGTAGATGAGTTTACACGAATAACCAAACAGAACAATATTAAGAGCAGAAAATTCAGAAACTTAGAAGGTGTTACCGACGGCTATTATGTTGTTGTCAATGTCTATAAAGGTGACAAATACCTCAACAAGTTTGTAGCAGAACTGGCCAATGAAGGGGTTAGAGCAGACTATTTTGAGAATTCCAACAATGGTCTTAAATATGTATATCTAGAAAGGTATGATACTTGGCAAGAGGCTTTAGCTGCCCATAAATCCAACTTAAATAGTTCCTACCATAAGGACATGTGGATAATGAATGTTGACAACAGCATTTATACCGAGGCCGATAGAGCCTATGTGGAGAACGTAAACAAAATCAAAGAAAAATCTTCAAAATATACGGTAGACAAACTCCAAAAAAATGTGGTTGTCAAAGATAACGTAACCTCCAACGATCCAACAGCCAAAATATATAAGATCAATGGTTTGGGAACTGGTTATTATATCATAGCCAATGTATTTGCCAGTGCCAATAATGCCAATAAATTTGTAAAGATGTTAAATGCCCAGGGACTTAGCGCCAGCTACTTTATAAACCCAGAAAATAATTATCGGTATGTTTATCTAAAAAGACACGAATCTTGGAACAATGCACTGGTTTCATACTACTCTAAAATAAACGATACTTATACGGATAAGTTATGGATCATGCGGGTAACCCCAAATCAGATTGCCTAAACAAAAGTTGCGATAAATTTTCATCTATCAATCCCATTCCTTAAACAAACCAACAGATCAACTTATATAATGGCCGTTTCAAACTTTCTTAAACTAATCTAGAGAACGGCAAGCTATGGATTTATCCATGGCCAAAAATGTTTCTAAACTTACCATAAGAAATTGATTAATAATTTAAGTATCCCTTTCCAGAGATTCGCTTAACAAAAATTATAGTTTTTTGATATATGTACTTTACTGTACTATCCTTAGAACATTTCTAATGAATGTAAGAAGGACACATTTCTCATTTTACCTCAAAAAATGTACAAACTACTTTTTTAAGAAGTACAAAGATTTCATATTTCCCTTCGTTGCCCCAATTTACGAAACCGTAAAATTCTTCCAAATAAAATGACTTATCGGTAATTCTCCTTTATTCAACTGGACAACAATTATTCTTAAAAATCAATTCATTGCCAAGGTGGGGATCATGATAATCCTACTTTACCATCATTACCATTAAACCCAAATACATCAGGGAAAACCATTATTCTTACAGCTAATTGCTTCTGATTTAGCTAATACCACGGTCATTAACAAAAAAAATGGATAACCATATAATAATAGCGTTTCACAACAGAATATAACACCACCACAACATTAAATTTCCCAGCTCAGTATTAAGATTAATATTTGTTATGAATGTCAGGTTTTAAGAAACTTATCAAGAATGTTTTTAACAACCAAAATTTTAATTTCCAAACTCCTTCCATTCAAAATAAACATTATTAGGGCCCTTAGAACCAACGTAATGAATTGCCTACCAAACCTAATATTATAATGAAGTCAATAGAAAATATGGTAGAGAAAATAGTATCTCTTTTTGTATTGTTTATGAGCTGTTCCTTTTTCTCCTACGGGCAAGAGGCTGTTCCATTTACCCCAAGGCTTAACGGCGGCAACATTGAGGTCAGGGGAGATATTATTTTTGTGGGCAACAACATTTTGAACAGGGCCAGCCAGGCCAATCCTAGCCAAGCCAATTCACCCTATAGCGGAACTAGTAATAACAATTCCCTTTGGATGGAATATATTGACATTGACACAGATGACAATACCTTCAGTTCCAGTAGTGCAGAACTTAATATTGCTGATCCTGCTTGTTCCCAAGTGAGATATGCCGGATTATATTGGGCAGCCACTTACCCCAATGACCGCAGTACAAACTCAGGGGCATCCTTTAGTGGTACCCCAAGAATAGAAGACTGGAACGAAATAAAATTTAAGGTGCCAGGAGGAGACTATATAGACCTAATTGCGGACAATGCTGCTGATCCAGCAGGAGAGGAAGACGAAATTATATTTGATGGGTACGATTATAACAACATTAACAATTCCTTTAAAGACTCCCCTTACATCTGCTACAAAAACGTAACCGACCTTGTGCGTTCCAATCCGGATCCCAATGGGGAATATACCGTAGCCAATGTAAGAGCCACAAGAGGAAAGCGTAACGGTTCGAGTTCAGCAGGATGGGTTATGGTTATAATATATGAAAACCCAAATGAATCCGGTAAATTCATTTCAACATTTGATGGCTATGCAGGTATGTCAAGTTCCGCAGGCTCAGTAGATGTTCCCGTAAATGGTTTTAAAACATTACCCGTTGGTTTTCCGGTTAGAGCAAGAATTGGAGTTGGTGCTTTAGAAGGGGATCGCGGCATTAATAATGACCGCTTTTATATCAAAGCTAATTCTAATGCTTCCTATACCAATCTATCTACCACTTTAAATCCCAACAACAACTTTTTCAATTCCACAATTACCGTAAATGGTGCAGAAGTACCAACAAGGACTCCTTATGGCACTAATACTTTGGGAACCGACCTAGATCTCTTCAACCTGAACAACCCTAACGAATCTGTTCTTCCAAACAATGAAACAGGAGCCACATTGCGTTTTACCTCAACAGGAGATGGTTATGGCTCATTTTTAGCCACATTCGCAGTAGAAATTATAGAACCGGACATCGTTCTGGAAAAAAGGGTGCAAAATATAGCTGGAGATGACATTACCGGTTTAGGAGTTAACTTAGGGCAGACATTAGACTATGTTCTTACTTTTAAAAACGTTGGAAATGATCATGCTACAGGAATTGATCCCTCCAGTTCAGACCCACTAAAAAAATATTACACCATTAGGGACGTGCTCCCGGTAAACACCACCTTCATAAGTGCGGAACTTAGTGGAGCACCCGGTGCTACTTATGTTATAGACAACATTAACAATGAAGTAACCTTTATAATTCCCGACAATCTTATAAACATAGATGATCCCAAATACGAAATCAGGATGCGCGTAAAAGTAGCCGAAAACTGCTTTGACTTTGTAGATGCCTGTACCAATCTAATCCAAAACCTGGCATATTCCACCTATGCTGGAGTTATAAACAATGCTATCATAACGGATGACCCAAGTGTTTCTGACTTTGACAATTGTGGTTTTGTAACCCCAGGAGCGACCAACTTCCTATTAGACGATTTAGCGTCCTGTAATTTCACTAGGACGGTAAAACTGTGTGGAAACGAAGTTCTTTTGGACGCAGGAGACAATTTTGATTCATATGTATGGGTAAAAGACGATAATGAAAATGGAATCATCGATCCCAGTGATACAGTTTTAAATGATGGTGACCCTGACAATGACCCCAGTACATTATTGGTTGATGATATTGGAACCTATATCGTGGACAAAATAGTAGCCGACCCATGTAAAGGATTCAAAGAAATTATCCACGTAGAACGTTTTGGAGAAACACAGACCAATCCAATTGTAGACTATTTTAATACCGTTAACAATGATACGGACCCAACCAATAATATACAGGGAGAAATAGTAAGTTGTTCCATAGATGGTGATTTATTGCCAAAAATTTTCCTTTGCGGCGTAAACGATACCCAGTTAATACAGATCAATATTACAGATGCCCAGAGCATGGTTTGGGAGCAATTAGATGAAAATAGTTGTATTACTTCCGGAGATGACTGTGCCAATAAAAATGCCACTTGTACTTGGTCCGAAGTAAATAGAGGAAATAATTTTACAGCATCGGCCCCAGGAAAATATAGATTGGTTATTAACTATCAAAATGGTTGTTTCAGTCGCTTCTATTTTAATGTATTCCAGAATACCTTGGGTATTAACTTTAACAAAAAGAATATTGTTTGTGAGACCCCTGGCAACATCACCGTTACCAATTTAAGCGCCGGATACGGATACCAATTGGTGGACGTAGCCAACAACAACATAATCATACCTTTTAGCAATGGGCATGGTCCAAGCTTCGACTTTACTGCTGGGGAAAATGGATCATATAGGGTAGAAGTGGTACAGTTGGATTCTTTTGGAGTCCCCATTCCTGAAGCCTGTATTTTTAGCACTCCTGAAATAGGCATATTGGACCGGGATTTCGTAGTCGAAATTCAAAAAACCCCTGCCAATTGCAACGCACAAGGCACCATAAAAATAGATGCCCTTAATGTGTTGCCAAATTATTCCTATGAACTGCGCTTAGATGATGGAACACCTCCTCCAGCAATGCCTGCATATCCTGGACATCCAGGCGGAACCCTTGTTGATGACGAAACCGCACAACCGGACAATACGCATACTTTTAACGTTAATCCTGGTACATATTTTGTAATAACCAGAACAGACGATGGATGTATTGATATCCAAAGTGTCACTGTTGACCAGATTCCCGACCCAACACTTTCTGCCCTTACCACCAAAGATATTGGTTGTGGTGCGGGAACAATAGATTTAACCATAACCGGTGGTCAGGGAAATCCAGATTTCCTTTATGCTATTTGGAGTAAAAATGGTACCGCCCTTTATACTACTATTAACGACATTGATCCGGCGGATTATCAGACAGAATCTACATTTACCTTTGGATGGCGAGATGAAAATGGTGATGGTGACGATGAGTATTATTCTGGTGAACAGGGAGATTATGTTTTTGTGGTTATAGATGCCAATAATTGCCACGCATTTTCCAACCAAGTTACTATTAGGGATAATGGGCCATTAGTAGCCTCTATTCCCGACCCCGTAAATGTAAGCTGTAGTGGAAACAATGACGGGGAGATTAGTATTGTTGCTGCGGATGGAGTAACACCTTATCGTTATAGTATTGATGGAGGTGCCAACTTTGTTACTACTGCCAATTTTGTAGGTCTATCCCCTGGAGATTACGATGTGGTTGTCCAAGATGATTCTGGCTGTGAGGTTACTTTTACCCAAACTATAGTACAACCTTTTCCCTTATCGGCTTCTGCAGGTGTTTCTAGGGATGCTACCTGTGATCCAATTGGGGCAGAGGTCCGTGTTACAAATGTTACGGGCGGTACTGCTCCCTATACTTATAGTTTTGATGGCGGTACAACGTATGGTACATCATCAACCGCGGTTTTACCTCCTGGTGATTATTCTGTAATTGTAAAGGATGCCTCCTGTTTGTTTCCTATGGCTGTTACCGTTGAAGATACTCCAACACCACCCACTGTTGTTCTTACCCCAGAGGTCAACTATAACTGTAATGGAACTGGTAATATTACCGCTACGCCGGATATCTCTACTTATAATTATACGTATATGTTGGATGGTGTACTTAATTCGCCAGATCCAACCAGCAATGTTTTTCCAAATATTACCCCTGGAACCTATACTGTACGTACCAATTATACCTCTCAAACCCCACCCACTCCAAGCCTATTATTAAGTGAAGATTTTGGATCAGGGATAACCATTCCAAGTCCCAATACCGTTGGTTATCAGTATGAAGACCAAACGGTTAATCCTCCAGGCGACAACAATCGGAACATCAATGATTATGAATATTCTGTTACGAGTAATATTGAGGCCCCTTTTGGAAGTTGGGCCAACCCGGTAGATCATACAACCGGTATTAGAACTAGCAACGGACGCTATCTGGTCATCAATATAGGTACACCTTCTCCTGGGCAGGTAATCTATTCCAAAACCATAAATGATGTCATCCACAATCAACCCCTTAGGGTCTCTTTATGGATGCTGAATCTTTTAAGAACTGGAACTGGCGGCTTGGATCCCGATCTTACTATAGAAATAAGAGAAATAGGTTCGGGAACTGTGGTAGAATCCATAAAAACAGGATCTATCCCTAAAAATACGGGAAATAACAACTGGATAAATCGTTCGGTAGAGCTCAACCCAGGCGCAAATTCGTCCTTAGAATTTGTAATTCGTACGGATATGGTAGGTAATAACGGAAATGATATTGCCATAGATGATATAGAAGTATATCAAGTACCTGAGGTTTGCGAACAGTTTGTGGAAACCCTAGTGGTTGTTGAACCCAATCAAGTGTTCGAAGCAAGCATAACCAGTACCTCAAATGCCACTTGTAACGGTACTTCAGATGGAACCATCACTTTTGAGGTTTCTAATTTTAATGCCGTTGGATTTGAATATTCAATAAATGGTGACCCCAACTGGCTTACCTCAACGAGCTCTCCCGTTACTCCAGCTGCAGCTCTTGGAGCAGGAACACATACCGTTGATATCCGCAAAGTAGACGACCCAACTTGTACGATCCAAATTACGAGGACCATTACAGAGCCCACAGCTGTTATTACCTCCGCAAATATTACCTCTCAATTCACTTGTGCCAATACAGGGGCAACAATTACGGCTAGCGCCACTGGTGGTACTCCAGGATATGAATATCAATTGGAAGATCCGTCAACAACAGTTATAAGGGCTTATCAGGCCACCACAACCTTTACCAATGTTCCTGCAGGCACCTATATAATCAGGGCTAAGGATATTAGGGGCTGTGAAGACATTATTGATAGTGCTCTTACCGTTGTTGCCCCTACAGCCTTAAGCTTTACGGCAACACCAACGCTATGTTATACCGGTGGAAATGATGCCGAAATTGAAGTAAATGTAACCGGAGGCAACAGTGGCTTATTATTCAGTATTAATGGAGGTTCTACGTGGATAACGCCAACACCAACTAATGCAACCACCTATACTTTTGACAACCTTGCCTCTGGAGACTATATAATTAATGTAAAAGACCAATTTGGCTGTACAACAGCACCACAAACAATAACTATTGATCCGGAATTAAGCGTTACAGCATCTGCCCCTGCTATAACCGCTTGCGAGTCAGATACCGATGTAACCATTACTGCTCTTGGTGGCGATGGGAATTATGTATATGCCATAGTTTCGGACGGAGCTACACCAACCAATAGTGACTTTTCAACCACAAATCCAATAGCAGTTACAGCTGTTGGGGAATATGATGTTTATGTACGCGATAATGCCGGCGCGGTTGGTTTCTGTTCTGATAATTTTGATATCACAATTACCCAAAACGCCCCTATAAGTATTACCGAAACTATAACCGATGTTTCCTGCTTTGGTGGAAATAATGGCGCCATAGATTTAGCCGTAACAGGTGGAAATGCACCTTATCGCTATAGTATTGACGGCGGAACAAGCTATCAAACCTCTAATACTTTTCCTAATTTAATTGCGGATACATATTCTGTATTGGTTCAAGATGCTGATTTATGTACACAGCCATTAAGTGTTACTGTAAATGAGCCTTTAGCGATTACTGCAGAGGCGGAAGCCTCAGATTATACCTGTTTGCCAGGTGGCGAAGCAGCAATTACCGTAGGTAGTAATATCCCAACTGCTGGTGGATCTGGAGATTATCAATACAGTATCAACGGAGGTACTTGGACCGCTTCAACAACAGGCGGAACCGTATTTACTGGCTTAACAGATGGTACTTACACTATCCGTGTAAGAGATGCGAATGCTACAACTTGCTTTATAACATTACCCAATGTAGTTATTGCTCCTTTACCAGTGGCGCCTACCTTAAGTAGTGCTGTTGCTTATAATTGCGATGGTTCTGGAAATATTACCATTTCTCCTTTTGATGCTACATATTCGTATGCTATAGATGGAAATACACCCCAAACAGGTGTCTCTGCCAACATATTCAATGATATTACCGCTGGAAACCATACGATTACTGTTGATTATGGCAATAGCTGTACTACAGATATCGTTGTAAATGTAGCGAATGGTAGAGCTTTTAGCGCTTCTATTACTTCGCCTGTAAACGTTTCTTGTTTTGGAGGAACAGACGGAGGTTTCACGATAAACGCCTCCAATTTTGGTGCTGGTGGATTTGAATATACGCTAGATGGAGGTACAACATTCTTAGGACCACACACCACGTCACAAGTGGTGACAGGTTTAAGTGCACAAGCCTATACGATTGAAGTTAGAGATGTAAACAATCCAACGGGTTGTACTGTGCCTTTAAATCAAACCTTATCAGCACCTAATGCTATAACGGCAACCGCTTCGATTACAGCGCCTTTTACCTGTGATAATACAGGAGCTACCATTACGGCAATAGCTAGTGGTGGTACGCCGACGTATACTTATCAGCTAGAAACGAATACCGGAACTATTATAAGAGCGTATCAGGGATCTGCTATATTCAACAATGTTCCTGCCAATTCTTCCGGGGAGAATTATGTGGTACGCATTACCGATAGTAGGAACTGTACAAATTCAGTCTTACCAACAATAACAGTAAATGCAACAGAAGTTCCTACATTTGATGTAACACCAACAGCTTGCTATTCTGGTGCCAATGACGGTACTATTCAGGTTGATGTTACCTCTATCCCTGGAAACGAAAACTTCCAATTTAGAATTAATGGAGGTTCATGGTTAAATCCGAATACGTCATCAACAAGACATATATTTACAGGTCTAGCTAACGGCTCTTATACCATAGATGTACAAGATGGTTTTGGCTGTGATGCTGTTCAGGAAACCGTGGTGTTAAGTCCCCAATTAATGGTTTCGGTAGATACGGAAAATGTAAGTTCATGCGCGGATGGTACCATTACCGTAAATGCCACTGGTGGAAATGGAATTCTAGTATATGCTATTGTTCCTGCAAATACTGATCCAACCGGATTGTTTACAACCACCAATACCTTAACGATTACCAATGCAGACGCTACGGCCAACCCACTAGGTTATGATGTGTATGTTAGGGACAACAATGGAGTAAGCCACTTATGTTCTTATCTTGAAGAGGACATTATCATAAATACGGCAACAGCTTTAGCAGTATCTGGAACGTCCACTGATCCTGAATGTTATGACGGCCTTGGAACTGTTGATGCTTCAATAACTGGCGGTAATGCCCCGTTTAATTATACTTTGGTGGATTTATCTCCAGCAGATGGCATTGACTACGGAGTAAGTTATGCTAATGTTGGCACCACCTCATACTCTTTTGGTGGTGTGGGCGTAGGCGATTACAGAATAGACATTACCGACACTGATGGATGTCCTGTGAGCTCAACCACAGTTACTATCAATAACGCCGTGGAAATTACTGCCGATATTGTACCTATACTACCTCCAACTTGTGACGATCCAGATCCTTCATTATATGGGTTTGAATTTACAACCATAAATTCTCCAACAGGTAGTTTGGAATATAGTGCTGACGGCGGAACAACTTGGCAATCTACAGCTGACCTAAGAAATCATGATTCAGGATCAACTGTTTTTCCTTCTATACGAGTTACCTTGGCCAGTGGTGCCATCTGTCAAAAAGATTTTCCTCGGTACGTGATTCCTTACCCTTTAGATGATCTAGATATTACTCTAACAGCTATAGTAGTAGGTTGTAATGATTTACAAGTAACGGTAGAAGGTAGCGAAGGTAATCCCGTTCCTGGCTATCAATACACTTATACCGATGACCCAGCCAATTTTAATACTTTTATTTTAGATCCAAATGTATGGACCTCAGCTAAACCTAGTGGAACGTCGCATACTTTTCAAAATACTGACCCTAGCACATCACAATATCCGGAAGTACCATTATTAATACCAGGAAGAACTTATGTTTTCTATGTGAAAGATGGATCTGGTTGTATTAGACAGAGTACTGTAAATGTCAACGAAATCCCATTAATAGAACTACCCATAGAAATTACAACCGATGTAATACCAACATGTGATAGCGCAACTTCCGGGAGTATTACCTTCAACTTAAATCCTGAAAACTCATACGATAAAATGCGTTGGGAAGTATATAAAGTAGGTGATCCAACTCCAATTGCTGTAAGTGGTGCAATCGCACCAGCTCCAGCTGTGAATGTTTCTTACTTCAATACCATCAATGTAAACGGACTTGCTGAAGGAGACTATTATATTGATGTGATTCAGGTAACCAATTCCGATGTAGACGCCTGTAGGGGAGCAAGTGAAAATACTTTAGTAGATGAACTAAAAGAACTTACTGCTACCCCAACTGCAACAAGAGATATCTCTTGTAACTTGCCAGGACTAATTTCTATTACTGGAATTACCGGTGGCGGTGGTGCTCCCTATACCTTTGATGTAACCAGTGATACAGGTTTTTCAGCAACAGGTTTAACAAGCAATCCTATTCAGATTCCTGTAAACTCGCCTGCGGGTAATTATACAGTTACCATGTATGACCAATATAGTTGTCCTGTTACCTTGGCTTCAGTTCCGTTAAGCTTATCGCCTAACCCAACTATAAATACGGTAACTCAAGATAACTGTAGTGCGCCAATTCAATTAAACGTAGATGCAACATCTGCCGCAGGAAATATTCGTTATGCCATAGTACCTGCCAGCGGTGCTGCTCCAACAACCTATCTTACGAATTCAGGGGTTTTCAACAATGTGGCTCCAGGTTCTTATGATGTTTATATAATAGATGGCAATGGATGTATTGCGATGCAACCGTCCTTTATAGTTGATCCTATACTATCAGCAAAAGCCGAACTTACCAAATTATTGGATTGTTCAGCAAGTCCTGATGCAACCATAACCATTGAAGCATTAACAGGTTCTGGCAACTATGAATATTCAATTTCTGGAGCTGCAACAGTGGCACAAACAACCTTAACAAGCCCATTTGATTATACGGCTGCCAGCGCTGGAGATTATATCATTACAATTTATGATACGGCTACACCTGATAACGCCAGCTGTAACAGAATATTTACTGTAAATGTTCCCACAATTACAAATCCACAATTTACAGAAACGCATATAGATGTTACTTGTAATGGTGCCAATGATGGGTCTATTACTTTGGTAGAGACGAATAATAATATCAATCCATTAGTATACGAACTACGTTACGCAACGGCAGGAAATCCGTTAGTGGCTGCTGCAGATTTTTCTTTTGATGCCACTACAAAAACATATTCCGATTTGGCACCAGGCGATTATATCGTGAGAGGTCTTGGCACAAATGGATGTTTAACGAATCGTCCAGTTACCATTACTGAGTTACCCTCTATTTCTGTACCGGCATTAGCAATTTCAACTCAAGAATTTGCTTGTACATCAGGCACCAATACCGACATCCATGCAACAATAACAGTGAACCCAACAAATATTACGGGAGGTTCAGGAACCTATATACGATATGTTTTTGAAAACACGGTTACCTCCACTATTGTTCAAGACGGGACAAATAATGTCTATACTGAAACTAACAGAACAGGTGGAACTTACAATGTCACTGTTTACGACGATAAAGGTTGTTTTGCTTCAACTACGGCAACCATTAATGCCTTTGATGAGTTATTAACACCAACAATTACAGTTAATGAACCTATTTCCTGTGCTAATGCAGGAGAAGATATTACCATTAATGCCTTTGGTTCTTTAACAGATTCTTCTACTGCACCAGGATTGTCAAATTATGAATTTAGACTAGTACCTGATCCTTTTGGAACGTCTAATGTATTTAATGATTTGCCAGAAGGCATTCATACTTTTGAAGTAAAAAATGTAAATACACAATGTCTAGTTACCATTACGCATAGGATAGATAACCCCAATGTTTTTGATGTAGCTATTAATGCTACAACAGATGTGATCTGCTACGGAACAGCAACGGGTACGGCGACTTTTACAGTAACCGATACAAACGGTTATCCAGGAACATATTCTTGGGAAATTTTTGATGATAACGATACGCCTTCAATTTATACAGATGATACTTCTGTACAAATAGGTGATTCATCTAATTTAACGGCAACTGGCTTAATTGCAGGGGAGTATTATGTTACCTTTTCACAAGATGGTGTGCCTAACTGTGAAAATAGACAACCGTTCAGCATCGATCAACCAACAGCAGTATTATCGGCAAATACCATTGTATCAGAAATTACCTGTGCACCAACGAATAATGGTATCATTGAGATTATTAATGCTACTGGCGGTTGGGGAACTTATGGGTACTATGTAAGTACTACGGCCAATCCAGACCCTAACGACGATACAAATTATATTTCAACACCTAAGTTTGACAACTTGGTTGAAGGTACTTACGAAGTATGGATTAAAGATGCTATAGGATGTGCTGTACAACTTACAGATGTTGTTTTAACAGACCCAACACCTATAACTGCAGACCTACAAATTAACAAGGAAAACTGCTCCAATTTTGAGGGAGAGATTCAAGTAATCAACCCATTGGGCGGTCAAGGCAGTAATTACAGCTACCAACTGCAACGTTGGGACGGTAGTGCTTATGTAGATCTGAGACCAAAACAAACTACGGATATATTTAGCAATTTAGGAGCTGGACAATACCAAGTTCTCGTAAACGACCAGTGGGGTTGTATAGGAGCTACAAGTACAACTATCACCTTATATGATGTTATAGTGCCTAAGGCAGAAGTGGTGAAGCTAATTGATTGTATTTCAGGAGGACAGATTACCATTACCCAAACGGGTGGATCGGGAACCTATACTTACGCAGGAGAGGATTCTAATGGGGCCGCCCTTGTCCCTAATACGGATGGGATATTTACAGGATTAACGGAAACCGGAGAGTACACTTTTACCATTACGGACAGCTCTTGCTCCGTTGAAATTAAAACATCGTTAGTAGCAGCCATAGCACCTCCAACACCAACCATTGAAGCGTTTACCAATGTGAGCTGTTTTAATGCAGCAGACGGTAGTATTACGGTTAGTGTAACAGATAACGGTATTGACCCATATTCATTCCAAATTACCGATAGGGATGGGACCCCTGAATTCATTAATCCTACTTCATTTACGAATACTTCAGCAGAGTTTACTGGCTTAGCTAACACTGTTGGAGCTGGATATACCATTACCGTAACAGGAAGCAATAATTGTTCAACAACGGTTGTACAAACTATTACTCAACCAACAGCTCCTGTAGCTATTACAGCGCCAATAGTGTCAGATTTTATTTGTACAACAGGGAATACGACCAATTATGCCATTATTGATGTCACAGGATTAGTCACCGGCGGTTCCTCAAATTATGTGCGTTATGTGTTTGTCAATGATGCAACCCCAGGTACACCAGTACAAGACGGTAGTAATTCAATATACACCGAAACAAATTTAGCGGGTGGTAATTATACCATAACCGCTTATGACGATATGGGTTGTTCTGCCACCACTACGGCTATTATTCCTCCCTTTGTTGGCATAAGTGCGCCCACTGTTGATCTTGTCAACAACGTTACTTGTAATGGTAATGATGAAGATATTAGTGTTGGGGTTACTATTACCCCTGCAAGTGCTACACCTAATTTATCCTATGAAGTAACAAGTACTAACGGATATAGCCAAACAATTATCTCAACGAACACCTCACAAAACTTTACAGGTTTAGGCATTGGTAATTATATAATTACGATAACTAATACCGATACAGGTTGTCTTGTAAAAACAACTCACGTAGTTTCAGATCCTAAAATAATTGAAGTATCTGCAATTAAAGCTACGGATGAAACCTGTTTAAATGATAGCTTTAATGGCGGTAGTTTTAACGTAACAATTGCAAATTACACAGGTGGATACAACTATCAAGTGTTTAGAGCTGATGGTTCTCTTTTTGGGGGTCCACAGTCAGGAAATACAAGTACACCATTAATTATTTCAGACTTACCCGGCGGTAGTTACTATGTACAAATTACGGAAACGGACGTCTTAAGCACCTTATGTTCGGATAATTCCAACGCTATAACCATAAACGCTCCTGAGTTTGCTATAAGCGCTATTATGGTTGAAGAGGCAAATGTAAACTGTACCAACGACCAGGGTAAAATATTAGTGGATCCTTCCGGTGGAAAGGGACCCTATTCCATAAATATAGCTTCGGCAACCCAAAATTTCACCCAAACTGGAGTACATGCCTATATTTTTCCGAATTTATCCGCTGGTACCTTTGATGTCACCATAACCGATGCCTTAGGTTGTGTACTACAAGATGTTATTACCCTAGTGGAACCAAACCCCATTGTAGCCTCTATTTCCCCGGACATTGAGCTTACATGCTACGGTGATTCGGATGGCGTTATTTCCGCTACCATAAATTCAGGAGGACTTGGAACTCCCAGGTATAAGTTAAACGTTTATGATCCAACGGGCACAGTTGTAGTAAAGACTTCTGTCTATCAGGCCGGAAATATATTTAACAACCTTCCTGCTGGCATTTATAGTATAAGTATTGCCGATGACGGAAATTGTGGCATAGAAACCTCTAAAGTTACCATATCCGATCCAGTAGATGTTTTGGGTAGCTTGATCCGAATCCGAGCACTAAGTTGTACACAGGATGCACAATTACTGCTTACTGCAAATGGCGGAACAGGACCTTATGAATATAGTTTGGACGGCATTACCTATACGGCAATGAACGGTGGAAATACACATACCTTCACCGTTCCTGCAGGTGCCTATAGATATTATGTTAGGGATTCATTTGGATGTAAATCTATACTTTCCAACGAAATAAAAGAGGATGCCATTGTACCATTATCGCTTACTATGGATACCACCGCAGCAGTCATTAATTGTAATGGCGATAATACCGCTATCCTAATCGCCAAGGCAGATGGAGGTCTGGGCAATTACCGCTATGAGTTGTTCACTGATGCCTCATTTACCAATAGTATTGCAGGACCTCAAATAAGCGGTGAATTTAACAACCTCACAGTAGGAAGTTACTTTGTCCAGGTTACCAGTGAGGATTGTATAGAAGGTTCCAGCGAAATTATTATCATGGAACCAGCACCTTTAGTTGTCAATGATTCCTTTACCAATGTGAGTTGTAATGGTGCCTATGATGGAAGCATAACAGTTTCTTTGAGCGGTGGTTCAGGTGGCTATCAATATGCCATTTCACCGGATCTGAACAAATTTGATACCATAAATACATTTACCGATCTAGCTCCAGGTAACTATACCATAATCGCCCAGGATCTAAATGGTTGTTTTGAACAATTGCAATATACCTTAACAGAACCGGCAATTATAGTAGCAACGCCAACAACCACCCCGGAAATCTGTATAGGTAGCGAAGATGGGACTATATCCTTGAACATTTCTGGTGGAACAGCTCCTTATAGTACAAGTATAAATTCTACTACCGACAGTGATTTTGTAATGGATAGAACCCAATTCACAGGATTAGCGGCAGGAACCTATGCAGTTTTTGTAAAGGACGCTCAAGGATGTATGATCAACATGGCGGTAACTATTGATCCAGGAGTAATCCTTAATGCAACGGTAACGCCTGTCTATACATGTACCACTAGTATCCCTAACAATTCATTGGATATAATATTGGAAGATGCCAGCGTTGCCCCAGATGTGATGTATGCCCTGAACTCCACCGATCCCAATGACATGGTCTTGGAACCCAATTTTACCAATATTGCTCCAGGGAACCACTACATTGCCATTGCCCATGCGAATGGCTGTGTACTGACCATAGATTTCGAAATAGAAGCCTTTGAACCCCTTGTCCTTAGTTTGGAAACCAATAACATTAATGAAATAACAGCTATAGCCACAGGAGGTCAAAAAGAGTATACCTTCTATTTTGACGATAACGACAACGGAACTAATAACACCCATTACATAACAGAGACAAAAACCCACATCGTAAGGGTTGTAGATGAAAACGGCTGTGAAACCATTGCAGAAATATTCATGGAGTTCATCGATATTGAAATTCCTAATTTCTTTACCCCGAACAGCGATGGCAATAATGATTTATGGAGCCCCAAAAACCAAGAAGCCTTCCCAAAAATACTAACTATCATCTTTGACCGTTATGGTAGGGAGGTTTACAGAATGGGTCTAAATGACCAAGGATGGGATGGACTATACAAAGAGACCGAGCTTCCTTCTGGGGATTATTGGTATGTCATAAAACTCAAAGGTGAAGAAGATAACAGGGAATTTGTTGGACATTTTACACTTTATAGATAAAGAACTTAACCACATATATAATGCGCAGTAAATTATTAATCTATGGCTTTCTTTTAAGTATCCTGGCCAGCAATGCCCAAGAACTTAATTCGCCCCAACTTTCACAATATTTGGCGGATAATCCATTTGTATTATCGCCCACTTATGCAGGTATTGGTGATCATGTCAAAATTAGGTTGAACGGACTCGCACAATGGGTAGGTATAAAAGATGCGCCAAGGACCCAATCCTTAGCAGCTGATATGAGGTTAGGGGAAAAATCCGGGGTAGGTCTTTTTCTATATAACGATTCCAATGGATATACAAAACAAAAAGGAGCACGTATTTCATTTGCCCATCATTTAACCTTAGATCGTTATGAAGACGAGTTTTTGTCTTTTGGACTCTCCTATAATTTTAATCAATTTCGATTAAATGTTGAAGAATTTATGGACGCAGGGTTTGATCCAGGGGTAACCGATGATCGATCTACATCTAACCATAACTTTGATGTAGGCCTTTTGTATAGAAAAAATTCTTTTTATTTCAGTGTAAACGCCTCCAACGTTATTAATAAAGATGTGTACATTTTCGATCCGATCTATGAGCCAAACAAACTTCGAAATTTTTACGCATATACCGGATACCGATATAAAAAATCAAGAAGTAGTAATATGGAAATAGAACCTTCTATTTTATATAAAATATTTGAAAGTGACGGCAGGTCCGAAGCCGATTTAAACCTGAAATTCAGATGGTATGACTTTGAGGATTACTTTTATGCAGGCCTTACTTACCGTTTTCTGAATGATCAAATTGGAAAGCCATTATATTTAGCGCCATTAGCCGGACTTAAAAAAAATAATTTCTACTTCGGATATTCCTATCAGATTATTCTAAACGAAATTTTGGGTTATAGTACCGGTACCCATGTTATTACTATTGGTGTGGATCTGTTCCAAGGAATCAGTAATTGTAGATGTACCTATTAATAGCCTTGCCTTACGTTTATACAAATACGTATTTCATTAAGACGAATTTCTGTTTGCTACATAAATTTATATAAATTCTATTCCTTTCCGCTTAGTTTGATTTAATTTTGAAGAAAATATTGGTATTGTGGGAAAAGTAAAGGTTAGCAACATTAAAGTATATGCAAATCATGGTTGTCTTAAAGAGGAAACCATCATTGGAAGCAATTATCTAGTGAATGTTGAGGTTGATGCCGATCTGAAAAAAGCCTCAAAAACCGATAATCTTTCGGAAACTGTTGATTATGTTCATATAAACCATATTGTAAAGGAAGAAATGTCCATTCCTTCCAAACTATTGGAACATGTGGCACAACGGATTCTAAATAGAATATTTGTTGAAATACCAATAGCCAAAATAGTAAAGGTTGCCGTCTCTAAAATCAACCCCCCTATTGGTGGGGATGTCCAAGAAGTTACTATATTACTTAAATCCAAAAGATCGAAATTTTAGTTTTTGAAACATAAAAAAAGTATTACCTTTGCACACACAAAAAGGCATTGTGGCCGAGTGGCTAGGCAGAGCTCTGCAAAAGCTTGTACAGCGGTTCGAATCCGCTCGATGCCTCTAAAACCTTCATCTAATTGGATGAAGGTTTTTTATTTGGTTAGAATTCCCTTGACCCATAATCCCACCCAACAACTAGCATAATATTTATCTAAACATAAGTTGTAAACATCTTGATTTTTTATAAAGTAGACATGCCATTGTAGGCTTCCCTAAATGTCTAAAAAATGCTTAGTTATAGGAACAACATTATAAGTTAAGGTAGACATAAAATTATTGATAAAATACTAGCTTTTAGAGATGTCAACTCAACATGCCAGCCACATAAATTGGAGAAAGTAATCCAATACAATTCTACTCCCTTATCAACTCTATGCCCTTTTCAATATTCAATTGGTCTTTAGGAAGAAAACCCTTGATAATCAAGATTAGTCCACAAATAATAAGGATTATACCCAATGCTTTTTTTACCCAAAGGATACGTCTTTTGGTCAGTTTTCTTCGCAACTGTTTAGCTAATAATATTTTGAAGATATCGGTAACAAAATAAGCCCCGATCAAAGCCGAAAAGAAAAGAACTATTCTATTGGCATCATTATCCAAATTTGGACCTACTACGATAATAATACCCAGCCAAAAAACAAGAACCCCAATATTGATAAAATTCAATAAAAAGCCCTTAACAAATAAACTAAGATAATCTCCTTTGGTTATTCTAATCTTGGTTTCTGGTTTATGCGCTACTTTCTTAAATACATTGGTAAGTCCATAGACCAATAAAACAGTTCCTCCAAAAACATAAAGCCCGGGATGGCTACTAAGATTTTCCAATAATTGAAAACTACTAAAGTAGGCCAAGAAAATAAAAATAATATCGGCAACAATAACACCAATGTCGAAACATAAGGCCGCTCTAAACCCTTTAATTGCACTTGTTTCAAGAAGCACAAAAAAAACAGGGCCAATCATAAAGCTTAAAAAAAAGCCCAATGGTATTGCTGCCTGTATATCATCAATCATAAAAATCTTTTACTTACATTCTGGTAATCTTGCCACCAAAAACTGTTTTTTCTTCCATTTTAGCTGGATTACCATAAACCAAAACCTCTCCACCGGCCTTAACAGCAGCCTTTACATAATCTGTTGCATATACTTCTGCCCTGGAACCGGCATTTACATTAATAGTACTGAATTTGGTTTTGAATTCCTTTCCCTTATATATACCTCCCGTATTAATTTGAACGTCTTGAAGGTTAGACGCACCCGTGGCGGAAATAATACCTCCAGTAACACTCTTTATAAGCAATTGATCCACTTGTGCGCTAATAATCAATTCTCCTCCTTCTTGCGCCTTAAGCTCCAAAATATCCTGTTTAAAAGCATCTTTGGACGAAATTCTAGCATCTTCATTCGTATCTATTACCACCAGTTTTTCTGAATAATGCAGATCTATAAAAGTTCTATAGCCACTAAATAGCTTGGTTACTTCCATCCTAATCTTTAGTACACCATTATTATTGACAATAGCTACATTACCCGCATTGGCACCAGTAATTACCGCCTTGTTTACGGTTGATTTTATAAGGTTCACAGACAAACCATCAAAAGCCTTAACTTCATTAAATGGCTGTAAATTTTGAGTTACTTTTTCGGTTTGAGACTTTAATGAGTAGGTCCCAATGACAAACAAAAGCATCACTATTAATTTTTGATCCATTATCTTAGAGCTATAGTTTTTGCATCCATAAAAAATGGATCAAAAACATTTCTTCCGGAAAAATTCCGTGTCACATCTTTATGTCCTGTCAATAATTTCTTCAACTTTTTGGAGCTAATCCCATTAGTTAAACAAATTCCATTCCAAAACAAAAATTTAGTTGTTTTTCCCCAAGAGGGAAAAATCCAAATGGCGCTTTATTAAATCTGTACTTTTAACCATTACCACAACCTCGTCTCCCAATTGATAGGTTTTCTTGGTTTTTTCACCAACAATAGCGTATTCCTTTTCATCAAAGGTATAATAATCATCCTTTATATCCCTAATCCTGATCATTCCTTCGCATTTATTCTCTATGATCTCAACATACAGCCCCCATTCCGTAACTCCTGAAATTACACCTATAAACTCTTGGTCCTGGTGATTTTCCATGAATTTTATCTGCATATACTTAATGGAATCGCGTTCTGCATTTGCCGCTAAACTTTCCATATCTGAAGAATGTTTACATTTTTCTTCATAAGGTTCTGTCTTTGGACTTTCCCCACCCTCCAAGTAATGTTGTAAAAGACGATGGACCATGACATCTGGATACCGTCGAATAGGAGAGGTAAAATGCGTGTAGTAATCAAAAGCCAACCCATAATGGCCAATATTGTCCACGGTATAAATTGCTTTGCTCATACTTCGAATGGCCAAGGTATCCACTAAATTCTGTTCCCTTTTACCCTTTACATCTTCCAAAAGCTTATTTAAAGAATTGCTAATAGATTTTTTATCCTTAAAATCAAGTTGGTGTCCAAACCGTGAAATAATGCCGTTAAGAGCCATTAATTTATCTTCATCAGGATCAGCATGCACCCTATAGACAAAAGTCTTAGTGGGCTTTTGTTTACCTATAAATTGGGCCACTTTTCTATTGGCCAACAACATAAATTCCTCTATCAATTTATTGGCATCCTTGGATTCCTTAAAATAAACACCAGCAGGTTCCATATTTTCTGTGAGATTAAAGCGTACCTCAATTTTATCAAAGGAAATAGCTCCCTGATCCATACGCTGATCCCGCATTATTTTCGCAAGTCGATCCATGGTCAAGGTAGCATTTACAACCTCCTCACCAACGGTATAGCCCTCTTCCCTAATTGATAATTCCTGTGGAATATTGCCTTTACCAGTTTCTATAATATGTTGGGCCTCTTCATAGGCAAATCTTTCATCGGAATTTATTACGGTACGTCCATACCATTCATCCCTAATAATGGCTTTATCGTCAATTTCAAAAATTGCCGAAAATGTATATTTCTCCTCATTCGGACGTAGGGAACAGGCATTATTGGATAATACCTCCGGTAACATTGGCACCACCCTATCTACTAAATAAACAGATGTTGCCCTATCATAGGCCTCATCATCCAAGATAGTATTAGGTTCTAAATAATGGGAAACATCGGCGATATGAATTCCTATCTCATAATGGCCATTTTCCAACACCTTGAAGGAAAGGGCATCGTCAAAATCCTTGGCATCTTTGGGGTCAATAGTAAAAGTAAGTGTATCCCTAAGATCTCTTCTCTTCGCTATTTCTTCCTTTTTTATACTAGTATCCAACGTATTGGCAAACATTTCAACCTCAGTTGGAAATTCATATGGCAGTCCATATTGCGCTAAAATAGAATGTATTTCTGTATTGTGCTCCCCAGGTTTCCCCAATACCTGTGTTATAGTTCCAAAAGGGGAATCTGCATTATCTGGCCATTCATTTATTTCGGCAATCACCTTATCACCATCCTCAGCTGTAGAAATTTTATTTTTAGGTATAAAGATATCCGTGTACATTCTGTAGTCCGTGGGACGTACAAAAGCAAAATCCTTTTGCATATCTACAATTCCCACAAAAGCAGTTTTGTCTCTGGATACTACTTTAGTTATCTCCCCTTCCAATTTTTTTCCCTTTCTTCTAGGAAAAATATATACCTCCACCACATCCCTGTGGAAAGCTTTTTTTAATTTATTGAATGGAACAAAAACATCGTCATCCAAACCTTCAACCACAATGTAGGCATTTCCCCTTCCTGTTATATCAACGGTACCAGTTTGGTAAGTTTTAGTGGAAGCCACAGCTTTATACGAACCTCTTTCTTCTTCTAAAATTCGTTTTTTTTCCTTTAATTCAACCAATCTTTTAATAAGGGTATTCCTATCATTGGCTTCTACAACGCCAATTTTGGCCGCAATCTGTTTATAGTTAAAAGACTTTTCAGGTTCTTTTTCTAGAACATTGAAAATACCTCTGGTAATTTCGTTTTTTCTTTGATTTTTATTCCTCTTATTGTTCTTTGACATTAATACTTTAATTTTTGGAAAATTACGAATTATAATCCATTGTCCTTAAATTCTAATTTTAAGTTTCTTTTTTCTAAAATAAATGTTGTTATCAACATCTATTATATATATATGTTTTCTTTTTTCTAAAATTTAAAATAAAATGATGATTATAATGGCTTGTTTATAGTGGATATAAAATTTTGCCTTTATACTTGCTTTAAACCATTATATAAGTTTATTGACAATTTATACAGATAGTAAAGATTATAAATCAATGACTTAAATGGGTTATTAATATTTGTTGACAAGTTATATGAACATGAAATTATTGAAAAGTTTATGTAAGGATAATGTTAACTACTTCTTTTTATTGTTTGATATCTTTCTATAAGATTATAAGAAGTAAATTATTCAATTACAATTACATTTTGTAAAGCAAAATTAAAGCGGATAAACAAAATTTAATATTTACTTTTTATAAGTAGTTTGTTAACAATAATACATTGTTATTAATCGTCTAATTAACAACGGTTTTCTTTTTTTTTATAATTTTTGTTGTTAATAACCTGGTTTCTGTTGTGAAACCATTGTTATTTATACATTTGTATGAATATAACTACATATAGTATATTAATTTTTTTTTACTTTATTTAATAATAGGATTCTAAAACAATGAAAATAGCTATTGGTAATGATCATGCGGGAACGGAATATAAACTGGCAATAATTGGCTTGTTGAAATCCATGGGTATAGAAGTATTAAATTATGGTACAGATGGTTCTGATAGTGTTGATTATGCAGATTTTGTACATCCAGTAGCCCATGAAGTAGAGGAAGGCAATGTAGATTTGGGTATTATTATTTGTGGTAGTGGTAACGGAGTTGCGATCACAGCCAATAAACATCAGAAAATTAGAGCGGCGTTATGTTGGACAAACGAGATTGTAAAATTGGCCAAAGAACACAATGATGCCAATATATTAAGTCTACCAGCAAGATTTATTTCCCTGCCCCAGGCTTTGGAAATGGTAAAAACATTTTTAAATACTTCTTTTGAAGGAGGCCGTCATGAACGAAGAATAGAAAAGATACCTTGTAAGTGATATAATTACATTAAAACTATTGTTTGGGGGAAGTATTACTTCCTTTACTGTTTTGTCCTAATATTTATTTCTAAGGTATTAAAATGATATATTCCCTTTTTAATTCTCCAATGGTATAATATTAAGGCATAGTTGTAAAGCATGAACGTAGAGATAAAAAGTTTCCAAGAACTTGATGTACAAGAGGTATATGATATATTACAACTGCGAAGCGAAGTTTTTGTGGTAGAACAAAATTGTGTGTACCAGGATTTGGATGGCAAAGATCATATTGCGCTTCATATAATTGGCTATAAGGACAAAAGAATTGTAGCTTATACCCGGGTATTTGGGCCAGGGGATTACTTTGAGCAAGCTAGCATCGGTAGGGTAGTTGTAAGAAAATCTCAACGTAAGTATGGATATGGATGGGAAATAATGAAGGCTTCCATTCAAATAATACATAAAAATTGTGGTCCTGTCCCCATACATATTTCTGCTCAGAAATATTTGATAAAGTTCTATACTTCCTTGGGTTTTAATATAGTTGGTGAGGGGTATTTAGAAGATGGTATTCCCCATATTGCCATGATTAAGGAGTAGACCTATTTAAGTTTCTCCTTTCATTATTAAATTCATGGTATAAAAAAGAGCTGTACTTTACAGCTCTAAAAGGTATATGATAGGAATAATACAAATTAAATTCTAATGGGTGTTTTGTCGCTTAGATTAATATCTTCCAGCATATTATCAGTAAATTTATAGTGCCCTTTTGTAGTGATAATTTTAAAGCGATTCGAATTCATTCTGCTTAAGGTATCCAAAAACAACCATTTGGATTTTAATAACAAGGGCCTTTCTGATTTTAAACTGATTTCGAAATAGTATTTTTTTCCATTCTTTAGAGCTACAATATCCGGAGTAATTTTGGTATCGCTTCCCTTTTTTAAATATGATTTTGGACAATCATAACCTTCTAAGTCCGCCTTTATTTTTTCAAAACCGTGTGCTTCCAAATGAGTAATGGACTTCTTTATGAATTCCTCGTTTGCTGATTTTTCAATTTTTATCATAATTGTAAGATAACAAAAAATTCGATAAAATGCAAAATAAATACGCTGATTAACAGCTATTTAAATGAATTTTAACAAAATAAAGAAATTATTTAACCAACCAAAAAATAATTGTATTTATAAAAGTATGTTGTGATCAACATCTGTACTATTTTCAATATTGATATTGAAAATAATAATGTGGTTTAAGAATTTATTTTTTGATGAAGCGTTTTTGCTATTTGCTCCACTACTCCTATTACAAGAGCATTTCCCATTAAGAAAGCGCGCTTGGTATCACTTATTCCCTGCAGTTTGGTATGATCGTCCGGAAACATATTTAAGCGTTCAAGTTCCATAGGGGTCAATCTTCTCAATCCTTTATGGGTTTTGACCACATGTTTAAATCTTGAAGGAGATTTTCCTCCTTCCCCTGTTATTATAGTTCTGGAAGCATTGTCAAGAGAATCCGGAAATACCATTTTACCTTCTCCATATTTATATTGAAATCCGTTTTTGGCCTGTCGTAATTCCTTTTTAGCGCCCTTTAGATACTCCCATTTTTCTATATCCTCTGGCGCAATTAGGAAGTCATTTGATATATCCCCATGGTGAAGAATATCACCCAGGGTTGTTTTTGATCCTGTATAATCTACTATGGTCTTTATAGTATAAATTGTACCATCAATACACATTCCTGTATTTTGAAATGGAGATAGTTTTTTTTGTTGGTTGAAATTATTAGAAATAGTTACCAAATCATCTTTCAGGCTTAAATTGGTCATTTGTGATGATAAGGCCTTCACTGAAAAAGCTTGGGCCATGGTACCTTTGTTCATAAGCCAGGTTAATGGCGAAACTAGTTTAAGGGATTTGTAGATTGAGGTGGATTTATGATAAGCCAAAATAAATACTCGTCGCCTTCGCTGTGGCATTCCATAATCTGCGGCATTAATAACGCGCCATTCCACGGCATAACCCAAGTCATCAAGACTTTTCAACATTACGGCAAAATCTCTTCCCCTTTGGTTGGAGGGTGATTTTAATAAGCGATCTACATTTTCTAAAAATAGGTATTTTGGCTTGTCTATTTTTTCTTTCAAGATGTTGTGAATGCTCCACCACAGCACTCCTTTTTTTCCAATAAGCCCTTTGGAATTTTTTAAGGACGCGGCCACCGAATAGTCTTGGCAGGGAAAGCCGCCTACCAAAATATCATGATCTGGGATTTGATCTACCGCAACTTCCGATATATCCCTATTAAAATGGTTCTTCTTACCAAAGTTGTGTTCATATATCAGGGAAGCATGCTGTTTTTTTGTAGCTGGTTCCCATTGATTGGACCAAATTATATCGAAATTATTGGTCCTTTCCAATCCTAATCGGAAGCCTCCAACTCCGGCAAATAATTCTATGGCTTTTAATTTTTTCGTCATTGTAGTGCTTAAATTTAGACAAAAAATAGGTTATAAATTTAAATTTCGGAATTGGAGTACCATGCAATCCTTTAATTTTTATAATTTTCCAGATTCCATACTAGATTTTATTTTAGAACCCTTAAATAATCCACATGAAGTATTACCAAAACGGTATAATTTTTCTACTCATAACAGCTTTTTTCTTATTCATATCCTGTGATTCAAAAACAGATCAGGAAGAACTCACCATCAAAGAAATGATGGCGGATATAAAACAGGAATTTGCCCCGGACAAAAGGGTAGCCCTTTTTAATATAGAATATATTAAGAAGGGTAATGAATCTATCCTTAAGGGAGAGTCCAACCTACCTGAGGCCGTTACCTCCCTTAAAGAGAAGCTGGCAGAAGAAAACATAAAGTACATTGATAGCGTTCAATTATTGCCCTCATCCAACTTAAAGGGATTTGCCCAGGGTATAATAACCATTTCCGTTGCCAATTTACGGGGAAAGTCTGCACATTCATCAGAGTTGGTTACTCAGGCCACCTTGGGTACTCCGGTCAAGATTTTAAAGGCAGAGGATGATTGGTATTTGATTCAAACGCCTGATCAATATTTATCCTGGGTAGATAGGGGAGGGATAATGCCTTTGTCAACAGAAAAATATACGCTGTGGAAATCCACTCCAAAAGTTATTTACACTAATACTATAGGTCATTCATATACAGGGCCCAATAAAGATTCCCAGGTAATTTCCGATATGGTTGCCGGAGGTATTTTGGAGCGTATAGGTGAAGCGAAAGATTTTTACTACGTGGCTTTTCCAGATGGAAGAAAGGCCTATGTTAGTAAAAATGAGGCGATGGATTATGAGACTTGGTTAACTGCATTGGATCCCAGTCAGGAATCGTTGGTGAGTACCTCCAAAACCTTAATGGGCGTCCCATATTTATGGGGCGGTACTTCTGCCAAAGGGGTAGACTGTAGTGGATTTACAAAAACCATTTATTTTTTAAACGGGATTGTTTTACCTCGGGATGCTTCCCAACAAATACACACGGGGAAAGAGGTAGATGCGATTAAGGATTTTGATAAGTTGATGCCGGGAGACCTATTGTTTTTTGGAAAACCGGCAACCGATACCACCAAGGAAAGAGTGATACATGTGGGTATGTGGATAGGTAATAATGAGTTTATCCATTCGCAAGGAAGGGTGCATATAAGCAGTATGGACAAAGAAGCCCTTAATTTTGATGCGTACAACTTAAATAGATATCTACGCTCCAATCGCTATATCCATGAAAACACGGATGGTCTACTAGAACTGGCTAAAACCCCTGTTTTTAAGGACTAATTGGCATTATTTTAAGTCTACAGCCATTATAAAATCATCCGCAGTTATATAGAGCCTTTTTTCGTCCGTATCAAAGGCACAATTGGCCGTTGCCTGTCCGGTATGAATTCTGGCCAAGGCCTTTCCATTGGAGTTAAAGACCCAAATGCCCCCCGGTCCAGATGCGAAGACGATACCCTTGCTGTTTATTTTTAATCCGTCTGGCAAGCCTTGTTCACCTTCTTTTCCAATTAGATGTGTTACCTCATAAAAAAGTTTTTTATCGGTAACCTTTCCAGGTTCCGGAAGGGTATATTGGTACCAAGCCGAAAGTTTTGAATCAGAATTTGCAACATAGAGGGTGGTTCCATCTGGGGACAATCCTATACCGTTAGGACGGGAAAGAGAATCGAGCATCATTAATTCTCCGGTAGCCATTAGGCAATAAATTCCTTGAAAATTCAATTCTTTGCTTTCATCATCCATTCTTTTTGGAAGGCCATAGGGTGGATCGGTAAAATAGAGGTTTCCATTATTATCAAATACGCCGTCATTGGGGCTGTTCAATTTCTGTCCCTTGTAGGAAGCAACAAGGGGTGTAAAGTCAGCTGAAGGAGTACCTATCGGAGCATCCATTTTGGCCACTTGTCTATTTCCATGTTGCATGAGCACCAATTCCCCATCTCCATTGAGTAGAAGACCATTTGAACCTGGTTCTTCACCGGTGAAGTCGGTACCTGAAAACCCGGAGCTATCCAGATAAGTAACCGTATCGTTATTTCGGGGATCTAATTTATAGACTTTATTTTTCGGTATGTCGGAAAACAACAAATAGTTGCCGTCCTTAATCCATAAGGGTCCTTCTGTCCAAGTAAAGCCACTGGCAAGAATTTCAATTTTAGCCTTTTGATCAATAATATCCAAAGCCTCATCATCCAAAATCTCAATGGCCAATTGAGAGGATATGACTTCATCAACGACCATTGTTTTTTTATGTGATTCCCTACATGCTCCCAGTAGAAGAACGCAACCTACTACAATAGATGTTATTTTTTTCATTTTAATGCATTATTTTAACGATGATAATGATGACGGTCATGGCAGTTCCTCCTAGTATGAATGTCCCTGCCGATTGGATTTGATAGCCTTGTTTTACGTTCATTCCGGTGAGTTGGGTAAGTACCCAAAAGAAACTGTCGTTTACGTGCGAAACAACAGATGCACCTGCACCAATGGACAAAACGGTCATAGTAGCCATAAAAGGGTCGCTAAGACCCAAAGCAGGCATTAATGGCGCTATAATGGATGCGGTAGTTACCAAGGCCACTGTAGACGAGCCCTGGGTGGTTTTAAGACAGGCCGCCAATAAAAAAGGCAAGAACAAACCTAGCTGCATACCTGTAAATTCTGAGGTGATGGTATCTGCAATTCCTGAATTCTGTAACATCTTTCCAAAAATTCCTCCGGCTCCAGTAATAAAAATTATAGGAGCCGCCTCCCTTAAAGATTTTCCAAACCAACCTGTGGAAGAGAAAATCTTTTCGTCCAACTTTTTGGGTAATACCAGTGACAATAATACCCCTACTAAAAGAGCGATTACCGGAGTACCTAAAAATGATATGATCGTTTTAAATGTAGAAGGTTGAAAGGTGAATTCCGGATAATCCATGACAGATTTTAATACGATGAGTATAATCGGAATTACAATGGCCAATAAGGATTTCCACAGGGCAGGTTGTTCCTGTTGCTTAGTTACTGCCTCCAGCGCTATAGGAATATGGATCCGCGATGCAAATTTGGCAGCAAAAAAATAACAGGCAATTAGGGAAATACTACTGATCAATAACCCCCATATCATAACACTGCCCAAATCGGCTCCTAAAATACCGGCAGCAGCAATTGGTCCCGGTGTTGGAGGTACCATGGTATGGGAAGCGGTCAATCCCAATGCGAGGGCCGCAGTGGTACCTGCAAAAGATACTCCAGCTTTATGTGAGAGCACCTTGTTTAAAGGATTCATAATCAGTAGGGCACTATCCGCAAATACCGGAATTGAAAGGATATACCCAGTAAGCAACATGGCCAAATGAATGGATTTTGCCCCAATAACCTTTAAAATTCTGGAGGCGATAACAAAAGCACCACCCGACTTTTCCAAAACCTTGCCTATGGTAACGCCAAACAAGATTATAAGTCCTATTTTGCCCATAATGTCCCCGAAGCCATTGTTGATGGAACTAATAATAGATTCTATATCCATTCCGGTCATAAATCCGTAGGCGATGGCCGAGAAAAGGAGGACAAAAAAGGGATGCACTTTAAATTTTATGATGCCCATGATCAATAGGGCAAGGGAAAGTACTAAGGCGATAAGGTAAGTCATGGTTTTTTTTGGTTGGTTATTGGTATTATTCGGTTATTATTTTACCACTCGGTAAAGTTTCCATCGGGTCCCCGCCATATTGGATTGGACCAATTATGGCCTATTTTTTGACCTTCCCTTAATTTATCTTCATTCATTTCAACGCCCAGGCCTGGTTTTTTAAACAATTCAATATATCCATCTTTGATATCAAAAATTTCAGGATTTAACACATAGTCCAGCAGGTCAAAGCCTTGATTGTAATGGATTCCTATACTGTTTTCCTGAATAAAGGCATTAGCGGAGACAAAGTCGATATGTAAGGCAGAAGCCAAGGATATTGGTCCTAAAGGGCAATGGGGAGCCAGTGCTACATCATAAGCCTCGGCCATAGTGGCAATCCGTCTTACCTCGGAAATTCCTCCAGCGTGACTAAGATCTGGCTGAATAATGTCGACCACCCCTTCTTCCAGAATTTTCTTAAAATCCCAACGGGAGAACATTCGTTCCCCAGTGGCAATAGGGATGCTGGTGTAGGGATAAATATGTTTTAAGGCATCATTGTTTTCGCTAAGAACCGGTTCTTCAATAAACATGGGTTCATATGGTGCAAGCTCATCTATAAGCCTTTTTACCATGCCTTTGTGTACGCGCCCATGAAAATCCAATCCTATGTCCAAATCGTTCCCGAATTCCTCTCTTAATAACCGAATATTGTTGGCCACTTGTTTTACATCTTTCAAGGTCGAAATCCAGTCCATGCCTCCTGTTGCGTTCATTTTTACGGCTTGGAAACCGGCCTTAACCTTTTCGTGGGCTTGTTCCAATAGTACTTCGGGATGGTCTCCGCCGATCCAGCAATACATTTTCATTTTATGGCGTACAGCACCTCCCAGCAAATCATAGACCGGAACACCAAGATATTTTCCCTTTATATCCCAAAGCGCTTGATCAATGCCGGAAAGGGCGCTCATAAGGATGGGACCCCCTCGGTAAAATCCTCCTCGATATAGTATTTGCCATATATCTTCAATATTCGAAGCCGACTTTCCTACGATGTACTGCTCTAGTTCCTTAACACAGGCCGCTACCGTATCTGCCTTACCTTCCACTACAGGTTCTCCCCATCCAACTATCCCTTCTTTAGTGGTGATTTTAATAAATAGCCACCTCGGCGGGACTTTAAAAAGTTCAATTTTTTCAATAATAAGTTGTTCCTTCATAACAATTTTACAAATTCTTTAGCCCAATGCAGGGTATTCAAATATGATGATAGAACAGATTCCGCCTTTTCGGCGGGGTTTCTGATTCAGTGCCCTAAATAGTGGGGCTGATCTCTTATATGAAATACACGGCCTAACCTCAGGTTTAACGCCCTAAATTTTTATATAGTTGATATTTACTTATAACAAATCCTTAACCTAATCCCTTAATTTTAATAAATTCGGAAATAAATATACCTAAATGTTATGAATATTTGGAATCGTTTGACAAATGAACCTAGAGTATAACAGTTTGTCCAGATTTTACGGATTCATCGGCAGCCAGTACAATTTTTAGACTATTGATGGCATCGGTTAAATGGGATGAAAGATCATGGTCATTTATAATTGCATTCAATAAAAATTCTTGTTCCAGTAGACAAAGTCCATCATGATCAGGCTCATCCTCGGTTGTTATAAAGTCATCTTTTTTTACAAATTCTCCTTCTTCGCTTAATTCACTATAATGCAGTTGTAGATTTCCTGTTTTAGTATGTCCTTCTATATCCTGCGAATTATCTTTTGGTCTGTCCGATATGGATACAGCTCCTTTTGGGCCAATAACATCCTTGATAAAGACTGCGGTTTCACTCATCATAGGTCCCCAACCGGCCTCGTACCAGCCTACTGACCCATCTTTAAAACGTACTTGCAATTGCCCGTAATTATACATTTTAGCATCAATTTCAAGGGTTAAATTAGCGCCTATGGCACTGACACTAATGGGGGTCGACTGGGTCATTAAGCACATAATATCCACATAATGAACGCCACAATCCACTATGGGCGACATAGATTTCATGAGTTGTTTGTGTGTATACCATTGGTCCCCTGAACTTTGTTGGTTTAGGTTCATTCTCATTACCAAGGGTTTGCCAAGGGTCCGGGCAACCTCCACAAACTTGGTCCAGGATGGATGTACCCTAAGGATATACCCGACTACCATTTTTCTATTTTTGGCCATGGCCAAAGCCACTAGTTCCTCAGCTTCTTTTACGGTTAATGCAAGGGGTTTCTCGACAAAGACATGAGCTCCTGCATTTAAACTCTTTTGAACATAGTCGGCATGGGTGTCCGGATAGGTGTTTATGGATACCAGATCTGGTTTTGATTTCTGTAAGGCGATATCAAAATTATCATAGGTAGGTAATCCACCCAATTCCTTGGATAACTTTTCCCTACTTTCAGGTTTACGGCTTACCAGTCCTACAATTTCAAATTCAGTACGTTGATGATACGCTCTGGCATGGGAAATACCCATATTTCCACAGCCTACGACAAGGGTTTTTAGTTTGTTCATTTTTCTAATTTATTAAATTTTTTATTCCAATGAAAAGGCAATAATCTTGTTCCCTTTATCGGTTCCTAATTTTTCGCCACCACAGGCAATGGCTATAAACTGTTTGCCGTTTACTTCATACATGGCGGGAGTTGCAAATGCGGCAGCAGGGAGTTTGTATTCCCAAAGTAACTGGCCATTCTTTTTATTAAAAGCTCTAAAATACCCATCCTTGGTAGCACCAATAAACAAAAGTCCGTTTTCGGTAACTATTGCCCCTCCGTAATTTTCTGTACCCGTCTGAGGAAATCCCTTTTCTTTCAGAGCCAAAGTCTCTCCAAAGGGAATAGACCAAAGGTAATCTCCGGTATTTAGGTCTATGGCATGCAAAGTGCCCCATGGAGGAGAAATGGCAGGCAGTCCATTACTGTCCAAGAATTTTTTATATCCCGTATGTTTATACGTTGTTTCCTTAAGTTTTCCATCATTTTTAACGACCTTCTGTGCAATTTCTTCGTCATATAGAAATTCCAGTAAAGCTTCCATTTCAGCTTTTTTAATTTGAGGAAATCCGGTCATCATCCCTTTTCCTTTTTTTATGGTCAGGGCAACGGCCTCTTTATCATGGGTCCATTTTAGCTTCGTTAATGAGGGATAACCACTTGGCACATTACCCTTACGGTCTTTCTGATGACATACAACACAATATTTATTATAGGTATATTCCCCTAAAGCCATGTTTGAATTCAGGGTATCTTTTTCCATTTGTAGGAACCAGGCCATTTCATTGGAGTTTACGTACAAAATGCCCTCTTCGGGGTCGGCAGCGGCGCCGCCCCATTCCGCCGCCCCGTCATATCCCGGAAGTAGAAGTACCGGATCTAAACTAGGCGGAGCATAGATCTTTTTGTCTGCCTCATGGAACTGGGTTAATAATTCCTCCTTGTTTTCAGCATATGGACTAAGGTCTTTTTCGGTCAATAGATTGGATTGTCTTGCAAAAGGCTTGGGTTTTGTGGGAAATGGTTGGGTGTCCCATGATTTTTCGCCTTCCAAAGTAGATTGCGGTACCGGTATTTCCTCAATATCGAATAAAGGTTTTCCTGTAACTCTGTTAAAAAGAAAGACATATCCCTGTTTGGTGACTTGTGCCACTGCGGGAATTTTGTTTCCTTCCCTAGAAATTGTTATCAGGTTGGGTGGTGCCGGGGGATCTCTATCCCATAAATCATGGTGGGTGAACTGATAATGCCAAAGATATTTTCCTGTTAGTGCATCCAAGGCCAATAATGAATTGGCATAAAGATTACTCCCTTTCCTGTTGCCTCCATAAAAATCGGGCGCTGCAGATCCTGTTGGTACATAAAGAATTCCGGTGTTCTCATCCAAGGCCATACCGGCCCAATTGTTGGCAGCACCAACTGTTTCACTTCTGTAGGTGTTGGGATCCTCCCATGTTTCGTTACCAGGTTCACCGGGATAAGGTATGGTGTGAAATACCCATTCCAGAGTTCCTGTTATTACATTAAAGGCCATTAAGTCTCCCGGTGCTGCACCAATCCCTTCAGAGAGCCGAATAGGCATTACAATTAAATCTTGGTATACCGTTCCAGGAGTATTGGAGACAACAAATTTATCTTTTGCATGTAATGGCAACCCAGAGTGAAGGTCGATCTTTCCATTTTCCCCAAAGGTTGAAATAGGCTGACCTGTATTGGCGTTTAAGGCAAAAAGATGGGCTCCTTGAGTAAATAAGATCCGCTTATCATTATTCTTTTCCCAATAGGCCACTCCTCGACTAGTAGCACTTTCCAAGTTCAATGTATCGCCAAATCGCCATATTTCCGTTCCTGTGCGCGCATCCAGTGCTACCGCACGTAATGCCGCTGTGACCCCGTACAAAATGGTGTCCACGACTATAGGATTCATTTGCATTTGACCGCTATCCGGGGCCGAGTAGGACCATGCCACCTTAAGTTGGGCAACATTGTCCAAGGTAATTTGCGATAGGGTAGAATAGTGGTTGCGATCAGGCCCACCTAGGTAGGAGTTCCATTGAGTATAGTTATTGGAATTGGTTTGGGAGGAATTATCAGAGAGACAACCTATTAAACAAAGTACCGTTATAATAAGTAGTATTGGATATTTAGCAGTTGGAAGCGACATTGGTAGTGGTTTTATCGCTTAATTTAAATAAATTTTAAGGAATATAGGAGTTATTTCTTAGTTCTACATAATACATTATTGGACTGGGTAACAATGCTTTAATTCTGAAATGGATGAGACATAGCCAATGTGGCAAGGCTATTTAAGGTTGAGAAAGGAGTTGAGAAAGGAATTAGTATTGAAACTATAACCTTTTCAAGGTTTTATTGAGCACATTTACAATTAGTTCTCCAAGTTCTTTATATCCCTCCTTGTTATAATGAACATCTTGATCCCCCAAACCATTTTTATGGTGTATGGCAATCGATTTTTTGTAGATATCGTTGATAATCACGTCATTTTTCTTCATTACTGCTTTTGCAACCTCATTGTATTTGGCCACATCTGCAGAATGTCTACCCGCTTCATTAATGGGGACATAGGTGGTGGTTACGAAGATTAATTTAGCTGAGGTATTGGCTTTAAGGAATCCTACCAACTCTTCCAGATTTTGTGTATAGGTTTGAAGATTATAGGTAATAGTACCGTTGATTTTATCTCGCTGTCCATAGATTTTTGAATCTGGGTGTCGGTAACAAAGATCCCATAATCCCCAATTGAATTGGATAATATCCCAGTCTTCCCCAGCTATCCAGTCCTCAATTTTTTCCAATCCAGTTCCAGTATGTTGAGCATTTCCCGGGTTGTGTTTTACCATTGCTTTAGAGGCCAGGCTTTCTTTTACCTTAGGAAAATAACCCAGAGAGATAGAGTCTCCTATGATCAATATTTTTGGCGCTTTGGCTTTGTAGCCCAAACAAAGAAAAATACTTAAGGCCATTAGGAGGTAAAACTTGTTTTTCATTAGATGAATCTTTAAAAAGAGGAAAATTAGACAAAAAATAAAAAAAAAGGAATGGTAGCGGGATTACAATTGCTAACAATTATCAATATTGCAAAATAGAGGTGTTTATTCGAATTGATTGGAAATTCTGCACCTATTTTTGATTTTTAATTATGACCGCGTATATAAAACTGTTACTATTGTTATTTCCAAATAATAAACCATAATTTAAAATGACAATTCAATCTACCAATTTTTCCAAGAGGTTATTTTCCCTTGACGTATTTCGTGGTTTAACGATGTTTTTACTAATTGCAGAGGCTGCTGGGTTTCATGGTAGCTTTGGGGACTATACAGAAAACAACACATTTTTGCATCCATTAGCGGAACAGTTGCACCATCATCCTTGGAACGGTTTGCGGTTTTGGGATCTTATACAACCTTTTTTCATGTTCATTGTGGGAGTGGCCATGCCCTTTTCATTGAAAAAACGCTTGGCCAGCGGATCCCGCAAAGAGGCTACCATTCATATTTTGAGAAGATGTTTTTTGCTTTTTAGTTTTGGGGTATTGCTGCACTGTGTAAATAGCCATGCCCTGGTATGGGAGCTTTGGAATGTTTTGGTTCAATTGGCTTTTACTATTCTTATAGCCTATGCGATCATGAATCTTCCGGGCCGCTCGCAGATGCTTATTTGCCTTGGAATTTTGATTCTTACCGAAGTTCTATATCGGGTTTATAACCCACAGGACCCTTATAATCAAGGCCAGAGTTTTGGGTCTTGGGTAGACATGCTGGTAATGGGCAAAATTAACAATGGGGGTTGGGTTTTTATAAACTTTCTGCCCACGGCGGTACATACGATAATGGGTGTAATCTGTGGTCAATTATTACTTTCCAATAAATCCAATAAGGAAAAATTAAACCCGATCTTGCTTTGGGGTGCAGGGTTACTTTTGGTGGGCTATGGGATGGATTTATTAGGAATAACACCTATTATTAAGAGAATAGCAACCACTTCATTCACATTGGCTGCTGGCGGTTGGGCACTGCTGGCCTTGGCATTATTTTATTGGTGGATAGACATTAAAGATCATAAAAGTAAATGGTTGAATATTTTTTCCGTAGTGGGGACCAACTCCATATTTATTTATTTGTTTGCAGAAACGGTGGGACATCAGTGGTTTAAAGGTTTTGGGCTAATTTTCACCAAAGGAATATTGGCACCATTAGGAGTACAAGAAGGATTAATACTGGTTATAAATTCCTTTTTTGTGCTTTTTATTTTTTGGTATATAACCTACTTTTTGGACCAAAAGAAGGTGTACTTTAAGATTTAAGAGTTGATACCATTTTAGGCATGTTTGGCAAGGATTATCCTATTTTAGGATATCCTTGTATTTGCCATTGTCATTTAATAGGACAGTAGCGGTCATTATGGCTTCGTCATTTTGTAAATGGTAGTCATAAAGGCCTTCCCTGTAAAAATAGCGCTTAAGAATTTCATCCTCTAAATTCTTTTGTATTTCTGCTTTATATTTATCCAATGCAATGACCTTGCTCTTATTCATTTCCAACAAAAGCGATTTATAATTCTCGGTAACCGCATTTCCATATAGAGCACTATCCTCCCCTGCCATGGCCTCTTTAAGTGCTTTTTCAGCTTTGGTTTCAAAGTCAAAGTTACTTTTGAAAACATAATTTTTAAAAGAACCAAAATCACTTTCCTTAAAACTAAAACCCAATACATTTTCTACCTTATTGTTATAATAGAAATCGGTGGCGTAGTCAAAAATGATGTTTTCTGTTAATAGGGCTTGGGTCAGGGTATTTGTTTTGGCAGCAGCAATTTCTATATCGGGCAGAACACCGCCCCCATCTTGAACTTTACGCCCATTTTTAGTGGTGAAATCCTTGAATTGACTATTTTTAACAGCGTTTCCATTTTCATCCCTATTCCAATAATCCAAAGATTGAATACACCTTCCGGATGCCGTGTAATATCTGGAGATGGTAACTTTTAACTGCGTACCATAAGTAAGCTTTAAAGGACGTTGTACCAACCCCTTACCAAAGCTTCTTGCTCCTACGATGACGGCGCGGTCCAAATCCTGAAGACTGCCGGAGACAATTTCACTTGCAGAAGCACTCCTACCATTTACCAATACTACCAAGGGAATTTCTGTATCCACTGGCTGGTTCTTAGTTTTATACTCCCTATTGAATTTCTTCACTTTGGACTTGGTCGATACTACAAGTTCCCCTTTTGGAATAAAAAGATTGGTTACATTAATGGCTTCGCTCAAGAGACCACCAGGATTATCCCTTAGGTCCAAAATAATTTTCTTGGCGCCATCGTTTTTTAGGGCTAGGAGTGCTTCTTTGGTTTGTTCCGTTGCTTTCTTATTAAACTTTAATAATACAATATAACCGGTATTATCGTTGATCATTTTATAATAAGGAACAGCATCTACTTCTATAGATTCCCTGTTCACCGTGGTAGAAATGGTTTCCCCCTGCCTAACATAAGTAATGCCTACGCTAGTGTTATTGGCTCCTTTTAAAAGCTCATCTGCGTCCTCCTTAACTTGGGCTATGGCAATATCACCGATCTTAATTATTTCATCACCGGCCTTAAGTCCTGCTTTATCGGCAGGGTAGCCTTTGTAGGGTTCCACAATAACTATTTTATCCTTGTAGTTTCGGACTACCGCCCCAATACCGGAATATTCGCCAGCATTATTTATTTTAAAAGACTCCACGTCTTGTTCATTAAGAAATTTGGTGTAGGGATCAAGATCTTCCAACATATTTTTAATGGCGGTATCCATTAATTCTGCAGGATTGGTTTCATCCACATAGTTCATGTTCAACTCTTTGAACAGGGTAGTAAAAATTTCGATCTGCTTGGCAATCTCAAAAAAATCGCCCTTAAAACTACTTCCTGCAATCAAAAATGCAATGGCGATAAGGGGAATAAGTACACGTTTTTTAAATATCTCTTTCATCAGTTCATAAGTTATTTTCTACCCTTTGCAATTTCATCAGCAAATTTCCGCATCAAAGGAGTCATGGTATTTGTTATCTTGGATTGCGAGGGCACCTCCTTACCAAGGTATAAAAACATAAACGCATAGTCGCCCTCTATGTTGTTAAAAATTAGGTGTTTGTTTAATCTATAGCTTTCCCGTAACAATCTTTTTATACGGTTTCTTTTTACGGCACTTTTAAAATTTCTTTTAGATACCGTTACTCCTACCTTGCATTTGGAATCATCTTCATGACTGGTTTTAAGGTAAACAAGTTTTATGGGATAATTGGTAACACCAAACCCTTCTGCAAATAACTGTTCTATTAGTTTTTTGCTCTTTAATTTTTCTTTTTTTGGGAAGCTAAATGTCATTCTGCCGTAAATGTAAAATAAAAACCACAGTTATGGGATATGACAATCATCATAGTTCAAAATCCTCTTTGACCTTATCTTAGGTTATATTTTAACAAAACCATAATTAAAGGACCTATGGGAGAATTGCAAGTTGAAAAATTGAGGAACAATCCACATAAGGCCAAATACATTAAACAGTTGTTGGAGGACCTTACGGCTTTGGAACAAATACTTGATCAAAAGATGTTCGAAAAAAGTCCGGTCAGGATCGGTGCCGAACAGGAATTTTGTTTGGTCGATGAATCGTGGCAACCCTCCAATAAGGCGTTGGCAGTTCTTGAAAATATAGATGATCCCCATTTCACCACGGAATTGGCACTTTATAACCTGGAAATTAATCTGGATCCCATTCCATTAACGGGCAATTGCTTTTCGGAAATGCACTTACAGTTAAATCAATTATTGGCAAAGGCTAATAAGTCGGCCGAGGAATATGCCACTAAAATTATTCTTTGCGGAATTTTACCGACTATTTCCAAAAGGCATCTCAATATGGAATATTTGACCCCTATACCTCGATATAGGGTTTTGAACGAGGTGGTTAAGGAAATAAGGAATGTGGATATAGAAATTCATATTAAAGGGGTGGACGAGTTAAATATTCGTCATGACTCAGTGTTGTACGAAGGTTGTAATACTAGTTTTCAAGCGCACCTGCAGATTGATCCATACGATTTTGAAGATACCTACAATTGGTCCCAGGCCATAGCGGGACCCATCCTGTCTATTTGTACCAATTCCCCTATGCTCTTCGGTCGGGAGTTGTGGGAAGAGACCAGAATAGCCCTATTCACCCAAAGTGTGGATACCAGGGCCAGTAATTTTTTGTTGAATGAAAGTGATTCTCGAGTAAACTTCGGAAATAACTGGACAAATGGAACGGTTGTGGATTATTTTAAAGAATCCATAACGGGTTTTAGAAGCCTACTTGCTTCCAATACCTATGGGGATAGTTTAAACGAATTGAAGCAGGGAAAAATGCCAAAGTTAAAGGCGCTGTCACTCCATAACGGAACAGTCTATACTTGGAACCGTGTTTGCTATGGTATTACCAATGGCAGACCCCACATTAGAATTGAGAATAGGTATATCCCTTCCGGACCCACGACCGAGGATGAAATTGCCAATATGATGTTGTGGGTGGGTGTAATGATGGGAAGACCCAAAAAATTTAATGCTATCCATACCAAAATGGATTTTAAGGATGTGAAAAGTAATTTTTTCAATGCCGCCAGATATGGCATGGCAGCCCAATTTTATTGGGATGGACAACTACTTTCCAGTCAGCAATTACTTTTAGACTACTTATTGCCAATGGCCTTTAAGGGCTTGTACAGTATGGAAGTAGCACCTAAAGATGCCGAGCATTATTTAAAAATCATAGAAAGGAGGATTGCGACTTCCAATGGTTCAAGGTGGACTATTAAAAGCTATAGAAAACTTAGAAAGGAATTTAAGCTTCCGGACGCCCTGGCCATATTAACAGCGAAAATGTACCAGGGCCAACAAAAGGGTTATTCCATAGATGCTTGGCAATTGCCGAGAGGGGATGAATTTATTATAAATACAGACCACACGGAGGTATTTCAAAGGATGAACACAGGTACCATTACCGCACAAAATACGGATAGTATGCCATTGGTCCTGAAGATGATGCAGTGGAAAAATATTCATCATGTACCCATATTGAACGATGATTTGGATTTGGTTGGATTAGTGACTTGGACGGATCTAAAAGAGTATCTTAAGAACCCGGGTAAATTTGAAGGGCCTATATCGGACTATATGAAAATAGAACTGATTACTATAACCGAGGAGAAAAGCATGAACATGGCAAAAGATTTAATGGTAGCCAATGGTATAAATTGTCTGCCGGTGGTGCTCGGTAAGAAATTGGTAGGTATTATTACAACCAAGGATTTATGATCGAAGGGAACCTTATCGGCAATAACCGAATTATTGGTCATTTAAGGGGAAACACGGATGGCCCTACCATGATATTCTTTGGGGGTATACATGGCAATGAGGCAGCGGGAGAGCAGGCGATAGAAGAGGTTTTCTTTAAAATTAAACAAAGGCAAATTTCGGTAATTGGAAACATGTATGGTATTCGGGGCAACGTTGCGGCACTTTTGGCCGGGAAAAGATTTTTGAATGGAGACCTAAACCGATTATGGACCAATGAAAAAATCCAAAAAATAAAAAGCAAGGCCCAACATAATCTTTTTAGTGAGGAGAAGGAGTTGTTATCCATTCACCAAGTCTTGTCCAATATCCTGAAAACAGAACCTGGTCCTTTTTACTTTATAGATTTTCATACTACCTCCAGTAAGACCGTGCCGTTTATTACCATTAATGACGCCTTGATCAACAGGAAATTTTCAAAGCTTTTTCCTGTTCCTATAATTTTGGGGATTGAGGAGTATTTGGACGGCCCTCTACTTAGTTATATTAACGAACAGGGCTACTTGTCCGTTGGTTTTGAATCTGGTCAGCACACGGCAAGAGAGGCGGTAGACAATAGTATCGCTTTTATGTGGTTGGCCCTTATCTATGGTGGATCACTTAAAAGTGCCGATGTTGAAGGGTTTGAAGAATATCACTTTCAGCTTCAAAACTCGGCCAAAGGGAACACCAGTTTTTTTGAGATAATTTACAGGCATCCCATTGGTTCCAGAGACCAATTTCATATGCTGCCCGGATTCAAGAGTTTCGATGTCGTAAACAAAGGAAGAATATTGGCCGAACACAATAAAAAAGCGATATTGGCGCCGCAAAAATCCTGGATTTTTATGCCTTTGTACCAAAGGCAGGGAGAGGATGGTTTTTTTTTGATTCGTAAGATACCTAAGTTCGCCTTGTGGTTATCCGTTCTGTTGAGGAAAATAAGAACGCCTGCTTTATTACCAATTTTACCAGGGGTTTCGTGGGCAGATAAGAAAAAGGGCACCTTATTGGTAAATGAAGGAACGGCCAGATTTATGGCAAAACCTCTTTTCCACCTGCTGGGGTATCGGAATAGGGTAATCAATAAAAGTGAAATCCTAATGAGCAGCAGGGAAGCCACCGCCAAGAATAAGATGTATAATGAAACATGGTGGTATCAAAATAAAAAATCCGTTTAAAATAGCTACGGTCTGCCATCTTAAACGGATTTAAAAATTTTAATGTTTTTTTACTTACTCTTGGGCCTGCCAAACATTGTTTTCAGGATTTATATCGGCCATTAGTTGAGATGGATCCAGGACAATGGCTTTGATGCTGTTGAGCGGTTTATCCAGGACAAAGTCATAGTTTGTGTATGCCCAGGGCCAATCTGGTAAGACCGTCCTCTTTATATTGGTATAGGGATTCTCTTTTTCACCATACATCATTCGCAGAGGTGTGTAAAATGTTTCTTGGGTACCATCATTGTAAAGTACCAAAATATCTAGGGGCATGGGCATAAGACCAATGCGCTCCATACTAACCTTGGTTTTCTGTCCATCTTCCTCCACGGTCTTGATACCATAATCTATGGTGTTGGTCGTTTGGGTCCAATCGGTAAGGTACCAGTCCAACTCCATACCGGATACTTTTTCAGCAGTTCTTTTTATATCGTTCGGGGTGGGATGTTTAAATTTAAAATCCTGATAATATTTTCTTAGGGTTTGCATTAATTTATCCTGCCCTATAATATAGCCCAATTGCGATAAGAAGATAGCCCCTTTGCTATAGGCAGCGACCCCATAGGCAAAATTTAGTTCATATCTATCGGCATGTGTAGTTTGTGGCTGTTCTTTACCCGAAGCTACCAAGTTATAGTAACCTTGGTAAGAACCTTCAAAGGGATTTTCCTTTTTTTGGTCCATTATTTGGTCCATACATAAGCTTGAGATAAACGAGGTAAAGCCTTCATCCATCCATTCGTGTTTGGATTCGTTGCTAGCCAGCACGAACTGAAACCAGGAATGGGCCAATTCGTGTACCATGACGCCCACCAGGCTACCAAAACTTCTATCTCCGGTGATAAGGGTACTCATTCCGTATTCCATTCCCCCATCGCCTCCTTGTATTACCGAGTATTGTTTATAAGGATAATCGCCTATATTGTTACTGAAAAACTTCATAGCCTCGGCTGTTTTAGGCTGTAGGTTTTCCCAATTTTCTAGGATTTTCTTATCGTTCTTATAGAAAAAATGTAACATTGGTCCATTTTCTACCTGAAGTGTATCATGAATGTAGTCCGGATCCGCGGCCCACATAAAATCGTGTACCATTGGCGCTTTAAAATGCCAGGTAAGTGTTTTTCCTTTGGTCTTTTTTACTTTTGTACCTGGAGTTTCATAACCGTGACCTATTTCTTCGGGGTTTTGTAAATACCCCGTTCCACCTACGACATATTTTTTGTCCAAAGTTAGCTTTACATCAAAATTGCCCCATACCCCATGAAATTCACGCGCAATATATTGATCGGCGTGCCAGCCTTCAAAGTCGTATTCGGCCATTTTAGGGTACCACTGGCTCATGGATAGCGCAACACCTTCACTACTATTTCTTCCACTACGTCGTATTTGCAAGGGTATCTGACCATTAAAGGACATTTCAAACGTAGCTTTTCCACCAGAAGGAATAGGTTTATTTAAGTCAACCACCAAAACCGTTCCTTCTTCCACATATGAAACTGCTAGGTTGTCCTGGGTAAGGGAAGTAACCCGGAGAAATCCTACTTCTTCAGGGCTGAGGTTTGCAATTTTGCTTTTACCATTCTCCATCATTCTACCATCCGGATCCACAATACCTTGTAAACGCATGTCCATTTCGCTACCTGGTTGAAAGGCATTAAAAAAAAGATGATAAAATACCCTATTTAGGTCATCTGGGGAGTTATTGGTATATACCAGTTTTTGTGTTCCCGCGTACTGATAATTTTTAACATCCACGTCCACTTCCATGGAATAATCTACATTCTGTTGCCAGTAGGAAGTATTATTTTGTGCTTCCAACGTAGACGTTAAACATAGGATCGCAACAACTAAACCACTAAAAAGTCCTTTGCTATTTTTCATTCGTTCAAATCTTTTTAATTTGTAAAAGGGGAACGTAAATAATTGTTGCGTTCCCCATTAAAATTTTAATCATTTACTCTGGATGACCAAAAGAACCGCTGCCCTATGCACTAAATGATTGTTTTAGCCTTTTCCTATTATAGGAAACTAAAGGTTTATTTTACCTCTAGATACGGCATCAGCCATTATTAAGGCATTATAGGCATTGACCATTTTACCTGATTTGGAAATTTCTTGAAAATCCATTGATTTGGAGGTATCGCCGGCAACTACTACTTTCGATTTGGTAGTAAGTCCAGAACTCATCAATATGGCCTTTACCTGGGAGGCGGTCAGTTTTGGATAATAGGACCAAACCAATGCAGCTACTCCAGCAACCGCAGGAGCGGCCATGGAGGTACCTCCCTGAAAATCGTATTCATTGTTCGGCATCGTACTATAGATGGCATCACCAGGGGCAAAAAGATCTACATTTATAAAGCCGTAATTTGAGAAGGAGGCCACCATTTCAGAACCATATTTGCTCGATAAAGCACCTACAGTTATAACATTATCGGCCATTTCAGGACCGTTGTTAATTTGATCGTTAGGGAAGTTAGGGTTGTTTGGGTCATCAAGATCTTCTCCCGAGTTACCTGCCGCATGTACAAATAAAACATCATGTTCGGCTGCATATTTAATGGCATCATATACCCACTGGGCATCTGGGGAGTAGGCTTTACCAAAACTACCATTAATTATTTTGGCTCCATTATCCACTGCGTAACGTATCCCCAAGGCAATATCCTTGTCGTATTCATCCCCATTGGGAACGGCCCTTATACTCATTATTTCCACATTGTTTGCAACTCCGTTGGCGCCAAGACCGTTATTTCGTTTTGCTGCAATTATACCGGCAACGTGGGTTCCATGACTTTCATCTTCCACCCTGTTATTAGGATTTCCATTACCATAGCCCCTATCGTCAAAATTATACGGGTCATCGCCAACTATTTTCCTACCATCAAAATCAACATTTAAGTTATAGTTAAGTTGATCTGAAAAATACTTAATACCATCCTTAAGTTCTGAAAGTACTTCTGGGACTGTGTCCTTGATACTCAACATTTGCATCAAAACACTCACATTTCTTTGCATATTCTCGTCTTCCGTTTTAATTTCGGTCAGATCTTTTTTGGTATAGCTGTCCTTGCCTAAGAGGGCTTTCACTTCCTGGTCTGCATTCTGTACCGCTTGTAGTATTTGTTCGTATTGTCCTTTATTCTGAATAGCTTTCTGATAATCGTTGTCCAATTCATTTTTGGCCCTGGCCTGTAAGGAGGCATCTCCTATTTTTTTACCTACAATACGGGCCATTTCCAATTGTTCGTTGTAGGATTCACCTAGAAAGTTATAGCCGTGTATATCGTCTATATATCCATTGTTATCATCATCTATATTATTCCCGGGAATTTCATCTTTGTTTACCCAAAGAACATCTACCAGATCCTCATGGGTCAAGTCCATACCAGAATCCAATACCGCTACAATAATCTTTTCTCCTTTTTTATTCCCTATAATATCTGCATACGCCTTATCTACGCTCATTCCAGGAATGGTATCCGTAATTAAATCGGCATGACCCCAATTCTTTTTTTGCGTTTCGGTTAATTCCGATATTTTAAGCGGAACGGAATCAATATTTTCAATTGGAGTGGAAACTAGGGCTGTCCCTCCGCAGCCATAAAGTAATAAAGAGGCCGACACGGCCAAAATAGTTCTGTTCAACATTAGCGTCATTTATTTATAGTATTAAAATTAGTGTGTCTTATTAAAGGTTTTTCTGGAATAGTTAGCTTTAGCGCTTTCTGGGCAATGCTGGTTTGCCATGTAAAGGAGTCTATAATGAGCCATATTATTCAAAAAGCTGGGCAAAGGTATATATTTCATTTAGACGAATTCCCTTTTCCGTTGTTTGTAGTGTACAGATTTGGTTGTGTGCATCGTGTTCCAAAAACAGGTAATACTCGTTATTCACCGCCTTTTCCAAAAACTGGGCTTTTTCTGTGAGAGTTAACAAGGGGCGGGTATCATAGCCCATAATATAGGGTAGTGGAATATGGCCTGCGGTAGGGAGCAGGTCCGCCGCAAAGACCAAAGATTTATCTTTATAGGTAATATGGGGTATCATTTGTTTTTCGGTATGTCCGTCCACAAATAAAATTCCAAAGTCCATTTCCGATTGGGCCTTGTAGGGGGTGTTGTCCCTAGTAATAAATTGTAGCTGACCACTATTTTGCATAGGCAGTAAATTTTCTTTTAGAAAGGAAGCCTTTTCCCGTTCATTAGGCTCTATGGCCCATTTCCAATGTTCTTCATTGGTCCAAAAGACCGCATTTTTAAAGGCGGGCTCATAACCGGTTCTATCTTTGTTCCATTGTATGCTTCCCCCACAATGATCGAAGTGCAGATGGGTTAAGAACACATCTGTGATATCATCTCTATGAAAGCCGAATTGATTTAGGGATTTATCCAAGGAATGGTCGCCCCATTGATAATAATAGCCAAAGAATTTATCGGACTGTTTGTTGCCCATCCCGGTGTCTATTAAAGTAAGTCGATCACCGTTCTCAATTAAGAGGCACCTGGCGGCCATATCGATCATGTTATTGGAATCTGCAGGATTGGTTTTATTCCATATCGATTTTGGTACCACGCCAAACATAGCCCCACCGTCCAACTTAAAATTTCCTGTTTCTATAGGGTACAATTTCATAAATAAGCTAACCTAAAGTAGGTGCAAATTAAGAAAAGCACTAGGGATATTGCCTGAAAGTTAGGTTTATTAGAGGTTTTTTAACACTTCGTCAGGATTTTTTTCCAAATCCACCTATTTTAGATAAATAACACTTTCCTTGGGTTTTATAATATCATTAAAATGAAATGGCCGTTTAAGGTCGTTTTCATCAAGAATTAATATCGGTAGGATGCCTTTGTTTTTGGAATTTTTCTTGGCCCAATCACGGGTGGTAATTTCCTGATCTACCTTTTCCTCACCTTCCTCAAAATCCTTGGTGGAAATTTTGTAGGACCATGGAACCAAATCGGTCTTATTGGCAAACATGGAAGAAGCATCCATATGATCTAACAGGTTTAGACCTGCCCCATCTTCACCTGGCGAAACAAGGACGATTCTGTTGGGTATATAAAATGAATTGTGGGCCAGTTGGGCAGATAGGAGATTAATTTCACTATTGCCGGTCAATGCTATAAAAGTATTTTTAGATAATGCATTGGCGGCTTCGAAGGCATCTTCCTTTAGTCCGTTGCCATGAATAGCTTTCACGCCTTCTATATTGGCTTCTTGAACCAAATCCTTATTGGAATCGATCAGTGTTACTTCGTTTTTTTCCGCAAGATGTTTGGAGATGTAAAGCCCTAAGGGGTTTGCCCCAAGAATTAGGTATCCATTTCGGGCATCCTGTTTTACCAGTTCCCCCCGATTTTTAAGCCAATTAGTGGTCCATGTAAGTAATATGGGTACCGTCAGGGTGGTAGAAATAGCCATAAAAACCAGTATTGAGAAAATTTCTTGGGTAATAATGTTCATCTGAAGGCCAATACCGGCAATAATAATTTCAACAGCACCTCTTCCGTTCATTCCGGTGCCTATGGTGAATCCTTCCCTCCAACCGTAACCACTTGGAAGGTAAAATAAGGTGGTACCCAAAATTTTGCCAACAACGGCCACTATAATTATCATTATCAACAGCGCCAAGTCGGTTTCAAAGACTTCCAACGTAACGTGAAATCCGGCAGTAACAAAAAATATCGGTGCCAGAAAACCGATGGAAATATCGTGGAAAATACCCGTAACTTCTTTTAAAACGTTCCTGGAAAAGACACCTTCCCTTATGAAGAGTCCGGCCATAAATGCTCCTAAAATACCGTGGAGACCGGCAAGTTCTGCCAATTCTGTAAAACCCAGCACAATGATGATCAGGATACTGAAATGCAATGTTCTACCCGTTAACTTCAATTTGGGAAGTAGTTTTCCTAGAAGAGGGAATATATAAATGCCTATGAAAACGGCGAAACAGAAAAATATTATGGCTTTACCGGCCACCCAAACAAGACTTGCTGTATCAATACTACCGGCTTCAACATAACCAATAATTCCTGCAAAAATTACTAGGGCCAAGGTATCCGAAATAAGGGCACCGGCCATGAGAACATAGGCTATTCGTGTATCCAATAGCTTAAGGTCTACTAAAATTCGGCTTTTAGTGGCCAAGGAGGTAACTCCTACGGCAATACCTACGAACATCCCGGCAATTTGTGTACCACCAAAATATATGATGGTGTAATACCCCAAGGCAAAAGGGACCACGAATCCGCCAATAGCGGCAAGTAGACCTGCCCATGAGGCTTTCCCCAAATCTTTAAAGTTAATTTCCATTCCAATATAGGCCATTAGGAAAAGGATTCCCACTTCAGCCAAAACGTTAATTGCATCCGAAGATTCCAGAACTCCCAATAAAGCTGGCCCCAATATGATACCTATCAGAAGTTCGCCTAGAATGGAAGGGAAACCTATACGTTTTGCCAATATTCCCCCAACCCAAGCGGCCGATATTATCATTAATAGGTTTACTATATTTAGTTCTGCCATAAGATTAATTTTGTTTTTAATGGAAAAAGATGAAAAAATAGTTAAATATTAGGTATTTGGCAAGTAAGAACCCTATAATTATAATTTGAGCAATGAAAACCGATTTTATTGAAATATATGCAAAGAGTACATTTCTACTGGAGGGGAAAATGGGATAATTTTAAGGCGCTCGCCAAGGTTTTTATACCAGAGATACATTTTTTCTATATTAAAACTTATATTGCTTCAAATTTTTATATGGTAGAACTTGCGGGAATTATTATTCTTGGGATCATTGCACAATGGGTTGCATGGCGGTTTAAATTACCTGCTATATTGCCGCTTATCCTTATAGGATTATTGGTAGGTCCTATTTCTACACTGCTTACGGAGGACGGCACTAAATTGATCAGACCTATCTGGAATCAGAAAGAGGGTTTGTTTTTAGGAGAAAGCCTTTATCATTTTGTGTCCTTGGCTATTGGTGTTATTCTTTTTGAGGGTGGACTTACCTTAAAAAGGTCGGAGGTAACCAGAGTAGGACCCGTAATTACCAAGTTGATTACCCTGGGTAGTGCGGTTACGTTTTTTTTGGCTGGGACTGCAGCACATTTTATTTTTGACCTATCATGGCAAATTGCATTTTTGTTCTCTGCACTTATAATTGTTACCGGACCTACGGTGATCACACCAATTCTTAGGAATATTCCATTAAAAAAAGACTTATCTGCTGTTTTAAAATGGGAGGGGATTTTAATAGACCCCATTGGTGCACTTGTGGCAGTATTGGTATTTGAATTTATTAGTATTGGGGAAGGACAGGGGTATACCCAAACGGGACTTTTAGAATTTGTAAAAGTGCTCTTGTTGGGGTTCACTTTTGGTTTCACCTTTGCACATGCCCTTACCCAGGCTATTAAAAGGAGTTACGTACCTCATTATTTGTTAAATGTGGTATCCTTATCGGTTGTTCTTTCGGTATTTGTAATTGCCGAACTCTTTGCCCATGAATCCGGGCTGTTGGCGGTGGTGGTTATGGGCATGGTTATGGGAAATACCCAACTGCCCAATATTAAAGAATTGCTCTATTTTAAAGAGTCGCTCAGTATTCTTTTAATTTCCATGCTTTTCATACTTCTTTCTGCAAGTATGAATTTGCCGGAACTAGAACTGTTATATAGCCCCAAAACCCTTTTACTTTTTGCTATTGTTGTTTTTGTGGTAAGACCTTTGGGCGTATTTTTGAGCACTACCAGATCCAATCTTAACTTTAGGGAAAAACTTTTTATTAGTTGGGTTGGACCTAGGGGAATTGTTGCGGCAGGTATTGCCTCCCTTTTTGGTTCTAAATTGATCTTACGTGGAGAACCTGGAGCAGAATACATTACACCTTTGGTCTTTATGATCGTCTTGGGTACAGTACTACTAAATGCATCTACCGCTCGGTTTATGGCGAAATTGCTTGGTGTGTATTTGGAAAAGTCCGAAGGCATACTCATCATTGGAGCTTCCAAAGTACCTAGACTAATAGCAAGTTATCTTAAAAAGAACAAGAGGCAGGTGGTATTGATCGACAATAACCAAAATAATATTGAAAAGGCTAAAAACCTAGGTCTAGAAGCCTTTGTCGCCAACATTTATTCCGATAACTTAACAGACAATATAGAACTTAACGATGTTGGTTATCTTATGGCATTGACGGGTAATTCCGATATTAACGATTATGCAATCGATACTTTTAAAAAAGAATTTGGGGAACACGGTTCTTTTAGACTCGTTAATTCCGATGAAATGAACGATCCGGATAATAATCCGGAGGAAGGTCTTTTTTCACATACCGATGACTTTATTACGTTGACCGAAGCCGCTAGAAGAAACCCTGTAATTCATGAAATAGAATTAAAGGGCAAGGAACACTATGAAGGCCTCATAGAAATTACGAAGGCAGATAAGGATATCATTCCAATTTTTATTAAGAACTTGGGTGGAGACCTGAAAATTATTTCATCGTTTTCCAAGAATTTTGAGGATATTGAAGAAGGATGTAAGCTGGTTTATCTCGGAAAGTTATTGGCTGTTGATCATCCGGATAAAAAACCCAAAGAATAGATTTTCTAGTAGATATAAAAAAGGATTTCTATTATATCCTTACATAGGATTGTTGTAAAAAGGACGGTATTTTAAGTTTAATATAATTGATCTGCATTGAATCCACTATTAGTTTTAGCCATCATTTCCATTTATTTTGTCATTTTGATGACCATTTCATATTTCACCTCAAGAAATAGAAGTGACGAATCCTATTTTACGGGAGACCGTCAATCGCCTTGGTTTTTGGTGGCCTTTGGAATGGTAGGTGCAGGACTTTCAGGAGTAACCTTTGTTTCCCTACCAGGGATGGTGGGCAATAACAATTTTTATTTCTACCAATTTATCCTTGGAAATGTAGTGGGCTATTTGTTCATTACTTTCGTTTTAATTCCGTTGTACTACAGATTAAGATTGGTCTCCATTTATGGGTATTTAGATCAGCGGTATGGTGTAAAAACCTATAAGACGGGGTCTTTGTTCTTTTTAATCTCGCAATCCTTTGGGGCCGCGTTAAGGTTATTGCTGGCCTCTAAAATTCTTCAATTTGCACTCTTCGACCCGCTTAATATCCCCTTTCCCATAACGGTAATAATTATCTTGGTTATGGTTTGGTTGTACACCAACAAATCTGGTATAAAGACTATTGTTTGGACAGATACTTTACAGACCACCTTTCTGGTCCTAGGTGCTATAATTACAATATATACGATTACCACTTCCTTAAATCTATCATTTTCCGAAACTGTACAACAGGTTACCCAGCATCAGTATTTTGAAATATTCAACTGGGAAAGCAAGTCGAGCAATAACTTTTTTAAACAGTTTATTGCTGGTATTCTTGTGGCCATAGCCATGATCGGGTTAGATCAGAATATGATGCAAAAGACATTGACCTGTAAGAATCAATGGGATGCACAAAAAAACACATTGACCTATAGTCTTATTCTGGCTTTGACCCAATTCCTGTTTTTAGGGTTGGGAGTACTACTATATAGTTATGCGGAACACAATGGTATTACTCTGGCCGTAGGTGAAAACGGTCAAATCCTGGATACCGATAATCTATTTCCGGAACTGGCATTGAACCACCTAGGTGTCTTTGCGGGAATTAGTTTTCTGTTGGGGATTATTGCTGCTTCCTTTTCCAGTGTGGATTCGTCCCTAACCGCTTTAACCACTTCCTTTACCTATGATTTTCTGGATATTTCGCACAAGTCCAGTAAAGACCGAAAAAGGCTTAAGAATTGGGTCTTACTCGGATTTTCTGGCATACTTTTTCTAATAATAATGCTGTTTTCCAACAGTAGGGGAGATGTGGTTTCTCTTATATTTAAGGTGGCAGGTTATACCTATGGACCTCTCTTGGGCCTTTATATGTTGGGAATGTTTACCAAGGTTGTCGTCAAGGATAAATGGGTGCCGTTTATTTGTATAATGGCCCCGGTACTTACTTATTTATTGAGTGTCTATTTTTCCCAAACTTTTAATTTCGATTTTGGCTTTATCAATATCGCAGTCAATGCCGGACTTACCATATTGGGATTATTAATGGTAAAACGCAGGGGAGAAATCACCACATCCCAGTAGGATTTTATTCCGTTATTTCCAAAATAATTTTCGTAACAAGAGTCCTTGTGAGGTGTCAATATACCGTACTAGGCCATTGATAGTTCTCCATTACATTTCTTGATTAATCGTTCAATTTAAGTACAGCCATAAACGCCTGTTGGGGTATTTCCACATTGCCCACCTGGCGCATCCGCTTTTTACCCTTCTTTTGTTTTTCCAACAGCTTTCTCTTTCTAGAGATATCACCACCATAACATTTGGCAGTCACATCCTTTCTTAAGGCTTTTATGGTTTCCCTAGAAATTATCTTTGCTCCAATGGCCGCTTGGATAGGAATATCAAATTGTTGCCTTGGGATAAGTTCCCTTAGCTTCTCACACATTTTTTTACCAATATTGGCGGCATTGTCGGCATGTATCAATGCGGATAGGGCATCTACCGGCTGTGCGTTTAAAAGAATGTCTACTCTTACCAATTTTGAGGTCCGCATACCAATTGGGGTGTAATCAAAGGAGGCATATCCTTTGGATACGGTTTTTAGCCTATCGTAAAAATCGAAAACAATTTCTGCTAGGGGCATATCAAAATTTAATTCTACCCTTTCTGTAGTTAAATAAGTTTGATTTGTAATCTGTCCTCTTTTATCGATACAAAGAGACATAACGTTACCCACAAAATCGGCCTTGGTAATAATGGTGGCTTTTATATAAGGTTCCTCAACATGATCTAAAGTAGAAGGATCCGGCAAATCGGATGGATTGTTAACAATAATGGCTTCTTCTGGATTTTTGCGGGTAAAGGCATGGTAACTTACGTTGGGCACGGTGGTGATTACCGTCATATCAAATTCCCGCTCCAATCGTTCTTGGATAATTTCCATGTGCAACATCCCTAGGAAACCACAACGAAATCCAAATCCAAGGGCAGCACTGCTTTCTGGGGTAAATACCAAGGAAGCATCATTCAGCTGTAATTTTTCCATAGAGGAACGGAGTTCTTCATAATCTTCCGTATCTACGGGGTATATTCCGGCAAAAACCATGGGCTTTACATCTTCAAAGCCACCAATAGGATTTTTTGTAGGGCTCGAAGCATCCGTAATAGTGTCTCCCACTTTTACCTCACGTGCATCTTTGATCCCTGTAATAAGATAGCCAACGTCGCCCGCTTTAATACTTTGTTTTGGGTGTTGTACCAATTTTAAAGTACCTACCTCATCAGCGTAATAGGTTTTGTCCGTAGCGACGAATTTTATTTTTTGACCTTTTTTTATTTCACCGTTAATGACCCTAAAATAGGTTTCCACTCCTCTAAAGGGATTGTAAACAGAATCGAAAACCAAAGCTTGTAGGGATTCATCCAAATTGCCTTTGGGGGCAGGAATACGTTCTATAATGGCGGTCAGGATTTCTTGAATACCCAAGCCTGTTTTAGCACTTGCAGGTATAACATCCTCTGGTTTGCAACCTAATAAGTCCACTATATCGTCGGTTACCACCTCTGGGTTGGCACTTGGAAGGTCTACTTTATTCAAAATTGGAATGATCTCAAGATCGTTCTCCAAGGCCAAATAAAGATTGGAAATGGTCTGGGCTTGGATGCTCTGTGCCGCATCCACGATCAATAACGCCCCTTCGCATGCTGCTATGGAACGTGATACTTCATAGGAAAAATCTACGTGACCAGGGGTATCTATAAGATTGAGGATATATTTTTCCCCTTCATATTCATAATCCATTTGAATGGCATGGCTCTTAATGGTAATTCCACGTTCCCGTTCCAGGTCCATACTATCCAATAGTTGATCTTGCTTTTCCCGATCGGTTACGGAACCGGTAAAGTCCAACAACCTATCGGCCAAAGTACTCTTGCCGTGATCAATATGTGCAATAATGCAGAAATTCCTTATGTTTTTCATTTATGCTCAATTTACTTGCTCTGAATTAACTTTGAAAAAAATAGTAGATGTAGAAGGCAATTCAGATTCCGATTATCCGTGATTTGCGCTTCAATATTTCATCCTGCAAACCAAAGCAACTGCAAAGATAGGCTTTATCCATGATTTTTAAAGTAAAAATCTATTGTGTCGTTTTTGCACCTCGGGAATGATGTAATTTGGCAGATAATAATAGGGGGTTACTAGAGGTTAATATCCAGCTTGTAGATTTTTACTACAAATTTTGGAGAAACCATTGTGGGTTGTTAATAAAAAGTTAACTTTAAAATTTTTATAACGTTTATGCCACTGTTTGTGACAATACTAAAGGTTGCGACCCTATTCTTTCTCTTAATTTGCATCCCTGTGAAGGGGCAAGAACACAAGGTTTCAGGCCATGTTAAGCAAACAGATGGTACTGAGGTAGCTTTTGCAAATATACTGCTTTATAAGGTATCCGATACCAGTTTTTTTAAAGGAGCAGCATCTGATGAAAAAGGTTTTTTTTCTTTTGATAATGTAATCGATAACCAATATTTACTCCGTGCCAGCTATATTGGGACTTATTCTCCTTTTAAGTCCGTGGAGGTAAATTCAGATATGGATGTTGGTGTCTTACTTATAGATGCCGTAGCTCAGGAATTAAATGAGGTAGTAGTGGTCTCCAAAAAGCCTACTCTGGAACAAAAGGTGGATCGGTTGGTATTTAACATAGAAAACACGGCACTTTCCGATTCCGATATATGGGATGTCCTAAAGAGTACCCCAACAGTATTCGTTAAAAATGAAGATATTACCGTAAAAGGTGAAGGCGGTGTCCAGATTATGATCAACGATAAAAAGATGAACCTTCCGCCGGAAGATTTACTAAATCTTCTAAGTGGTACTTCTGCCAAAGGAGTTCAATCTATTGAGGTGATTACCACTCCCCCGGCAAAATACGATGCCGAGGGCGGGACCTTGATCAACATCATAATGAAAAAGAATTTAATTGCCGGTTATAACGGAGCCGTATATAATAGATATAGCCAAGGTGTATTTCCACGTCAAATGCTTGGTACTAGTCACTATTTTAAGGGAAAACGGTTGGAAGCCTCTTTTAATTATAGCTTTACCCAGAACAAGTTCTTAACCACCTTTACAGATATCACCAATTTTATGGAGGATGGCCAAATTTTGGAAACTTGGACTTCTGATCTGGAGGTTATCTACAGAAGTAAGAAACACAATACCAGTGCTTTTTTGGATTATCTTATAAACGATAATAATACTTTAAGCTTATCATCTCTTGCCACCATTACACCCTCTTATTTTACTAGGGATTTTTCCGATACAAAAATACAGGATGCCCAAAGTGGCAATAATTCTGGATTTTTCACATTGAACGAAGCCAGGTTTGAATCGGTCAACGCGGCAATCTATTTGGATTATGTTCATAAATTCAATGACTTAGGTGCAAAGTTGAGTGTTAATTCACACTTTACCCATTACGACTATAATAAAAATCAGGCTTTGGAGACGGATTTTTATGATGGGAACGGAGCAACTGTAGCTGAGAACGATTTTAGCACATATAATGAACAGCTCACCAATTTATTTAGTGTTCAAGCTGATTATTCGTCACCTGTAGGAGAAAGTGCCAATTTTGAAACGGGAATCAAATATGCCATTATAGATTCCGAAAGTTATATTACACAGGAGGGTTATGATCGCAACCAGGAGGGTGTAGCACCTACTGAGGATGGCACATTTTTTTACGATGAAGAAATTTTTTCCGGCTATGCCAGCTTTGATTCAAAATGGAACAATTGGACAATAAAATCTGGGCTAAGGGCTGAGTATACAGAAACCCAAGGGGATTTTAGTAACAATGGGAACAAGATCAAAAACCATTATTTGGAATTGTTTCCCACCTTATTTTTGCAATTTAACCCGAACCGAAAACACAGATTCGGGGCTAGCTACAAAAGAAGTATCGTTAGGCCGAGCTACAATAAGATCAATCCTTTTCAGGTTTTTCAAAGTAATAATTCTGTTGTAGAGGGCAATGTAGACCTTGAGCCGTCTTTTAAAAACTCTGTAAACTTGTCCTATACGTATAATAAAGATTACACTTTTGAGCTTTTTTATCGGTATCATAGGAATATTATGAGATTGTTGACCTTTCAGGACAATGAAAGCAAATTTCTTAGGTTTATTACGGATAATACCGAACGGGAACTGGCCTATGGTCTGGATTTTATTTATAGAAATGAGATATCCAATTTCTGGGACACCTACTTCCTTTCTTCCTACTATTTCGGGACAGAACGCTTTTCCGATATTCTAACAGGCCAAACCTTGGACCAAGGATTGTGGACACTCTTGTTGCAATTCAATAATAATTTTACCATGTTGGAAGACAAATCGTTAACGGCCAGCCTTAATTATACCTATGTCTCCCCGGTCATTATTGGAAACTCCAAGCAGGAATATTACAATGAATGGGGAATATCCCTAAGAAAGAATATTTGGAACAAGAAAGGAACCCTTACTATGGGTTTGACGGATATTTTTAAGCAGTTTAAATTAAGAAATACCCGTAAGTTTGGCAATCAGGATAATATATCAATCTACAGGCCCAATGGTAGAATATTTTCTATTGGATTTAGGTATAATTTTGGCAATATGAAGATACATACTAATTACAAGTCCCAAGATAATGAGGAACGGGGAAGACTGTAAAGACCGCGTATTAAAACACCACAAACGATGAGCTGGATAAACAACACCTTGCCCATTGTTTATTTTTTAGAACGTAAAATAAGACGATTATCCATTATAGAAAGATTGGTACATATACATATCGCCTATTCTACCGACCAAAATTGTTTTGTATGGCAAGTAAATATTAGGTAAAACGGGAACGAGACTGCTATTAAGTGAAATGCACCTATGCAAAATTTCGATCATGCCATACAGTGATAGTGCCGTGTTATTGGTTTCGTTTGGCTTTTAAGTTATTCTTACCTCCTGAAATTTAGGATTATAGAATTTTTCAGTAATTTTGCAGTCCGAAAATTTAAAGGATATCCATTGTGCCTAAAATAGGAGACATTCAATTACCCGATTTCCCATTGTTGCTTGCGCCAATGGAAGATGTTAGTGACCCCCCCTTCCGAGCTTTGTGCAAGGAGCAGGGAGCAGATGTGGTGTACACCGAATTCATTTCATCGGAAGGACTTATTCGCGACGCTGCCAAAAGTGTCATGAAATTGGATATTTATGAAAAGGAGCGTCCTGTTGGAATACAGATTTTTGGGGCCAACTTGGAATCCATGCTGCAATCTGTAGAGATTGTGGAAAAGTCTGGGCCGGACATTATTGATATTAACTTTGGATGTCCTGTGAAAAAAGTGGTTAGCAAAGGGGCTGGTGCCGGAATTCTGAAGGATATAGACTTAATGGTTTCATTGACCAAGGCCATGGTAGCGCATACCAAACTGCCCATAACGGTCAAAACCCGCTTGGGATGGGATTCCGATTCCATTAAAATTATTGAGGTTGCGGAACGGCTTCAAGATGTTGGTTGTAAGGCCATATCCATTCACGGGAGAACCCGGGTACAGATGTATAAGGGAGATGCGGATTGGGGACCAATTGCCGAAGTAAAGAACAATCAACGCATGCACATCCCCGTTTTTGGAAATGGCGATGTAGACACTCCTGAAATGGCGGTGAAGATGAGGGATGAATACGGCTTGGACGGAGCCATGATCGGCCGTGCCAGTATTGGGTATCCATGGTTTTTTAAAGAGGTGAAGCATTATTTTAAAACAGGGGCCCATGCCGCGCCACCCACTATGGAGGAACGTGTTGATGCTGCCCGTCGGCATTTACAAATGGCCATAGATTGGAAAGGGGAGAAGTTGGGTGTTTTTGAAACCCGTAGGCATTATACCAATTATTTTAAGGGAATACCCAATTTTAAGGAGTACCGTATGAAGATGGTGACCAGTGATCATTCGGTAGATGTGTTTGATGCTTTTGATGAGGTAATGGAAAAATTCGGGGATTTTGAATTTGTGGGCTAAAGCGCTATTAATTTCTTATTGATTCTTCTACTTGCAATAAGAGAGGCAATTATACCCAATACAACAATAGTTGCCAGTACAATAAATACATTGATCAGACTATATTCCACTGGATAGGAAAGACTGGGCGTTATTTTAAGCCATCCAAATGCCAATTGTGACCATATTAATAAGGAACCAAAAAATACGCCTATAAAACCGCCTAGTCCGGTTACCAATATACCCTGTACAAAATAAATTCTTCGTAAGGCTTTTATAGTAGTACCTAAATTAAATAAGGTCTTGGAATTCTGCTGTTTGTCCAGAATCATCATAATGATGGCCCCTACCACATTAAAGAGGGCTATAATAAGCACTAGGGTGAAAATAAGATATGTGGCAAGGTTCTCCGTGTTCAGCATGCGGTGTAAGGTACTGTTCAGTTCCCTGCGGTCCTTTAAAACTACCTGACCCGGAAAAATAGCTTCAATTTTTTCTCTAAGTACAGGAATATTGGTGCTTTCCTTCAATTTAAAGTTAATACCGGAAAACTGTGTGCTATCTTTCTCCAGTAAGGCCTGGACCAAAGGCAGATCGGCAAAAATATATTTTCGATCTAATTCCTCTTCAATTTGGTATATTCCGCTGATTACCAAGGAAGTTTCGTTGTAACTGTCTTTTAACAAACGCTGCCCCAAAAGTCCTTTTCCCGGTTTGGGTACTCTTATAACCAAGGGATTTCTAAAACTGTTAATACTCAAGCCCAAAAGATTAACGATACCTTGTCCGGCAACCCCTTGTAAGCCGTTTATGGCCCAATCGCCATAAAAGTACAGGCTACTATCTATGGGGGTAGTTTTTATAAAAGTGGAGTCGATTCCTTTTATATAGGCAATATGGGCTTTTTGGTCATGTGTCAGGTAGACTTTCTCCTCAATTTCCTTGGAATAGGCCACTATATCCTGTAGTTGTTGTAGTTCTTTGTCCTGGGATTCAGAAACGGTAAAGAATTTGCCTGTTAGCGGTGAAGCCTTTAAATCGGGGTCTACCATGTTGGTATAGGAAAGACTAAAAGTTTTTAATCCCGCAAAACCGGAAAGCACAATAAAGAGCGCTGCCGATCCAATAACGATAACCAGGAAAGTAATAAAATTGATAATGTTTACCGCATTTTGGCTACTTTTGGAACGCAAGTACCGCTTTGCTATGTATAAAGGGAAGTTCAACCTTATGATTTTTTCCTTTTTTCCAATAGATCAGGGTTCTTAACAGGATTTTCTTCGCCCTTAAGCGATTTTTCAATGCCGTCTATATATTCCAAGGAATCGTCCAAGAAGAACAATAGTTCTGGAACCCTTCTTAACTGATGCCTTGTACGTTGAGCCAGTTCATGTTTGATCATGGGCTGATTGGCTTTAATGCCTTCCATTAATTCCTTGCCCTTGGTAGCAGGGAAAATGCTCACATATATTTTGGCAATGGAAAGGTCTGAGGTGACCGACACTTTGGATACCGAAAGAAGCGTACCTTTTAGTCCGCCATCGGTTGCAGCACGTTGTAAAATATCCGCGATATCTTTTTGTATTACCCCGCCTATTTTCTTCTGTCTTTGTGTCTCCATGGCACAAAAATACGATATATTTATCTAGATTCTATGATTGGCTACGGATTAGCAGTAGATTATATGTAATGTAGTATTTTTATTAGAAAGGGTCGATAAGCTCATCAAGGTGTCCAATAATTAGATACATGATGACTTGGACAGACTAGTCCCAAGGGAATAGACGTCAGGTAAATATGGTGAAAAATGAAGAAAATTGAACATCTGGGAATAGCGGTACATGATTTGGAGGCTTCCAACACCTTGTTCGAAAAAATCTTGGGGGTGCCCCATTATAAAATAGAAGAGGTAGCGTCAGAAGGGGTAAAGACCTCTTTTTTTAAGGCAGGTCCCAATAAGATAGAATTGTTACAAGCGACTGATGATAACAGCCCTATAGCCAAATTTTTGGAGAAAAGGGGAGAGGGGGTACACCATATTGCCTTTGCGGTGGACGATATAGAGGCTGAAATAGAACGTTTGATCCAGGAAGGATTTACGGTTTTAAATACAACGCCCAAAAAAGGCGCCGATAACAAGCTGGTGGCCTTTTTACATCCCAAGGGCACTAATGGGGTGTTGATAGAGCTATGTCAGGAAGATCCCAGGACAACGCTCCAAAGCGGTGAGGAATGATATTTGAGGAGGTAGTATATGCCTAAGGCCAATTAAGCTTGTAAATTTGTTTGCAGTGTTGGAAAATAAGTAGTAATATTGCATCCGCAATTTGCGGTTCCCGATTGCTTTTTCAGATAAGCGTATTTGAAGTTGGAAGCAAAAAAGGAAATGGTCCTATAGCTCAGTTGGTTAGAGCACCTGACTCATAATCAGGTGGTCCCTGGTTCGAGTCCAGGTGGGACCACATCAAGCAGAAAACCCACGCCTACAGCGTGGGTTTTTCATTTCCGGGAAGAAAGCCGGGCTTGACCGAGGTTTCGACAGGAAATGAAAAAAATGGTTCGCGTTAGCGAAGTATGGTTCTCTATTTCAGTAGTGGTTACTCCGGAACCACGAGTACTCTGAGCTAACCCAGACGGGACCACGAAGTGGTAACAAAACCTGGATGAGAAGTTTATGCCGCAGAAGGCGGTAACAACTTGTTATGAATAAAGGCCATTTAATATGCTCACATTGTTTTAAAAGTTATATCGAGTAGAAAGAAGTATTCTGGAATTTGCTACCGCTGCTGCGTTTGTAACATAGCCCACAGTATCGTAGGCAGGATCCCCATACCCTGCCACTGTATATTCATATTCCAGTGAAGCACTCAGGTTCTTGAATTTTATTGTAGTGCGAGGGGAGAACCTGTATACATAGCTAATATTTGACCCCCTTGAATAAAGGTCACCACCTGTAACTTCATCTACTCCCAAGTTTTTGGAATATCCTGTAAAAAGTCCAAATTCCAACATTTTATGTGAGGTAGTGAAATCATTCCAAGCCGAAAATGTACCAATGTTGGTGAAATCTCTTACACCTGTATTAGTGTTAGAGGGAGCAAGGGCCGCATACCCCCCCAACATTAACATATCATAGGCATTCCCTGCCAAAACACATGCTGTTCTATTGTTAACCTTTTTAAAGTCCAACCCCAAAAAACCCATTGCGGACAAACTCTTCACCTCTGAGCTAGAAGAAAACCGCTGTCCATTTGCTTCTGTGAATAGCTCTGGTGCAATGACCTTATAGTCTATGCCAATTCCGGCAAAAACCGTTGACGAATCGTTTTCATAATGTCCCCTAAAATGAAAATTGGGTATACCAGAATTCCTGATGTATTCCGAACTAACGCCATTTGGACCAGTGCTAGGGAAATCTATTTGCGAATAGGCCAACACTGTCAAACCGAATGAGCCCATCATTTTGGTGATCCTTATTTGGGGGTTCCTGGAAAGAGGCTGAAAGGGAATACCTGTATTGATAGATATTACTTTCGGAGAGGTCTTCCTGACAAAAAAAGGATGCCAGTATTGGCCAATGATCAATTCGGTCGTCTTCCAATTAAATTTAATATAAGCATGCCTGAGCCTCAGCCCGTTCAAGTCAGTAAAGAACTGGTTTTCATTTCCAAGAAAATCCACTTCCAGGTGGGAAGAAACATGAGCATTAAGGGTCTGGAAACTAGGGAAATCCAACCCCAATCTTGAATGAATAGAAATGAAGTGGAAACTGTTCCTTTTATTAATGTCTTCTCCATTGGCATCCATATCTATATTTTTGGGATATAAGGCCAAGTAGTTTTCCCTGGCGCCGGCTACTTGTCGGGAATCAAAAAATGCATCATATTTGATAAATCCGGAAAGGGTCAATTTTTTCTTATTGTATATCGTGTCATTAATAGCATAAATGGCTATCATGGGAAATAAACACAAACTGAATATTAGACTAGTTTTGATCGAAGGAATATAATACGCTATCATAAAATAAATGAATACTTTGTTAATTTGATCCTATTATTCAACTCCTTTGACCAACCAAATTTTACCATTGGTCCTACTAATGATGTAGAGGTTCTGATTTTGGTCTTTACCAAATCTAAGGTCGACCCTATCATTACCCACTATTTTTTGCATGGTTGTAATGGAATCATTATACATAATTTGAAGGCCATAAATAGTATTAAGAGCATCCTTCTCAAATGGAACCGGGATATAAAAAATCTTTCCGCTTCCAATATCCCCAAATATATATTTACCTTTTAATTGGCTTATAGAGCCGGAATATTCATAGCCTCCAATAACTGCGGATCCGTCATAATGATCATACTGAGCTAATGGCAACTCATATTGTTCCCCATAATTATCAGTCGGGAAAGCTGAGAGGATATATGATGGGTCAATCTGATGATTTCCTTCCCTCTTATACCAGCCATAATTTTTACCAGGTTTTACCAGATTTAATTCCTCTAAGCTATGCTGTCCTATATCTGCCACAAGCATATCACCTTGTGTCGTCCATTCAAGTCGGTGCGGATTTCTGAATCCATATGCCCATATTTCTTTCCATACCTCTTTTTCCGATGACGATGAAAATGGATTCGAAAGAGGAATTCCATATTGCCCATTGTAACTGTCCGTTCCCCCAGGGTCTATTCTAATAATTGTCCCTAGAGGGGATTCTATGTTCAGTAATAAATCAGTAAGTTTTTTGACTACTGCTCCACCTTCTCCAATACCCAAATAAAGTAACCCATAGTCAGGATGATCTTTAGGGATATCGGGGACAAACCTTAAATCTTGAAATCCATGGAAATGGGTCGGAAAATTAACTCTTAGAATCTCTCTTTGAGTCCATTGAAACTTGTTGGGTGTCGGCTCAGTTAGTTTCCATTCTGATAATATCCATTGCATTGCAATTTTAATGCTATCATTAAATGTATTCTTGCCTGGTATTCCAGTGTATTCCTCGGCATGAGTAGTATAGATTAATTTGTTAGTGTCAAAATCTGGGTGAAAATCAAAACTTCCAAAGCCAGTTCCAATCCCAGGGCTTTCAATCAATTTTTGAATATGTTGACGAATATTAAAAAACTCCTTTATGACTTGCCCCTTAACTAAATAAATATATCCTCGTTGATCATTTATATACAATTCCCCATTCGGTGAACCAGGACGAACTCTCATGTTAGATATTCTTGCTAATGGAGGAAATTCACTGCTAGAGGGTATAGTTAAATAGTCCTCAAGAATCAGCGCTATGTTACTTTTGATAACAGGGTCAGTTTTTGGTAAAACAACAGCATCAACCTCAGACTCTGAGCTTTCTGATATCTCATTTGATTGAGAATCTATATAGGACAACACCGCATCTAATTGTTCTTCTTTAAGAAAGCTAAATTCGGGCATATAGGCTGCATATTTCTCATATAGTTTTTTCGCCCTTTCATCCTCAGAATCAATCATTTGTTTCGGATTTTTAATAAAATCACTTAACCATTTATAGTCAGCAATTTTAGTAACGCCATTCAGTTTGGGACCAATTCCATCTGTATTAATATCGTGGCAAGCTGCACAATAAGTTTTAAAAGTCACTTCCCCTTCAGCAATAATTTTTGGATCTGTTGAATATTTAGCTCTTTCATTACAGGCGGAGAATAGGCATGTGAAAAAGCATAGAATTAAGAAATTTAATAATAGTCTAAACATTTCAATTATAAATTATAGTGAGTAGTTGATTTAACCGGTTATGGATAAGCCTTATAAAGTATTTAGTGGTCAGAATTGAGTTCTATCCACCAATGTTTCACATTTGTCCTTCCATAACCACTATAAGAAACACTAGACTGTATGAGTAATTTATTTGGAGTAGAAATATCATATTTCCCAATTACTTCGTTAATAGAATAAGAATCAAGGCCCAACTGGGTTTTATTAATATAGGTTCCTCTATCCCAGTTTATTCCGTCTTTAGATGCATATACCAGCAAGCACCACGGGATGTCAGCATTATGTCCACCACTTCGCCCTTGCATAAAATAGTAATCGCCAATTTTTTCACTGAGTTGCCCTCCTCTTATCCGTTTTTCCATGTAAGTGGTTTTAACTTCTGACCAGGTATAGCCATTGTCATTACTTATTACATAAGGAAGGTTTTTGTCATCATCAGGATTATAAGAATACACAATAAACCGTCCGTCATCCAATGCTTTTGCGCTCATATAATAATAGTTCTTTTCATAATGCCTATTTTCAAATAAACCTTCACTCCTTCTGGTAAAAGCTTCCCCATTATCTTCCGATGCGTAAAATGAATATTTTTTATCGCCGTTATTTCCCCCGATAAATCCAATATAAATAACTCCATCATAAACAAAAGAAGCCCCATCACTCTCAGTCATTGAAATTTCATCTATTGTTGCATTTTCATCAACCTCTTTGGGCTCTGTCCATGAAAAACCGTTGTCTTTACTAATAATATAAACTGGGGACAATTGTCCAAGTATCCTGTGTTGATCTGCTTTTCTGCGGTTAATAATTGCCACGATATTTCCATTAGGTGCTGTAATTGCCGAAGCTACATAAGCTCCAATGTAATAGGTATCCCGGGGCACAGAATCGCCCATTAATTGATTATCATCAAATACTTTTTTTGAATACTCCAGAATTGTGGGTTCACCCCATGTTTTGCCTCCATCTGTCGATCGTTTGTATTCGGTCCATCCGGCTTGGCCATGGCCATCGTAAATCTCTCCCGAAACATTGGTATAAAAAGCCAGTATATCACCATTTTTACATTCCGTTATTGCATTTCCATAGTGGCTGGATCGCCTGCTATTCTCATTGTCAACAAACATAATCCCTTCGTTTGGCAAATTTTTGGGTAAAATGGTAAAATCATTATACAATGATCTTCTGATACACCTTACCGACATACCTGTCCCTTTTTTTAGGGAGTGGTAGGTTCTTGTTCCCAGGCGCGGATCATTGTGTTCCAGATAGCGGTGCCACACATTGTTCCCCTTGTCAGATGCCCAGAAATAGGCAGAACGGTCAAGCCTGTCAAAAACGCCACTGGGATAACGAATACCGGCAGGCATGGCTGAAAAACTGATATTGTCTGAGCCATTTCCGCTTTTATACCAGCCATTGGAACTTTTTAGTTTTGTACCTGCATTTTCACCCAGTTCGTTTACCAAGTTGTTCCATTCTTCATCAGAAGGAATACGCCAGCCTTCAGGGCAGATTCCGCGGGGGTCATTTAAGGCATACCAGTTATATAATTTTCCGTATTTTTCCCCAAGCCCTGAGTCGTTATTATAATAACACCACGCTGGGTTACCTTCAATTGAGGCTTTTTCCCATTCTTCATTGGTTTTCGCCTCCGGTATGGAATCGCCATTTTGAAAAACTGATACATCAAGGTTTTTTACAGTCCATTCTTGCAAGCCTATTTTAACCGTTTTTACCTCTTCGTGGCCAACTGATTTATTCCCTTCACAAGCACATAGCATTATTAATGCAAAAAGAAATACTGTAATTAAAATTATACGATTCTTTTTTCCTTGGTTATAAATTGACTTGGCATTAAAATTAATCATCATCATAGTGTTGTTTTTAAAATATAATGTCTGCTTACAATGTTGACCAAATTGTTATTATTCATACATCCTGATATTTTGCGAAAAGACAAAACTTAATATTCCCAACCTTACCTAACAGGTAGTTGGCAAGGTTGGAAATAAAAAATTAAGTTTGAAGGCTATTGTGGGTATCCCGGATTTTGTTCTAATACCGCATTTGTATTGGCTTCAATAGCAGAAAACGGTATTGGCCACAATCCATGATGATCTTGAATCTCATCACCGTTCCAAGGATTATATTGTCTAACCCTTTCAACCAGGTTTCCTAACCTATGCAAGGTTATTCTTCTGAACTCCTCATAGACTAACTCTCTGGCTCTTTCATCCAATATGTAATCGATTGAAACATCAGTGGTCGTAATCGGCGCGGCATTGGACCTCTCCCTTACTACATTAATATCGTCTGCCGCATTTTGCAATTCACCTTTTCTAAAAAAAGCTTCAGCTCTTAATAGGTAAGATTCGGGAAGCCTTAGATAATACATGTCCCGGTAAGTACTCCCCGCTGATCCAAGCAAAATATTATTTTCTCTATCTTGGTACAATTGTTCAGGATGCTCTCCCGGTGTTGAAATTTTTGATGGCCAAGGGTACCATCTCCAGGTAACAGCATCGAAAGTAGGACTTCGATTTGGCTCCTCCAATGCACTAAGGCCATAATAAGCAGAATTGGGATTATTATATTTTACTTCCCTAACGATATTGTGAGGAGCATTCCTGATATCATTATCCCAATCACTTTGCCATACATCATTTAAATAGTAATCCGTATTTCTTATCAATCCATAAGCCCTGCCTCCAGCATTATAACCCGATATTGGTAAACCCAACATAGCCTGTACTCCATCTGGGTCCTGAACTGCGGACCCGTATGATGCATTACCTGCCCATATCTCAAGTTGATTAAGCTGACTAGTTGTAGATGAGAGGCCACCACCTATTATATCAACTTCAAGTTGTGCCACCCATAAAGCCTCATTATTGCCTCCTGAACGATTTTGATTGCCCGGCCTGAAAAGATCCCAATAAGGGTCTCCTGGTCCCAAGTCTAAGAAATCATCCTGTGGATCTTCAGTCGCTTTGACACCAAACCTATCGGTCATCAGACCGGTATTGGCATCGTTGATGACAACATTTAATGCATTGATTGCATTATCAAACTCATTTATACTCAAATAAATTTCTGCCAAATAATGATTGGCAACTAAATTGGATACTTTGCCATCTTGTACCTCGCTAATTTTGGGGAGATTATTTGCGGCAAAGCTCAAATCGATTTCAATTTGATCAAAAACTTCCTCTTTTGTTGCTCTAGTAAAATCACTTTTAGGTACACTTACCTCTTCTAAGACAAGTGGAACTCCACCATATAAGTATACCAGATAGCGATAGGCTAATCCTCTAAAGAATCTAGCCTCAGCCTCAACCATTAATTTTTCCGAATCACTTAAATCAGAAGCCGGTAACCGGTCAATAATTGTATTGGCATTGGTTACTATTTTGTACCAGCTATCCCAATGATAAGCCACCATATCATTTGTTGGATCCAGCCATGAATTATAATCACCAAAATAGAGATTATTTTCCCTTCCATTATAAACAAGGTCTGTTGCCAGCCAATAACAGAAATACTTGGTGTCATATCCACCAAAATGTATCTCCCTAACTTTTCCGTAAAGGGCTGTCAATGCTCTGTCATATTGACTTAGATCTTTATAAGAAGTATCTAAAGAATAAAAATCTAAGGGTGTCTCTTTTAGAAATTCATCCTCATCGCATGATATGCCCGTAAACAATACGATGACGCAAAATATTTTTATTATAGAATTTTTCATAATTGTAATTTTTTTCCTCGATTAATTTAGAATGAGATATCTAACCCAAAAGTGATTGATTTTAAAACAGGGAAATTATCTCCAGTATAGATTCCCTGAGCTGATTCAGGATCCCATCCATCCCAGTCTGTAAGTGTTAACAGGTTCTTCCCGCTTACATATAACTTCAATCTGTCAATTTTTAACTGGTCTAAAACACTTGTTGGCACATTATAAGCAAGCGAAATATCCTGAAACCTGACAAAATTTCTTGAAAAATACCTAGATGCTCTAACTGCAGGACTCGTATATCCAGCCTCATATTTTACATCAGGATTTTGGGGAGACCATAGTTCATAGCTGTTGAACCAATTTCGGTTTTGAATGTCGCCAATAGATGCATAATAAGGATTATTAGCAGACATATAACCATTTTCACCTCCCTGAACCGAGTTAATAAAAAAGCGTAATGAAAAATCTTTATATTGAAAGGTATTCTGGATTCCAAACCTATAGAGTGGTTCTGTCCTCCCTAAAAAAACACGATCATCAGAGGCGGAAATTGAACCATCGCCATTTTGGTCTACAATTTTGTAAGATCCCGGCTCGAAACCTGGCATGATGTCATCATCTATTTGCCAAATGCCTTCAACTTCATAATCATAAATAGTTCCAATAGATTTTCCAATAAAAAGACCACTTGCAATCAAATCATCCTCCACACCATCACCATCTACATCTTGCCCTAGGAGAGTTACCACCTTATTTTTGTTAGAAGAGAAATTAACTCCAATATCCCAGGTAAAGTCACTTCCGTTAAGAATTTGGTAGTTGGCCGTCAATTCAATACCCTTATTGTTTATTTCTCCAATATTGGTCTTAACACTTGAAAAACCAGTTAATGTGGGTACATTTAAGTCCCATAATAAATCATTTGTATTCGTATTATAATAATTTATACTTCCGTCTAACCTATTGTTAAAGACATTAAAATCTAGACCAAAGTTAAGCTCTTTAGTTCTTTCCCATGTCAGATTCTCATTAGCAAGTGTGGAAGGATTGTGGCCAATAGATGTCGATACACCATCTCCAAAAACATAATAAGATGAGGCGTTTGTACTGACTGTCGCAAGTGAACTGTATCTATTTGTTAGGTTTCCATTTTGTCCATAACTTGCACGTAATTTTAAATAATTATTACTTGTTTTGTTCATAAATGGTTCTTCCGAAACTATCCAACCGAGCCCAATTGAAGGGAATAATCCAGTTTTATTACCTGGCGCAAAACCACTAAAACCATCACGTCTTAAAGTTGCGGTTAGGAGGTATTGAGTTTTGAACTTATAATTTAATCTCGCCATTTGGTAAACGTATGATTCATCCCATGCCCCGGAATTAATAGTTTGAATGTCCCCTTGTTGTAAACTATTGTACGATAAGCTTAAATCTGAATAACCTTGACCTCTAGCTTCCGTACTGTTATATTCTCTTGTATTAATCCCTGAAACAAGTGTCAGTTTAACATGGTGGTCATCAAACGCTTTATCATAGGTTAAAATGTTATCCAGGAGCATTTCTTTAGAAGCGGTATTATTTTTAAAAGCAGCGCCACTAAAACCATTATCATAAATATTGCTATAAAAATTAGATGTAGTCCTAGAACTATTATTATAGTTAATACGGTAGTTTAAACCTTTAATAAATGGGATATCAGCATCGAAATAGAAATTTCCTGAAATGTTTTGATTCAAATCCTCGTTATCGGCCAATGAATTAAAAAATGGATTTGCTGTCCCATCTTCTAATGGACTCAAAATATAATCACCATCACTATCTTTCCATCCAACAACGGGGGAAATCTGCATGATAGAGCTCAAATTCGGATGTATGCCAGAGCGATTTCCGAAGGCTGCAAACGAATTAATTCCAAACTTTAACCATGATGCGACATTTGTTTCCAAATTAATTCTGACAGAATTTCGTTTATAGGTGTCATTTTTTATTATTCCGTCTTGTTTCAGGTGATTTGCAGATACAAAATATGAAACAGCTTCATTTGCCCCACTTATACTGAAATTATGATTTTGAATCAACCCAGTCTGAGTTGCCTCATCAAACCAATCAAAATTAGAACCGTTTGAAATTCCATCCAAATTTGTACCTCTTAACGAGGTCATATTAAAGTCAAAAGCAGGATTTTCCTCCAAATAATCAGGGCCCAGATACGCATCCTGGTATTGAGAATCCTTTACTTTTTGAATCCACTCTTCCCTATTGAGGAGACTCGCATTAACCGTAGGGAATTGAATAGACATATAAGTAGAGTAATTTATCCTATTTCCTTGCTGTCCAGTTTTTCCTTTTTTAGATGTTATTAGAAGTACACCATTGGCTGCTTGAGCACCATATATGGCTTTGCTACTCGCATCCTTAAGCACATCAATTGATTGAATATCGTTTGGGTTTATATCTGAAAGATTCCCGCGATATATAATTCCATCCAGCACAACCAATACGTCACTATTTCCATTTATGGTTGTTTGCCCCCTAACCGAAATGGAAGGCGACTCACCAGTTTGGTTAACTTGTCCAATTTGGATTCCTGGAATAGTTCCCTGTAACGATTGGAAAACATTAACATTGGGGGCTTCTCTAAAATCATCCAGGTTTACGGACGCAACAGCACCTGTTAAATCAATTCTATTCTGAGTTCCATAGCCCACGACTACTACCTCGTCCAAACCTGCTGCATCTTCCTCCAATACAACTGTAATATTTGACTTCTCGTTTACGACGACCTCTTTAGTGGCAAAGCCGATATAGGAAACTACTAATACTGCATTATTTTCTTCTAAGTCTATATTGAAATTGCCATCAAAATCTGCGGTAACACCATTTGTTGTTCCCTTTTCCACAACATTGGCACCTGGCAGTGGGGTACCATCATTATCTGTAACAATTCCAGAAACTACCATCTGCAATTCTATTGGACTAGACGGGACTTTTGGACTAAAGTTATTACTTTGAGGTTCACGTTCTTTTAGAAATATTTGTTTATCCACCACATTGTGCGTGGTTCTGGTATTTCCAAATATTCTTTCCAGAATGCTGGTAACGAGCTCTTTATTTGCTTTTACGCTTACAAGCCGACTTAAATCAACTTCCTTTATTTGGTAAACGAAATGAAAATCGGTCTGGCTTTCAATTTCATCAATAAGCCTTTCTATCGTAACGTTGTTAAGATCTAGAGTAATCTTTGTACGTTGTGCATAGGATGAATTGGCCTGCATGGTAAACAGTACCAAAAACATGGATAACATGCTAATCTTCATTTTTAAACTGAGTTTAAGCAATGGGTACGACCTTCTTTTTTGGTCAAGAATTTTTTTCATACTTTTATAATGTTTGATTGTGGTTATTCATTGTGGTTAATCACTTTTACCGATCGGAAAATGTCTCACCATTTTCCGATTTTTTTTATTCTCTTTTAAGGTGGTATAAGGTGACTTTTTGATCTTTTTATTTTTTATTCATTGGCAGTATTTATTTAAGTTTTGGTAATTCACTTTACAATAATTTCGTTGGCATTAATTACAGAATAATCAATATTGTATTCCCCTTTAAAATATTCCAATATATTATGGATCGGCATGTCGCCAAAACTGGCATTAAATTTAGCAGAAGCCAATTTTGAATTCTTGTTTACAATCTTAACATTGTAGTGTCGCTCCAATTTTTTTAGAATATTTTCGAAGGTCATATTTCTAAAGACCAATACGCCATTGACCCAAGAAGTATATACACTGGTTACTACAGACTCTGTAGTAATATTTCCTTTTGCATTATCAAAGCTCCCCTTTAGACCAGGGGTTAGGAGCGTTCCTTTATTTTCGGCTGCCATTTGGGTCCCTGAATACATTCCAACAGATCCTTCTACCAGCACAACTTCTTTTACATCATCTTCAGGGTATGCCGAAACATTGAATTTTGTTCCATATACCCTAATGTTCAAATCGTTCGCCTTTACAATAAATGGATGTTCCGCATCCTTCGCTACCTCCAAAAATGCCTCTCCTGTCAAAAAAACGGTACGATCTTTTCCCTCTATAAATTTTACGGGATATTTAATAGTTGAACCAGCATTCAAGTAGGCCATGGAACCATCCGATAATTGCAATTCAAATTTTTTCCCATACGGCACATGAAGGGTATTGTAGACAGGTTCATGCGAAATGGTCTTGTTTCCATTTGTATATACAAGTTGATTACCCACTTGGGAGCCAACTACTTTACCTTCTGAGTCTATTACTTCTGATGTGCCATCTTCCGAAATAACTTGGATATTTCCATCTTCTCGTTCTAAAGTAATAAAGTTCTCTTTAGGGGCGAATGCTTTTGATGGGACTGCATTGGCAAGTTTTTCATTGACAAAGTACCCCAAAGTCATAGACAATATAATAATGGCTGCATACTTAAAAACACTTCTGAATTTAAACTTATCACTATTGTCTTTGTCCTTCTTAATTTTATCAAGCAAAAGGCGTTTCGATTTCTCTTTATCGTAGATTTTCATTTTACGGTCAATTCTAAAATTTAATTTTACATAATCGTTAAAAAGTTGATCGTTTGAGGGCTTCTTCAGTTCAATTTCCAATTGATCCAACTCCGTTCCTGAAATTGACGATGTAATATACTTTACTATTAATTTATGTACCTTTTTTGGTTTCATTCGTTATGCAATTCACATTTATACGAAGCCATATTAAGAAACCCTTACTTTTTTGAGATTTTTTTTTCATATTTACCATAATTTTAAACCAATAGAAACCAAATCATAAAATGAAGTGGGATTTTGAAAACCAAACCTCTCTAATTGAAGGCCTAAAAAAAGGCAATGAAAATGCTTATGCATATTTGGTGGAACATTATCACAATCGACTATGTGTTTATGCCAACAGTCTGATTAGGGACGACCTTATGGCAGAGGATATTGTACAAAATGTTTTTGTACAGGTCTGGGAAAAGCGAAACAAACTAAAATATGATTTTTCGTTGGAAAATTACCTGTACAAATCCGTTCACAATAAATTTATTGACCAATATAGAAAGGGAAAGGCGGTAATGGCCCTAGAGAGAAAGTATATAGAAGCATTGGAGTTGGCGGTTGAAGAAAAGGATGAAATTCAGGAACAAAAAATATTAAACATAATTTTCGATGCCATACAGGAATTACCTCCCAAATGCAAACAGATTTTTCTAATGAGTAAAAAAGAAGGTCTTACCAATATTGAAATATCTGAATACCTGAACGTATCTAAAAAGACAGTAGAAGGGCAAATTACCAAAGCCTTTGGTATCCTTAGAGAAAAATTAGGAAAAAAGTACGAGACCATTTTGATGCTAATTTTTGGCAGCGCAACCAAAAGATTGGTTGATGACATTCTATAACCACGATTATAATCTTTTCATCCAATGCTAATTTCGGAGTATTTTCCGTAATTTTTTGTGTCTTAATTTTTACCTAACCCAATAAGCATAGGCTTTTCGTATTACTATTTCATAAAGTGTGTAAATAGAAAATGGCTGGGGCATGCCCCAGCCATTTTCTCGTTTAATTTTTAATACAATCCTTCAATTTACTTAAACCTTAATGAATATATTCTTCTTGTACATATACCAAATAAGAATAAAAATCAGTAATGTATATAATATTGAATATGCAAAAGAGGCATTATATGGGTTGAACACTGCTGTAAGAACCTCATTATAGAACCATTCTTTGGGGCTAATTTTACCACCATTAAATGAAATAAATTGATTACTGGTTATTAACTTACCAAAAATACCTGCTACAAAATAAGCAGTTAAAGCATTGGTGCCAAAAGCAATAAAAGGCTTTATTCCCTTTTGATATTTTTGAACATCTAGAAACCAATAGGATGCAGCGAAACAAATTACAGCTATACCGGAAGTAAATAACACATAGGATGAGGTCCACAATCTTTTTATCATTGGAAATTCATAGCTAAATGCCCAACCCAGCATGAGAAATGTACATCCAATTATAAACATCCAAATGAGCTTCACTTCAATTTCAATATCTTTTCTTTCAAGCAAATGACCAATAAAAACACCCATTAATCCAGAAGCTATGGCAGGAATTGTTGTGAAAATCCCTGTTGAATCATATTGTCCTTGTCCATGACTTCCTATATATCCTTCCAATATTAGTCGGTCAAACCAAGCCGAAAAATTATTAGTAGGTTCCAGATTTGACGGTCCAATACCAGGGACTGGAACATACATCATAATAATATAATACCCAATCAGAATTCCTCCAAACCAAATTAATTGGCTTTTTTTACTGGCATATAAAAAAAGAATTGAACAAAACAGGTACACTAAGGCTATGCGCTGAAGCACCCCTGGAATCCTAATTTCGTTAAGATTAAAGTTGGGCAATAAGTTAAGAAACAATCCTAGTGAAAAAATAATAGCTGCTCGCTTTATCGTTTTCCTTAGTAAAAGTTTTTTGGTTGCCCCCTTCGTTAAAGCTTTTCCGAAGGCAAGGGCAATAGACACTCCAACAATAAACAAAAAGAAAGGAAATATTAAATCGGTAATTGTACACCCTTCCCAAGTAGCATGCGATAATTGGTAATACTTTATTTGCCAACTTCCTGGATCGTTAACCATTATCATTGCTGCAACGGTTACTCCTCTAAAAAAATCTAATGATGTAAGCCTCATAATTATTTGTTCTGACACTCTGTTGGGTTTGACCCTCAAGCCACTATAGGTATTATTATTTATTGCAAATCAACCCAAATGGAATAGAATTAAAACACTCCTTTTTCCATTTGTTTAGATGCATAATCACAAGCTCTTGCCGTAAGTGCCATATACGTAAACGAAGGACTCGCATAGCCTGAAGAAGGCATACACGACCCATCGGTTACAAAAATGTTAGGTACATCATGGCATTGATTGTATTTATTAAGCACCGATGTTTTTGGGTCATTCCCCATTCTCGCCGTTCCCATCTCATGTGTGGCATCGCCGATTATATGTGAACCTTCATGCACCTTTATATTCTTCACACCCATAACCTTCAATATTTCAGCAACCTGAGATTTCATGTCTTTTCTCATTTTCATCTCATTCTCCTTAAATTCAGCTGAAATATTCAATAAAGGAAGTCCCCATTTATCTTTTTTAGTAGCATCTAATTCTACCTTATTATCAAAATAGGGCAGACACTCACCGTACGCACTAAGCTTCACTTCCCAAGGACCTGGCTTAGTTAATTTTTCTTTGAATTCTTGCCCAATACCTATTTGGGTAGGGTTTATCTCCTGCCTAGCTGCCATGGCAGAAACACCGTAACTCCTGAAAAAATCCATTTCTTGCTTCGCTACATTTCGAAAGGTAGGAATAGCTAAATTAGCTGGTCGATGCCCTTTATATATTTTATCTTCATACCCTTCTAGAATGCCTTCTCCTCCAACATTTTTATGGTGTCCCATTAAGTACCGTCCAAGTACTCCACTAGAGTTTGCCAGTCCGTTTGGAAAACCAGGTGTTTTAGAGTTGAGTAAAATTCCTGTGGAACCTAAAGTTGACGCACAGAGAAAAATGACCCTGGCATAGTACTCCTTAGTTTCACCGGTTAGCGCATCGATTACCTTTAAACCGATTGCCTTATTTTTCTCGGCATCATAAATAACAGATTCTACTATGGCATTTGATTTAAGGGTCAAATTACCGGTTTCTTTAGCGGCTGGAAGCGTAGAGCTATTACTGCTAAAGTATGCTCCAAAAGGGCAGCCTGTATGACACATATCTCTTGTTTGGCATTCAGATCTACCTTTAAACTGTCCGGGCTTTATTTTGGTTAAATGCGCCATTCTAGTAGGGGTCAACCTTCTGTCTGGATAATGGGACTCTAGGCGTTTTTTGATCACCTTCTCCGCTGTATTCATTTCAAAGGCAGGAAGAAATTCCCCATCCGGATAATGAGGTATATTTTCTTTTGTTCCGCAAATCCCTATAAATTTTTGAACATAATCATACCATGGCTTTATATCTTTATACCGGATCGGCCAATCTACTCCATGACCATCCCTAAGATTTGCGCCAAATTCAAGATCACTCATTCGAAAGGCACCCCTGCCCCATATTAAACTCCTACCACCTGTTTGATACCCTCTAAACCATCTAAAAGGCTTATCTGGTGGATTCAAATACGGATGTTCTTTATCGTTTACAAAAAAATGCTTGCTCGATGAATCAAAATTGTACTTTATACTCTGTATGGGATACTCCTCTTTATCTTTAAGCGAATCATGGCCATGATACTTATATTCCCAAGGAGCCTTATTCGTGGTTGTATAATCTTCAATATGTTTAACTTCCCGCCCTCTCTCAAGCACCAGCGTTTTAAACCCTTTCTCCGTAAACTCTTTAGCTGCCCATCCTCCAGTCATTCCTGACCCTACAACTAAAGCATCATATGTATTTTTCACTTCCATAACCATTACATCCTGTTTCCTATAGTTATTTTATCTTCCTTGTTAAGTGTCACTTCCCCCTGATAGGGACCTGGTACCGGATTATAATTTAAATTACTTAGGGCCCCCTCTTTTGTAGAAAAGTAAGTCTTTATGGTCAGTACCTTAAATGAATAATAAAAAGGGACCAAATCACCATATTCCTTACTCATAATATCTTCATCAACTTGCTTTAAATAACTAAATTGCTCCTTCTCGGTAAGTTTTAAAAAGCTTTTCCCTGTATTTGATTCACAAGCTTCATCAAAATGCAACAATCCTTTTAAGAACTTTTGTTGAACGTCTACTTCAAATACATCCTTGAGCAATACATCTATAAAATAATTAACCTTAACATCTGATGCACTTGGAGTTGTTGTTCTGGGTATAATTGTATCCGAAATTGTCTTTATTAACTCATTTTGATACTCATCCAATACTAATAAGGTCTTCGTTTTCGAAACTTCTTCTTGACAGCTTTGCAAAACTGTCAAAAGTGTGGGGGCTAAAAAAGCCGACTTTAACAACCATGATATATTCACCAATGCTTCTCTTCGTTCCATTGTTTTTATATTATTATTCTTTGTGAAAATAAATTAAACCTCAATCAAATAGAATTAATTGAGATTTTTATCACTATTTAATCTAACCATGTAAGTAATTTGGATACTGTGAGTTGGTTTTGATTCACATTATTACTTAGTACCATATTTTTTTCATCTCCTTTATTCCTGTATACTTCTATAGGAAATTTTAGACTATTTTCAATTTTTAACGTACTTGCCGGCTTTCCGTCACCAGACATGGGATCAACTACAAGGACCTTACGCGGATACAGCGAAGCCATTAAATCGGGCAAATCATATTTTTGTATTGCGCCCGAAACGGTGTGCGGAATATAAGAAGAATTATAGAGTTTTGTGGTTGCAATGTCTATATAACTAAGGAAAGGATTAATCAGCGCTACCTTCTTTATGTTTTTATTAAACGCAGCCGCATGAAGTAGTTCGCTTCCCAGTGCGCCATTGGAAATGGCAGCAATGTTAGTGGTGTTCAATTCGTTTTCGGCAAAATGTAAGATTCTTAAAATATCTTCCGATCTCAGTCCTACAAAAGAATTTCCTGTTAGATTGGCACCAAACCATTGGTTGTAGGAGACTTCATTAATATAGGAATCTCCTTTTAAATAGCCGGGACCTAGATCTCCTATGCCAGGTAAATCTGCTACCAATACGGTGTATCCTTTGTTTAAGATCTCAGAAACTGTACTGTCTTGCTGAACAGCGTGTTTTAAGCCTTTTGTGTCAAAATATAGTACCACTTCATTTTTTGTATTTTTTAGTGGTTTTAATAAGGCTACCGGGAGCTTGTAATCACCGCTACCGGATACCAAGTACTTTTCTAGTATGTGGTTGTCTACGTATCTTCCAGAAAAGATGGCGTTTTCGTACTTGCTAGGCGCTTTAAATCCTGAGATTTGTTTCGCATCCGCTATACTTTGGTTGAGATGTTCACTATTATCGCTCCGTTGCTTTAATAGGGATGCTTCTTGTTTATCAACCTTGGCCTTATTCAGTGTAAATATGGTCTCTTTATTAAAAGAGGTATTTAGCTGGCCTGTTTTGGTTATTTGGAGTTCTTTGACGGTAGGAATTGCAACTTCCATATCTACATTTGATCCAGGGTTGTCCAATTCTTTCTGAAAAAAGGCATACATGGCTTCCCTGTTCTTTTTTGTTGATTGATGTATCGCATCATCTTCAATCATAGAAAGGTTTTGTGGTTTTCCTAAAGCGGCATAGGTAGTTTTGACTTCTTGAAAGGTTTCCCGTGTGCCCTGTATGCTGAAAAAATCGCGGGTGGTACTAATAATCATGGTTGGTTTTGGGGCTCTTGCTTGAATGAAATCAGCATGGTCAAGTCCTTTGCCGACCATTTGATATAGATTTTGCTCGGCACATTGCGGGCCTCTAGATCGGTATAGGTATTCGTAGCTTGTAATGTAACATTCTGGCGCAGTGGCAAGGACTCTATCATCTAAGGCGCCTATATAGGCCGTTAGGTTGCCTCCGCCAGACCTTCCGGTCATGCCCAGTTTGTTAGGGTCCACTTCTTTTCTAGTGAGGAGGTAATCGATGCCTCTAATAACATCCCAAATGAAATAGCTTGCGGTAGAATACCCAGAAATTAAACATTGGGCGCCGGCATACGAATGCTCGTGGTCAGGAATCGGTAATATGGATTGGTTTATTTGTTCATCCCAATATTCGTAACGTTCGCCTTGCCCCATGGGGTCAATGGTAAATACCACAAATCCTTTTTTAACCAAATTGATAATAATATGCTGGTATATTTCTACCCTGAACCCTGCTCTAGAATGGCCGCAAGCGTAAAAAATGGTCGGCGCATTTTTTTTAACCCCATCTGGGACGTATAGTGCGCCGGTGACAAAATTATTTGGAAGGGATTCGTAGATGATTTTTTCAATTCTAAATCCATCTTTTTTTAAAACATCGGTAATTTGGACATTTAAGGGTGTTTTTTCTGGAAATGGGCCCGCGGCCTCCCACAGTTTGTTTTTGACGATGGATTGCCTTTCTAGCCAGTCTTCGGGAGACTTTAGTTTGCGGGCTTCAATTTTTGTCTGTTCTAGCTGGCTGTACGCTATGGTGCTAAAGTGCTTGAATAGGGAATTTTCAATATCGGTATACGATTGCCAGTACTCAAAAAGGCTTACATCTTCTTGGGCACCTAGCTGTTGTGTTAGAAAACAGCAAAGAAGTAAGAATTTGACACGGTTTTTCATGGTACGTAACTTTAATGGCATTAAAAGATTGTTTAACTGTTGTAAGCGCTAAGTGAACTACAAACAATGGGTAAGATGCCTAGGGTCTTCCTTGTGCTCATAGTATACTTATTTACTCTATTTTTGGCGACCCGTGCCAAACACTGGACCCAAATGTAGTTAGAAATATCTTTTCTGTATTATTTTCATCAATAATTACACGGTGTCCCCAGTGAAAATCGTACTCTTTGATCTTATTCCATGTTTTTCCATAATCATCGCTTCTATACGCACCCTGATTAAAGGTGTTGCAATAAATTCGTCCTGGATGATAAGGGTCTACGGTTACGTCATAGACATATTGATTTTCATCAAAAATTTGCTTCCAGGTATTCCCTCCGTCTTCAGATTCTAAGATACCACCGTCTAAATCCATTAATTCATTTCCGCCAGTGGCATTGGCAAGTGAACCGCCAATTAGATCACTTAAATGAATATCTGACCAAGAGCCCAGATAAAGCCTATTCGGATTTTCGGGGTCAAAAGTGAGTCCGTTGGGAAACTTAACCTTTTCGCCAAGGTCTAGGGCTTTCCAAGAATCCCCACCATCGATAGACTTGTATAGGTTCCCCATAAATACCTCCCTACCTGCTTTTTCGTCCTTATGTTGAGGTATAGGGGAGGTAATTAAAAATAAAGTTCCATCGTCTTGAATGGTAAGTTCAAAGGCGGCTAAACTGCCTTCGATACCGTTGTTGTGAAGCTTCCAAGTTTTTCCATCATCAATAGATTTATAGACCCCTTTTCCGTAGGCTGCTATGTACAGTGTCCTATTGTTTGCAGGAGAATTTTTGTCCAACACAATTGAAGTGGTTGGCGTGTCAGGGCCAAGACCTTCTATAGTGGGTTTCCAAGTTTTACCCCCATCAACAGAAACTGCAACCCCGCCTTTATAGTATTTTTCTTTCCATTTTGGGCTTCTCGTCATTTTTCCTCTAGGGAAATCGTGTAATCCGGACCAAACGGACCAAACTTTATCCTTTACTTCTGGATCAAAAGCCATCCAATAACACGTGTTTTGCCATTCAATTGGGATGCCCTTGGTGGATCTAAACCAGCTTTTTCCTCCATCGTACGAATGGTGGTAACCTATATCTGTAAAGCTTATAGCTATATGGTCCATGTCAAAGGGATCGAAATGGACACCGTAGCTGGTGGTAACATTAACACCACGACTTTTAACGCTTCCATCTTTTTGCTTACTACTATAGATTTCCGTCCATGTTTTCCCTCCATCCATGGTTTTCATGGTGCGGTACCAATCCGTAATAACGGCCACATCGGAATTGATAGGAGAAACACCCACATCTATGATAAGAATAAACTCGCCCCCAAAAGCTTCTTGCACCCATGAATCGGTTAAGTTAGGGGCATCTTTTCCGTCCCTAACACCGTATTGCCCAATGCCACCGCCACCTTTCCATACCCAATTCCATGATTTTCCTTGATCTTCAGACTTTAAGGTCCCATACCAGTGGGACAGTCCATTGTCTTGGTTTTTTTCCTTATAAGATAAGGTAACGGCATACACATTTGCCGCATCGTTTTCTGAAGCGGATATACTTTTATACGTTGGGGCTATTGATTGTGAATTATTAAATGTGGGATCCTGGCTCAGTTGCCACGTAAGGCCTAAGTCGTTGCTTGTCCATAACGAAGTTTTGGCTACTGCATCTGGTCTACTGTCTGTACCCGCATTGTTTTGCAACGCATAGAAGATAAAATCTCCGGTATCTTTTAGGTTGCCTCCCGTATAGGAAAAGGCGGGTTTCATTTCATTTGGGATAGGGTAGGTGGTAGGTGTCCATGTAGCCTTATTTATTTTAATGACGCTGTTTGTGGTAAAAACATATACCGCATCTTTCAGATATTGAGCGTTTGTGTAGATGAATTTAATGTCATCCTCTAGTTCTACTCTATTCCACACTTCGCCCTTATCGGTTGAATAGAAAAAAGCTTCTTTAACACTGAAATAAATGGTGCCCGCATCAAAAGGGTCTGCTTTAATATTCTTTATACGGATGCCTTTTCCAATACTGGCGTATAATGAGTTTTCTTTTGCTTTTATGGAATAATTAGCATGGTCCCCCATAAAAACTTCCTCAATAATATCCTCTTGTTTCGGGAAGATCCTTTCCCATGTTTTGCCGCCATTTTCTGACCTGTTTAAAGTAGATGTTCCAATATAAACCGTGTTTTTATCTAAGGGGTCATAGGCGAACGAAGAGGAACCATTTGGATAATTTATTTGTGCATATGATTCTCCCCCGTCGTTGGTTAAGTACGCACCTGTCATATCACAGCGTATTAAAAAATCATCCGTATTTGCATATGAAAATGTGGGCAAAAAAGTTGAGCCACCGCCGCCTGGTCCCATATGAGTCCAGTTTGTTGAAGTCTCATTCTCTAAGGTTTTAGTTTTATCAACAGTAGCATCTGCACATGATAGGAATGCTGTTTGTAATAATAAAATACTTGCTATTTTGTGAGTAAATCGCATACTTCTAATTTTTATCTTATTTTAATTTGTCCCAAGGGATACCAACTTTCGTCATTTTGGCCCTCCATTGGTAATGTTACACGAGAATCAATACAGAATCTATAATAGCTACTTCAATTTAAAATTTAGCTTAGGTTTATTGAATAAAAAGGAGCTAACCTAAGAGAATAAAGGTTGGTTATAAAAATAGCCAACCTATTATTCCACTAACAACTAACTAAAACAAACTCTACTAAAAATTTCCTTAATTTTAAAGCTGATCTTTGGCAGCTATTTCTTTCTGAGGTACCTCCAACACCATGATTTGACTAAGGGATTCGCCTTCGCCCATGACAATATATTTACCATCTTCCGAAGATGTAACAGTTTCAATATTAAAGGACCTCCAACTAATTCCCTGCTCAATGCCTGGCGCTACCATGGTAAATTTGGGGTTTCCAAAATCATAAAATCCAAAATCTGAATCGTACCTAAATAAGTGGGCGTAGCCTGGTGTACCACCTGCAATACCATATAATTTGCCATTTCTTCCAAAACTTAGGCCCTTCAAACGATTCAACGTAATTGGCTTACCTAGGTTTTTTACTGTATCTGTAGTAGGATTCAGCGTAAACAATTGTCCATCGCCAGAATTGCCTCCATACAGAATACCCTCTTTGTCTTTTGCCCAAGAATCAACTCTGCCAAGTATGTTTCTGTTCCATACAGCAGGTAAAGTATCATCAAGTATCTTAATAGTTTCGGTACTTGGATCGAAGGAGAATAGTTTGTTCATGGGGGCGCTGCCATAAATTTTCCCATCATTGCCTTGTATCAGGCTTCTGGATAGATAGTCTTGAGGACGCAGGTCATAGGTTTTGTATTCCGTAAGATCAGATTCAGAAGGAGTAATGGTATCAAATATTTTGGTCTTGCCACTTGCGGTATCATACACAAAGAAATGCCCTTTGGGATAACTGATTCCATAAATTTTTGTTCCAGCCGTATCACCGACCAGGGTGAAAATGCCTTCACCCTTTACTGGAATACCAAGGTCTTTTATTTTTAATGCGCCGTTTGAATTAATTGAGATTTGGAGGAGATGTCCTCCATCTGTATTGTTTTCTTTTGAATTGGACATACTTCCGCAATACAATAAACCATCCTTGCCTTTTCCAAAACCCGATTGAATACTTTCTTGTCCTAGTACCAAGCTACCTATATCCTTGAGATCTACTGGTTTCTTCTGACTTAATGAGGCCGTAAATATAAAGGGGGAAAGTCCCTCATTTGCAGTTGTGCCTCCAATTATATAATCACCAGATACATGAAGTGAGGTAATAGAATTTCTGTAAATCGGCAGCCTTTTTAAATCGGTATTTTCTAAAGAAAGCTCTATGGCAAAGCCATTTGGTCTTTTATTCTCTTGTGTGTATACATGCAGTGAGCAAAAGAAGGCAAATGCCAATAGTGATACTCTTATTTTATTTTTCATTTAATAACGTATTTAGTATTTAAGATCCTTGTCAGGATTAAATTTGATCATAAAGGGAGTAGAATTATGGTTGTCACCCTTTCTGCCGGCAAAGTATATATTCCCGTCTTCATCGTGCACATCTGCACCAGTTGCTTCATGTACTACCGAAGTAGGGTACTGGATCAATACTTTCCGTTCCTGTGTCTTGGGGTCAAATTCAATAAACAACGTAGTGTCTTTAACGGCTTCAATGCCATGGCCACCCACAAAATAATAAAGCTTTCCGTTTTTACCCATCGCTAGGTTAGGCACATAATAATTCCATTTTTCTTTTCCTTCAGCATCGTATACCCCACCTAAATCTTTCACTTTACCAAACCCCTTTTCTTGGGGGTGATACGCTATTATTTTCCCGCCATAGGTAATTAAATAAATAATGTTGTTAGCAGTATCCTTGGCATAGGCGGTAATTCCCGTTATTATGGAATAGCCTGGTGTTCCTGGAAAGGATGGAAGGCTTTCCTTTGCAAAAATTAGCTTTTCCTCGCTCTTCTCATATTTGACAAGCCGCTGCCTCCAATCTACATAGTAACAATTGCCCCAGGTATCGGTAAATAGCACTCTAGGGACATGTCCTGAACCCAATCTGCCCAAATCCTTTAAATTGTTCTTATTTGCGTCATAGATGAGAAAATGGACTTGTGGAAAAGTAGTACCATATAAATTCCCTGTTTCTATATCAATATCCAGGTCTTTGGTACTGTCATATTGCAAACCCATTCCTAAATTGGTTAATTTATTATCGGCTGGATTCCATTTCATAAAATACCCACCTACATAGCCCAGCGGGCCATCCATAAAATACAAATGCCTATAATCCCCCCCATCTGTAGAGAAATAAACAATGCCTTCTTTATCAAATACTATTTTTGAATGAATTTTTCCCTGCCATTGAAACGGCCTTAAATTGGCCATATCTGCAATAAACCCATTCAATTTCATTTCGTTACTGGCAATATCATATTCATAAAGGCCAACTTTATTCAAATGGTTGGTTACACCTATATACACTTTGTTATATACTGGATTGTAACCAATATCTCCCCATGTGGAGTGAGCTTCTGGAAAATCAGGGTAACTGATAAACTCAGGATTGTTTTTTATTTCCGTTGATTGCTCTTGTCCATAGGTATTTACAACAACTACAAGCAAGAGAAATAAAAACATCGCTCTCTGGTGGATGTTTGTGTTTTCAAAATAAAAAAACAATAGTCCTCTTTTTCTTTTTTTCGTCATTTCCATTTTTTTTAACAAAAAATCAATTTATTTCTACATTTCAAGTACTCTTGCCATGCTATCATTTATTCCGGCAACAATACACTCATTATTTTCAAAGACAACGTTCTCAAGGCTCCCAATATAGACTCTTGCCTTTAAAACGTGGATATTTAAGCAAGTATGGGTAAAGGGTCCTTCCCAATCATTTATAAATTAAAAGCCATGGCTTACTTTTTATCTGCCAAATTATTTTCTTGACCCGGAATTAATCCCTGTTATTTACAAATCTTTAAACCATCATACTCTATAACTACCAGTGTTGTACCAGTACGCTAACCTTGTTCCTTTTCAATAATAGTTTTTGGGTTTATATTATCAAATTTGAAGTTTCCTATAATGGGAAAGTGTCTTTTTTAGCCATTAGCTGTAACCAATAGGTCTTAATGGTCGTGGTTGTTTCTGATAGTAACCCTTGCCGCATTGTAGCCATAAGGTTAATGGACAAATTTTGATGTGCCCATCTTTACATATCGTGTTCCAACAGTCTGGGAGAGACATTATTCGCGCTATCTCAAGAAACAAAAACTTGCTGCAACCCATTAGGATAATAAGTAACTGAAAAAAACCTCAAAAAAGTTTTAATCTTGGCATATTTATGGGGTATAAAAACAATTTTCCACAAACCCGTTTGTCTGGAAATTTATTCAAAATTAAAAGGTTAAAATCCGATGTACAATTCTTACGAAGCCTAAAACAATGATGTCTTTCACTTGAAAAACTGTCCATGTACTCAAAAGATTGTACATCGGATTATTATATTTCCATCCTTTATTTAATTCTTATCCCACCATAGTGGTGTGGTAATTAAATCGGGGCCTCCTAATAAATTTATAGCCTCATCAACAGCCTCGCCATTGGACTGCTTTTCATATAAAAGGAAAGGAACCCTTCTAATCCATTCGGTGGTTGGATCCGCAATTTCAATATTATCGGAATTGGCTATTGGATATAATGGTAACCCCCTACTACGTCTGTATTCGGCCCAAGCCTCTATACCATCGGGAAATAAAGCAAGCCATTTTTGCAAAAATATTTGCTGGAACTGGACGTCTTCATCGGTAGTATCGAACTTTACAGGAATATCACCTATAGCTGGCGAATCAAGAAAATCATTGGGAGTTACAGGTGTAGCATTACTGTTGATGTAGGTATCTATGACCGTAGCATCAGTAACACCCCATTGCATCAATGAGTTTTCAATTCCTTTTTTATACAACTCTTCGGCAGTTCCGCCCATTTCCCAGCCTAATAAATCGCCTTCAGCTCTTAGAAAATAAGCTTCGGCAGAAGACATTACATTTAATGGGGTAGAAAAGTAGTCATCAATACCCCCTGAAACCGGAGCGGTCCAGCGAGGGCCAATATGTGAGTTTGATTTGGCAACATTCATTTCATCTGACAATTGCTCAACACTTAATCCATTTCTTAGGCCATCATATTGACCTGTATTAACTGCTGGCAAAAAGTACTCAGGAGTTCTAGGGTCATTATATCCTATTAAAACAGATTCCATGGCAGCAGTCATTCTAAATTCATTCCATTCAGACATTTGTGAAATAGGGTTTATGTCAATGGTATTTTGCTGAATTAATGCATCATCATCCGGGCTACTTTCAAGAACAGTGTTCGAAAATGCTTCTTCTCCCTGTGTTTTTGCCAATGTTGGATTGGTTTTGGATATTCTTATAGCCAATCTCAGTCTCAAGGTATTGGCAAACTTAATCCACTTTGTAATATCCCCTTCATACATTAAGTCATAAGATCCAAAGGGTTTCTGATCACTTGGCAAACCTTTAAGCACGGCTACAGCCCTGTCCAGCCTTTCAAAAAAGTCATTATAAATACTCTCCTGGCTGTCATATGGAATGGAGGCAGTTGCTTCCCCAGCTTTTGAATATGGGATAGGCCCCCAATAGTCTGTAACCCTATGAAATGCAAAAACCCACCATATTTCAGCAAGTGCATGTTCAGCAGAGCTTTCTTCTGAATTATCTAAAATAGTCTGTAACTGTGGCATTACTTCCACATAAATTGGGTTAAATGCATTCCGAAGCCAATCCATTCGTATTACCAATCGATCAGTTGGGAAATAGGAGGTTACGTTAGCAAAATATTGTGCGTACTGAGCAGCAAATAAGTTTTCTGGAGTTTGTCCTCCAATAGGAACACCCGTTAGTGCTTTCGAGAATAAAAACGGCAACTCGGAGGCGCCTATTGTAGCAATTGAGTTTGCGTCCGTGTTAATTTCAGTATAATCATCTGTGCAAGCGGTAAGTAGTATTATACTAAACATTACCAAAAGGCACATTCTTAATTTTATTGTTATCTCTTTCATGATTATTCTTTTAAAATATTAGATTAAGATTAAAACCAAAACTCTGCGTTGATGGAATTGCACCGTATTCGGTCCCATCCGCATATTTGCCCATGTCGGGGTCAAACCACATCTTGCGTTCTTCCAAACCGGGAATATTCAATAGCGAACTGCCTCGATATATCCAAAATAGGTTACGGGCTATAAGCGAAAAACTTGCTTTTTTTATAAATAGATTAGATGGTAACGGTATGTCATACCCTAATGATACTTCTCTTAATCGAACGTTAGAGGCATCATACGCGAAGAATTCTCCAACTCCTGAGCGTTTACCGGATACAGTTTGCCAAAATTGCTGAGAGGAAATAGTTGCTGAAACAGGATTTCCATCCAAATCAACACCTCCCAAGTTCCATCCTCCTTCTCTATAATTTGCTGTTGCTTCAGTTATACCACTGAAAGACAAGTTCTGTTCAGTATTTGAAACCATTACCCCTCCAAATTTTCCATCAACCAACATCCTCAAAGAAAAATCCTTGTATTTGAATGTGTTGGTTAAACCAAATATCTTATCTGGATTAGCATTACCTATTACTTCTGGATCAAGACCCGACTGGCTGGTAATAAATGGAAGACCGTCAGCAGTAACAATAAAGTTACCATTGGCATCTGTTTGCCATTGGTCAGCTATCAAATCATTATAGCTTCCACCAATTTTCGCTTGTGGAACAGCCCCAAAATTACCAAAGCTTCCCAAGTAAATGGTATCAAGGTCATCTGTTAAACTGTTTACCTTACTTCCGTTAAATGAAAAATTCAGATCAATTTCCCAACTGAAATCTTCAGAAAATATTGGAAAGCCATTCAAAACTAATTCCAGACCTTCATTCTGAATATCACCGGCATTAATATATCTCTGAGAAAATCCAGTGGCAACAGGAAGTGATATTCTAATTAGTTGATTGATCGCGTTGCTCTTATAATAGGCCAATGAAACCCCAGCCCTGTTATTAAAGAATCTTGACTGTAATCCAGCTTCCCAGTTTTTTACAATCTCCGGCTTTAAATCTGGAAAAGGAAGCACACTGCTTCTGCTTAAGTATCCGTTACCTGCACCTTGGCTGTAATTATAGGAAGAGGAAAGCAGTCCAAACTGTCCGCCATTACCTACTTCGGCATACGTAACATAAGCCTTTAGGAATGACATAGATTCAGGTAGTTCAATCAAGTCGGATAAGACCCCTGAAAGCCCCGTGGAATAATATTGATAGGAGTGTGGAGTAGGGAGACGCGAATCCCAATCGTTTCTAAAACTACCATTAAGCGTTATGGCATTATCTTTAAAGGATAAATTAACATCTCCAAAAACAGATTGTGTTTGTATTTGTGTTTGTGTTGAGTTGAACTGTGGATTGGTAGCAAAATTTAAACTAAATTTATTGGCTACATTTAAACCATCGGCAATATCATTCTTTACACCAAATTGTCGGTCTTGATATATGGCCCCAACAGAATAATCTACACTAAAGTCGTTACTTATTTTATTATTCCCTTGGAGGATTAAATCGAACCATTTTTGAATGCCTGTAATGGCTGACTCACGATAATACCCGCCTTTATTCCTAGCGAATAAAACGGTGCCCACACTGGTCATTTGTTTCTCTTCTTCAAGAGACTTGGACAAATTAGCTCTTCCTGTTACACTTAACCAATCTGTGACATCGTATTTAGCAGATATAAATCCGGACAATTGATCCTTCTTCCCTTCAAGAATATCCCTATTTGTTATCCAATATGGGTTTTGATAGTTAGAAGCCAATGTTGATGGCCACGCAGTGGGCATATAAACACCAACATTATCCAATGTTTGATAATTTCTGGCATCAGCATCACTAACGTTCCTAGGTATTTGATATATATTCATAACAGGTGTATTATTGGCCTCACCTGCTCTGGTTTTATTATCAATAATCTGGGTTAGGTAACTCACTTTTGAATCAATTGTAATTCTATTTCCAATCTTATTTGATATCCTGAAATTAAAATTATGACTTGTCAAATTATTTGTTGGAATAATACCCTGGATATCTTTTTTTGTGTAAGACAAAAACGTTTGTGCTTTTTCCAAACCACCAGATACGCTTATGGAGTTGGTGGAGCTAATTCCATTACTAAAGAAGTCTTCTATATTATTGGGTTGAGCAGAATATTGTCTTGATTCACCCAAATAATTTACATATTCCTGACCTTCCATTTTAGCCCCCCAACTTTCTCCGGATGCGGGATTTAGGACACCAGCACTTCCTTGGCCATAAATGTTTTGAACCATGGGCAATGCAAAAGGCGATTCAACAACAAGGCTCGAATTTACATTTACGGATACATCGCCACCCTTTGTCCCTTTCTTTGTGGTTATTATTATAGCTCCATTTCCTGCTTGACTACCATACAAAACACCTGCCGAAGCTCCAGGAAGGACACTTACCGACTCAATATCATCTGGATTTATATTAGATGTTGAATTGTTGTCGATGTTTGGCACTCCATCAACGACTATCAACGCTGAGTTGCTACCTGATAGGGAACGAGAACCTCGGAGTATAATTTCAGAGTCACTACCGACACCCCCTGCACTTTGTGTAATTTGTGCATTGGCAATCTTACCCTGAAAAGAGTTTATGAGATTATTTGCATCCCTAACACCAGTTAATTCTGAAGATTCAACACTTTGAGTGGCATAAGTTAGTGACTTTTTTTGTCTACGTATCCCCAAAGCAGTAACGACCACCTCCTCCAAGCCCGAGGTACTTTCTACCAAGTTTATAGTAATGGTGGTTTGTCCGTTAATATTCACTTCTTTAGATGCAAAACCAAGATAGGATACTACTAAAACAGCAGTTTCATTTGCAACTGAAATGGAAAAATTACCGTCAAAATCGGCTTGTGTACCATTAGTTGTCCCCTTTTCAATAATATTGGCACCTGTTAATGGTTGCCCATCAGTATCCAAAACCGATCCTGAAACAGTAAAAGTTTGCTGATCAATGCTTGTAGACTCGGTTGCAATAATTACTATTTTATTGTTTTTAACATTTAATTTGAAATCCTTGCCCGAAAAGCATGTTTCCAGTAATTTATTGGCTCGGATTATGCCTTTTCTAAGTTGAACTTTGGGTGTATCCTTAAATAGATTCTCTTCGTATATAAACGTGTAATCTGTTTGATTTCGTAATAAATCGAATACCGCATCTATGGATACCACCTGATCCTTATCAATATGAATTTTAGTATTCTGTGAGAAAATGTCACTCGAATTAAATCCAAAGGCAGTGGAACAAAGCAAAAAGATGAATGTTCTCATAATGAACTTTAGTAACTCTTTCCGCTGACGGAAAAAAGTGTTAGTAAATTTAATTTTCATAAATTTGAATATTAGTTGGTTAATATTATTAATCAATTGATGCAAAGAGGGGACAAAAGCACAGTACTGTCCAGGTATAAACTTTGTTCCCTTTCTTTATTTTATGGTAATTCTTTTGTTTTTTATGTCATAGGCCTTTATAGAATTAGTAGTTAAGATACTGTTTAATATTTCTTCGATAGCTTCTTCTTTTTTCAATACGCCATTAAATTTCACATTTTTAAGCTCAGGTCTTGAGAACTCTATATCAACGTCGTACCAGCGTGATAATACCATGGCAATTTCTTGTAAAGACTTGCCTTTAAAACTAAAGACCCCTCTTCTCCATGCAATCTCCTGGCCTACATTTGTAGGGTTGACACTGATAGTATTATTTTTAAGGTCTAATTTGGACTGCTCATTGGGTTTTAGCACCTGAGTAGATGTGGCAGTACTTATGGTTACCATACCCGTTACTAGCGTGGTATAGATATTAGTTTCATCTTTATAGGCTTTGACATTAAACTCGGTTCCCAGAACTTCTACCTCTTGGGATGTGTTTAAAACTCTGAACGTTGCCCCATGATGTTCCGTACTTGGAGATACTTCAAAATAGGCCTCTCCATAGACCAACTCTACGATTCTTGTTTTTCCCTTTACAAAGGCAACGGGGTACCTTAGCTGACTTTCAGAGTTAAGCCATACCAATGTTCCATCTGCCAATTTTATATGAAATTGCCCCCCTCGTGGAATGGTTAAGTAATTATATGCTATCTCAGTGGTTATTTTATCGGAGGAGTCATAGACTAATTTTTCCCCATTGCTTTTTATATTTTTAGTTTGTATTGTTTTTCCTTTTTCCAAATCAATATTTGAACCATCTTCTAAAGTAAGGATAGCTTTGTCCGTCCCTGCTTGGATACCATTTACAATCTCTACTGCTGTCTTTGCATTAGGGACTAAAGTATCCGACCCATTATCAATTACCTTATTCTTGAAAAGATATCCAATACCCAGAATCATAAGAAATACTGCTGCGTATCGTACAAATTTATGTACTATACGCATTTTATGAGCCCTTTTTTCCCGCTCTATAAATTGTAGTAATTGTGTTTTAGAATCGTCCGTGTCAAATTTTTTCACATTCAAATCGATTACATGGTTGATTTTCACAAATTTCCGGAACTCCTCCTTATTGGTGGGGTCTTCAATCCATTTAGAAAGCTGATCCAACTCAGACAGGGACGCTTGTCTCGTAAAGTATTTTGCGATTAAATCTTGAATTTTTATTAACATTATAAATTGATATACATAGTTAGAACGCAATAATTTTATTGAACCCTTGCTTTTTTAAGAATTATTTTTTTATTTTCATAACCTTCTACTGCAAATGAACACTAAAAATTTTTCGTAATGAAAATTGATTATATCAACGAGGCTGCGTTTGTTCAAGGCTTAAAAAAGGGGGATTCAAAAGCGTATACTTATTTAGTGGAAACCTACCACCATAAGTTATGCAACTATGCCTTTGGACTTGTTGGGGATTATAATTTTTCGGAGGATATTGTTCAGAATGTATTTATTAAAATCTGGAAACAGCGAAAAAAGTTAAAGGACGATGTTGACCTAAGAAATTATTTATATAAATCCGTATACAATGAGTTTGTAGATCAATACCGAAAAATTAGGCCTGTGTTTTCATTGGAAAAAGTTCATATAGAGTCACTAAGAGTATTTGTTCATGAGGATTCGGAAAATTCTTTGGAAAGACTTATGGTACAGGTGAAAATGGAAATTGAGAACCTACCTCCCAAATGCAAACAAGCTTTTTTGTTGAGCAAACAGGACGGACTTACCAATATAGAAATTGCGGAGTATTTGAATATTTCCAAGAAGTCCGTTGAAGGTCATATTACCAAGGCATTCTCTATTTTACGCAAAAGCTTGGATGGAAAAATGAAAGGAGTTTTCCTATTGCTTTTTGGAATGGATTTAAACAAGAGGCCGAGTGATTTATAATACTACTTTTCACTTGATTTGTAATAAAGCAACAACTCACTAGCCTATTTCAGGACCGAACATTCCAATTCTTTTACATACGTTTGGGTAACAGTTAAATTGTGATGGCCCATAGATTTGCTGACAACGTCAGTAGCGACCCCTTAGGCAAAACTATGTCTTCGGACATCAAATGCCGCAGAAGGGGTAAGCTAGGTGGAAGCACAAAAACCCCCTATTTAAGGGGGCTCTATTGTATTTGGAGGGTAGGTTTGGGGGTCAATTTTTTTACTTTTTTTAGTGAACAGGATACTTTGACAAATTTAGTGCAATCTCCCCTGATTCATTATTGGACCCTTTAACAAAAGCTAAAATCCAGAATAGACATGAAACGTTCCTATAACTTCTATTTGCTCTACGTCTTCCGTGTCAGGCTTATCAAAAAGCCCGTCTATTTCCAATATGTAACTAGCTACTCCAGTAGTTTCCGTAACCAATGTTATTTGCAAGTTCGAAAATGCTGCCGTACCAGATGTAGATACATAATTTACGCCTCCCATCGTGATGATGATTGAAGAAGCTGCAGAAGAAAGTTCCCACCTATCTGAAAGGTCTGCTAACGGAAACGGTTGGCCATTTTGTAAGCTTAAGTTAGCATTTACAAAAATTTCATGCTCTTGATCTGCTAAAGTCATGGATATCCCTTTGTCTCCATCCTCATTTTCTAAATAAATACTCGATATAGCCCCTCCTTCATAATCTTCTTCTAAATTCCAAGCGTTGGAATACACACTATTTTGAATAGTTAAGCTATATTCATTTTGTTGCTGATTATCATCAGGATCTGTTGCGGCATTCTCATCATCGCTACTGCAACCTACAGATGATAAGGCTAAAAAAAGTACTAATAATTTTAAATATTGAAAATTAAGTGTCATATGCATTTGTTATTTAAATATGTTATTTTTTAATTTTTTTTCATTCCTGAATTTTTGTAATGAGCTTAAATGAAAGGCTGTGCTATAATAATCCGTTTTACTATTCAAATAAATATCAGGAATCGAAAAGTATTTAAGGGACACTAACTATGTATCCATTGGTTTTGCTGTAATGCCCAAATACCTTATAAGTTTGTTTTCTGTATTACGGACAAGTAGCATCCCATATTGGCATATGGCTAGCGGTTAAAGCACTTCCAATGGCAAAATAAGTAGGTTCTGAGTCAATATGAGGCACACACCAATTACTAATATTCTGATTAAAAGTAGTGGCTCCAGAAAACATACGATCCATATCAGTTACATTAGTTAACTGATATCCCCATCCGACTAGAGGCTGATTAAAGGCACTAGCATCCTCAAACATACTCCCCATATCCGTTACATTGCTGACATTCCAGCCGCCTATATTTTCATTAAAAGCACTGGCTCCAGTAAACATAGCGTTCATATCCGTTACATTGACTACAATCCAACCACCAATAGGCTGATTAAAATTTTCAGCACCAAAAAACATGTAACTCATCTTAGTTACATTACTCACATTCCAATTACCAATTTCTCCATTAAAAATGGTGGCTCCAGAGAACATACTCCTCATATTCGTTACACTACTCACATCCCAATTTTTGATATTACCGTTAAATATGGTAGCACCTTGAAACATTCCAACCATATCTGTTACATTGGCGACATCCCAGTTATTGATATCCTGATTAAAGGCGCTGTTATAAAACATATTACGCATATTCGTTACATTCCCCACATTCCAGGTGGTTACATCTCCATTAAAATTGTCGGCATCACTAAACATATTGTCCATATTGGTTACATTGCTCACATCCCAACTGTTAAGATCTTTATTGAAAGTATCAGCACGGCCAAACATAGACTGCATATCCGTTACATTGCTCACATCCCAACTGTTTATATTTCCGTTAAAAATTTCAGCTCCAAAAAACATTCCATTCATATTTGTTACATTGCTGGTGTCCCAATGGCTAATATCACCGTTAAAAGATTTAGCACTAAAAAACATACCAGCCATGTTTGTTACGCTACTTACATCCCAGCTGCTTAAATCACCGTTAAAGGCAGTGGCACCGTCAAATAGAGAACTCATGTCTGTAATACCGCTAGTACAGGTAGTCGCTACATTACCTGTAGTAATCTGGTCGGCAGTACGCTTGGTGTATGTAATACCGTTTACCACACCCGATTCTCCTACAGCAGCGTTGGGTGCCATTACAGTTACGCCGTTTTCTGCTAAATAAAATAGAGGACTTTCTATAAAAGTGGCTGTAATATCTTTTGCTTCATCTACTGTAAGTTGCACCGTGTTTTCGGTACCCGTTACATCGCCTTGCCATTCTTTAAACTCCCACCCCTCTACTGGTGTGGCGGTTATATCTATTACTTGGCCTTCCTCATATTCTCCACTTTCCGGAGAAACAGAGCCACTATTACTTGGCAAAGCGCTTATAGAAACTTGATAGGTTGTTGCTGTTATTTCTTGATCATCATCACTACTACAACTAGTAAAGCAGATGCCAATGGCAAGTAAAAAGATTAAAGGTTTTAATGAAATCTGTATGGTTTTCATTTCTTATAAGATTTTGGGACGTTTAATAAGTTATGTGTAATTGTGTTTTAAATGTTAAATCGTACACCAGCAGCAAGCACAAGCTGACCGCCATCGATAATAACATACTTAAGTTCCGCGAAAGGGATAATATTACCGCTGGTATTTAAATTAGCGCCAGCCCCAAGGTTCAGGCCCAAACGACCGTCACTAGCACTAGCGCTGCTACCAAAACCACCAAAAGCAGAATCATCATATTTAACGTTAATACTACTATAATTTAAACCGCCCAACCCATAAAAATCAAACTTATCATCCTGTATAAAATAATAATTCGCATTAGCATTAAGTTCAAACCAAGTCATTTTAACAGGGCCTTCACTTTTTGGTAAATAATAAATAAAGCTGGGTGAAATACTAAGGTTGTCGGCAATTCCAAATTCTGCATTCGCTCCAATCCCGATATTTTCAATTTCGGTTCCATAGGCAACCATACCTCCAATTCGGGTATTTATGTCTTGGGCGTTTACTGTTGATAGCATCAAGCTAAAAAAACATAAGCTTAAACTTGCAATAATTAATTTTTGATTTTTCATGATAAATTAATTTTAAGATGTTAGATTATAATATATAGTTAGAATTATTTTTTTACAGGTAACTAAAGGATGTTATTCAAAATATTTAAAGCCGTCTTCCGATTCTGAACACACCTTACTGCACTATAATTTTTTTGGTCCCTCTTCCTTTTATCCTTTTCAATGTAAGGAGGTAGAGACTTTTTCTTTTTTGACTCAAATCAATTGTGGAATCTTTTTTTCTGATGAAAATTGTAAGTGTGCAATTTCCTGTCCAAGCATATTATTGATGCTGGTATTTGAAACCAATGGTTCTGTTTCAACAAAAACAAAGTCCGTACTTGGATTGGGAAAAATAAGACTCCATGAGGTACCTTCAACATCATTAACACCAAGACTTTCCCCTCCGTTATAAGGCGCTACCGCAAAAAATGTAATACTACCTCCAGCTACCATAATTTTCTCTTTAGGCTGAAGATGAACGGCGTATATTGCGTCCGATTCGTAATCGCCGTTACTTCCATTATCCATACTAGTCGTATCTGTCCCATCAACTCCAAAACTAGAATCGATGGAGCCTGCCTGCAGCTGATTTCCGTAGGTTAACAGAAAACAAAGAAGTATAAAAAAAATGCAATTGGTATTCATAATATTGGATTTATGTACAAATTGAGGTTAACACACGGACAAATATTAGGATAAATGGTTGATGCCCAATAGCCCAATTTGTAGATGGCTCCAAACACTTCATAATAGGTCTAATTTTTTATGTAACTGGTAATTTTGGTGCTGTTTTCCCACAAAACAAGCTGTTTGCTATCTACCCATGAATTCAAGCCGAATACAAGGTTTTTATAGTCATCTGTACGGCTTCATGTTAATTGGGATTAATTTTTAGTAGCTTTATAATTCTTAGATTAAGTCCTAATAAACACCCCATAACTTTATGATTAAAATAATCCTCATAGACGATGAACCCAAAGCAATAAAAAGCTTAGAATGGGAAATTAATAACTATTGTAACGATGTGGAGATTATGGCTACTTTCACCAAACCTAAAGATGCTATTACCTATTTACAACACAACAACCCGGATGCTGTATTTTTAGATGTAGAAATGCCGGGTATGGATGGCTTTCAATTTTTAGATCATTTTAAGCAACGGCTCTTTTGTGTGGTTTTCGTAACGGCCTATAATCAATATGCTATTAAGGCTATTAAAGAAAATGCCATTGATTATTTATTAAAACCTATCGATTCCGAAGATTTGATACCAACTATTGAAAAACTAAAAGCCAATAAAAAAAACGGACATACTTATGATGCCTTAGAGGAACGTTTACGATCTAACACCAACAAACGTATTGCTATTCCGGTCGAGGGCAAGCTACTTTTTATTGACCCTGAAAATATAATTTACTGTGAAGGAGACGGTAACTATTGTAAAATTTATATGGACGATAAAAAACCTTTTCTTATTTCCAAAAAACTAAAAGAAATTCATGGATCTTTACCTGCCTCCGATTTTTTTAGAGTACACAACAGTTATATTATAAACTTAAAACGCGTTAGTGAATATTTAAAGACAGACGCTTATGTTATTCTTGATAATTCAAAGAAAATACCCGTTTCACGAAACAAAAAATCTGCTTTTTTAGATAAAATTTAATGGCCAATGGAGTTTGCCCCAACACTTTTTTTCTGGCAATTGATGGTAACGGCTTTATTTGGCCTTTGTATTATGAGCTTAGTTATTGGACACATTTCCAGTGAAAAAAGCTTTTTATTTTATGGAATCTATACATTTTTTCTGCTTTTTTATTTTGTTCTGGTTACGCCTTATGATTTTGTGTGGCGCGACCAGCTTTTTACCACTCCTTATAAATCCTTACGCTGGTACTCACAGGTAATATACAATTGTTCTTACTTTATATTTTTTCTTTATTTTTTAGATATAAAAACCCACATTCCTAAGTTTAATAAGTTTATCGTTAAAGTTGTTGGGGTCGCTTTTTCGCTTGGCACACTCGTATTTATTTATGGTATTATATTAAACAAGCCAGACGTTTTCGAGGTTTTCTATATCTATATTTTTGTGCCGATCTTGTTTTGTTTTGCAATCTATACGCTTGTTAAATCTATTACACTTCCAGGAAGGCTAAAGTATTTTTTTATTGCTGGAGGAGGTGTTTTTATTGTTTTTGCCATGTTGGCACTTTTTCTTCCTATCCTAGGGTATCGTATTTTTAACCTATCCCCCTTTGCTTTTTTCTATACAGGTGTTTATATAGAGCAATTTGTGTTTGCTTTTGGTTTGGCTTATAAGGTTAGGCAAATGAATCATGCGCTACTTGAAAAATCAATAGAAAACCAGCATATAAAAGAAGCTCAAAATAAGGTGTTGGAAGAAAAGCTAAAAGAAAAGGAACACGAAATATTAGCGATAACGACCAAAGCAGAAGAAGAACGGCTTTCAAGTTTAAAATCTAAATTTGAGGATGAGATTCATCGTCTCCACCTAGTATCGCTACAAAGTCAATTAAACCCGCATTTTATTTTTAATGCGCTCAACTCCATCAAAGCTTTTTTAATTGAAAATGACAAACAGCAGGGGATAGACTATTTATACAAGTTCTCAAAACTAATTCGTATTATTTTAGAAAATATTAAGGTAGAAACGATTACCCTAGTTGAAGAACTCGCTATATTAAAATTATATGTAGACATTGAAAATATTCGCTTTGAAGAAAAAATAAACTTAAACATTAGAAATCTTGAAAAAGTACACATAAAAAATATGATAATTCCCCCAATGATTCTTCAGCCCTTTATAGAGAATGCTATTTGGCACGGTTTAATGTTAAAAGAAGGAGAGAAATGGATTGACCTTCTTTTTTTTCAGGAAGAAAGCACCTTGATCTTAAAAATTCGCGACAACGGTAACGGACGACAAGCCAACAAACAACATGAGGGGAGGAAGTTATTTAAAAAGAAATCTATTGGTTTAAAAATCACTCAAGAACGTCTTAATCATTTTAACCAAAAGAATAATCTTGATTATACATTTAAGATTCATGATTTAAGAAATGAGCGTGGAGGGCCAATAGGTACCGAAATTGAATTCATTTTTCGTACTAATAACAATTAATCCTCTATCTTTATTTTATTAGAGGGGTTTATGTAGCCATCCCTTAAGCGGACGGACTTACCAATATAGAAATTGCAGAGTATTTGAATATTACCAAGGCATTCTCTATTTTACGCAAAAGCTTGGATGGAAAAATGAAAGGAATTTTCCTATTGCTTTTTGGAATGGATTTAAACAGGAGGCCGAGTGATAAATAATACTAGTTTTCATTTGATTTTTATTGAGCAACAACTCCCTAGCCTATTTCAGGACCCAACTTTCCAATTCTCTTTGATACACTTGGGTAACAGTTAAATTGTGATGGCCCATAGATTCGCTGATAATATTGATAGCACCCCCCTTTTTAGTCTTGGGGATTTGGCAAAACAATGCCTAAACGGCCTATTATTAAAGACCTTACTCTTCCTATGGGCAATACATCAACGCCAAATTCATTGAATATTAGATTAGTGTCCGTATATATAACCATAGATTTGGTAGATGAACAGCCCTATTCCGGCAATTATCAAATAAGAGTTCGCGGCCTTGTAAAAGGCATCATAGCTTTTTGCCGACTGCCATTTGGTGATAACGAATACGATGGGTATCAATGCTAAGATCTGGCCCAACTCAACTCCAAGGTTGAAGCTTGTAATTTTCGCCAAGAACTGGGCGGTTCCTACCTCAAAAGACTGTAATCGGGTAGATAGCCCAAAGCCATGGATCAATCCAAAAATAAAAACCATCAACAATAAATTCGGCGATTTTATGTTTAAATACTTTTCAAACCACCCTAAATTTTCAAATCCTTTATACAAAACACTTAGGGCGATAATGGCGTCAATCAGATGTTCGTTTGCCGTAATGCCCAAATAAGTAGCTCCGGTCAAGGTTATACTGTGTCCTATCGTGAATACGGTGATAAAACGTACGATGTCCTTAAATCCACTTAAATAAAAGATTACGCCCGCTAAAAATAGCAAATGGTCATATCCGGTGACCATATGTTTGGCCCCAACATAGATGTAGGACCATAGTCCCCCGTTATTCAAAATGCCTTGATCGGAAGGACTAACCGCATGTGCAGTAAGTAAAAATGGACTGATGAAAAGTACGGTGGTTGCGAGGAATTTTAATTTTGATCGATCCATTTAACGCTTCCTATTAAACCAAAGAAACAATCCCGATAAGAGTATAAAACTAGCGATCCAATACGCATAGGAAGGAATTCCCTCTTCGTGCCCATCGGCGTGGTTGTGCGAAGGCTCCTCATGACCATGTACTACTTCAAAGGTAAGGGTGGCCCAATTGGATTCATGGGTCAATTCAGGAGCTTCAGAATGGACTAGGTTAATAGTGCGTAAATACCATAAACCATCAGCAAGCAGTTTTACCGTTAAAATTCCGTTAGCATCTGTCCGAAGCTTTGCTCCCGAGGTATGTTGATGATTTTCTTCGGTTTTTCCATTTTCATTATTATGGCTGTGCCCGTGTTCGGTACCTTCCTCATGACTGTGACCATGTCCTGTGACTTCATAATCAGCGTATACCAATTGGTCGGCCAATGGTTCTCCTTTATAAATCAACTTAACTTCCAGCTCATCTCCTGTATTCAAGTCATAAGGGTTGCTCAAAGGAATAAATTCAATAGGATAGCCCAAGATAGTTTGCCAGTCGTTTGATTTTTTGTTGCCTACTTGAAAGATGGCTTTGACGTGTTTTGAATATTTTTCAACGGCATCGACATTAAGCGCATCGTTTTCCCGACGCCAATCTAGCATGTCCGTTGCCCCGTCATGTTCCAGGTATTCATTGAAATCTGTAGCAGACAATTCAAGCGTCTTTGCAGCGGTCGAAACTCCGGCAACCCAGGTTCCCGATTCCCCAGTTCTTAAATTTAAAAAGGTTATGCTGTCTTTCTCACTCCATTGATTCGGATTTATTTTATGGCGATTACCATTACCTACCAAGCTTGCATCAATCATACGGTCACGGTCAATAACATTTTCACTTTTATCAAAGGTTCCGTTGTACAGTTTAATAGTCGCCGATGTATCGGGCTTGAGAAAATAGGTGTCCAGCTTGAGGTACATATCATGACTACAGAACAATACAAAGGCAATAACAGCGAGAAATGATTTTTTCATAAATCTAAATTGAAAGAATAGTGAGAATTGAAGTTTTTTAATTCGATAACACTTAATTTCAAAAATAAATAAAAATTACGAGAAGATTTTGATTAATGGAAAATTGGCTTTTGTTTTAGGAGCGGCCTTCCAGGCTATGCTAAAACAAGGTCACCTATTTTCTTTAGACGGACCATAAAATTTTAGTCATTCATAATAAAGGGTGGAGGTTCTAAGCTTAACATCCAGGGGAAAGCATTTTAAATTTTAACGAGTGTAGTTATCAACTGCGGCACTTAAACCATGGAAAAGGTTTTGAAATCCTAAATATCAGAAGGAACACTTCGCAAAATGTGGAGCAATGATATAATGACAGATAAATTAAAAATCTTTATAATATTCTACGTTGGATTTCATGATAACATCTATGGGAAGATAATTCAATTTTTTTATCATTTCTTTTTTAATCAATATATCATAGAATAACTTCAAGCCAGAATGAGCTTGGGCATATGGACGTTGAGAAATAAGAAAATCAATAATTCCTTTGTCCAAAAATTTTAAGTTTTGTTCAATTAGATCATAGCCGATAAGAATAAACTTATTTGATGGCTTAAAGATGGAAGCCACTTTGTGGATTCCATTTGTGAAAAATATGCCTCTTATCGAAGGTGATTTCTTTAACAGTTGGATTATCTCTTGTTCTACAAGTTTTATGTTTTCAAGATTACTTTCATACTTTTTTATTTTTTTGCCTTGGTCCCCGAAAAATTCTCTAAATCCATTTTCTCTATTTGCAAAATGAAGATGATTATCGTCCTTTCCTGTAAGGGTAATAATCAGAATTTCTGATTCTTGTATCAAACATTTTTGAAACAATTCAGCTGCAAGTCCGCCGCTATTTTGAGAGTGCTGACCAATAAATGGAATATCTTTAAAATATTCATCTCTTGTATCAAAAAAAACAATTTGTGTTCCCTTTTTCTCCAAAAGTGATACAAACCTTATTGTTTCTTTATGGAAAATAGGTACCATGAACACTCCGTCAAATGGTCTATCCAATATAGCCGAAGTCTGTTGTAGGAAAGACTCCTCATCATTTTGTTTAAAATGAAATATATCAAATTTAAACCCAAAAGGAATAAGTTCAACGGTTATATCCTGAATTCCTCTTAGGTGTTCTTTCCAATAAGGGATATTGTCGGTGGCTTCGGGCATAAGCACGGCAATGGTATACTTTTTAGCCGATTTTAATCGACTTGCAAAAATGTTTGGTGTGTACCCCAAATCTTTAATGGCCTTGAGTATACGTTCTCGTGTTTCTAGAGATACCCCTCCACGATTGTTCAGGACTTTATCCACTGGCCCTGTAGACACACCAGCGTGTTTTGCTATATCCTTAATACCTATGGATTTTTTTTTCATATATAACGCCAAAAAGGATTTATAACCCCAAAAAAAGCAAAAAATAAACTTGTCAGAAAAGAAATTAGCAATTATTTTTGAATAATAGTGAACGTTCACTATTATTATTTTTAAAAAAATAGTCAACGTTCACTATTTTGCATAAAAATATTTAAAATAAAACAAGATGAAAGTAGGTATTGATAGTTATTGTTACCACCGCCTTTTTGGGGAAGTATACCCTAGTCAGGATCGGCCAGAAAAGATTTTAACTTTTGAACAATTCTTGGAACAGGCCATTTCACTTGATATTGATGGACTATCCCTTGAATCTTGTTTTATTCCACGTTTTGATAGTTCTTTTTTAACTTCTGTAAAGGAACGCCTTGATAGTGCAGGACTTGACCGCGTATATGCCTGGGGCCATCCTGATGGCTTGGAAGGGGGCAAAAATGAGGAGGCGCTTCATGAAATGATCCAACATATGGAATATGCGGTTGCTATCGGTGCCAAGGTAATGCGTGTTGTAGGGAGTAGCCATCCATTTCGATTGGAGCCCCATGGCCCCCAGTTGGAAAAGCTTGGTACCATGTTTAGTAAGGCTACAAAAATTGCAGAAGGCCATGGAATCAGGTTAGCCATAGAAAACCATATTGATTATAACTCTGATGAAATACTACAATTGGTAAAGGCTGTAAACTCACCTTATTTTGGAGTAAATTTTGATACTGGGAATTTTTTAAGGGTTTTGGACGATCCTATTCAAGCCATGGAAAAGTTAGCGCCCCATGTATTCGCCACACACATAAAAGATTTGCTACCCGTTAAAGGTGTGCCCGTTAATGAATGGAACTTTTTTTCGTGTGTTCCTACCAATAGCGGGCTTATTGATAATGCCAAATTAGTCCAAATATTAAAAGAAAATAATTACGAAGGGTTTTTGGCAGTTGAGATAGATTTCCTACACCCTAATTTTACAAATAAGGAAGAAGAAGTTGTTGCCCTAAGTATTAAGGAATTGAGAAAAATAGCAGAAATCTAAGAATGAAGAAGTTAAACATTGGGATTGTGGGGTATAAATTCATGGGCAGGGCACATAGCAATGCCTGGAAGAAAGCTCCTTTGTTTTTTGATCTATCTTTTGAACCTGTCCTCAAAGTAGCCTGTGGCAGAAAAAAAGAAGACCTCGATACATTTGCAAAGAGATGGGGTTGGGCCGAAACGGAAACAGATTGGAGAAAAATGATTGCCAGGGATGATATTGATATAATCGATATTGCCGTACCTCAGAGTTTACATTTTGAAATCGCCATTGAAGCCGCCAAGGCAGGAAAACACATCTTTTGTGAAAAACCGATGGCCATGAACAGTGAGCAGGCCAATGAAATGCTTCGGGTGTGTGAGGAAAACAAGGTAGTTCATTACCTGAACCATAATTATAGGCGGGTACCCGCTATAGCATTGGCAAAAAAAATGATTTCAGATGGATTGATAGGTGATATATATCACTGGAGATCGGCCTACCAGCAAGATTGGATAACGGACCCCAGCTTCCCTGTAACTTGGCAGCTTAAGAAGGAATGGGCTAGGGCCGGGCCCCATTGGGATCTAAATTCCCATTGTGTAGATCTTGCCCATTATTTAGTAGGATCCATTGTAGACGTTACGGCAATAACGACAAATTTTATAAATGAGAGGCCTCTTGCCACGGAAGGCGGTACGGGCAATTTGAAAGCCCTATCAAATGGTGGCGGTATGGAAAAAGTAACTGTTGAGGATGCCGCCCTTATGCTTGTTAATTTCACTAATGGTGCAGTTGGTTCCTTTGAGGCCACACGTTTTGCCAATGGAAGGAAAAATAAATTGTCCTTTGAAATTTATGGGAACAAGGGCAGTTTAACCTTTGACCTTGAGAAAATGAACGAGCTGGGTTATTATGCTATGGATGACAAAGAGCAACTTCATGGGTTCCGGACAATTTTGGTTACTGAAGATAACCACCCTTATATGGAAAACTGGTGGCCTGCCGGGCACATCATAGGTTACGAGCATACGTTTATTCATGCGGTTGCCGATTTTATCTCGGCAATATCCAATCAAAGTTCGATCAGTCCTAATTTCCATGATGGAGTAGAAGTAATAAAGGTATTGGAAGCTGGGCTGCAATCATCCCATGAAAAAAGAACCATAATTCTTAAAAAGAATCCCTAATGAACGCATCCTTAAAAAAACAATTTATAGAGGAAGGCTATATTATACTGGACGTACTTTCCGAAGAAGAGATTTTTCATTTTAGAAGCATCATGGATAAGTTGTTGAATCCAGAAATAAGGGCATCCAACAATTCCAAACGTGGTTCATCATTTCAACATTTGGGAGATAATCTATCAGAATTTGGACAGGAGGCAAGGCAATATTACTTTCATTTACTGACCAAAGCAGGTACAGAACCTATACATCACGCCTTCCATCATCCAACTATTTTGGAGGCCGTGGAGCAATTGATAGGGCCCAAACCTATCATTAATAACGCTTCCATTCTAGCCGCCAATGAAGGCACTTCATATTCCCTGGGATGGCATCGGGATATTATTCAAATTCCAGAGGATCAAATCGAAGATTGGCTATTTTCTCCTGAGCGTTTCCATAATAGTGTTCAGATCAATCTCCCCTTGGTAGAAGAAAATTCGCTCTGGATCGTTCCTGGAAGCCATAACAGACCAAATAGGGCCGAAGAAAACACGGCCTTTTCAGGATCAAAACATTATGCTCCAATTGGGGTAGAGATGCCCGGTGGCATACCTGTAAAACTAAATGCAGGTCAGGCCGTACTCTATAACAACAATCTAATCCATAGAGGTTATACGGAGACAATGAAGGTGCCAAGAAGAACAATACATATGGGGTATCACAGTGCTGCATACCCTCCAACATGGCATTTTTATTTATTGAATAGCGACTTGCTGACCAAAGAATATTTGAATACTTTAAGTCCAACAATAAAATCCATGATGGAAGATTACATAGCTTGTAGGGCCGAGTATCCCGATATGTCCAAAACCTGGACCAAAGCATATAATTTCCCAAGTTCCCATTCCATATGAAATTCAGAAATAGTTTAAAATGTAGTTTACCTTATTATAAGCACTTTGTAATTGCTTTAATTCTTATAGGTTGTAATCCTGAACCAGAAATCTTTTTGGCCAATGAAGATTGGGCAGCTCCCGGAGGAAACCAAGGCCAATCAAAATATTCCGATCTGGACCAGATCAATACGAAAAATGTTGGGAAACTCGAGAAAGCATGGACTTTCCATTCTGGCAATATGAAAGGAAATATACAAGTTAATCCACTTGTTATTTCAGGAACAATTTATGTAACCAGCCCTGCCCAAGAATTAATGGCCATTGATGGTGCTAACGGAAAAGAAATATGGCGTTTTAATCCGGCAAGGAGCGGTGAAACTTTTGGTGGTGTAAATAGAGGGCTCTCGTATTTTAAATCTGATGAATCCCAATGGATATTCTTCACATCGGGACCTTTCTTAAATGCTGTGGATATGGCAACTGGAAAGGCAGTAAGTACCTTTGGTGATCAAGGCCGTATAAACCTGAATGAAGATTTAGTCAAAGAGGCTTCCAAAATGGGTATTTCATCGCCTGGGGCCCCTATGATCTATAAAGACAAAATTATAGTGGGTGCCATGAGTTGGAGCTCTCCTGCAAATATCAGTGCATTCAATGTGTTTACAGGGAAAAGAGAATGGATCTTCCACACCATACCACGGCCTGAAGAGTATGGTTATGATACTTGGGGCGACAAGAATTTTTGGAAAGAAGGAGCGGGAGTAAATGTATGGGGCGGAATTAGTGTCGACGAAAGTAATGGCTTGGTGTTTTTTGCAACAGGACAGCCCAAAGATGATTTTTACCGACCAGACAACAAGGGAAAACAATTATTTGGAAATTGTATTGTGGCGTTAAATGCCGATACCGGAGAACTCAATTGGCATTATCAGGCCATTCACCATGACCTGTGGGATCTGGATCTACCCTGTGCCCCTATTCTAACGACCCTATTGGACAATGGCAAAAAAGTTCCTGGTGTCGTTCAGCTGAGCAAAACTGGAAATGTATTTCTTTTTAACCGGGTAACCGGAAAATTGTTATCCGATGTAGAGGAGCGGGCTGTTCCCCAAAGTCCTCTTTTGGGTGAAAAGGCCTTTCCAACCCAGCCCTTTGTGAAATGGCCAGAGCCTATTTCCAAACAGGTGGTAACCGCTGATGATTTGACCAACATTAGTCCAGAAGCAAGAACCTACGCTTCCAAGACGTTTAATAGTGCGGATAGCGGTTGGTTTGTTCCTCCATCGGAGAAAGGGATTATATATTATGGCATTCATGGTGGTGCAGAATGGGGAGGTGGATCATATAATCCTAAATCCAATACCATTTTTGTAAATTCTAATGAATTGGCCTGGCATATTACCATGCAAGATATTCATTCAGACGAAAAGAATAGTGCACAAGAACATCCAGGAAGAAATTTTTATCGGGAAAGTGGATGTGTTAGTTGCCACGGTACAAACCTGGAAGGTGAAGGGAGCATCCCTTCATTAAAGAACTTGGCCGGTAAATATAGCCAACAGGAAATAGCGCAAATTATATCCAAGGGCAAAGGGGCCATGCCTTCCTTTTCTCAAATCCCAGAGGACGAATTACAGATGATTTCGGCCTATTTAATGAATCTTGAAATAAATAATGTTGAATCAATTACAGATACTTCTAAAAAGACCCCTTACTACCAAGCCTTGGACTACACCAAATTTCTAGATGAAAATGGCTACCCGGCAACTGCCCCTCCCTGGGGTACTTTAAATGCACTTGATTTAATCACAGGTAAAATAAAATGGAAAGTGCCGTTGGGAGAATACCCGGAACTTACGGAAAAGGGTATTCCAATAACCGGAACCGAAAATTTTGGAGGTAGCATCGCTACTGCCGGTGGTGTATTATTTATTGGTGCCACAAGAGACCGAAAATTTAGGGCATTTGATCAGGAGACTGGGAATATTTTATGGGAATATCAATTGCCTTATGGGGGCTATACAACTCCCAGTACCTATACGGCCAATGGAAAACAATATGTTATTATTCCAGCTACTGGAGGTGGTAAGCTCGGTAATCCAACAGGGGACACCTATATTGCTTTTGCATTGCCTGAATGATAAAACGCTAACTAATATTTTTAACAGCGATACAAAATGAGGGATTACACTTTAAAAATCATCAAGGCTCTTCTTTTAATTATAATTTCTGTGGGAACAAGTACCGCTCAGGAGTCCAGTGAGCAGACAAAAATAGTTCTTTTGGCGGGTGCAAAAAGCCATAAAGCTGGTGAGCACGAATACATAAAAACAGTCCGCCTTATCAAAGTAATGCTCGATAACTCGAATGTTAAAAATTTAGAAACAGAAATTCACTATAATGGGTGGCCTGAGGATGAAGGCACCTTGGAAGATGCAGATTTAATTTTGAACTTTTCCGATGGATATGATGGTATAGAGGGAACTCCTTTTGCTCCGGTGGCATTCCGTACTCCTGAAAGGATGAAACTTATAGAAAGACTTATGAATCGGGGATGTGGATTTATCACAATGCATTTCGCAACCTTTATTAGGGATAAGGAAGGCGAACAAGTACTTGATTGGGTTGGGGGTTATTTTGACTGGCAAGGTGATAATGGCGGGAAAAATTGGTATTCCGCTATTAAAACGATTTCTGCAGATATAAATAAAGAATCTTTGTTGAAGCACCCCATTACCAATGGTGTGGAGCCCTTTACCATAAAGGAAGAGTTTTATTACAATATAAGGTTTAAAGAAAATGATGACCGATTAAAGCCTATACTTACCATTTCTGAACTGGAGACTGAGAAAGAGAACGGGAAAGTGGTAGCCTGGGCCGTAGAAAGGGAGAATGGTGGTCGTGGTTTTGGCACAACAATGGGGCATTATTATGAAAATTGGGAGAACAAGAATTATAGAAAACTTCTCTTAAATGCTATTGTATGGACTGCTGGTGCAAAGGTTCCCCGTAAAGGTGTAGATTCAAGGTTTTATGACGATAAAGAAGTCACGCAGATGCTCTATGGAAAATCCCTAAAAGCACTTATTCTAACAGGAAATCACCATACGGCCCATCACTGGGAGCAAACCACTCCGGTCTTAAAAGAAACCTTGGAGAAAGATTCCCAAATGAAAGTTGATATCTCCACTGACATCGAAGATTTAATTCAATATAACATAACAGAATACGATGTTTTACTTTTTAATTATTGCAATTGGGAAGATCCAAAAGGCATTAGTGCTGCATCCAAAGAGGCCTTGATCAATTATACGAAAAATGGTGGTGGACTGATAATCGTGCATTTTGCGAATGGGGCTTTTCATTATTCCCTGCCAAATGCCGGTGAATCCGATTGGCCCGAGTATAGAGAAATTGTTCCGAGGGTGTGGGATCATGAGGTTAGCGGTCATGATACCTATGGAGCATTTCAGGTAAACATTGTAGATTCCGATCATCCCATTACTCTTGGTATTGAACCCTTTACCACTGTTGATGAGCTCTATTTTAATCAGGTTGGGGACATTCCAATAACTCCGTTGTTGACTGCAATATCAAAAAAAACAGGCAAGGAAGAACCTTTGGCATGGACACACCAATATGAAAAGGGAAGGGTCTTTCAAATTCTTTTGGGACATAGTGCCGAATCGCTAAATGTTCCAGAGGTAATGAAAATAATACAAAGAGGCTCATTATGGGCAATACGGAAATAAAAAGCGCAATAGAACCTTATAGAAAACATTTTCTTAAATAATATTAAACAATGAATATGAAATACTTTCCAAAACTAAGTCTGTCCCATTTATTTGATAAGAAATTTATTGTACCACTGATTTTATCTACGATGATATTTTCATGTGCAGATCAAAAGCAAAATAATAAATTGGGTTCCGTCTTTGAAAGGGATAATTTAATAGCGTGGTGCATTGTGCCCTATGACAGTAAAAATAGAACACCGGTAGAGCGTGCTGAGATGCTCAAAGATTTAGGCATCAATAAACTTGCCTACGATTGGAGAGATGAACATATTCCTACTTTTGATGAAGAGCTTGAGACTTTAAAGAAGAACAACATCAAACTTCAAGCATTTTGGTTTCATTCAGGTCCTGACCCGGCCAATGATAAGGACCTGAAAATTATTTTGGACCTTTTTAAGCGAAATAACACCAAAACCCAACTGTGGACAATGTTTCGTGGTTGGCCGCCCAGCTTTGATAATCTAAGTCATGCGGACAAAGTAAAAACAGCCGCAGAAGCTGTTGCTTATGTAGCCAAACGTTTAGATGAATTAGGTTGTAGTCTAGGTTTATACAACCATGGAGGATGGTTCGGTGAGCCTGAAAATCAATTGGCTGTTATAGAATACCTTAAATTGAAGAACATTGGTATTGTCTATAATTTCAGTCATTCAGAAACACAAATTCAACGCTTTCCAGAATTTTATCCAAAAATACTTCCTTATTTGTATGCCATTAACTTAACAGGATTAAAAGGAGGGTACCCAGCTGAGGTTGTTCCCGTGGGTGATGGCAATATTGAGGAGAAGATGATGGGGATTATCCAAGCTAGCTCATACAGCGGACCCATCGGAATTATTAATGAGGATTTTGCTGAAGATGCAGCAGATGGTTTAAAATTGAATATGAAAGGAATTAAAACTATCCTCCAATCATTAGGTGATAAAAAGGCCGCTGAAACCTATAACTAATCTCAAATGCCATAAACTCGATTCTTATCTAAAAAACATACAACGTCTGCCCATGCGGAGGATACGGTAGCATCTTCGCGAGGCTTGTAATAGCGATGACCGCTTCCATTCGTGCCGGAATCTTAGGTGATTTTGTAAAAGAACTTCAATTGTTGCGTGAATATGTTGGCTTAACAATGGAAACTGCTTTTTTGAGGGTTTTGCTCAAGCAATTCTTTTGCAGGACCATTATGGGATATTTTGGAATGAAGCGATTGAAATATGTTGTTTTGTGACTTCTTGTTCCGGCATCCAAATATGCCATTTTAAAATCGCTGCTCCCAATGCTAAATAAAAGTAATATTAAATGCTTCTATCCAATCCTTAATAGGACTACGAATTGTTACAGAAAAGAGGGCTTTTAGAAATTTTTTTCAATTTTGAGGTTTGTGATTTGATTTTTAGCGGATATCTAAGCTAATAAAAAAGAGGCTGACTTTACTTTTTAGACAGCCTCTTTTTGTTGGGAAAAAAATCCTTGGGGAATAATTTCTACCGCGCAAGGAAGTAAGCCAGTATTCCTATAAATCACAATTTATCATCCAATTTATACCATAGCGGTCGGTGAAACGGCCAAAAAGTGCCTTCCATTCCCGTTCTCTGAATTGGTGATGTATGCGTCCTCCTGCTGATAGTTTATCATATAGACTTTTGGCTTCCTCTTTATCATCAAGGTCAATACTTAAATGTATTCTGGTACCCACGGTCAAAGGCGTGTCGGGTGAAGCATCGTATGCCATAAAGTGAATCCCTTTGCCTTTAAGCTCGGCGTGTTGTAATCTGTCCCTATAGGATGCCGGTACATCGATATTCTTATCGGCATAAGTCTGCCTGTTCATTATTTTGGCCCCAAAGATATCCGAATAAAAATTAAGTGCCTCTTGGCAATTTCCGTCAAATGCTAAATATGCCTGTGTATTCATGTTGTAATTTTTAAAATTTACATCAAAATACGGCACCTTTATGATGCTGATCAATACCATTACAAAAAATTTTGACACAAAAGAATTTTCATAATACTGAGAAGAATGTGCTGCAGATGATGTGCTTAAATATACAGGGCGCGATATTCGGGTTTATCAATATTATTGACCGTTTTATAAAATGTGCCAGCACAATATTGAGTTAGAACAACAACACAAGGAAATGCGGATTGTATGGTCCGAAATTGCGATGGATTAAAAAGCCAAAAGCCAATAGAAACTGACGGCCTTTAAAATTTAAAATGGATTTTTAGGTGTTCAGCTTCAATCATTTTTACCAAATATCCAAATAATCACAACTTAAACGCATTGCATTAAATTTTGGCGCTATCTAGTCAAAGACCACCCTGTTTTTTAGAGAAATTAATCATGGTTTCTATGGGAGACCCATGTCAAAAAAGATGCTTTAAACGTATTTGTGAGTTACAATTTGTTTTTAATCTTTCCATGTGGGCTACCTAAGCAAATAGAGAAACGGAACCGTCATTTTTTATTGGTCACTATTTACCATGGTAAAACCTTACCATAGCTATGTTATCTTTATATTTAAAAATTAAATCTTTATGATTATACATCTTTAGTGATTGATGAGCCATTTTGTACTTTAAGTTTTTGGGTTTTTCGGCTGAGGATTTTAATCAAAGAACACTAAAATATAGTTACATTCATATATTATTTAGATTATTATGATTTACCAGTTAAGTTCTTTTATTAAATGCCAACTAACTGGCCTATGTTTACTAATTTTCCTTGGAGGATGTAAGCAGAAACAAGATAAGGACATGAAAATTATATCGGATAAAATGAGCCTTGAGCAAAAATCTGGATTGTATCAGAGCAAGGAATTTACCTCGCCATCTCTTTTTCCTTCAGGAATCGAAGGACCTGCGGTAGATTCCAGTGGTGTATTATATGCCGTTAACTTTGAAAGAACGGGAACTATAGGTCAGGTCGATGCTAGTGGTAAAGCATCCTTATTTGTGAATCTCCCGGAAGGGAGTATTGGGAATGGGATCCGTTTTAATAGCAGGGGTGAAATGTTCATAGCAGATTATACCAAGCACAACATCTTAAAAGTGGATATGAACACCAAAGAGATAACGGTATTTGCCCATAACAGGGCTATGAATCAGCCCAATGATATTGCCATTATGGACAACGACATCATATTTGCCTCTGATCCCGATTGGAAAAATTCTAAAGGACAGATTTGGAGAATAGATACCAATGGCAATTTTACTCTCTTGGAAGGAGATATGGGAACTACCAATGGTATAGAGGTTAGTCCAGACAACAAAACACTTTATGTTAACGAAACGGTGCAAAGAAACGTTTGGGCTTATGACCTAAGTGCCGAGGGTAACATAAGCAATAAACGCCTATTTGTTAAATTTGAAGATTTTGGAATGGACGGTATGCGTACCGATGTAAAGGGAAATCTATACATCACTCGATATGGAAAGGGTACTGTTGTTAAAGTGTCCCCTGAGGGAAAAATTTTAAAGGAAATACAATTAAAGGGTAAAACCCCGTCCAACATTGCCTTTGGTGGTAAAGATGGCACTGCGGCCTTTATAACTCTTCAAGACAATGGCAATTTTGAAACTTTTGATACGGAGCATCCCGGAAGGGAATATATTAGGAGGTAATAGATTTTAAATCTTCAAATGTAATAGCGGTAGAACCATTTATCAGTTCTCTTGATCGGTAATCTTGCCGCTTAGGACTCTAATTTTTGAAACGTGACTCAACAATTGTGTAAACGGTTTTCTTAGAGGGTAGAAATGTTTTGGACCATGGATGATTCAAAAATAAGTGGTTAGAGGGTGCTGATTTTCAGTGAATATAAATCAAAATTTTATATCAGAAATATTCGTTGCCCCCTTAGATTACTTTCTTTCAACTTTTCAGTAATAATCATATTCTTAACGGCATCCTCTAGGGGAGTGGGAACTGGCGTATTATTTTTTATGGCTAAGGCAAATAGATCTGCTTGAATAGTGTATTGATTACAGATATCAAATTCTATGGTTTCACAATCATCGCCTATGGTAATCCATATTTTGGAGGGCCGGTCTATAGGTGGGTTAAAGGGCAGTTCAAATTTTATATTTCCTTTAGTTCCGAAAATTTGTGCTTGTTGATTATCTGCTAATTGTGTTGAGCTGAAGAATACTGAAGTCCCGGTTTCAAACTCCAGTATTCCCGAGGCTAGGACATCTACCTTAAAGTGGGGGTGGTATTCAATAACCGAAGAAATACTTTTGGGTTCTGAATTGAATAAAAACCTGGAAAGGGATATGGAATAGCAGCCAATGTCCATTAAACTTCCCCCCCCGAACTCCTTACTGTTTACAATGCTATTGGGATCATCTTCATAAAAGGAGAAAGAAGATTGAATGGTTTTAATATCACCAATCATCTTTTGGTCCACTAACTCCTTAACCTTTATCCATTGGGGGTGATGCCTGTACATAAAGGCTTCCATTACCTTTAGGAGTGGGAACTTTTCAGCTTCCTTTAACAATTTTTCGGCTTCCTTACTGGATAATCCAACAGGTTTTTCAACCAAAACATGCTTATCAGCCTGCAAAGCCTTAATGGCCCATTGCACATGCAGGTGATTGGGCAGCGGAATGTATACCGCGTCAATATCTTCATCGGCAAGCAATTCCTCATAGGAACCATATGATTTTGGAATTTTGAATTGCTTGGATATATCCTGCGCCTTATCCAAATTTCTTGAGGCAATAGCATGGACATCTCCATGTAGGCAGTTGAGCATTGCCGGAATTACGTGTTCCGTTGCAATATGGGCAGTGCCCAAAATACCCCATTTTAGTTTTTTGTCCATATTTATATTTAAATGACCTTTGATCCCTCGAACTGGTCTATAAATTGTTTTACCTTTTCTCTTTCCCTATTTTCAAATTTTCGCAACGGTAGTGCCATATGGTCCTCACAAATGTCCATTACGGATAGGGCACATTTTATACCCTTGGTAATTCTGGAGGCATTCTTGCCTACACAATAAATTGTGCTGTTTACAAAGGCGACCTTGTTACGCAGTATTTTTATATCCTCTAAATTATTTGCCACTGAGGCGTTGTACAGATCAACAAATAATTCCGGTAAGAAATTTGCTCCACCAGCAACCGCCCCATGACCACCATAGAGTATGGTCTCTGGTAAAAACATTTCTGTCCCCACAATAATGGAAAATTCTGGGGTCTCTTTAAACGCTTCAATAAGCGAGTAGAAATAGGACATATCCCCAGAGCTGTCCTTAATGCCGATAGCGCCTAATTCCTTGGCTTTTTTTACGGTCTCCAAGGACAGGTGTAATTTGGTACAGCTTGGCATATTGTACATCATAACGGGTAAGGACAATTGTGGAATTAGGCGCTCCAAATAGTCGATCATTTCTTCCTGGGAAATGGGAAGATAATAAGGAGGGGCTACCACCACTGCAGTTGCACCGGCTTCTTTGGAGTGGGCGGCAATGTCCAAAGAACCGCTAAAAGATGTATCGGTTATTCCAACCAGTACGGGAACCCTACCTCGGATATATTTACAAGCTTTTGTAATAAGCTCTTTTCGCAATGCATAACTAAGACTGGGAGCTTCCCCATTGGTGCCTAAAAGAAAAATACCGTGTACACCACCTGTAATAAGGTGCTCTATAATTTTTTCCAAGCCTTTTTCATCTAATCCACCTTCTGCATTAAGGGGGGTAACCATTGGGGGAATAATCCCCTTTAATTCTAATGCCATACATTTTTTTTAGTGAGAACAAAGTAAATTTAAAATTCAGGCGTCTGCCACAATTATATTATTTAAAACAGATAATATATTGCCCCTTATGTCATTTATTCCACAGACTTGTAAGAACCTAGGATGAGATTGCCTGTGGCGGCTCTATGCACTGTCAGGATTTATCTTTCCTCTGAGTCTTCAGTTCGTTTTCAATCTGCATTATCCTATCTATATGTCTGTCCGCTAATTTTTGATGCAAGGCATCAAAGGGCAGGATAGGATTACGTACGTTGGGGGTGTTATAGAGTCCTTGTCGATATAATAAGCGCTTAAAAAATGTATGGAGATATCCAGATGTTGATTGGAAAACGCCAATACGGGAATTATGTTCTTGAACAAGACTTCTGCCTCTGCAATCTTCCCTTCTTCAAACAGGCGATAAATTGTGGTGTAAATTAAATGCATCCCTGTTGGCATAAAGGCATGTATACCTCTTTGAAGCCCTTCCATCATTTGGGTAACCGCCCATCCCCCGCTAAGGTTCAATTGTCCTTTGGTGAGTTCCAAAATACGGGAATATTTGGTGCCTGCCGGAATGGTTTCGATTTTTAAACATTGGAAGGCATCCACTTTTTCAAATAAATCACAAATAAGTTCATCAGATAGACCATAACCGGTAGCATCCCAATCCTGTAACATGATCATTTTTGGAGTTAGGGCGGCTAATTCCATAAAATGATTTCGAAATTGGCTATCATCAACATATGGAATTTGGAATAATACATTTTTACAGCCTAAAGCCATATAGGCCTTTAGAAGTTCCTTGCTTTTAGATAGATCCTGTTCCCCTGCACCTCCAATAACGGGAATCCTGTCCCCTACGGTTTCCAAAACCGTCGAAAGCATTTCCAATCTTTCCGAATGGGATAATTTATATACTTCCGCGGCCATTGCGGGTACCAATATACCCGCAACGCCGGCCTTTAATGCTTCCTCTACATTGGTCTTCAAGGCTGCGTGGTCAATGGTATCCTCCTTGGTAAAGGGAGTATTGAGCACGGTAACAATTCCGGTTAAGGGGAAGAGTTGTTTTTGGGCCAACATCTTATTATTGTTTAATTAGCCAGACATCGGTTACCCGTGATTGTTTTCTCCAGTTGAGGTGCTCCTCATCGGGCTTGTCAAAGCTTATTTTTAGCTGGCCGTCCTTGATCAACTCTTTAGGAAGTGGAAATTCCTTAAACTCTTCGAAGCCTTTTTCATATTTGGTAGGTTTTATCCGTTCTCCATTGGCTCTTAAAAGGGCCTCTCCATAACCTGAAACACGAATTAAGTAATTGGATTCGGGATCCAAATCATTGTATTCCAAGGTAGGGGTAAATTGGAACAATTGGGTAGAGAGCCGCTTTCTGCTTAAACCATCGTTTTCCCACAGGAAGTCTATGGCATCATCGGTTTTTGAGCTTACATGTTTGGCATCGGCACTGGAAATATTGTCGTAATAACTGCCTTCTCCCGGAGATTCATAGTTTTTAATAAATTCCAATCGCGCTAGCTTTTCTGCTTCCGACTTTAATTCGCCAATTTTTTTAAACTCGTCTTCAAGCCACCATCTATTGTTTAAGGGATAATCTATAAAATCCAAAATAGCCCCTCTTTCTGCACTACGCGCCTGATATTTTTCCACGCTGGTCTGCGCTCCAATGGATTGAAATAGCTTCTCGCCATATTCAAAAACCTTTTCCTTTAGGTCTTGTGAAACCAATTCGATATCTGCTTTTTTAATATGTTGCAGGGCATCGTTCATTGCCTTATCCGCCCCAATGGTCTTGGCCTTGGCTAGTATTTCATAAGCTTCTTCTTCCAAACCTTTTTCGTAGGCAAGCCGTTCTTTGATATAAGCGTCGTAATAGGCTCGCATGATCAGTTGTTGCCACCTCCAATTATTTGCCAGATCGGGGTTGTTTTTTTCCAAGCCTTTCCACAATGCTAGGGTTCCTTTAATGGAATTGTTTTCCAAAATGGGCCCGTCCCAATTTTTTTCCAAATCAAATATGCCTTGGGCAGCTTCTTCGGCCACTTCTGGGCCAAAAAAGAATTGAGTGTATTCATAGATGATATCTTTGGGATCTTTCTTGGAATCCCAGCCCAATTGACTCCATAATACCTTATTCACGTCGTCATGGGAACCATCTGAATAGGTAATAAAGCCATCGGTATATTTGGTATCTCTCCTAAAAAGTTGGGTGTACATGAGGGGTTGTGGGTTAATAGGCTCCCTTCCCAGGGTCAAACCATAGGCCTGGTCCCAATTATCTGCCGGATAATGACATCTAACGGTATGGGTAATATCGGGATAAAAGCGGTGAAGATATTTTTTCGGCAACATTTGCCGTTCCAAATCTATGGGCGGACTACTGGGGCCGTAAACAACCCCTCTAAGCCAATCAGGACTATCAGTTTTCAGGTAATTAAAAAAATATTCCATCTTTTCCTTATTAAAGCCTTGAAGTGAAACCCAAATACCTGCATTTGGATGGTACTGGTGCAAAATCTCCGACAAGTCGTTTAAATAAGGGATTAGCTGGGCAGGATGGTTTTCCCCTGGATCTCCGCCTGGAACAAATACTCCGTCCAATCTTGGGCATTTTGCATAAAAGGCCTCTTGTTCTGTAAGTCCGTCCTGATGGGCGTTTTTTATAGTCAGGTCATGTGGTGCAGGTGTCCAGACCCAATATTCGGCATCGTATTTCTCGCATATTTTGCTTAGTTCCACTTCCATGACCTGCGGATCTACCTTAAAGTGTGGACTGGAATCGGCCTCCTGAAAAGGAATATTTTCAAAACTATTGGCCCCAAAGAGGACTTGTTCCCTAAAATGTTGATCAAACTGCTCCACGGTCCAGGCGTCCCAGGAATTGGCGGTATTCCTGTAGCCGAACTGATGTCCGCGAAGGGCGTATTCCGGAGCTTCGGAAAAATCTATATTGGGCCTCAACGTTATTTTGCCATTTTCCATTTTGGCCGTTCGCAGTAGTTTGCCAATGCCATAAAGAATGCCCCTGGTATCCGCGGCAATGACCCAAAGCGTGTTTTTGTCTCCTTGGTGTTCATGGAAAATGCGATAACCTTCTTTTTTTAATTCGGTGGCATTATTGCCCTCACGTGTGGGTACTTTTGTTCCGAACAATTCCTTTTCATTGGCCAAGGCTAAGGCAATGGTAGTTTTGGAATCCCAATGATTGTTTAATCCTAGTTGAAGATCGGTTCGTTTTTTAATTTCTTCCACTAGAATGTTAGCGGCCGTTTCTTGGATCGGAGATTTAATCTGGGCCGATATTACTATGTTTGCTTGGGAAAGGTCCAAAGTATCACGGACTTTTTCTGTACACGAAAGTGTAATCCCCGTAATAATAAATACCAGCCAAATTTTGAGTTTTGTTTTCATCTGATGTAAGGTGTATGTTTTTATTATACCTTTTTGTGTAGGGGGTCTGTTTTCTTTGGGAATTCACTTACTTTTTGGGCAAGTAGGCCATGGTTTATAAAAATGAAAATCGTAACCAAGGGCATTAGACTATAATTAAACATGACTAGTTCCTATTTATGAGCATTTGAGTTGTTGGTAAAAATGATTTTATTTTTAAATCCATGCGTCCCTCTATGCGCTATCTGTTGTTGGTTAAGGAAGGTTCAATGGGATGCTGAATCTTCATTTACCCTATTAATGCAATAATATTAACTTATTTTAATCAATAAAACCAATTAATTATTAGTTTGGGTTAATATACAATGTGTATTGAGTAATATATGTTATATGGCGATTATATTTTGCTCTTCCTTGGTCTATTGGAGTTGGAAATTATAGGAATCCTGAATTTTTTCAGTAGAGAGGCGATGCAATTCTGTTCCTTTAACTTTTTTGACCAGAGGCCTTAACAAATACGTTTATAGGGATTTCGGATTTTTATGAACTAAATTCCGTGTGTAACAAAAGTTGCTGTAGACAATATATGCCCGGCCTATCTTTACATTATAAAAGTTTTGGTTGGTTGTTAAGGGAAACGGTCATTATAAAAGGTGGCGGTTTCCTTTTTTAAAACTCAGCGATTAAAAATTCAAATTAGAAAAAATATGTCGATTTTTGGAACACTTTTCGGAACAAACAAGGAGAAATTAGATAAAATTAAAATTTTGGATCAGGCCGAATTCTCAGCGGCCATAGCGGATAAAAAAGTACAACTGGTAGATGTTCGTACGCCGAATGAATATGTAGGCGGCCACATAAAAAATGCCATGAACATTGATTTTTTTAATTCGGGAAACTTTGAAAAATCCTTTGAAAAAATGTCCAAGGATAGGCCCGTTTACTTGTATTGCCGTTCGGGCGCAAGGAGTCAGAAAGCAGCTCAGAAATTGATAGGTATGGGTTTTGAAAAAGTAGTTGACCTGAGAGGTGGATATATGCGTTGGAAATAAAGGACTGTTTCAAAACTTAAATATAAGGTGTATAGTTTATGAATGTATGGGGCAAGATTGACTTTGACGTCAATATGCACCTAATAAAAAATGCCCTGGGAAACCAGGGCATTTTAAAAACTAACTCAAAACTCAATCAATAAAACTCAATCTTTATTACCAAGGCTTGGTAACTCCTTGTAATACCCATGGTTTGGACCAAGGGGTGTCGTTTTCGAATTTTCCGGGTACATCGTCCGTATGGCTTGTTGTTTCCAACGACGATAATGCTGCATTGTAATTAACATCATTAATATTTCTTTCCTCATCAGGATACTGAAAACGAACCGGGATTACTGACGATAAGGCAAAAGGTCCTGTCTGTAAATCTGGAAGGCCAGTACGTCTCCAATCCAAATAGGATTCAGAAGCGGTAGCAAAGTTGGCTATCCATTTTTGTTCCATAACCTGGGCCAATGTACCATCATAAGCCACCCCCGCATTATCTATATAATTGGTATATTCTCCACCAATTCCCCAGGTGTCCAAAGAAGCTTGTATTCCTTTGTTGTAATTTCCTTCTGCATCTGATCCCCATCCTTTTAAAGCAGCTTCCGCTTTTAAGAAACAAACTTCTGCATAGGAGAGAACCCTAGCTTTTAAGAATTCACCACTAGCTTCTTTAAACTGATCGTTCATTAATGAAACATGTACATTGCCTCCACCTTGTACTGGGTTAGGGTTTAGGTTATACGTATATGGTTCTGAAGTCTGATACGATACTGGAATACCAACATAGGTACTACTGGTATCGATTAAACTTAACCCGGCCAAACGATCGGCCTTCCAGGTATTTTTGTCATATATCTTTAAACCATTATCTGCAAGGGTTTCTTCATTGATATAACGTACTCCATCCACAACTACATCATCTTCTCCACCAGGAACGTCTGCGGCAGCCACAACTTTAATTGGAATGGCAACAGGAGCAAACCAAATATTGGCCCTTGGGTCATTAAGTTCCCGTAATCTATCGGTAAATGTAGTACAGGGCTTTACCCGTGTAAAGCTGGATGCCCCTCCGGTCGTGCCGTTACTTGGCTGGGCAGTATCACCGGATGTACCGGTATAGGCCATAGCACACTCCTCATCCACACTGCTGATCAATGGTTTTGCCAAGGTGGCCACTACGCCCGCTTGCGCATAAGAGGGGTCTTTCTCTGACAATCGCATATAATACCGTAGCGCCAAGGAGTTGGCATATCTCATCCATTTTTCGGCATCGCCTCCAAAGAAAATATCTTGGCTAGCACCAAAGGTCTCCAGGTTGCCCATATTGTTGGAAATGGAAGCTGCAGCAGCCACAAAATCAGCAATAGCCCCCTTATAAACTGCTTCTTGTGAATCGTAGGTTGGTAGAATAACATCCTCATCCGCTTGTACTGCATTGGAATAAGGTACATCTCCGTAGTAATCTGCCAAAGTAACAAAGTTCTGCGCCATTAATATTTGGGCTATGGCCTCATGTAAGGTATAGCCTAATTCTTGAGACCGTTGTAGTGCTAATTTAGCACTACGCAAGTTTCCGTAGTAGGTAGTCCATCCGTTACCATCCCAATCGTAATTGTTGTTACCCCAAGCATCTTTTTGGGTGTATTGCACAAAGGCGGATAGTTCTCCACTATAGCCTTTATTACCCACATCCAAGGCAGTATTCACCATCACTTGCGTTAATAGAAAACTTGGATTGCCTTGGCTAGGATCTACCCCGTTGGGGTTTTGGTTAATTTCTGTAAGGTCATTGTCGCATGAAGTTGCAGACAGCAGACAAACTACGAGAAATAGTTTAAATATCTTATTTATTTTACTCATGATTTTTTGTTTTTTATTTAAAGTGCCTAATTAGAAACTTACGTTAAGTTTGAAACCTATTGGAATGGTAAATGGACTTATGTTAAAGCGCTCAATACCTTGCTTAAATTGGATACCACTTCCTCCTTGTGTACCTGATTCCTGCTGGAAAGCCATCTCAGGGTCAATCCCAATACCTGCCTTGGTCCATAGAATAATGTTTCGGCTAAATAAAGATATATTTAGATTTTGTAGTCCTATTTGCTTAATATGTTTACTTGGCACGGAATAAGTAAGTGAAATTTCTCTTAGTTTTAAGAAATCAGAATCAAAAGTTGCATTTCTAGTAAAGTCCCATCCGTAGTGATCTTGGTATCTTGTATATACAGTTCCAGGACCACCTAAATTCTCGGCTGTTGCTACAAAATTTCCATTGGCATCGTAATCCCCTTGAACCCCGGGCATGAATACCCCATCGTTCAATGTAATTCCACCTTCAGTTAATGGATATCCGCCATCAGCTGCTGTAGGTCCACCTACCAATACATAGAATTCACCATTTTCTGATAAAAATTGGTCTGCATTGTCTTTTAAATAGGCAGGAACATCGGTAATGTCCGTAAAATTATGCAATTTATCAATCCATCGTTGGGTATGTAAATCAGATTCTCCGTATCTGTGAGTTTGCGAAACAAACTGTCCGCCTTTTCTCCAATCGAAATTCATAGAGATGCTCCAGTTCTTATAGGATGCAGATGTTGTCATCCCCAAAGTGAAATCTGGGTTAAAGTTTCCAATAATTGGGGCAACCCTGTTTCCGTCTGCATCTTCTCTAGTACTATCACTGTCTTCAAAACCACCACTGTCAATAATTGGCCAACCATCGTAGGGAGAGTTAGGATCATCTACCCGAACTAGGGCACGGTCAAAAATATTTCCTATTTCTTCACCAACCCAAGTTATAGCACCACCTTTAGCATCGGTCCAAAACGTAATGGAATTCATACCTTCGGCCAATTCAACCACTTTGGTTCGGTTTCGGTTAAATACGAAGCCCATATCCCATCTCCAATCCCTGCCATTTATGATGTTGGCATTTAAACCAGCTTCAATACCAGTACTTGTCAATAGACCAGCATTGGTGTTTTTGGCGCTATATCCTGATGAGATAGGAAGAGCAATTCCAAAAATTTGATTTTCGTTATCTGCAGAGTAATAGGTGAAATCCATACTTAGCCTATTGTTAAAAAAGGCCAAATCTGTTCCTACTTCCCAAGATTTAATACTTTCTGGTAATAAATCTGGGTTAAGTAGGGTAGAACCTACAGATAATAAGGATCCTGACCCCCATGAGGTACCACCGCTTAAAGTAGGTTGCAATTCGTATGGATCAGTATCGTTACCTACTTCTGCATAACCTGCACGAAGTTTAAATAAGGAAACCCCATTGCCGAAACCAAGAAGCCTATTGACCAATAGACTAGTAGATACAGAAGGGTAAAAATAAGAATTGTTATTATCTGGTAGGGTACTGGACCAATCATTTCTTGCTGTAACGTCTACATAGAACATATCCTTTATACCAATACTAGCCATTCCGTACAAACTGTTTACTTGTTTTTCGTAACTTTTATAAGAGTAAACTAAATTGTCATTAGCAATATTGGATAAGGAGAACAAACCTGGTGTTAAAAGTCCAGATCCTTCTGGTATTGTGGAATTTAAAAAATTGTTGCTTTTTACAACCCTTTTGTTACCACCTCCTGTTATTGAGAAATCCCATCCGTCTAGTCTTTTGGCATACGTTAATAAGAAATCGATATTGGTTTCATTGGTGAAAATTTTGTTGATACCGTAGGCCCCATTCATATCATTATTATATCCTTTGGACAATTTGGTTTCTCGCATCTCGTTTAATTCGTCCATATTGTAACGAACCATACCCGTTAGATCATCGGTGATTTTCCACTCTCCTTTTACATTGCCATAAAACCTGTTTCTTTCAAAGCTATTATTATTCTCGTAAACTAAGAAATACGGGTTAATCCTGTCTCCAATTTCTGTTGGTTCGTCCCCAAAAGCATAAGGTGCATTTTGGTAGATGCCTTCGTAACCTGGCAACCAATAATCCTTCATTTCACGCACATCAATATGCGGGCTCAATTCGTAAACTGCCTGCATTGCGTTAGCACCGCGGTTACCAACAGGTCTGTTGTCCGCACCCGATTTTGTATAATTAAGACTGGTACTGACCGTAAATTTATCGTTCAATTTTAATGCTGAATTTAAACTGATGCTATGTTTGCGTAGATCTGTGTTGGGGATGTTTCCCTTGTTCTTAAGATCCGAATAGGACAATCTGTAATTAATTTTTTCATTACTATCTTGGATAGAGATGTTATTGGTGGTAGTAATGGCCGTTTGAAAGAAATTCTTTGGATTGTTGTACGACTTCAATTCTGTTGCAACAGGAATACCACTAGCTATTTCCTCTGCGCTATAAGGCCATTGGATGGCCATGATACCTTTGTCCAGTTCTGGACCTACCCAAGCGGCAGAGGTTTCCCCAATGATTATGGCTCCATAGGAATTGGCTGGAAAGTTATCTGCTGTATAAGGTCTAGACCCTGTAGCAAACCTAGAATGCGTATCCAAAAAAGTACTAGGAATATCAAATACAGTACTGGAATTAATAGTTACTCCCATTCCTTTTTTAGATTTTCCTGATTTAGTTGTTATTAATACAACCCCGTTACCTGCTCTGGAGCCATATAGTGCTGCTGCACTAGCACCTTTTAGAACAGTAACACTGGCAATATCGTCTGCATTGATATCAGAAATAGCATTACCATAATCCACTTTGTTATCGCTACCTATCTCTGTAATGTTATTGGCTGAATTAATTACAGGAGATCCATCAATGACAAATAATGGTTGGTTGTCACTGGATAATGAAGCTGCACCCCTAACATTAATGTTCACCGTAGAACCTGCACCACCAGTAGAGCTGATATTGACCCCGGACACTTTACCAGAAAGAGCATTTAAAACGTTCTCTTGTGGCACATTGTCCAAAGCGTCACCGCCTATCTCACTAACAGAATATCCCAGAGATTTCTTTTCCCTAGTAATACCAAGTGCTGTTACGACTACTTCGTCCAACTCTTCGGAAGATGCCGCCATAGTTACATTAAGGGTGGTTTGACTGCCAACCGCTACTTCTTTAGTTTTCATTCCTATATAGGAAAATATTAAAACAGCACTACTGTTAGGAACAGAAATACTGTAATTTCCATCAAAATCGGTGGTTACACCATTGGTAGTTCCCTTGACCACCACGGACACCCCGGGGAGCAATTCGCCATCGTCACTGCTGACGACTCCCGTTACTCCTTGTTGTGCCAACATGATTCCTGAAACCATACTGAACAAAAGGAAAGTCAATAATTTTAAGCTGCTTTTTTTCATATTCATTTTTATTAATTGGTTGAGTAATTAGCATTTCGTTAACAAATCTATTGCAAAATTATCGTCAAAAAGCATAGAATTTTATTAGATACCTGTTATATCTTAACCTTAACAGGTTAAATATTAAGATATTGAAAAGTTTAGGTTAAGATATGTTTGATTCTTGGCAAGATTATTTTCAAAACCTAATTAACACTGCTTTAACAGCTATAGGTTTGGGAGCGGTTTTATGGTTTTGTAGGTCAATTTTTTGCCTATTATTGGTAAGGGGTGGTTGTGACAGAATCCAATGAGTAGTATTTTAATTTTTATAAACTGCTATAATTTTAACTTAATTAACCTGAAATAATATAAAAAACTAGGTCCTATGTCAATATTCCATGTAAATGGAATAAGATTTACTTATTCAATCATCTCTATTTGAGGTTAATTTGTAGGTAATTAACCTAAATACCAAACCATGTTAGCAGGGATAGATTATTTTATAGTAATAGCGTATATAATAGGAATGTTATTGCTGGGACTGTATTTCAAAAAATATGTGAATAGTTCCGAAGATTATTTTCTAGGTGGTAAAAGTCTGCCATTTTGGGCTATAGGGATGTCTATTGTAGTATCGGACATTGGCGCATTGGATTTTGTTGGTGTTTCTGGTCAAGCTTATCGATATGGTGTTTCTGTGGGTAATTTTGATTGGGTGGGTTCTGTTCCTGCTATGTTGTTGGCTGCATTTATTTTTATTCCTTATTTCTGGCGGGGGGGTATGTATACCATACCAGAATACCTGGGAAGAAGGTATAACCAAAAGGTAAGGACCATTGCCTCTGTAACCTGGATTTTGTTTTTTGCCTTGGATTTAGGGGTTCTTTTTTGGGCCAGTGCGGTTCTATTAAATGTACTTATGGGTTGGCCCATATGGATTTCCATTATCTCCACTGCAGGGGTAGTTGGACTATATACTTATTTTGGTGGGATTACCGCAGTAATAATGACCGATGTGGTGCAGTTCATTATAATGTTCATCGGGGGGTTTGCCCTAGTTTTTCTCAGTCTTTACGAAGTGGGAGGTTGGGATAATATGGTAGACAAAATTAGCACGATGGGACCTGAGTATCGAAACCATTTCGATATTATTCAGCCACAGGATACGAAATCGCCCTTTCCGTGGACGGGGATTTTATTTGGGCTAACCTTTGTTATGGCCAATGCCTATATGATTGGTAACCAGTCTATTGTTCAGCGCTGCCTTACCGCTAAAAACGAATGGCACGCCAAGGCGAGTATGATTTTTGGATCTGCCCTTAAAATGTTTATTCCTATATTAGTTTTGTTTCCGGGTCTTATGGCTGTCGTAGTTCATCCCGGATTGTTAGATGGAGACCAGGCACTTCCAATGATGATAAAATCCATTCTGCCTCCTGGTTTGGTTGGACTTATGTTTGCGGCATTTTTCGCAGGACTTATGTCCAGTGTAGATTCGTTATTAAATTCAACGGCTACCTTATTTACAAAGGATATTTACGAACCGTTCATTAAAAAAGGTGCCGACGACAAGCATTATTTAAAGGTAGGGCAAATTACAACCTTGGTTTTATTGGTTATTGGTGTGGCTACCTCGCCTATAAGTAGTGATTTCCCAGGTATTTATGTGGCTATTCAAACCTTTATGTCCTATTTCCAAGGGCCGATATTTGCTATTCTTCTATTAGGTATATTCTGGAAAAGAACTACAGAATGGGGAGGACTTTCGGCATTGGTCATAGGAATCGGGTTTGCTGTTTTCCTTAATGTATTTAAGGCGCAATTCTTTACTATTGAAGACCCCTTTCTTTATATTTCCTGGTGGTCCTTCCTTTTAGGGTTTATTATAAATATAACGGTTAGTTTAATGACAAAGAAACATACCGAGGAGCAATTAAAAGGCTTGGTGTTTAGTTCTAAAATTTTGGTAACCAATAAAAAACTGTAATATGTTCAATTTTGACTGGCTTTCCGGTGTTTCGCAAGAAACTGCAAAAATGATATTTCTTAGTTTATATGCACTTATAGGTTGTTTGGTGCTTTTACTACCTACCGAGTATGTTTACGAGGGTATAGCCAAGGAAGATCGCCACTGGTGGAACAATTTAAAACTATGGTCTATTGCCGTGCTGTCTATTTTGGCATCGATCTATTATCATTTTTAACCCCTTAATCTAAGAAAGTATGGAGACTAATGAAATAAATGCGGGAATTAAGTCCGCTCAAATAAACTATGCTCTTGGGGTTTTCATTTTAACTTTTGGAGTTATTGTACTTTTTGCAATGATATTTACGGAAACCTTTATAGAACATATGACCGATATGGTGGCCGGACTTCTACTAATGTCGATAGGAGGAGGTATGATATGGAAGGCGAAACGTACCCTAAAGAAATTGAAAGCCAAGAAGGAATAAAAAAATATAAAGAATACATAAATCCATGCAATTAAAGTTATCGGATAATTGGAGAATACAGAGTTCAAATAAGGTGTCGGAAAAGGGGAGTGAAATCTCGACCAAGCCTACAATTTCGGAAAATTGGTTTCCGGCCGTAGTTCCTTCAACGGTTTTGAGCACTTTGGTGGCCAACAAGGTTTACGAAGACCCCTATTTTGGGGAGAATTTAAAAACCATCCCCACAGAACTATTTAAAGTATGCTGGTGGTACACAACCAGTTTTGAACTTACGAAGGAGCAATCCAATGAGTTTGCCAGCTTAAAATTTGATGGTATAAACTATAAGGCCAATGTTTGGTTAAATGGACAACTCATTGCTGATGCAGCTTCTATAGACGGGGCATTTCGTATTACCTCTTTTGATGTAAGTACACATATCAAAGGGGGGTCCAATATTTTGGCCATTGAGGTAATTCCCCCCAAACCGGGCGATTTTAGCATTGGTTTTGTGGATTGGAATCCCGCTCCTCCAGATGGGAATATGGGTGTTTTTAGACCCGTAACCCTGCATCTTCATGGTGGGGTGCACATTGAAAAGCCCTTTGTGAAGACCAAGGTAAACCTTGAAACCTTGAAGGAGGCCGATATCACGGTTTCGGCAGAATTGATGAATTATTCGGATACTGCAATTGCAGGAGACTTAATCGGTACCATAGGTTCTACGGTAATCAAGAAAAAGATAAGCCTTGCTCCTAAGAACAAAGAGCTGATCACCCTTAGTAGCAAGGAATTTGCAGAATTATATTTTAAGGAGCCAAAACTTTGGTGGCCCATTAATTTGGGTAATCCCGATCTATATGACCTGGATTTAAAGTTTGTGGCCAATAATAAGGTTTTGGATGAGACCGAACTGAGATTTGGAATTCGCGATATACAGGATTATTGGTTAAATGATATTCACCGTGGATATAAGGTCAATGGACAAAAGGTATTGATCAAAGGTGGCGGATGGACAGATGATATGCTTTTAATGGATACCGATGAAAGCATTGAGGCACAGGTGAAGTACGTAAAACAAATGAATCTGAATTGTATTCGTTTGGAAGGTTTTTGGGGGAAAGACCACAAGCTCTACGACCTATGTGATGAACATGGTATTTTGTTGATGGTAGGTTGGAGTTGTCATTGGGAACATGAGATTCATATGGGGGTACCGGTCAACGAGCGCTTTGGAGGAGTATATAAGCACGAGCACATAGTACATGTTGCCCAAGCCTGGGAAGACCAGGTAATATGGCTGCGTAACCATCCCAGTATCTTTGTTTGGACGGTTGCGAGTGACAAAGTCCCTATTACAGAACTGGAACAAAAATATATAGACACCTTCGCTAAATATGACCCCACAAGGCCCTATTTAAATTCTACGGGCGGAGTGGGCAGTGACCAACACGTTATAGGTAGTGAAGATGTTATAAGTGAAATCAGCGGGTCGTCTGGTGTAAAAATGTTGGGTCCTTATGCCTATACCGCTCCGGTATATTGGTTTACGGATACCAAGTTTGGTGGTGCCTATGGGTTTAATACGGAAACTGGTCCGGGTGCCCAAGTCCCCCAATTGGAAAGTTTAAAAAGAATGTTTCCCAAAGAGCAATTATGGCCTATAGGGGATGCCTGGAACTTTCATTGCGGACGATATGAGTTTGCCGATCTGAGTAGATTTACCAAGGCGATCGACGAACGATATGGGGTGCCAAACTCTCTGGAGGAGTTCGATAAGAAGGCACAGGCTATGAATTATGAGCTAATGAGGCCCATGTTCGAAGCTTTTCAGGTGTACAAAAAGAGATCAACGGGTATTGTACAGTGGATGTTGAATGCAGCTTGGCCCAAGATGTACTGGCAATTGTACGATTATTACTTAAATCCCACTGCAGCTTTTTATGCTACCCAAAAGGCTTGCATGCCATTAAGCTTAATATACAATTACGGGGATAAGTTCATTTATGCCGTTAATGACTATATAAGCCCTGTAGAAAATTTAACTGCCCATATTCGTGTTTATTCCTTAGAATCGGAAATACTTTTTGAAGAAATGCTTGACTTTAACATGGAATTGGATTCATCTAAACCAATATTGGAACTTAAGGAATTGGAAGGGCTTACAACGACCTATTTTGTAGATCTTCGGTTGTTGGATAATAAGGGGTTAGAAATAAGCAATAATTTTTATTGGCTGTCCACTAAAGAAGAGGTGTTGGATTATGAGGCCGATCTTGGGCCATTTGCCTTTCATACCCCCAGTAAGATATACGCGGATTTTAAACAGCTGAATGAGTTGCCTAAGATCCAATTGGAGGAGTCACATTATTTTGAAGAGGATGGAGAAAATCAGAATATTAAGGTGGATCTTAAGAACAACAGCGACCATATAGCGTTTTTGGTCAACCTAAAGGTCGTGGATAAAAAGACCGGAGAACTTATACTGCCCATATTCTGGGAAGATAATTTTATAAACTTACTCCCTGGGGAAGAGCGAATGGTTTGTGCCAATTTTAACGGGACTTCCGAGGCCGCATTGAAGGTTGAGGGATGGAATTTGGAGTAGTCCCAATACCCTGCCCATTATTTTGTTTTATTGAATGACTTTTGATGTAAGCAATGGCATTCTGGTGGCTTCATGGTTTGGGGGAACAGAAGAAAAAAACAATGGTGTAGGTATTTCCCAGGACGGAAAAAACTGGAGAAGAGTTGTGGATTTGGAGCCCCTAACCGCAACAACCGATAAAAAGGGAGAGGAATATTCGTACCCTACCGTGATACAATCACCGGAGGGAATGATACATATAGTGTATACATGGAATAGAAAGACCGTGAAACACCTAGTCTTGGACCCTGAAAAATTATTAACGAAATCACTTTATACAACCATTAAAAATGAAAAAACTAGCAATAAATGGCGGTACTCCTAGTCGTGATACCACTAAAAGTCCTTGGCCTAAATGGCCGGTTTGGGGGAAAGAGGAGGAAGTTGCATTAATCGAGGTCCTGAACAGTGGGGTTTGGTCCTACAATGGGCCAAAAGAAATAGAATTTAATAAACTATTTGCGGAATATACAGGAGTTAAACATGCCATTTGCACGGTAAACGGAACCATAACCTTGCAAATAGCACTGGAAGCTTTGGGCATCGGGGTCGGTGATGAGGTTATTGTACCGGGACTAACCTGGCAAGCAACTGCTGCCACCGTAATAGACGTAAATGCAACTCCCATATTGGTTGATGTAAATGAGGATACCTGGTGTATTGATCCAAAAGAAATTGAAAAAGCTATAACTCCAAAAACCAAGGCTATTATTCCCGTGCATTTGTATGGAGCCTTTGCAGATATGGATGCGATTATGGCCATTGCCAAAAAACATAATCTTTATGTAATTGAGGATTGTGCCCATAAGCACGGAGGTGAATGGAATGGTAAAAAAGCCGGCAGTATTGGGGATATAGGCAGTTTTAGCTATCAATTATCGAAACATTTGACCGCTGGCGAAGGCGGGTCTGTAACGACCAACAATTCAGACTTGGCCGATAAATTGGATGCACTTAGAAACTGCGGAAGAAGACCTGAAGCGGATGACCTTGAAGGAGTGGATAAGGGTGCCGGGGATTATGGGGATGACGACGGCAATTTTATTCAATCGGGCAATCTTAGAATAACCGAATTCCAGGCGGCTATCTTAGTAGAAGGTCTAAAGCGCCTACCGGCACAAAATGCCAATAGGGATGTAAATGGGGAGTATTTAAATGCCCTGCTTTCCGAAATTCCCGGGGTTGCCCCTATTGCCCGGGATAAAAGGGAAACTAAGAAGGCCTACTTTAATTTTGCGTTCAGATATTATAAAAACGAATTTAAGGGTTTGCCCATTAAAAAATTTAGAAGTGCTTTGGAGGCTGAATTGGGAATTGTAGTGGATGCTAGTTATGAGCCCCTTAACAATTGTTCTTTGTATGTGCCGCACACAAAACCTTCCAGACATAAATTAAACGAGGCTTATTGGAAGGCAATTGACCCCAAAAGATTTTCCTTACCTGTCTGTGAACGCATTTTTGAGGAGGAGTCAGTATGCGTACATCACAAGGTGTTGATGGGAACAACAGCGGATATGGACTTAGTTGCCGAAGCCATAAAAAAGATATATGCCCATTCGGAAGAATTGATGGATTAAGACAATATAAGCCGCAAGACAGCTGCCAACTTTTAGAAAAAATTATATTTAAATAGATGAAATTATCCATAGGACTATTCTTGCTTTTCTCTTGGTTTAACCTTGTTTTTTCCCAAGTTCCTATGGAAACCCCAGAAAAATCGCGTTTACCAGAGAAAGGAATTTGTGCCCATAGGGGGGCTAACGAAACCCATCCGGAGAATACTTTGGCGGCCTTTGCGGAGGCAATTCGATTAGGGGCACAGATGATCGAGTTGGATGTTCAAATGACCAAGGACCATCAGTTGGTCATCATGCACGATGATAAAGTAAACAGAACCACCAATGGTCGTGGGCAAGTAAGTAAATTTACATTAAGTAAAATTAAGAAACTTGATGCCGGTAAATGGAAATCCCGAAATTTTAAAGGTGAAAGGGTTCCAACCTTGAAAGAGGCTTTGGATATAATGCCCAGGAATATTTATATTAATATCCATTTGAAAGGGGGTGAAGATTTGGGTATTGCAACGGCAGAAGCTGTGATTTCAGCGGATAGAATCCATCAGGCCGTAATTGCTTGTACAAAGGAGGCAGCCAAAGGGGTGAGGCAGGTAAATTCAAAAATTATGATGTGCAATATGGAACGATTATCCACTCGTGCTGAATATATCAACGAGACCATAGAAAATGGCTTCGCATTTCTCCAATTAAGAAGCAGTCGTGATGATGAAAATCTTTTATCCGATTTGAAAAGGCTTCAAGAAAATGGAATTGGCATTAATTATTTTCATTCTGAGGAAGAAGGTAAGGTAAAGGAATTACTGTATGCGGGGGTCGATTTTATATTGACGGATCATTTGGCAGATATGCTGGATGCTTTTTCAAAAACAAATTAATCAGCTAGTTGAACCATCTGAATATTGATTAAATAGTTATGAAAATCTGATAAAAAAAGCATTGTTACCAAATGAGAAAATATCATATTCTTTCCGTTGTATTTTTAATTTTTTCCTGTTCCGAAACCAAAAAGGAAAAACCACAAAACAACGCCTCTGTAAAAGAGGTAATGGATAGCGTAATCACAAGATTATATGAAGAAGTAGATCCCAAGGACTATGATTCCATTGACGATACTTTTATGCTTAAATTTTTAAGCGATAGCGAGAAATCGGTGCTTGCTACCCGCTACCAATATTTTAAGGTAAATGTTCCTGTAAGGGTTTCATTGATGAGACACCTTGACCATAAAGCACCATTTTGGCTAAAGGCTAGTGGATTTGAAAAGACCAATGAACGCGTAAAAAATGAAGTGTACGAGTATGAAGTATGGCAAAAGGATTTTGATGCGGGTTGGGTAAATCTAGGAATACCGGGGTTTGACTTGGATAGGGTCACCTATTTTATTTCAGTAGGTCCAAAGAATAGTAGTGATGAACTAAAAATAACGGAACAATACCCGGAGAAATATTCTTTGGAAGTATTTAAAAGTGGAGCTTTTACATACCATGACTGGTCCGACCTTAAAATTACGGACCTGCCCAAAGAACTTGAAGGTCAGGTATTGTTCACTACGGTTAGGGGAAGGGCCAGGGAGGCACATGTAGAAGGTGCTTTTCGAAAAACGATATTTCCATCTTCCAACCTGCCCGATCAAATCATGCTTACCTGGAGCGGGGACCCTACAAGTTCTATGGATGTGCAATGGAGATCCAGTATCACGGTGAATGATGGTACTGTACAGTATTGGAAGAAAAATACTTCCGACACTATTTCTTTAAAAGCTACGGTATCGGGCATGGAAGACCGAATGTTGTTCAATGATAGATATATCAATCGATTTATGGCCAATCTGCATAGCTTAGCGGCTGGAAGTACCTATGAGTATCGCGTAGGTTCACCGGAAGAAGAGTCGTGGTCTTCAGTCAGAAATTTTAAGACTGAAGCAAAGGATACAAAGGAGTTCTCGTTTATTTGGTTCGGAGATACGCATAGGGATCCCAAATGGGCAAAAATGCTCAACGATGCAAACCTCCGACATCCGGAAACGGCATTTTATTCAATTGCAGGTGATATTGTAACCACAGGACTTTACCGTACCGAATGGGACATGTTTTTTGGATATTCGAAAGATGTATTCTCCGATACCCCCTTAATGCCCGTCCCTGGAAATCACGATAGACAGGATGGTTTGGGCGCGTGGATGTATTATCAACTCTTTAGTTTGCCCAAAAATGGACCTGAAAAAGTGGATCCTGAAAGCACTTATGCCTTTGAATACGGCAATGCCTTGTTTTTAATGATCGATTCAACCCAGCCCAATGAAGCACAGACCCTATGGATAGAGGATCAATTGAAAAACTCAAATGCCACTTGGAAATTCGCCATGTTCCATTTCCCCCCTTTTAATTTTGAAGAACCCTATTTGGATATTCAACAGGAATGGGGTGGTCTTTTTGATACCTACCATGTTGATATGGTCATGTCCGGGCATATACATTATTATATGCGCTCAAAGCCTATGAATAACGGCAGGGTTGTGGACTCCTTTAAAGATGGAACTGTGTATGCAGTATCTATTGGGACAAATGGCAACCATGATGATATAGGGGAAGAGCCTTATGCTGAAAAGAGGTTTAAGGATGGTCAATTTTACCAATATATGACATTGACCGATAAAACTTTGAAATACACCACCTACAACCAAACAGGGGATGTTGTTGATGAATTTTTAATAGAAAAGTAATTACAAAATTAACTAACAGATGAAAACCAGAATAGCCCTTATAGGTGCAGGATTTATATCGGATTATCACGCTCGTGGACTGCAAACGCTAGCCAATGTTGAAATTGTGGCGGTGGTGTCCAAAAATCTTGATAATGCCCAAAAATTTGCCCTTAAGTACAATATAAAAGAGGCGTTGACCGATATTTCATCGCTTGTAAAAAGAGATGATCTGGATGCTGTAATTATTAGCACTCCAAATCAATTTCATGCTCCCTATGCCATAGAGTTTTTGCAAAATGGCAAGGATGTTTTTCTTGAAAAACCCATGGGAATGAGCGGTGATGAAGGCAGACAAATAGCGGAGGTAGCAACCAAGCATAACCAATTGGTGATGGTTGGTCATATGTGGCGTTTTGATACTGATACCCGTTTTATAAAGGATACGGTAGCCTCGGGAACAATAGGAAAAGTATTTAAGACCAAGGGCTACGGGATACATGAAAATTGGGGTCCATCTGGATGGTTTACCCAAAAGAAATTGGCCGGGGGCGGCGCTTTGGCAGATATGGGGGTCCATGCCATTGATGCCGTAAGGTATATCTTGGGGGATCCAAAAGCCATCAAGGTATATGCCAGAATTTCGACGGAATTTGGGGATTATGATGTAGATGATACGGGGATCTTGGTAATTACTTGGGACAATGGTACCGAAAGCATTATAGAAAGTGGATGGTGGCATCCCCATATGGACGGGCCAGAAGCCAGTACAAGCTTGTTCGGGACTAAGGGATATGCCAATCTGTTTCCCACATTTTTAAAAATGAAGGAAGGTGAAGGTACGGTAACAACAGTCCCAGAGCTTCCAAAAAGGGAAGATCATTGCGACCAAATAATCTATACCCGTCAAATGGAGTATTTTGTAGACTGTGTTAAAACCAGACAACAACCTGTTCCAGGACTTGTGGAAGGACAAATGGTACTGGATATCGTAGATGCGGCCTATAAATCGGCCAAAACGGGAGAGGTAGTCAATTTAATTTAAAACCCCTAATATTCAAAACTTTTAAAAAATGGCACTGAGTGAATTAAGGGATAATATTGAAAACATCATTTTTGATCTGGATGGTACCCTTTGGGACCCCATGCCCATGAGCATTAAGGCTTGGCATACTGCTTTGAATGGCTTCGGTTGTATTAAAAATCCTATTTCCGAGGAAGATATACAGGGTATTTTAGGAATGCAGCACGACTTGGTAGGAAAAAAATTGTTTCCATATTTAAGCGAAGAGAAACAATTTGATGTTATGAACAGTTGCTATGTACAAGAGGTAAATGATATTAAGGAATCCGGAGGGGATTTGTACCATGGATTGGAAGAAACCTTGAGGGCCTTGGGGTCCAAATACGATCTGTATATAGTGAGTAATTGTCAGGCTGGTTATATCGAAGCCTTTTTTGAATACCATGGTTTAAGCGCCCATTTTAAAGATTTTGAATGTTCCGGAAATACGGGCAAGTCCAAGACCGAAAATGTAAAAAGGGTCATTGAAAGAAACAAACTCCCCAAACCTATTTATATTGGGGATACCCTGGGGGATTATACGGCGGCCGAAGGGAACCAAATTCCATTTGTTTTTGCCAAATACGGATTTGGCGATGTGCCCAACACGGAACATATCATCCATAATATTACCGACTTAAAGGATTTGCTTTAATCCACACATATCTGGATGAAATGTTAGTGATTCCGCTTCGATCCTCCCTTGTTTAAGATATGGTCACTTCGATAGAATACCGCAGTCAACGGTTTTATAAAAGTTTCATCTGTCTAATTACTAGCTAGGAAATTATAAATCCAATTAATGTTTTGGCTTAGTTAGTTGTGTGATTTCTCCCTATGGGTCTAAATGACTGTAGTGGTCACATCGACAGAGTCCCTTTTCGGGGACGACGAGAAGTCGCACAAGGCAGGTTTTCATTTTTGGATTCTCGATTTTGTATTTTAATTAGAGTGGTTCCTTTACTGTTAGGTTTTAAAATAGCGGATAACTGGTACTTTCTCTCAGCCATTGCCTATGAGGTAGTTTCGAAAGCACCTCCCATGAGACAAAGAGCGGTGAGAAGACACAGGGTTTTGAAATACCAATACTATGGATTTTATGAGCTATCGGGAGGGAAGTCGCGCATATTTAAGTGGAGCCACTGTTGTCATTGCTTACTATCTAGAGAAGATTAAACCTAATATTTCTTTAGCTTTGACAATGTTCTAGCATTATAAAAGTTCTGATTTTAAATGATGAGCCCCTTTAATTATATGTAGCTTTAAGTATTGATATCATTTTTCGACTAAAGCTTATTATCACATTTATAAAAAATAGGAATATGAAGGAGAATATTAAAAATCTCGAAAAAATAAAATTTTCTGTTTTAGATCTTGTCCCAGTAGCGGAGGGTTCTACGCCACAACAATCTATTCAAAAGAGCCTTGAATTAGCTCAACATGCGGAAAATTTGGGGTTTGAGCGGTTTTGGATCTCTGAACACCATAATATGGAAAGCTTGGTGAGTTCGGCCACGCCAATTTTAATAGGACATATTGCCCAAGGTACCAAGAGGATTAGGGTAGGCTCTGGAGGAATCATGTTACCCAATCATGCCCCTTTAATTGTTGCGGAACAATTTGGTACCTTGGAGACACTTTATCCGGGGAGAATCGATTTAGGTTTGGGAAGGGCACCGGGAACGGACCAACTTACGGCACAGGCGTTAAGAAGAAACCGTTCCGAAACAGTGCACGATTTTCCAAATGATATAACAGAATTACAGGGGTATTTTTCAAATGAGAATAGGAATGCAGCTGTTAGGGCCATTCCGGGAGAGGGGTTAAATATCCCTTTATATTTATTGGGTTCCAGTACCTTTAGTGCACAATTGGCCGGATCAAGGGGGTTGCCCTATGCTTTTGCCAGTCATTTTGCACCTACGCATCTGCATGATGCCCTAAGGTTGTATCACCAAAATTTTGAACCTTCCAAACAATGTAATAGTCCCTATTCCATTGCTTGTGTAAATGTGATTGCTGCCGAAACCGATGAAAAAGCAAGACATTTGGAGACCAGTCTTCAACAATTGGCTCTTGGGATTATAAGGAATACACGTAAACCATTGCCCCCACCGGTAGATAGTATGGACGGACTTTGGCACGAAATGGAAAAGGTCCAAATACAAAAAATGATGTATTACAGTTTTGTAGGGTCCAAAGAAACCATAGAAAAGGAGCTCTCTGCATTTTTGGAAGCGACCCAGGTAAATGAAATTATGGTCGTATCCCATATTTATGATCATAGAGACCGCTTAAAATCGTATGAAATTTTGAGTAGCCTTCTAAGAGAGAAGTAACATTCTTGTTTATTATGATGGTCATATTTTAGGAAACATCAAGTCTAGATGACAAATTTTAGCTAATTTGTATTACTATAAGATTTGCCATATATGTGTAAAAGGAAATTATTAATGTTGTGCCTTTGCGGATTAATGATGTTCTGCAAATCTAAAATACATAGTCAGGAGAAAATGCTAAGTGTCAAAGAAATAGAATTTAACGGACAAGTTGGTTTGGTACAGGTCTCCCAACTTTTGGAGAAGTATACAGAATTACAGGTAATTGACTTAATAAATTGGGATCAGTTTACTTATCGGCCAAGTGTGGCCTTTAGGATCGCACACAGCAATAATGCTATTTGGTTAAAATATTATGTCAAGGAAAAAAACATTCTAGCCAGTGTTGGGGATATCAATGGCCCAGTGGCCCGTGATAGTTGCGTGGAATTTTTTTTTGACCCCTTAGGGAACGGCAATTATTATAATTTTGAATTCAATTGTATCGGCACCGTCCATCTAGCTTATGGACCTGGAAGAGGTCAGCGTCAATTTGTTGATTCAAATATCATACGTAATTTGATAGATGTAGAAAGCACTTTGGGATCACAGACGTTCACTGAAAGGACGGGCGATTTTTCTTGGGAAATGACCATAGTAATACCCGCTGGGACCCTAACCCATAATCCTGAATTTAGACTGAAGGGGCTTCAAGGCAGTGGTAACTTTTATAAATGTGGTGACGCTACTTCGGAACGCCACTATTTAAGTTGGAATTCTGTTGGAACCGAAAAACCCGATTATCACCGGCCCGAATATTTTGGAAAGATAATTTTTTTGTAAAGTATTGATAATGGGGCTGGTACATGGATAAAGGATCCTGGAAATGATGTTAAACGCATTAAGGAAGTATTGGAAAATATTTAATAATACTTAAACCTACCTGATGAATTTTAAATTTGTATTAGTTCCATTAATTGTTATTATCGCTATTGCGTGCAATCCAAAAAAGGAACAGGAGGAGAGGCCTTTGAAAAAGGAAATTCCAGTTGTTCCGGTCGGTTACAACCCAGAAGGGAAACTTAAGGAATTGGGCATAACTTTAATGAAACCCAGCTCTCCCGTGGCCAATTACGTAAATGCGGTCCGCTCGGGAAATCTAATTTATCTTTCGGGAAAAGGCCCAAGGCAAAGTAATGGGGAAAACATAATAGGTAAGGTTGGGGTGGATTTAACTATTAAAGAAGGGCAAGAGGCTGCTCGTATCACCGGAATTAATCAATTATCCGTGTTAAAATCTGAACTGGGAAATTTAAATAAGGTAGTAAGGGTGGTTAAAGTTTTGGGAATGGTAAATGCAGCGCCGGAATTCACAGATCACCCAAAAGTTATTAATGGCTATTCGGACTTAATGGTGGCCGTGTTTGGAGATAGGGGAAAACATGCTCGCGCAGCAGTAGGTATGGGCTCGCTTCCAGGAAATATAGCCGTAGAGATTGAAATGATTGTGGAGGTGTTGCCGGACTAAATTTAATATCAGAATAATCTGTTTATATCCTCATGTGGGTGTTGTCTGAAATTCTAAATTGTATACGATGAAAAAACTCTTAATCAAAAATATGGTTTGTGATAGATGTAAAACCCTTTTGGTACGGGAGTTTTCTAAGGCTGGGATTGTCATTGTATCTATTAAATTAGGAGAGATCGTTTATGAGGAAAACGTTGATAATAATGATGAAATAATAGAAGGCATATTGAAAAATAACGGCTTCGAAATGGTTAGGGATACATCGGATATGATCATTGAAAACATTAAAATCGAATTAATTAATACGATTAAGAATGAAGAAAATGATATAGCAGGAAACATGTCTACCTTCTTGTCCGAAAAACTAAATAAAGATTACTCTATTCTAAGTAAAATGTTCAGTAAAAAGGAAGGTGTAACTATAGAAAAGTACTACATCGATCTAAAAATGGAAAGGGCAAAGGAGCTCATCCAAATGAACCAGCTCAATTTTTCTGAAATAGCCTACACCTTGAATTATAAGAATAGTAGCCATTTGGCATCTCAATTTAAAACGGTAACAGGAATGTCTATGGGCGCCTATAAAAAACTGCAGCAGCAGGTTAGAAAACCGTTGGACAAAATTATGTAAAGAATCTCCATAATTGTAAAAAGTGTTCCGTGTCAATATGACTATTTTTACTTACGAATTAAAAATGCTTGGAGATGAAACACACATATAAGATACACGGAATGACCTGCAACGGTTGTAGGGCACATGTAGAGAGCACCTTAAATGCAGTGGAAGGCGTTGCCCAGGCAGCTGTAGATTTGGAAAAAGCAGAAGCTGTCATTGAAATGGATGGTCAGATACCCCTATCTACCTTTAAAAAGGCCTTGGAAGATGATGGAGGAGCTTATGGCATTTCTATGCCAGGTGAGGAACACGAACATCATCGCCCTAAAAATCAAAATCCCTATGGCAAGGGAACAGGGACCTTCTATTGCCCCATGCATTGTGAGGGAGATAAGACCTATGATCAACCGGGGGATTGCCCAGTTTGTGGAATGGATCTGGTGCCACTAAAGGCAGATATTTCCGCAGAGGAGAAAAACTATAAAAAATTATTGAGGAAATTTTGGATAGCCCTTGCCTTTACGCTGCCCATTTTTATTATTGCTATGTCCGAGATGGTTCCCAATAACTCGTTATATACAATTCTGGATATGAAATATTGGAACTATATCCAATTTGGAATGTCTATTCCCGTGGTATTTTATGCTACTTGGATGTTTTTCGAAAGGGCGTATCGCTCAATAAAGACATGGAATTTAAATATGTTTACGCTTATAGGGATTGGTTCGGGAGTTGCTTGGCTGTTTAGTGTGTTCGGGATGCTTTTTCCGGATATTTTCCCTTCCCAATTTAAAACCCATCACGGTACAGTACATGTTTATTTTGAGGCCGCTACGGTAATATTAACCCTAGTTTTATTGGGGCAGCTTTTGGAGGCCCGCGCTCATAGCAAGACCAACAATGCCGTGAAGGAGCTGTTGAAACTTGCACCCAATAAGGCCATTAAAATGGTAGATGGGAAGGAAGAAGTCATCGCCATTGATAAAATTAAAATAGGTGATCTGCTCAGGGTAAAGCCAGGGGATAAAATTCCTGTAGACGGCGTTATAGATGAAGGCGAGAGTGCTGTGGACGAATCCATGATTACAGGAGAACCCATACCGGTCGATAAAAAAGAAGGCGACCAGGTTAGTTCCGGAACTATAAATGGAAATCAATCGTTTGTGATGAAGGCGGAAAAAGTGGGCTCGGATACTTTGTTGGCACAAATTATAGAAATGGTCAATAAGGCAAGTCGCAGTCAGGCTCCCATTCAGAAATTAGCGGATAGGATTTCAGGATATTTTGTTCCCGTGGTGGTATTGGTTTCTGTAATTACCTTTATTGTTTGGGCTGTTTTTGGTCCTGAACCCAAATATGTCTATGCCTTGGTCAATGCTATTGCGGTATTGATCATAGCCTGTCCCTGTGCCTTGGGCTTGGCTACGCCCATGTCTGTCATGGTTGGGATAGGTAAGGGCGCCCAATCCGGGGTGCTCGTCAAAAATGCGGAGGCTTTGGAGAAAATGAACAAAATGGATACGCTTATTATTGATAAGACCGGAACAATTACAGCCGGAAAGCCATCCGTGGAAAAAGTGGTGGTTACCTCTGATGAATATCCTGAGGAAAAAGTATTGCAATACATGGTATCACTCAATCAAATGAGCACACATCCCTTGGCGGAGGCAACGGTTGCATACGGGAAGGAACAAGGAGCGGAAATATTGAAGGTGTCAGAATTTAATTCGGTCACGGGAAAAGGCGTAACCGGATTTATCAATGGGAAAAAGCTGGCATTGGGGAATGATAGCATGATGGAGGAAGTCAAGGCTACAATGTCGGAAGAGCTTGTCCATAAAGTAAAAATGCAACAGCAGCTGGGCAAAACGGTTTCCATGATTTCAGTGGATAGTACCGCGGTTGGATTTGTTGTGATTACAGATAAAATTAAAGAAACCAGTAAAAAGGCCATTGCAGAATTGCAATCCTTAGGAATATCGGTTATGATGTTGACAGGTGATAACTATGATACGGCAAAGGCTGTAGCCGAGGAACTTGATCTTACCGATTTTAAAGCCGGAATGCTGCCTCAGGACAAGCTGAATGAAGTGGAAAGCTTACAACAACAGGGCAAAAAAGTTGCTGTGGCAGGAGATGGGATAAACGATGCCCCTGCGCTGGCAAAAAGCGATGTTGGGATTGCTATGGGAACAGGAACCGATGTGGCTATTGAAAGTGCCTCCATCACTTTGGTAAAAGGAGATCTACAGGGAATTGTAAAAGCTAGGAACCTAAGTGTAAAAGTGATGGGAAATATTAAACAAAACCTATTTTTTGCCCTTGTGTATAATACGCTTGGTGTACCTATTGCGGCGGGTGTTCTATATCCATTTTTTGGGCTACTGTTATCACCCATGATTGCAGCTTTGGCCATGAGTTTTAGTTCGGTTTCCGTTATTGCGAACGCCCTTAGATTGAGAAATGCCGATATTTAATGATTTGGCCTAAAACTTGTTGTAACCACGTTTGTGGCCTGTCTTGGTTATATAAGAAAGGTTGATAAAATATACTAGGTGTTTTGAATTTGATCCTTGCATAACGTTTAAATAACTTTAAATAATTCATTTGAAATAAAACCTTTAAAAGATCAGGCCCACATCCTATATGGTTTTTGGCGACCGGTTAGAATAACCGGGACTTATACAGGCAATGGGCCACAAGCCTAGCTGACAGGAAAGCTCACTCCGTTCTTTTTTGTTTTGCATTAAAGTTATGAAGATATCGGGAGAAATAAGTTTCCCCCAGCCCTCCTTTTTTAAACATCATCACATAGGTTGTTTTTTGTAGAACAAATCTAAAGGTACGTGGTTGGATTACCGAAGACGGAAAGGAGCATTATGAATAGGGCGTAAAAGCTTTTTTCGATTTTTATAGCACTTATGCCAGGAATTTTGAACCTTATGTTGAGCCTTTGGATGCCGGTGACTATCTTTTAGGACCTGAGAGGGATTTTGATAACAGCTTGACTATCCAACAGAAAATGGAGCTTATTTTGACCCAGAAATATTTTACAACTTTTTTGTAAACAGGATGGAGGGGGTATTTTGATCACTTAAGGACAGGATTCTTTTTTTTGATCAATTGCCTGGTGTTACGCCACCTGCGCGTTGGATCTATCCTAATACCGAGTATAACAACAATACTGCAAATGTTACAGCAGCCATTGAAAGACAGTTTGGAGTAGGGAGTGATAAGATTCGTGAAATACCATGGTGGCTGAGATAATTTACAGAACCTACCAATAATTGGAGAAAGTATCCAAAAATAATTAGTGGTATAAAACCACAATACCTATTTAATTTGATAATAGCCATAGTGGATTTCCACTTTGGCTTTGTCTATTAAGTTGTTAAATGGGCGGTCAGTATTGTAAAAAGGAAAAACTATAAACACAAGTAGAGGAGATTTGTCATTGCCTCCTAGGTAATTGTATCTATAGTTACAAGAATTTTTTATTATTAATTAATTAAATTAACTTAGGCAGACGATATTTTCAGTTCTTCTATAATCTCAATTACCACCTAATAAAATGACACTTCTCAATTTTGGATACCGAACTAAATATTTAGCCTGGCTAATTCTTTGCGTTATCGGAATAACCAATAAAAATAAATAGATGAATCTTAAAGGTACAGCGGTATTGATTTTGGTCATAGTCTTTCAATTTATGGGGCTTGCGCAAAACGCTCAAGGTGAATTATTAATTCAACCCTATCTGCAGGATGCGGAACCCAATTCCATTAAAATTATGTGGGAAACTTCGGTAGGAGAAGAAAGTATAGTGGAATGGGGTTTAACACCAAAATTGGGTAAAAAAAGCGATGGTATTGCCTTTGACATTAATTTTAGCGATTCCCGTATCCACGAGGTTAAATTGGAGGGATTAAAGCGCTTTACCGAATATTATTACCGTGTTAAAACGGGCAAGGTAGTTTCGGACATATTTCAATTTAAAACTCCTCCGTTCGCCAGTGACAATGAGTCCTTTAAAATTGTTGCTATGAGCGATATGCAAATTGATCATAATAACCCCAATAAGTTTTCCGAGGTGGTCAATGATGGCATATTGCAATACTTGGAAAAGGAGTTCGGGGGCAAGCTTCCCAATAATTTGGCTATGGTAATGATACCTGGTGATTTGGTGGAGAATGGCACCAAATATTACCAGTGGAAAGAGCATTTTTTTAATCCTGCAGAAAAATTATTTTCAGAGGTGCCTGTTTACCCGGTATTGGGAAATCATGAAAAAAATTCGGTCTTTTATTTTAAATACTTCAGCCTTCCAGAAAATGGTACGCCGGCCTATGCGGAACACTGGTGGTTTAAGGATTATGGCAATACCAGGATTATTGGGCTTAATTCCAACGACGGATATAGCAATAGCCGAGATCAGTACGAATGGTTACAAAAATTATTGGACGAAACGGCCAAAAACGATGAGGTTGATTTTGTTTTTGCCCAATTGCACCATCCCCACAAATCCGAACTGTGGATCCCGGGAGAAGAGGATTTTACCGGAAAGGTAGTAGCCCTTTTGGAGGCCTTTACCACCAAGACCGGGAAGCCGAGCATTCACTTTTTTGGGCATACCCACGGCTATTCCAGAGGTCAGTCCAAGGATCATAAACACTTATGGATCAACGTTGCCTCTGCAGGAGGGGCCATTGATAATTGGGGCGAATTTGAAGGTAGGGATTACGATGAATTTACGGTAACCCAGGACGAGTATGGTTTTGTTATGGTTGAGGTGGATGGTAGCCAGGAAGACCCTAGGTTTACCATAAAGAGAATTAGTCAGGGGAACGAAGAATTGGAGCGCAAAAACGAACTCAGGGACAGTATTGTGATTTATAAAAAGGAGCGAAAGCCTATGGCCCCAACCGCCATCTCACCCAAGAATGAAACCGTTGATTTTATAGGAACTACCTTAAAAGCTGGGCAGTTCAGCTCTACGTTTAATAATGCATTTCACGCCGCCTCGCAATGGCAGATTGCAGAAAGCAATGACTTTGAGAAACCGATTCTTGATAGCTGGAAACAATATGAAAACTGGTACTATAAGGAAAATAGGCAAAAGAATGATGATCTTACCGATGAAAAAACAAACAGATTAAAATCCGGTACCACCTATTACTGGAGGGTTCGCTACCGGGATCAAAATTTAAACTGGAGCGATTGGTCCAAAACGGCCACTTTTACGACCAAAAATTAATTATTTATAAAAAGTAAGTAATGAAGAATACCACTAAAACCATTTTTATTCTAATGTTGATGGGTCTTTTAGGTCCACTTATCGCCCAAACAAAGGAAAAACCCAATGTAATATTGATTACATTGGACGGTTTACGTTGGCAAGAACTTTTTTCAGGGGCAGACCCTTTGTTGGTAACCAATAAAGATTATGTTGGCGACACTACTGCATTGCGGTCCCATTTTTGGACTGCCGAGCCAGAAAAACGCAGAGCTCTTTTGATGCCATTTCTTTGGAATGAAGTGGTTAAAATTGGTCAACTTCATGGGAATAGACCTAAGGGTAGCAAGGTAAATTTAACCAACAGTATGTGGTTTTCCTATCCTGGTTATAACGAGATTCTTAGTGGAAACCCAGATGATAAACGTATTACCAGCAATAGTAAAATAAACAATCCCAATAAGACCATTTTGGAGCAGGTGAATAGTATGCCAGGGTATAAAGGGAAGGTAGCTGCTTTTGGCAGTTGGGATGTGTTTCCGTACATCATTAATGAGGAGCGATCTGGAGTGCCTGTCAATGCTGGATTTGATATTGCCGAGGGAGCCAATTTAACCTCACGTGAATTATTCTTGAATCAGCTGCAGTCGCAAATACCCAGCCCATGGGGATCAGTAAGGTTAGACGCTTTTACACATCACTATGCTTTGGAGTATATGAAAAAGGAACATCCAAAATTAATGTATATCTCCTATGGGGAAACCGATGACTTTGCCCATGATGGGGATTATGGAGCCTACCTTAATTCGGCACACAATACAGACGGATTAATTAAGGAATTGTGGCAGTTTGTACAGGCCGATGATTTTTACAAAGACAACACTACCTTTATTATCACCACAGACCACGGTAGGGGTACCCAACCCCTGGAAACATGGAAAAGCCATGGAGGTGATATCAAGGGTGCGGACCAAGTTTGGATAGTGGCCTTTGGGAATGGAGTTAGCGCTATAGGGGAAATCACTTCTCAGGAACAATTATATGCCAATCAAATAGCCCCAACAGTAATAGAGGCCATGAAGATCCAATTAAAAGACCATAGTTTTGAAGGAGGGCCTATTTCGCTACATACCAAATAATAGTTGCTAATAATAGGTAGTTTACGTTATCGGGCGATCCAAACAAGAATATCCTGGGACAGAAATATGATGAGATTCCGGGATATTCAATCACCATACCTACGTTCCTGAAAAAGGAGTATTAACGAAACTGTTTAAAAGAATCCCAAATGGAACTATATGCAATTAGAAAGATAGTTATTTGAGCTAGTCCCATAAAACCAAACATTTTGGGACCGGTACCCAACAATAAATTTCTAGGTATTCTAACTTTCCTTGTAACAATTTCAAAAGGATGTAATTATCATCTTTTATGCATTGTCTTGTAGTAAGTCTTTCCAATTACACCTCCGACAGAGAAAGCGCCTCAATGTCCTGTTTAAACCCTTCCAATGTTTTTAAGCCTCGGGTCAATTCGGCTATAACAGCACCCTTTACATTTTCAAATTGTCCATTAAGGGTTTCAAATAATTGTTGGTAATAGGCTACGCCATTTTCTAAATTATGGGTAAATGTCAATAAGTATTTCTCTTGCTTCTTATTCATGGAATCCTTGGATTCCTCAATTCTATTCTTAAGGTAATCTAAATAGATTCCGAGTTCCTTAATAAACATATGGGGCCTATCGGTTCTTGAAATTACGTTGTCACGACCATAAATATGGTCTGTCATTTCCTTTAAGGTCATTATTTTGGAATAATAGGCCATATTGGGTCCGGGACATATAGAGACTCCTGCTCCTTCGGTTTTAGTATCAAGCCCATAGGCCAATAATGCCGAGGTACCAAGGCCTACACAGGCACATGACTTTTCTACTATTTGATTAAATTCTTTTCTATATTCCTTTTCGGGTAAACTTTGGCGATCCAGTTCTTTTATTTTTAGATGTTGGTATTGCCGAGAGGCAGTACAGAGACCTTGGTCCGAATAGTCCTTGTTCAGGGCGATAAATTTCTTTGGACAGGAGCTTCCTGGTCGTTCTTTATCTATATTATTTAATTTTTCCAAATCTTTTGTGTTTCCCCGCAGGTTGTTGAAAGGGACCCCCAAAGGGGAAATATCGCTAAGATACAAATCGACTTCTTTCGCCTCCACCAATTTCTCCAATGTAGCCTTATCAACGGTAGTGGCCTCCGGCACCAATAGAAATGGCGTCCCCCAGCCTACAGAATCAACTTCGTAATGATCTAATAAAAATTGATGTTCTTCAGCCGTGCCAACACCACCTTGTGCCGTTATTTTTAGGGATAGATTTTGTTTGGGTACGCTCCGGTTCTTGTTGTTGAGTGCAGGAATTAAAATGGCATGGATTTCATCTGTAAACTCTTGTTTTTTGTCTCTGAACTCCGCCATAATGGGCCCCATTAAATACCCATCGGTGGCAAAGGCATGACCACCACAATTGAGTCCGGATTCTATCCTATATTCCGATACCCAAATTCCCTTTTTTGCCAAGAACTTACCCTGGATCAAGGCAGACCTATAATCGCTTACCTTTAAGACAATTTTCTTTTTGATATTTCCATTTTCATCAGGAAAAAAATCATTGAAATTTTCTAGGTAACTATAAAGTCTGGGGTTCATTCCGGCAGATAGAATAACTGAGGAATTTAGATCGCTATGGGCATATCCGCGCAAGGCAGCATGTGCATCATTAAACTCGGTAGCCAGTTTCTCCTTTTTTACATAATTGTCCTTGTCCACCTTGGTCATAATATTTACATCAATACTGCCCATGGATAAATTCTCTTTTACCCATTTTTTAATATCCGTGGCACTAAAATCGTTGGAAGTCAGTTTTTCAAATTCCTGTTTTAGAGGGGAAGCATTTGGTAATAGACCTAGATATTCCTTGATTTCCTTTCCAGTATTGTGGCCGGAATTAAGGAGGTCTTCAAATTTTTTATGTGCAACATCATTGATTAAGTTGAGATAACTAGTAATTCTTTTAGCTCTAAAATCTTCCTGTTGGTCCGAAATCTCTTGGTAGGGAAGCCCCAATTTTTCACAGTACATTTTCCTTAATTTTTCAATCAAGATATCATCGACTAAAGAAATAACGGAATCTATACCGAGGTGGGACACTTTAAGGGGAGTATCAATAGTAAAGCCTATTCCCATAACCGGTATATGAAAGCTATGTTTTTTCATTATATCATTTTTTGTTGGACACGTATGCTGTCAATACTCTGTATTGTATACAATAGGTATCCATTTATGGGATAACTACTTGACATGGATAGTCCAAATATGAATCGACAAATTTTAGCTGAAATGGATTCTTAGAATATGATAATTATCAGGAAATAGATAAATTATCTGTGGGGGAATCAATTTGTTGGGGAATGTTCGAGTCCTTTATGGATTAAGGCTTTTGTTTTTGGTAATGTTACCTTGAAGTTTAGTTAACTTTTAGACGGTTTTTAAATCCGATTTTTGTTTTGAAAAGTTTGAGTTTGAGTTAGTCTAGTTGAAAAGCTGGTGCATTGCATCAGCTTTTTTTATCGGAAAAGTATAAGAACAGCGCCAATTGCGGTTAGGACCAGAATCATCCTTCGATAAAATTGTTCTTTTATAATTTTCACCAAGCGTACCCCAACAATTATCCCAAGAATAATTCCGGGAACCAATTTAAGGTTAATAATCAGGGTTTCTGGGGTAATGGTCTTCCATATGAAGATATGAAAGGGCAATTTAAAAATATTTACAATAAAGAACAGCCAAGCTGCCGTTCCAATGAATTCATTTTTTGGCAGCCTCATAGCTAAGAAATAAATATTGGAAAAAGCTCCGGCTAAATTGCCTATCATGGTGGTAATGCCGGCCATGGTACCAATAAAACCGGCAAATGCCCAATGGGTAGGAACGTTTTTAGATTTTTTTCTATCCCACCAATACATCATTAGGACCGTTCCCAATATGATGACGGCCATGCTGATTTTAAACGTAGTTTCCGGTAAATCTTTGCCTATGGCCGTACCTATAAGTATGCCCAGTATCATCCATGGCAGAAAGGCAACTATATACTTCCACTGTGCATGTCTGTTGTAGTAAACAACGGCAAAAGCATCCCCTACCACAAGCAGGGGAACAATTAATCCAGTAGATTCTTTGGCTCCAAAAGCCAATGCCATGAGGGTGACATTTATGATGGCTATTCCTTTAATCCCTGCTTTGGAAATTCCTATAACAAACGCGGCGGTCAAAGCAAGAACCCAGGCAGTTGTGGTTATATCTAGTGTTGTTGAGAGAATCATATGTGACATTTGGCTAACAAAGGGCAAAAGTATCTTAAAAAAAATTATCTTTAGCCCCTAATTCTCAAATCAAACCCAAACGGATGGAGTTAAGTACCCTCGATTACAGTTTTATTATTGTTTTTTTCTCGATTGTTTTATTTATCGGAATTTATGTCTCTAAGAAATCAGGAGCTAGTTCTTCCGAATATTTTCTTTCAGGTAGGACTATGCCATGGTGGCTGTTGGGGCTTTCAATGGTGGCGACCACCTTTTCCACCGATACTCCCAATTTGGTGACCGATATTGTTCGTACTAACGGAGTATCTGGAAACTGGGTATGGTGGGCCTTTCTTTTAACAGGCTTATTAACCGTCTTTGTCTACGCCAAACTTTGGAGGAAATCTAACGTAAATACAGATTTGGAATTTTATGAACTTCGCTATGGCGGTAAACCGGCAAGTTTCTTAAGAAAATTTAGGGCTGTTTATTTAGGGGTAATTTTTAATGTGATAACCATGTCTGCCGTTACTTTGGCAGCTATTAAGATAGGTGGTATTATGTTGGGCTTGGAACCTTGGGTAACCGTGGTTAGTGCTGGCTTGATTACCGTTACTTTTAGTGCCTTGGGCGGATTTAAAGGGGTGGTCTATACAGATTTCCTGTTGTTCTTTGTAGCCATGGGAGGTGCTATTGGTGCAGCTTACTATTTGGTAAATCTTCCTGAGGTGGGAGGTATCCAAGCCTTAATGGCCAATGAGAATGTGGTAGATAAACTTTCCATTTTGCCAGATTTTAGCAATAAAAAGGCTTTGATTACCCTATTTATAATACCCTTAGCAGTACAGTGGTGGAGTTCTTGGTACCCTGGAGCGGAACCCGGTGGGGGAGGTTATATTGCCCAGCGTATGCTGGCGGCAAAAAATGAGAATCATGCTATTGGAGCTACTTTTTTCTTTAACATTATGCATTATGCCTTACGCCCTTGGCCTTGGATTTTGGTGGCCCTGGCATCTTTGGTAGTTTATCCGGACATTGCCAGTATTCATGAGGCATTCCCCAATGTAGCAGTAGATAAGCTGGGCCATGATTTAGCGTATTCCGCTATGTTGACCAAATTGCCCAGTGGGCTGTTAGGCCTAGTATTGGCTTCCCTTATCGCCGCCTATATGAGTACTATTTCTACACAATTAAACTGGGGGTCGTCCTATATTGTTTATGACTTCTACAAACAACAGATAAATCCCAATGCCACTGAGAAAAGATTGGTGGCCGTTGGTAGAATTTCCACGGTCATATTAATGGTCTTTAGTGCAGCATTGGCCTTGCTCTTACAAAATGCCTTACAATTATTTGAAGTACTCTTGGTATTTGGAGCAGGTACGGGGCTTATCTTTATTTTAAGATGGTTTTGGTGGAGAATTAACGCCTGGAGTGAAATTACGGCCATGTTTGCTTCTGGAATTATCTCTATATTATTAAAATTAACGGCCTTGGGTCCCATTTTGTTTGCTGCGGAAACGGGTGTTTTTCCAGATTGGGCAGAATATCCCTTTGTAGTTGTGGTAACTACCATTATATGGTTGGGCGCAACCTATATGACACAGCCAGAATCAAAAATGGTCTTGCAAGATTTTTACAAAAAAATTCAACCAGGAGGACCAGGTTGGTCCAAAGTGATCAAAGAAGCGAAAGGTGAGAATGTAGAAATTGTGAACACCAAGGAAAAATGGAGTGTTCCGGCTGGTATTACGGCCATGTTACTCGGTTGTGTATTAATTTATTCTTGCATGTTTGCCACGGGTTACTGGATATATGGTAAAACGACCAGTGCAATTATTTTGACGGGTGTTGCTATAGTTTCAGGATTTTTATTGGCGAGGGCCTGGAATAAAATGAAAGATCATATTCTGTAGTTTAAGAGATTATTAATAAATGGTAGGAGCCAAACTGGGAATGAATATTCAAAACAGAATAGTCTCTGTGGATATCTTTAGGGGACTTACCATTGTCCTAATGATATTGGTAAATACACCTGGGACATGGTCTCATGTGTTTCCTCCTTTTTTACATGCGCCATGGCACGGATATACTCCAACGGACCTAGTTTTTCCCTTTTTCCTTTTTATTGTTGGATGTTCCATTGTTTTCGCTTATCAAAATAAATCGGTAGATTCCAATACCTATAAAAAAATTGCGGTTAGGGCCTTAAAACTAATAGGGTTGGGCCTGTTCCTGGGAGCGTTTACCATCCAATTCCCGTTTTTTAAGGATTTCGAGAACATTCGGTTTCCAGGAGTATTACAGCGGATTGGAGTTGTGTTTTTCTTTGCCTCTATGCTGTTCATTAATTTTAATTGGAAAACACTCGTTGGTATTTGCGCTTTTTTATTGATTGGATATTGGTTGCTGATGGGCTATGTGCCGGTCAACGGAATGGCGCCGACCTTTGAACGCGCCCCCAACAATTTGGCCAATTACTTGGATGTCCTTGTTTTTGGAACCCATAGTTATAAAGCGGATTATGACCCCGAGGGTTTGTTAAGTACGTTGCCATCTATAGCTACTGCATTAATGGGTGTTTTTACAGGACTCATTCTCCGCTCCAAAACAGTAAAAAAAGAGCTGCTTCTTTTCGGTATGGGAATTACAATGTTGTTGGTAGGTTATGTATGGGATGTATTTTTCCCCATTAATAAGGCATTATGGAGTAGTAGTTTTGTCATGGTAACTGCTGGTTGGGCGAACCTAATTTTGGGCCTAATATATTATGTGTCCGATGTAAAGGGAATTAAGTTCGGGAGCATATTTAAATATGCCGGGGCAAATGCCATTGTCCTATATTTCCTTTCCAGTTTTACTAGTAAAATTATGGGTATGGTAAAGGTTGGCGGGGGCACTTCCCTACACGGGTGGCTTTTTAAAACCATCTATGTTCAGGATTTTATGGCAATGGAGACTTCTTCTTTGTTATATGCACTTTCTGTAGTCTCCTTTTATGTGATGCTGGGATATATTCTCTACAGAAAAAGAATATTCATTAAGGTCTAATATGGTCTTTTTGGAAGGTCCACCATTGTGCAAAATTAACTAATACAAAGCCCCTAATGGGCAAGTCGAGATTTCCTTCTTCTATTTCTTTAAACTAAATGTCTCAGGGGTATGATTAAATATTTTTAGCCTCTTATCTCCAATAACCTGGAAACGTACTTGCCTATCACATCAAACTCCAGATTAACCCGTGTACCTTTGGTATAACTTTTAAATCGGGTATGCTCATAAGTGTAAGGGATAATGGCAACACTAAAACTATTCTTTTGGGAGTCCACCACGGTTAAACTGGTTCCATCTATGGTTATGGATCCCTTTTCTATGGTAACATTATTTTGTGTTGGGTCATAATTAAAGGTGAAAAACCAACTTCCATCTTTTTCTTTAATATCGATACATTCCCCGGTTTGGTCTACATGACCTTGTACAATATGGCCGTCCAACCTTGCTCCTAGCACCATTGCGCGTTCCAAGTTTACAAGGTCCCCCTCCGTAAGATTGCACAAATTGGTCTTTTCCAAGGTTTCTTCAATGGCGGTTACCGTATACTGATCATCTGCAATTTTCACTACCGTTAAGCAAACTCCGTTGTGGGCTAGGCTTTGGTCTATTTTAAGTTCTTGACTAACTTTGGAACTTATGGTAATATGAAGATTGCCACCCTCTTTTTCTAATTTCTTTACTTCGCCCAAAGTTTCAATAATCCCAGTAAACATGTGTCGTTTTTATTAAGTAGTTTTGTGTTGTAAATTTAAGAGTTTATTTCATATTAAACGAAAAGACAAGATGCAGGAAAGCGGAAGGATAAAATTAGGGATATCCATAGGGGATTTAAATGGAATTGGGTGCGAAGTAGTGCTTAAGACTTTTGAAGATTCCCGGATGTTGGATTTTTGCACGCCTGTTATTTTTGCATCCAATAAAACCATTTCCCACCAAAAATCGGAATTGGGACTGGATATAAATTATAACGGCATCCAAGAAGCTTCCAAAGCAATCGATGGGAAGATAAATGTGGTGAACGTTTGGAGGGAAACCCCAGTAGTTAAATTTGGAGAGCCAACCCCTGAGAGTGGAAAATATGCCATCCAGTCACTTAGGGCGGCCGTAGCGGCCTTAAAGAATAACGAAATAGACGTTTTGGTCACCGCACCAATAAACAAGAATAACATACAGACAGATGATTTTAAATTTCCTGGGCATACAGACTATTTGGCCAAGGAATTGGAAGGGGAAAGCTTAATGTTTATGGTAGCGGACGGCTTAAGAGTGGGCTTGCTTACCGATCATGTAGCGGTAAAGGATGTTGCGGCTAGCATTACCCCACAATTGATTCGTTCTAAAATTGCAACGATATCGAACTCCTTAAAGATGGATTTTGGTATTCGGAAACCCAAAATTGCCTTGTTGGGAATAAATCCCCATAGTGGGGACAACGGGGTAATTGGCAATGAAGATGATGAGGTATTAAAGCCTGTGATCAAAGAGATGTCAGAAAAAGGGCATCTGGTATTTGGACCTTATTCCGCAGATAGTTTTTTTGGAGCAGATAACTACAAGAATTTCGATGCTATTCTGGCGGCCTATCATGACCAAGGACTTATACCGTTTAAGACTTTGTCCTTTGGCAAAGGGGTTAACTTTACAGCGGGTCTTAACAAGGTGCGAACTTCCCCGGACCATGGAACGGCCTATGAAATTGCAGGAAAGGGAAAAGCGGACAATACTTCCTTTAAGGAGGCAGTTTTTGCAGCAATACATATATTTAGAAACAGGCAGGAATACAAGGAGTTGATAGCTAACCCCTTAAAAAAACACAAATTAAAAAGACAGGGATAAAGTAGCTTCAATGAGGTGGGCTAGCGTGCATTAAGTCAGGGATTTATAGTATTTTGAGTAGAATATATTTATTTTTATCTAATTGTTGGCTTTTTATAAAATAATAGTATCTTTGCACCCGCCTTTATTACGGCGGGTACGTTAAAATAAGTGTGGATCATGATGCAGCATAAGGAGTTTATTATTCCTTTTTCGGGACTGAAACAAGGAAAACACGAGTTTGAGTACACTATTGAAAACGAGTTCTTTGAATCTTTTGAATACGATGAGTTTAATGGTGCGGATATTAAATTAGACGTTACCTTAAATAAAATGAGTACGATGATGGAGTTGGAAATGAAGGCGCGGGGAACGGTAAACGTTAACTGTGATCTTACCAGCGAAGCTTATGATCAAAAAATAAAGGCCGATTTGGATTTGGTCGTTAAGTTTGGTGATGAGTATAACAATGACAATGATGAAATATTGATTATTCCACACAGTGAATATCAGATCAATATTGCACAATATGTTTATGAAATGTTGGTGTTGTCTGTTCCACTAAAGAAGATTCATCCCGGAGTCTTGGACGGCAGCTTGCAATCAGAGGTGTTGGATAAACTGGAAGAACTCCAACCAAAAGAAACAAAGGAAAACAAAAAAGATATTGATCCCCGTTGGGACGCACTAAAAAAATTATTAACGGATAAATAAGTTTCATAATGGCACATCCTAAAAGAAAAATTTCTAAAACCAGAAGAGATAAGAGAAGAACGCATTATAAGGCGGTAGCTCCTACAGTTGCTCAAGACCCTACAACAGGTGAAATGCATTTATTTCATAGAGCTCATTGGCATGAGGGTAAATTATACTATCGTGGGGAGGTTTTGATAGACAAAACTGAAGAAGCAGTAGCATAATATCAGCCATTACATCATAAACTGGACTCCCACTTCTTAAGAGTGGGAGTTTTTTTATGAGCGTGATGTAAAATTCAAAAACAAGCTATTTTTTGGATATAAAGTCGCAGAAAATCACTAATTTTCACAAATTTTCAAGCGTTTTTGGAGATTTCTTGATAAAAATCAAATTTAGATGAGCAAATTAACAGCTGCAATCACCGCTGTGGGATCATATGTGCCAGACTTTGTAATGACTAATAAGATTTTGGAAACTTTGGTAGATACCAATGACGAATGGATTACGACCAGGACGGGTATAAAAGAAAGGAGAATCTTAAAGGGAGAAGGTCTTGGAACATCCTATCTTGCTATAAAAGCTGCTGAGCAACTTTTGGAAAAAAGCAAATTGGACCCCAAGGAAATTGACCTTATAATAGTTGCAACAGCAACGCCAGATATGATGGTTGCTGCTACAGCAGCCTATGTGGCCTCGGAAATAGGGGCTACCAATGCCTTTGCTTACGATTTACAGGCCGCTTGTTCCAGTTTTTTATACGGAATGTCCACGGCTGCCAGTTATATAGAGTCAGGACGATATAAGAAAGTATTGCTTATTGGGGCCGATAAAATGTCGTCTATTATAGATTATACCGATAGGACAACCTGTATCATTTTTGGGGATGGAGCCGGTGCGGCTCTTTTTGAACCTAATATGGAAGGTCTCGGCCTTCAGGATGAATATTTGAGATCGGATGGCGTAGGAAGAAATTTTCTTAAAATGGATGCCGGTGGTTCTTTGCTTCCCGCTTCGGAGGAAACAGTTAAAAATCGTCAACATTTCATTTATCAGGACGGAAAATCCGTTTTCAAATTTGCGGTGACCAATATGGCAGATTCAGCGGCCAAAATAATGGAGCGCAATAATCTGTCGCACGCAGATGTTGATTGGTTGATTCCCCATCAAGCGAACAAAAGAATTATAGACGCCACCTCCAATAGAATGGGATTGGAAGAATCCAAGGTAATGATGAATATACAGCGATACGGGAATACCACATCCGCAACGCTACCTCTTTTATTGAGCGACTATGAAAGCCAGCTTAAGAAAGGTGATAATTTGGTGTTTGCCGCCTTCGGTGGAGGGTTCACTTGGGGCTCCATATATCTAAAATGGGCATACAATTCATAAATCTGACGTAACCTATAAACTAAAACGAACTCTATGGATATTAAAGAAATTCAAAGCTTAATTAAATTTGTCGCCAAATCTGGGGCTAGTGAAGTAAAATTGGAGATGGAGGATATTAAGATCACCATCCGAACTGGAGCAGCTGGTAGTTCACAAGAACCAACTTATGTTCAGCAAATTCCAATGGGCGGCCATATGCCACAGCAGATGACTACAGCTCCTGCAGGCGCTCCTTCTGTTGAGGTAGAGGTAAAAAAGGAAGCAGAAGAAAATTCAAAATACATTACCATAAAATCACCTATAATTGGAACTTTTTATAGAAAACCCTCTCCAGATAAGCCATCTTTTGTTGAGGTAGGGGATACTATAGGTAAAGGAGACGTGCTTTGTGTTATTGAAGCAATGAAATTATTTAACGATATTGAATCCGAAGTTTCCGGAACAATTGTGAAAGTTCTTGTAGATGATAGTTCACCTGTAGAATTTGATCAGCCTTTATTTTTGGTAGATCCATCATAAGAAGTTTTAAATGCTAAATGTCGGATGACGATTTTTTATGGTCATTCCGAATCATTTAAAATTTAGAATACAAATTTAAAATTTCAAAAGATGTTTAAGAAAATACTTATTGCAAATAGGGGAGAAATAGCGCTACGTATTATCAGGACCTGTAAGGAAATGGGTATAAAAACGGTAGCGGTATATTCTAAAGCGGATGAGGAAAGCCTGCATGTGCGTTTTGCGGACGAAGCGGTATGTATAGGCCCTGCCCCAAGTAGCGAATCCTACCTAAAAATACCAAATATTATTGCAGCGGCCGAGATTACCAATGCCGATGCCATTCACCCAGGATATGGTTTTCTTTCGGAAAACTCCAAATTTTCCCGTATTTGTGCTGAGCACGATATTAAATTTATTGGGGCTACAGGAGACCACATAGACAAGATGGGGGATAAGTCCACTGCTAAGGAGACCATGAAAAAGGCTGGTGTACCTTGTGTGCCCGGTTCTGAAGGCTTGCTTAAAGATGTAGCCGATGCCAAAAAAATAGCTAAAAAGATGGGCTATCCCGTTATGATCAAAGCTACCGCTGGTGGTGGAGGCAAGGGAATGCGTGCCGTTATGTCCGAGGACAAGATGGAGGACCTTTTTGAAAGTGCGGTAAAAGAGGCCACAGCAGCTTTTGGCAATGGAGGTATGTATATGGAAAAGTTGATCGAGGAACCACGTCATATAGAAATCCAGATCGTGGGGGACCAATATGGCAAAGCCTGTCACCTTTCGGAAAGAGACTGCTCTATTCAACGCCGCCATCAAAAATTAACAGAAGAAACCCCTTCCCCCTTCATGACAGATAAGTTGAGGGACGATATGGGGAAAGCGGCAGTAAGGGCGGCAGAGTTTATTAAATATGAAGGAGCAGGCACAATAGAGTTTTTGGTGGACAAACACAGGAACTTCTATTTTATGGAAATGAATACCAGGATACAGGTAGAACACCCCATAACAGAACAGGTAATAGATTATGACCTTATTCGGGAGCAAATTTTAGTTGCCGGGGGGGTGCCGATCTCAGGAAAAAATTATCTTCCAAAGCTGCATTCCATTGAATGTAGGATAAATGCCGAGGATCCTTATAACGGATTTAGGCCTTCCCCAGGAAAAATCACCACCCTGCATACTCCAGGTGGACATGGGATTCGATTGGATACACACGTATACAGTGGATATACCATTCCCCCCAATTATGACTCCATGATAGCAAAGCTTATAACAACCGCCCAAACAAGGGAGGAAGCCATTAATAAAATGAAGCGTGCTTTGGATGAGTTTGTTATAGAAGGAATCAAGACCACCATTCCCTTCCATAGACAACTTATGGATCACCCGGATTATCTGGCAGGGAACTATACCACAAAGTTTATGGAAGATTTTGTAATGGAACCACAACCTGCGGAATAATCAGGTTTTAAAATAGTGTCATTTCTTAAAAAAAGGCGAAGTAAACTGGTGATGAACCAACAGTGTACTTCGCCTTTTTAGTATTAGGTTTTTTTAAGTTGAGCTTTTCCACCTATTATATTTTAAGATTTAAACAATAACTTTATTCGGGTATTGTTATTTTAAAGAACTTTTAAAACCCTTGCGGATATGAACCTGAGTTATTGGGAATACAAAACCTGGTTGTCCAACATCGACTTCACCATCGTAGGCAGTGGCATAGTAGGGTTAAACTGTGCACTTTATTTAAAGAAACAATACCCCAAGGCCAGAATATTGGTTTTGGAAAGAGGTGTGCTGCCCCAAGGGGCCAGTACAAAAAACGCGGGATTTGCATGTTTTGGCAGTATTTCCGAGATTCTGTCCGACTTAAAGCAGCATTCGGAGGAAGAAGTACTGCAATTGGTAAAAAAGCGCTGGGAGGGCGTGCAATTACTTCGAGAGAATCTTGGCGATAAACAAATAGAATATCAAAACCATGGAGGTCACGAAGTATTTTTAAAGGAAAAGGAGGAATTGTATCAAGCTTGTCTTACTAATTTGGATAGGGTGAATGCCCTATTGAGCCCAGTATTTAAGGCCAACTCTTTTCTATTGCGGCCCAATAACTTTGGTTTTAAAGGGGTTAAAAAGAATTATATAACAAATCCGTTCGAAGGGCAGATCAATACGGGTGAAATGATGAGATCCTTAGTGGCCAAGGTGCAGAATAGAGGGGTAATTATCCTTAATGCCATTGGCGTTGATAGCTACCAAGAGAACCTAGATCATGTTGTTGTTAAAACCGATCAATTCGAGTTTAAGACCAACAAACTGTTTATTGCAACCAATGGTTTTGCCTCCCAATTAATTGGGGAAACGGTAAAACCTGCCAGAGCTCAGGTGTTGATTACCAAGCCCATTGAAAATCTTCCCATAAAGGGTACTTTTCATTTGGATGAGGGCTACTATTATTTTAGGAACATAGGGAAGCGAATTCTATTGGGCGGTGGGAGAAATCTGGATTTTCAAGGAGAGGAAACCGCTTCCTTTGGAGAGACCACTTTGATCCAGAACAGGTTGGAAGAGACACTAAGTACCATTATCTTGCCCAATACCCCCATTGAGGTAGATTTTAGATGGAGCGGAATTATGGGGATGGGAAATCAGAAAAAACCTATTGTAAAGCAACTTTCCAATAATGTGTACTGTGGGGTACGAATGGGCGGTATGGGAATTGCCATTGGCAGTTTGGTAGGCAAGGAATTGGCTAATTTAGTGAAGTAGATATAGAGTAACAATAGGCCTAAAGTGTAATAATTTAAAAACAATACATTCTGAATGGACGCATCGGTAAAACAGCAATTATATGGGTTTTGTAAATCATATATAGAGAATAGGCTAGTGCGCATCAACAGCAATATTGATTCCTTGCAAGAAGCTTTGAGCTCCGAGACCAAAAGTAGTGCAGGCGACAAGCATGAAACCGGCAGGGCCATGATTCAGTTGGAGCGCGAAAAATTGGGCAATCAACTTGCCGAAGCCCAATTGCTACAGGAGTTGTTTAAAAAGATACCACTACAAACGGGTTTTTCAAAAGTGGGCTTGGGTAGTGTGGTGCTTACCGACCAACAAAATTATTATATGGGGATTAGCGCAGGGGAATTCAAGATAGATGGGGGATCATATTTTGCTATTGCACCCAATACACCTATTGGGAAATTGTTAATAGGGAAAGTTGTGGGTGATACTGTTGTATTTAATTCAAAAGAATTTGAAATACAGTGTATTAATTAGAATTATTTTACAACTCGGGTGCAGTGGTTGGTAAGAAAAGGAAAGGAAGAAATAGTTGGTGCTTTTATATAAAGTGAAACATTAGGGTTGTTTTAGGCTATTGGTCCAACCTAGGTTTTCCCCGGTTTACTTTTTTGAGGGCAGCCTTTTTTTTGCTCTTTAATCGCTTTTCAATGGCCGACCGCGTAGGCTTGGTCTTTCTTCTTCTTTTTGGCACCACCAAATTGGCTTCGAGGGTTTCAAGGAATTTTTGAATGACCAGTTCTTTATTTTTGTGTTGACTTCGGGTTTCCTCGCATTGCATTAAAAGAATGTTTTCTTTGCTAAGCTTGTTCGAGAGTTTTTTGAGAAGTCTAATTTTTTCCCTTTCCGACAAGGCATTGGAGTTTTGCAGATCAAAGGTCAATTCAACTTTGGAGGAAACCTTGTTTACATGTTGTCCCCCGGCACCACTACTCCTGACCGCTTTAAATTTTAGCTCCTGTATAATGTTTTCCTTGTTCAATTGCTTACTGTGGTTTTAGCCGTTGGCTTATGGTTTCTAGGGCAATATTTAGGAATACCATTTTACCGGGGGTTAGGGCTTCCTCGGAATTGAAGCGTATTCTTTGCTCCTCTGACATTGCTTCAACCAAAAAATGACTGCCCATAAAATAACATTTTTCTACTGTTACCGGTATTCCTTTTTTTAGCGAAACCCTAAATTCGTGGGCATAAACAATAATTTCGCGTTCCAAATCTCCATAAGATTTTATAATGTTTATAGGGATTAGGTTGGCTTCCCCGAACAAGGTGGCGGTATAGATATTTTTCGGGTTGTTATACAGATCTCCAGTATTGGCATTGGCCATTATTAGCTGGTCCTTAAGTACAATAATCCTATTGGCATAGGGTAAAATATCTTGGTGGTCATGGGTAGCGGTGATACAGCTAATCCCCTCTTTCTTTAAATATCCAAAGAGATTTCTTCGTAATTGGTTCTTTCTAAAATTGTCTATATGTCCAAAAGGCTCATCCAATAAAAGCAATTCTGGCTTTTGTGCGAGGACCCTCGCCAAAGCTACCCGCTGCTGTTGGCCCCCGCTCAGATTTTTCACCTTCACCTTGGCGAAGGAGACCATATCTATCATTTCCAACAATTCCATAGTTCTCGCCCTTAATTCCTCTGGATAAAACACAGATAAAAACTGACTTACGTTTTCGGCCACAGTGGTGAAGGGCATTAGGTCAAAATCTTGGGAGAGGTATTTCATGTAGGATTCGCCGGGAACCAGATTAAAATCGGGACCCATCACCTGCTTATCTCCCCAAAATATGTCGCCTTGATTAGGCTGTAGAAGGCCATAAATAATTTTGAGCAGGGTGCTTTTTCCACAACCGCTTTCTCCTACAATGGAAATATGTTCTCCCTGGTCTACCTTAAAGTTGATGTCGGTAAGGACTGGTTTTTGATCATATGCGAACGAAAGGGAATTGACTTGTAACATGGGCTAAAACTATATATGTACCTAGAGGGGATAAAAAAAGTCCATTTCTAAAAGAAACAGACTATAAAACAAAATTATCGATTTTTTTTTAAACTAATCCTTAAAACCTTTTAATACTCCCATGTTTGGGAGTTCCTTAAAGCCCATATTGAACAGGGTAAATCCGAAAATATCCACGTTTTGCTCAATGGTCTTACTCACCGGAGTTCCTGCGCCATGTCCGGCATTTACTTCTATTCGTATTAGGGTGGGGTTGTCCCCCGACTGTTTTTCCTGCAATTCCGCAGCGAACTTAAAACTATGTGCCGGTACCACCCTATCGTCATGATCACCTGTAGTAATGAGGGTTGCTGGATATTCTATGCCTTTACGAACATTGTGTACAGGGGAATAGCCTTTGAGATAATTAAACATTTCCAAGTTGTCTTCGGCGGTTCCGTAATCATAGGCCCAACCAGCACCGGCGGTAAAGGTATGATACCGTAACATATCCAGAACTCCCACGGCAGGCAGGGCTACCTTCATTAAATCCGGTCTTTGAGTCATGGTAGCGCCTGCCAGTAGTCCACCATTGGAACCTCCCTTAATGGCCAAATAGTCCGACGAAGTGTATTTTTCGGCTATTACATATTCGGCGGCAGCGATAAAATCGTCAAAGACGTTCTGTTTTTGGGTTTTAATACCGGCATCATGCCATTGCTTACCATATTCACCTCCTCCCCTAAGGTTGGGCACGGCAAGTATGCCACCTTGCTCCATCCATACGGCATTTGTAACACTAAAAGCAGGGGTAAGGCTTATGTTAAAGCCCCCATAGCCGTATAAAATTGTCGGATTTTGGCTATTAAACTGCAATCCCTTTTTATGGGTAATCATCATTGGTATTTTAGTACCGTCCTTGGAAGGATAAAAGACTTGTGTGGACACGTAATCTTCTGGGTTGAAATCTATTTCCGGTTTCCAAAATTGGGTATAGTCTCCTGTTTTTATATCCAATTTATAAATAGATTCCGGGCTATTGTAATTGGTAAAACTGAAATAAAGTTCTGTTTCTTTCTTTTTCCCACCGAAGCCACCCGCACTTCCGAGTCCTGGAAGGACTATTTCGCGTAACATTTTTCCTTGGTTATTGTATTGATATACTTTGGAAATAGCGTTTACCATATACTTTGCAAAGAAGTTGCCTCCGCCTGTACCTACAGATAATACATTTTGCGTTTCTGGAATTAGATCCGTCCAATGTTCTGGCTTGGGATTTGTGGCTTCCACGGTAACCACTTTTTTATTGGGCGCATTTCTATTGGTCAATATAAATAGTTTGGACCCAATGTTGTCTATGATTTGGCTATCGCTGTCTGTCGTATCCAATATGGTCATCAATTCACTTTCTTGCAGGGTCAAGTCTTTTATGAATAATTTGTTCCCAGAGGTAGAAACAGCGGCCGAAATAATAAGATACCTATCGTCCTCGGTTACATAGCCCCCAACATACCTATGCTTTTCAATTTGCACGCCGCCAAAAACCACCTCATCGCTCTTTTGGGGAGTTCCCAGTTTATGATAATAAAGTTTATGTTGGTCTGTTTTGGCAGATAGTTCACTTCCTTCAGGTTTGTCATAACTGGAGTAAAAGAAGCCTTCGTTTCCTTTCCAGGAAACTCCACTAAATTTAATATCCACCAGAGTTTCTTCAATAATGGACTTATTGTCGGTATTGATTACGATTACTTTTCGCCAATCGCTTCCACCTTCAGATATGGAATAGGCGGCTATGGAACCATCCTTGGAAAAATTTATTCCAGCCAATGAAGTGGTGGCATCTTCTGAAAAGGAATTGGGATCCAAAAACACCTCTGCTTCCGTCTCCTCTCCCTTTTTACGGTACAATACATTTTGATTTTGTAATCCATCGTTCTTAAAAAAATAGATATAATCGCCTTCTATGAATGGAGACCCCAACTTTTCGAAATTCCATAATTGTTGCAAACGTGTTTTTAGGGCTTTTCTGAATGGAATTTTGTCCAAATAATTAAATGTGGTCTCATTTTGTTGCTTTACCCAATTTTCGGTTTCGGGGCTTCGGTCATCTTCCAACCAACGGAATGGGTCTTGTATTTTTATTCCGAAGTAGGTGTCTACGGAATCAACTTTTTTTGTGTTTGGATATTTCAAATTGATAGTTTCTTTTTTATTATTGGTCTCACAGGTTAACATCAGTATTCCAACTAGTGGGGTTAATATTAATGTTTTATTTGTTGATGTTGATAAGCTAAAAATAGCATAAAAAAAACCTTTGTAAATGGTGATTACAAAGGTTTTAACATCTTTACCTCTTCTCTTTATTCCCGTGTGGTATGGAAGGGTGTTGTTACAAAAATTCTATTATACTAGTTGGTTTTGAACCAAATATTCCGCAATTTGTACGGCATTGGTGGCCGCCCCTTTTCTGAGATTGTCCGCAACTATCCACATATTCAAGGTATTGGATTGTGTTTCGTCCCTTCTTATACGACCTACAAATACATCATCCTTTCCATGTGCATAAATGGGCATTGGGTAGGTATTGGTATCTGTATTGTCCTGAACCACAATTCCTGGAGTTTCATTTAATAACCTTCTTACCTCGGAAAGTTCAAAATTGTTCTCGAATTCTACATTGACCGACTCCGAATGACCACCCGCGGTTGGTATTCGAACGGCAGTTGCTGTCACGGAAAAGGATTTATCATTAAATATTTTTTGTGGCTCCATGGCCAATTTCATTTCTTCTTTGGTGTATCCATTGTCCAAGAATACGTCACAATGTGGCAGAGCATTTTTCCCGATAGGATATGGATAGGCCATTTCTCCCTGTATTCCGGCAATTTCGTTTTCCAATTGTTGAACGGCTTTTACTCCTGTACCTGAAACTGATTGGTAGGTAGAAACTACCACCCTTTTCATTTTATATGTTTTATGTAAGGAGGACAAGGCCAATACCATCTGAATGGTAGAACAGTTAGGATTAGCTATTATTTTATCATCCTTGGTCAATTCGCCAGCATTTATTTCGGGAACTACCAATTTTTTGGTAGGATCCATACGCCAGGCTGAGGAATTGTCGATTACTGTGGTGCCAACGGCTGCAAATTTTGGCGCCCATTCCAAAGAAGTGTCTCCCCCTGCCGAAAAAATGGCAATGTCCGGTGTGGCCGCTACCGCAGTTTCTAAACCAATGAGTGTATGCTCTTTTCCTTGAAAGCTTAATTTTTTACCTACAGATCTTTCAGAGGCTACGAGTAATATTTCCGTTATTGGAAAGTTACGTTCTGCCAATACTTTTAGCATCACTTCCCCTACCATTCCTGTTGCACCAACTACAGCTACTTTCATTATAATTAAATTAAAATTTCAGTTGACAAATGTACTGATTAAAGGGTATTATACAAGAGATAAGATAGAATATATTGAAAATATAACAAATTGTTACAGAAATAACAAAAATACATAAAAGAACCGTCAACGAGGATAGCGAATCCTGGTTGACGGTTTTTGTTGGTTAGTTGGTAGTGTAGCGGTTGTACCTTGAAAATAGGTCAAAGTACAATACGTTTATAATGATATTATTTTTTCAACAAATCTCTGATCTGCGTTAAAAGTTCCTCTTGACTTGGACCTTTTGGAGCTGCAGGTGCCGCCTCTTTAGGTTTTTTGGTCTTATTGTATGCTTTTACAATTATAAACAAAACAAATCCAACAATGATCAAATTGATAATCGTATTAACCCAGGCTCCATAACGGATAGCGCTTTCAGGTTTTTCAACCGTTCCGTCAGCAGCCATAACAGCCTCGGAAAGTACAATTTGCATTTGAGAGAAATCCATGCCTCCGGTAAAATACCCTACGATCGGCATCATGATGTCGTTTACAAAACCGCTGACAACTGCCCCAGCAGCTCCGGCCAACAGTACCGCAACGGCTAAATCAATGACATTGCCGGTCATAATAAACTCCTTAAATTCTTTTAACATAATTAGTGTTTTATTTGATTAATAGGTTGTGCAATTTAACAAAAAAATAGAATTCATCATGAAATGTTAACTAGATTAAATCATTTACATAGCTACTGTTGGGCTCATCTCAACTTTTGGCACACAGTCTCATTAATCGATATAAACGCGTTTTACCCGCTGTGAAATTCCGGTAAGCAGTTCATAGGTTATGGTTTTGGCCGAAGAAGCCAAAGACTCCGCGCTGTATTCCTTCCCAAAAATAATGACCTCATCCCCTTCCTTACAGTCTATTCCAGTGATATCTACCATAATCATATCCATGCACACATTGCCAATAATCGGCGCCAATTTTCCGTTAATGGACACCTGACCGATTCGGTTACCGTATTGTCTGCCAATTCCGTCCGCGTGTCCCAAAGGAAGTGTTGCCGTTATTAAAGGGGCGCTGGAAACAAATGCTCTATTGTATCCTACACTTTCTTTGGCTCCTATATGATGTGTTTGGGCTATTATAGTTTTTAGAGTGGCGACAGGAATCAACTTTTCATCTTCGGCAGCTTCGTTTCCGTAACCATAAAGACCTATTCCACTCCTAACCATATCATACTGTGCCTCTGGATAATTGATTATGCCGGATGTGTTCAGTATATGCCTCATGGGCCAATAACCTAATTTAGAAATTAAGGATGAGCTTATTTTTTCAAACTTTTGGATTTGCGAACTTGTAAACTCCTTTTCATTTAAATCCTCAGAAGCGGCTAAATGGGAAAAAAGAGAGCTTATTTTTATTTCATCTAAGCCTTCAAGGAGCCTTAAAATTAAATCTATATCCCTTTCTCCAAATCCTAATCTGTTTAAACCAGTATTGAATTTTAAATGTATAGGGTAACTCTTCTGATTTAGTTCCTTTGCCGTTTTTACAAAGGAGGAGAAAATTGCCATGGAATAAAGGCTGGGTTCCAGACATTTTTCGATCATTGTGGAAAAACTTACTTTTTGCGGATGAAGTACTAAAATGGGTAGTGTTATACCGGCATCCCTTAAAACCACTCCCTCTGAAGTATACGCGACGGCAAGATAATCTGCTCCCAAATTTTCTAATTTTTTGGCAATTGCAATGGAATCGCTTCCATAGGCGAAGGCCTTCACCACACCTAGAAATTTAGTATTGAGATCAATTTTGGATCTTAAATAATGATAATTATGTTCTAGTGCCTTAAGGTCTATTTCTAGAACGGTTTCTTCGACCTTAGACATTTGGTTTATTTTGTGGTGGTAATACTTGCTCGGTAGTAACTTCAATGGCGCTCACCTTCTCTTTTAACATAGCCTTGTAGTATGCAGCTCTGCTAAGGGGTTCATATTCCTCAGTTTCTCCAAGAAAAACTAATTTGTTGTTATTGGCTTTTCTAAAACTGTAGTTGGCAAGATTACCTGTTCGAGTACAAACGGCATGAACTTTTGTAACGTATTCGGCTGTGGCCATCAACGCGGGCATGGGACCAAACGGATTGCCTTTGAAATCCATATCCAATCCGGCAACCACCACTCGGATACCCTTATTGGCCAGGTCATTACAAACGGTCACAATTTCATCATCGAAGAATTGGGCCTCATCGATCCCTACCACATCACAATCATCTGCCAAAAGACGAATATTGGCAGCTGCTGGTACTGGAGTAGATCTAATTTCATTGGCATCATGGGACACTACCATTTCCTCATGGTATCTTTTGTCTACCATGGGTTTGAATATTTCCACTTTTTGCTTGGCAAATTTGGCTCTTTTTAACCTTCGGATCAGTTCCTCGGTCTTACCAGAGAACATGGAACCGCAGATTACTTCGATCCAACCGAATTGTTCTTTGGGGTTAACAGTATTTTCGAGAAACATTTTGTAATTTTAGACGAAAGTAATTTGTTTTCCGTTTGTTTATTAGGAGGCATAAAATTATTAAAAAAATAATCCTTCTGGTATTAATGTTGGTAAAAGTTGGTAATCTTCATTACTTCGTTTTCTAACTACTAATTAATACCGATAGGGAAGTGCTATATTGGAGCTCCAGTGGAACTCCTGATAATTATAAAATATATTCAGATGAAAAAGAGACTTAAAGAGGAATTGAGAAAATTATCAACAGAAATAATTACCTCGAGAAATTTAAATGATTTGTCGGCCTTATATGATACCTCCAGAGAATTATACGAAAAATTGGCAGTTCTGAAATATATTGAAGAGAAATTAAATGAGGTGGAGGTCGATGTTTCTAAGAACGCCATCGCGGATAAATTTGAAACTATGGCCAATTCGGTATTGAATGAGAATTCTTCGGTACCGGAAAGCAATCCTCATGAAGAGGATATTATTATTCCAGGTATGGATACCATAAAGGGTATAGTGTCCGAGATGCCCGGAGCTACGACTATTGATGAGGTTTTGTCCCAGTTCACCAATAAACCGGACTTGATAAAGAACGATAAGGACCTGTTTATGCCTAAAGAGGTAAAAACGGTGAAGGTAAGCAGTACCGTGCAATCCGTGGAACATAGTTCTAAAAAGGCGCTGAAGGTGGATCTGAACGATCGCTTGGCATTCGTTAAATACCTCTTCAACAATAACATGGAAGATTACAATAGGGTGTTGTCCCAGTTAAGTACTATTGACAGTGAGGAACGATCGATATCATTTATTGCAAACATGGTAAAACCAGATTATAATAATTGGGAGGGAAAAGAAGATTATGAACGACGATTCATGAATGTAATTTCCAGAAAATTTATGTGACACAGTTATTATCTCGTCTAACGGGATTTATAAATAATGATTTTCATTATTTTTGCTGCCTCATAGCTGCTGATTCGAGAATGCAGCTGTTTAATTGAACAGATGGGGAAATTATATATTGTACCAACTCCTATAGGTAATTTAGAAGATATTACGTTCCGCGCAATTAGGGTGCTCAAAGAAGTAGATCTTATCTTGGCCGAAGATACCCGTACCAGCGGCAAATTGTTGCACTATTATAATATTGATACCCCAATGCAAAGCCACCATATGCACAATGAGCATAAGACGGTAGATGGTATTGTAAGGCGATTGCAAGCCGGAGAGATTATTGCATTGATATCGGATGCCGGAACTCCGGCAATATCCGACCCTGGCTTTTTGCTTACCCGCGCCTGTGTGGAAAATAATATTGAAGTAGATTGTCTGCCCGGTGCAACTGCCTTCGTTCCTGCTTTGGTAAATAGCGGTCTGCCTAACGACAAATTTGTATTTGAAGGCTTCTTGCCGGTAAAAAAAGGAAGACAAACCAGGTTGACATTATTAGCAGAGGAACCTAGAACTATGATAATGTACGAATCCCCGCATAAATTGGTTAAAACATTATCCCATTTGGAAACTTATTTTGGACCGGACCGGATGATTTCCGTTTCAAGGGAATTGTCCAAAATGTATGAAGAGACCATAAGGGGGACGGTAAAGGAGGTTTTACAGCACTACACTAAAACGCCACCAAAAGGGGAAATCGTTATTGTGGTTTCAGGGAAAAAATAATGGAACAATTATTATCGGAAATAAGAAGTTGCCAAGTTTGTGCGGCTCATCTTCCATTGGGTCCAAGGCCGGTGGTAGTAGCACATCCCAATGCCAAGATCATCATTATTGGTCAGGCCCCCGGAACTAAGGTCCACCAAACAGGAATCCCATGGGATGACCCCAGTGGTAGGCAACTCAGGAAATGGCTCAATATTCCGGATTCGGTTTTTTATGATGAACGCCAGATAGCCCTGATGCCTATGGGATTTTGTTATCCAGGAAGGGGTAAGGGAGGTGATTTGCCACCCAGGTCGGAATGTGCACCCTTATGGCATACAATTCTTTTGAACAATATGCCGCAATTAGAATTAATTATTCTCATTGGGACCTATGCCCAAAATTATTACTTAGTCAAAAACGCCAAAAAAACCTTGACAGAAACGGTGAAAAACTTTAAGGAATTTTTGCCGAAATACATACCATTGCCCCATCCGTCCCCAAGAAATAGGCTGTGGCAGACAAAAAACCCTTGGTTTCAGCATGAGGTGGTACCCGTATTACAGGAAAAGGTTGCCCAGATACTTAATATATGACGATTTCTTACTAATATTAATTTTAAATTTTTTCTGGCATTCGGGCCTATACACGTTGGCAAAAGTATTTTAACCCATAATTGGGAAGTTGGTCTAAAAGCTTTTTTAACCCACTTCCTATGGATTACTTTTGGAGAACCATAGCATAAGTAGGTTAAGTTCATGGTAAGATTTGGGGAAAAAAGGCGGAGCTTTGCTTCGCCTTTTTTATTGCTGAATATCAGTATTTTAGCTTTAATGGGATTGCTTTTCGTTATAAATGAGTGTTCTTGTCACAAATATCCGCGGATAATAATTCAATAATTTTTTTGTTATTTCTCACAATACCAGTATTTTAGTATCGCCATAGCATAAGTAGGTTAAGTTTATGGTAAGATTTGGGACGAAAAGGGTGGAGGCTTCTCCATCCTTTTCTATTTATGGGGCGCACAAAAAAAGTCCGCTCGTTATAATTTTAACGAGCGGACTTTTACTTGTTACATGGATACTTCTAAAAATACAACTGAGAATTATACTCCCATCTAATTGAAGTATAACAAGTGGGCAAAAATTACCCCAGTCTTTCTTAGTAATCCTTTGTTGCTATACTCCTATTTGTTGGCTTTATAGGAAGCAGATACTTTATCCCAATCAACTACACTAAAAAATGCATTTATGTAGTCTGGTCTTCTGTTCTGATAATTTAGATAATACGCATGCTCCCAAACATCCAAGCCCAAAATTGGAACACCTCCACAGCCAGTATCGGGCATAATTGGATTATCTTGGTTTGGAGTAGAGCATAGTTCCAGTTTTCCTCCTTTATGAACACACAACCAAGCCCATCCTGAACCAAATCTTGTTGCAGCTGCCTTGGAAAAAGCATCTTTGAAAGACTCGAAAGATCCAAAAGCGCTCTTAATGGCATCCGCTAGTTCCCCAGACGGTTCCCCGCCACCATTTGGAGACATTATCTCCCAGAAAAGCGAATGGTTATAAAAACCTCCTCCATTGTTTCTTACAGCGGCATTGGACATATCCAGGCTGGTCAAGATATCCGTGATGGATTTCTTTGCTAGATCAGTTCCGTCTATAGCGTTGTTTAAATTGGTTGTATATCCATTGTGGTGCTTGGTATGGTGTATTTCCATGGTCCTTGCATCGATATGTGGTTCCAAAGCGTCATACGCATAAGGTAATTTAGGTAATTCAAAAGCCATAATATTTTAGTTTTTATGTTAAAAAATGTCGTTTCCCAAAATTACGGTTTTATGGGGTAATTTCCACTAATAATTTGTTAAGAACTGTTTAATATTCCTTATTTTGCAGCTAAAATAACGTGCAGAACGCTTCTTACAAAATATATAATGCCTCTGCTGGCTCCGGTAAGACTTACACCCTTGCAAAGGAGTATCTAAAAATAATCCTTTCCTCAGATTTTAACAAGAGTTACCGCAGTATTTTGGCCATTACATTTACCAACAAGGCGGTAAATGAAATGAAACAGCGAATTCTCGGGAGTCTATTTACTTTTGGTAAAGAATCCGATAATTCTGAACCTCATTCAATGCTTGTAGACATATCCTTGGAATTAGGGGAAGAAATAAGTGTTCTGCAACAGAGGTCTAAGAAGGTCCTAAAGGAGATACTGCATAATTATGCCTTTTTTGATGTTTCCACTATTGATAAGTTCACTCATCGGTTGATAAGAACTTTTGCAAAAGACTTAAAACTGCCCCAAAACTTTGAGGTGGTCCTAGATACCAAATTATTGTTGGATGAGGCCATAGCCAAATTGATTAACAAGGCAGGTACCAATGAGCAATTGACCAAAGTGTTAATCGATTTTGCGTTGGAAAAAATTGATGGCGATAAGAGCTGGGATATTGCTTTGGACCTTCAAAAAATAGGCTCATTATTATTTAACGAAAATCAAGTTCCACATTTAAAGAAATTGGAAGATAAGAGCATCCAGGATTTTGTGGAATTGAAAAAGGAATTGGCACTTAAAATTCAGCAACTAGATTCAAAAATAATAAACTGGGCGAATGAAATCTTAACCGTAATTGAGGAAAACGATTTGGAATTCAGTAATTTTAAATCGGGCTACTTCCCAAAATTCATTGCTAAAATTGCCTCGGGAGATTTAAATGTAGATTACAATGCCGGTTGGAAACAAAATTTTGAAACAGATCCGTTATACACAAAGACCTGCCCCGAAGACATTAAAAATATTTTGGACACACTTCATCCAAAGTTTATAATTCTTTTTAATGAAATAAAGGAGAACTCTATTTTTTTGTCGTTACTCAAAAATGCGTACAACAACATTGTTCCACTTACGGTTCTGAGTGCCATTCAATATGAAATTAAGAACTTGGAATTGGAGCGTGATCTTTTGCCCATATCTTCATTCAATAGGATTATTTCCAATGAGATTAAGGATCAGCCAGCCCCTTTTATTTATGAACGTATTGGTGAAAAATATCGTCATTATTTTGTGGATGAGTTTCAGGATACCTCGGAAATGCAATGGAATAATCTAATACCCTTGATCGGTAATGCCTTGGAAAGTGAGGATGATCAAGGAAAGATAGGATCATTGCTTTTGGTGGGTGATGCCAAACAGGCCATATATCGGTGGAGGGGCGGAAAAGCGGAGCAGTTTCTAAATCTTATCAATTTAAAGGAAAATCCGTTTGTATTTCCACCAGCTACGGCAAATCTTCCAGCCAATTATCGGAGTCATGAGGAGGTGATAAGGTTTAATAATGATTTTTTTACTGTTACCAGTCCCTTTTTGGAGAATAGTGTCTACAATCAATTGTTCGTGGAGGGCAATAGCCAACACTATAATAGTAAAAAAGGAGGGTTGGTACAACTTTCATTTATTGATGTTGAGGAGGCTCAGGAGGAAGGTGGAGAATATTGTAATTTGGTATTGAATATCTTGGAAGAAGTTTTAGAAAAAAACTATTCCCTTAGGGATATTTGTATCCTTACCCGAAAGAAAAAACACGGTATCCTATTGGCAGATTTTTTGATGCAAAATAAAATTCCCATTATTTCATCCGAGACCTTATTGCTTAATAGTAACCCCAAAGTCAGGTTCTTGGTTAATTTATTACATTTTAGTCTACAGCCGAACGAAATGGAAAGGTGTTATGAATTACTGAGTTTTCTCTCTGAGGAATTAGAAAATAGACATCAATTTATAAATGCCAATATTAATAAGGTGTCCCAGTTGCTGGAGGAGACCTACCAATTTAATGTGGAAATTATTGGGAGGTCCTCCGTTTATGATGGAATGGAATATGCTATTAAGAAGTTTGGATTGGCTGAGTCCTCCGATGCTTATATCACTTATTTTTTGGATGTGGTTTTAGAGGTAGAGCAACGGGAAGGTGCAAACACCCAGGTCTTTTTGGCACATTGGGAAAAAAAGAAAGATAGTCTAAGCATAACCGCACCGGAAAATGTAGATGCCGTACAGATTATGACCGTGCATAAATCCAAAGGGTTGGAATTTCCAATTGTAATATTCCCGTTTGCCAATACCAATATATATGAAGAAAGGGATGCCAAATTATGGCTACCCGTAAACCCTATCTCTTTTAAGGGATTTGAGGAAATTTTAATCAATAAAAAACAAGAGGTTGTTACCTATGGTGCCACGGCAGAATCCCTTTTCTATGAGGAACAGCATAAATTGGAATTGGATGCTTTTAACCTGTTGTATGTAGCTTTGACCAGGGCGGTTAAGGGCTTGTATGTTATCTCCAAGAAAGACCTGACATTAAAGGGAGAACATAAACCAAATTATTATTCTGGATTATTTATTCATTATTTAAAGGAAAAAGGACTTTACGAGGATGCCAAGGTCTGTTATCAATTTGGGAATCTTGAAATACAGGATAAGCCCTCCTTACATAGGGAGCATGAGGAAAAGATAACCCATTTGTACACGTTTAAGGAGCGGCCAGAGTTTAGGCTCTTGACCAAGTCAGGTGCCTTATGGGATACGGAAAGGGGAACGGCACTTACTAAGGGAAATTTACTGCACTTTGTAATGGGTTTAATCCAGACCGTTGAGGATATAGATAGTGCTATGGATCACCTTATAAGAAATGGTGATATCTCTAAAAAGGATGGCCCAAAAATGATACAAAGGATAAAGTCCATTGTTGAACATCCGAAGTTGTACAGCTACTATACTAAGGGTAATCCCATAAAAAACGAACAGGATATCCTTGCAAAAAATGGAAAGGTCCTTAGGCCGGATAGATTGGTAATAAGGGATAATAAGGTGACCATAATAGATTATAAAACAGGAAAGCGGAACCCTGGCTACAACCAACAATTATATTCCTATGCGGACGCCTTGGAAGCAATGGGATATGGGGTTGAAAATAAAATCCTTGTTTATATTAATGAAGAAATTACACTAGACTTTATCTAGTTAGCCTTATGTTGATCCAATAGCCTTGTGGCTTAAACCTATGATCTTTAGGGGCACGGATATGGAAAAAGGAGGAGTGAATCTGCCATATAATGGATGAAAATCCATTTTTAAAGACCTGCAATCTTGTATGTAAAACTGATTTCTTAATAATCAACCAATAGGTTACCTTAAATGGGTACTTTTCTTCTTCTTATCTTTCAATAGGTGTAATAATTGGAAATGCAAGAAGCAAGAAGAAAGCTACAAGGGCTTATAGCTTATGTTTTACGGCACCTAGGGCTTAAAATGATGGTTTTTAGTATAGTAGGGCCTCAATGGAGTATCGTTTAAATGCGTCTTTTTTCTTATGAAACACGTTAAAAATATTAAGAAAATGATTTTGTTAATAATTTTTAACAACTTACATTTGCAGCTAATAAACACTTAAACTTAAATATTTGAACATGAAACATCTTAGCAAATTATTGGTTGTTGCCTTACTTATTGTAGGTTTTAACAACGTACAAGCGCAAGACGAGAATAATCCTTGGCAAGTAAGTTTCGGAGCTAACGCAATTGACGTTTACCCAACAGGTGATGCTGACGCACTTATGAATCATGGGTTCATGGCTGGAGAATTTGGCGATGAATTCTTTAATGCAACAGACCATTGGAACATTCTTCCGTCCATTTCCTATGTAGGAGTATCTAAGTACGTGGGTAGTGGTTTCTCAATCGGTGCAAGAGGGTCTTTGAACCGTATTGAAAACTTGGGCGATGTTAGTGTTGACGATTTGTCCCACTATGCTCTTGATGGTACAATAAAATATAATTTCTTAAACAACACAGTAATCGATCCATTTATTGAAATTGGTGGTGGTTATACTTGGGTAGATGAGATAGGTGCCGGTACTGTAAATGGTGGTGTTGGTCTTAATGTTTGGTTTACTGACAATATTGGTTTAACCTTACAAACTGCTTACAAGCATGCTTTCGAAGATTACGGAGTTAAGCATTTTCAACACTTGGCCGGTCTTGCTATCAAATTTGGTGGTACAGATACAGATGGTGACGGAATATATGACAAAGATGATGCCTGTCCAGAAGTTGCTGGTTTAGAGATCTTCAACGGATGTCCAGATGCTGACGGTGATGGTATCGAGGATAGCAAAGATGCTTGTCCTAATGAAGCTGGTTCAAAAGAAATGAACGGATGTCCAGATGCTGACGGTGACGGTGTTGCCGATAAAGATGATGCTTGTCCTAACGAAGCTGGTCTTGCTGCTTTAGCTGGTTGTCCAGATGCTGATGGTGACGGTATTGCCGATAAAGATGATGAATGTCCTAACGAAGCTGGTCCTGCCGCTAACAAAGGATGTCCTTACCAAGATAAAGATGGTGACGGTGTATTGGATAAAGATGATAAATGTCCAAATGTTGCCGGAACTGTAGCTAACCAAGGTTGTCCTGAAGTTACTGAAGAAGTTCAGAAGCAATTGAACGAGTATGCGAGAACAATCTTGTTCGATACTGGTAAATCTTCTATCAAAGCAGAATCTACTTCTGTAATGGTTGATATTATCACTATCCTTAAAGAGTATCCTACTGCTAGATTTACTGTAGAAGGTCATACTGACAGTGTAGGTAGTGCTTCTTTAAACCAAAAATTATCTGAGTCAAGAGCTCTTTCAGTTAAAACGTTCTTAGTAGACAAAGGTATTGAGGAGTTTAGGTTATCTGCTATCGGTTACGGTGAGGATAAGCCAATCGCTACCAACAATACAAGTGCTGGTAGAGCACAAAACAGAAGAGTTGAAATTAACTTGGTAAAGTAATTTCCAAGTAGTTTTATAACTATAATTGAAAGCCCTGCTATATGCGGGGCTTTTTTTTGTCCTTAATATTCATATATAATTTTTTTATGGAGAGAACCAGCTGGTTGCCCATGTTCTATTTTTTATAATTAAATTACCGCGTAATTAGAGAAATTGAAATTTCTAGAATGAATATTGGGGCAGAAGAAATAGTAGTTGCCTTGAAGATTTTTTGACCGTAGATAGCAGTGGCTGAAATGGCGATATTTTCAGATAATAATCAGACCAAAACTTGATCGGTAAATTACACTAGCCTTGCGGCAGTCAAGCTCCAACTTTTAAAAATATTATGATCTAGCCCAATGAAAAGTTTTCTCCAACAGGTAGTTGATGATTTATTAAAGACCTATGATTCCTTCGATAACATAATCCTTATACTCCCCAGCAAGAGGGCAGGGACTATATTAAGGACCACCTTGGCCAAAACTGCCAATAAAACCATATTTTCTCCTAAAATATACAGTATAGAGGGTTTTGTGGAACATATATCCAATCTGCATACGGCATCGAACATGGAGCAACTATTCACACTGTATAAGGCATATTCGGCTATGGAATATGGCGAAAAGGATAACTTTTCTACCTTCTCCAAATGGGGGCAGACCTTATTGCAGGATTTTAATGAAATAGATCGATATCTAATAGATAGCAAAGATATATTTTCGTATTTGGCCGATATTCAGGAAATGAATCACTGGTCCTTACAAAAGGATAAATCTGAAATAATAACCAACTACATAAAATTCTGGAATAATCTTGAACCGCTATATACTGCTTTTAATGAGTTGTTGAAAGCCAAGAAATTAGGCCATCAGGGCCTAATATACCGTACAGCCTGTGAACAGTTGGAAGGGTATTTGGCCAATAACACCAGTAAGACACACATTTTCTTGGGCTTTAATGCCTTAAATACGGCAGAAGCTTATATAATACAAGAAATACTAGCTAAGACCAAATCGGACATTTTTTGGGATAGCGATACCTATTTTGTAGAAGATCCCATTCACGATGCTGGTTATTTTATAAGGCAACATCAAAAAACCTGGCCTTGGCTCCAAGGGAAGTTGTTAAAAGGGGTTGAAAGCAACTATTTGCCCAAAAAGAACATCAATATAATAGGTGTGCCAAAAAATGTTTCCCAAACGAAGTATGTTGGGAATCTTCTGTTGAATCTTAATGAAAAGGACGGTAACTTATTGAAGAACACAGCGGTCATCCTAGGTGATGAAACCTTGTTGAACCCCCTTTTAAATGCAATTCCTGCGGAATTGGATACCGTAAATATTACGATGGGGTACCCCCTAAAAAGCACACCGTTGGCGAGTTTGTTTTCGCAATACCTTTCTTTGCACCTAAAAAAAGATTCACAAGGTTGGTATTTCCAACAGCTGCTAGACTTTTTATCACATCCCTATGTGCAAATTTTATGTACGGAAAAGGATTGTAATGCAGCTGCTGTGCTTAGTGAAGCCATTAGACTTAAGAACTGGGCCTTTATAAGTTCAGAAAATTTAAGCTCGGTACTAGAGGGCAATGATCATTTGATTAGCTTGCTATTTTTTCATGAGGATGTTTCTGGTTCTACGTTTATTCATAAATGCCAACAAATTATCCAGAAACTTAGGGATAAATTTTTACTTTCCAAAGATTCCCTTGGTTTGGAATATTTGTATAAGTTTTACACATTGTTCAACCAACTTCAGGACATGGTGACACAATATGATTTTGCCAATGACCTTCCCTCCTTGGAAAGTCTTTATTTGGAAACTGTGAGGAACGAAACCCTGGATTTTCAAGGTGAACCCTTAGAGGGCTTGCAAATAATGGGAATGTTGGAAAGCAGGGTGCTTGATTTTGAAACTATAATTCTAACTTCTGTTAACGAAGGCATTCTCCCTTCCGGTAAGTCCAATAATTCCTTTATCCCCTTCGATTTAAAGAAATATTACAAACTTCCTACCTATAAGGAGAAGGATGCCGTGTATACGTATCACTTTTATCGCTTATTACAAAGGGCGAAAAATATTTATTTGGTATACAATACCGAGCCAGACGTTCTGGAAGGAGGAGAGAAAAGCAGGTTACTGACCCAGCTTCTCACCGATGAAAATAAATTAGGGGATATTACAGAAATAATTGCGGCCCCAGAAATAGCACCATCGATCAAAGTGCTACAGACCATAGCAAAGGATGAAAGTCTTATGGCTTTGATCAAGGAACATGCCGCCAAAGGATTTTCACCTACCTCCCTGAGCAATTATATAAGAAATCCAATAGATTTTTACAAAAGAAATCTCTTGGGAATAGACGATATAATGGAAGTAGAAGAAACTGTTGCCCATAATACTTTTGGTACTATTGTACACGATACCTTGGAAGACCTTTACAAACCATACCTCAATACCTATTTGGACGAGTTCATGTTACAGGAGATGAAAAAGAAAATAAGACACACGGTAATTGGTCATTTTGCCAAAAGCTTTGCCGAAGGTGATATTTCTAGAGGGAAAAACTTGATTGCATTTAATGTGGTGGTGAGATATATAGAAAACTTTCTAAAGATGGAGTTGGAAGAAGTAATGCACCATCAAATAAAAATATTGGGCGTAGAGGAAAAACTTCGAATGAATATTACCGTGCCGGGCCTAGACTTCCCTGTAATCCTAAAAGGAAAATTGGACCGAATAGACGAAAAGGATGGGCTTATTAGAATTATCGACTACAAAACCGGAACTGTGACCAGAACCCAAGTAGAAATTGTGGACTGGGAGGAGGCTATACAGGATTATAATTACAGCAAAGCATTTCAGCTGTTATGCTATGCCATTATGTACAACGATCGGCAATCTATAGGCACGATAGAAGCAGGGATCATTTCATTTAAAAACTTAAGTTCGGGCCTACTCAAATTTGGAGTAAAAGAAAAAAAGGGCAGCAGAAACAAGGATAATGCCATTACCCAAGAAACTATTGCCCATTTTATGGAAACTATTAGGTCTTTAATTTTTGAAATTGGAAATCCCGATCTACCATTTGTAGAAAAAGAGATCTAGCCTTACTTTTTATCCGGTCGCGTTGGCCTTACCTCGATTTTACTGGGCAAAGTCCTTGGATTCATTTGCAAGAGATCCAGTACCAATTCGCCAATATCTTCCGGCTGTATCTTCCAGGCGTCCTCTTTGGAAGGTTCATGACCGTTAAAATTGGTGGCCACTGATCCCGGCATAATGGTAGAAACCTTAATGTCATATGGCCTTAGGTCCAACATGGCGGCTTGGGTAAAACCCACCACCCCAAATTTAGTAGCATTGTATCCGGCCCCATTTGCAAAAAAATTAGTGCCGGCCAAACTGGCCAAAGTTATATAATAGCCCTTGGATTTCTTCAGTCCCTCAACAGAAGCCTTCAACGAGTGAAAAACACCGTTTAGGTTCGTGTTCACCATCTCATGCCAAAGGGTGTCGGAAAGCTCATCTACGGGGGCAAAATGTCCAACCCCGGCATTGGCGACTACCACATCCAATTTTCCCCACTTCTCTAAAACTTTTTCAACAGCCGCTTTTTCATCGTCAAGTTTTGATACATCCGAGGCAATGGCCAGAACATTGTCTTTAGAGCCAAGTTCCTTGGCAGCTTTTTCGGCAGTTTCCAATTGTCTGCTACTAATAGCTACCTTCATTCCCGCTTGTAATAATTTGGAAGCTACACCAAATCCTATTCCCTTTGAGCCCCCTGTAATATAGGCTACTTTATTTTTCAGATCATTCATGTTGTTAAATTTTAAGTGAAATTATAATTATAACGACAGAAAAAATAAAAGTTTGCGTTATTATTTTCTTAAACTCGGATAAGAGTAAGGACAAATTATAACAAGGGGAAAAAAAAAATCAGGCCTTGCTGCACCTAGAGTGGCTTAAACTTTTCAGGTTCCCTATAATTCCATCCTATGTGCCCGATTTCTGCACTTATAAATTAGGCTCATTATAACTAAGCAGGGGAATCGAGATGTGTTCCTCCATTTTTGCGACCAAACTTACATGGAATATTTTTTGAAAAAAGCCCTTTTCCTCACGCTCCAGTAAAACTAATAAGTTGGCCCCAATGGTCTTGGCGTGGATTTTAAGTTGATCTTGAATCTTATCGGAGAAAATTAAGGCAAATTCTATGGAAGTATCATCAACCTCTTTCCGGAGCATATCCTTAAACCATTCCATCTGTTCTTTACCGGCATATTCCTTTTCAGTGGATATATGCACTATATGTATTTTTGCTCCTAACAATTTTGCCATAGGGACTAATTTTTTCAGGGCCAAAATATCGGCTTCCTCAAAATCCGTAGCGTACAAAATTGTTTTTATGGATTTGTCCGTAAGGTTATTGGGTATAATTAATAGGGGACAAGGCACTTTTTCCTGAAGACTCTTTCCAATATTACCTACAATAAAACCGCGGTCCGTATGCTTGTCCTTTCGGCCTATGATTATCATTTCTGGTAAGGCATCCTTGGTTTTCTCTAGAATTGCACTGGATACCGAATCGTTATGGACTACTTCAGTTTGTAATTTCTTATTATCCACAGGGATGCCCAAATGCTCGCTGCAATAGGCCGACAAAATTTCGGTCTGTTCTTTGATTATATGGTATTCAACTTGGGCTGCTGGACGCGACACCGAAATTCGTAAAGGCTCCAATTCATGAACATAGAGCACCAATAAGGCGGCATTTAATTGGTTGCTTAAATGATAGGCGTATTTTAAGGCTTGCACGGCATATTTACTGCGATCAGTGGCATAGAGTATTGTCTTCATTGTAAGTGCTTTTATGGACTAAATCTATAAGCTATTATTGATAATAAAAATGATATTGGTCATAAGGCGGGTACAAGCCTATTGTAGGCATTTTGGATTGCCACGAGGTGATCTAAAATTATATTAAATGATCTGTGTCATTTCGAATGAGAATTTTGTGATGTATTTTAGTACCAATAGGAATCTGTAAAAACCAGATCTACATGAAGGCTATTGCTAAAATTGCTAACTTAATTTCTTTTAATGACAAGATTACGATTCTTCGTAACCTCAGTCGAATTATGGACATTAGGGTAATAGATCTTGAGGTTGACACAGGAAGACTTATTTTCCTTTACTATAGTCCAATAGCCTTGGAACAAGTGAAACAGGAACTTTGGAGGATTGGTTACCCTATTCGCCATTTTAAATTTATTTCTCCATTGAGATCCAGTTTGCAAGGCGATGGAATTGCTGAAACAGCATTTGCTTAATCTACCTTATCAATCGTATAGTCATATATTATATAAGCTTCCATTCTGGTTGTTCTAACCTCCTCTCTGGCTAGAACAGCCAAAATGATTTTTTGTATTTCTGTTTTTTAATACTCATGATGCCCCAACCGCCGATTTCGATTTGATTCTGAGGGAAGATGTTTATGCCAATGAAAAATACTTCCATAGAGATGGGAATATACTATTGAGTTTTATGAGGGTAACCACAATTCCTTAATAAGGGGAACTCCCATTCAATATATTACCGGGATTGCCCTTAACATTGCATAAACTATGGCTAATGCTATATGTTGATTCCTTCTTTTTCTAGACTCTTTCAGTTTAATGTAGCACTATAATTGCCCAGGGATGTAATTTAAGATTAAGGAAATTTAATGTTGGACAGCTTATTAGACCAGACTGACGCAGGTCATTTCCCAAACCAAAAGATAAAGCCATTTTTGTAGATATCTCAAAAGCAGAAAATCATGGCACTTAATTTTAATCAATATGCTACCGAGGGTCATACCTTCTTAAAGGATTACACTAAGCAAATGGATATGGGGAAGGAAACCGACAAAGCCGGGCGTATTTTAACCTCCGTACTTCATGCCTTGAGAGAAATTATTCCGGTGGAGGAATCGTTGCAATTTATTGCCCAGATGCCCATGTTTCTGAAGGCAGTTTATGTTAATGGATGGACGATAAAACAGCATAAACCCAAAATTAAAAATATGACCGAATTTTTAGATTTGGTAAGACAATTTGATGCACCTGTAGCAATAAATGATTTTGATTACAGTGATGAGGTAGCAGAAGAGTATGTAAATACCACCTTTCTCTATTTACGAAAATATGTTTCCCAGGGAGAAATGGCCGATATTAGGGATAGCCTTCCAAAAAATCTAAAGGGGATGATTTTTAATAATTTAACATTCTAAATACCAAAACCATGACTTTATTTTTAGCACTTCTAATGTATGCACTTGTATATATAATATCCTTATTGTTACTAAAATTTTCCAGAAGAGTCTGAAAGTTTTTAGGATGCCAATTGTTTATTATGGACTCGGGATATTTACATCATTTCCGCAATTTTTTATTTAAAATGAATCTTTTAATGTCTTAAATTGCCTTTATATGAAATCAAGGACACAACTATTTATTGAATTATGGGAAGAAGCCAGGACCCGGTTTTCCAACCAATTGCCCAATATAATTCAGGAGGATCTAAGCAAAAGGTTATTGCCTGCAACGAACAGTATTGGCTTTCTTATTCGGCATATTGGGGATGTAGAATTGCTTTTTGCCAAGAATGTATTTGGCGCACATGAAGTAAAGGTCATTGCAAAAACGGTCATTGCCCAAAAGGATACGGGAGAGTGGACCAATCTGACGGAATTGTTGGAATACGTAGAATATTCTTATCAAATGCTTAGAGCGGTTTTGGAAAAACAACAAGAGGAAGATTGGGAGGCCACAGTGACCACCAAAGAATTTGGCACCAAAACAAAGGCGGAGGCCTTTGGAAGAATTGTATCCCACACCATACACCATTCTGGCCAAATGGTCATCATTAAAAAATATGGTTCTTAGCCTTTAATGGATCTTTTCTACTACTCTTTTTAATTTTTCGCCCACTTCATCCGCAATGTTCATTAAATCCAAGTTAATGACCGCCTGCATGGAGGCCATGGGGTTAACCGCTGCAATTTCCACAAGCCCAGGTTCCTTTTCCATAACAATGACATTACAGGGCAACATAGTGCCAATTTTATCTTCGGCCTGTAAGGCTTTATGCGCAAAGGGAGCGTTGCAGGCACCTAAAACCATGTAATTATAGAAATCTACACCTAATTTCTTCTTTAGGGTAGCTTTCATATCTATCTCTGTCAACACACCAAAGCCCTCTTCCTGTAGGGCCAGTTTGGTTTTTTCAACAGCTGTGTCGAAAGGGGTATTTCCAATTGTTTTATTAAAATAGTACTCCATACGAATATTTTTACTGGGTTTTTAATCAACAAAAACAGGACGCATAAGCCTCCAGTTTCTAATTTAAGAATGAATGGTCTATTTTTTTAATCCATTTAAATGTACCTGTGCCGTAAACAAGGTAAAGTGGATCCTAGTAATCATAAAGATTATAAATAATAAAAAGGATTGGGATACCTAAATATCCCAATCCTTTATGTCCGGGCTTAGGTAGCACTTTTACACCTATCCAAGTCCCAAGCTAAAAGTTGCCATTGCAAAATTCTTTCTTGGGGGTAGGATGATAGGGCTCAAGAAGTTACTTGGGCACCGGAATATAGTCGCTAAGGCATTACTGCTTAGAAACTTATTTCTAATTCTGTCAAGGAACGTTTGCTTTTATTTTAAAACCAATATAGAGTATTCAATTTGTATACAAAATGATTTAAATCATATTGACCAAGGCCGTGTATAAATTTATTGAAGAGAGTAAGGAAATCCCCGCCATTATAACTTTTACGCTGTAGTTCCGCTAAATCACTTTTTTAGTATCCGGGCTCTAGTACAACAATATAGGGATAACTGACAAAGCTCATAGGGCGGTATGCCCTTAAGGCATAGCTTTATAAATAATAGCTTGGGAAACTATCTTAGTTAATTCACCACACAACTATAAGTGTAGAAGATTTTAAATCGGGCTATAACCCATTTTAATATGACAGGTTTGGGATAGAAGGAAAGGATATGAAAAAGTTTAAAAAGTTACTCTTTACAATTTTGGCCATTGCCATGGTGTTTTTGCTATTCATGTTTTGGTATCAACATGAATATTCCATGGACATTGCGCAGGAGTATGAAGTGAATTCCCCTTCGGAAAATTCTAGATTGCTTATCGCAACACAGGGAAGCGAGTTTAAGAATACTATTACTACGGCTATTGTAGATTATTATAAAACAGAGGCTATTTATATTAAGGTAATAGATGTTTCTTCATTAGCGGATATAAACCCTAAGAACTATAAAGCCTTATTGGTGCTCCATACTTGGGAGATGTGGAAACCACCGTCATCCATTCAATCGTTTATCGACAGAACTGTGGATAATCGGGACAAAATAGTTGTCTTGACCACCTCTGGGGAAGGTACCTACAAGATGGAAGGGGTAGACGCTTTTACAGGAGAATCCAAAATGAATGAAACGCCCATGTATGTGGATAATATAATGAAAAAATTAAATCCGTTGCTTGGTTTGGAGTCTTCGCCCTAAGGCTTAACACATAAAATTTTGAGGAGGAAATATGTATAATGTAAAAAATTTTAATATTGCCGATTGGTTTTCGTTTTACCGTATTATGGCCGTACCCATTTTATTGGGTTTAATTTGGTTTGGGGAACGTGAATGGTTTAGTTGGATGCTTCTTATTAGTTATAGTACTGATGCAATAGATGGTTTTTTGGCTAGGAGATTAAAAATTACTAGTGCCAGAGGCTCGCAGCTCGATTCCTTAGGAGACCAAATAACGCTTATTATGGGGTTGTTAGGATTGTTCTTTTTTGAAAATTCTTTTATTGCAGAAAATTATCTTCTTATAATCGTAGCCTTTGTGCCCTATCTGGTTCAGATGTACATTGCCTTTGTAAAATATGGCAAGGCAACGGCCTTTCATACCTATTTGGCCAAAATGTCGGCTATTGTCCAAGGGGTTTTTATTTTATGGTTGTTATTTTTTGGCCCGGTTTATTGGTTGTTCTATGTGATGATTGCTTTGGGCATTTTGGAAACTATTGAAGAAATTACACTTATCTTTATGTATGATAATTGGGTAGAGGATGTAAAAGGTTATTTCTGGGCATTGAAGGATAAAAGAAGGCTAAAGAATACGAATACCCACTAACAATACGTCTATTAATGCGATCATACACTTTTTTTGCCATCGTCCTTTTATGTTTGGCCATTTTACTTATTGATGCCTTGTCCTTCTATTGGCTTAAATCTATCATGGAGCCTATTGCTTCCTCCAACATAAAGAATAGCATTTATGTCGCCTTTTGGTTTTTCACCATAGGGCTTATTGTTTCTATTTTGGTATTGAAAATTAGATTGGAGAGTATATCACCTCAAAGAAAGCAACTGCTCATCTCCTCCTTATATGGGTTAACGGTTTCTTCCTTTATTCCGAAATTTATTTTTGTAGTGGTTATTTCCATACTTTATTTCTCCAATTTTTTGATTTCAGGAGAGGAATCTTTGCTTATCATTCCTTTAGTGGGTGTGTTTTTTGGGTTTTTGCCGTTTTTCGTTATTGTATATGCCGTATTCAGGGCCGTATACAAGTTTAAAGTACACCATATTAAAGTGAAATCGGACCTACTTCCTCAAAATTTTAGCGGTTTGCGAATTGTTCAAATTTCAGATCTTCATTTGGGTAGTTTTAATTATCGCTACCATATATTGGACCGTGCTATCAGAACCATAAATAATTTGAACCCCGATTTTATTTTTTTCACAGGCGATTTGGTAAACAATTACGCTTGGGAATTAAATGGATGGGAGGATGTACTAAGGAAGCTATCTGCCAAACATGGAAAATATTCCGTTTTGGGAAATCATGATTATGGGGATTACAGTAAATGGGAATCGAAAAAAGATAGAGCGCGCAATTTTGAGGATATAAAAGATTTTCATGCCCAAATAGGTTTTAAGCTATTACTGAATGAAGCCGTGCCTATTGAGGATAAGGGGGAACAAATTGCCATTGTTGGAGTGGAAAACTGGGGGAATCCTCCTTTTAAGCAATACGGTGACCTTGAAAAATCGTTACTGGAAGTAAAGGGTATTGGGTTTAAAATTTTATTGTCCCATGATCCCTCGCATTGGAGCGGGGAGGTGGTAGAACGGACAAATATACCCCTTACACTTTCTGGACATACCCATGGAATGCAGGCGGGGATAAATTTCAAAAATAAAGAATGGAGTCCCATAAAATACAAATACAAACATTGGGCGGGATTGTACCGAATAGGATCCCAATATCTATATGTAAGCCGAGGGTTGGGATGGATGGGATTTCCCGGTCGCTTGGGCATGCGTCCGGAAATTACTTTTATAGAATTGGAAAATGAATAGGGAACATCTTTTTCCATGTACCTGCGTCAAAGTATTATTGGCCTTATGATATTTATTCATCAATTCTTTCCAACTCTTTTTTTTCCTTTTTTTCCTTCTTTTTGAAGTAGCGGCGGGTGAGAAAGTTATGCTTTAAGGCTTCGGTAACCTCGTTGAAATTTTTGATTCCCTCCGTAACGTTTTCCATACTGCTTTCCAATTGCCGCACCAATACGGTGTCCGTGGCCAAATAGTTAATGGCCCCCTTGCCTGTTTTAATATCCCCAATGACCCAATTTAAGTTCTTGGACATTTTTTCGATCTCCTGGCTGGAATTTTCTAGATGGGAAATAACATTTTTCATTTTATTCCCGCTAATGGAATCCTTTAAGAGAATACCTGCAGTACTATTGTCAAAATCCAACTGATTTACAATCTGGTTCATCTCTGCGATCATTTTATTGGCCTCATTACTGGTATGTTTCAGATTGATAATGGTTTGGTGCAGTTCCTTGGCCATAAGGGAATCGTTCAGCAACTTGCCAAAGGTGCCTTTTCCCTGGGTCAAAGCTCGTGTTACCTTTAGCAGGTCTTGCGTTAGTAGAGCGGCATTTTCATTGGTTTGGTTAAGGGTGTTCAGCATATCTTGGGTAGCCACCCTGCTAAAGGATTGCAATTCGTCCCCAGCGCCAATATGTACCGATTTTCCTTCACCAGGTACAATATTGATGAGCATACTGCCAACAAGTCCATCGGAACCAATAGTGGCTACGGCATCTTTTTTAATGTGACTTTGCATTTTTTCTTCAATGATCATATGTATGCGAATGGTAGTATCGTTGATCATTTCTATTTTATTCACTGTGCCCACGTTGATACCGGAAAAGCGCACATTATTCCCCTTTTGGAGTCCGTTGGCATTCTTAAAAATGGCGCTTATGGGAATGGTCTTTCCAAACATATTCTGTCTATTCCCTATTAAATAGGCAGCAACAACGAGCAGTGCCGTGCCCAACACGACGAATATTCCGAGTTTCAAATTTTCTAATGTTGTCTTTGCCATGTTCTTATTTTTTAAAAAACGCATCCACTTTTGGATCGGTAGATTGTGATAATTGTGCATAGGTGCCTTCGGCATAATTAATACCATCTACCAATAGTATCATCCGCTCCGAAATTACTCGGGCACAATCCACATCATGGGTAATGATCAGGGAAGAAGTGCCGTATTTCTTTTGTATGGACCGCATTAGTTCTATAATCTCCTTGGAGGTAATGGGATCGAGGCCACTGGTAGGTTCATCATATAAAATCACCTTTGGTTTTAGTATCAGAGTACGTGCCAGGGCTACCCTTCTTTTCATACCTCCGGATAATTCTACTGGCATTAGATCCATAGTATGGGCCAAACCAACATTTTCAAGGGCTTCCCGCACCAGCGGTTCTGTATCGCTAACTACTCCCAATTTTTCCTTGTGTCTACGCATGGGAAATTCCAAATTCTCACGTACCGTCATCGAATCGTAGAGCGCACTTCCTTGAAAAAGAAATCCGATATCCGAACGCAATTCATCTAGGGTGTGCTGGTCCAATTTGTTTATTTCCTTGCCCAGAACCTTAACCGTTCCGCTATCTGGTTGTACCAGGCCAACAAGACATTTGATCATTACCGATTTTCCAGAGCCCGACTTTCCCATAACCACTAGGTTTTCCCCTTTAAGTAAAGTCATGTTAAATCCGTTCAGGACGTGATTGTCCCCAAAACTTTTATAAAGGCCTTTAATCTCTATAACAGCTTTTCCGCGTTGGGCAGATTCTTTTGAAGTCGTTATTTGGTCTGGAATTATCATATTAAAGCTCATAAAAAATGTCGGAAATAAATACCGCTATAAAGTCTACCACAAACAAAAGTAAGGATGCCATGACCACCGCTGTATTGGCTGCTATGCCAACACCTGCTGTTCCCTTCTTGGAATAATAACCTTTATAACATCCTACCAGGCCTATGGTAAATCCAAAAAAGAACGATTTTATGGTGGCCGGAACCAGATCACTGTAGGACAGCGCATCAAAAACTATATTAAAGTAGAGTTGAAAGGAAACATCACCTTTTAAATTTTCTACTAGGGCTGATCCGTATAGCGCTACCAAATCTCCGTAAAAGACCAAAATGGGCAGCATTAAAGTGGTGGCCATTATTCGTGTTATTACTAAATATTTAAAGGGGTTGGTTCCCGAGACTTCCATGGCATCAATTTGTTCGGTAACCCGCATGGAACCTAATTCGGCCCCTATCCCTGATGCAATTCTGCCAGCACATATCAGGGCAGTAATTACAGGCCCTATTTCCCTGACTATGGAGATTCCTACCATGTTGGGCATCCAGGAAACAGCTCCAAATTGGATCAAGGTAGGTCTGGATTGCAGGGTTAGCACCAGGCCAATGATAAAACCTGTTACCGTTACCAGTACCAGGGACCTATTCCCCATTTGATAGCATTGGCGCATTAGTTCTTTAAACTCGAAGGGAGGTTTTAATACTTCCCTAAAAAATCGGGCAGCAAAATAGGAGAGGTCTCCAATCTCTATGAAAAATTGTTTCGCCCCCTTAAATGATGTAGATGTATTGCCCATACCCAAATCCTATTATAAGGACCAATTCTATCAAAGATACCATGAAAGATAGGGGCTTAAAATGAGGAATGTCATGTGCTGAGGTGTGACCATTATCAGTTTTATGGGTTCTTTTATAGGTTCATTTTCTTAGTCATCACGATTATTCCAGATGACCAATTTAACTTGGTGATATTAAAATCACCACGAATTTCCAATTTGGCAATTAATTGATTTACCAAATTATCATGACCTTCAGGCCAATTTGGTTGTTTTATCATATCATCAATAACATAGAATCCGGAGGGTTTTATCAAATCCAGGATTATATCCAGATCACTATACTTACCGGGCCATGCATCCGCAAAGACCAAATCAAATTTGTTTCCTTGATATTCTCTAATCCATTTGCTGCCATCTTCACAAATAATATTAATTCTGGGATCTTCCCCAAAAAACTCTTGGGCAATCTGGATAAGGTCGGGGTCATTGTCAATAGTGGTAAGACTGGAATTCTTGCACAACGCATCAATCATCCAAGATAATGACAAACCAATGCCAGTACCCAACTCCAGAATGTTTGCATTTGATTTGGAACCTACAAGCGTTCTTAGTAGTGTCCCTACCAATTCATCCGAAAACATAGTAAAGCCTATCTCTTGGGACTTGGATTTAATTTTTGAAATGATTTGGGGTTTGTTGGGAATCTTTGTGTCCATCATCTTGGGATTCTATTAAATACAATCTCTTAAATATTCTGGAAAGTGAATTTTATTAAGATGTCCATCTACGATGCCCAAGTCTACTGTCTGTGTTTATAAACCCTTTAAACTGTTCCAAAGCGTAATCTTAATGCTGTTGTGCAGGCAGCATATTTCTTATAGCAGTAATTTTCCATCTATTTTCTTCAAATACGACGACAAACGTGCTCCACATATTCCGAACGGTACCATCGGTATTCAGTATTTGATATCTGGCATCTACTATGGCACTCTCAGAATTAAGAAAGCGTATTTTTTCAACTGTCAGAGTTCTTTCTCCCGGGTTATTAGCCGAGCTTTGTAGCATTCCTTTCATGGACTCCGTTTTATCCGTTCTCCAAACTCCCGAAGAAACCAGCTGATCTACATCCGCGGCTAGAATATTTTCGAGCAATAGGGCATCCTTCTTTTCCCGTGCTTGGGCATAAGCATCTACCAGGGCATAAATTCCTTGTCTTTGCTCTGTATTGCCAGAAGTATTCTGGGAATATAACAATTGCATACCTAAAAGAGTGTACAGGGTTATAAAGAAGTTATTTTTCATTTTTTTCTAGTTTAACTATTCCTTGGGTTACCGCTTAGATAATACAAAAGGTTCATGTGCCTTATGTAGACTATCATATCTGTAAATTTAATCTTTAAGTTAATTTTTTCGTTTTAGTTTACTATCTATTTCCTTCACTTTTTTGGACTATTGGGCCTGTAATCGACATAATTGAAATAATCCGTTGTTATTTGTTTTGCTGCTCTAAATTTTACTGAGCTTATTTTTTTGGGGGGATCATTTCAAATTTATAAGACAACTACAACTATAAATATAGGGGCTTAAAGTGAGGAATGTCATAAACAGGTGTGGAGACCATTGTCATTTTACAATCCTTGGAACAATATTAGTTTTGATTAAAGCAAGGTCAAATTAAACCTTTATGATATGACTCTCTGGACGAAAGGAAGGTAACATAGAAATTAAGGATAACAATGGTTATAACTGAGCTACCCCATCTAATGTGAAATGACTATTTTTGATTGTCGGAAGATTTTGCCATTAAAAATTTTGCGTTTCAAATAGTTTCTTATGGGTGATTTACAGGATTTTCAAAAATTGGTCATAGCCAATGCTTCGGAAGTAGAAGGGCTTTCTAAAGGCGATATTGCTCCTGATTTTACGTTACTTAATGCCTTAGGTAAAAAAGTTTCATTATCTGAAACCTTAAAATCAGGTATTGTAATCATAAAGTTCTATCGTGGAGAATGGTGTCCTATCTGCAACCTCGATCTTAGGGAATTTCAGAGTTATATGCCGCAAATCAAGTCATTTGGCGCCTCTTTAATTGCGATAAGTCCGCAAAAACCGGATGATGCACTTACCGCCATACAAAAAAACGAACTCGAATTTGAGGTGCTCAGTGACGCAGATCAGGATGTGATAAAAGCGTATAATCTTCAGTTTGATCCAGGGGAGGATTATCACCAGCGTCGCGATTTAACCCTTTTGAACGGTGGGGGTTTAAAAACTTTGCCAGTTCCGGCAACTTTCATAGTCAATACTCACCAGATTATTGAAGCAGCACATGTTGAGGCCAATTATACAGAAAGGATGGGCCCATTGGAAATAATTGAAGTGCTTAAAAATATGGTGAGTAAAGTATAGGCTTTACTGCATTTACTTTCCTTTATAGGTTTCCAAACAAAAACCTATGCAGCATTGTTAAACGAATCTTTTGGGATTTTATAATTTAAAAATAAAAAAGCCTCCTTGTCCCATGGAACTTAATAAGGTAAACTCTGTTTTTAAATAGAGCACTGTAAGTAGGTCAATTACAAATTCACGTTCAAATAGACCGACACCCTATTTTTAAGCTCCACCTTGTTATTGTTTAAATTTTGGTCTATGGGCAACATTCCGATCAAGCCTAGGGAATAACGGTTATAAGTTGCTTCCACACTAATTTTACCTAGAAATACACTACCCTTGGAATTGGCGACTGCCATACCAAATTCTTTATTGGTACCATAATTTTCCCCGGCTAGGCCCAGTTGTGGAGTAAGGGCTAGGGAATTGGAAACATAGTAGGTCTTAAAAGCGTTTATGCCATAGTTTAATTGGTTTCCAAACTGGTAGTCTTTTGGGTTTTTGGTTTTAACAGTGTAATTGAGCAGGGTGCTAATGCCCCAATTCCTATGGGTAAACCCGTAATTCATAGCAAGAATGTAATCCCAGCTGCCATTACCAACTTGAAAGCTTGGATTTACACTTCCACTGTTGTTTGCCTTATCATATTTTCCGGTGGGCATTTTTATTCCACCACCTAATTGTATATAGTGTTCTGGCTTAATAGATATAATACTATCGGGCGTAATGGGTAGTACATTGTAGAACCCAAGAATGCTGATATCCCCCAAGCCGTTTATTTTTTGAGTGGTGTTATCTGGTAAGCTCCTATTGTGAAATTGATAGGGTACAATGACATTTAAAAGCGTTCTATTGGTCACGGCAATATTCGCCCAAGCCTGTAGGGTGTTAAAATTTTCCTGGATCCAAGGGGAATCAGCAAAAATACCGTCTCGGGACCTGTACTCTTGGCCAATATACCTTAGGCCAAAAAAATTGTTGTTTAATCCGGTGCCGTAACCCATACTACCGCCACTGCTTCCACAGCCACAGGTATCACAGAAATCATAAATCAAATCCTCAAAATGGGTATGATTTGGACATTCCACCGGCGAATTATTTTTTGGAATCCTGTTGCCGTGTACTGTCGCTGAAAACAGGATAGCTAAAAATAATATTCCGTATTTAGTATTCTGCAAAGCGTTTATCGTTGATATAGGTTTCATCTGTCAAAGTATTTAAAAAAGAAATTAGTGAGGTTTTTTCTGAGGGGGATAGGAGTATTCCCAGATTGCCTTCATTTTTTAAAAGGGGATCGAGGGTGGGTGAATCCATAATGCCATTGGTATAAAAATCAAGTACGGCTTTTAGGCTTCCAAACCTTCCGTCGTGCATATAGGGCGCGGTAAGAGCCACATTACGGAGGCTAGGCACTTTAAATTTGTAGCGATCGGACTCGGCACCACTTACCTCTTCCCTCCCTATATCCATAAGATTTGGATTGGGCGGTAGTCCGTTGTTTCTAAATTGCCCATCAGTGAAAAGATCGAAGCTATGACAAGAGGTACATTTTGCTTGGAAGATGGCCAGACCTTCTTGTTCGGTATCGGTCAATTGGCCACCAGATTCCTGACGCACATATTTGTCGTACTTGGAATTTGAGGATACCATCATAAGCATAAACTGAGAAAGGGCTTTCAAAAAATTTTCATGGTTCACTTCCCCTTCATCAAAAGCATATTTGAAAAGATTCTGGTATTCAGTGTCCGATTTTAATTTTGACATTACATTACTTAATGTCTCGCCCATTTCTACTTCATTGGTAATAGGAATAATGGGAAAGAGATCTAAATGGGAGGTAGCACCGTCCCAGGTAAATTCATTCATAAAGGCGGCATTTTGTATCGCTGGGGTGTTTCGGGTACCCTCAAGATCATCTATTCCATGACTAAATTGATGGCCATGGTGGGTAAAGGCGGTTCTCTGTTCATGACAAAAGCCGCAGGAGATAAATCCGTTAGCGGAAAGACGTCCATCATAAAACAGTTTTTTGCCAAGCTCAAACCCCAATTGGGTTGGTGGGTTGCTTTCCATATTGTAAATGGGTGCCGGAAAATTGGAGGGCACTACAAATTCCAAGGGTTCGTTTATTGTTTGGTATTCTTTGGAATTTTTGGAACAAGAGGAAAAAACAAATACAACGACACCATATAATAGGCCGATTCGTTTCATTTTTTTAGAATTATGGCAACCGGCACCTTGTAAGTGCCGATTACCAATTTATAGATAATGGTTAGAAACTCTTAGTGTCCGCCTCCGTTATGTATGTGGTCTACCTCAAACATTTGTGAAGTGTTTACCGCTATTTGGGGAGATTTTACTTCATCCACCATTATTACGGATTTTTCGGTTAGTTTAATACTAGTGGTAGCCCCAACCAATATTTTACTGGCATCTATTTTTAGATGAATGTTGGAGTCTACACCATCACCTACTCTAACATTGGTGGGTAATGATAAGCTAACTTCTTGGTAGTTGTCCAAACTAGAGCCATGGCTTCCCATATGAATCTTAAAATCGGTAGTTTCGGTAACCGTCTCAGAGGTAAAAGTACCCTCAAAATTCAAGAATTTATAGCCGGCCTGCCAGGACCACATCATATTGTTTTCTTCGGCCAATGTTAAAAAATCACCCTGTCCTTCCGCTCCTTGTAGGTATTTTTCCTGATCAACACCAATGCCAAATTTAAGGGTAGTGTATTCCCCGGCCGGTATTTCGGGTAGGGCCACATCTTCAGACTCTTCCTCTTGGTTGATAATAAAATATCCTTCGTCTTTTGGAAAGGTGTATTCCACTCCTTCTTTATTGACCAATCTAAAGTTGCTCACTATGTAATTAAATCGAGTAATAGTAATGCTTTCTCCATTGGCATTTGCGGCATTGGCCGTTCCTAGAACCAGGTCGTTGCCATTAAAGCCGTTATCGAAGGTCAGGGATACTTCTCCCGATCCTGTCAGCGCTTCCGAATCATCCACATCATCACTGGAACAAGAAAAAAATAGAAAGGAAGATAGGGCCAATAGGGAATATATAAATGTTTTCATTTGAATGTTTTTTTAGGTTGTATATATGGACTGTTACCTTGTTCCAATTATTGGAATAAGGGTAACTGCCCAAATCTTATAAGTAAAAATTTCTTAAATATTGAAAAATAACGATGCGTTAAAGGGGAAAGCCCGTAAGTCTCTCTTTAAATAAAGCACCAAACGGAATTAGGCCAGTTCTGGCGGTTGGGAAATATCTGAAGTTAAAAGTGTGGGGATAAAAACTTGGACCGTGCCAAAATGTTTAGGTTGTAATAAGTGGATATTTATTCCGAGGTTAAGTTGGGGCAATGATTCCAAAAACAAGCTTGTGACCGTTTCGGTATTGGACTTTTTCTCTCCGAACGGATTCTCCTGATCTTCTTTGGATTCTTTCGCTAATTGTTTGGCCAGATAACACTTACCATCACAATTCAACATGGGCTTATCCAAATTCTCACATAGTACGTTTTTTATGTAGTCGTAGTTCATAACATACTCGGCTACCGGCCAAAGCGGCTTAACCAGCATTATGAAACCAACAAACAAAATAACATACTGTTTCATTCTGCAAAAGTAGATTTAAAAATTATATTAAAAAATATAATCGTTCAAATATGCTGTTTAGTACATGTTTTACCTAAATGTGCCAAAATAAACCACTATTGCTCCGTTGATTTATAAAAACAGGAAAAATTTTAACCGTTATAAACTTATGAAGCTCCGTACAATCGGTAGCCAACCGCTGATGTAGCTTGGGTTTTATAGTGCATTAATGCGGCGATGAGTGTGATTTCTCTATTCTTTATTCGGGTGCAAATTCCGTTTTCTTCTCCACAATAAATACCCGCTGTTATCTACTAAATGGCAATGCGACTCATGGAACCTTCACTTAATTAGTATACAATATTAACCCAAATATCTACAAAATTAACTGGAATCCATGAATTGATGTTAAAATAATTATAATTGACTTTATAGAAATATAGTTCAGCAAAAGTATTGTTAGCTTAGATGATCATCATCCTATATTCAAGACAAATGAAAAATAAATATCCAATATCAAGACGTGACTTCATCAGATTATCTGGTACGGCTGCTGCCGGAGCAACATTTTTACCTTTGGCAGTTAGTTTTTCGGACAAAGCTCCTGCACCCTTGATGAGGGATTTTGGTCGTTTAAAAAATAAAGTGACTACTTTGGGACTTGGAGGCCAAGCATCAATACAATGGACACCAGCTGATGTAGATCCCGTTGCTATTATTACTAAAGCATTTGACTTAGGGATTAATTATTTTGATACATCTAATGTTTATGATTTAAGCCAATTGCACTATCACTCAGCATTTGAAAAATTGAACTTAATTCCAGGGGAACCGAATTACAACAAAAAGCTTAGGGAATCTATCACCATTACAAGTAAAACACTTATGCGATGGGGAAAACCGGGCTGGAAAGAAGTAGAAAATGTGAGAAACAAATCTAATGGTGAAGATGTGCAAACTGCTGCAGATGACATTAGAAGAACGATGACGCAACTTTTTGGCGATGGAAAAGGCAACTACCCAGAAGGCTCATACGTAGATATCGTTATGGTTCATGCTTTAGAATCTATTGAAGAGAACGATGTATTGTATAGAGGCATAGAAACACCTATTAAGCCAGATGAAAACTTTGGAGCCTTAGTTGTTTTAAAAGATTTTAGAGATGGCACCAATTTTACAGGAACAAATCCTAAAAATGAAAAATTAATAAATCATATTGGTTTTTCAGGACATAAAAATCCCGAAGCCATGATTGATTTTATGCAACGTGATAAATATGGATTACTAGATGCTTTGTTAGTATCGATAAATTCTAATGACCATCTATATTTCAATATGAAACACAATGTTATTCCGTTAGCCAAAGCCAAAGGCATAGGAGTTATCGGGATGAAAGTCTTTGGAGCCGGAACCATGTATAAAGAAGTCCCTGGATTCTCTAGAAAGCCTGATCAAATTTATCGTAAAGTGGGTTCTACGGCTTTACCTAGTCATGAGCTTATAGAATATGTGTTAACCACACCTGGTGTAGACACGCTTATTATAGGTATTGGGCAAATAGATGAAGATCCGCTTAAATGTCAGTTAACTCAAAATTATTACGCTTCTCAAGTGAAACCAAATGCGATGTCTAAAGAAAAAAGACTTGAGATAGAAGCAAAAACAGCACAGGCTGCAGGAGAACGAACAAATTTCTTTCAGCTTGATAAAATAGATCTGACAGGACCTAGAGACCTAAAACAAGAAACCGTTAATGGAACAACCAAAATAACATGGAAAACTGCTTACGCTGCTGCAGACCCTATTTCGCATTACGAAGTGATGTTAGATAATAAAATAATAGGTAAGGTAGATCATAAACCTCAAGTTCTTAAAGATTCACCTTTTGTTTTTGAAACAAAGGCATCTGGAAATCTCAAAGTGCATACGGTAGATGAAGCAGGACATAAAGCCTAATTTTTAACTATTCAGGTAGTTGATTACCTGCATTTAAATGTAATTTATGCAAAAATTAACATTGCTCAAAAATTGGTTTAAAGACCATAAAGGAACGGTTACAGCATTTTCAGGAGGGGTAGATTCTTCTTTGGTGCTCTATGTTTCCAAGCTAGTGCTGGGTGATCGGGCAATGGGTTTAATTTCGAATTCGGAGAGTTTAAAATCAAAAGATTTTGAAATTGCTACCGACTTTTGCCAAAAACATGGCATTGATTTAAGGGTAATCAAGACTGAAGAATTGAAAGACCCCAATTATACTTCCAATCCGGCGAATAGATGTTTTTTCTGCAAAACGCATCTTTATGAGGCCATGGTAGACATCATTCGATCCGAATATCCGGAATACACCATTTTAAACGGTACAAATTTAGACGATTTGGGGGATTACCGTCCAGGCTTGGAAGCAGCCAAAAATCATCAAATACGATCGCCTTTGGCAGAACTTAAAATAAATAAAAAGGAAGTGATCGAAATGGCGGATGCCTTAGGGTTGGAAACGGCATTTAAACCGCCAAGTCCTTGTTTAAGTTCAAGAATACCTTACGGAACCTCCGTAAATAATGAAAGACTTAAACAAATTGAGCAAGCGGAATACGTTCTTAACCAATTTGGATTTTTTAATGTTCGTGTAAGATATAAGGGAGCGGAAGCTTCAATTGAAGTTCCAATAATAGAAAAGGAGATGTTAAAAGGCCAATTTAAGGAGATTGCCAAAGAGATCAAAGCTTTAGGTTTTTCAAAAGTAACGATCGATGAAGAAGGCTTTGTCTCCGGAAAATTAAATCGTGTATTACATGGATAAAGCGTTTATTATAGATGAAGATAGAAAACGCCGTTTGGGGTTTGATGAGGTAATCTTTGGGGCCTCAAAAAGTGTGGCACTGCTCTTGGACCTATTGGACGATTATTCCAAAAGAAATAAAAATGTCTTGGTGACCAAGCTTCAGGCCAATAAGGCAAAGGTTTTGTTGGACACTTATAAAACAGCATTCTACGAACCGGAATCCGGGATTTTTATGCTTTATCCTATAAAGGAAAAAGAAGATGGGGCTATCAAGGTAGGAATCATTTCGGCAGGAAGTTCGGATATTGGGGTCGCCACTGAGGCGCATTATACCCTAGCCTATATGGGAATTGAATCACGGGTTATCCATGACGTAGGGGTCGCAGGGCTACATAGGTTATTGCATAAACTGGAAACCTTAAGGACTTTTGATATTTTAATTGTAGTTGCAGGTTTCGAAGGTGCCTTACCCACTGTGGTGGGAGGGTTGTTGCCCCAGCCCATTATTGCAGTACCAACCTCCGTAGGGTACGGGACGGCAAAAGGTGGTGAAACCGCCTTAAATGCCATGCTTAGCAGTTGTGCAAATGGCATTACCGTAGTTAATATTGATAATGGTTATGGAGCCGCCATGAGTGCTTTTAGAATGTTGAAATTATTGGAAAAAAAATGAATACGATATATATAGAAGCCTTTTCAGGTCTATCGGGAAATATGTTTCTGAGCGCTTTTTGCGAACTACTCGATGATTACGAGCAGTTGCTAGACCTGCCGAAAAAATTACATTTGCCGGACGGTAAAATTGAAATCCACGAGGCCAATAAAAACGGGATCAGCTGTAAATATGTAGAGGTGGTCGATTTAAACCTTGAAAAAGGATCTGATCACTATCATGGACATTCCCATGAGCATTCTCATTCCCATAGTCATGACCATGACCACTCGCATTCGCACGATCACCATCATGGTGCACATCGCCATTTAAGCGATATTCAAAAAATTATAGACCATGCCCATATTAGTGAAGGCGCAAAAAAAATAGCCCATGAGATTTTTCTGATGATTGGTCAGGCGGAGTCTAAAATTCACGATATGCCTTTGGAGACCATTCACTTTCACGAAATAAGTGGTGTGGATTCTATTATAGACATTGTGGGGAATGCGGTGCTGATTGACAAGCTGAACATTTCAAAAGTGTACTGTACTCCGGTATGTACGGGCTTTGGTATTGTAAAGACCCAACATGGTATGTTACCTGTACCTGCTCCTGCTACTGCGGAATTACTTCAGGGCATGCCTATTTATCCAGGTAACGAAGAAGGTGAAAAAATTACCCCAACGGGTGCCGCTATTTTGAGATACCTCAATCCTGATTTTAAGAGCACGGCATATACACCTATAAAAACGGCTTATGGACCAGGGAAAAAGAATTTCCAAAATGCGAATGTGGTACGTATTTCATTAATAAAAAATGAAACAGAAAAAGATACTTATTTACAACTTGAAGCTTCCATCGATGACATGTCGCCAGAATATTTAGGGACGAACTTTCAAGAAGGTTTATTAGCATCTGGTGCTTTAGATTTTAGCATAACGCAACAATTAATGAAAAAAGGACGATTTGCATTTTTACTAAGCGTTATTCTTTCTGAAGGTGAGTTAAAAAAAGTATCAAACTATCTATTTGATAACACCAGCACTATTGGTGTAAGGTATTACCCAATAGATCGGATTGAACTTCCAAGAGAACAGAAAAAAAAACAGACGGCATTGGGGGAGATTGAAGTCAAAGAAACGACAACTCCAACAAATAAAATTAAAATTAAGCCTGAATTTGACGATATAAAACGACTGGCGAAAAGCACAGGGAAAACGCCATTTCAGGTCATTAACAAACTCAATTTTAATCCTTTAAATCCTTAAACTATGAAAAAAGTATTTTCTATTTTCCTTTTCGTGATAGGTTCACAAATGTTACTTGCCCACCCTGGAACGGGGCATCATTCACATGATTCTTTTGTAGGGGAATGGGCTTGGTTAATCCTTCCTTTGGCCGCCATGATTGCTATCGTATGGAAATTCAACCGAACTCGATTAAAGAATACTGGTAAATAACGGCTGTTTTTATTAGTTTGGGAAGGGCTTAACTTGGGGTTACATATGGTAATCCTGGGTAGACGTTATCTTTTAAACTGTGTAAGTTAAACCCTAGTTTTTTTACCTTACACAGTTTATGGGATATTATAATATGGTATGTAAGCTTACTCGATAATCGAGATTAAAATGCTCCGACGCGGGCCTGCCCCGAGGTAGTTTACTAATTAGGTACCACCAATACCTCCACCCTTCTGTTCTTGGACCTATTTTCATTACTGTCGTTATCGATCAAGGGTTTTGAGGCTCCCAGCCCTATTTCTTTCCACCGAAAACCACTGCCGGGAATGAGCGTTTTTAATTCGGCAGAAACACTTTTGGCTCTCGCCAAGGATAATTTTTGGTTGGTTTCGGCACTGCCCACATCATCGATATGCCCCTCTACGATTACATTACCTTTTTTAAGTACCGAAATATTTTCAGCTAATTCTTTTAATGCAATAATTCCTTCTGGTTTTAGGGTAGATTTACCTGTTTCAAAAAGGACTTTACTGTCTAAATTTAGGCGCAAAGCTGCACCAATGGCTGCTATAGCATCAACATCTGCACCTGGTAATCCACTTTCTTTTTTTAAATCTGTAAGGCGTACGTAGTAAAATAATTCGCCCGGCTTTGCAAAAGGTGAAATATCAACTTCGGCAACACCTCCATCAATTTTGCCCACTTTTATCCAAGATTTTCCGTCTTTTGAAATTTCAAGATCCGTAGGCTCAATTTGTCCTATTTCAAAAATGTACAAGTCAGGACCATTTACATCGGTAAGGGCATTATCGGTAAACTGCACGGTAATGCTACCGCCTAGTCCTAGGCTATGGATTCCTGTGATATCCTCAATGTCAAAACCTTGTAATACATCTGGCTCTCCAAGAACGTTATTTGCTTGTTGTGTCAACAAAAGAGGATGATAGGCTTTAACAACTTCATCTGCAAAAGATAGTTTGCCCAAGGGCAGATAAACCGCTTTCTTCATATGCCCAACATAGGTTTCCCCAACTTCTTCTCCAAAGTATAGGTCAGGGTTTAATTTCTGAAATTTATCTTTGGCGGCTTTAGCTTTTCTCTCAAAATCTTTCTGAAAAACCGTAACGATTTTTTTTCTATACGAAATACTTTCTTGAAATTTTTTACTGGCTTTTAATTTCCCCGAAGAAATATCTTTTTCTGTATTCTCAAGATCAGCGAGTACTTTTTCAGCTTCTTTTACACTATGTAATTGCCCCGCTACTTTTTGTAACACCTCCATTTTCTTTTCTTCTTCAGCACTGGGCGGAGCCTCATTTTTTCGCTGGATGTCTCCCAAAACATAACCCGCTTCTGTTAAGTCCAGTTTTTCCATCACATTGGTGCCAGCCAAAGAATCTATTGTTTTAAGTTTTGCCATTGTGGCTTCTGGTCCAGATTCTGCCTGTACAATTAAAATGGCCTCTTCCAAAGAAACCCCTGTTGGTGTTTTTTTGGATGTTAACTGTTCTTTGGACAATTTGCCTTTGTTCTTGAAAGTTTCCTGGCTCTGTTCAGATTCTTTCCTGTTTTTTATTGCTTCTTGAGCCAGAACTTTAAGGCTGTCGGGGTTGTTCATGAGTTTTTGCATTTCTTCCCTACTGACTCCGCTGGCTTCAAGCATATTCAAAATGGCTTCCGCTGAAAAGCCTTCTTTCTGACTATTCACGGCATTGTCATCTTTAGGGTCTATCCCGGACATATCCAGAAGTTTGCCTAGCTGACGCATAGGTGATTCCACCTGAGTGCTGTCGTTTTGATTTTTATTTTCTTGGCCTATTTTAAAGAGTTCGCTCAATTGTTCCATTGATATTTCAATTTCGTCAGATGATGTATCAGCTTGTTGTTTTTCATTGCCATTTTGTAGCTCAACACCAGATTCTGATGAAGCTTCTCTTTTAGTCTTTTCGGCACAGGAATTCAAAATGAATAGAGTCGACAGTATTAAGATATAGGTTCTCATGACCTCCTCCCGTTAAACCGGACAGTTTAGAACTAGAGGATTATGGGCGAATAAATGTTTAACTTTAAATAGATTATTTGCTTATGAAACGTTCAAAATTCAGTGAATCTCAGATTGTGTTCGCTA